>JAESGN010000033.1_pt1 | contig 518719 bp, 477 predicted proteins | sample 9269731 | NCBI WGS metagenome assembly JAESGN01 (sample SAMN15720683, study PRJNA650826) | algae metagenome | isolation source: Mojavia pulchra JT2-VF2 and co-occurring heterotrophs from desert soil | place: USA: Cadiz Valley, Joshua Tree National Park, CA | collected 1998-06-08 | reverse complement strand
AATAGACGGCTCTGGAAGGACGCCGAAGCCACCATCGCCTCCGCGACGGCCTTCCTCTACGCAGCCGCCGCCATGGTTCTTATCCGCCGCATCGCGCGAGCGTCATGAGTTCCGGGACGGACTCTGACGATAAAGGTCTCGCCAGCGAGATCGGACCAGTCCAACTCGACTTTGTCGGCGAGAGGATGGCTGCCAGGGAGTACGGCAAAGACCCGTTCAGACCATAAATGATCGGTCTCGCACTCCGACCAGCCGGATGTCCCCGTAATAAAGGCTACATCGAGACGTAGTTGGCGGATGGCGGAGACGTGTTCTGCGGGATTGCCATCGACGAATTCGATTCGCACGCCTGCATGGTTTTGATCGTAAACTCGAAGCAGATCGGAGAGGAAGCCCGAAGCGAGTGAGGAGAAGATGCCGATCTTGACGCGTCCGTCCTCGCAACGCCCGATGGCGGCAACGTCTCGTGCCCCTTCGCCGATTTGCCTAAGCGCTTTGCGCGCTCGAAGTAGAAAGTGCTGGCCCTCTTGCGTAAGGCTCACACCGCCATTGTGCCGATGAAAAAGTGAGGCGCCGAGTTCGTCCTCAAGATCGCGTATGCGCCTGCTGACGGCCGATTCCCGGATACCGAGCGCGTGAGCTGCCTTTCGGAAGCTGCCATGCTCGGATGCAGCGACGAAATATCGGATATGACGCAACTCGATCATCGACATTTCCAGTCGGCTTGCGACCTTGTTCGGTGTCTCCTCCAGATCAGAATTGCGTATTGTCGACATCTTCAGCGAATGACACTTGTCCAGCGTCCGCCGCCGCGTTGGCGGCGATGACCAACCTCCCGACGAGCAAGGGAGAGGCCCCAACTATCGGACCTTCTGCCTAAAGCATGCGTTGAAGCGTGCCATCCTTTCGAAGAAACTGATGCCAGAGCGCCGCGATCACGTGGCCTGCGATCAATGCCAGCAGCAGGTTCATCACCAAGCCGCCATGCACGAAGTGCGTGATGGTCGAAAGCAGGCTGTTGCGGCCCGTCATGGAGGGAATGACGAGGCCGAAAAACACGACATCTCCTCCTCCCGACATCGCCCGGCCAATACCAGCCAGTGGCAGGCCGAGGGTCACCAGATAAAGCAACACATGGCCGGCTTCGGCTGCCTTTCTCACCAGAGGCGACCCGCGAACCGCGGGAGCCGGATGGGCGAGCCGCCAGCCGAGCCGGACGATGGATAGAATGAGGACGAGAAGTCCTAGTGATTCATGCGCAGAAAGCCACCAGACTCTGCCCGACGATCCGCGCTCGGCAGCTCCTCGCATCCAATCCGTAAGGAACATACCGGCGATCAGAAGCGCGATGGTCCAATGGAAGAGGCGCGCCGTTGCATTGTACCGATCGCGATACGGTTGAAGCCGGCCGCTCTCGTCCACGATTTTCGAGGGGGAAGATATTTGCGTTGTTTGCGTCGACATAAAGGTCTCCTGCTTGGGGTCGTGGATCGGTGGCGGCCAGCTAAACCGCCTTGCCCACCAAAGCGCCGATGAGCGCGGTCGATGCCATGGCGACTGCACCCCAGAACACGACCCGAAGCGTCGGCTTGAACACCTTCGCGCCGCCGGCCCGCGCACCGACGGCGCCGAGGACCGCGAGCCCGATCAGGCAGGCGATTGATACGCTCCAGACGACAGTGGCCGCCGGCGAAAGCAGCGCGATGATCAAAGGCAGCGCCGCGCCGGAGGCGAAGGTCGCCGCTGAAGTAAGAGCCGCCTGGACGGGCCTCGCCATCACATGACTCGCAAGCCCGAGCTCATCACGCGCATGGGCTGCGAAAGCGTCCTTCGCCATCATCTGCTCGGCGACCTGCCGCGCCAGATCGGGCTTGACGCCGCGCTGTTGATAGATCGCGGTGAGTTCCGCCAGCTCGGCCTCGGGTTGCGTGGCCAGCTCATGGCGTTCGCGCGCCATGTCGGCTTGTTCCGTATCGGCCTGGGAACTGACCGATACATATTCGCCCGCCGCCATCGACATCGCGCCGGCCACGAGCCCGGCGACGCCGGCGACGAGGATTTCATGTTGGGCCGTCGTCGCGGCCGCCACGCCCACGATCAGGCTGGACGTCGATATCAACCCGTCATTGGCGCCGAGCACTGCAGCCCGAAGCCAACCGATACGCTCGATCAGATGCGTTTCCTTGTGGAGAGCGCGCATGAAAAATGCCCCTGGCTCAAGAGTTTGGATTGCGGATTTTCATGCTCGCGGTGCGAGGTAAATCGCGAGAACAAGCGGCAAACATTCGGCGGCCTGATGGACGCGGCGCGAGAAGGTGCTCGCGCCGCGCATCGACTCACTTACCGGCGCGCAGCTTTTCCACGGCCGCCTTATAGGAGGCATAGTGATCGCCTTCGTCTGCGGCGATCTGACGAAACAGGGCGGCCGTCTTCTTGTCGCCGACAGCGTCGGCCTGATTGGCGAAGTCCACATACATCTTCGTGTTCTCGTAGTGTTCGCCGGCCATGCCGTCGAGGAGATTGGCCTCGTCCGACTTCGCCAGTCCGAGCGCATCGGCCTCGCGCGCGAAATGCTCATTGGCTTCGACATTGGCGTTTTCGTCGAACAGCTTGGCCAGCTCGGGGTGGCCGCTCTTGCGGGCATGCTCGGCATAGGCCTGATATTTGAGGTTTGCGAAAGCTTCGCCATGCATGGCCGCTTCCAGGTTTTTCTTGGTCTGCTCATGCAGGCCGTCTTCCGCGAAAGCGGGCGCCGTGGCGAGCGATGCGGCGACGAGCGCGCCAGCAACGAGGAAGCTTCGAACGAATTTCATGGTCTGTCTCCTGACGGGATGTCTGTCTGCTCTCACTGGAGCAACGGCTCATCGATAGGAGGGCGCCCTGACGAAAGCCTGACAATGGGCCGGTCATCGCAAGTATCGTTCGTGTCGTCAGGCTTTCGTCAGGACCAGGTCATAGAAATCCCGGTGTCGCGCTGACCGCAGCGAACCAAAAATGTCTCTAAGGAAAGCAAATGATCCGCAAATCTCTTCTCATTGCCGCCGCTGGACTGTGCCTTGTGTCGTCCGCTGCATTGGCCAGCCCCACCTGCACGAAGGAGCCTGAGAGCAAATGGCTCAGCGAGTCCGCGATGAAGCAGAAGATCGCCGACATGGGATACAAGGATATCAAGATATTCAAGAAGACCACCACCGGCTGCTACGAGATCTACGGCTATACGGCGGACGGCCATAAGGCTGAAGTCTACTTCAACCCCGTCACCGCCGCGATCGTCGAGAAGAATGTGGATTGAGCCAATGACGTCCGAGGTTAGCCGCGCTGTGGCGCCACCACGTGGCCAGGACGCCGTCTGCGTGTGGGACCCGCTGGTCAGGATTTTTCACTGGACGGTGGTCCTCGGCACCGCCCTTAATTACTTCGTGCTGGCCTCGGGAAAGCCGCCCCATCGCTATGTCGGCTATGGGATCGCCGCCGCTCTGGCGGTGCGCGTCGTGTGGGGATTTGTCGGAAGCACCCATGCGCGCTTTTCCGACTTCGTGACCTCGCCGCGAGCCGTCCTTCTGCATCTCGCTGCCGTCAAGGCCCGGCGGGATCGTCGCTATGTCGGTCATAATCCCGCCGGCGGGGCCATGGTCCTGGTGCTCATGACGCTTATCGCCCTAACTTGCCTCACGGGCTGGATGCAGGGGCTCGACGCGTTCTGGGGCGTCGAATGGCTCCAGGAGGTGCATGCGCTCTGCGCTAATCTCATCATCGCGATGGCCGCTATCCATGTATTCGCAGCCATAATGGAGAGTGTGCTACATCGGGAAAATCTCATTCTTGCCATGATCACCGGGCGCAAACGCCGCGCCAGCGGAACGGATATCGACCATGCGGGTACTGCTGGCGGAGGATAATCCCCGCCTCTCGACCTTGATCTCGGAAGGCCTTGCTGAGCAAGGCTTCGTGCTCGACTGCTTTTCTACCCTCACCGAGGCCGAGGAGAGCATTGCTGTCGCACGCTATGATCTGCTGCTCGTCGATCTCGGCATGCCGGATGGCGATGGCGTTGCGTTCATCCGCTCTATCCGGCGAGCGGGAGGCACGACGCCCATTCTCGTCATCACCGCTCGAAACGGGCTCGGCGATCGCGTTGGCGGACTCGATTCCGGGGCTGACGACTATCTGGTGAAGCCGTTCGAGATGCCGGAGCTCGCGGCTCGCTGCCGCGCGCTACTACGCCGGCCCGGCGGTTGCCTCGGCACGATCTTGAGCGTGGGGGACCTTGCCTTCGATAGTGTTGAGCGCGAGGTTCGGATCGGTGAGCGCGTGATCCGCCTGCCGCCGCGTGAATTGGGTCTGCTCGAGCGCCTGATGCGACGGGCCGGTCACGTCGTGAGCAAGGCCAGCCTTGAAGAAGCGCTTTACGCCCTTTCCTCGGAGGTGACTCCCAATGCGGTGGAGGCCGCCGTATCTCGATTGCGTCGTCGGCTCGCGGCCGAGAGCGCGAATGTCGTCCTGCATACGGCCCACGGCATCGGATACATGATCACGCCGGCGGTTGAACAGGATGACCGGGCGTGATGTCTCGCGACGGTCCTCACCAGCCACGCAGTTTGTTCTTTCGGCTTTCCATGCGGCTCGCCCTGGTGGGCTTGGTTTTCATGGTGGTCGAACTGTCCGCCGTGGTGTGGTCGTATGTCAACAGGCCCAATGAGCTAGATCAGCTCCTGATCAGCGCGGAGGCCGATCGGATCGCAAGCGACATACCGCAGATGCGCGCGAGCAGCACTGTCCCAGAAGATCTCCGGCAGCCTATCGCCAAAGGAACGCAGCGAGCATTCCTCATCCACGAGCGGGGCGGCGGCGTCATCGGGCAGTTCGATGACGGCGATATCAAGGTCGCTGACGAGGCCCCGGCGTCATTCCTGGTGATCCGCACCCAGCGGGAGAACTGGGGCAACCGCTTTCTGCTCTCAGGGACGCGCCGCGTCACCGTGGCGGATGAACCCTTCTGGATCACGGTCGCCATAGCTGGGCAGGGTTTTGGCCCCTTCGTTCCAGTTATTTTCAACGAAATCCGCTTCCATGTGCTGTTTCCGCTCCTGCTGCTCTCGCTGCTCTTCCTGCTGTTCAACTTCAGCGTGGTGCGCAGCACCTTGAGGCCTCTCAGGGCCACGATCGCCGCCGTCGATGGAATCGACCCGGCACAGGTTGCGATGAGGATCGAGACGAAAGCCTCGTCGCGGGAGGTGCAGGCGCTGGTAAGCGCCGTCAACAGGATGCTGGAGCGCGTCGAGCGTGCCGTGCGGACGCTGAAGGATTTTGCCGGTGACGCCGCCCATGAGCTGCGAACGCCGCTGGCCATCATGATGCTGAGCATCGGCAAATTGCCTGAGGGTGAGGCGAAATCAAGGCTTGCCGCCGATGCGCAGGGAATGAAGCGCCTGGTGGACCAGATGCTGGACTTGTCTCACGTTACGGCGCTTGAGATCGACGCGAATACGCGCGCTGACCTTCGTGCGATTGCCTCTGACGTCGCCTCAGAACTGACGCCCCTTGCCGTTGCCCGCAGTCGCTCCATCGCGTTCCGGGATGCCGGCGCGACCGAAGTGCACGGGCATGCCGACGCGATTGGCCGAGCACTCAGGAACCTCGTCGAGAACGCCGTGTCCCACACCCCGCCGCGGACCGTGGTTGAGGTGGTTGCGGGACCGGGCGGACAATGCTCAGTGCGCGATCACGGTCCGGGCATTCCGGCTGCTCAACGTAGCGCCGTGCTGGAGCGTTTCCATCGGCTGGACAAAAGTCGCACCGAAGGCGCAGGCCTTGGCCTCGCTATCGCCTCGACCATCATGACCTTGCATGGAGGCGAGATCCGCATCGAGGATGCGCCGGGTGGAGGCGCACTCGTCCGTCTCATTTTTCCCGATTCAAGTTCCTCTTGAGGGATAAATGGCGAGCGCATCTTCTTGTTTGTATCAATTTCGCATCAATCTAAGCGTACCGCCAGCGGGGTAGTAAGAAGCTATCAATAGTACGCGGTATTGCCGGTATGTCGCAGGAAATATATCGATATGGAACCTTATTTGGAGCAATATCTACATCGGCAGATTCCTCTTTCGGCGGCAATGAACGTTTCGGTGCTTTCAGCCTCGCCAGAATCCGTCATGCTTGGCGCGCCGCTAGAGCCAAACATTAATCACAAGAGCACTGTCTTTGGTGGCAGTGCTTCCGCTGTTGCAATCCTCGCCGCGTGGTCGCTTCTACATTTGCGCCTTCTGAATGAGGGCCATCATTGCGAGATTGTGATCCAATCCAATCAAATGGACTACAATTGCCCAATCAGTGGGCCATTTACCGCCATAGCGTCCTTGCCTGAAATTTCAGACTGGCCAGAATTCCTGAAAACGCTCATCCGCAGAAAGCGCGCGCGTCTGGAGATTCAGTCGGTACTGACTTACGGCGACATCATTGCCGGCAGATTGAAGGGCCGGTTCGTGGCGTTTCTTCGAAGCAGCCCCTAGGCGCGACGCAGGATTCAGCGAAATAGTCTTCCCGACCTTGTCGTAAGCACGGAGAGTGGCGGCAATCGGATGCCAGGAAGGAGCATTAACAGGATCGACTACGAATAAGCCGCCCCGCCTCTCGCCGTCATGCCGAAGGAGTGCCCCGACGGTCATGTCGTTCCGCTTTGAGGCACCGTGCAGGCCGCTTTGACCGGGGTCAACAACTCTCGACTGGTGAACACATGGTGTCGGCGCAACAGGAGTCAGCATGAATCGACGCGGTCTCATCATTGGAGCGGGCAGCCTGCTTGTGCTCAGCGGCGCGAGCACCCTGGGCTGGCGTGCATCGACCGGATTGATGGAGGACTATGCCGGATACGCCGCGGCCTTGCGAAAGGAGCTTCCCGCCGGTCCGACGCTTCGGGACCTCATAGGTTACGCAACGCTCGCCCCGAATGGGCACAATACCCAACCCTGGCGCTTCACGATCGAGGGAAACGCCATCGACATTCTGCCCGACCCGTCCCGCGCGACGTCCGCGGTCGACCCCGACGACCACCATCTCTTTGTCAGTCTCGGTTGTGTCGCCGAGACCTTGCGGATTGCTGCCGAGGCGACGGGCCGACCAGGGGCGATTGAGGTCGCAGGAGATGGGGGTGTCCGCTTCACGTTTACGGAAGGCACCGGATGGTCGGACCCGCTGTTTGCCGCCATTCCAAAGCGCCAATCCACGCGCGCCGAGTTCGACGGACGCCCCGTTCCTGCGGCTGATCTTGAGGCGCTGGCTCGGGCGGCTTCCATGCCAGGAGTCGGCTTGGCGCTTGTCACTGAACGGCCGAGGATCAACCAGATTCGAGATCTCATCCTCGTTGGCAACGGTGTGCAGATGGCTGATCCGGCGTTCATGGTGGAGCTGAAGCACTGGCTGCGCTTCAATCCGAAGCAGGCGATGGAAACAGGCGACGGGCTGTTCTCCGCCGCGAGCGGCAATCCCGTTTTGCCCGACCTGTTGGCTGGACCCGCATTTGACCACTTCTTCACGGTCGCTTCCGAGAATGACAAATACGCCCGTCAGATCGACAGTTCCGCCGGGCTTGCCGTCTTCATCGGCGAACGGGAGGACAAGGCACATTGGATCGCGGTGGGCCGTGCCTGCCAGCGCTTTGCCCTTGCCGCGACCAGCTTTGGATTGCGGACGTCGTTCGTCAATCAGCCGGTGGAAGTCGCGCCGCTGCGGCCGCAGCTTGCGGTGCTTGTCGGCGCCTCGGGCAAGCGTCCGGACCTCGTAATGCGTTTCGGCTACGGGCCGACGCTGCCTTTCTCGCCGCGCAGGCCCGTCACCGCGGTGCTCGTCTGATCGCCGTCGGCGGTTGAAGATGTCCGGCCAGCGCCAATGCGCCGGCCGTCAGAACGTCAATCCCAATCCGGCGCCAGGCCCTCGGGCAGACCAGACGGTCATCGCGGCGGGCGAGACTGTCTATGGCGGCCACGACCTCGGGTGACCGCTCGAAATCGAAGATCGCGAGGTTCTCGGCGGCTGGGTCCTCGCCCACCGTCTCGGAGAGTGCAACGACGCCATCCTTCTGGATCAGCAAGCGCAAGACGAGCTGTGCGACGGATTTCCCGGTCTGGCTGGCGATCCCGGTGAGGATCGGAGAACACCTTGCCACCGGCCCTGCCGTAATACCCTCCGGCGTCGGCTCCCAACGACGCCGAGCTTCATGGTCGGTCAAGGCGGCGAACACGCGGGCGGGCGACGCCTTTAGAAGGCGTTCCACCCTGATTGTGTCGCAAATCATTTCGGGGCTGTTCGACATACTAGACTCCTCAATGTTGCCGGTCGTGATCGAGATACGATTCAAGAGCATTCAGGCGCGCTTCCAGGAGCGCGCGGCGGTCGGAAAACCAGTCTTCAATCCGGGCCATGACTTCCGGATTGATCGCGCAAATCCGAACGCGCCCCACTTTCTTGCTTGTAATGAGGCCGGAGCGCTCCAGAACGCCGAGATGTTTCGTAAAGGGCGGCAAGGCCATGTCAAAAGGCTTTGCAAGCTCACCGACCGTTGCTGGGCCGGCCAGAAGACGCTCGACAACGGCCAACCGTGTCGGGTCTGCAAGGGCATGGAACTGGAGATGCAATTGGTTACCCATTTGGGTAAGCTAAATACAGCGGCGTGGCCTTGTCAACGATATTTATCCAAAAAGATAAGTGTCCTTCGAAATTCCAACACACTGAATTCAATGCGCGCTGGAGGAAGGTTTAGGCTGAATCGACATTCAGCGCATCCATAGCATTGCTGCGGCGAGGTGTAGGAAGCTGAGGAAGTTTGCGGCGCGCCGGTCGAAGCGGGTTGCGATGCGTCGGAAGTGTTTGAGCTTGTTGAAGCATCGCTCGATGGTGTTGCGGACCTTGTAGGCCTCGAAATCGTAGGGGATCGGCTGCTTGCGGGTGGGGATGCAGGGAATGACGGCTTCGGCGCCCATGCTGGCGATCAAGCCGCGAAGGGTATTGGCATCATAGGCCTTGTCGGCAAGCACGCGGCGTGGCGAGAGGCCCTGGAGCAGGGCCGGGGCGAGCGGTGCATCGCCGCGCTGTCCGGGCGTGAGGATCAGCTTCAGTGGTCGGCCCAGCGCATCCACGGCCATGTGGATCTTGGTCGTCAGTCCTCCTCTGGAGCGCCCCAGAGCCTGGTCCCCCCTTTTTGCCCGCCGCCCCTTCCGGTGGCTGCCTGCTGATGAGCGCGCACGAGGCTTGAATCGAGGCTCACATAATCGTTGTCGGGATCGTCGATCAGGTGGGCGAAGACACGTTCCCATACGCCGGCCTTCGCCCATCGCGTGAAGCGCTTGTGGACAGTTTTCCACTTGCCATAGCGATCAGGCAGGTCATGCCAATGTGCGCCGGAGCGCAGTACCCAGAGCACGCCATTGACGAAATTGAGATTATCCGCCCCAGAACGGCCCGGATCACCGGGCTTGCCGGGCAACAAACCCCCGACCCGGCGCCATTGCTCAAGGGTCAATTCGTAGCGCTTCGGCTTCGACATCTGCAGGCTCCAGACCAACGGGTCTGGAGCCCCATGAATCACACATCACGACAGAACTGAATCCTGAATGTCGATTGGTCCTAGCTAGGGCGATGCCCCACGATCCATTACCGGTGCTGGCTACCCGATGAGGGTATAAAAAGAGCTTTGGCGTTGCCCTTCGGGCCGCGCTCTCGGCTGCGCCGGAACCACGCCCATGGCGCGTTTCCGCCATTCGGCTTCGATCGCTAACGCAAAACGCAAAGGCAGCGGCGGTCATTTCGCGAGCGCCCCACATAGGCGGGCCTCATTCACCATCGCACTGACACCAGTGTGATGAGGCAGCTCCACTCGGTCGATCACGGCAGGGAGCAGAGCAGCACCGGAAACCCGGATCGAAGTTGCGGGCCAAGGCATTCATGGCTGCTCTCGTGAGCAGTCGTTCCGGCAGCATCAAACCCAGCCTGTGCAGCGAGGGAGCGAAAGCTCGGCCGAGCATCGCTTACACCCATCGGGGGCGGTTGCCGGCCTTGACGATGAAGGTCAGGCGGCAGAACATCGACCAGCGAACCCCGCGCCGTTTCCGTTCTCGAGCGGCGAGGCGCAGGGACGGCCGCCATTGCCGTATTCCCCTGATTTCCTGAAACGGGCGCTCCATCCGCGATCTCGATTGGCATGGGTCTGACCGAGAACCGGCTTCGCCTCGCTCGTCTCCCGCAACGTCCGTCGCCAACTTTTGTCCGCCGCCTTCGGCTTTGCATCGCGATCCAAAAAAGCCGTCGCCGGCCGCCTTCCACTTCATTCCGGCCCTTCGGGTGCGGGGCCGATCGTCCCCGGTCTCACGACCCTTATCGAGGTCGCAATGGTGCGGCCCGACAGGAAAAGGAATACGGCAATGGCAACCATCGGCACCTTCACCAAGAACGAAAACGGCGCGGGCTTCACCGGCGCGGTCAAGACCCTGACCCTCAACGTCAAGGCCAAGTTCGTCCCCACCGAAGGCGAAAGCAAGCGCGGCCCCGACTTCCGCATCTTCGCCGGTGCGACCGAGTTCGGTGCGGCCTGGAAGAAAACCGCCCGCGAGAGCAGCTGGGAATACCTCTCCGTCAAGCTGGACGATCCGAGTTTCCCGGCCCCGATCTACGCCAGCCTGGTCGAAGCCGAGGACGGCAGCGGCCACAACCTCATCTGGTCCCGCCGCAACGGCGATTGAGGCCAGCCTTCCAGAAGCCCCGCCAAGATCGGGGCTTCTTTATGCTCATGCCCGCCGCCTTCAAGAAAATAGAGAGATCGGGATGAGGAGATTTCGACTTTCAGATTTCCGGCATCCCGATCGGATCTTCCCTCCGGCTCCCGCTTCGCTCACGCCGGACAGGTTGCTTGGGGGCGCTGCCCCCTGGCGCGGCGCAAGGGATCGCTGACGCTCGGCCGGGCCGGGTTCCCATCCGTCTCGGCCGCCCTTGCGCCTTGCCCCCCCGGTCTCGCCCCGACTTACGACGTGCTGGTTCTTTTGGTGGTAGCGGCGGCCCTCGTTCGGATCGGCGTGACCACAAACTGGAGCAGAGGAGCGGTCTCAACGACTGGAAGTGGGTGCATATTTTTAGAATGATTCTAAAATATTGACAGACTCGATCGCCAACGGTTACCATGATTAGAATCATTCTAAATCTGGTGATCCATGAAGCGTTTTGACGACCTCTCCGAATCCGAGGTGCTGGCCCTGGCCGTTGCAAATGAGGAGGAGGACGCACGAATCTATCTCAATTTCGCAGCGAAGCTGCGTGGCACCTATCCGGCCTCGGCGCGGGCGTTCGAGGAAATGGCTGCCGAGGAGCAGGGACACCGCCGCCGGCTGCTGAAGGTCTACACTGACAAGTTCGGGGACGAGTTACCCTATATCACCCGGCAGGACGTGAAGGGGTTCCTGAAGCGCAATCCAGTCTGGCTCCTCAAGGACCTGCGCCTCGATGCGATCCGCAAGCAGGCTCAACTCATGGAATATGAGGCCAGCCAGTTTTACGCGAAGGCGGCTGAACGCACGACGGATGTCGGCATGCGCACGTTGCTCACCGATCTGGCTGAAGAGGAGCATCAGCACGTCAACATTGCGGCTAATCTGGAGACGACCCGCACGGTCGATGCCAGCGAGGAGGAAGAGGCTACAGCCAAGCGCCTCTTCCTCTTGCAGGTGGTACAGCCCGGCCTCGCCGGCTTGATCGATGGCTCGGTCTCGACCCTGGCCCCGATCTTTGCGGCCGCCTTTGCCACGCACAATTCGTGGAACACGTTTGTCGTCGGCCTTGCCGCATCGATCGGCGCCGGCATCAGCATGGGGCTGACCGAAGCGTTGTCCGACGACGGCGAGATCACGGATCGCGGCCATCCCTGGCTGCGCGGTGGCATCTGCGGCCTGATGACCGCAATCGGAGGCCTCGGGCACACGCTGCCTTATCTGATCCCCAATTTCTGGACCGCGACCATCGCGGCGATGATCGTGGTGGCGGTGGAGTTGTTCGCCATTGCCTGGATTCGCTGGAAGTACATGGAGACGCCCTTCACCTCGGCCATTATTCAGGTCGTCCTCGGCGGTCTTCTCGTGCTGGTCACGGGCATCTTCATCGGCAGCGCTTGATGTTCAAGCGAAGGAACAACGCCACCTCGTCGCCGGTAGCGATGGCTTCCATACTTTCCGGGGGTAATCGCTTGCCCGATTGCCTGACGCAGCTCCTGCTCACGGCTGGCCCAAGCCGATGCCAGGTCCGTTACGCATGCTCGCTGCCGATCGCGCGGGAAGACCTCCAGGCGCTGCGGCGCGACGCGGCAAGGCCGAGGAGGCGCGATGACTGAAACGGCTGTTCGCGAGAGCCTGTCGGAGCGAACCGACGCGCAAATTCGCGAGGTGCTGGCAGGACGGCGGCGCGGTGCGCGATCAGCCCTGCTCTTTGCCGGGCCGGCGGTGATCGCCTCGATCGCCTACATGGACCCCGGCAACTTCGCCACCAACATCCAGGCGGGCGCCCGCTTCGGTTACTCACTGCTGTGGGTCGTACTGATGGCCAACCTAATTGCCATGCTCTTCCAGGCGCTTTCGGCCAAGCTTGGCATCGTCACCGGTCGGAACCTTGCCGAGATATGCCGCGATCAGGTTTCAACGCCTGTGCGCTATGCCATGTGGGTCGTCAGCGAGATTGCCGCGATGGCGACGGACCTCGCCGAGTTTCTCGGTGGCGCCATTGGTCTGTCGCTGCTCTTCGGCATACCTCTGATCGCAGGAATGGCCGTTACCGCGATCGTGACCTATGGCGTCCTGCTGTTCGAGGGGCGTGGCTATCGCCCGATGGAACTCATCATCGGCGCGCTGGTAGCAGCGATTGGCCTTTGCTACGTGATCGAACTGGTCATCGCGCCGATCGCCTGGGGCGAAGCGATGCTTGGTATCGTGATGCCGTCAATGCCTGACGGGGCTGCCCTGACCATCTCGGTCGGCATCATCGGCGCGACGGTCATGCCGCACGCGCTTTATCTGCACTCTGGTCTGACGCAGAACCGGGCGTCGGCCCGTGACAATGCAGAGCGCCGTGCCCTCGTGCGCTTCTCCAATCTGGAATGCTTCGTCGCGCTCGCGGTCGCCGGCGCGGTCAATATCGCCATGGTGATGATGGCGGCGGCCGCTTTCCATACCGGCCATCCCGATGTCGCGGAAATCAGCACGGCCTACCATACGCTGACGCCCTTGCTGGGGGCCGCCGCCGCTTCCGTGTTCCTGGTTTCGCTGATGGCGTCCGGCATTTCCTCATCAGCCGTCGGCACCATGGCGGGCCAACTGATCATGCAGGGTTTCACCGGATTCCGCCTTCCGATCTGGCTGCGCCGGCTGGCAACGATGCTGCCGGCATTTATCGTCGTTCTGCTCGGGGCCAACGCAACGGACGCGCTGATCTACAGCCAGGTCGTTCTCTCCTTCGCGCTGCCGCTTCCCATGATTGCGCTCGTCATTTTCACGCGCAGCCGCGCGATCATGGGCGAATTCGCCAATGGTCGTCTCACCCATCTCACCGCCGTTGCCGGAACGATCGCCGTCCTCGGTCTCAACGTCATTTTGCTTCTCCAGGTCTTCGGCGTCTCGATTCCGGGATTTGGATAAGGGGGAAACATGCGCACAATTCACAAGGAAGCTCATCTCATCGAGCGTATCGGCTGGCTTCGAGCCGCAGTGCTCGGAGCCAATGACGGGCTGATATGGACGTCGAGCCTGATCGTGGGCGTCGCCGCCGCTACAACAGCCCAGCACGAAATCCTCGTTGCCGGCATCGCCGGGCTCGTTGCCGGGCCGTGGGGGATTCGAACTTCCTCATTGTGGTACGCTATCGTCGGAAACACAGCGCCGGCAGGTAGCTATGCCGCCGCTCGAAAAAGCAATTTGAGATGGTTGCGTGCCCCCGCAACCAAATCAACAACACCCGTCGCTCCAGCGGCGGGTTTTGTCGTTCTAGCAGCCTTCCAACCGCTTGCCGCTCCGTCCACTCAAGGATCGTGCTCAGTTCTTCGTACAGCGTCGCGAAGACCTCGCCGCGCGTCGACCCCGGCGTCAGCACGATCGCCGCGATCAGCACCCGCATCGCTCCCGCAGCCCCTGGCCGCGCGGCGGGCTGGTTCAAGGCTTCCGCAAGGGCTGCGACCTCGTTCGCGTAGAGGCTCGCCGCGCTCCGCAGAAGGTCGGCGGGTGCCGATAGGGGCGTCGGCGAGCAACAGCGAAGGTTCGCGCCATCGATCGCGCCCCGCCGCCTGCCGACCGTTGAGGCCGTCATGGTCGAGAAGCAGCGCACGGGCCAGCGCCGCCTGCCACATCGGAAACATCCGTGCGCGCTCAGTGCTGAGCCGATAGGCGCCGACGTAGCGGGCCAGGCTCAGCGGGAATCCCGTGCTGCTTGAACTGCTGGAGAAAGTTCTCGCCCGCATTTCGCTGGTCGATGCCCTATACCGACGGAAGAGCGGCGATCAATGCGGCGCCGATTATCATCGTCAGATTCGAAGCAGTGGCTCGCGGGGACAAGATAGGTGCGGTCGCTCAGATGAGGGAGCATCTCGACAATCTCGAGAGCCGGCTCGTGCTCGATGAGGCTCGGGGCGAAAGCCATAACCTGGGGTGCTGGAGCGCTTTTCGGCGCGCTCTTAAGGTGGCGTGGAGGGAGGCGCCAGCGTCCACGGCCAGCTGAGAAGCACGCTCATCCCGATCGATCACGAATGTCCGGTTCAGGGCAGAAGCTTCGACGTCGGCCCTTGACGCATCGCGCTCGGGTCCGTGGCGCTGTCTCAAAGACCGCAACGGAATGGTGGGAACCGTAACTCGGTTCCGGCTGCTCGCCTCATCAGCTCAATACAGAATCGCAGCACTTCTCAGGCAGGGTTTCTGCAACCTGCTCGATCAGCCACGCCACGCATCGCGTGAGAGCCCTCATGCGATTGACCGCATGCTGGACAGCTCCGCAGAATTCGTTTTGTCCGCGCCTGCTGGATCTGCCGTGCTGCTGACGTCTCGTCCGTCCCTACGGGTAGTCCAGTGGCAGGCCTCTTATCGCGATTTCGCAGACTGGATTGGCCGCCCCGATGTAACTGCGCCGTTGCTCAATCTGAAATTTTCGATGCCCCATGTAAGATGAAACCGTTGATTGAGGCTACGAGAGAACGAAAACGCCGATCGCCAGTGTCGCGAGGGTGAGCGGCGCGCCGATCCTGAAATAGGTCCAGAAATCGATGGTGATGCCGTCCTTGGCGGCACGCTCGGCGACGATCAGGTTGGCGACGGAGCCCAGCAGCGTGAAATTGCCGGCGAGCGTCGAGGCCATCGCCACGACAAGCCAGGCGCGCTGGGGATCGTGCAGATGCTCGATGAAGGGCTTCAGCACGAGAACCGCGGGGACGTTGCTGACGAGGTTGGACAGGATCGCCGTCACGCCGGTCAGGATCGTGGTGTTGCCGAGGTCGAGGCGGGTGGCCTGCGCCAGCAGGTCAGGCGTCAACACGGCGTGCTCAAGCCCCCGCACCACGACGAAGAGCCCGGCGAACATCAGCAGGAGTGGCCCGTCGATCTCGGCATAGACCTTGCGCGGCTCGATCCTGCGGGTGAGCAGCAAGAGCGCTGCCGCGCAGATCGCCACTTTCGCCACCGGCTGGCCGAGGAAGAACAGGGCGATCATCGCCACGGACACCAGCGCCGCCTTCGTCGCGAGCCAGCCATGATAGTGAGCGGGAACGGTGACGCTGCGCAGCGCCTGCCGCGTCATGTACTCGCGCGGATTGAGCAGGAGCACGAACAGGATCGTCACCAGCAGCCCCAGCGCCGCGACCGGCAGCAGCGCGCCGGTGAAGGCGCCGTAGGAGATGCCCGAGAGATTGCCGATGATCATGTTCTGGGGGTTGCCGGTGATCGTCGCCGTCGAGCCGACATTCGAGGCGAGCGCCACGGCGATGAGATAGGGCACCGGGTTGCGGTCGAGCGCGCGGGTCAGCGTGATCACGATCGGCGCCATCACCAGGCAGATCGCGTCGTTGACGAGGAAAGCCGAGAGCACGCCGGTCGTCATTACCACGACCGCAAGCAGCAGCACCGGATGCCGCGCCCGGCCGGCGGCCCAGCCGGTCACCATGCGGAAGAAGCCCGAGAGCCGCAGATTGGCGACCACGATCATCATGCCGAGCAGCAGCGTGATGGTGTCGAGGTCGATCGCCCGATAGGCGTCCTCGAGCGAGAGCACGCCGCAGCCGACCATGAGCGCCGCACCGATCAGCGCCGCCCCAGCACGGTCGACGCGCAAGCCGGGCATCCGGCCGATCGCAATGGCGACATAGGTCGCGAGGAAGATCGCGATCGCGAGGATCTGCGTCGCGTTGAGGCCCCAGCCGGTCATGTGAGATCAGGCCATTCTCTCTCGCGCCGCCGGCGCCGGGCGGGCGCCGTGGTCGGTCGGCGGCTCATAGCCGCGCGTCTCCGGCATGGCAACGAGATAGAGGACGAGGCCGCAGGCCGCGATGACCGCGAGCGTGACGAAGGCGGCGGAATAGCCGGCGGTGACGATGATCACCCCCGCCAGCGACGCGGAGAGCGAGGCCCCGACGCCCTGGACCGTCGCCACAGCCCCTTGCGAGACGTTGAAGCGGCCGGTGCCTCGCGTCAGGTCCGCCACCACGATCGGGAACAGCGCGCCGAAGATGCCGGCGCCGACCCCGTCGAGCGCCTGCACGGCGACCAGCCAGAACGGGTTGTCCGAGACGACATAGAGCGCCCCGCGCAGCGCCAGCACGCCGAAGCCGACGAGGAAGATCGGCTTGCGGCCCCAGTCATCGACCTTGGCGCCGACCATGATCGCCATCGGCACCATGACGCATTGCGCCGCGACGATGCAGATGGCGATCAGCGAGGTCGCCTGTTCCTTGCCGGCAACGCGGGTGAGCAATTGGCCGACGGAGGTGAGCATCGCGGCATTGGAGAGGTGGAAGATGGCGCAGAGCAGCGCGAACAGCATGAGATAGCGGTTCTGGAGCAGGGCCTTGAGGCCAGAGGGCTTCTCGTCGTCGACGGCCTCGTCGAGACCGCGCGCGAGATCATCGTCGATCTCCTTCTCCGGCACCATCAGCATGGCGCCGATGCTGAGGACCGCGAGCACGGCCATGAGCCAGAACACCACGATCGGCCCGAAGAAATAGGCGGTCGCGCCTGCGATCGCGGCCGAGGCCGCATTGCCGAGATGGTTGAAGGCCTCGTTGCGGCCGATACGCTTGGAGAACATCTTCGGCCCGACGAGGCCGAGCGTGATCGCAGCCAGTGCCGGCGGAAAGATCGCGCCCGCGATCGCGGCGACCGATTGCGTGCCGACGACCAGGTAGAAATTGCTGATGAAGGGAAGCGCCAGGCACGACAGCGTGACCGCGATCGCGGAGGCGATGACGATCGCCGGCTTGTGGCGGCCTTTGTCGATCAACGCTCCGGCCGGGGTCTGGGCGAGCAGGCCGACGATGCCCGCGATGGTCATGACGAGGCCGACGGTCGCCTCGTTCCAGCCCTGCTCCGGGCCGCGTACCGCGATCAGATAGATCGCGAGATAGGGCCCCAACCCGTCGCGCACGTCGGCGAGGAAAAAGTTCAGAGCGTCGAGCCCGCGCAGGGCCTGCCGGGACGGCGAGCGCTCGCCCGATTTCGCCGGGGCGCCTGACTGGCTTTGCGTGGGCATGGGAGCGTCTCGCGGCAGGAGATGGGGATAGGGGCGAAGAGACCGTCCGGCATGCGCCGGACGGGGTCATGGCGAGGAAGTCTTTCGACGGCGCTCTCCCTCGATGTGGAGACGGTCATCCCCGGTCATGGGCCACCGACCAATCTGAACGAGGTCGCTCGATTCCGTGAATTCCTGGTCTCACTGCGCGAGCGGGTCGGACGCGCGATCCGCGCAGCCTCGAGATTTGCGTGGAAGACAGGCTTTGCGCCAAAGCCGCGGGCGTTTTCAAGCTGCTTGATCGGCTCGATTGAAGATCGGCAAACCGAGCTCGACCAGTGTCGAAAAAAGCAGCTCTGCTTTTGCCGACGTTCCGGCCGGCCGGTGGTGTCGGCACAGACCGTGCGATCGATGCTGTATCCGGTTGCGCTCTTGCGAGCGATCCGCATCGAGGATCAATCGCTTCGGTATTTGCATTTCTGCTCAACACCGACACCCCCCATGCTCGCCGTCCGATTGGGAAAACCGGTCGGCGATGTCTGCCATAAAGGCTTGAGCAGGGAGGTTTCATGTTTCGTAAGTTCGTGACGGCTGCATTTGGGCTCGGTTTGGGGTTGGGGGGAGCGGCTCACGCGCAAACCATGCAGGAACCGCTCGCCCTACGGGCGATGGGCTCGTTCCATGTCGGCGGAAAACTCGTCGAAATTTCAGGACGCCAGGTCAAGGAAGTCGTCTTCACGCCCGGTGGCACACCGGCCAAGGTCGACCCGAACGGCACCTATCAGACCGGCCAGATGTATGTTCAGTATTTTCTGCCGCAGAAGGAGCGGGGCAAGGTGCCGCTGCTACTCTGGCATGGCGGGGGCATGACCGGCGTGAATTTCGAGACGACGCCCGATGGCCGGGAGGGCTGGCTCGAGTTTTTCCTGCGCAAGGGGTGGTCGGTCTACAATTCGGACGCGGTGGAGCGTGGGCGTTCGAGTTGGGCGATGTATCCGGACGTCATCCCCGGAGAGCCGCTCTTCCTCACGACCGCGAACCCGTTCGAGCGCTTCCGCATCGGGGAGCCGGCGGGCGGCTTCAACCCCGACCCCGCCAAGCGCAAATACCTGCCGGGCAGCCAGTTTCCGGCCGAGGGCTACGACAATTTCGTCAAACAGATCGTGCCACGCTGGACCAGCACCGACCAGATGATCATCGATGCCTATATCGCCGAGGTCGACAAGGTCTGCCCCTGCGTGATCGCCTTCCACAGCCAGGCGGGGCAGTTCGGCTTTAAGGTCGCGCAGGCCCGCCCCGACAAGGTCAAGGCGCTTGTCGCGGTCGAGCCTGCGGGTATCGGCGACCCGGCCAAGGCCGATGTCCTGAAGGACATCCCGGTATTGATGCTCTTCGGCGACTATATCGAGCAGGATTCGCGCTGGCCGACGATCCGCAAGACCGCGACCGATTTCGGGGATCGCATCAAGGCGGCCGGCGGCTCGGTCGATGTCGTGAATCTTCCTTCCGTCGGCATCAAAGGCAATTCGCACATGATGATGATGGACAAGAACAATCTGGAGGTCGCTCAGCTGATCGACGACTGGTTGGCCAGGAGGGGCCTTGCCAAATAGGGGCTCAAGGTAAGCTCGGCGACCGGGCTTCGCCTCCCGGCCGCGCCTTTCGGGGCGGCCGGACAAGCGCAAAGCGGCGCTGTCGAGCCCTTAGGCCGCTTCTGGCCCGCATCGACCAGCGGCGACGCGTCAGCGCGTGCGCTGGTCGACACATCTCAATGCTTCAGGACCTGTCTGAAGAATGCATGGGCCCGTTCGGTTTGCGGGTGGTCGAAGATGCGATTCGGTGCGCCTTCCTCGACCTTCCGGCCGTCGGCCATGAAAACGACGCGGTCCGCCACCGTGCGCGCGAAGCCCATCTCGTGGGTTACGACCAGCATCGTCATGCCGGTGTCGGCGAGTTCCAGCATGACGTCGAGCACCTCCTTGATCATCTCGGGATCGAGCGCCGAGGTCGGCTCGTCGAACAGCATGATCTTCGGCTGCATGCACAGCGCCCGCGCGATGGCGACGCGCTGCTGCTGCCCGCCTGAGAGCTGAAGCGGGAATTTCCGTGCCTGCTCGGGAATATGGACGCGCTCGAGGTAGTTCATGGCCAGAGCCTCGGCTTCCCGCCGGCGCGTGCCGCGCACCAGCATCGGCGCGATCGTCAGATTCTCCAGGATGGTCAGATGCGGAAACAGGTTGAAGCTCTGGAAGACCATGCCGACTTCGCGGCGGATCGCCTCCAAGCCGCGGGTGCGCCCGTCAAGCTCGACGCCATTGGCGACGATGCGGCCTGCATGATGGCTCTCGAGGCCATTAATGCAGCGGATGAGTGTGGATTTTCCGGAGCCCGAGGGGCCGCAGATGACGATCTTCTCGCCGGTGGCGACCTCGAGATCGACATCATGCAGGACCTGGACGGAACCGTACCATTTGCACAACCCTTGGATGCTGACGGCAAGCGATGGCGCTTGGCGTGCCTCTTCCACATGATTTGCGAGAGCGCTCACGAGACATACCCCTTGTTCATCCGGCGTTCCATCAGGCGCGCATAGATCGAAAGCGCGAAGCCGAAGGCGAAATAGACGAAGCCGACGAAGGTGTAGGCTTCGACATAGTATTTCCGCCAGACCGGGTCCTGCATGACTGCCGTTGTTGCAGTCAGGATGTCGAACAGGCCGATGATCATCACGAACGACGTATTCTTCATCGCGGCGATGACATGGTTCATGATGGCCGGAAAGGCGATGCGCAGAGCCTGAGGCAGGATGATGCGGCCGGTCATCTGCCAATAGCGCAGGCCCAGGGCCTTGGCGGCTTCATATTGCCCCTCCGGCACGGCCTGCAGGCCTCCGCGGATCGTCTCGGCCTGGTAGCAGGCGAAGAAGATCGCGATGCCGATGGTCACGCGCAACAGCTTGTCGACGTTCGTGCCGGCCGGCAGGAACAGCGGGAAGACATTGACCGCGACGAAAAGGATCGTGATCAGCGGCACTCCGCGCAGCGTTTCGATCAGCACGACGCTGACGGAGCGCAGCAGCGCCAGATGCGAGCGCCGGCCGAGCGCGAGCAGCACCGCGATCGGGAAGCCGAGGATCACGGTTCCGGAGAACATGATCATCGTCAGGGCGAGGCCGCCCCATTCGGTGGTCGGCACGATGCGCAGCGGCCCGATTCCACCATACATCAGCGCGCCGATGACGAAGACGGCGATTATCCAGAGCGGGACCAGCAGGCGCAGCGACCAGAACCGCGGCGTCAGCGTGACGATGACGGTGATCAGGTAGATGGCCACGGCCAGGGTCGGGCGCCATTGCTCGTCGAATGGGTAGAGCCCGAACAGGATGACCCGGTGCTTTTCCGCGATCACCGCCCAGCAGGCACCGACAGCATCGCGGCAACTCTCCGGCCCGGTGGAGACGAACACGGCATCGAAGATCGCCCAATTCGCGATCTTGACACAGATCGGTACCACCAGAGCCAGGGTCGCAAAGCTCAGCAAGATGTGGAACGGCGAAGGCCATACACGCTCGCGGAGCCACCAGTCGAGAGCGTTGCGGCGGCCGCTCACCAGCGGCTGAAGTGTATTGGCCATCTCAGCGCCCCTTCAACGCAACGCGGCTGTTGTAGAAGTTCATGAGCAGCGAGGTGATCAGGCTCAGCGTGAAGTAGATCAGCATCATGATCGTGACCATTTCCATCGCCTGTCCGGTCTGGTTCATGACGGTGTTGCCGATGTTCACGAGTTCGGGATAGCCGATGATGACGCCCAGCGAGCTGTTCTTGGTCAGGCTGAGGAACTGGCTCGACAGCGGCGGCACGATCACGCGCAGCGCCTGCGGCAGGACGATGCGGGTCATGATCGAAAATGGATGCAAACCGAGCGCGCGTGCCGCCTCGACCTGGCCTTTCGGCACAGCCTGAATGCCTCCGCGAACGATCTCGGCGATAAAGGCGCCGGTGTATATCGTCAGGCCGATGGCCAAAGCGAAGAACTCGGGCGAGAGCGTCAAACCACCCGTGAAGCCGAAACCACGTCGCTGCGGGATATCGGGCGTGAACTGGGCGCCCGTTACGATCCAGGTCAGAAGCGGCAGCGCGACAAGCACGGCCAGCGCCGGTACGACCGGTTCGACATATCGCCCCGTGCGCTCGCCATAGCGGCGTGCCAACCGCGCCGCGGCGAATGCGGAAAGCACGGCGACGCCGAGCGCGATCATGATCGTCCCGCCGGAGGTGCCGAAGCCGGGCAAGGGCACTGTCAATCCGCGGTTACTGATGAAACCGATGCCGAGCAGATCATGCGCCTGCCGCGGCGGCGGCAGGTTACGGATGATCGAAGACCACAGCAGGACATGCAGAATGATCGGCACGTTCCGGGCCAGCTCCACATAGGTGCCGGCGAGCGTCGAAATCACCACATTGCGCGAGGCCCGGGCCACGCCCGCGGCGACGCCGAGCACAGTGGCGAACACGATGGCGACCGCGGCGACGCGGAGGGTGTTGAGTACGCCGACCAGCAAGGCTCGGCCATAGGTATCGCTGGCACTATAGGGGATCGGCGACTCGCCGATATTGAACCGCGCCAGCTGCTCCAGGAAGCTGAAGCCGGTGGCGATGTTCTGCCGCTGGAGGTTCTCTGAGACGTTGCTGTAGAGCGCATAGATGCCGAGCGCGAGCAAGACCGCGAGGCCGGCCTGATAGATCAAGCCCCGTGTGAAAGGGTCGCCCCAGCTCAGCCTGCGGCGGGGCGGTTTTGCGGCCTGCCGGGCGCGTATATCGGCCCGTATCGGCCCGCTGGCCGCGAGGCTCCGGTCAATGCTCGTCATGTCTTGTTACCCCGCGGCGCGGACGCGTCACTTGACCGGGAGCCCGTAGAGCAGTCCGCCCTCGGTCCAGAGCTTGTTGTGTCCGCGCGGCAGCGGCAGTTTCGTCTTGTCGCCGAAGTGGCGCTCGTAGATGTCCCCGTAGTTGCCTACGGACTTGACGACCCAGTAGAGCCATTTCTTGTCGAGCCCGAGCTTGGGGCCGTAATCACCGGTGACGCCGAGAAGGTCCTGGACATAGGGGTCCTTGGACTTCGTCATCTCGTCGACATTGGCTTGGCTTACCTTGTTTTCTTCGGCCTCCATCAGGCCGTACATCACCCATTTCACGATGTCGTACCATTGGTCGTCACCGTGACGGACGGCGAGTGCGAGCGGCTCCTTGGAGAAGGTCCCTTCGAGGATGACATGCTCCTCAGGCTGCGGCGCGTCGTACATCCGTACGCCCGGCAGCGCGTCGCGATCCTTGGCGAGTGCATCGCAGCGGCCGGCGACATAGGCGCTGGCGAGCTCCTTGTTGTTCTCGATCACGATCGGCGTGTATTTGAGCCCATGCTGGGTGAAGAGCCTGGCGACGGCCTGTTCGGTCGTGCTGCCGGGCGCCATGCAGATGGTGGCGCCGTTCAGATCCTCGACCGTCTTCACGCCGGCATCCTTGCGGACCATGAAGCCGAGGCCGGTATAGAAGACCGGCGGCGAGAAGTTGAGTCCGAGCGCGGTATCGCGCGTCAAGGTCGCCGTCGTATTGCGCGCCAGCACGTCGACTTCGCCGGCCTGAATAGCGGGGAATCGTTGCTGGCTCGACAGCGCGACGAAGCGGACCTTTTCACCGCTGCCGAAGATCGCCGCACCGAGTGCCCGACAAAGATCGACCTCGAAGCCGGACCAGCGCCCCTTGTCGTCGGGAGCAGCGAAGCCGTAGCGGCCCGGATGGGCGCCGCAAAGGACTTCGCCGCGCTCGCGAATGGCCTTGAGCGTGTCGCCCTGGCCAGCCTCGGCCGGAAGAATGGCGGTGCAGAGAAGGGCGGCGATGGCGCCGGCGAAACCGAATGCGAAACGCATATTCTGACTCCCCTTGTTATGATGCGGCCCTGCGGAGCGCGGCGACCAGCGACGCCGCCATTCGCATGTCCCTGCGCATAGGCGTGCGAGATTCCTCGTTCAGCGACCGAGCCGCTCGAAACCCCGTTCGAGATCGTCGATCAGGTCGGAAACGTCCTCGAGGCCGACATGCACGCGCATACACTGGCCGGGTTCGCGCCAGGTCGTGGCCGAACGCAGGATGCGCGGATCGGTGGGAAGCAGCAGGCTTTCATAGCCGCCCCAGCTCGATCCCATGCCGAACAGGCGCAGACCGTCGACCATCGCCGCCAGCCGCTGGCGGTCCGTCTCGCGGATGACGAAGCCGAACAGCCCGGACGCGCCGGTGAAATGCGTCTTCCAAAGTTCGTGGCCGGGGTCGGTCTGGAGGGCCGGATACATGACGCGCGTCACTTCGGGCCGCTTCGCGAGCCAGTTGGCCAGTTCGAGCGCGTTGGCGTGGTGCTGCCGCATCCTGACCGAGATGGTGCGCAGACCTCGTTGCGCGAGATAGGCATCGTCCGGGCCGACACAGATGCCGAGCCGCTGCGCGAACCCTTTCACGCGCTCATAGCTCGTCTCGGAGCACGAGATCGTGCCGAGCATCAGGTCGGAATGACCTGAAATATATTTCGTGCCGGCCTGGACGGAGATGTCGACGCCCAGCGTCAGCGGCTTGAAGAAAACGCCGCCGGACCAGGTGTTGTCGACGACGGTTACGATGCCTCGCGGCCTGGCCGCGGCGACGATGGCCGTGATGTCCGTCATCTCGAATGTCAGCGACCCAGGCGCCTCCATCCAGATCAGCCGCGTGTTCGGCTTGATCAACCTGTCGATGCCGGAGCCGACCAGCGGATCGTAGAATTCGACCTCGACGCCGAAGCGGCGCAGGACGTCGTTACCGCAGTGACGACAGGGCCCGTAGACATTGTCGGCGATCAAGACGTGATCGCCGGGATCCAGATGGGCGAGCAGCGTCGTGGAAATGGCATTGGCGCCGGACGGGGTAAGCACCGTGCCGGCCGCCTCTTCCAGCGCCGAGACCGCATCCTCCAGCGCGAAGGTCGTCGGCGTTCCGCGCCGGCCGTAGCGGACCTTCGCTTCGGCCTTGGCGTCGAGCGCCGCCAGCGTCGGAAACAGGATGGTGGAGGCATGAAACACCGGTGGGTTGACGACGCCGAAATGCGCCGAGGGATCGCGCCCGGCATGGCAGATGACGGTATCCGGGCCGAGCCTGCGGTTCCGGTGGCCGTCCGTCGCGGCGGCGGGCTGGCTCGAGGCGATGTCGGATGGGGGCGAAAGGCTCATGCGTCACTCTTTCCTGACGAGCCGATGCGAGCACGGACAGAAGCGCGCGCTTCTCGACATTCGGCATGTAAATGCATACAATTGCATTTTACAGAGTGCAATCAAATTTATCGCGGCCTTTCCTTCTGTCGCTGTGCGTCGCCTGTTCAGGCGGCGTCCTTTTGCATAGGAAGGAAGAAGCTGATCGGGCTGCGGTCGGGGTGCGGCATAACGGAGCCGAAGACAGACGATGACCAAGTTGCCGAAAAGGGCGTCGACCGGAGGTCGCGACCTCGTCTTTGATGCATATGAGCGCATCCGCGCCCTCATTCAGAAGGGCGAACTCGCCATCGGCGAGCGCGTGACGGAGATCGGCCTGGCAACGATCCTGGGCATGTCGCGGACCCCGGTGCATGAAGCCATCGCCAGGCTCGAGACCGATGGCCTGCTGACCAACGAGCCGCGCCGCGGCCTGATTGTCACCGATCTCGACCATCAACAGATTGTCGAGCTCTACTTCATGCGCGAAGTGCTCGAAGGCGCCGCGGCGCGGCTGACTGCGCAGGCGGCCAGCGAGATCGAGCTTGCTACGTTCGCGGGGCTTGTCGAGGCCGAGGCTGGCGCCCTGGATGACGTCCAGCGGATGTCCGAGATCAACCGCAATTTCCGCCATCTGCTGGCCCTCTCATCGCATAATCGCTACCTGCTGCGCAGCCTCAACCAGCTCTCGGTCACGATGTCGCTGCTGCCGACGCTGATCGGCGAGAACGGCCGTGCGGCCGTATTGCATCGGCAGCACCGCGAGATAACCGAAGCATTGCTGCGCCGGGACGGGCTGGCTGCGGAGAGCCTGATCAAGGCTCAGGTGCGCTCGTCGCAGCAGCATCGCATGAGCATCATGCTGCGCGCCCATGCGAGCACGGGTACGCGCGGTTGAACGGCGGTCATGCCGGCGCATGCCGCGGTTTCATCAGCTCAGCGCTTCCGCGACATGCCGCCTGTATCCGTCACGGCCAGCGAGACGCTCGCGATAGGCCGCCAGTGACGGCAGATCGGGACGGGCTAGCGGGACGAGGAACCAGCGGTGGACAGCGGGCGCCAGGGCGATGTCCGCCAGTGTCAGGGATGGGCCGGCGAGATAGTCGTTTGCTTGGAAATGTCGGTCGAGCAGCGCGGCGTGGGCCGTCAACGCCTTGAGAGCCGCTTCCGCCGCCGCCGCGTCCTCGGCCTTCAAGGCGGTTCGGATCTTGCCCATCGCCGGCACGAAGGCGGTGGCCCCCCAATCCATCCACTGGTCGGCGCTCGCGCGTCCTGCCGCGTCCGGCGGCCAGATCGTCCCCTTGCCGTAGCGATTGCCCAGGTAGCGCAGAACCGCATTCGATTCCCAGACGACGGCGCCATCATCGACGACGGTCGGCACCTTCCCATGCGGGTTGAACGCGCGGTAATCGATCGCGTCCGTGCCGCCGAACCGCCCGCCGCATGCGATCAGCTCGTAGCCCACCCCGAGCTCGTCGAGGGCCCAGAAGGCCTTCGCGCAATTCGATGAATCGCGGCGTCCGTAGATTTTGAGCATCGTCTTCATCCTTGCTGGGTCGCGGTCATGATGCCTTCGATGCTGGGCGCCCGATCGAGCGCGAGAATGGCGCGGAACAGGCTGCGAGCGCGCTTCTCGTCCAGGCTCGCGCCGGCGCAATCGACGAATTTGGCCTCCAGCTCGTCGTCCGACATCGGATTGAGCGGCCCGCGGCCGAACTCGGTCGAGGCCGAGGCTTCGACGACGCGTCCGTCACCGAGCGTGACCTTGACGCGGCCGAGATATTCGTTTGGCTCGTCATGGGCGATGGACCGAGTCAGAGCGGCAAGGGACGCCGTATCGGCGTCGAGGAAGGTGCTGTCGTCGAAGTCGCCGAGGCGGACGATGCCGGCCGTCAGCGCCTTGGCGGTCAAAAATTGGACGCTGAACTTCGCTTCGAGCCCGGTCTTCGGCCGGGGGCGATCGGTGTGGGCGAGCCGGCGCCGGTGGGTCCATGTCTCGATCGCCGTGATCTCACCGGACCTGAAGGGGCCGTGCCGGCGGTGCAGGGTCAATGCCGCATCGATGGCGGAATGTGCGCTGCCGCAGCAGGGGTGCTGCTTGATCGCAATGCCGGGCGAGAGAACGTCCGGCGAAGTCAGCCAGTCGCCAAGCGCCCTCTGCGGATCGAAGGTTCCGGCGCCGTTCAACACGTTGAAGAAGCCGTATTCGTGTTCGAAGGCTGAATGGCTGGCCGTGACGCCCTGCTCGGAGAGTGTTGCAGCGAGCAACCCGTTATAGGCGGCCTGACCGACATGGAGGGGTTTGATCGGCGTCCCGAAATTGGACTTGAGGCCGCTTGCCATCGATACCGCGATCGCCAGTGCCGTGGCCATGCGCTCCGGATCGAGGCCCAGCAGATGGGCGCTCGCCGTGGCGGCGCCGAATACGCCGAGCGTGGCGGTCGGATGCCAGCCTTTCTCGTAATGATGCGGCATCACCGCCCTGGCGAGCCGCAATTCCAGCTCAACGCCTGCGAGATAGGCCGACAGGACAGCTCGTCCGGAAGAGCCGCGATCCTGCGCGAGCGCAAGCAGCGCGGGCACGACCGGCGCCGAAGGGTGACCACCCATGGTGGTGCTGCAATCGTCGAAGTCGAGAGCATGCGCCGCCGTACCGTTGATGACAGCGGCCTGCAGCGGGTGGCAGCGCCCGTGGCGGCCGATCTTGGTCGCGGGGCCGGCATCGGCGGCAATCTCCAGCGCGCGCTCGATGCCGTCAAGAAAGCCTGCCCGGCATCCGGCCAGCGCGGTCCCGATCGTATCCGCGAAGGCGCGCGCCGCCACGCGGCCCGCTTCCGGCGGCATCGTATCGAGCGTTATGGCGCTGGCGCGCCCTGCAAGTTCGAATGCGAAGCTCATGGAGTCCTCGTCGCTCAAAAGGCTGGGCCGGGCCGGTCAGACGCAGCTGGATTCTTGGATCAGCGCGGTCAGCTCACGGACGCTGTCGAGATCTTCGAGCCGCATGAGCATGTCGAAGCTGGCTTCGATTCCTGCGGCCGTCAGCGCGCGGCCGGCGCAATCGGTGTATTTCGCCCGCAACATGCCGTCCGGCAGCGGGGCTTCCGGCCCACGGCCGAGAGGGGAAGACACCGACGCAGCGAGGCGGGTGCCATCGCTCAGGACGACGACGATTTCAGCGCCATAGTCGTTGGCGTCGTCGCTATGCTCGTCTACGCCGATGAGTTCCATCACGCGCGTGACCTGCGGATCATAGAGCGCGTCATCCTCGAAATGCGAAAGCGTCACGGCGCCGTTCACCAACCCTCGCGCGACCGCGTAGGGCATCGAAAACTTGGCGTTGAGCGCGCTGGTCGCGGGGTTGCGTACATGCGGCAGCAGGCGTCTGCGGTGCATCCGCACTGTCACCGCGGCGATGCTGTCGGCGGTCAAACTCTCGCGGCGCCGGAGTTCGATGGCGGCATCGATCGCACCATGCACGCTGTAGACGCACGGGTATTTCTTGATGGAAATCCCCGGCGCCAGCAGATCGAGCGGCTGCCCCCACGCTTCCAGCATGCGATCCGCGTTGAAATGGCCCGTGCCGTTGAAGACCTCGAGAAATCCCTGGGGATGCTCGAAGGCTTCTGGCGAAGCCGGCACGCCTCCCGCGGCGAGAAGAGCGGCGAACAGCCCGTTGCGCGCGGCAAAGCCGGCATGCAGCGGCTTGGTCTGCGTGCCGAAATTCGCTTTGACGCCGCTGGCGAAGGATGCGGCCGTCGCCAGCGCATGGGCGAGCCTATCGGCGGGGAGGGCGAGCAGCCTCCCGCAGGCCGCAGCCGCGCCGAATATTCCGAGCGTGGCCGTCGGATGCCACCCCTTCTCGTAGTGATGGAAATTGACGCCTCGCGCGATGCGGGTCGCGGTCTCGACACCGACGATATAGGCGTCGAGCAGCTCGGCTCCTGTCGCGTCGCGCTGCTCGGCGAGGGCCAGCAGTGCCGGGATGATGATGACGGTCGGGTGGCCGGAGAGCGATTTGCTCGTGTCGTCGTAATCGAGCGCGTGGCCGGACGTGGCGTTGACATAGGCTGCTTCGAGGCGGCCGATCCGTGCCTCACGGCCGAGCACGAGGCAATCCCCGGCATTCGGTGAGGTGGCCAGCGCGATGTCCGTCGTCGCTGTCCGTGCGCCCAGCAGGGCGCAGCCGATCATGTCCGCGATGGCGTCCTTGGCCCATTTGCGAGCCATCGGATCGAAGCTGTGCGGATCGAGGGCAACGGAACGCTCCGCAATGTGCTGGACCAGCATCCGCAATTCTCCGAGGGACCAGATGGCGACGACAACCGTGTGCGCTGTACCGATATGCGCGACAGAGCGAATCTGTCTACTTCTGCATGCAAATGAATTCAATAGAGCTCAATTTGTCGCGAACAGGCAGCTGCCGCGCTCGGTAACGATGTGTCGGAGGGCGCAGTCGGGCGGGGGCTCGGCCTCGGGAGGCGGGGCCGCCGAGTTGACCGCGAGAAGCGGCCCGTGGCGCGCCAGGAGCGCGGCTGGCCAGTGACACCACTCGCGGAAAGCCTGCGGACAGTCGAACATGCGCAACGCCATGCCGCCTTGCCGCCGATGTGCGGTCGGCGCGGCGTCGGCAAAGGCGCAGGATCGCAAGGCGCGATCCTGCCAGGCCCGATAACGTCAGGCGTTTGCGGCGTTTCAGATCGACATGTTCGCGCTCTTGACCAGCTCTGCCCAGCGCCTGGATTCGGCACGCATCATCTCGGCGAAGGCCGCCGGCTCGTTGCCGATCGGCTCCGCGCCTTCGTTGCGCAGGCGCTCCTTGATCGTGTCGTTGTTGATCGTGCTGACCGTGGCGTCACGAAGAGCCTTGACGATGGACTCCGGGGTGCCCTTCGGCACGACGAGCCCGTACCAGGCCGTTGCCCGGTAATCCGGCCAGCCGAGTTCGGCCACGGTCGGAGTCTCGGGGAAGAGCTTGGTGCGCTGCGGGCTTGTGACGGCCAGCAGCCGCACGGACTTGCCCTCAATCAGACCAAGCACCGACGGAACGGTCGTCACCATGAAGTCGGTCTGTCCGGCGAGGAGGTCCGTCAAAGCTGGCCCGGCCCCGCGATAGGGAACGTGGACCGCATCGAATCCTGCAGTCCTGGCGAGCAGGACGGTGGCGAGATGGCTCGCCGAACCGTTGCCGGCAGAACCGTAGGTGAGCTTCCCGTTGTTCTTCTTCGCGTGATCGATCAGGTCCCGCGCGGTCTGGAACGATGATTTCGATGCCACCACCAACGCGAGCGGCGTATCGGAGATCAGAGTGACCGGATCGAAGGCTGTCAGCGGGTCAACCCGGACATTTTTGAACAGGTGGGGGTTGACGACCATGGGTCCCTGGTTGGCCAGCAGGACCGTGTAGCCGTCCGGCGGCGAGGAGGCGGCCTGTGCGGTGATGAGATTGCCACCGGCCGAGCCGTTGTTCTCGACGACCAGGGACTGGCCGAGCTTTTCACCGATGCCCTGCGCAACGAGCCGCGCGATGGCATCAGTTCCGCCGCCTGCCGCATAGGGGACAAGCAACTTCATCGGCCGCGTCGGAAAGGCAGCCTGCGACCGTGCGACGGTGCTGAGCGCGCTCCCTGCCGCCAGAGAAGCCGCGCCCAGAACCAAGCTCCTGCGAGTCAGATGCATCATTCGTCCCTCCCAAAGTCAGGGCGGCTGGTGGCCCCGTTATCGGAGCTTCTTTCAACGCAAAGGGCGAATTTGAGAAATGCGATAATTGATCCGATTGATGCGATATCCCTATCAATTATAGAAAGTTCGATCGCGGGTTCGCATTCCAGGTGTGGATCAGCATGTCCCTGAAGCGTTGGGCCGCAGGTGCAAGGCGCGCTTTCCGCCGCTCGACCAGGCCGATCGTTCGCGATACCGGCGGTGCGCCGATTGCCTTCGTCGCAATGACGGGGTGATCCTGCGGTGGCGTCGCGAGCCGGGGCAGCACCGAGACGCCAAGACCGCGCTCGACCAGTCCGAGCGACGTCGTCAGGTGGTTGACTTCGAACTTGAACGTCAGCCCCACGCCCTCCTTGGCGAGAGCGCTTTCCAGGATCATGCGGTTGCCGCTGGCGCGGCTGACCCCGATGAGCGTCTGGTCGGCAAGATCCTTCCAGGCCAGCTCCTGCCGAGCGGCGAGCGGATGATCACGCCTGCATGCGAGGACGAATGGGTCTTCGACGAGCGGTGTGAAAGCCAGGTCAGGGTCCGAGCTGCCGAGAAGATTGATGCCGAATTCGGCTTCGCCCCGTGCCACGCTCTCCAGGCCGTCATTTGCGGACAGATCGAGGATACGAAAGCGGATCAGCGGATAGATCGCGCTGAACGACTCGATGGCGCGTGGCAGGAAGTAGAAGGCGGCCGTCGGCACGCAAGCGATGGTGACCTGACCGTATTGCCGCCCGGCGACACCCGTGATGCCGAGCAGAGATTCCTCAAATTCGTCGAGCAGGCGACGGGCCAGCGGCGCGAAGGACCGGCCGACGCTCGTGGGTCCGACTCTGCGCGTCGTTCTTTCCAGCAGCGGCGCGCCGACCGCGGCTTCCAGCGCCTGCACGCGACGGGACAGGGCGGGCTGCGAGATGTTGAGCATCTCAGCCGCTTTGTGGAAGCCGCCCAGCTCGAGCACGGCGAGAAAGGCGCGGATATCGAGCAGTTCAAAATTGATGCGCATTACAGATCAATGATCGAAATTTTTGCATTTCACAACATGATGGGGGTGGCAGATATCGCTTTTCCAGTTGCCGTCGATCTCGGCGGAAGCTGCTGGAAGGAGCCGCGATGGCGACCCAACTTCGCATTCCATGCACACTCATGCGCGGCGGCACGTCGCGCGGTCCTGTTTTCCTCGCTTCCGACCTGCCGGCCGATCCCACTCTGCGTGGCGAGATTTTGCTGTCGGTCCTGGGGTCGGGCAATGAGCTTCAGATCAACGGGCTCGGTGGCGGCAACCCTCTGACAAGCAAGGTCGCCATCGTGGGGCCATCGACTCACCCCCGCGCCGATGTCGACTATCTCTTCGCCCAGGTGAAGGTCATCGAAAGGATCGTCGACACCTCCCCGAACTGCGGGAACATGCTGTCGACGGTTGCGCCCTTTGCCATAGAGAAGGGACTCGTTCAGGGCCAAATCGGCCGCACACGCGTCGTCATTCACAACGTCAACACCGGCCAACTCATCGCCGCCACGGTGCTGACCCCTGACGGGCGGCCCACTTACGATGGCGACACGGTCATCGACGGCGTTCCAGGCAGCGGCGCGCCGGTCGAACTGGAATTTCTAGGCGTCGCTGGCGCCAAGACCGGAATGCTGTTGCCGACGGGATCGGCCGTCGACAGAATCGACGGCGTCGAAGTCTCCTGTATCGACGCTGCGATGCCTCTGGTCGTGATCGAAGCCACCGCGCTGGGGAAGACCGGCGGCGAGTTGTCGGCGGACTTGGATGGCGACCGGTCGTTCATGGATCGTCTGGAGAGGATCCGACTGGAAGCCGGCAGGCGAATGGGGCTGGGAGACGTGTCCGGCCTCGTCATTCCAAAACCCGTGTTGATCGGGCCGCCGCAGAAAGGCGGCACGCTCACGGCGCGCTACTTCATGCCGCACTCCTGCCACAAGGCTTTCGCCGTGACCGGCGCCGTCGGTCTCGGCACGGCCTGCGGCACGCCGGGCACGCTGGCGCATCGTCTCGTCGGAGAGGCCAGCCTGCCCCGCAGCGTGACGATCGAGCATCCGTCGGGGCGCATCGAGGTCGTCATCGACCGACGGGAAGGCGCAGCCACCGCCGCCGTGCTCAGAACGACCAAGCCTATCCTGGAGGGCATCGCCTTCGCCCAAATTCCAGACCGGCCGGCGCCCCTCGCGGCCTGATGCTCTCTGGGGAGTTTCGTCTAGTTCTGTAGCCTGCCGATCGTCTGCAACAGACGGTGCTGCAAGGATGACCGTACATGGGCGCGGGCGGCGGATTCGGCTCGCTCGCTGTCGCGCTCCAACAATGCCGCGACGATGGCGCGATGCTCCGACGCCGCAGATCGCGCGCGATCGCCCATTGCGAGGAGACTCGGCAAGAGGGACATCGTGATGCCGAGTTGCGTCAGGCTGCGGAGCAGATAGCGGTTATGCGCGGCAAGCGCGATCATGTTGTGGATTTTGACGTTTATATCGCTGAGAGCGTCCAGGGTTACGCCCGGCTCGGATTCGAGCGCGCTCAGGGCGGAGATCGTTTCCAGCTCGATGTCGCTGGCGCTCTGGGCCGCCAGGCGCGCTGCAGCGCCCTCGAGCACCTCCCTCATAAAATAAAGTTCGACCACCTGCTGATGGTTGAGGTTGGAGACGATCAACCCGCGCCGGGGCTCGTTCGTCAGCAAGCCGTCGGCTTCGAGACGAAGGATGGCATCGCGCACGGGCGTCCGCGACACGCCGAAACGGGCCGCGAGATCGACCTCCGTGACGCGCTCGCCGATGGGAAGCGTGCCTTTGCGGATGGCATCGCGCACCTTGATCTGGATATCGGAGGCCAGATCGCCGCTGCCGCTGATCTGATGATCGGTCGTGTCGGCCGAAGTTGGTCGCCGTTTGCCGCTGGTCCGGACTTTGACTGGCTTCGCCAACCTGCAAACCTTTCATCGCCTGACGGCGCGCATCGGCCGGGCCGAGACGCCGGCCACTGCCGGACAGAGGCTCGGCGCAACCGCCGAGCCTGAGCAGTGCGGTTAGCACGGATGCCCGAAACCGGCCAAGATGCCACGGGCCTGACCGCTCTGAGGGCGGCCCAGGCGATGGGCTTCAGTGCTGCCGGGCCTCAAGCAAGGCGGAAATTCTTGGAATAGACAGCCTGTCGTTCGTGGCGAAGCCCGTGACCGCCTTGAACAGCTCGTCTGCCCTCTCGTCTCCCAGAACCGGCGCGACAAGCCCTTCGAACTTGTCTTGAATCTGGGCCCAGTTCAGCGGCCGGTCGGGGTGACCGAGGACGATATCGACCGAGGCCTCCATCTGCTGCCCGTCCGAGAGATCGATCAGCAGCTTCGCGGCCACCTCCGACTGCCCCTTGACGGGAATGCACTCGATTTTGGGCAGAAGTTCCGAAACCGCCGGATCCGCAACCATCTCATCGGTAAAATCGAAAGCGGAGAGGCGGTACCCGGCGAGGCCCATGGCAATGCAGCAATAGGTGCTGAAACGGGCTTCCAGGCCCGTTCTGGGCGCGGGGTTGCCTGCGGCCACCAGCGCAATCGGATTGACGAAGGCCTGGATCCTGGTGACCGTCCTGTTCCCGACCTGATCCTTGACGCTCAGGGCGGCTTCAGCCGCGGCATGCGTCGCGCGGCAGCTCGCGAAGCGCTTGTAGCCATTGCGCAGGACGTACCACTGTTCGTCGAAGTCCAGCTCCGGCAGCACAAACTCCGCTCCCTTCAGGAAGCTCGGCAGCAGCCCCTTGTCGCGCTCGAAGAGGTTCTGCCCGGACACGAAGCCCGAACGCGCCATTTCTGCGGCCATAACGCCGTCCATGGCTGCCTTGCCCGCATGGAACGGCTTGGAATGTGTGCCGAACGAGCCGACGAGCCCGCCTGCGGTTGTGGCGGCGACACCGAGCGCGTTCGCCACCTGATCCTGGTCGAGATCCAGGAGAACGCTCGCACTGGCCGCGGCACCGGCTCGGCCGAATATCGATGTCGGGTGGAAGCCATGGTGCTGAAGCGTGCGGCCCACACCCTGCTGCCCCCCGCCGCCGAGCCGCGCCATGACTTCATATCCGGTGACGAAAGCGCGGAGGGCGGTCTCGTCGTCGACCTCGTGATGTTCCGCCAGGCTGAGCGCGGCCGACCAGCAGGGGCCGCTGGGATGTCCGCCGCCGGCGTAGTGCACGTCGTCGAGGTCCATGGCGTGGGTCATGGTTCCGTTGAGCAATGCCGCGATCGCCGGCTGGGTTTTCGACCCTAGAAAGATGCGCGCTCCGCCCGGCGCGTTCCAGTTGGCGGCGACCGCGCGGAGGGCTTCGACGGCGCCGTCCTGATGGCCGGCCACCGAGACGGCGATGAAGTCGGCGAGAGCTTGCCTGCCGGCATCCCGCACCGCTTCCGGCAGGACTCGTCCGCGTGCGCCGGCGACGAAACTCGCCAGCTTTTCAGAGCGGTTCTGTTCGAAAGACTGCTCGCTCATTGATCACCTCCAGCGGCTCGACCGACCTCAGGCAGCGCCGTAGCCTCATCGGGGCATATCGTGCTGACGTCGCACGTCAAGTACAAATGTATGCAGGTGCATGTTGATTTGTTTCGGGGCTCGTTTGGCTGGTCTTTTCAACTACGATCATGCCGGAGAATCGTTCGAGAGCCGGGCTGAAGACGGACTGGCCGGTAGATCGCTCGACGCTTGATCGGGCTACACCGCGACCTGCGCCGCCAGGCTGGGCGGCGCATGGGCTCGCGTTGGAGGGGGCGGCGGCCCCGTCTCTTGGCGCTCGCGGCAGTTAACCTGACAACGCCGTGCGACCAGCGGTGCAGCTGAACGGTTCGCGCTAAGCGTCCAATTCGGCGCCGCCCAATCGATAAGCAGACCTTATCCACTCCCATCGCGATTGAGAATTTGACCGCCTTGCGGATTTAAATAGCTTGTTTGGAGAATTACTGTCGGGATAAAATAAATGAGCGGAAGATCTCAAGTAAAGATCAGTGAAGATCTTCGGCTTTGTGTCGAGTTTCGTGACGTCGCAGCGGCGGCTCTTCGGATCTCCGACCATGTCGTCAAAACGCCGCTCATCGCGAATGACGAGCTTGATCGCATCCTCTCCGCAAAAGTCCTGTTGAAGGCCGAGACGCTGCAGACCACGGGTTCGTTCAAGTTCCGCGGCGCGCTCAACCGCGTCTTGCGCATGACCCCGGCCGAGCGGAAGGGCGGCATCGTCGCCTGGTCCTCGGGCAACCATGCGCTGGCGATCTCCGCCGTCGCTGCGCGCAACGGCATCAAGGCGACGATCCTGATGCCCTCGGACGCGCCGCGCACCAAGATCGAGGGCGCCGAGCGGTTCGGCGGTACGGTACGCCTCTATGATCGCGCGACGGAAGTGCGCGAGACGATCGGGGCCGAGATCGCGGCCGCCACCGGCGCCGTGATCATCCCACCCTATGACGATCCCGACATCATGGCGGGGCAGGGTACGGTCGCGCTGGAACTCGCCGAGCAGGCTCGCGAGCGCGGCGTTTCGCTCGAGATGCTCGCGGTGAGCTGCAGCGGTGGCGGGCTGGCGGCGGGCTGCGTCATCGCGATGAACGGCGCCTCCCCCGATACGCGCGTGTTCTGCGTGGAGCCCGCCGGTTTCGACGACACCGCCCGCTCGCTCGCATCGGGCCGGCGCGAGAGCAATGCGCCCGGCGCCCGGAGCCTGTGCGACGCGCTGCAGGTCGCGACCCCCGGAGAGCTGACCTTCCCGGTCAACCAGGCGCTGCTGGCCGGTGCCGTCGCCGTCACCGATGACGAGGTCCGCCGCGCCATGCGGCTCGCCTATGATTTGCTAAAGCTGGTGGTCGAGCCCGGCGGCGTCGCCCCCCTGGCCGCGGCGCTCGCCGGCAAGCTCGACGTTGCCGGCAAGACCGTTGCTCTGGTGCTGAGCGGCGGGAATGTCGACCACGACACATTCGCCCGGTGCATCGCCGTCTGAGCTCCTGTTTGGAAACTCACTTTTCATCCCGAGAAGCTGCAAAGCAGCCTCTCGAAGGATGATTCCAAATGATTCCGGAGCCTCCTCAAGCCTCCTTTGAACGCCCTTTCTGACGGAATGGCTGCTCGGGATGAGGGTTGAGGGAATGTCCAGAAAGGCTCTGAAACCTTCCGTTCCTGAAAGATACCGAACCGCCATGCTGTCGAAAGAAACGCCGCTCTACGGTCGCCTCGCCGCCACGATCGACCGCTTCATGACGATCGACCTCACCGGCGTCGGCCTGATCGACCATCTCCGCGGCGCGCTCGAACGGCGTCAGCAGGGGCCGATCTGCATGGGCGCGGCCGAGATCATCGTGAACAGGGTCAGGGAGAAGGGCGGCCCCGTCCTGATCGCGACCGGCTTCCCGGAGGGTGGCGGCGTGCCGGAGACCGATGGCCCGGTCGGCGCGGCGCTGCTGGCGCGAGCGCTGTTCCTCGGGCTCGGCGTCGAAAGCGTCATCGTCGTCGACGAGGATTGGGAGGCGATGATGCGCCAGACCTGCCTCGGCGCCGGCCTCGCCCCGATGCCGTTCCCCGTCTCGGGCGTGATCGAGCCGATCGCCTTCCTGCGCCCGGTCTATATCCGCACGGTACCGAAGGACGCCGAGGGCTGCCGGGCGGTGAGCGACGATCTGCTGGAACGGACACGCCCCAGCCTGATGATCGCGATCGAGCGCCCCGGCGCCAATGCGAACGGGCTCTATCACGGCCTCGGCGGGCGCCCGCTCGACGGCATGGTCGGCGATCTCGACTATCTGTTCCGCACCGGAAAGGAGCTCGGCCTGCCCTTCATCGGTATCGGCGACGGCGGCAACGAGCTGGGCATGGGCGTGCTTGCCGAGGATCTGCCGGGCTTCTCGCCCAAGGCCGCTGATTGCGGCATTCCCGGCCGGGGCGGCGTCGCGGCAGCGACGGCGGCGAGCCATCTCGTGATCTCCAATGTCTCGAACTGGGGCGCGACCGGCATCATCGCGGCGCTTGCGGGGTTGCTGGAGAACGAGGTCGTGTTCCATGAGCCGGAGCTCGAAACGCGCTGCATCGAGCAATGCGTCGCTGGGGGCGGCGTCGACGGCATGTTCATGGCGCCGGAGCCGGCGGTCGACGGCATCTCCGCCCGCGAATGGGAAGGGCTCGTGCGCAGCCTGCGGGGCTCGGTGCTGCGCGCGCTGGGGCATTCGGTCAACTGGAAGGGCGATCGCGGCGACTGGCGGCAGGTGAAGTGACCGGGGCGGGCCGGCATCGCGTCGGATGCTTGGAACCGGATGCGTGAAGCGCCGCCGCAGTCCCAGGCGAGGGGCCAATCATGCTAGCCTGCCCGGAGCGGCCGGCAGCGATCGGCCGGCCGGCAAGCGAGCGGGGCGCCGCCTGAGATGACCGATTTCCGCAGCCTCGAGCTGTTCTACTGGGTCGCGGAGCTGAACAGCTTCAGCCGCGCGGCCGAGCGCGCCAACACCACGCAGCCCTCGGTCTCGCAGCGGATCGCGGCGCTGGAGGCGGAGCTCGGCGTCAAATTGTTCGAGCGCAACGCCCGTTCGATCAGCCTGACCCATCAGGGCCGCAAGCTCGTCCAATATGCGGAGCGCTTTCTGCTGCTGCGCACGGAGATGCTGGCCGAGGTCGGCTCGGCTGTCGCCATGAAGGGCATCGTCAGGCTGGGCGTGTCGGAGACCATCGCGCAGACCTGGCTCAGCCGGTTCATGGAGCGCGCGCATGCTGTCTATCCCAACATCGTCATCGATCTGACGGTGGACGTGTCGCCGGCAATGCGCGACCTGCTCGCCCGCGGCGACCTCGACCTCGCCTTCATGCTCGGCCCGATCGACGACCTGACCATGGCGAGCTGCGACCTATGCGCCTATTCGCTGGCCGTGATCGCCTCCCCGGATATGGTGCTCGGCGAGGAGCCGCTCAGCATCGCCGAGCTTCGCAATTTCCCGATGATCACCTACCCCAAGGCGACGGCGCCCTATCCGCGCCTACGCGAGGCGCTGAACGATCCGTCCCTGCCGCCGCCGCGCATCTTCGGCAACTCGTCTCTGACGACCATCGTCCAGATGACGCTCGACAGGATCGGCGTCAGCGTGATCCCGCCGGTCGTGGTGCAGCGCGAATTGAAGGAAGGCCGGCTGCGTATCGTCAAGACGGTGCTGGACCTGCCGGATCTGGTCTTCACCGCTGCCTTTCCGCTGACGCTGAGCGGCAGCCTCGCACGCCCGATGGCCGAGCTCGCCCAGGACATCGCGCGCAGCTACGAGGCGAGCCGCGCCTTCTGAAAGGCGGAGCTCGCAGCCCCCCTCAAGCTCGGTCGATCCCGAGCCGCGCGGCCACCCACAGGACCTCGTCGGCAAAGGCCCGGACCAGGGGCTGACGCCGCGAAACCTTCGGCCAGATCAGCCCGATCGAGCGCTTCGGCGCATCCACGATCGGCAACTTCCGGACATCGACGCCCTGCGGCCAGGGCGGCAGCCAGTCCGGGATGAGCGCGACACCGAGCCCTCTATGAACCAGGATGGTGATCGCCTCGATCGAATCAAGCTCGTGGAATTCGCGCGGCACGATGCGCTTCGAGCGCAGATATTGCTCGACGACGCGGCCGCCCCAATGGTTGCGGTCGTAGCGGATGAAGGGCTCGGTCTTGAGCAGCAGCCCGGGGTCGCTTTCCGCGGTCTCCCGCGGCGTGATCAGGAGCAGCGGCTCCTGCCGCAGCTGCGTCCATTCCAGGGTCTTCGGCATCGCGAAGGCCGGCTGGACGATGATGGCCGTGTCGAGCTCGCCGGCGGCCAGCTTGGCATAGAGATCCGTCGACGTACCCGGCAGGATGTAAAGCTCGATGCCCGGTCGGTTGCGCTGCAGCGCCAGCATCACATCCGGCATGAGGCCGCTCAGCACCGTGTGGATCACGCCGACCCGCAGCAGCCCGACATCCTGGCGCCCCGCCGCTGCTGCCTTGATATGGGACACCGTGCCGACGACGAAGCGGGCATCCTCCAGGATCGCGGCGCAGGCGGCCGTCACGCACATCGCATTGCCCGAGCGATGGATCAAAGGCGCGCCGATCTCGCCTTCCAGCACCTTGATCCGCTGCATCACGGCGGAGGGCGTCAGGTTCAGCGCTCGTGCGGTCCGCGTGAGCGATCCCGTCTCCGCGACAGTCAGCAGGGTCTGCAGGAAGCGCGTATCCATTTGTAGTTTTTCTTAAAACTGAAAGCAGAGAAACGCATTTTTCATTTTGTTCGCGGTGCGTCAAATTTAATGCGCTGCACAAGACGCGGAGCCTCCGCGCGGCTGTCCGATCACGGACCCGTCTGCCCGGAAGGACGGCAGCCGGCCGGCCTTCCGGCATAACGGCCCGTTATGGCGATCGATACGGATTCACGATTGGACGTGTGCGCCGGACGGTGCGCCCATGATGCAACGAATGGGATGAGGGGATGGCGGAGACGATGAGCAGGCCGACGATGATGCCCGCATCGCAGCATGCGGCCGGCGCGTTCGACATCGGCTCGGCCCTGTCGGTCCGGCTCGCCTGTCGCAGCGGAGCGCTGAAGGGAACGACCTCGGGCCTGGCGCCGGGCTTCGTCCAGGGCAATCTCGCCATCCTGCCGGCCGATCTCGCCGGCGATTTCCTGCGCTTCTGCCAAGCCAATCCGCGTCCTTGCCCCATCATCGGCGTGTCCGATGTCGGTAGCCCGCTGGTGCCGGTCCTCGGCCGGGATCTCGACATCCGCACCGATTTTCCGGGCTATCGCGTCTGGGAGAATGGCGAGCTCGTCGCCGAGACCGGCGATGTCGGCCAGTATTGGCGCGACGACCTCGTCTCCTTCGTCATCGGCTGCTCGCTCTCCTTCGAGGAAGCGCTGCTCGACGAAGGCATTCCGCTGCGCCATGTCGAGCGCGGCCTGCGCGTGCCGATGTTCCGGACCAGCATCGACTGCGTTCCTGCCGGCCCCTTCAGCGGCCCGATGGTCGTCTCCATGCGCCCCCTCAAGGCCGCCCATGCGATCCGGGCGATTCAGGTCACCTCGCGCTTCCCTGCCGTGCACGGCGCGCCGGTGCATATCGGAGACCCGGCCCTGATCGGCATCAGGGACGTCTCGCAGCCCGATTATGGCGACGCCGTCGAGGTGCTGCCCGGCGAGCTGCCGGTGTTCTGGGCCTGCGGCGTCACCCCGCAATCCGTCATCGCCAAAGTGAAGCCGCCCTTCGCGATCACCCATGCGCCCGGCTGCATGCTCGTGACCGACCGGCGCAACACGGAGTTCGCCGTCATCTGATCTCCACCACCACCCTGCCGGCCGAAAAAGAGCCGCGCAGCCATCAAAAAAGAGGGGTTTAAGTCATGAATCGTAGAGAATTGCTCCTGGCGGGCGTGTCCGCTGCCGCCGCCGGCTCGCTGGCCTATCCCGGCACGTCCCGGGCGCAGGCGCCCAAGGAAGTCACCATCGGCGTGATCTACCCGATGTCCGGGGCGAGCGCGCAGGTCGGCATCGACGCGCGCAACGCCTTCGAAACCGCGCTCGACATCATCAACAACGACCACCAGCTCGATCTCGTCGCCGCCAAGGGCGCTGGCCTTGCCGCGTTGGGCGGGGCCAAGATCCGCCTCGTCTTCGCCGATCACCAGGCCGATCCGCAGAAGGGCAGGGCCGAGGCCGAGCGCCTGATCACGCAGGAGAAGGTCTCGGCCATCATCGGCTGCTACCAGTCCTCCGTCTCCGCCACGGTCAGCGCCGTCACCGAGCGCTACGGCGTCCCCTTCCTGTGCGCCGACTCCTCCTCGCCGAGCCTGCAGCGCCGCAATATGAAGTTCTTCTTCCGTCCGGCCGCCCAGGACGAGATGTTCTCGGCCGCGATGTTCGACTTCTTCGACGCGCAGAAGAAGAAGGGCAAGAAGATCGACAGCGTCGGGCTGTTCTTCGAGGATACGATCTTCGGCGTCGATTCCTCGAACACGCAGCGCAAGCTCGCCAATGACCGCGGCTACAAGATCGCCGCCGACGTCAAATACCGCACCAACTCGCCGTCCCTGACGGCCGAGGTGCAGCAGCTGAAGAGCGCCGACCCCGACGTTCTGATGCCCTCGACCTACACCACCGACGCGATGCTGCTGGTCAAGACGATGGCGGAGCTCGGCTTCAAGCCGAAGAACCTCGTCGCGCAGGCCAGCGGCTTCTCCGAGCAGGTCACCTACGATGCCGTCGGCGACAAGCTGAAGGGCGCCATCACCCGGGCCAGCTTCTCGCTCGATCTCGCGGCGAAGCGCCCGTTCATCAAGACCGTCAACGACATGTTCAAGGCGCGCTCGACCCGCGATCTGAACGACAACACCTCGCGCCAGTTCATGGGGCTGCTGCTGCTGGCCGAGGCGATCAACCGCGCCGGCTCGCTCGAAGGCCCGAAGGTCCGCGACGCGCTCGCCGCCACCGACATTCCCGGCACGAGCACGATCATGCCCTGGGCGCGCGTGAAATACGGGCCGGACGGCCAGAACCCGGAGGCCAGCCCGGTTCTGCTGCAATATCTCGGCGACAAATTCGTCACCATCTTCCCGAGCGAGGTCGCGATCGCGGATGCGATCTGGCCGATGAACGGCTGACCCTCACTTCAGGAAGGAATCCGGCATGACGACGCAAGCACTCCTCCAGGTGCTTGCGAGCGGCCTGCTCATGGGGCTGATCTACGCCCTGATCGCAGTCGGCCTCTCGCTCATCTTCGGCTTGATGGATGTGGTGAACTTCGCCCATGGCGAGTTCCTGATGACGGCGATGTATGTCGTCTTCGGGCTCTTCCTGTTCACCGCGCTCGATCCCGTGCTGTTCGCCCCTGTCGCCGCCGCGGTGCTCTTCTGCGTCGGCGCGCTGGCCTATCTCGGCATCGTCCGCTTCGCGATGCGGGCGAAGGCCAATCAGGGCATGGTGCAGATCTTCGCGACCTTCGGCCTGGCGACGCTGCTGCAGGGCGCAGCCCAGTATTTCCTGACGCCCGACTATCGCAGCATCGGCAACTCCTGGCTCGGCGGCAAGACGCTCGACCTCGGCGGCGTCTTCCTGCCCTGGCCGCAGATGTTCGGCGGGCTGGTTTCGATCGCGGCCTTCGGCGGGCTCTACCTGCTGATGTCGCGCACCGATTTCGGCAAGGCGCTGGAGGCGACGCGCGAGGACCAGGGCGCCGTCGCACTGGTCGGCATCGACCGCAACCGCGTCTTCGCGCTGGGCTGGGGGCTGGGGGCCGCGCTCGTCGGCCTTGCCGGCGCGGTGCTCGCGATCTTCTATTACATCCACCCGCAGGTCGGCGCGACCTTCGGCCTGATCGCCTATGTCACCGTGGCGCTCGGCGGCTTCGGCAGCGTCTTCGGCGCGCTGGTCGCCGGCGTCATCGTCGGCCTGGTCGAGGCGCTCACCGCGGCGTTCCTGCCTCCCGCCATGAAATCCCTCGGCATCTTCGCGCTCTATCTCGGCGTCGTCTTCATCCGGCCGAGCGGCCTGTTCGGAAAGCTGTGACGATGACGGACGAAGCCCTGAACCTTCCTCCGGCCTTCGGCATGCTGCCGCGGCGCCGCAACCAGCTCCTCGTCGCCGCCGCGGTGTTCGCGGCGATCGCGGTCTCTCCCTTCGCGATCAAGGACGTCTATCTCCAGAACGTGCTCGTGCTGACGCTGCTCTACGCTGCCGTCTCGCAGAGCTGGAACATCCTCGGCGGCTATTGCGGCCAGATCTCGCTCGGCCACGCGCTCTATTTCGGCATCGGGGCCTATGCCACCTCGGTGCTCTTCGTCACCTATGGCGTCGTACCCTGGGGCGGCATGCTGGTCGGCGGCATCCTGTCGGCCGCCATCGCGCTGCTGCTCGGCTATCCCTGCTTCCGCCTGAAGGGGCATTACTTTTCGATCGCGACCATCGTCATCGCGGAGATCGGCCTGCTGCTGGTCCATAACTGGGACTTCGTCGGCGGCGCGCTGGGCATCCAGTGGCCGTTCGGCTCCGACAGCTGGGCGACGCTCCAGTTCGCGCGCGACAAGGTGCCCTATATCCATCTCGCGCTCGCCTTGCTGGCGATCACCTGGTTCGTCACCTTCCTGATCGAGGGCTCGCGCTGGGGCTATTGGTGGCGCGCGGTCAAGGATAATCCGGAAGCCGCCGAAAGCCTCGGCGTCGAGATCTTCCACTCGAAGATGGCGGCGGCAGCGGTCTCGGCCTTCTTCACCGCAATCGGCGGCGCCTTCTATGCGAGTTTCCTGGCCTATATCGACCCGGAGAGCGTGATGAGCTTCCGTTTCTCGCTGCTCTTTGCCCTGCCGGCCGTGCTGGGCGGCATCGGCACGCTCTGGGGACCCGTCGTCGGCGCCGCGATCCTGATCCCGCTTACCGAGATCACCCGCTCCTATCTCGGCGGCTCCGGCTCGGGCATCGACCTGATCATCTATGGCGGCCTGATCATGCTCGTCGCGCTCGCCAAGCCCGAAGGCATCCTCAGCCTCTTCCAGGGCAAGAGGCAGAAGGCGGAGGGGCGCTCATGAGCACGGACATCCTCCTCGACGTCCAGAATGTGACGCGGCGCTTCGGCGGCCTCGTCGCCAATTCCGACGTCTCGGTCGAAGTGCGCCGCGGCGAGATCCTCGGCCTGATCGGGCCCAACGGCGCCGGCAAGTCGACCCTGTTCAACCTCATCGCCGGAGCATTCCCGCCGAACGAGGGCAGCATCCGCTTCGAAGGGCAGGACATCGCCAGGCTGTCGGGGCCGGCGCGTTGCCGGCTCGGCATCGCCCGGACCTTCCAGGTGCCGCGCTCCTTCGACTCGATGAGCGTGCTCGACAACGTCATGGTCGGCGCCTTCGCGAAGGAGCCGGGCAGCGCGGCGGCACGCCGGGTCGCCTATGAGACGCTCGCCTTCTGCGGACTGCAGCAGCGCGCCCCGGCGCCGGCCGGCGAGCTGACGCCGCCCGAGAAGCGACGCCTCGAAGTGGCGCGCGCGCTCGCCACCAAGCCCAAGCTCCTGCTGCTCGACGAGGTGATGACCGGCCTCACGCCGAGCGAGGCCCGGCTCGGCGTCGAGCTGGTGCGCAAGGTGCGCGACCAGGGCGTCACCGTCGTCATGGTCGAGCACGTCATGGAAATCGTCATGCCGCTGGTCGACCGCGCCGTTGTGCTCAACCTCGGCAAGGTGCTGGCGGAAGGCAAGCCGCGGGACGTGGTGCGCGACGACGCCGTCATCACCGCCTATCTGGGGGAGAGACACCGTGCTGCTTGAAGTCTCCTCCCTGACCACCGCCTATGACGGGCTGATCGCGATCTCCGACATCTCGGTGACGGTGGCTGAAGGCGAGATCGTCGTCGTGGCGGGCGCCAACGGGGCCGGCAAATCGACCCTGCTGAAGACCATCTCCGGCATGGAGAAGGCCCGCTCCGGCACGGTCTCCTTCGCCGGCGAAACGATCAGCGGGCTGCCCGGCCACGAGATCACCAAGCGCGGCGTCGCCTATGTTCCCGAGAACAAGCGGTTGTTCCCGCGGCTCTCGGTCTCCGACAATCTGAGGCTCGGCAGCTATCTGCACCGGGCCAAGGCCGATCGCGAGCAGCCGCTGGAGCAGGTCTTCGCCCTGTTCCCGCGGCTGAAGGAGCGCCTGCCGCAACGCGCCGCGACCCTGTCGGGCGGCGAGCAGCAGATGCTCGCCATCGGCCGGGCGCTGATGACGCGCCCGCGCATCCTGATGCTCGACGAGCCGTCGCAGGGCATCATGCCCAAGCTGGTCGACGAGATCTTCGCGGCGGTCGAGACCATCCGCAAGGCCGGCGTGACCGTGCTCCTGGTCGAGCAGCGCCTGGCCGAGAGCCTGGAGATCGCCGATCGTGCCTATGTGCTGCAGACCGGCAGGGTGATCCTCTCCGGCACGGCCGCCGAGGTGCGCGACAATCCGGATATCCGGCGCGCCTATCTCGGCATGTGACGCAAAGGAGGGCGCCGCAAGGCGGCGCCCTCCTCGGTTTCGGCAATTCAACCAAGCGGGGTGCGCCATGCTGTCCGTCGATCTCAATTCCGATCTGGGCGAGGGCTTCGGGGCCTATAGCTGCGGCGACGACGAGGCCATGCTGGGCATCGTCACCTCGGCGAATGTCGCCTGCGGCCTGCATGCGGGCGATCCGGAGATCATGGCGAAGGCGTTCACGGTGGCGCGCGAGCGTGGCGTGGCGATCGGCGCGCATCCCGGCTTTCCCGATCTCTGGGGGTTTGGGCGCCGGCGCATCCCGTTCTCGACCGGCGAGATCGAGCGCCTCGTCGCCTATCAGCTCGGCGCGGCGCAGGCGCTGGCGGCCTATGCCGGCCACCGCATCAGCTATGTGAAGCCGCACGGGGCGCTCGGCAACATCGCCTGCGAGGAGCGCCCGGTCGCCGATGCGATCGCGCGAGCGGTGAAGGCGGTCGATCCCAGCCTCGCCCTGCTGGCGACGGCGCTGACCGCGCAGGTCGCGGCCGGCGAGGCGGCAGGGCTGACGACCTATCAGGAGATCTTCGCCGATCGCGGCTACACCGATGAAGGGTTGCTGATCGCGCGGAGCAAGCCCGGCGCGATGATCACCGATCATGAGGAGGCCGCTGCCCGCGTCATCGAGATGGTCACCGAAGGCGTCATCGTCACGGCGACGGGCAAGCGCCTGCCGACGCCGGTCAGGTCGATCTGCGTGCATGGCGATTCCAGCCATGCAGTCACGATGGCCCGCCATGTGCGCAAGGCGCTGGAACGGGCCGGCATCACGCTCGCGGCCTTCGCATGAGCGCTTCGGACGCCACGCCGCGCTTTCTCGATGCGGGGGAAGCCGCGCTGGTCGTCGAGTTCGGCAGCGGCGTAGACCCGGCAGTCAGCGACCGCGTGCTCGCGCTCGACGCCGCGCTCGCGGAGGCGGCGCCCACGGGCCTGCGCGAGTTGGTGCCGACCTATCGCTCGCTGATGATCCATTACGACCCGTTGCAGATCACCCGCGACGCGCTGGTCGGGATGGTCGAGGAGCGGCTGTCGGCTCCCACGACCCGCGCGCGCAAGGCCGTGCTGTGGACGGTGCCCTGCTGCTACGAGGCGCCGCATGGCGAGGATCTCGCCGAAATGGCCGAGATCATGGGCATGCCGGCCGAGAAAGCGGCGCAGATCCATGCGGGCGCCACCTATCGCGCCTATATGTACGGCTTCGCGCCGGGCTTCACCTATCTGGGTGGTCTGCCCGACGAGATCGCGATCTCGCGGCGGACGAAGCCGCGCCCGCCGCATGACAGCAAGGTCGTGCTCGTCGGCGGCGGGCTTAGCGCCATCGCCACCTTCTCGATGCCGACCGGCTGGTACGTGGTCGGGCGCACGCCGGAACGCCTCTATGCGCCCGAGCGCGCCAGCGCCTTCCTGATGGAACCCGGCGACGACATCCGCTTCGAGCCCATCGATGCCGCGACCTTCGCCGCGCTCGACCGGCGCGTCGAGGCCGGCGAGGTGGTGGCCCGGAGGCAGGGGCAATGACCGGGACGCTCAGCATCCTCTCGGCAGGCCCGGGCTCCACCGTGCAGGATGGCGGCCGGCACGGCTATCTGCGCTATGGCGTGACCGGGGCGGGGCCGATGGACCCGCTCGCGCATGCGGTCGCGAACCGGGCGCTGGGCAATCCGGCCGGCGCGGCCGCCATCGAAGTCTCGCTGGGCGGCATCGAGATCACGGCCGAGGAGGCGCCGCTGACCGTCGCGGTCGCGGGCGGCGCCTTTTCCGCGACGCTGGACGGGCAGGCCCTGCCGCCGGCCGTGGTTGTGCATCTCGAGCCTGGAGTCCAGCTGAGGCTCAGGGCCGGGGCGGCCGGGTGCTGGTGCTATCTCGCGGTTGCCGGCGGGCTCGACCTGCCGCTCGTGCTGGGCTCGGCCTCGACCCATACGCGCACAGGCATCGGCGGCCTCGAAGGGCGCGCGCTTGCGGCCGGCGACAGGCTCGCGACCGGCACGCCGGCCAGGGTGTCGGTCGCGGCGGGGGCGATCCAGGCGCCGCTGCTGGAGCGCCCGGCCGAGACGATCCGTGTCATCCTCGGGCCGCAGGACGATTTCTTCGCCCCCGATCAGATCGCCTCCTTCCTGGCGGGGCCCTGGACGGTTTCGGCGCGCGGCGACCGCATGGCCTGCTTCCTCGAGGGGCCGAAGCTGACCCATCTGCGCAGCTACAACATCACCTCGGACGGCATCGCCATGGGCGCGATTCAGGTGCCCGGCGAAGGACAGCCCATCATCCTGATGGCGGACCGGCAGTCGACCGGCGGCTACCCCAAGATCGCGACCATCATCGGCCCCGACCTCGGTCGCCTGGCGCAGGCCCGGCCGGGCAGCACCCTGTGCTTCCGCAGCGTGTCGCATGCCGAGGCCGTCGCCGCGCGGGCGGAGGAGCAGGCGTTCCTGGCGGGCGCGATTCCGGTCGAGCCGCTGATCCGCACCCGTTTCACCTCCGAGTTCCTGCTCGGACTCAATCTCGTCGACGGCTATGTCGACGCCCATGCGCAGGCATGACCTGACGCGGCATCATCGGGAGTTTCGGATGGATTTCGGCATTTCGGGAAAGACGGCGTTGGTGCTCGGCGCCGGCGGCGGGCTGGGCGGCGCGATCAGCCTTGCGCTGGCCCGCGAGGGCGTGAAGGTCGCGCTCGCCGACATCGACGCCGCGGCGCTGGAGCGGGCGGCGAATGCGATCGAAGCCGTGGGCGGCACCGCCGAGGCCCTGCTCTGGGATCTCGGGGATCTTTCCGTCATCGACGCCAATGTCTCGCGCATCGAGCAGGCGCTCGGCCCGGTCGACATCCTGGTCAACAATACGGGCGGACCGCCGCCGACCCCGGCCTCCGGCCAGCCGAGCGAGCTCTGGGCGAAGCATTTCCAGTCCATGGTGCTGTCGGTGATCGCGCTGACCGATCGGGTCCTGCCCGGTATGCGCGCACGTCAATGGGGCCGCATCGTCACCTCGACCTCGTCCGGCGTCGTCGCGCCGATCCCCAATCTCGGCGTCTCCAACGCGCTCAGGCTCTCGCTGGTCGGCTGGTCGAAGACGCTGGCGCGCGAGGTCGGCCGCGACGGCATCACCAGCAACATCATCCTGCCCGGTCGGATCGCCACGGACCGCATCCGTTTCCTCGACGAGGCCAAGGCCAAGCGCGAGAACCGCAGCGTCGAGGAGGTCTCGGCGGAGAGCACCGGCTCGATCCCGCTCGGCCGCTACGGTCGGCCCGAGGAATATGCCGACACCATCGCCTTCCTGGCGTCCGAGCGGGCCTCCTACCTCACCGGCAGCGTGATCCGCGTCGATGGCGGCCTGATCGCCAGCATCTGATCACCCTTCACCCTTCACCCTTCATCCCATCGCAAAGCAACGAGCGAGCACGACCCCATGTCCAACGACGCCAAGATCATCGAAATCCTGTCGCAGGTCACCACCGCGACCCTGACCACGATCCTGCTCAAGAAGGGCCTGCGCAATGTCTGGCTGCGCGGCACCAAGCCGCTGAAGCCGGGCCAGAAGCGCCTCGTTGGCCGCGCCTTCACCTTGCGCTTCGTACCGGCGCGCGAGGACCTCGCCACGCCGGAATCCTGGTCCTCGCCGAGATCGACCCGCGCCGCCATCGAGGCGATGCCGGAAGGCTGCATCGCCGTCGTCGATGCGATGGGCGTGACCGATGCCGGCATCTTCGGCGACATCCTCTGCGCGCGCATGGCCAAGAAGGGCGTCGCCGCGCTGATCACGGACGGCGTGGTGCGCGACGTTGCCGGCGTGCTCGGCACGGGGCTGCCGGTCTGGTGCCAGGGGGCCGCGGCGCCGCCTTCCGTGGCCGGGCTGACCTTCGTGAACTGGCAGGAGCCGATCGCCTGCGGCGGCGTCGCCGTCTATCCGGATGATCTGATCGTGGTCGACGATGACGGCGCCGTGCTGATTCCGGCCGCGCTGGTCGACGCGGTGGTCGAGCTCGCCCCGGAGCAGGAGCGGCTCGAGGGCTGGATCATGAGCGAGGTCGAGAAGGGCGCAGTCCTGCCCGGCCTCTATCCGCCCAATGCCGAGAACAAGGCGCGCTACGAGGCGACCAAGAAGGGCTGAGCCCGGCATTGGGGGCTGCGATGGCGGCGGTCACGCCGCCATCGGCGACATGAGGGCGGGGGACAGAGATGGCGGCATTGCAGGGGCGCGTGACACTTCAGGCAAGGATCGCCGCCGGATTCCTGTTCGTTCTGGCGATGTCCGCCGTGCTGGGCTGGTTCGCCATCGCGTCGGCCCGCGATTCGCTGGCGCTGTTCCAGCGCTACCGCTCGGTCACCACCGCCGCGGCGGGGCTTGCCGCAGCGCAGGCCAGCTTCGGCGATGCGCGCCTTGCCGGCGAGGCGTTCGGCCTCTCGCTCGACCCGAGCAAGCTGGACGAAGCCGAAACGGCGGCGAAGGCCAGCCTCGCCAGCATCGCGGTGGCGAAGGCTGCGGCCGAGATCGGCGGCGTCGCGGCCCTGGTCGGCACGCTGGATGAGGGGCTCGGCAGCTATATCGCGCAGATCGCGATCCTGAAGGGCGCCGGCCTCCAATCCGAAGCGGCCCAGGCGCTGCTCAAGATCGGCGAAGACAGCTCCGCCGCGATCAAGCACTCGGCCGCGGCGTTGGAGCAGCGCGCTGCCATCGTCGGGCCGGAGATGGAAGGCACCATGGCCGGCGCGGCCAGCCGCGCACTGATCCTCGTCTCCGTCGTCATCCTCATCGGCTGCGCGGTCTCGTTCGGCATCGGCCGCTCGATCGCGCGGCCGGTGCGCCAGATCACCCAGGCGATGGGCGAGATCTCCGAGGGCCGCCTCGACGCGACGATCCCGGCGCAGCAGCGCAAGGACGAGATCGGCGAGATGGCGGCGGCGCTGTCGGTGTTCCGCGACAATCTCGTGCGCGTCCGCGCTCTCGAAACCCAGGAGCGCGCCGCCGCCGCCGAGAGATCGGCCCGCGCGGAATCGATGATCGCCATCGTCAACGATGTCGGCGCCGTCGTCGCCGCCGCCGCGGCCGGCGATTTCAGCGCCCGGCTCAGGATCGAGCATGCCGATGCCGAGATGCAGAAGCTCGTGAGCGGCATCAACGAGATCAACGCCGTCGTCGACCGCGTGGTGTCCGAATTCTCCGAGGCGCTGGCCGCCATCGCCAAGGGCGACCTGACGCGCTCTGTCGCGACCCGCCATCAGGGCCGTTTCGCCGAGCTCGACCGCTCGGTCGACGACATGGTCGCACGCCTGTCGCAGGTGCTCTCCGGCATCCAGTCCTCGACCGCGCAGGTCTCCTCGGCCGCGCGCGACATCCACGCGGGAGCCGATGAGCTCTCGCGGCGCGCCGAGGAGCAGGCCGCTTCGCTCGAAGAGACCGCCGCGACCACCGAGGAGCTGGCGGCCTCCGTGAAGATCAGCGCGAATTTTGCCGCGACGGTCGCGCTCGCCGCCGGCGATGCCGCCAATGTCGCGGCCCAGGGCGGCACGATCGTGCGCGATGCGGTCCAGGCGATGGAGCGCATCGAGCAGGCCAGCGCGGAGATTGCCAAGATCAGCCGCGTGATCGACGACATCGCCTTCCAGACCAATCTCTTGGCGCTCAACGCCGCCGTGGAGGCGGCCCGCGCCGGCGATGCCGGCAAGGGTTTTGCCGTCGTCGCCTCGGAGGTCCGCACCCTGGCCCAGCGCTCCGGCACGGCCTCCCAGGATATCGGGCGCCTGATCGTGACGGCGACGCAGGAGGTTGGGCAGGGGGCGCAGCTGGTGCGCTCGGCCGGGACGACCTTCGAGCAGATCGTCGCGGCCTCGAAGCAGGTTGCCGACACCGTCTCCGAAATCTCGACCGCGTCGTACGAGCAGGCGCACGGCATCGAGGAGATGAATCAGGCGGTCACCCATCTGGACGGCATCACCCAGCAGAACGTCGCGCTCTCCGAGAAGAACGCGGCCGCCGCAGCCGTCCTGGCGGACGAGACGCGTCGCCTCGACACGCTGATCGCGACGTTCACGATCGGCAGCGGCTCTGCGGCGGTCATGCCGCCGCGCCTTGCCCTGGTCCGTTCCGCGACGCCGGGCGCTTAAAACAACAAAGGACTGCCTTCGATGAGCCTGCTTTCCTCCAAGCTGAAGGCCGTAAAGCCTTCGCCGACCATCGCCATCACCCGCACTGCGGCGGAGCTGCGCCGCCAGGGCAAGGACATCATCGGCCTGTCGCAGGGCGAGCCCGATTTCGACACGCCGGACCATATCAAGGCCGCCGCCAAGGCCGCGATCGACAAGGGCGCGACGAAGTACACCGATGTCGACGGCACGCCCGAGCTCAAGGCGGCCGTCGCTGCCAAGTTCAGGCGCGAGAACGGGCTGAACTACGACGCGTCGATGATCAGCGTCGGCACGGGCGGCAAGCAGGTGATCTACAATGCGTTGTGCGCGACGCTCGATGCCGGCGACGAGGTGGTCGTTCCCGCGCCCTATTGGGTGTCCTATCCGGATATGGTGCGGCTGGCAGGCGGGACGCCGGTCATCCCGCTGTGCCCCGAGGCCAGCGGCTTCAAGCTCACCCCCGCCATCCTGCGCGCAGCGCTGAGCCAGCGGACGAAATGGCTGATCCTGAACTCGCCAAGCAACCCGACCGGGGCGGGCTATTCTGCCGCCGAACTGAAGGGACTGGCGGAGGTTCTCCTCGACTTTCCCGCCGTGCATGTCCTGACCGACGACATGTATGAGCACCTACGCTACGATGGCTGGCAGTTCGCCACCATCGCCGCTGTCGAGCCCCGCCTGTTTTCGCGCACGCTCACGGTCAATGGCGTCTCCAAATCCTATGCCATGACCGGCTGGCGCATCGGCTTCGCCGGAGGACCGTCAGAACTCATCAAGGCGATGGCGACGCTGCAATCGCAGAGCACGACCAATCCGAGCTCGGTCTCGCAGGCGGCGGCCGTGGCGGCGCTCACCGGACCGCTCGATTTCCTGGCCGAACGCAACGCCGTCTTTCAGACACGCCGCGATCTCTGCCTGGAGGCCTTCTCACGTATCGAGGGGCTGAGTTGCGCGACGCCGGAAGGCGCGTTCTACCTCTACCCATCCTGCGCCGGGCTGATTGGCCGCAAGCGTCCCGATGGGCGGGTGATCGCCAACGACGCCGACTTCGTGGACTATCTGCTCTCAGACGCGAATGTCGCGGCCGTGCCCGGCGTCGCCTTCGGGCTGGAGCCCTATTTCAGGATTTCCTTCGCGACCGGGACGGACCGGCTGCACGCGGCCTGCGCGCGCATCGCGGCGGCCTGCGCTGCTCTGAAGGCTTAGCGGCATGAACGCGCCGGCCGCAGCTGCCGGCGACATGCGCACCGGCGTGGATATCCGGCTCAGCCTGCTCTCAGGGATGTGGCCTGACGGCGACGCTTAACGTTCGCTTTGACTGCTAAGCGTTGTTGCCGAGAAGGCTCCCTCGATCAGGGGGGATCATCGAGATGATCCAGGCAAGGATGCCGTAGAGCAAGGCATTGACCCGTCGGCCAGGGCGCGACGCGGGTGCCGAACGGATCGATGAAGCTAAATCTGTCATGCGTTGTACAGGGTCGCCGGGGCGACGCCGGAGGTGCAGGCGCCTGTCGCGTCGCTTCCACGTCTTCGCGGACTGGGTCGAACACCTCTTAAGCTAGAGCTCGTGGCGGGACGTGCCCGGCTGCTGCAGTGCATCAACCTCTGGGATGATAGGTTCATTCCCGATCTGGTGATTAGTCTCGGGTATCGGCTGCAGCTCGAAACGAATTTTCGCACCGTGACTGCCGCCTAAGAAAAAGGGGACAATCATGAAGATCAGCGTCAAATGGTTATTCGCAGCGATAATGGGGCTGTCGGCGGGGATAACGACGGCCCAGGCTGACGAGCTCAAGGTCGGCATCGAGTGCACGTCATTCCCGTTCAATTATCGCGATTCGACCGGGGCCTATGCCGGTTACGACGTCGACGTCGCCAACGAGATCGGCAAGCGCCTCGGCGACAAGATCGAGTTCGTCTGCCAGAAATGGGACGGCATGATCCCGGCGATCCTCGCCAACAAATTCGATCTCATCGTGGCCTCGATGGGCATCACCGAGGAGCGCCAGAAGAAGCTCGATTTTTCGCGCCCGTATCGCATCTCGGTCGGTCGCTTCGTCGCTCCGACGGGCGCCAAGCTCGCCTTGTTCAACCCGGACGGGTCGCTCAACCCGGAAGGCTTCAAGTCGATCAAGGTCGGCCTGCAGCGTTCGACCACCTATGACGACTGGCTGAAGGCCAAGATGCCGAGCGCCAACGTCATGCGTTACGACACCGTCGAAGCGCTGTTCCTCGACATCAAGGCTGGGCGCGTCGACACCATCATGACGAACCCGATGAAGGCGCATGACGCCTTCCTCAGCAAGCCGGACGGCGCGGGCTTCGGCTTCGTCGGGCCTGAAGTCTCCGACGACAAGCTGTTCGGCGCCGGTGCCGGCGTCGGCCTGCGCAAAGGCAACGAAGCGCTGCTCGCCAAGGTCGACAAGGCGATCGCCGCGATGACCGAGGACGGCACGCTGGATACGTTCAGCAAGAAGTACTTCCCGTTCCCGATCTATCCGCGCGACTGGAAGCCCGCCTCGACCAATTGAGACGATCCTCGCCACGGCAAGCTGGGCCTTTCGGCTCCCGGCCTGCTGTGGCGGCCGCTCGCCTGCCGAGCATCCCAAGCCCCCGCCACCCGAGAGGATCACCATGTTCGAGGAGCTCTGGCGCTGGAGCGGGGCCTTCATGCAAGGCACATTGGTCATCCTCCTCGTCTTCCTGGTCTCGCTCGTCCTGACCGTGATCTGGGGGCTGCTGGGGGCAAGCGCCAAGCTGTCGGGCAACCGCGCCGCGAAGGCCGCCGCCAATGCCTACACGGTGGTTTTCCGCGGCACGCCGGAATTCCTCTTGCTGTTGCTGATCTATTTCGGCTCGGCTGTGACCCTGACGGCGCTGGTAAAGCTCGTCTGGCCGCAGACCCGCTTTGTCGATCTCTCGCCCTTCTGGGCCGGCGCCTTCGCCATCAGCCTGATCGTCGGAGCGGCCGCCACCGAGACCTTCCGCGGCGCCTTTCTCGGCGTGGATCGCGGGCAAGTCGAGGCCGCGCAGGCGCTGGGTCTCAGACGCTTGCAGGTCTTCTTCCTGATCCGCCTGCCGCAGATGTGGCGCCTCGCCTTGCCGAGCTTCGGCAATCACATGAACTCGCTGGTCAAGGACACGGCCCTGATCTCGGTGATCGGTCTGCAGGAAATCATGTTTACCGCCGACATGGCCGCCTCGACCAACTCCATGCCCTTCGCCATGTATTTCGCGGTCGCGCTGATCTATCTCGGCTTCACGACGATCATCACCCTGGGTACTGGTCATCTTGAGCGCCGGGCCAACCATTTCATGACGGTCTCGCGATGAGCTTCGACATCGCGCTCATGCTGACGAGTTTCCCGCAGCTGCTGGCGGGGCTCGGAATGACCCTTCAGCTGCTCGGCATCTCGCTGGTCTCCGGCCTCGTGATCGCCATCGTCACGAGCTGGGCGCGAACCACGCGCTTTCTGCGCTGGCCGGCCGAGGCTTATGTCTATTTCTTCCGCGGCACGCCGCTGCTGGTGCAGCTCTTCGTGATCTATTTCGGCTTGCCGCAGGCAGAGTTCGTGCGCAGCGGGCCGTGGTGGCCGTTCCTGCGCGAGCCGTTCTGGTGCATGTGCCTGGCGCTGTCGCTGAACAACGGCGCCTATGTCGCCGAGATCATCCGCGGCGGCATGCTGGGCATCGGCAAGGGGCTGAAGGAGGCGTCATGGGCGCTGGGCCTGAGCCGCTTCCACCATCTGCGCCTGGTCACGGTGCCGATCGTCACCCGTCTTTGTCTTCCGACCTATGGCAACGAGGTCGTCAGCCTGATGAAATCGACCGCGCTCGCCAGCACGGTCACGCTGCTCGATGTCACGGGTGTCGCCCGCTCTATCGTCGCCGAGACCTTCGCCCCCTACGAGATCTTCATCGCGGCCGCGCTGATCTATCTGGCCCTGACCTTCCTGATGCAGACGCTGGTCTCGTGCCTGGAGGCGCGGCTGGGTCGTTATGCGCAGCGGTGACCGCCTTTCGCCCAGCGAGATCGTCCATGTCAGCCCAAGCCCACCCTGCCGACTTCCTGCCCTTCGCCCACCGCCTCGCCGATTGCAGCGGCGCGATCCTGCGACGTGTCGCGGGCGAGAACCGCGCTTTCGACACCAAGGGCGACGCCAGTCCGGTGACGGCGATCGATCGCGAGATCGAGACGGCCCTGCGCGCGGCGATCGCAGCCGAGTATCCCGAGCACGGCATTCTCGGCGAGGAATTCGCGCCCACGAATCTCGACAGCGAGTGGGTCTGGGTTCTGGATCCGATCGACGGAACCAAGCAATTCATCGCCGGAATTCCGCTCTACGGGACGCTGATCGCGCTCACGCGAAACGGCATGCCCGTGCTCGGCATCATCGACCATCCCATGACCGGCGAGCGCTGGAGTGCCGCCGACGGCAGTCCCGCGCTGCGCAACGGCGTGGTCGTGACGACCGCCAAGCGCAGCACCCTGTCAGGGAGCCTGCTGTTCACCTCCAGCCCCGAGCCCTATGACGACAGGGAGCGTCGCGGGGTGGCGGCCGTGCGATCGGGTGTCGCCTGGTGCGTCTATGGCGCGGGCTGCTATGGCTATGCCCGGCTCGCCAGCGGTGCGCTCCATATCGGCATCGAGGGCGGGCATGATCCGTTCGACTATTGCGCGCTTGTCCCGATCATCCGTGCGGCGGGCGGCGCGATCAGCGACTGGGAGGGCAGACCGCTTGGGCTGACCTCCGGCACGCGTTTCGTCGCCTGCGCGACCCCGACGCTGCACGAGGAGGTTCTGGCCACCATGGCGCGGGCGATGGTGGCCTGAACAGCGAGCCGTCGGGCTCTCAGGCCGCGGCGACGAGGCCGGGGGCCGTCTCCCGGATGGCGGCCGAGATGGCAGCCAGGCCGCCGCGCAGTTCCTCTTCGAGCGGCCACAGGAAGCCGATCCGGAAATGGCTGCGCGGCATCTCGAACCAATGACCGGGCCCGACATAGGTGCCGTGCTTCTCCAGCAGAGTCTTGTAGAAAGCGTCGAAGTCGAAATCGGCGCCGACATTCATGCGCGGGAAGCAGACGACGCCGCCCTTGGGCTCGACCCACTCGATGAGCGGATCGTTCTTCGCCCAGTCCCGCATGATGTCGAGCCGGCGGTGCATGACCGGCGAAAGCGCGTCCAGGAAGGCGTCGCGCTTTTCCAGCATCGTGCGCGCGAGCCACTCGTCGACGACGCTGCCGCAGATGCCGATCTGCTCCTTGGCGGCGAGGAAGGTCTCGTAGAGCGCCGGATCGCGCGTGACGATCCAGCCGATGCGGATGCCCGGGATGCCGTACGCCTTGGACAGGGACGAAACGCTGATCACGCTCTTGCTCAGGCTGGCTGCGATCGGCAGCTGCTCGCCATAGGACAGGTCGCGATAGGTCTCATCGACGAGGAGGCGGCAGCCCTTCTCCTCGACGAGCGCGATCAGGCGACGAAGATCGGTTTCCGGCATCAGGGTGCCGGTCGGATTATGCGGGCAGGTGATGCTGACATAGCGTGTATTGGGCCGGATCGCGGCCGCGACGCGTGCGATGTCGAGTGCGAAGCCGTCCTCGAAGGACAGGTCGATATAGCTGATCTCGCAGCCGATTGCCTTGGGGGTCTCGATGTTCGTCGCATAGTTCGGGCGCACAACGACGAGATGGTCCTCGCGCGACAGAAGCGTCGTGGCGATGATGAAAAGCGCGCCGGCTGCGCCGGCCGTGATGAGAATATCGTCAGGCGTCAGCCCCGCGCCCTGTCCCGCGACCAGCTCGCGCAGCCCCGCCTCGCCGCGATGTTCTCCGTAGAACAGCGTCAGGTCCGGGAAGGTGGCGCCGAGCTCGTGCAGGCTCTGGTCGCGGATCGAGCTTTCCGAAAGGTTGAAGCGGATCCGGTCGTAGCCGTACTCCTCCGGCGCTTCCTTCTCGATGACCATGCGTGCATATTTCATGTGCGTCATCCGCTGTGGTTGGCTTGCGTTCGTGCTTGCTTCTTAGTGACAGCGGCTCGATCTCGCCTATCCTCCCAGAGAGGGATAGCGTCGGCAGAGCGGATGGAGACGTATGCGGGATATGAACGACCGTGCGGCCCGGCTCGTAACGGCGATCGACCGAAGCGATTTTCCAGAAGCGCTGGTCAGCCATCTCGGCGAGCGTGTCGCATTCGACGCCGCGACGATCTTCGTGCACCGGCGCGAGCTCGCGCCGATCTACGTCTTCGATAACTTCGTGGGCGGCAAGGCCAAGCAGGGCATCCGCGAATATCTGCAGAAGACCTATGCGCTGAACCCATTCTTCCAGGCGCAACGGAACGGACTGGCCTCGGGCGTCTATCGCATTCGCGATCTCGCGCCCGATATATTCTTCCAAAGCGAGTTCTATAATGACTACCGGATCAAGGTCACGAGCAACGAAGAAATCGGCTATGTGACACGCGATTGGCCGGAAGGTCTGGCTGAGATCGACGTCGCCATCCGGCTCGGGCCAGACGAGACGGTCGAGTTCGCGCTATACCGCTACCGCAGCAACGGCGACTTCAGCGACGCGGACCTCATTGCGATCGAGGACGAGCTGGCCTTCTTGACCGCTTGCTTTGGCAGCTATTGGCGCCGCAATCGAGCCAGCGATGATCTCTCGGAACAGCGGACGAGCTCGGCCGGACCGGCCGCGTTTGGAGAAGGCAAGATCAGCGTGCGTGAGCGCCAAGTGCTGGAGTTCGTCCTTCGCGGATACTCGTCGGAATCGATAGCCGCCCAACTCGGTATTTCGCTGGCGACAGTGAAGACGCACCGCAAGAATGCTTATGAAAAGCTGAACATCTCCACCCAGGCGCAGCTGTTCAGCCTCTACCTCAAGCATTTGGACGCCAATTATTCGATGGAACTGACACCGTCACGTTGACACCTGTGTCGCCCGTCGCGCCGCAGCGGCCGAGTCGAGTGCCGACATGTCGGTTGATGCGATCCGCCTCATTCGGCATCCGGAAGGCTCCAATCCGCGATGAAGCGATCATGGCTCGTCCCTCGACGGTGTCCACAGACGCGCCCGATCCTGACAGCTTTGGCGCGCCTGGCGCCTTAGCATCCGCTCTGGTCCGAAAGCGGGTGGCGCGCTCCCGCTGTCGCAGGCAAAATCGCTCATCTTCGGAGGAACACCATGGCGAACGCGGCGGGAGCGATCCATATCGGCATTGGCGGCTGGGTCTTCGAGCCCTGGCGCGGGGCTTTCTACCCGGACGGCCTGCCGCAGAAGCGCGAACTCGAATATGCCGCGAGCAAGCTGACTTCCATCGAGATCAACGGCACCTATTACGGCTCGCAGAAGCCGGAGAGCTTCGCCAAATGGCGCGAGGAGACGCCTGACGATTTCGTCTTCGCGCTCAAGGGCTCGCGCTTCTGCACGAACCGGCGCGTCCTGGCCGAGGCCGGCCCTTCGGTCGAGAAATTCCTGACCAGCGGGCTGACCGAACTCAGGCACAAGCTCGGCCCGATCAACTGGCAGTTCATGCCGACGAAGAAATTCGATCGTGAAGATTTCGAAGCCTTCCTCAAGCTGCTGCCCAAGGAACTGGACGGTATCAGGCTGCGTCATGCGGTCGAGGTCCGGCATGACAGCTTCCGGACGCCTGACTTCATCGCGCTGCTGCGCGAATACGGCGTCGCTGCGATCACCTCCGCCGATGCCGACTACACTCAGATCGCCGACGTGACCGCGCCTTTCGTCTATGCGCGAATCATGGGGACGAAGGAGGCCGAGCCGAAAGGCTATTCAGATGCAGGCCTCGCGCGTTGGGCGAAGGCCGCGAAGGTCTGGGCGGAAGGCGGCGTGCCGGAGGGGCTGGAAACCATTGGGCCAGCGGCGAAGGCCGAGAAGCGCGACGTGTTTCTTTATGTGATCAGCGGCGACAAGGTGCGCAATCCGGCCGCCGCGATGGAGCTGATCGCGCGGACCAAGGGCTGAGTTCTACTCTGCCGCTGCCGCCTGCGCCGCTTCCTGGCAGACATCGACCCATTCGGCCTGCGTCAGCTCGGCCATGCGCTGTGGTGTGATGCGCAGCGCGCTATGGGTCGAGCCTGCTGCCGGCACGACGATGTCGAAGGCCTTGAGCGAGATGTCGCAATAGACCTTGAGCGGCGTGGCGAGCCCGAAGGGGCAGACGCCGCCGACGGGATGGCCGGTCAGCGCCTCGACCTCGTCCTGGCCGAGCATGCGCGGCTTGCCGCCGAGCGCGGCCTTGGCCTTGCGGTTGTCGAGTCTTGCATCGCCGCGGGTGACGACCAGCATCACCTCGTCGCCGATGCGCAAGGAGAGCGTCTTGGCGATCTGGCCGGGCTCGACGCCATGGGCCGCCGCGGCAAGCGGGACGGTCGCGCTGCTCTCAGGCGTCACGATGACGGCGATGTCGGGAGCGTGCTTGGCGAAGAAGGCGCGGACGGATTCGAGGCTCATCGGGCAATTCGCGAGGTCAGCCACAGGATCAGCAAGCTGGCGATGGCCGGCACGCCGAAGACGATGAGGAAGATCGGCGCTTCCTCCATCACGGTATAGCCTGCCCGAGCGATGCCGATCCAGAGATTGATCAGCGCACCTGCGAACCAGAGCGGCAGGAACAGCTTCACCGCGAAGGGAATCGGCCTCCCCGCCGAGATCGAAAGGCGCGGCGCCAGGACGAGCAGGATGCCGAGCAGCGCGAAGCCGATGCCGATGACCTTGATGGTATGCATAGGTCAGGCTTCCTTCGCCCGCAGCGAGATCGCTTCCCAGGCCGCAACCAGGACCAGGATCGCGGTCGCGGACAGGCTGAACCCGAGCGGCGGCAGCACGGTCCAGGCCGGGGTGAGCACCGCGAGCAGGCCGAGGCCGACGAGATGGGAGAGGGGATACCAGCCGGCCGTGATCCGTTTGAACAGCAGGTTGCCGAGCAGATAGAAGGCCGGGCCGGCGAGTACTGCGATCGCCGTTCTGCCGTCGGTATGGCCGGTGGGATGCGCGATCACCAGTTCGTCGCCGACGGCAACGAGGATGATACCGGCGACCAGCAGGACGTGGAGATAGGTATAGGCAATCCGCGCGATCCGGCCGGGGTCTTCCGAATGGGCGATATGCTGGCTCGCCCGCTCGGCGCCGATATGGAAATAGACCCACCACATCGCGACCGTGCTCAGGAAGGCATTGAGGAAGGCGGTGAGATTGACGGCTGTTGGCGGCAGTTTTGCTGCGGTCGCGCCGGTCATGATCACGGATTCACCGAGCGCGATGATGATGAAGAGGGCGCAGCGCTCGGCGAGATGCCCGCCTTCGACATTCCAGTCGCTGGTCAGCGAGCGGCCGAGGCCAAGCACCCGGAAGCCGGCGGCGGGGCCGACATATTCGATGCCGAGCGCGATCAGCCAGAGCCCGAAGCGCAACGGGCCTTCGCTCAAGCCGCCGGCGATCCAGAAGATGCCCGAGCAGACCAGCCAGATCGTGATGCGCTGGAAGTTGCGGTAGTTCGCGGGCGAGGCGTCCCTGAGGCTCACCATCGTGAAGACCGAGCGGACGAGCTGGGCCGTGACATAGGCGCCGGCGAAGGCGAGGCCGGTCGCGCCGAAGGCCTCGGGCAGCGCGCAGGACATCACCAGCCCGAGGAACATCAGGACGAAGAGCAGGATCCGGACTGGCGACCGTTCGGGGTCGAGCCAGTTCGTCACCCAACTCGTATAGATCCAGATCCACCAGACGGCACCGAGCAGGAAGGCAGCCTGGGCCAGCCCGAGCACGCTGAAATGCTCGAGCAGCGTGTGCGAGATCTGCGTGATCGCGAAGACGAAGACGAGGTCGAAGAAGAGCTCGACGTAGGAGACTCGCGCATGCTGGTGTTCGACGCGCTCCCTGAGCAGCGCGCCGGGCTTGGGATTTCGCGTCATCTCATGCCTCGCCCAACCGTCGATCCCAAGCGCGTCGTCATCCCGGACAAGCCGCGCGAGCGGCGCCGATCCGGGATCCATGCCGGAGCGCTTCCGAGAGAGGTTCAGGCCTGGATCCCGGGTCTGCGCTTCGCTTCGCCCGGGATGACAGCGCTAAATTCTGGAAGGCCTCGACCGGGGTAGCCTGTCCTGCGGCCCGCCCCGCCGTCAATGGCGGAAGTGGCGGTGTCCGGTGAAGACCATGGCGAGGCCGGCTTCGTCCGCCGCCTGGATGACGAGGTCGTCACGCATCGAGCCGCCGGGCTGGATCACCGCCGTGGCGCCGGCTTCTGCCGCCGCGAGCAGGCCGTCGGCGAAGGGGAAGAAGGCGTCGGAGGCGACGACCGAACCCTTGGCGAGGCTCTCGGGCAGGCCGGCGGCCTTCGCTGCCTCGGCCGCCTTCCAGGCGGCGATGCGCGAGGAATCGACGCGGCTCATCTGGCCGGCGCCGATGCCGACGGTGGCGAGGTCCTTGGCATAGACGATCGCGTTCGACTTGACGTGCTTGGCGACGCGGAAGGCGAAGCGCAGATCGGCGAGCTCGCGCTCGCTCGGCTGGCGCTTGGTCACGACCTTGAGCTCCATGTCGTCGACGACGGCATTGTCGCGCGACTGGGCGAGGAAGCCGCCAGCGACGGTGCGCAGGGACAGGCCCGGCGCGCGCACATCCGGCAGGCCGCCGGTCAGCAGCAGGCGCAGGTTCTTCTTGGCGGCGATCAGGGCGATCGCCTCCTCGTCGGCATCGGGCGCGATGATGACCTCGGTGAAGACCTCGACGATCTTCTTCGCGGCCTCGGCGTCGAGCCTGCGGTTCAGCGCGACGATGCCGCCGAAGGCGGAGACGGGGTCGCAGCGCAAGGCGAGCTCATAGGCCTCGATCAGCGAGCCGCCGGCCGCGACGCCGCAAGGGTTGGCGTGCTTGACGATGACGCAGGCGGCCGAAGCCGCGGGATCGAACTCGGCGACGCATTCGAAGGCGGCGTCGGTGTCGTTGATGTTGTTGTAGGAGAGCTGCTTGCCCTGGACCTGGCGTGCGGTCGAGACGCCCGGGCGGTTCTCCGGCGTGCGGTAGAAGGCCGCCCATTGATGCGGGTTCTCGCCATAGCGCATGGTCTCGGCGAGCGCGCCGCCGAGCGCGCGGAAGGCCGGGCCGGTGTCGCCCAGCTCATTGGCGAACCAGTTCGAGATCGCCGCGTCATAGGCCGCGGTGCGGGCATAGGCCTTCTGGGCGAGCTTGCGGCGCAAGGTCAGCGTGGTCGCGCCCTTCTGCGCCTCGAGATCGGCGAGGACGGAGGGGTAATCGGCCGCCTCGACCACGACGGCGACGTCGTGATGGTTCTTGGCGGCGGCGCGGATCATCGCGGGGCCGCCGATATCGATGTTCTCGATGCAGTCGTCATAGGCCTTGCCAGCCGCGACCGTCGCCTCGAAGGGGTAGAGGTTCACGACGAGCAGGTCGATCGGCTGGATGCCGTGGCCGATCATCGAGGCCTGGTGCTCGGGATGCGAGCGGATGGCGAGCAGGCCGCCATGGACCTTGGGATGCAGCGTCTTGACCCGGCCGTCCATCATCTCGGGAAAGCCGGTGAGATCGGAGACGTCGCTGACGGGCAGCCCGGCCTCGGCGATGGCCTTGGCGGTGCCGCCGGTCGAGACCAGCGCGATGCCGAGCTTGTGGAGGGCGCGCGCGAAATCGATCAGGCCCGTCTTGTCGGAAACGGAAAGGAGCGCGCGTTCGACGCGGCGAAGCTCATTCGGCATCGGGATCAGGTCCGGCTGTAATGACAGGAGCAGGCAGTCGACTGTTTGGACAGACGCGCGCGAGCTATCATGCTGCGCCGCGAAAGGCAAAAAATGCCGTCCGGGACGTCACGCTTCGGGATCGGGATCGATCAGGGTTCCCTGTCGCTCGGCCAGGGCCGCGGCGAGCGTCTGGCCGGCGCGGGGATTGGCGGCGCTGATGCGGCTGAGCCGCCAGGCGATCCGTGGCGTCGCGACAGCATCGAAGGGGATGACGAGCTGCTCGGTCTTGCGGCGGCCATCGGCGGCGGCGAGGAAGAGGCTTTCCTCGATCGCGATGGTCAGGCCGCCGGCCTCGAAGCTCCAGACCTCGCCTGAAGCCAGCGCGAGCAGGGCGCCGGTGCCCTCGCGGACAAGGCTGGCGCGGACATGCGGATGCAGATGGAAGCGGGCCGCGGCGGGCAGGGCCGTCTGCGTGCCGGTGAGGGCCACCTCATCCTCGCCGCCCAGCGAGGCACCGTCGCGGGCGAGCAGCAGGCGGCGGGTATGGGTCGCGCCGATGCGGCGATAGCCGTCATGGCTGGCGACCCATTCCGGCCCATCCGCGCCGTCCTGCCGGGCGACGCGGACATCGGCCGGACCGGAGACGACCCGCATCTCGCCGAGCACCATGCCGAAATTCGCGCTGGAGCGATCGTCGAGCACGAGGGTCGAATGGGCGGCGGTGCTGCGCGCCGCCAGCCGAAGCTCGAGCGGGCCGAAGCGGCTCGCGCCGCAATTGACGATGATGCGTTGCGCGCCGCTGGAGAATTCGAAGGCGAGGCAGCCGGCATGGGCCTCGGTGGAATAGCCACCGCGCGGCGGCGCGCCGGCATCGACGATCACGACGCTGCGCTCGGCGGAGAGCCGGCTGTAGCCGGAATAGGCGGCATGCTCGGTCGGGCGCCCGCGCGCGTCGTCATAGGCGGCAAGCGTCGCCATCAGGTCCGGCGGGGTCGTGCCCATGCCGTTGAACAGGGCCAGCGCGCCGTCGCCGTGCCGGAACAGGCGCAGATGCGGCATCATCCGCTCGATCGCGGTCAGCAGGCCGCGCGGCGGCTCCAGCCCACGGGCGGCGAAGGTTTCCCGCAGCGGCAGGAGGTCGAGCAGGAAGTCGATCAGCAGGCGCGGATTGCGCGAGAGATGGCCGCCATCGGGCAGGATCTGGTCGTCGAGCTCGTCGGAGAGCAAGGTCTCCGCCCGCTTGCGGCGGGCATCCTGACCGTCCAGGCAGATGGCGGCGAGGGTGATGGCGATCAGCCCGTTGATCCGGTCGGCCCCCTCGACCGCGCCGGCGAGCGCGAGGCTGACCCGATCGGTCAGCCGCGAGACATGGCGCAGGAAGCGCTCGTAGAAGGCGTGATCGGCGCCTTCCAGCAGGAGCGGCGAGTGGGAGAGCAGGGAAATCAGCCGGCGCGCGGCCACGGCGGGCCGGCGCGCGATATCGTTGCGGTCGCGGCGCCGGGCAATGAAATCCTCGACCAGGCTGCGGGCATTGGCGCGGGCGATGGCGGTGTCGGCGGCACGCATATGGCGCAGCCAGCCGAAGCCGTAGAGCGCCTCGGCCCAGGCCTCGGTCGGCGGCGCGATGTCGAAGGGCGATTCACCGTGGGTGCGGACGGTGCGGCCGGCGAAGGCGTAGTAGCCCGCGTAGAAATCGCCGGCCGTGGTCGGGTCGGCCGTGCGCAGGTCGTGCGGGGCGAAGAGCAGGCGGGAGGAGGGCTTGCGACCGAAGGGCCAGAGCCTGCGCGTCGCGCCGACGAGCTGGCCACGGGTGCGCCGCGCCGCCCGTCCGATCGCGGCCTGGGCCAATCCCCGACGCTCAGACCAGGCGCTCAAATCCCCCGAAAGCTCCGTTCCCGGCGCAGCTCGAGGCCGCGCAGACCATGCCGGAAGAGGCGCGGCGTCCCCACCGCGCGAATCCCGCTTCCGTCATAGCCTGATCAGGCGACTTGCGTAAAATCCCGCCCATCCCGACAGGCGCGGCGTTTCCCCGGGCAAATGCTGCGGCAAGGTGCGGATATCGCCGTTTGCGTCGATGACGGCGTCCAAACCGCCGATTTCGGCAGCGCTCGCGCCGGCGCGACGAAACTGGGGATGACGCGTAAGGAAGGCCGAAATCTGCGCCTCGCCCTCCTCCGGCTCCAGCGAGCAGGTGCAGTAGACGAGCTGGCCGCCCGGTTTGGTCAGGGCGGCGGCGGCATCGAGGAGCTTGGCCTGCAGGGCGACGAGCCGGTCGCGATCCTCCTCCGACTTGGTCCAGGCGACGTCGGGATGGCGGCGGATCGTGCCGGTGGCGCTGCAGGGCGCGTCGAGCAGGACGGCATCGAAGGGTTCCGCCTGCCAGCTCGTGGCATCGGCCGTCACGATCTCGGCCGTGAGGCCGAGGCGCTCAAGATTGGCCTTGAGACGGCGCAGGCGCGGCCCGGAGCGGTCGAGCGCCGTGACCTCGGCGCCGGCCGCCGCGATCTGGGCCGTCTTGCCGCCCGGCGCGGCGCAGAGATCGGCGATGCGCTCGCCCGGTGCCGGCGAAATCAGCTTCACCGGCAGGGCGGCAGCGGCGTCCTGCACCCACCAGGCGCCTTCCTGATATCCCGGCAAGGTCGCGATGGCCTGCCGCTCGCGCAGGCGGATCGAGCCTGTCGGCAGCAGGATGCCGCCGAGCTTCTCGGCCCAAACAGCCGGATCGGCCTTGGCGGTGACGTCGAGTGGCGGCTCCTCGCGATGGCTCAAGGCGATCGCGGTGGCGGCCTCCTCGCCATAGGCCGTGCGCCAGCTCGCGGCGAGCCAATCCGGCGTGTCGCGGAAGGGGTTGGCCTCGGCATCCGCGAGGATCGCGTCGCGCTCGCGCACGACACGGCGCAGCAGGGCGTTGCCGAGCGCGGTGTAGCGGGCCGAGCGCGGATCCTCGTGCAGATGGCGGATGGCGAGGTCGACGGCGGCATGGTCGGGCACGTCGAGGAAGAGGATCTGGGCCGCGGCCGCGGCCAGGATCGGCTCGAACAGGCCGGAATGACGTGGGCTGCCGCGTTCCAGCCGCTCGTTGATGGCGTGCTGGATGGTGCCGAGCCGGCGGAAGGCGGTGACCGCGATGGCGCGGGCAAGCCCGGCATCGGCGGCGTCGAACCCGGACTCCGGGACGAGGCGATCCAGCGTCTCGTCGAGTGCGACGCGGGCGCGCAGCACCTCGTCGATCACGGTCGCGGCGAGCCGACGCGCCGGCAGGCCCGGCGCGTCGGATTCGGCGACGGCTGCAGGCGGCTGCTGCCCGCGGCGGGGTGGGATGCGATCGGCCATGTCTCAGCCCCAGGGGCCGGGCTGGCGCGGCGCGGAACCCCATGGGCTGCCGGAGGCCTGGCCGGTGAAGCTCGGCGCCGCCGGGGCGCGGCCGAGGCCCATGGCGCGGGCCTGCTCCATCAGCGCGGCGATGCGATTGCCGGTGTCGGGATGGGTCGAGAAGAGATTATCCATGCCGCCGCCGGTCAAGGGATTGATGATGAACATGTGCGCCGTAGCAGGCTTGGCTTCGGCTGTCTCGCTGGGAATGTGCTGGACGCCGGCCGCGATCTTGGCGAGCGCGTCGGCGAGCCAGATGGGATTGCCGGCGATTTCGCCGCCGAGGCGGTCCGCCTCGTATTCGCGCGAGCGCGAGATCGCCATCTGGATCAGCGCCGCCGCCATCGGGGCGAGGATCGAGAGCAGGATCTGGACGATGACATTCGGGCGGTTGTCGCGCGAGCCGAAGAACATGCCGAAGGTGACGAGCGAGGAGATCGCACCGGCGAAGGTCGCGGTGATCGTCATGGTCAGCGTGTCGTGGTTCTTGATATGCGCGAGCTCATGCGCCATCACGCCGGCCAGTTCCTCATAGGTCAGCGTGCGCAGGATGCCGGTCGTCGCCGCGACGGCCGCATTCTCGGGGTTGCGGCCGGTGGCGAAGGCGTTGGGCTGGTCCTCCTGGATCAGATAGACCCGCGGCATCGGCATGTTGGCGCGGGCGGCGAGGTCGCGGACCATGCCATAGAGTTCGGGCGCGCTGCGCTCATCGACCTCCTGGGCATGATGGGCGGCGAGGGCCAGCCGGTCGGAATTCCAGTAACTGAAGAGATTGGTGCCGGCGGCGAAGATCAGCGCGATCAGCATGCCGCTGCTCCCGCCCAGCAGGTAGCCGACGCTGAGAAACAGCGCGGTCAAACCCGCCATCAGCATGCCGGTCCTGACGTAGTTCATCGTATTCCCTTCGCTTGCCGGTACGAAAAAAGGGCGGATTACCCTCGCGATTGCCGGTTTCCTGCCCTATGTGGTGGGCATCGGCCCGATCCTGCAAGTCCGGGCCAAGAGCATTTTCGAGCGAAGTGGACGCCGGTTCGCGTGACGAAAATGCGAAAAGGCAAAAACGTGGAGATGTTCCGCATGCCGGAAAAAGCCAGCGATGCCACGCCGGCACCTGCCGTGACGGAGAAGGTGCTCTCGCCGGCGGCCAAGCGCGCTCTGGCCGAGGCCGAGGCACGCCGCGCGGCCATCGATGCCCATGCCGCCGAAGTCGCCGGCCAGCGCGAGGTCAACGGGCGCGGCGGGCTTGAACCGGTGCGCTACGACGACTGGGAGGTGAAGGGCATCGCCAGCGATTTCTGAGACGAAACCGTGAAAGGGAATGTCTGCCGCCTCAATCGGCGCGAAGCTGATAAACGGCGCTGCCGTTCAGGAATGCCGAACCCCGGTTCACCGAGCCGTCCCTCTGAAACATGACGCTCAGGTTTTCCATGAGGCAACTCGTGCCCGAGAAGCTCGCGGTGAGCACCGAGCATTCCCGCGCTGCCTGGCTGTAAAGTGTTTTTCTTGCCTTTTCGGTGGCCGTCAGGTCTCCGGTTTCGCCATCGATCTCAATGCGAAAGTTGACGTTGATTCGTGTGGGCTGCCCGCGTCCGACCGACTGAGCGGCAAGGGGTGAGCTGGGGTTCGGCGTTTGCGCCCAAACGTCGAGATTCTGCACGAGATAGCATGAGGCCGCTATGATGAGCGTGAGAAACAGTTTCGGCTTCATGGCACCTTCCTCTCGAACGCATCTCTTCTAGCAGCGCCGATACGAAAACCTCATGACTTCACGGCGTTATGGTTTATGTCGGGTCCGTTTGCAGGTGGCGGCGATTGCCAACTGCTTTCGGCTGCCAGAGGGAGGCAGCCAATAGGAGCCGATCATGACGAACGATGACAAGCGGCTCGCCGCCCTGCGCCGCCTTCTGGCGGAGGCGCATGACAAGCTCGGGCTGAAGCTCGGCTTCCGGCTTTGGGACGGCAGTTCGGTGCCCGCCTCCTGGCCTGCCGACGGGCTCGCCATCGCCATCGCCGATGCCGGCGTTCCGGCCGCCCTGATCCGCAAGCCCAAGCTCGACACGCTCCTCAACCTGCATGTCACCGACCGCATCTCGATCCGGAACGGCTCGATCTTCGATCTCGCGGCGGCCCGGCCTGACGGCAAGGTGGGCAGGCTCGCGCGCAACATCCCGAAGAGCGCGATCTTCGACGTGATGCGCCGCTTCATCTTCGCGCCCGGCAAGGCGGCCGAGGCCGTCGATCATCGCAAGGGCGACGAGATCGCGCGCGACGGGGCCCCGGCGACCAACAAGGCCAACATCGCCTATCACTACGACGTCTCGAATGATTTCTACCGGCTCTTCCTCGACGAGGAGATGGTCTACACCTGCGCCTATTTCACCGAGGACCATGGCGACCTCGCGCGGGCCCAGCGCGACAAGCTCGACATGATCTGCCGGAAGCTGCGCTTGAAGCCCGGCGACCGTTTCCTCGACATCGGCTGCGGCTGGGGCGCGCTGGTCTGTCATGCCGCGCGCTACTACGGCGTCGAGGCCCATGGCGTGACGCTGGCCGAGGAGCAGCTCGCCTTGGCGCGCGAGAAGGTCGAGAAGCTCGGGCTTCAGGGCAAGGTCACGCTCCATCTCAAGGACTTCACCCAGATGGAGGGGGAATTCGACAAGATCTCCTCGATCGGCATGTTCGAGCATGTCGGCATCCGCAATCACCCGTCCTATTTCCGGGCGGTGAACCGGCTGCTGCGGCCGCGCGGGCTCTATCTGCATCACTGCATCTCGCGCCGGGCCAAGAAGACCGAGAAGGCCTTCAACAAGATGCCGGCGGAGTATCGCGCGCTGGTGCGCTACATCTTCCCCGGCGGCGAGCTCGACCATCTCGGTATGTCGATCGCCAATCTCGAGCGCCATGGCTTCGAGGTCCATGATGTCGAGGGCTGGCGCGAACACTATCAGCGCACGACCCGGCTGTGGTGGGAGCGGCTCGACGCCAACAAGGAGAGGGCGGAGGCCGAGATCGGCCCGGAGCGGACGCGGATGTGGCTGCTCTATCTCGCCGGCTGCTCGCTCGCCTTCGAGCGCGGCGGTGCGCTGGTCAACCAGACGCTGGTCTCGAAGCGCCGCAAGGGACCGTCCGGCCTGCCGCTGACGCGCGCGGACCTCTATGGCGCCGGCCCGGAAAGCGGAGCCCGCTCCCCGGAACGATCCGATGCGGTGACAAGCGCATAGATCCCCGCCACCGCGTCCGGCAGGGCGCGCCGCGATCTTTCGCGATGGATCGGACGGAGAACGGGCAAGCCTGCGCAAGGCCGGCACATCCCGCCGGCCGCATCGCTTGCCCTAGGGGAAGATCCCCGGCGATGCCGGGGACGGCGCCGGCCTACTTCTTGATGAAGAGGTCGAGCTTTCCGTGGTGCTCGGCCAGCAGGTAGTAGAAGGTCAGGCGGGATTTGGTCCGGTCTTCCTTCATCTGCTCGCAGACGGCCTTGATCGAGCCGTCGAGATCGCCGGATTTCAGCCCGAGCTTCTTCTTCAGGAAGTTCTCGCGAACGCGGTCGAGTTCGGCCGGGTCGGAGCAGGCGACATAGCGCGTGTCGGGCTTGCCCATGACCAGCGCATAGGATTTGGCCATCCCGGCGAAGGCGGCCTCGTTCAGCGGCTTCTTGGCAAACTTCTTCACGTCAGCGAGGTGATCCATACGGGTAGCCCCTTATCTGGCCCGGCTCTTGCTCGAGCGAGCTTCGTGTCGCAGGACGAAGCTAACGTGCTTTTTTGCCGCAGGCGAGGGAAATGGCATCGGCCGATCTTTCGCCTTTCGGCCAGTTCACTGCGGCAAAGGCGTGCATCCGGCATATGGCAGTCCTGCCGGTGGCGGGCTTGAGCGGATGCCGCGGAAATGTTGCGATGCGGTATTGTCTGGAGTCGATCGATGAAACCCACTCTCCTCATGGTGCCGCGACTGCCGGCGGCGTTCATCGACCGACTCCGTGAAAGCTATACGCTGCTGGGTCCGATGGAGCATTCGACGCCGGAGGCGCTCCCGGAGGGGGCGGAGCAGGTCGAGGCGCTGCTCACCATCGGGACCCTGCGCACCGACGCCGCTCTCATGGCCGCCCTGCCGAAGCTCAGGCTGGTCTGTTGCTACGGCACCGGCATCGAGGGTGTCGACCGCGCGCATGCCAAGGCGCGCGGGATCGCGCTCGGCAATGCCGGAGACGCCAATGCCGCCGGCGTGGCGGAATTCGCCATGGGGCTGCTGCTCGCCACGGCACGGCAGATTCCGCAGGGCGACCGTTACGTCCGGGCCGGGCGCTGGCAGGGCAATGCGGTCGAGCGCATGGCTCCGGTGCCGGGGCTGGCCGGGCGCAGGCTCGGCATCTACGGGCTGGGCGCGATCGGCAGCCGCATCGCGCGCCGCGCCGAGGGCTTCGAGATGGAGATCGGCTATCACAACCGCAGCCGGCGCAGCGATGTATCCTATCACTACCATGACAGCCTGCTCGGCCTCGCCGAATGGGCGGATGTCCTCGTCGTCTCGGCCCGCGCCGGCGCCGAGAACCGGCATGCCGTGAACGCGGCGGTGCTGAAGGCGCTGGGGCCGCGCGGACATCTGGTCAACATCTCGCGCGGCATCGCGGTCGACGAGGACGCCCTGTGCGCGGCGCTGGAGACGGGCGTGATCGCAGGCGCGGGGCTCGATGTTTTCGAGAACGAGCCGCATGTCTCCGACAGGTTGAAGGCGCTCGACAATGTCGTGCTGACGCCGCATATCGCGGCCGCCTCGGAATCGGCGCAGGCGGCGCAGCAGGAAACCATGCTCGGCAATCTGCGGGCCTTCTTCGCCGGCAAGCCGCTGGTTTCGCCCGTCGCGCTCTGATCCAGAAACCGGGCCCGAGGGGCCTGGCGCCTTCGGCATAACTCCTCAGGGCAGGACGACGACCGGCGTGCCCATCTGTACGCGGGCATAGAGGTCGATCACATCGCCATTATGCATGCGAAAGCAGCCATAGGAGGCGGCGCTGCCGATCGTCGTCGGCATGTTGGTGCCGTGGATGGCGTATTGGCCGCCGGGGCCGAGGCCGATGACGCGCGCGCCCATCGGGTTGCGGGGCGAGCCGCCGGGGATGACGTCCGGCAGGCGGGGATTGTCGCGCTTCACCTCGGCGGGCGGGCTCCAGGCCGGATCGACCTGCAGCTCCTCGACATATTTGACGCCGCGCCATTGCTTGCCGGCCTTGCCGACCGCGATGGTGTAGCGGATGGCCTCGCCCGGAGCGACGACGTAATAGAGCCGGCGCTCGCCGGTGCGGATCACGATGGTGCCGGGCTGATAGCGGGTTTCACGCATCTCGACGACCTCGCGGGCCGCGGCGGGCGATGGCAGCCACAAGGCCGAAAGGGCGAGCCCGGCGACGGCGAAGCCCGCGGCAACCTGTCTCGACATGGTCCGATCTCCGGTTGAACAGATCGGAAGCCATCGCGCCGCAGCCGTGAACCGGCGGTTGAGCAATATGGTGAAGGCGGATCCCCGCGCGATTCACCATGAATCCGGGGTGAATCGGCGGAAATGTCAGCTCAGGCCGTCGGCCGGCCGCGATGCTGCTGCGGCAGCAGGAAGGGCAGGCCCGGCGCGGGGGCGCGGCTCAGCGAAAGATCGACGCGGAAGACCTGGTGCAGCAGGGCGTCGTCGAGGGTCTGGGCCGGGGGGCCCTGCGCGATGATCCGGCCGCGATCCATCACGACGAGATGATCGGCATAGGTCACGGCGAGGTTGAGGTCGTGCAGCACGATCAGCACGGCGACGCCGCGTGCTGCGATGCTGCGGGCCATGTCGAGCAGCGCGAGCTGGTGGCAGAGGTCGAGGCTCGCGATCGGCTCGTCGAGGAAGAGCACCTGCCGCTCGGCGACGCTGCGCCCGGCTTCGAGCTGGCAGAGCACGCGGGCGAACTGCACGCGCTGCTGCTCGCCGCCGGAGAGGGTCTGGTAGCGCCGGCCCGCAAGGTCGAGCACGCCGGCGGCGGCGAGGGCTTCCGCGACGACAGCCTCGCGCCGCTGGCGCGTCAGCGCCCGGCCGATGCCGTCGACGCCGAGCTGCGCGACCTCGTAGACGCTGAAGGGGAAGGCGAGGCGGGCATGCTGCGCCATGACCGAGCGCTGGCAGGCCAGGCGCCAGGCCGGAACCGTCTCGAGCGGCTCGCCGGCGATCTCGATCCGTCCACCGGCCGGCTTGATCTCGCCGGTCAGGAGCTTGAGCAGGGTCGATTTTCCGGCGCCGTTCGGGCCGATCAGGATCGTGGTCGTGCCCCCGGCGAGCTCCAGGGAGGCCTCGGCGACGAGCCGACGGCCGCCCGCGAGGAAGCTGATCTCACGACCGGAGAGGATCGGTCCCGACTCAAACATCGATGAGGCTCGTGCGACGCAGCAGCAGCCAGAGGAAGAAGGGCGCGCCGATCGTGGCGGTGACGATGCCGATCGGCAATTCGGCCGGCGCCACGATCAGGCGCGCGACGATGTCGGCGCCGACCAGCAGCATCGCGCCGCCCAGTGCCGAAAGCGGCAGAAGCAGGCGATGATCCGGGCCGACCGAGAGCCGGATCAGATGCGGCACGACGATGCCGACGAAGCCGATCAGTCCGGCCGAGGCGACGCTGGCGCCGACCGCGAGTGCGACCAGCAGGATCGCCAGCGCCTTGATGCGCTGGACGGGTATGCCGAGGTGATAGGCCTCGGCCTCGCCGAGCATCAGGCCGTTCAGCCCGCGCGCCAGCAGCGGCATCAGCAACAGCAGCGGCAGCACGATCGGTGCCACCGCCGAGAGCTTCGTCCAGCTCGCGCCGCCGAGGCTGCCGAGCGACCAGAAGGTCAGGTCGCGCAATTGCCTGTCGTCCGAGATGAAGGCGAGAAGGCCGGTCAGCGCGCCGGAGAGGGCGCCGAGCGCGACGCCGGCGAGCAGCATGGTGGCGACCGAGGTGCGCCCACCGCGCGTGGCGATGAGGTAGAGCGCGAGCGTCGCGCCAAGCCCGCCGCAGAAGGCGCCCAAAGGCAGGGCCGCGAAGGGCAGCTTCATCATCGTGCCGGCCATGAAACGGTCGCCGAGGACGATGGTCGCCGCCGCGGCGAGCGCCGCGCCGCTCGAGACGCCGACGAGGCCGGGATCGGCCAGGGGATTGCGGAACAGCCCCTGCATCAAGGCACCGGAAACCGCGAGGCCCGCGCCGACGAGCAGGCCGAGCAGCACGCGCGGCAGGCGGATGTTGAGGACCACGAGGACGTCGCGCCCGTCCAGAAGCGAGGTATCGCCGGTCAGTTTCGCCATGAGGATCTCGGCGACCCGGCCCGGCGGGATCGCGATGGCGCCCTGGCCGATCGCGACGATGGCGAGCAGCAGGCAGGCCAGCGCAAGCCCGATGACGGCGATGAGCCCGACGCGCCGCCGGCCGGCGGCGAGCGTTGCCAAAGCATTGGCGGCCATGGCCGGGACGGGCGCGGCGAGGGTCACGGGGCGGCGGCCGTCTTCAGCGGCGGGATGGCGGCTTCCGGATAGATCGCCGCCATGAGATCGCGCGCCGCCATCGGCGTGCGCGGTCCGAAGCCGAGCAGATAGAGGCCGTCCATATGGACCAGGCGCTTCGTCGCGGCGGCCGGCGTCTGCGCGAAGGCCGGCATGGCGAAGAGCTCTTCGGGGGTGGTGTTGTGGGCGCTGCTGTTGCGCATCATCAGGACCATGTCGGGCGCCGCGGCGGCGATGGCCTCCTCGGTCATCGGCTTGTAGCCTTCGATGGCGCTCGCGACGTTGAGGCCGCCGGCCAGCGCGATGATCGCGTCGGCCGAGCTGTTGCGGCCGCCGACGAGGGCGCGCCCGTTCTGCAGCGAAAGCACGAAGAGAATACGCTTCTTCGTCGCCAGCTTGGCGCGCAGCCCGGCCAGCTCCTCGAAGCGCGCCGTCGTTTGCGCGGCGAGGCGCCGGGCCGGCTCGCCGGCGCCGACCGCCGCGCCGATCGCGTCGATCTTGGTGGCGACGCCTTCCGGCGTCAGGCCGTCGGCGATGCGGGCGATCCTCACGCCGGACTCGGTCAGCAGCGAGACGGCGTCGGGCGGGCCCGCTCCATCGATCAGCATGACCAGCGACGGCTTCAGCGAGAGCACGCCCTCGGCCGAGAGGGCACGGACATAGCCGATGTTCGGCTTGTCCTTCAGCGCCTCCGGCGGGAACTGGCTGGTCGAATCGACGCCGACGATGCGCTCCTGCAGGCCGAGCGCATAGAGCACCTCGGTGATCACGCCGCCGGCGACGACGATCTTGTCGGGGTTTTGCGCCAGGGCCGGCATCGTCCAGCCCGCCGGCCAGAGGCCGCTCGCCAGGAGTGCGAGGCCGATGGCGGCCGCGAGGCGGCGGCTCGGCTGCCGGGAGCGTGCGGAAACCGTTGGGGCCTGTGTGCCGGACATAGATGCGACTCCTCCTGGAATGCCCAGGCTCTTCGCTGCCGCCGTCGATCAACTGTCGATGCCGCAGTTTAAAATCGTTCCAGTCAAGTAAGTGCTAGTTTTTAGTAATTCAAAACAAGCATTGGCCTCGACTGTTATTGACGCAGATATTCGGCTTTACTAGAAGCGGTCAAGGGCAACGCGCCAAGCGGTGTCGGTTTCGCCCGCGGCTTCGTGCTGCGCGGCTGGATCACGACATCGCGAGGACATTCGCGCCGGCGCCCCGTGTTCGGCCGGTCACGGCCCTTTCAGTGCAGGATCATCCGATGTTCATCGCCATGAATCGCTTCAAGGTCGTCAAGGGCGAGGAGGCCGCCTTCGAGACGGTCTGGTCCTCGCGCAAGAGCCGGCTCGACGAAATGCCGGGCTTCCTCGCCTTCCATCTGCTGAAGGGGCCGGAGAAGGAGGACCACACGCTCTATTCCTCGCACACGACATGGGCCGCGAAGGAGGATTTCGTCGCCTGGACGAAGTCGGAGCAATTCCGCGAGTCGCATCGCAATGCCGGTCAACCCCGCGAGAAACCGGTCTTCCTCGGGCATCCCGAGTTCGAAGGATTCGAGACCGTGCTGAGCGAGATCAATCCGCATCAGCCCCGCCAGGCGGCCGAGTGAGGTTCGCGCGATGACGACGGCGGAGGTCGCGAGCCGCGACCCGATCGAACATGCCCGCGCTTTGCTCGCGGCAAAGCCCGACGGGCTGATCGAGGCGATCGCGCGCGAGGCGGGTGTCTCGACCCGCACGGTGCTGGAGCTGCTGCCGGCCGGGCAGCGGCTGTTCGTGGCGCCCGAGCGCTTCGAGGCGCTGTGGCAGGAGCTGGCGAGCTGGGGAACGGTGCTGTTCCTGATGCACACGCCCGACATCGTCCTGGAGGTCGAGGGCGCGCTGCCGGTCGGCAGCTTCGGCCATGGCTACTACAATATCCATGGCGACAGCCCGATCGGCGGACATATCAAGGCCGAGAATTGCCGCGCGATCTATCTCGTCGACCGCGCGACCGCGCAGGGCCGGCGGGCCTGCTCGGTCCAGTTCTTCAATGCGTCGGGCGAGGTGATGTTCAAGATCTTCGTGCGACGAGATGCCAGTCGCGCTTTGCTGCCGGATCAGCTAAACCGGTTCGAGGCCCTGAAGGCGAGCTTCGTCTGAGCTGCGGCAGGGGCAGGATGCGTTTCCTGCATCATGCCCCGCGCGGGCGAGCGGCCTGCACCGACGCTCAGCGATGAAAGCTGTTTACAAGTTGTTAACCATACTGGCGCAGCGTTGCCGCCTGAAAGCCGTGATCTCCTAATGCCGGCGGACCGGGTCCATCAGGACGGGCGCACCGACGATAGCGAGGACGGCTTGCCCGATGTTCCAACCCTGGATGTCGATATGGCCGCGCATGTCGTCATGGAACGGGCGACCTTTCCCCCGAGCCGGCCTTCGCTGGCCCTGGCCGCCGGACGCCGCTTCGTGGCGGAGCGCGCGCCGATCCTGCGCTCCAGCTTCGGTTCGGCCATCCTGCTCGGCCTGCGCTTCGTCCAGGCCCGACTGATCTCGGTCTGGGGGCTGATCGTCGCGGCGGCGCTGTGCCCGCCGAGCGTCTTCGCGGCTTTCGCCGTCTTTTCCGCTGCCGCGAATTTCGTCTCGACCGCCTCGCTGCTGCGGCTCGAGGCCGTGTTCTTCCGGAGCAACGATGCGGCCCGGCTGGGCCTGGCCTTTCGCCTTGCCGCCGCGGTCGGCACCGCATTCCTCGGTCTGACGGTGCTCGTGCTGATCGGTCTCGCGCTGACGGGCTGGGTGGCGCCGGCCGTCGCCTTTTTCTTCTTCGTCTCGCTGGCTGCGCGCTCGGTCCTGCGCCTGATCTGGGCGGAGGCGACCGCGGAAGGGGATTTCCGTGCCATCGGCAACAGCAATGTGGTGCAGGCGGTTGTCCAGCCGGTGATCATGCTGGTGCTGATCGGCCTCTTCGGGCCGAAGGCGCTGGCGCTTTTCATGGCGGATGCCGGCGGTCATGTCCTGGCGACCCTTTATCTGCTGCGCCGCCGCCATGCGGCGCTGCGGCCGCTGGTCCAGCAGCGATTGTGGAACAGCGGCAGCCTGATCGCGGCGGCCTGGCGCTGGCGCGATGCGCCGCGGGCGCTGCTGCCCTCCGCCCTGCTGGCCTATGGCTTCAGCATCGCGCCGATCCTGGCGCTGCCCTACGCCTCCAATGCGCTGCTGGCGGCCCATGTCGCGCTCGCGATGCGGCTGCTCGAGATGCCGAGCCAGATGTTCGGTACCGTCTCCACCCCGCTCGTGCTCAACGGGCTGCGCAGCTATGTCGGCAAGCGCAGGCGCTTCTGGATCAGGCTGATGACGCTCGGCCTGATCGCTGCGGCGGGCGCTCTGTTCGCCGCCGTCGGCCTTGGCGCCCATGTCGCCGACAGCTTCATCGAGGGAACGAAATGGGCCGGTGTCGGCGCGGTGATCGCCATCATGAGCCTGTTCTACGGCGGGATCACGCTGGTCGGGCCTTTGCAGGAGGTCGCGACCCTGTCACGCCAACTCGCCTGGCAAGTCCTGATCAACGCCGTCTCGCTCCTGGCCCTGATCGGCGTGATGCGCTGGTACGGCGCGCTGACGCCGGCACTGCTCTATGCCGTCGGCGCCGTCTCGATCGCTCGGACGCTGGCCTATGTCGTCTTCATCTGGCGGCATCTTGGCGAAGCCGAGGACAGTGCACGCTGGGATTTCGCAGTTTCGGGCGCGAAGTCGTGAGGATGTGATCCTCGCAGCGGCGTTTCGGCCGATGCCCTAGGCTTTTTGGCATCGACCCGAAGACCGCACTCCACTTTTCGGGTCGATGACCTATTCCCGGCGGATCAGCCGGTCCGCGATCAGCGAGGACAGAAGACCGGGCTTGAAGTCCCGTTCGAGGCGCTCGGGGTCGTAGATCGTCGCGGCCCAGTCGAGGAAGGCGATGCCCTTGGCCTCGCCCTCGCGGCGATAGGCCTCGAAGAAGGCGTCGAGGATGCCGGTCTTCGCAAAGCGGAAATGACCGTAGCGCAGCGAGAGCTGGCGCATCGCCTCGTCGAGCGGGCGGCCTTCATGGATCAGCAGATAGAGCGCCGAGAAGAACCCCGCCCGGTCGGCGCCGGATTTGCAGTGGACCAGCGCCGGCTCTTCGAGGCTCGCGAAGAAGGCCTCGGCACCGAGGATCGTCTCCCGGTCGGGCGCGCCGCGTGAGCGCAGCACGAAATCGACGAGCGCGATGCCGTGACGCTCGCAGGCTTCCTTCTGGAGTGGCCAGGAGCCGTGCTCGCGCCCGCCGCGCAGGTTGACGATGGTCTTCACGCCCTTGCGGGCGAAGGCCGCGATCTGGCCGGGCGCAGGCTGGGCCGAACGCCAGAGACGCGGCGTCACGCGATGGGCGTTGAGATAGGCGAGGCGGAAGACGCCGTGGTCGACCAGCAGCATGTTGGCCCAGGCGCGCAGGCGCGCGGCCCGGCCTTCGATCGGCCGGTCCCAGCGGGCGATGCGGGCCATGCGGCGGGCATAGCGCTCTTCGTCGGGGCGCAGGCGGCTCAGCACGGCCTGGTCTCGGGGCTGTTCATGACGGGCCGGATAGCAGTGACGGCAACCATGCGCAAATCGTCTGATGGCTTGTCCTGCCGGAAGGGGTTGGACTTTTTGCTGCGAACTTGCATAAGGCCCGGCGAAATATCCAAGCGACAGGTTCCCTCATGCGCATCGACGCCATCTCCATCGGCAAGAACCCGCCTGACGAAGTGAATGTCCTGATCGAGGTGGCGATCGGGGGCGAGCCGATCAAGTACGAGATGGACAAGGAGGCTGGCACGCTCTTCGTCGACCGCTTCCTCTATACGCCGATGCGCTATCCCGGCAATTACGGCTTCATCCCGCACACGCTGTCGGAGGATGGCGACCCTTGCGACGTGCTGGTCGCCAATACCCGCCCGCTGGTGCCGGGCTCCTACATCGCGGTCAGGCCGATCGGCGTGATGCTGATGGAAGACGAGGGCGGCGGCGACGAGAAGATCATCGCCGTTCCCGTACCGAAGCTGACCAAGCGCTACGAGAACGTCCACGACTACACCGATTTGCCGAAGATCACCCTCGACCAGATCCAGCACTTCTTCGAGCACTACAAGGATCTGGAGCCCGGGAAATGGGTGAAGCTCAAGGGCTGGGGCGACGCCGCCATGGCCAAGAAGCTGATCGTCGAGGCGATCGAGCGGGCCAAGGCCGCGAAGGGCTGAGCGGGCTGCCCGACCATCCGAGCGCGACCTTCCTTCTCCCCTTGCGGGAGAAGGTGGCCCGCAGGGCCGGATGAGGGGTCGCGCAGGTCTTTGGAAGTCGGTGTCCGGCTCGCGTCCGCGTCGCGCGACCCCTCACCCTAATTCTCTCCCGCAAGGGGAGAGGGGACTTACGCCGCAATCGCCTCCGCCAGCGCCACGGTGCGGCGGGCCATCTCGGCATGCAGCAATTCGACCATGCGGCCGTCGAGCTGGATCGCGCCCTTGCCGGCGTTCTCCGGCAGGTCGAAGGCGGCGATGATGGCCCGTGCCCGGGCGAGCTCCGCCTCGTCCGGCGCGAAGACCGTATTCGCCGGCCCGACCTGCGAGGGGTGGATCAGGGTCTTGCCGTCGAAGCCGAGATCGCGCGCCTGCTCGCATTCGGCGCGGAAGCCGGCCTCGTCCTTGATGTCGTTGTAGACGCCGTCGAGGATGTCGATGCCATGGGTGCGGGCGGCCAGCAGCGCGCTCGTCAGCCAGGGCAGCATCGTCGCCCGGCCCGGCACGAAGCGGGCGCGGGTCTCCTTGGCGAGATCGTTCGTGCCCATGACGAAGCAGGCGAGCCGCGTGGCAGGGTCGCGCGCGGCCCGTGCGATGCGCTCGACGTCGAGGATCGCGAGCGGGGTCTCGATCATCGCCCAGACCGCGATGGTGGAATCGGCCCGAAGACCATCGAGCCGGCTGGCGATCTCGTGCAGTTCATCCGGCGCCGAGACCTTCGGGACCAGAATCGCCTGCGGCCCGGCCTCCGTCGCGGCAGCCAGGTCGTCCGCGAACCAGGGCGTGCCGGCGCCGTTGACGCGGATCACCAGCTCGCGCCGGCCATAGCCGCCCGCCTTCACGGCGGCGCAGACTTGCTTGCGCGCCGTTGCCTTGGCGTCGGGGGCGACGGCATCCTCCAGGTCGAGGATCAGGACGTCGGCCGCGATCTCACGCGCCTTTTCCAGCGCGCGGGCGTTCGAGCCCGGCATATAAAGGGCGCTGCGGCGGGGGCGGATCGCGGTCATCGTCTCTCCTGACACGGCCGGCTTGTGCTGCGCCGCACAGTAGACGAACGCGGATGCGATGCCAGCGCTGCGAAAGGCGGAGGGAACGGGCATGGCATGGCTGGCCGGTGTGGATGGCTGCAAGGCGGGTTGGATCGCGGCTATCGACTCTGCCGAAGGGCCGGCGGCCCCGATCATCCGTGTGGTGCCGCGCTTCGCCGATCTGTTCGCCGGCGAGATCGGGCCCGATATCGTTGCGGTCGACATGCCGATCGGTCTGCCGGATCAGGTGACGGGTTCCGGGCGCGGACCGGAGCAGGCGGTGCGGGCGCTGCTGGGCGACAGGCAGTCCTCGGTTTTTTCGATTCCGGCGCGCCGTGCTGTCGAAGCGTCCGATTATCGAGAGGCTTGCGCGTTGGCGCTCGCGGCGTCCGATCCGCCCCGCAAGGTCTCGAAGCAGGGCTTTCACCTCTTCCCGAAGATCCGCGAGATCGATGCCTTGCTCCGCGCGGAGGCGGAATGGCGCGAGCGCGTCTTCGAAGTCCATCCCGAGCTCGCCTTCCGAATGATGAAGGGCGTGCCGCTCACCCACCCGAAGAAGATCAAGGGGGTCATCAATCCGCCCGGCATGGCCGAGCGGCGGGGACTGCTCAGGGACGCCGGCATCGCGGCCGAGGCGCTCTCGGCGCGGCCTCCGCGCGGCGCGGCGGCGGACGATCTCCTCGATGCGCTGGCGGCGCTGGTCGTCGCCCGGCACATTGCCGCCGGGCGCGGAAAGCCCTTTCCCGATCCGCCGGGGCGCGATAGCCACGGGCTTCCCATCGCGATCTGGACATTCTCGTCCCGGGCGCCGTCATCACAGGATCGAGCCATGAGCGAACGCCCCGTCACCCGTCCGATGATCGAGGAAGCGGCGGCGCGCATCGCCGGCCATGCCCGGATCACGCCTGTCATGCGGCTGGGCAGTGGCGCTCTCGGCTCGGCTGCGGATCTCTCGCTCAAGCTCGAATGCCTGCAGCATGCCGGCTCGTTCAAGACGCGCGGCGCCTTCAACAACCTGCTCTCGCTGGCGGTGCCGGCTGCGGGCGTCTCGGCGGCCTCGGGCGGCAATCACGGCGCGGCGGTGGCCTATGCCGCGATGAAGCGCGGGGTGAAGGCGACGATCTTCGTGCCCGAGATCTCGCCCGCGGCCAAGATCGAGGCGATCAAGCGCTTCGGTGCCGAGGTTGTGGTCGGCGGCGCGCAATATGACGATGCCCAGGCGGCCTGCGACCGCTTCGTCGCGGAAACCGGCGCGCTGAAGATCCATCCCTTCGCGGCGAAGGAGACCGTCACCGGCCAGGGCACGCTCGGCCGTGAATGGGATCTGCAGGAACCCGATCTCGACACCGTTCTCGTCGCGGTCGGCGGTGGCGGACTGATCTCGGGCATTGCGAGCTGGTTTGCCGGCAGCAAGGTCAAGGTCGTCGGCGTCGAGCCGGAAGGCTCGCGCGCCTTGCAGGCGGCGCTGGAGGCGAAGGGGCCGGCCGAGGTCAAGGTCGCCTCCGTCGCCGCCGATTCGCTGGGCGCGCGCAATGTCGGCCAGCTCGTCTACGATGTCTGCAAGGACACGGTCGACCATGTCGCGCTGGTGGCTGACGCAGCCATCACGGCGGCGCAGGCGGCGCTGTGGCGCGATTTCCGTCTCGCGGTGGAGCCCGGCGGCGCGGCGGCCTTCGGCGCGCTGATCAGCGGCGCCTACAAGCCCGCCAAGGGCGAGCGGCTCGGCGTGCTCGTCTGCGGCGCGAATGTCGATCTGGCGAAGCTCGCGACGATCGCGGGGTGATCGAAGGGCGTCATTCTCGGGTGCCGCGCAGCGGCGACCCGAGAATCTCGCGACGCGTGGGGGGCTTCTCCTTCACGAGATGCCCGGGTCAAGCCCGAGCATGACGCTCGACCTGTCTTCAGGGCTGGACGCAGAGCTTCGTTGCAACGCAAACTCGCCTCCCATCAGGAGGCAACGCATGACCGGCGCGACGATCAAGACCAGTTCCGGCCGCTTTTTCGAGGATTTCCACCTCGGGGACGTCATCGTCCATGCGACGCCGCGCACGGTCACGGCGGGCGACGTCGCGCTTTACACGGCGCTCTACGGCCCGCGCTTCGCCGTGCAATCCTCCGAGGCCTTCGCCCGCGCCATCGGCTATTCGGCGGCGCCGGTCGACGATCTGCTCGTCTTCCACATCGTCTTCGGCAAGACGGTGCCGGATATCTCTTTGAATGCCGTCGCCAATCTCGGCTATGCCGATGGGCGCTTCCTCAAGCCCGTCTTCGTCGGCGACACGCTTTCGACGACCTCCGAGGTCATCGGGCTGAAGCAGGCCTCGGCCGGCGATGCCGGCATCGTCTATGTCCGCTCCATCGGCCGCAACCAGCATGGCGACATCGTGCTGAGCTATGCGCGCTGGGTGCTGGTGCGCAAGCGCCAGCCGGGCACGCCCGCCCATGCCGAGCAGGTGCCGGAGCTGGCCAAGGCGGTCCTGCCGGACGTGTTGGGCGAGGGCTGCCCGCCGCTCGATCTCGCCGGCCATGACGATGCGCTGGCCGGCTCGCGCTTCCGCTGGGGCGATTATGCGGTGGGCGAGAAGATCGACCATGTCGACGGCATGACCGTCGAGGAGGCCGAGCATCAGCTCGCCACGCGGCTCTACCAGAACACGGCGCGGGTGCATTTCGACGCCCATGCCGCGCAGGGCAGCCGCTTCGGCAAGAGGCTGATCTATGGCGGCCATGTCATCAGCCTTGCCCGCGCCCTCTCGTTCAACGGGCTCGGCAACGCCTTTCACATCGCCGCGATCAATGGCGGGCGCCATGTCGCGCCGCTGTTCGCGGGGGATACCGTCTATGCCTGGAGCGAGGTTCTGGCATGCGCGGAGCTGCCGGGGCGCAGCGATGTCGGCGCGCTCAGGCTCCGGCTCGTCGCTACCAAGAATCTGCCGTGCGCGGCCCATCCGCTCAAGGAAGGCGAGCAATATGCGCCCGGCGTGATCCTCGATTTCGACTATTGGGCGCTGCTGCCGCGGTAAGCTTTCGATAAGAAAATGACGAATTTCAGAATCTGTAACTTTGCTTCGCGCCTGCCGCATTGCAGCGTCGTGCCGGTTTCGTTACAGAGCGGGTCACTCTAGAATGATCCCAAATGGGTCCGTTCCTTCCGACGGGCCGCTTGATCGGAGAATGATATTGGCCGAGGTCAAGCCCGCGGCTCGTCCGCTTTCGCCCCACCTGCAGATCTATCGCTGGTCCTGGACGATGGCGATGTCCGTCGCCCATCGCGTCACCGGCACGGGGCTCTATCTCGGCACGGTGCTGATCGCCGCCTGGCTGGTCGCCGCTGCGTCGGGGCCCGCCGCCTTCGATACGGCCCAGGTGATTGCCGGCTCCTTCCTCGGCCGGCTCGTCCTCTTCCTCTACAGCTTCTCGCTGATCCACCACATGGTCGGGGGCTTGAGGCATTTCGTCTGGGACATGGGCAAGGGCTATGAGCCCGAAACCCGGATGAACATGGCGAAGTTCTCGCTCGTCGCCTCGGTGAGCCTGACGGTCCTGGTCTGGATCGTCGCTCTGGTCCTGCGCTGAGGAGCCCGCTCATGCTGTCCAATTCCTCGATGCGCACCCCGCTCGGCCGCGTTCGCGGCCTCGGTTCCGCCAAGTCCGGCACCGGCCATTTCTGGCTGCAGCGTGTCACCGCCGTCTCGAACCTGATCCTGACGATCATCTTCATCGGCATCGTCATCGCGCTGGTCGGCCGGCCCTACCCGGCGGCGATCGCGCTGCTGTCGAACCCTCTCGTCGCGATCCTGATGCTGCTCTTCATCCTCTCGGCCTGCATCCATATGCGGCTCGGCATGCAGGTCATCATCGAGGATTACGTCCATAGCGAGGGGACCAAGATCCTCGCCGTCATGGCCAACACCTTCTTCGCCATCGCGATCGGCGCCGCCAGCGTCTACGCGGTGCTGAAGCTGTCTTTTGGAGGCTGATCCGATGGCGATCACAAAATCCCGTCCGGTCCCGGCCTATACCGGCACCGCCTATCCGATCACGGACCACACCTTCGACGTCGTCGTCGTCGGCGCCGGCGGTGCGGGTCTGCGCGCCACCGTCGGCTGCTCGCAGGCCGGCCTGCGCACCGCCTGCATCACCAAGGTCTTCCCGACCCGCTCGCACACCGTGGCGGCCCAGGGCGGCGTCGCCGCCTCGCTCGGCAATATGGGCAAGGACACCTGGCAGTGGCATATGTACGACACCGTGAAGGGGTCGGACTGGCTCGGCGACCAGGACGCCATCGAATATCTCGTGCGCAACGCGCCGGCCGCCGTCTACGAGCTCGAGCACTGGGGCGTGCCCTTCTCGCGCACCGAGGACGGCCGCATCTACCAGCGCCCCTTCGGCGGCATGACCACCGAATTCGGCGAAGGCCCGCCGGCCCAGCGCACCTGCGCCGCGGCCGACCGCACCGGCCACGCCATGCTGCACACGCTCTATGGCCAGGCGCTGCGCTACAACACCGAGTTCTTCATCGAGTATTTCGCCATCGACCTGATCATGGACGAGGACGGCCATTGCCGTGGCGTGATCGCGCTCAAGCTCGATGACGGCACGCTGCATCGCTTCCGCGCCCAGCAGACCATCCTGGCGACCGGCGGCTATGGCCGCGCCTATTTCTCGGCGACCTCGGCCCATACCTGCACCGGCGACGGCGGCGGCATGGTGCTGCGCGCCGGCCTGCCGCTGCAGGACATGGAGTTCGTGCAGTTCCACCCAACCGGCATCTACGGCTCGGGCTGCCTGATCACCGAGGGCGCGCGTGGCGAAGGCGGTTATCTCACCAACTCGGAGGGCGAGCGCTTCATGGAGCGCTATGCCCCCTCGGCCAAGGACCTCGCCTCGCGCGACGTCGTCTCACGCTCGATGACGATGGAGATCCGGGCCGGGCGCGGCGTGGGCAAGACCAAGGACCACATCTACCTGCATCTCGACCATCTCGACCCGAAGATCCTGCATGAGCGCCTGCCCGGCATCTCCGAGAGCGCCAAGATCTTCGCCGGCGTCGACGTGACGCGCGAGCCGATCCCGGTTCTGCCGACGGTGCACTACAACATGGGCGGCATCCCGACGAACTTCCACGGCGAGGTGCTGACCAAGGTCGGCGGCGATCCGGATACGGTCGTTCCCGGCCTGATGGCGCTCGGCGAGGCGGCCTGCGTCTCGGTGCATGGCGCCAACCGCCTCGGCTCGAACTCGCTGATCGACCTCGTCGTCTTCGGCCGCGCGGCGGGCCTGCGCTGCGCCGAGACGGTCACGGCCGGCGAGAAGCAGCCGGAATTGCCGAAGGGCTCCTCCGACCTCGCTCTCACCCGCCTCGACAAGTACCGCAACGCTTCGGGCAGCACGCCGACCGCGGTGCTGCGCGACAAGATGCAGCGGACGATGCAGGACAACTGCGCCGTCTACCGCACCGGCGAGACGCTGGAAGAGGGCCACAAGCTCATCCACGAGGTCTGGGGCGGCATCGCCGATGTCGGCACGAAGGATCGCTCGCTGATCTGGAACTCGGACCTGATCGAGACGCTGGAATTCGACAACCTGATCACCCAGGCGGTCGTGACCATGGATTCGGCGCTGAACCGGCCGGAAAGCCGTGGTGCCCATGCCCGCGAGGACTATCCGAACCGCGACGACAAGGACTGGATGAAGCACACCCTGTCCTGGATCGACGACGAGAAGCGGACCGTCACGCTCGACGACCGCCCGGTGCACACCTACACGATGTCCAACGACATCGAGTACATCAAGCCCAAGGCACGGGTGTACTGAGGACGATCTGATGGCTGAATTCAATCTTCCGAAGAACTCCCGCCTGACCGAAGGCAAGGCCTGGCCGAAGCCGGCCGGCGCCAAGAACGTCACCGAGTTCAAGATCTATCGCTGGAACCCGGACGATACCGCCAATCCGCGCACCGACACCTATTATGTCGACCGCGACGATTGCGGGCCGATGGTTCTGGACGCGCTGATCTGGATCAAGAACAAGGTCGACCCGACCCTGACCTTCCGCCGCTCCTGCCGCGAGGGCATCTGCGGTTCCTGCGCCATGAACATGGACGGCAAGAACGGGCTCGCCTGCACCACCGGCATCGACGAGTGCGGCGGCACCGGCAAGAATGCGGGCCGGGTCGCGATCTACCCGCTGCCGCATATGCCGGTGGTCAAGGACCTCGTGCCCGACCTGACGCGCTTCTACGCTCAGCACGCCTCGATCGAGCCCTGGCTGAAGACGACGACGCCGGCTCCCGAGAAGGAGTGGCGCCAGGCCAAGGACGACCGCGAGAAGCTCGACGGGCTCTACGAGTGCATCCTGTGCGCCTGCTGCTCGACCTCCTGCCCGAGCTATTGGTGGAACGGCGACCGCTATCTCGGCCCGGCCGCGCTGCTGCAGGCCTATCGCTGGCTGATCGACTCGCGCGACGAGGCGACCGGCGAACGGCTCGACAATCTGGAAGATCCCTTCCGGCTCTATCGCTGCCACACCATCATGAACTGCGCGAATGCCTGCCCGAAGGGCCTGAACCCGGCCAAGGCGATCGCCGAGGTCAAGAAGATGATGGTGGCGCGCCAGGTCTGAGCCGGCGCGATCGGCTGCGCTTCCGGTGCTTCGATCGACGCCGGCCTCTGGGCTGGCGTTTTTCGTTGGTGTTGTCCGCGTGTCGCCAATGGAAAGCGCGGGGTACCCTTCTCTCATCCGGGAGAGGGATTCCCAGCGCCCATTTCGATGGGTCTCTGAAGCCGACCTCAGCCGATATACCGCTCCGGCCTGAACGGCTTCGGATCGGCCGGCGGCGTCTCGCCGCAGACCATCGCCGCGATCATCTCGCCGGTAATCGGGCCAGTCGAGAAGCCGATATGCTGGTTGCCGAAGGCGAGCCAGAGGCCGGGATTACCAGGCGCCTCGCCAATCATCGGCAGTGAATCCGGCAAGGTCGGCCGCGCCCCGCGCCAGGTTTCGCCGGCAACGGCGCCGAGCGGAAAGGCCTCGCGCGCAGCCTCCGTCACGCCATCGATCTGGCGGTGCGCGTCGGGCGCGTCGCGGAAGGACAGGTCGACACCGCTGGTCACGCGATAGCCCTGCTCCATCGGCGCCATGAAATAAGCGGCGTCGACATCGTAGATCGGCCGCGACAAGGTCGCGCGGGCTTCGGGCTTCAGGTGGCGGTGGTAGCCGCGCTCGACATCGAGCCTGGGGTCGAGGCCGAGCGGTTTCAGCAGATCGCCGCTCCAGGGGCCGAGCGCCACCACGGCGATCCCGGCCTCGAAGGTGCCCTTGTCGGTTGCGGCGCGCCAGCCGGCGTCTTGACGGGTGAGCGCCTTCACCTCGGCCTGCACGATCTGCCCGCCGCGGCCGGCGAAGAGCGCGGCGTAGGCGGCGGTGACGGCGCCGGGGGAATCGACCGAGGCGTTGGAGGGGATGAGCAGGCCGGCTCGAAAGATCGGGTTCAGATGCGGCTCGACGGCGGAGATGCCCTGCCGGTCGAGGAGCCGCGAGGCGATGCCGTGGCGCTTGAGGAAATGATGCTCGGCCTGCGCGGCGGCATGGCCGGCTTCGCTGCGCCAGAGCTTGAGCGTGCCGTTCTCGCGCAGGCGATGCGCCACGCCGGCCTCGGCCATCAGGGCGCGGTGGCGCTCGACCGTGCTGGCGGTGATGGAATCGAGCGCGGCGATGCGGGCGGCCGCCTGGGAGGGGCGGCCTTCCCAGAGGAAGCGCAGCAGCCAGCCCGGCCGCGTCAGGGCGCGGCGCCAGCTCAGATTGAGCGCCGGGTGGCCGTTGCCGAGATAGCCGGCCAGCTTGCCGTAGAGCGAGGGGTTGTTGAGTGGTGCGATCGAGGAGCGGGCGAGCACCCCGGCGTTGCCATAGGAGGTTTCGCGCCCCGGCTCCCTGCGATCGATGAGCGTCACGGTGAAGCCGCGCTTCTGCAAGGCGAGCGCGCAGGAGACGCCGACCATGCCGGCGCCGAGGACGAGAGCTGTACGAGTCACGCGGTTGCCGTTCCGGCTTCCGCCGGCTCCTTCAGCCAATGGTCGAGGAAGGCGTCGAGCCAGAGGCGGATCGCCGGGTCGTGCTGGAACCAGCCAGGCACATGGGTGTGGCCGAGCTGCGCGCCCGGCATCAGGGTGCGCTCATAGCCGCGCACCGACCAGCGATACATCATCGCGGGCGTGACCTCGGGGTGGAACTGGATGCCGTAGACGCGCGAGGCGGCGCGGATCGCCTGGGTCGGGAAATCGCCGCCGGTGGCGAGGCATTCGGCGCCGCGCGGGCAGTCGAAGCCGTCGCGGTGCCATTGATAGACGGTGCCGGGCCAGACGAAGCCGGCCGTCTCGGCATGGGCCTTCCCGGCTTCGGTGATGGAGAGCGGGTAATAGCCGACCTCGGCGCGACCTTCGCCATGGGTGTAGACCTCAGCGCCCATCTGCTTGGCCAGCATCTGCGCGCCGAGGCAGATGCCGAGGAAAGGTGCGTCCTCCTTCAGGCAGGTCCCGATCCAGTCGATCTCCGCCTTGACGAAATCCTCGGGATCATTGGCCCCCATCGGGCCGCCGAAGATCACGGCTCCAGCATGGTCGCGCATGGTCGCGGGCAGCGGATCGCCGAAGCGCGGCTTGCGGATGTCGAGCGCATGGCCACGCGCCTGCAGCAGCCGGCCGACGCGGCCGGGCGTGGAATGCTCCTGATGCAGCACGATCAGCACCGGCCTGGGAGCCGGGGGCGGGCGCCGGGTAGCGGCAGGCGGGCGGGTGCGTCCGGCCAGACGAGGAGGAAAGGCGTGGTCGTTCATCACCGACTTCAGGCTCGCTGGCGCGCGGCCGGGATTGAGAGGGACGCGTGAAACCATGACGGATCACCGCAGGATGAAGTTCCAGACGGAACGAAGCAAGCAAATTTTGAGCCGCATGTTGCGTGCCGATTCCGGACGCACGCCACGCTTTGCAGGGAAAGCCGGCTCGCCTGTGGCGGGGAGGCTCTCCTTGACGCGGCCACAATTGGCTGCGATGGGAATGAACGTTCATTCTCATTATCGCGCGATCCATGTCGCAGCATCTCGCCACAGCCTTGCCCGAAAGCCCGCTTTCGGAGCGCCATATCCGCATCCTCGACGCCGCCGAAGGGGTCTTCGCGCGCAGCGGATTCCATGTGGCCACGATGCAGGACGTGGCGGCGGAAGCCGGCATGAGCCCGGGCAATCTCTACCGCTACTTCAATTCCAAGGACGCGATCATCGCCGGCATGGCCGAGCGCGATCGGAGTACGATCGCCGCGGATTTCGCCGGGCTTTGCCCGAGCAAGGGGTCGCTGCTCGACCAGCTCGAGGAGATCGGGCGCAAGCATCTCGTCCGCCAGCCGCGCGAAAAGGCGGTGATCGCGCTTCAGATCTGGGCCGAGGCCGCGCGTAACGAGCAGATGGCCAGCATGTGCGCTGACATCGAGGGATCCCTGATGGAGGGGCTCATCGCCGCGATCTCCGAGGCGAAGCGCAACGGCGAATTGCCGGCGACCCTCGACGAGCAGAGCTTCCTGCTGGCGATCTCGATGATGGCAGACGGCTTTTTCTGCCGCCGCGGTATCGAGCCCCATTTCGACGCCGAGGCCGGCGCCGACGTTCTGTTCAGAAGCATGCGCACGCTCGCCCGCACCATGCTCCTCCCCGAAATCGAGACGCAGCCGTGATGCGACGCGCGCTCTCCCATCCGCACTTGCCGCGCCTCCGCCGCGCCGCCGCAACAGGGTCGTTCCCGATGAGCCTTCTCTCCCCCGCACTGCGCCTGATGCTTCCGGCGATGCTGCTTGCGGCGACTGCCGCCGTGCCGGCACGCGCGCAGGCGCCCGCGGCCAGCTCCCAGGCGCCGGCGGCCCATCCTCAGGCACCGGCAGTCGGTCCGTCCGTCACGGTCACCCATGCCAAGACCACCGAGATCGTCCAGAGCGTCCTCGTCTCGGGGTCGATGATCGCGCGCGACGAGGTTCTGGTCTCGCCTGAGGTCGACGGGCTGTCGATCATCGCCATTCTCGCCGAGGAAGGCGACAAGGTCGTCAAGGGGCAGGTGCTGGCGCGGCTGGACCGCACGATGCTCGATGTGCAGAAGACGCAGAACGACGCGCAGATCGCCCGCGCCGAAGCTGCGATCGCCCAGGCCAACGCCCAGATCGCCGAGGCCGACGCCAATCTGGTGCAGGCCAACAACGCCTTCGATCGCACCAAGGCGCTGCGCGACAGCGGCAATGCGAGCGCCGAGACCTTCGACCAGCGCTCCGCCGCGGCGCGCTCGGCCCAGGCTCGGGCCAGTTCCGCCCGCGAGGCGCTCGCCATCGCCACCGCCGATCGCGCCCTGGCGCGGGCGCAGGGCAACGACATCGCCGTCCGTCTGGCGCGGACCGAGATCAAGGCGCCGCAGGCCGGCATGATCAGCCGTCGCACCGCCAAGCTCGGCGCGACGGCGAGCATGCTGCCGAGTTCGGAACCGCTGTTCCGGATCATCGCGAACGGCGCCGTCGAGCTGGAGGCGCAGGTCGCCGAGGTCGACATTCCCGCGCTGACGCTGGGCCAGCCGGTCGCGGTCACGCCGGCCGGCGCCAAGGAAGCGCTCAAGGGCACGATCCGCCTGATCTCCCCGGAGGTCGACAAGACCTCGCGGCTCGGCCGCGTGCGCGTCGCGCTCGACGGCAACCCGCCGGTCGCGATCGGCTCCTTTGCGCGTGGGGTCATCGAGACCGGCCGCAAGCAGGCGGTCACGCTGCCGCTTTCGGCGATCACCTATACGCGCAGCGGCCCGACGGTGCAGACGGTGAAGGAGGGCAAGATCGTGACCAGGAAGGTGACGCTCGGCCTCTCCGGGGACGGGCGCGCCGAGATCGCGACCGGGCTCGCCGCGGGCGAGACCGTGGTGGCGCGCGCCGGCACCTTCGTGCGGGACGGCGATCTCATCACCCCCGTCGCGACCAACTGACGGGGCGGGCGATGAACGTCAATTTCTCCGCCTGGTCGATCCGGAAGCCTGTCCCGGCGATCCTGCTCTTCGTCGTGCTCTGCGTGCTCGGGCTGCTCTCCTTCTCGAAGCTGCCGGTGACGCGCTTCCCGAACATCGACGTGCCGCTCGTCTCGGTGACGGTGACGCAGTCGGGCGCCGCGCCGGCCGAGCTCGAAAGCCAGGTCAGCAAGCGCGTCGAGGATTCCGTCGCCAACATCACCGGGGTCAAGCACGTCACCTCGACGCTGACCGACGGCCAGTCGCTGACGCTGATCGAGTTCCGGCTCGAAACCAACACGGACCGCGCCGTCAACGACGTCAAGGACGCCATCGCCAAGATCCGGGCCGACCTGCCGCGCACCATCGACGAGCCGATCATCCAGCGCATCGATGTCGAGGGCCAGTCGATCCTGACCTATGGCGCGGCCTCCGCCGGCATGACGCTGGAGCAGCTCTCCTGGCATGTCGACGATGTCGTCGCGCGCGAACTGCAAGGGCTGAAAGGCGTCGGCCGGGTCGAGCGCTATGGCGGCGTCGATCGCGAGATCCGGATCTCGCTCGATCCCGACCGTTTGCTGGCGCTCGGCATCACCGCCGGCGAGGTCAACCGGCAAGTGCGCGCCACCAATGTCGACCTGGCCGGCGGGCGCGGCGAGGTCGGCGGTCAGGAGCAGGCGATCCGTACGCTTGCGGGTGCAAGGACCGTCTCCGATCTGGCCGAGACCAAGATCATGCTGACCGGGGGCCGCGAGGTCCGGCTGAAGGATCTCGGCCGCGTCGAGGATTCGAACTCGGAGCCGCGCGCCTTCGGCCGGCTCAACAAGAACCCCGTCGTCACCTTCGCGGTGTTCCGCTCGAAGGGCTCGAGCGAATTGTCGGTGAAGGAGGTCGTGCAGCAGCGCATCGAGGCCCTCAACAAGCGCTATCCGAACATCCAGATCTCGCCGATCGACGATGCCGTCGCCTATACCCACGGCAACTACAAGGCGGCGATGGAGACGCTGCTGGAGGGCGCGGCGCTCGCCGTCATCGTCGTCTTCCTGTTCCTGCGCAACTGGCGGGCGACGCTGATCACGGCCATCGCCCTGCCGCTTTCGGCCATCCCGACCTTCTGGGCGATGGAGATGATGGGCTTCTCGCTCAACCTCGTCAGCCTGCTCGGCATCACGCTGGTCACCGGCATCCTGGTCGACGACGCCATCGTCGAGATCGAGAACATCGTCCGGCACATGAAGATGGGCAAATCGCCCTATCGCGCCGCGATGGAGGCGGCCGACGAGATCGGGCTCGCCGTCATCGCGATCACGCTGACCATCGTCGCGATCTTCGCGCCGGTCTCCTTCATGGGGGGCGTCGCCGGGCAGTATTTCCGGCAGTTCGGCCTCACCGTCGCCGTCGCGGTGCTGTTTTCGCTTCTGGTCGCGCGCCTGATCACGCCGATGATGGCGGCCTATCTGATGCGGCCGGTGAAACATGCCGATCCGAAGGATGGCTGGATCATGGGCGGCTATGTCGGGCTGCTGAAAACCACGCTGAAGAAGCGGCGCATCCCGTTCTTCCCGCGCCTCGACGGCTCCGGCACGTGGCGGACCCTGCCATTCAACACCGCCTATGCGACGCTGCTGGTCGGCTTCCTCTTCCTGTTCGGCTCGATCCAGGCGACGCAGCTCCTGCCGACCGGCTTTATCCCGGACGAGGACACCTCGCGCGTCGTCGCCTCGGTCGAATTACCGCCCGGCGCGACGCTGGAGGACACCCGCGTCACCACCGACAAGCTCGTCGATGCGCTGAAGACCATTCCCGAGGTGCGTGACGTCTTCGTGCTCGGCGGGGCGTCGCCGACCGGCCAGCGCGAGGTGCGCCGTGCGGCCGTCTTCGTCCTGCTCAAGCCGAAGGCCGAGCGCGACATCAAGCAGAAGGAGCTCAAGGTCACCATCGCCGAGAAGCTCGCCAGCGTGCCGGATGTGCGCGCCTGGTATGTCAACGAGCGCGGCGAGCGCGAGATGGCCTTCTCGATCCTGTCGAAGGATGGCGATGCGCTCGACGCGGCGGTGGCCAAGATCGAGGCGCGGATGCGCCAGGTGCCGGGCTATCTCAACGTCGCGACTGCGGGCTCGCTGAGCCGGCCGGAGCTGCGCGTCACGCCGAAGCTGGAGGAGGCCGCCAATCTCGGTGTCACGGCGGAAGCGATCTCGGAGGCCGTGCGCGTCGCGACCATCGGCGATGTCGGCGCCAATCTCGCCAAGTTCAACGCTGGCGACCGGCAGATCCCGATCCGCGTCCAGCTCGACGAAGCCGCACGCACCGACATCCGCAATATCGCGGCCTTGCGCGTGACCAATACCAACGGTGTCTCGATCCCGCTCACGGCCGTCGCCGATGTCGGCTTCGGCGAGGGGCCGAGCTCGATCGACCGCTATGACCGCGTGCGCCGGGCCCAGATCGGCGCCGACCTCAAGCGCGGCTTCGAGCTCGGCACCGCGCAGGACCGGTTCCACGACATCGTCGAGGAGGTCGGCCTGCCGCCGGGCGTCTGGATCGCCGCGACCGGCGATGCCGAGATCCAGGGCGAGGTCGTCCAGGGCTTCATCACCGCGATGACGACCGGCCTGATGCTGGTGCTCGCCGTGCTGATCCTGCTCTTCGGCTCGGTCTTCCAGCCGATCACGATCCTGCTCTCGCTGCCCCTTTCCTTCGGCGGCGTGGTGATCGCGCTGCTGGCGACGGGCAATGCCGTCTCGATGCCGGTCTATATCGGCCTGCTCATGCTGATGGGCATCGTCACCAAGAACGCGATCATGCTGGTCGATTTCGCGGTGGAGGAGGTTGGCCGGGGCAAGGACCGGATGACGGCGCTGCTCGAAGCCGGCCGCAAGCGGGCCCGCCCGATCCTGATGACCACCATCGCCATGGCGGCGGGCATGCTGCCCTCGGCCTATGGTGTCGGCGATGGCGGCGAGTTCCGCGCGCCGATGGCGATCGCGGTGATCGGCGGGCTGATCGTCTCGACGGTTCTCTCGCTGATCTTCGTGCCGTCCTTCTACGCGGTGATGGACGATCTCTCGCATCTGACCGGGCGCCTGTTCGGCCGCTTCTTCAGCAAGGCGGAGGACGAAAGCCAGTGGGAGCCGATCCATGACGAGCATGCGACGCCGGGCGAGGCGACGGCGGAAGCGATGGGCCGCAAGATGCCGCCGCGGCTGGCGGCGGAGTGAGGCTTGGAGCTAAGGCTGAAGCTCGAGCGGGAAGGGCGTGCGTTCGTAGATATCTTCGAGGCCGTTGCGGGCGACGAAGTCGTCCTCCCATCCGTGGAGAACGGAGACGACTCCGGCACGGTCTCCATCGGCGATCAACGCGCCAAGTTCTGAAGCTTTCTCGTAATCAGCGCGCGGCCATGAAGTCATGCGGAGGTACGAGTCCTTGATATCCTCGTAGACGGCGAGGGATTCCTCCCAGCGCCCCAAGGCTGCCGCGATGGCGAGACGATAGGGTGGGTAATGATTGAGCCAGCCGTCATATTCATGAGACCGCGGCACTCCCTCGATTCGAAACATGTCGTCGATGGTCTGCACACGGCGCAGCATGGGCAGAATATTCGTCTCGATCTCCTCGACGGCCGTTTCGATGAAACCAGCTTCCGACCACCGGCTCGGCTTGCCGCGGGGCAGCAAGAACCATTCGGCAGCAAGGCCTCCCAGCGAGCCGAAAGGTCTGAAGCTATGCCCGACATGCCAAAAAAAATCAGGATCATCGGCACGTGACGTGCGGTCGATCGAGATAGAGCGAGAGACATGCCGCATCGGCCTCAGCATGAGGTAGGGCACCTTGAAAACGTAATGATTTTTTACGATCAGATCGTCGTTGCGAGCCACTAGTTGGTCGAACAGCGTCTTGATCTGCTTCTTGGTCGTCATTGTCTCGGCCTTACCTCCATGACAATGACCCGTCGAACCGAGTTGAACCCCAATTTGATGGCATTGGCCAGGATATCAGCTCGCCTGTCGGCCAAACCGGCTTTACCGGTTTTGAGATCATAAACGCAAAGTGTGCCATCATCTCGGTATTCATAGGCGTCCACACGGATTGACCGCGGATACCCGTAGGGTACTTTCTGGTTATCGACCCCCTCAATCTGCTCCTTCAGAAATGATCGTTCGGCTCGGAATTTGAGGTCGTTCAGGTCTTTGATATATTGCGCGAAGCGCGTGTGGACATCCGTTCCATAAACTGTTCGCGACGGGTAGAGATCAGGAGAGCCGGCAGCATTGGCAGCGCGATCGGCCAGTTCCCTGACATCGGGCAAACGCCGGCAAGCCAGTTCGGCTTGCTCCTCCGTTATACGCCCGGAATAGGTGAGGTCGAACGTGCCGCTTGTACTATCTCCCAGCTGATAGTCGCGGGCGTTGAACCCCATGATGGCCTGCTGGCCGTCGCTGCCGTTGAGCGGCGACATCCAGTTGAACAGGATGGCGCCGCCGGTGATGATCGTCGGGGCAGCGATGAGAGGGGCAAACGCGGGCTGGACCGTCGCGTCGGGCTCGGGGCCGGACGGTGTCCAGATCGTGCGGGTGACGAGCTCGCCGTCCGGCCCGCCGAAGCGGATCGACTGGACCTTGTCCGTCGTCTCGAAGCTGATCGTGTTGCCATCGGGGCGGATGACGGTCTGGCGTTCGTCGAAGCCGGCGGCGCGCGAGGCGGCATATTCCGACTGGATCGTCGTGCCCTGGCCGTCCGTGACAGCCTGCTCGAAGACGGAGCCGTCCTCGTTCCACCCCTCGCCGAGCGATGACCAGCCGGCCTCGCCTTCGACCGCTACGCCGTCGGGAAAGGCCGGGTTCTCGCTGCCAGATCCACCGCTTCCACCCCCACCGCTGGTCCATTGCCCACCTCCCGCGTTGCCGGATGGCACGCGAGGCTGGTTCGGGTTGTATTTGCGGTGCCAATGATCGCGCCGGATCAGGCCGAGCTCGTCGCGCAGACGCAGGAGGCGCAGGCGCAAGGCGCGAAGCTCGCGACGCGATGGGGAGAGATGGCGGTGGGGTGGCATGGCGGGCTCCTGAAAGGAGCCCAGTCTCCGGCCGTTTCAGCCGCCGGGGATAAGTGGAGGCGGGGTCTCTGCCCGCCTCAGGCGGTCGCGCTCTGACGCCGCGCCAAGGCCACGCGATAAGCTGCCGTCAGCTCGTTCAGCACCGACACCTCCGGCGCCGGCGCGTCGAGATGCAGGTGCCGGAGCTCCTGCATGAAGCGCTCCCACAGCGCCGGGCCGCCTTCGCTGAGCAGCTCCGCACGGATCGACAATTCCTCGGTGACCGGCAGGAAGCGCCGGCCCCACTCGCCCATCGCGGCGAAGACCGGGACGAGGGCGATGCCCATCTCGGTCAGGCTGTAGATCGCCTTCTGCTTGTGCGTGGCGTCGTCGCGGCGCGAGAGCAGCCCGCGCTCGACCAGCCGCTTCAGGCGGTCCGCGAGGATGTTCGAGGCGATGCCTTCGTCCGATTTCGCCAGCATCTCGCGAAAATGCCGGCGGTTGCCGAACATGATGTCGCGCAGGACGATCAGGCTCCAGCGATCGCCCAGGATTTCCAGCGTCAGATTGATCGGACAGCCCGAACGGCCGGTCTCGCGCATGCTCGCCTCCAAAACCAGTTGCAATATAGGATCGGTTTCGCTACACAGCAACTGATTGCAAATTGAAACTGGTTTTGACCGAACCTATCGGGAGGATGCCATGGCCAAGGTGATCGTCTGGAATCTGGTGACGCTGGAGGGGTTCTTCGAAGGCAAGGAGAAGTGGGATCTCGGCTTCCATGGTGACGCCTGGGGCGAGGAGCTCTCCGCGCTCAGCAGCGAATTCGGGCGCGAGGCGGGGCTACTCGTCTTCGGCCGCGTCACCTATGAGGGCATGAAGGCCTATTGGACTTCGGCCGAGGAGGAGGGCGAGACCAAGGGTTTCATGAACGCCCTGCCGAAGCTCGTCGCCTCACGCAGCCTGACCGGCTCCGACTGGAACAACACCACGGTCACGGCCGATATCGTCGGGGAGATCACGCGCCGAAAAGCGGAAGCCGGCAAGGACATCTATGTCTTCGGCAGCGCCGTACTGACGGAGTCGCTGCTGGCGGCAGGGCTCGTCGACGAGATCATGATCGCGGTCGCGCCGGTCACGGTCGGGCAGGGCACGCCCTTGTTCAAGCCGAACGCGGAAAAGCGCCACTATGCGCTGATCGCGGCCCGTCCGCTCAAGAACGGCACCGTGATCCTGCACTACGGCGTCAAGCCGGTGGTATGAGCGCGGAGTTCAACCGCGCCGCACCATCAGCACGGCGGCGAGAATGGCGACGCCGCCGAAGGCCTGCACAGGGGTCGGCTGCTCGCCGAAGATCGCCCAGGCGGCGAGCACCGCGACCAGCGCCGGCCAGACCATGACGAGCGAGGCCGCGCTGGCGCCATAGCTGCCGAGCGAGAGCGTGATCAGCCCCTGGCCGAGCGCATGCGAGACGAGGCCGAGCCCGATCACCGCGAGCCAGCCCTGCAGGCTCATCGGGATGATCTGCTCGCGCAAGACCAGCGCCGCGACGAAGCAGAAGCCGGCGCAGACGAGGCTGGAGATCAGGCTGACCAGCCCGGCATCGGCGCGGTTGCGCGCCCGGCCGATGGCGAGGATATAGGCGGCGTAGGACATCGCCGCACCGACGGCCAGCGAATCGCCGAGGAGATTGCCGGTGGCGGCGGGGTTTCCGGTGAATTTCGGCAGCACGAGCAGCAGCGCGCCGGCGATCGCCAGCATCAGCGCGCCGAGGATGCGGCGCGACGGCTTGTCGCCGAGGATCAGCCAGCCGCCGAGCACGACGCCGACCGGCGCGAGATTGCCGAGCAGCGAGGCGTTGGCGATGGTCGTGAAGCCGAGCGAGGCATTGTAGAGCACGACATCGACGCCGAAGGTCAGGCCGGCCAGCGCGATCGGCACGAGCGCGCCGCGACCGAGCGAGGATCCGCCCGCAGGCCGGCGCCGCTCGAAGGCGGTCCAGGCCATCAGCACGGGCATGGCGAAGATCATCCGCCAGAAGCCGGCAGCGGCCGGGCCGACATCGCTGAGGCGGACGAAAATGCCGGAAAAGCCGATGAAGGTCGCGCCCGCGAGCAGGGCGGCGAACATGGCGAGCGCGGGGGAGGCGGGGCGGACGGAAATCGCGGGGGCGGACATCGAAACTGCTTCTGTGCCGGCGGCCTGGCCCGGAAGGCTTCCTTCGCCTTCCCGCATCGGCCGGTCCACCGGTTCTGCGCTGCTATAGGACGCTTTTTCGCATCGGAAAAACGGATTATACTGATTTAACCATTCTTAAAATCGATGGATGATCGGCGTCTCACGGAGGCACATGATGAACGGCCATTTCGACCTTGCCGCGCTCGGTATGCTGGTCGCCGTCGCGGAAACCGGCGGCTTCACCGCTGCCAGCGCGCGGCTCGGGCGCACGCAATCGGCGATCTCGGTGCGCATCCAGGATCTGGAGAGCCAGCTCGGCCACAAGCTGCTGGAGCGCTCGCGCCGCGGCGTCACGCCGACCGATGCGGGCGAGCGGCTGATCGCCCATGCAAGGCGCCTGCTGGCGGTCGAGCGCGAGGCGCTGGCCGATCTGGGCGGGGAGACGCCGACAGGGCGGCTGCGCATCGGCGTTCCCGACGACTACATGGACGCCTATCTGAGGCCGCTGATCGCGCGCTTCGCGGTGGAGCATCCCAAGGTCGAGCTCGAGGTCCGCTGCGATATCTCGAAGCGGATCGAGCCGGCGCTCAAGGCCGGCGAACTCGATCTCGCCGTGGTGACGCAGGATCCGCAGCGGCCGCTCGGCGAGATGCTCAGGCGCGAGCCGTTGATCTGGGTGGCGGCGCGCGGCCATCGGCCCGAATTGCAGGAGACGCTGCCGCTCGCCCTGTTCTCGGAAGGTTGCCGGGCGCGACCGCGCATCCTCGCGGCCCTGAACAGCGCGGGGCGGGCGTATCGGCTGGTCTTCTCCTGCTCGCATACCTCGGGCGTGCTGTCGGCGGTCGAAGGCGGTTTCTGCGTCACGGCGATGACGGAAAGCGCGGTGCCGCCCTCGCTGCGCCGTCTGGGGCCTGCCGAGGACCTGCCGCCGCTGTTCGAGCTCACTGTCGGGCTGATCATGGCGCCGCATCCCGGACTGGCGGCCCAGCGCTTCGCCGATGCGCTGCGCGAGGAAATGAGCGCTTTCAGGCTCGCGGCGTGATGCGACGCATTGCCCTAGCGCCCCCGGATCACTACTGAGAAGCCATGAAATTCCTCGACCAGGCCAAGATCTATGTGAAGGCGGGTGACGGCGGCGCCGGCTGCGTCTCCTTCCGTCGCGAAAAATTCATCGAGTTCGGCGGGCCCAATGGCGGCGATGGCGGGCGTGGCGGCGACATCGTCGTCGAATGCGTGCAGGGGCTGAACACGCTGATCGACTACCGCTACCGGCAGCATTTCAAGGCCAGGACCGGCGAGCACGGCATGGGCAAGGACCGCCACGGCGCCAATTCGCCGGCGATCGTGCTGAAGGTGCCTCCGGGCACGGAAATCCTCGAGGAGGATGGCGAGACGCCGATCGCCGATCTGACCGAGCCGGGCCAGCGCTTCGTGCTGTGCAAGGGCGGCAATGGCGGCTTCGGCAACGCCTATTTCAAGACCTCGAGCAACCAGGCGCCACGCCATGCCAATCCCGGCCTGCCGGGCGAGGAGCGCTGGATCTGGTTGAGGCTGAAGCTGATCGCCGATGCGGGCCTGGTCGGCCTGCCGAATGCCGGCAAATCGACCTTCCTCGCCGCGGTGACGGCGGCCAAGCCCAAGATCGCGGATTATCCCTTCACCACGCTGCATCCCGGCCTCGGCGTCGTGCGCGTCCATGACCAGGAGATGGTGCTGGCCGATATTCCCGGCCTGATCGAGGGCGCGCATGAGGGCCACGGCCTCGGCGACCGCTTCCTCGGCCATATCGAGCGCTGCCGCGTGCTGCTGCATCTGGTCGAGGGCACGAGCGAGCACGCCGGCAAGGCCTACAAGGTCGTGCGCGAGGAGCTGGAAGCCTATGGCGAGGGGCTGGCGGACAAGCCCGAGATCGTCGCCCTCTCCAAGGTCGACGCGCTGTCGCCGGAGCTGCTGAAGGAACAGGTGGCGCGCTTGAAGCGGGCGGCCAAGCGCATGCCGATCATCCTGTCCTCGGCCTCGGGCGAAGGTGTCGACGCGGCCCTGCGGGCGCTTTTCGCGGTGGTCGAGGAGGCGCGCCGCGAGGAAGAGCGCGAGAGCGCTCCGGTGGAAGAGACCGGCTGGCGGCCCTGACGCTGCCAGGTTCCGTTCGGAACCTCTCCGTCATCCCGGACAAGCCGCGCCAGCGACGCCGATCCGGGATCGATCGGAAGGCGCTGCGCTTGATGATGGATCCCGGGGCAAGCCCCGGACGACGGTGCGTTTCCGAGGCCGTCTCCCGAACGCTTGATGGTCGCGCGCGGCCTCGCCGAAGGGCCCGACCGGCCCAGCCCAGCTTTCATCGGGCGGCGGCACAGCCTCGCATCAGCTCGAACCGGCTGAGGATGTGACCCGGGCGGCCGCGCTCAGCCAGCAGTCCCGGAAGATCAGGTCACGGCGCCGCGCGCCGCAACCGGCCAGACCGCCTCGACATGGGCATCGGGCCCGTGCAGGCCGCGCACGCAGACATACCAATCGTGCAGGTTCACGGTCGGGTCGCAATGGCCGGGAATCAGCAGGACGCGGTCGCCGCGATGCGGCAACGCGACGGGATCGCCGGTTAGGACGCCATGCTCGTCGGAAGGCTTGGTGTAGATCGCGCCCTCGCGCTGGAACGGCACCGGCATGCCGGAATCGACAGAGGCGGTCTTGTGCCCGGCATCGACGATGGCGCGGTCCGGCACCGGCTTGCTCATCACGCCGGCGAGGATGAAGAGCGCGTGCTCGAAGCTGCGGAAGGGCGAGCCGTCGGCCTGGCGGTTGCGGGCATAATCGGCGTCCATGAAGATGTAGGAGCCGCATTGCAATTCGTTCCAGATGCCCGACTGCGCTTCGAGCTCATAGGTGCCGGTGCCGGCGCCGCTGATGACCGGGCACTCCAAACCGGCCTGGGCGAGACGCTCGGCGGTGTTGCGCGCCGCGAGCCCGGCGCGCTCGATGGCCTCGCTGCGCTCGTCGATGGAGCGCATGTGCTGGGCCGCGCCGTGATAGGCCTGCAAGCCGGCGAAGCGCAGCGTGTTCGAGCGCGCGATGGCCTCGGCCAGCCGGACGGCGCCTTCTCCCGGCGCGACGCCGCAGCGGCGCCCGCCGACATCGATTTCGACCATGACGTCGAGCACCACGTCATGGCGCGCGGCGGCCGCGGCCGCCTCGCGCACGCCGTCGGCGTGATCGACGCAAAGGCCGATCTTGGCGCTGCGCGCGAGGATGGCGAGGCGGTCCAGCTTGGCGGGGCTCGCGATCTCGTTGGTCACCAGCACGTCACCGACGCCGCCGGCGACGAGGATTTCCGCCTCCGAAACCTTCTGGCAGCATTGCCCCACGGCGCCGTGGGCGATCTGGCGTAGCGCGATCTCCGGGCTCTTATGGGTCTTGGCGTGAGGCCGCAGACGAATGCCGTGAGCCTCGCTGAAGGCGGCCATGGCGACGAGATTGCGCTCGAAGGCATCGAGATCGAGCAGCAGCGCAGGCGTATCGATCTCGGCGAAGCTCTGGCCCGGCTGCGCCGGCGGGGTCGAAGGCATGGAGTCTCCTGAATCGTTCGGGCCATGGGATGACAGCTTCGTGTCCGGAGCAAGACCCGATTGCCACATTGCCCGTCCCATCCACGCCAGTGGCGCTTGCCGGCCCGGCATGGTAGGGCGCGGCCCATGAAGATCGGCCGCGTCACCGACGACACCCTCGCGCTCTTCGCCCGCGTCTGGCGCGAGCAGATCAGCCGCTACCTGCCGCAGATGGCGATGATCCTGGCGCTGGTCGTGGTCATCGCGGCGACGACGAGCTTCTATCCGCTGCTGATCAAGGCGGCCTTCGATGCCTTCGCCGATCCGCTGGCCGCCGAATCGACCGGGTTCGTGCGGCGCATGGAGCGACTGGTCTCCAAGTCGATCAACTACGATATCGGCGTGATCAACGCCGTCGCGACCGTGGTGGTCATCGTGACCGCGATCAAGGGCTTCTCGCTGCTCGCTCAGACGGTGATGACCAATACCGTCGTCAGCCGGATCGAGGCGGACATGCAGACGGAGCTCTACGGCCATCTGATCGATGCCGATCTCGCGCAGCTTCAGAAGGAGAACCCGGCCTCTCTGACGCAGCGCTTCACCACCGATTTCACCTTCGTCAAGGAAGCGCTGACGCGCATCGTCAACATTGCCATCCGCGATGTGGTGACGGCGATCGCGCTGATCGGCGCGCTGTTCTGGATCGACTGGCAGATGACGCTGGTCGTGCTGCTGATCGCGCCCGTGATCGCCCATCCGATCGGCCGGATCGGCAAGAAGCTCCGGCGCATGGCCAATTCCCAGCAGGAGCAGACGGGCATCATGGCGAGCCTCGTCACCGAAAGCCTGCAGGGAGCGCGCGTCGCCAAGACCGATTCGCTCGAGCCCTATCTGAAGCAGCGGGCGGCCAGCGCCTTCGAGACGATCCGGGCGCTCAAGATGAAGGCCGCCAATGCGCGGGGCCGGCTCGATCCGCTGCTGGAGGTCGGGGGCGGCATGGCGGTCGCGGGCGTGCTCGCCGCGATCGGCGTGCGCATCACCTCGGGCTCGTCCACCGTTGGCGATTTCACCGGCTATGTTTCGGCCCTGCTGCTCGCGGCCCAGCCGATGCGCTCGCTCGGCAATCTCAACGCCATCGTGCAGGAGGCCGGCGCCTCGCTGAAGCGCTATTACGCGCTGCTCGACGAGAAACCCCAGATCCTCGACCGGCCGGGCGCGAAGCCGCTGGCGGTTTCCTCCGGCGGCATCGCCTTCCGGCATCTGCGCTTCCGCTATCGCGAGGATCAGCGCGCGCTGGAAGGAATCGACCTCGTGGCGCAGGGCGGCAAGACCACGGCGCTGGTCGGGCGTTCGGGCTCCGGCAAGTCGACGCTGCTCGCGCTGGTGCCGCGCCTCTACGATCCGACCGGGGGGCGTATCGAGATCGACGGGCAGGATCTGCGCGATGTGAGCTTGAAGAGCCTGCGCCACCAGATCGGCGTCGTCAGCCAGGATGTCGTGCTCTTCGACGATACGGTGCGGGCCAATATCGCCTTCGGACGGCCGGGCGCGAGCGAGGCCGAGATCGTCGCGGCGGCGCAGGCCGCGGCGGCGCATGACTTCATCACGGCGATGCCGGGCGGCTACGACGCCTCCGTCGGCGAGCGCGGCCATAAGCTTTCCGGTGGCGAGCGCCAGCGCATCGCGATTGCCCGCGCGATCCTGAAGGACGCGCCGATCCTTCTGCTCGACGAGGCGACGAGCGCGCTCGACACCGAATCGGAGCGCCTCGTCCAGCAGGCGCTGGCGCGGCTGATGAAGGGGCGCACGACCCTGGTCATCGCGCATCGGCTCTCGACCATCCGCGAGGCCGACCTGATCGTGGTGATGGACGAGGGCAGGATCGTCGAGACCGGCAGCCATGACGCTTTGCTGGCGCGCGACGGCGCCTATGCGCGGCTGCACCGGATGCAATTCGTCGAGGGCTAAGGCTAAAACCTGCTGATGATACGCGGAACCACGGGGTCATCCTGGGTCAAGCCCGGGATGACGGCGTTTGTCCGTGACAATGCTGCCCTACCGGCAGAAATCGGCGCAGCCGGCTTCCCAGAACGCTTTTCCGGATTCAAGCTCGGGCACCGAAGGCCGCGGCTTGCGGCCGGGCAGGTCGTTGGGGAGAGGCTTCACCAGCTCCCACCAGCCATGGGCGCATTGCGAGCGGAAGGCCATCTGGTCGGAGATCGAGGTGCCCTCCTTCTCCAGCACGATGTCGAGCGCGGCGCAGGTCTCGCGCAAACGCTCGTCATGGGCGTCGCTCGGGTCGTTGGCGTAATCGTGGAAGGCCTCGGTGAAGGCTTCCATCTCGCGGGCGATGTGCGGCCAGTCGCTGCGGGCGAGGTTCCAGGCGTCCATCCATTCGCGCACCACGGTCTCGACGGCTTCCGCTTTCGGTTTGTGCTTCACCTTGCGGGCGGTGGTCAGCATGTGGCGCATCAGTTCGGCGCGGGCATGGGCATGGCGCGCCCGGAGCGCGGTTTCCTGCATCCGCGCGATGGCGTCCGCCGCCTCCTGCTGCAACGCTTCGACGAAATGCGGCATGGAGCGATCCTTCAGGGCAGGGTGGCGAGGCGTTCGATCACCCGCTCGAACAGCTCATGGGCCTTCACGGCCGAGACGACATGCGCGTTGGGCGCGCGCTTCAGCCGGCCGTTCCAGTCGATGGTGGTGCGGCCGCGTAGCGGCCCGTCGCCGGTCTCGACCGCGACGAAACAGTCGCGACCTTCGAAGAGTTCCGGCCAGAGCAGGAAGGCGATGACGCAGGGGTCGTGCATCGGGTGGCCGTCGCTGCCGAGTCCGCCGGGGCGCGGGCGGGTCAGCATGCCCGAGACGGCTTTGCCGGCGGCGTTGCCGCACGCGCCGATGCGGGCGATCTGGTCGTGGCTGGCGATGGCCTGCAAGGTTACGCCGAGGCCGAACATCACGATCGGCCGGCCGCAACCGAAGACGATTGCCGCCGCATGCGGATCGACATGAACGTTGAATTCGGCGGCAGGCGTGATGTTGCCGAGGCCGATCGCGCCGCCCGTCAGCACGATGCGCCTGACCTTGGGCAGGATGTCCGGCGCGAGCCGAAAGGCCAGCGCCAGATTGGTCAGCGGCCCGAGCGGGCAAAGCGTGACGCCATCTTCGGGAGCCGCGCGGCAGAGATCGATGATCGCCTGGACGGCATGGCCCGGCGCAGCCTCGCTGGCAGGGGCGGGAAGGTCTGCTCCCGACAAGCCGTCCGGGCCGCAGACGAATTCGGCGGTTTCGAGCGGGAAGACGAGCGGTCCCTCGGCGCCGCGATAGACCGGGACGTCGCCGCGCTGGCCGAGGTCGCGGATGCGCAGCGCGTTCGTGGTGGTCTGCGCCACCGGGACATTGCCGGCGACGGTGGTGATCGCCTTGAGGTCGATCTGGTCGCGGCTGGCGAAAGCGAGCAGCAGGGCAACGGCGTCGTCCTGCCCCGGATCGGTGTCGATGATGATCGCTTCGGGCATTTTGTCAGGCCGCCTTGGCGTTGCCGGACATGATCATATGGGCGATGTCGTCGGCGGTGAGGTCGCCGAGCGGCCGGTCCACATATTTGCGCCCTGCGCCCATGATGACGACGCGGTCGGCCAATGCCACCACGTCGCGCATGTTGTGGCTGATCAGGATGACGGTGCGCCCGTCGGCCTTGAGCTTGCGGATGAGGTCGAGGACGAGCGCGCTTTCCTTGACGCCGAGCGCCGCCGTCGGCTCGTCCATGATGATGATCTCGGCGTTCCAGCGCAGCGCGCGCGAGATCGCCACCGCCTGGCGCTGACCGCCGGAGAGCCGCTCCACAGGCCTCGTCATGTCGGTGACGGCGGCGGAGAGCTGCGACAGATAGCGCCGCGATTCCGCGATCATCTTCTTCTTGTCGAGCACGCGCAGGAAGGGCAGCAGCACGGGCTTCGTCAGTTCCGAGCCCATGAAAACGTTCTGGGCGATGGAGAGGCGCGGGGCCAGCGCGAGGTCCTGGTAGATCGTCGCCACGCCATGGCTAAGCGCGTCGTGCGGCGAGCCGAAGACGACCGGCTTTCCGCGCATGCTGATGGTGCCGCTGGTCGCCTCCTCGGCGCCGGAGATCACCTTGATCAGACTCGACTTGCCGGCGCCGTTGTCGCCGCAGAGCGCGACGACCTCGCCGGGGAAGATGTCGAGATCGACCTCGCGCACGGCGACGACGGCGCCGTAGCTCTTGCCGATGCCGCGCAGGGAGAGGAGGGGGGTGGGTGCGGTCATCGCTTCAAACCAGTTCTGGGGCGGGGCGGCTTGGCGCAACTTGCCCCCTCGCCCCTTGCGGGAGAGGGGTGGGGTGAGGGGTCCCTCGACGCTTCCAATGCTGCCTTTGCCGACGCAAACCGGAAATCGCAGCACGACCCCTCATCCGTCTCGACTTCGTCGAGCCACCTTCTCCCCCGAGGGGAGAAGGAAGAGCACTCACTTCTTCAGGAACTGCTGGACGTTGTTCTTGTCGACGAGCACGGCGTCCATGAAGAGATAGGGGCCGCTGGCGACGGTCTCCTTCGGCTTCTTCTCGACGACGATGGTCTGGACGGCATCGACCGCCTTCTTGCCCATCTCCTCGAAGGGCACGGCGACGGTCGCCATGAAGGTCGAGCTGGGGTCGGCGATGCGCTCATAGCTCTCCTGGCCGCCATCGACCGAGACGAGCGGGATCTGGCCCTTCTTCACCCCTTGCGCCTGCAGCAGGTCGTCGATGATGTAGGCCTGCCCGTCGAAGGAGGCCCAGATGCCGTTGACCTTGCCCTGGTTCTGCAGGAGCAGCGCCTGCATGCCGGAGCGGACATCGTCGCGCCAGCTCTGGGTGCGGCCCATCGAGAACTTGCCGAGCTCCTTCACCGCCTGGTTCTCGGAGAGCACGGCGTCGAGGATCTTGCCGCGGATGCGCGAGGCGACGTTGAGGTCGAAGCGCGAGGTCAGGATGTTGCCCTGATAACCGAGCTGGCCGAGCAGGTAGAGCGCGGCATCGGCGCCGATCTTGTATTCGTTCGACTGGATGTCGAAGAGCGCATGCGGGCTCGACCCCGATTGCACGGTGATCACCGGGATGCCGGCATCCTTCGCCGCCTTGAACTGGGCGTCGGCCTCGACCGGCTTGCCCATGGCGATGATGATCGCGTCGACCTTTTTGGCGATCAGCGCGTCGAACTGCTCGGCATGCTTGGGCAGCGCGCCCTCCGAATTCAGCAGCGTGACGTTCCAGCCCTTGGCCTTGGCGGCGGCCGCCGCCGCGTTGGCGACGCGGGCATGCGTCTCCGACGAGAACTGGAAGCCGATGACGCCGAGCTCGAAGGCGCTGGCGGATTGGCCGAGCGCCAGGAGCGCGGCCGCCGCGACCAGCATTTTGCGCAAACCGAACATGTGAACTCCCCTCTTTCTGTTTCTTTGAGCGCAGACTCTGGATCTCAGACCTTGAACGCCACCTTCCGGATCGCGCTGGCCGAGAAGGCGACGGAGCCGATCATGATCGCGCCGAGCATGATGTCCTGAACGTAATAGGCGGCGCCGAGCAGCACCAAGCCATTGCCGAGCACCTTGAGCACCAGCGCCGCGAAGACCGTGCCGGGCACGTTGGGCTTGCCGGGCTCGAACATGGTCATGCCGAGCAGCACGGCGGCGATGGCATAGAGCAGGTAGTCGCCCGCCATGTTCGGCGCGGCCGAGGACAGGTTGGCGGCGAGCAGCACCGCCATGATGCCGGCGAAGACGCCTGCGAGCAGCAGGCCGATGCGCTTCATCCGCGCGGTCGCGATGCCGGCGAGCCGCGCTGCCTCGTCCGCCTCGCCGGTCGCGACCATATGCGCGCCGGTGCGGGTCCATTTGACCAGGCCCCAGGCGAAGAGCGTGGCGCCGGCCAGCCAGAGCACGAGATTGGGAATGCCGAAGCTGGAGCCGCGCGCCAGCCCGGTGAACTGGATCGGCCAGCGGCCGGTGAAGGCGACGCCCTGCGTGATCATGAAGGCGCAGCCCCGCGCGATGGCGCCGGTGCTCAGCGTCATGATCAGCGAGGGAATGCGCAGCCGCGTCACACCGAAGCCGTTGAGCGTGCCGAAGACCACGCCGACGGCTAGCGCTGCCGCGACGGCTGCGGCCGGAGGATACTGGAGCTTGATCAGCCAGCCGCAGACCACCGCGGCAAGGCTCGCGACCTCGGCGACGGAGAGGTCCAGCTCAGCCACGATGAAGGCAAGCGTGAAGCCCAGCGCCAGGATGGCGAGGAAGCTCGTATCCTTCAGCACGTTGACGATATTGGTCGCCGTGGCGAAATTCGGCGCGAAGATCAGGAAGAACAGGATCAGCGCCAGCCCGGCGAGCGCCGTGCCGTAGCGGCCGATCAATTCGCGCAGGTGGACGCCGCCCATCCGGTTCAGGCTCCCTTCGCGATGGTCGAGATCGGCGACAGGATCTCGATGCCGCCGGTGATCGGGATCAGCGCGCCGGTGACGAAGGCGGCGCCGTCCGAAAGCAGGAAAGCGATCACGTTGGCGACATCCTCGGGCCGTCCCAGTCTTCCCAGCGGCGTGCGCTGCGCCGCGCCCTCGACCAGCGCGTTGAACTGCTGAGCGAATCCGTTGCGCACCATTGGCGTATCGATGATGCCCGGCGCAACCGCATTCACGCGGATTCCATGCGGCCCGAGCTGCTGGGCCATGCCGTAGGTGAGGGTCGCGACGCCGCCCTTGGCCGAGCCATAGGCGAGATTGGCGCCGCCATTGCTGTGGGCGATCGAGGAGATGTGGACGATCGAGCCGCCCTCGCCCTGATCGATCATCTGGCGGGCGGCGGCTTTCGAGATGCGGAAGACGGCCGAAAGGTTGATGTCGACGAGCCTGTCCCACTCGTCATCCTCCATCTCGACCAGCGGCACGGGGCGCGAGGCGCCGGCGCCGGTCACGAGATGGTCGAGCCGGCCGAAGCGCGTGGCGGCAAGATCGATCGCCGCCTGCGCGAAGTCGCGCTCGCGGACATCGCCGGCCAGCGTTTGCGCTTCGCCGCCTGCGGCCGCGATGTCGGCGGAGAGCGCATCGAGCCCGGCCTGATCGAGCCCGCAGAGCAGGAGGCGGTGGCCGGCAGCCGCGAGCGTCGTGGCGAGGACCGAGCCGATGCCGCCGGAGGCGCCGGTGATGAGCGTGACGGGCTTGGTCGTGGTGGGCCTGGTCATCTCAGGCCGCCTTGCGGGCTTCATAGGCGCGCACCAGGGCGTGGGCGCGCTTCGGATCGACCGGATTCAGAGTCTGGCGGTCTTTCTTGATCGAGGTGCCGATGATGAAGATGTCGGCGACCTCCGAGAGCCGGGCGATATTCTCCTCGGCGACGCCGGTACCGACCGCGACGGGCGTATCCGGGACCTGCTTGGCGACGCGCTCGATCACCGAGATGTCCGCTTCCTTGCCGGCGGCCGGGCCGCCGACGCAGACGACATCCGCGAGCCCGATGAAGACCGCGCCCGAGGCATGCTGCTCGACCGGGCGCGTGTCGAGATTGATCGAGAAGCCCGGCGTGACGTTGCAGATGATGCGGATGTTCTCCGCGCCGAGATTGGCACGCAGGCGCAAGGCACGGGCACCGTCCGGCGTCATCATGCCGATATCGCCGGCGAGCAGCCCGGTCAGGAAGGCGCGCACGAAGCGCCCGCCCGTGGCATGGGCGACGGCGATGGAGGCGGGCGGGTCGATCAGCATGTTGACGCCGTGCGGCAGCTTCGTCTGCGCCTGGCATTCGGCGATCACCTCGGTCATCGCCGCGACGACCTCGACCGGCATGTTGGCCTCATAGGGCATGTCGGATTCATTGGTGTAGAGCAAAGCGTGGAAGCCGGCCTCCTCCAGGATCCGGGCCTCTTCCTTCGCCTGATTGACGATCTTCCGCATGCCGCCGCTGCGGTCGTAGAGCGGCGTGCCGGGCAAGGCGAGCGTATGGACGCAGCCGACCAGCAAATGGTCGCGGCCATATTCGGTCTGGACGAGGGTCTTCATGGCGTCGGGTCCTTACGGGGACGATGGCGTGGCATGGATGCCGGGCAGGCTGCCGGCGCTGCGCGAGAGCCCGGCGAGATCGGCCGAGATCGGCGCGAGCGCGGCCTCGGCCCGGCGGAAGACGGCAAACAGGGCGTCATAGGCTCCGCGACGAGCCGGATCAGGTTCGTAGCGCCGGGCGGGGGTGACGAGCGCCTCCTGCGCCGCCGCGAGCGAGGGGAAGCGGCCGAGCCCCGTCCAGGCGATGATGGCGGCGCCGAGCAGGCCGGGCTCCTTCGCGGCACCGACCACGACCGGGCGGTTGCAGAGATCGGCCTTGATCTGCGCCCAGATCGGGTTGGAAGCGGCACCGCCGCCGAAGCGGATCTCGCCGACCGGGGCGCGGAGCGCGGCCTCGGCCCGTTCCAGCACGATGCGGTTGAGGCAGGCGACACCTTCCAGAACGGCAAAAGCGAGATCTGTCGCGCCATGCTGGCGGCCAAGCCCGAGGAAGGCGCCGCGCAAGGCCGGGTTCCAGTAGGGCACGCGCTCGCCCTGGAGATAGGGCAGGAAGACCAATGGCTGCGGGTGGCGCCGGCCGGCGAGCAGCTTGCCGATGCCGTCGCCGACATCAGCGAAGCCGCGCTCCGTGCCGCCGAGCAGGGACACCAGCCAGGCGGCGGTGTCGGCGCCGTTCTGGCTGGGGCCGCCGAGCTGCCAGAGTCCGCGCCAGTCGACCGTCAGCAGGCCCTCAGTGGCAGCGGCCTGCTCGCCGACGACGCCGAGGACTTCGGTGGTGCCGGAGATGTTGTAGGCGAAGCCGGGCCGCATCGCGCCCAGCCCGGTCACGGCGACCCAGGTATCGCTGGACGAGCAGAAGACCGGCACACCCGCCAATCGCCCGAGCGCGCCGGGCAGACCCGGCTGGACCGGCCCAAGCACCGCGCAAGGCTCCAGCACCTGCGGGATGATCGCGGCGTTCAGCCCGATAGCCGAGAGCGCATCGCCATCTCCCGCCACCTCGGTGCAGGCCATCAGCCGCGCCATCGAGACGGGGTCGCCCGCCTGCCGGCCGGTGAGGCGGAAATTCAGCCAGTCCTTTGGCTCCAGCACGCTGGCCAGCGCCCTGAAGCAGGCCTCCTCCTCCTCGGCCAGCCAGGCGAGTCGGGCGAGCGGGTGGAAGGCGTTGATGCGCTCGGCTTCGGGATGATCCGCGAGCCGTTCGTGCAGGCGGGTGGCCGCCGCTTCCGAACGGGTGTCCTTCCAGGTGATCGCCGGCCGGAGCTGGCGGCCGTCACGGCCGAGAAAGACCTGCGTGCGGGTGACGCCGCAGATGGCGATGCCTTCGACCGCGCCGAACAGTTCGGGCTCGGCCTCCGCGAACTTGGCGGCCGCTTTGCAAAGAATCGTCCACCAGGCTTCGGCATCGACTTCAGACCAGCCCATGCGGTCGATCAGCGTCGGGCCGATGATGACGCTTTCGGCCAGCGTCCGGCCTTGTCTGTCGATAAGCGCGGCGCGGAAGCTGGTGCCGCCGAGATCGCAGGCGAGGACCACGCTCATGGAGTGACGCTCCCGACCTGCCGGCGGATGGTGAAGCGGTAGATGTCGCCGCGGATCAGGTTGTCGCTGAACTCGATCACGCCGCCGACCGCGTCGCGGGCGATGCGCTGCGAGCGGAAGATCGCGGTGCCCGAGGGGATGCCGAGATGGCCGGCGTCTTCGGCCTCGGCCGCGAGCGGTTCCAGCGTCTCCTCGACGGTCGCGACATGGATGCCGCGGCATTCGGCGAGGTAGCGGTAGAGCGAGGCATCCATCAATTCATCCGGTTTCACCGGGCCGAGCACGCCGGCGCCGAGGCGCGAGCGTTGCAGCACGGCCGGCTCGTCGTCCAGGCTACGCAGGCGCAGGAGGTCGACGATGCCGTCGCGGGCGATGTCGGCGCCGAACAAGGTGAACTCGGCCGGCGTCGCCGCGCGGGTGGCAAGAGCGAGCACCCGCGTCTTCGGCACGCGGCCAGCCATGCGGGCCTCGCTATGGAAGTCGACGATGCTGCCGAGATGCTTGGTGATGTGGCGCGGCCGGTAGAAGGTGCCCTTGCCCTGCCGGCGTTCGATCAGTCCCTGGTCCTGCAACTGCTTCAGTGCGGCACGGATCGTGGTGCGGCTCGCGCCGTAGCGTTCGCAAAGCTCATGCTCGGAGGGGATCGCCCGAGAATCGTCGCCCCCGGCCGCAAGGCCGAGTTCGAGACTATGGGCGATCTCCTGATAACGGATCATGCGGCATTCCCGGCGGGATGCCGTATAGGAAGATACAAATCCGATACAAGTCAAGCGGTGCGGCGCGCCGCCTGCAAGATTTCGTCGACGAGCCGCTGCGAGGCCAGGGCCTCCTCGCCGGAGACGGCGGGATCGCGGCCTTGTTCGATCGCGTCGAGGAAGTCGGCGATGACGGCGCTGTGGGCGTCGTGCGGGAAATCCATGATGTTGGCGCCGCTGCCGGTCGAGCCCTCGGCCTCGACCACCTCCTCGCGCCCGTCGAGGAAGGCGAGGCGAAGCCGTCCGCCGATCAGGGAGGCGAAGCCCTTCGTGCCGGTGATCTCGATGCGCTCGGGATAGCCTGGATAGGCGGCGGTGGTGGTGACGAGGGTCGCGGGGGCGCCGTTACCGGTTTCGAGCAGAGCGGAGACGTAGTCTTCCGTTTCCATGCGATGGATGGCGGTGGTGCGCGCCTGCGCCGCCACGACCTTGGAGACGCCGACGAGGGAGCGGAACAGATCGAGCGAATGGATCGCCTGGGTCAGCAGCACGCCGCCGCCGTCGCGGGCCAGCGTGCCGCGGCCCGGCTCGTCGTAATAGCTCTGCGGCCGCCACCACGGCACGGTCAGAAACGCCGCCTCGACGCTGCCGAGTTCGCCGGAATCGAGCGCGGCCTTGAGGCGCAGGCTCGCGGGCCGGAAACGGTGCTGCAGCGTGACGCCGAAGGTTTTCCCGGTGCGGCGGGCGGTGTCGACGAGGCGCTGGCCGCGCTCGCTCGTCAGCTCCAGAGGCTTTTCGACCAGAACATGTTTGCCGGCTTCAAGGCAGAGGGCGGAGACGTCGAGATGGCTCGAGGGCGGCGTGAGCACGATGGCGGCGTCGACGGTGGGGTCCGCCAGCACGGCATCGAGATCGGTCGTGGTCGGAAACGGAAATTGCTGTGCATAGGCCTTGGCGCGGTCCGGCGTGCGGCTGACTGCCCAGCGGACCTCGGCATGGTCGGCGAGATCGAGCAGGCTCTTCGAGTGCGGCAGGGAGGCGGGCCCGAGCCCGATCACGGCGATGCCGAGCTTGCGTGTCATTGCGTTTCCTCAGGATCGCGCTTCAGGCCGCACCGGCAGCCAGGCGGCCTTTGCCTGCGCCTCCAAGGCGAGACGGCAGACGGTGAAGGTGTGGCGCTGGCTGGTGGCGGTTTCGCTGCGGGCGCCAATATCCACGATCAGGTCGCGAAAATAGGTCAGCGGCTCGTGTGAGGCGTCGATATGGCGGGTGCCGGCCCTGTCGACGAGGAAGACATGGTCAGTGCCCGGCCGGCCGGCGATGTCGACATATTTGCGCAATTCGATGGTGCCCTCGGTGCCGAGGATGGTGAGGCGCCCGTCGCCCCAAGTCGGCAGGCCGTCAGCGGTAAACCAGTCGACGCGGATATAGCCGCCGGCCTTGTCGCTGCGCAGCAGGATCTCGCCGAAATCCTCGAAATCGGGGACGTCCGGCCCGCCGAAATGGCCGACGCCGGAGGCGACGATTGCCGCATCGTCCGAGCCGGTGAAGTGCAGGAACTGGTCGATCTGATGCGAGGCGATATCGGTCAGGATGCCGCCATAATGGCGCTTGTCGAAGAACCAGCCCGGCCGGATCGCCCGGTTGAAGCGATGCGGCCCGAGGCCGAGCGTCTGGACGACGCGGCCGATCGCGCCGTCGGCAATCAGTTTGCCGGCTATAATCGTCGCGGGAACGATGAAGCGCTCGGAGAAGCAGACCGAGAAGATGCGCCCGGTCTCCGCGACCGCCTGCTCGACCGCGGCGAGCTGGTCGAAATCGGTGACGCCGGGCTTGTCGACCATCACATCCTTGCCCGCCCGCATCGCGCGGATGGCGATGGCGGCGCGCTCAGCAGGGATGGCGGCGCAGAGGATGAGATCGATCGCGGGATCGTCGATCAGCCGGTCCGCGCTCACCTCCGGCAGGGTCGGGAAGCGCTCGCGGAAACCGTCGAGCACCCGCTCGTCACTGGTCGCGGGATCGAAGCCGACGCAGGTCGCGCCGGCTGCGAGGAGACCACCGACCATATGGTAGATATGGCGGTGGTCGAGGCCGATGGCGGCGAAGCGCATGCCGGATAGCTCCTATTGCGGCGCCCCGTGGCCGACGCCGACCTCCTGATCCCAGCGCCGGAAGGCGGCGACGAGGCGTTCCGGCGTCAGCGGCGGCCGGGTCGGCAGGGTCTCGATCAGCTTGTCGTATTCGGGGCGGCCGAATTCGGCGAGCACGTCGCGGCTCTCCTGCGGCGCCTGCGCCAGGGTGACGCCCTTCACTGCCGGGCCGGGATAGAAATAGCCCTTGTCGAAGGTGAAGGCCTGCGCCTCCGGCTTCAGCATGTAGGACATCAGCGCGAGCAGGGCCGGCATCTTCTCGGCCGCCGTGCCCTTCGGGATGCACATGAACTGCGTGTCGGGAATCCAATGGGTCTTGTCGAGCACGAAGACCTTGGCCTCCTTCGGCACGATGCCGAGCGCGCGCGGGTTGATGTCCCAGCCCAGCGTCGAGACGATGACGTCGCGGGTGCCTTCGCCGAGCTCCTTCATCGTCGCGGCGGTGCCGCCGGGGTAATAGTCGATGCCGGTGCCGAGCTCCTTGAGATAGGCCCAGCTCTTGTCCCAGCCCTTCATCGGGTCGCTCGGGTCGGAATCGCCGAGGATGTAGGGCAGGCCCTGCAGCCAGGTCCAGCCGGGGCCGGAATTGACCGGCCGCGCATAGGTGAAGCGCTTCGGGTTCTGCTTGACATAGGCGAGGAGGTCCTCGGCCGTCTTCGGCACGGTCTTGAGCCGGTCCGGCGCATATTCGAAGAGCGGGCCGGAGGGCGAGTAGACCACGGCGACGCCTTCGTTCTGGCCGAAGTTGCGCTGCATCATCAGCGCCTGCTCGTGATAGATCTCCTCGGCCTTGGGCAGGCTCGCGGCATGCGATTTCCAGACATCGACCCAGAGCCCCTGCTGGATGCCGTCCGACATGGCGCCGGGGCCGGTCAGCACGAGGTCGATATCGACGCGGTTGGCCGCCTGCTGCGCCTTGAGCTTGCCCGGCAGTTCCGGCGAGGGCGCGCGCGAGAAATTCAGCCGCGAGATCAGCTTCGGATTGTCCTTGCCGAAGCGTTCGATAGCCGCCTGGGTGAGCTGCAGATTGCCGGCGACGTCGATGATGTTGAGCGCAACAGGCCCGGATGCGGCTTGCGCGAAGGCGCCTCCGGCCTTGAGCGCGGCGAGGCCGGCCGCGCCGGCCATGACGGTGCGTCGTGTCGGATGTGTCATGTTCTCTCCCTGGGTTCACGGCTCTCTTCTGACGTCATGAGCGACGCCGCGGAGCCCTTACGCTGGGATACTAGTGCACTACTTTCAGTGCCAACAAGCGCATTCCTGCGCATGGCCGGCATCCATTTGTCGAAGCCGGAGCGTGCTTCAGGCCGAATTCAACAGCAGCGCCTCGGCGGCCCGGCTCAGGAGCGGGGCCGCGGCGCCGTGGATCTCATAGAGCTGGCTGGCATCGACGCTGACGAGGTCCGGCACGGCGAAGCCGTCCATGGTCCCCTCGGCCCGGAACAGTGCATTGAAATGTGCCCAGAGCTGCGGATTGCTGGCGAAGGGACCGCTGACCGCGATGCGGGCCGGAAACAATAATCGGCAGGCATTGGCCAGCGCCCGCGCCAAGGTCCGGCAGGCCGTGTCGATCTCCGGCAAGGCGAGGAGGTCGAGCCCGGCGAACTGGCGGGACAGGCGCTTCTCGTCCTCGTCGAGCGCCGGCCAGTGCCGGCGCAAGGCCGGGAGCAGCGCCCAGAGCGCGGCGCCGGTCTCGAGGCAGCCGGTATTGCCGCAGCCGCAGGGCCGGTCCCCCAGCGCGGCCAGCCGCCAATGGCCGAGCTCGCCGAAAGAGCCGGCCGGGGCGAAGGGCCTGCCGTCTTCGGCATAGGCGAGGCCGATGCCCCAGCCCCAATGCAGCAGGAGCGTGCCGCCGCTGAACTGCTCGGGATCGCGGGCGGCACGGGCGCGCAGCTCGGCATCGAGATTGCGGCAGATCTCGACCGGCCCGGCGATAGGCGCAAGGACCGCTTCGACATCGAGTCCGCGCATCCGCGGCCAGCGCGAGGCCAAGAGCCATTGGCCGCGGCGCAGGTCGATCAGGCCAGAGAGCGAGACCGCCGTGCCGGCATGGCTCATGCCGGGCGGCATCGCTTCCAGCAGGGTCCGCGCCAGCGCGGCCATGGCTTCGGCGATGGTCTCGTTGCTGGCCTCCGCCTCGATCGGCATGCGGCGCTCGGTGACCAGATGCCCGCTGAGATCGACCAGCGCGCCGGACAGGGATTGGCTGGAGACATGGATGACGGAGGCGCCGATCCGTCGATTATGGGCCAGCAGGATGGCGGAGGGGCGGCCTCGGCCCGTGGCTTCGCCGGTCGTTTCGATGACGAGGCGGCGCGCCACCAGATCCCCGACCACGCGCGAGGTGCTGGTCGAGCGCAGGTCGAGCAGGCGGCTGAGGTCGCCGCGCGAATGGGCCTGGCCGGCGAGGATCAAGCCATAGGCACGAGCGCAGTCGCGCTGATGCGCCAGTCCGAAGCGTGTTTCGTCGAGCGCGATCAGACTCATGGCAGCTTCGGGAACGAGCGCCGTATTTCAGAACGGTTGCGTTCAAAATTAATCATTGCGTTCCGGAGCGGCCTTGGTGAAGCTCAGTGCCAGAATATCGGAAATTTTAGCTCGCAAAAGGTTCAAAAATCGATGATCGAGATGCATGTCGCCTCCGACAAGGATCTTCTCGGCCGGCAGGCGGCGGCGCTGGGCGCGCAAGCGATCCGCGAGGCGATCGCACGTGACGGGGAAGCCTCGATCGTCGTCGCGACCGGCGCGAGCCAGTTCGAGATGCTGTCGCATCTGGTCAAGGCCGAGGGCATCGACTGGTCGAAGGTCACCGCCTTCCATCTCGACGAATATGTCGGCCTGCCCGAGACGCATCCGGCGAGCTTCCGGCGCTATCTGCGCCTGCGCTTCATGGCGCCGCTGAACGATGCGCCGCGCTTCGTTCCCGTCGATGGCGAGGGCGATCCGCAGGCGAATGCGAAGGCGCTGAGCGGCCTGATCGCTGGCCGGCGCATCTGCGTCTGCTTCGCCGGCATCGGCGAGAACTGCCACCTCGCCTTCAACGATCCGCCGGCCGATTTCGAGACGGAAGAACCCTATATCGTCGTGACGTTGGACGAGGCCTGCCGGCGCCAGCAATTCGGCGAGGGCTGGTTCCCGAGCTTCGAGGCGGTGCCGCAGCAGGCGATCTCGATGAGCATCCGCCAGATCATGAAGAGCGAATTGATCGTGCTCTCGGTCTCCGACACCCGCAAGGCCGAGGCCGCGAAGGCGGCACTGGAAGGGCCGGTCAGCAATCTCAGCCCCGCCTCGATCCTGCAGACGCATCCGCGCACCGTGCTCTTCATCGATCCGGCCGCCGCCGTGCTGCTGACCCGGAAGGGCTGAGGGATGCGCACGCCCGGCCTCGTCGATCTCCAGGTCAACGGCTTCGCCGGGGTCGACTTCAATTCCGGGACGATCACGGCCGCCGAGCTCGACCGGGCGCTGGAGGCGATGCTGGCGACCGGCGTCACCACTTGCCTGCCGACGATCATCACCGCGCATCCCCATGAGCTGGCAGCGCGCTTCACGGCGCTCGACAAGGCGGTGAGCGAAAGCCGGCTCGGGCCGTTGATGTGCCCCGGCTATCATCTGGAGGGGCCGTTCCTCAATCCGACCGGCGGCTATGCCGGCTGCCATCCGCCTGAGGCGATGACGGCGGCGGATGCCGGCCTGATCGCGAAGCTGGAGCAAGGCCTCGCGCGGCCGATCCTGATGGTGACGCTGGCTCCCGAGGTCGCGGGCGGAATCGCGCTCGTGGCTGCGTTGGCGCGTCTGGGCAAGGTCGTCGCCATCGGCCATGCGGCGGTGGATTTCGAGATCGTGGCGGCGGCGGCCGATGCCGGCGCGACGCTCTCGACCCATCTCGGCAACGGCCTGCCGCAGCAGATGCACAAGCTGGTCAACCCGCTCTTCGCGCAGCTCGCGGAGGACCGGCTGATGGCGGGCTTCATCGCCGACGGCATCCATATCCATCCGAAGGCGCTGAAGAGCCTCATCCGGGCCAAGGGGCTCGAACGCTCGATCCTGGTCACCGACGCGGTCGTGGCGGCCGGCGCCGAGCCGGGGCGCTACAGCTTCGCCGGCATGCCGGTCGATCTGGCGGCTGACGGCTCGGTGCGCCAGCCCGGCGGCGTTTCGCTCGCAGGTTCGGCGCTCAAGCTCGACGATGCCGTGCGCAACGTCGTCGCCTGGGCCATCGCCACGCCGGAGGGGGCGGTGGCGATGGCCTCGACCCATGCGCTGGCCGCGATCGCGGGCGCCTTGGCTAAGGCCGGCATCGCCTTGCCGGAGAGCGAGATCGCATGGTCGCCGGAATTGCGGGTGCGCAGCGTCCGAGTCGGCGACATCACGCGCGAATTTGCTGCACCCGCAGCGGCCTGAAGACGTCACCATCAAACAAAAGGGGAGAACCATGACGGAATTCTCGAAGGGTATCGATCGCCGCGCCGTCCTCGGAGGGCTCGGGGCGCTGGCGACCGGAGCGAGCGGCGCCTTCGCCGCTTCGCCGCCGCTGCCTTCCGCGCCGGTCGCGATCAACATCATCGATGTCGGCGGGGCGCTGGCGCTGATGCAGCAGGCTTTCGACGATTATCGCAGCGCCAATCCCAAGCTGGTCTCGCGTATCACCTATGTGAAGGCGCCCGCACCGGAACTTGCGAGCAAGATCAAGGCGCAGCAGGATGCCGGCCGCTCCGATCTCGACCTCGTGCTGACCGGTTCGGACGGCCTCGCGGCCGGGCTCGAACAGAATCTCTGGCTCAAGATCTTCCCGGATTTCGCCGACAAGTTCCCCGGTCTCGAGGAGAACTACGAGCCGGCGGCGCTCAACCTGCACAAGGCGCAAGGTGCGGGCTTCGGCGTGGTGATGAACTATTACCCGTCCGGCCCGCTGCTCGAATACATGCCCGACCGCGTCAAGCAGGTGCCGACCACGGCGGAGGAGCTGCTGGCCTGGGCCAAGGCCCATCCCAACAAGTTCATGTATGCGCGCCCGACCAATTCGGGACCCGGCCGCACCTTCATGATGGGCCTGCCCTATCTGCTGGGGGACAAGGACCCGCAGGATCCGGTCGGCGGCTGGGACAAGACCTGGGCCTATCTGCAGGAACTCGGCCAGCACATCGAGTATTACCCGGCCGGCACCGGCGCGACGATGAAGGAGTTCGGCGACGGCTCGCGTGACATCATCATCTCGACGACGGGCTGGGACATCAACCCGCGTGCGCTCGGCATCGTGCCGAAGGAAGCGAAGATCCAGACGTTGAAGGGCTTCCACTGGGTCTCGGACGCCTTCTTCATGTGCGTGCCGAAGGGGGTGCCGAACGACCGCCTCGCCGTCGTGCTCGACATCATGGCGCATGTGCTGCAGCCGAAGATGCAGGCCTATTCCTATGACGAGGGCTATCTCTATCCCGGCCCGGCGGTGAAGAACGTGCCGCTCTCGCTGGCGCCGAAGCGCAGCCAGGAGGTCATCGCGGAATTCGGCCGGCCGGAATATGCCGAGCTCATCGCCAACAATCCGATCGAGCTGCCGCTGAAGCCCGACAAGATGGTCGTCGCCTTCCGCAAATGGGACGAGCTCGTCGGCGCCAAGCAGCGCAAGGGCTGAGTTCTTCCCTGCACGTCATTCTCGGGCGTCGCGTCAGCGCCGACCCGAGAATCTCCGGACAAGAAGGTGGGGAGCCTCGTCCGGCACCAGATGCTCGGGTCAAGCCCGAGTATGACGCGCGGTTTGGCTGTCGCTCCAGCTTGCGGCGCGCTCAATCCGAAAAGGCGCCTCAAGCCGAGGCGGGAGCCTCGCCCTCGCCCAATCGCCAGAACAGCCTGACGCCGCCGTCGCCGGTGCTTTCGAGGCCGGGCACGGCCGAGAGCAGCTTCTTGGTATAGTCGTGCTGCGGGTTGTCGAAGATGTCGTCGCGGGGACCTTCCTCGACGATGCGGCCCTCATGCATGACGATGACACGGTCGGCAACCTGCTCGACCACGCCGAGATCGTGGCTGATGAACAGGCAGGAGAAGCCGTGCTTCTTCTGCAGGTCGTCGAAGAGTTCCAGCACCTGCGCGCGCACGGTCACGTCGAGCGCCGAGACCGGCTCGTCGGCGATGACGAAGCTCGGCCGCCGCACGATGGCACGGGCGATGGCGACGCGCTGGCGCTGGCCGCCGGAAAGCTCGTGCGGATAGCGATCGGCGAAGCCGTCCTTCAGCCCGACCTCGGCCAGCACCTCGGCGACGCGGGCCTTCTTCTGCGTGCCGCTCATCGCCTCGACCAGCCGTAGCGGTTCGCCCACGAGCTGGCCGATGGTCATGCGCGGGTCGAGCGACGAATAGGGGTCCTGGAAGACCATCTGACAGTTGAGCCGGTAGTCCCAATAGGCGGTGTCGCTCTTCGCGATCGGCTTGCCGTTGAACAGGATCTCGCCGCCCGAGGGCTTGACCAACCCGGCGATCGACTGGCCGAGCGTCGTCTTGCCCGAGCCGGAGCCGCCGACCACCGCGACGACCTCGCCCGGCTGCACGTCGATGCTGATGCCGTGCAGGGCGCGCTTGGGCGCGCTCTTGCGGAAGAAGCCCTGCCGGCCGGGATAGTCGACGATAAGGTCGCGCACGGCGACGATCGGGGTCTGATCCTGCGGCAGGAAGCGGGCGGGCAGGCGCTGCGGCATCGCCGCCAGCAGCTTGCGGGTGTAGGGGTGCTGCGGCCGGGCGAGGATGTCCTCGGCCGAACCTTGCTCGACGACGTCGCCCTGGCACATCACGACGATGCGGCTGCAATAGCGCGCGACCATGCCGAGATCATGCGAGATCAGCAGCACGGCGGTGTCGTTGGCCTGGGTCAGGTCGACCATCAGCTCCATCACGTCGCGCTGGACCACGGCGTCGAGCGCGGTGGTCGGCTCATCGGCGAGGAGCAGAGCCGGCTTGAGCAGCATCACGGAGGCCAGCATGATGCGCTGGCGCATGCCGCCCGAGAACTGATGCGGGTAGGAGTCGAGCGCCCCTTCCGGATCGCGCAGCCCGACGCGCCGGAGCATGTCGAGGATCAGCGCCTTGCGCCCGGCGGCATCGAGCTTGCGATGCAGCTCAAGCCCCTCGTCGAGCTGGCGGCCGATCAGCATGGAGGGGTTGAGCGATGTCATCGGCTCCTGGAAGACCATGCCGACGCGGGAGCCGCGCATGGCGCGCAGATCCTTGCCGGACATGGCCATCACATCCTGGCCCTCGAAGCGGATGGCGCCGCCGGTCAGGCGCACGGCCGGCGGGATGAAGCCCATCACGGCCCGCGCGGCCAGCGTCTTGCCCGAGCCGGATTCGCCGACGATGCCGACGATCTCGCCCGGGAAGACCTGGAAGGAGACGTCGTTGACGACGCTGCGGCCGCTGGCCCCGATCTTCAGCGTGAGATGGGCAACGTCGAGAAGAGGTGCAGCGGCCTTGTTCGACGCGTTTTCTTCACGCGAACCGGTGCCCACTTCGCTTGAAAACGCTTTGGTGGTCATCGCGAGCCCCTCATCCGCGGGTCGAGCTTGTCGCGCAGCGCGTCGCCGAGCAGGTTGATGCCGAGCAGGGTCAGCGAGATGCACAGGCCCGGGAAGATGCCGAGCCAGGCGGCCTGGTCGATATAGGGCCGGGAACCGGCGAGCATGTTGCCCCAGGTCGGGGCCGGCGGCGGCACGCCGAGACCGAGGAAGGAGAGCGCGCTCTCGGCCAGCAGCACATAGCCGAACATCGAGGTCGCCAGCACGGTCAGCGGCGCGATGCAGTTCGGCAGGATGTGGCGGAGCATGGTGAAGCCCTCGCCATTGCCCATGACGCGGGAGGCTGCGATGAACTCGCGCTCGCGCAGCGAGAGCACCGTGCCGCGTACGACGCGCGCCACCGAGGGCGTATAGGCGATGCCCAGCGCGACGATGATGCCGTATTTGTTGGCGCCGAGCACGGCAAGCAAGCCGAGCGCCAGCAGGATGCCGGGGAAGGCGAGCAGCGCGTCGTTGAAGGCCATGATGACGCGGTCGGTCCAGCCGCGCATATAGCCGGAGAACAGGCCGATCGTGGTGCCCATCACGACGGCGAGCGTCACGGTCAGGATGCTGATCCACACGCTCGTCGCAGCACCCGCCATCAGGCGCGAGAGCACGTCGCGGCCGAACTCGTCGGTGCCGAGCCAGTGGAGTGCATTGGGCGCCACGAGCTTCTCGCGGAAGGAGAGCTTGAGCGGGTCGTAGGGCGTCCAGAGCGCGCCGGTGCCGGCGGCGGCGAGCAGGATCGCGATCAGCGTGCCGCCGACGAGCGCATTGGGGGCGGGGAGCTTCAGGCGGCGCTCGCCGCTCATCGTGCTGCTGCGGGTCATTGTGCCGTCGCCGCTCATTGCGCAGTCACCCTTGGATCGAAGACCGGGTAGCAGAGGTCGATGACGAGGTTCACCAGCACATAGGTGAAGGCGACGAACAGCATGCAGCCCTGGATGACCGGGTAGTCGCGCGCGAAGATCGCATCGACGAGCAGGCGGCCCAATCCGGGGATGGTGAAGACGGTCTCGACGACCGCGATGCCGCCGAGCAGGTTGCCGAGCACGAGGCCGATCAGCGTCCAGGTCGGGCCGAAGGCGTTCTTGAAGGCGTGGCGCCAGAGCACGGCGCTCTCGCTGAGGCCCTTGGCGCGGGCATGGGTGATGTAGTCGAGCCGGAGCACCTCCAGCGTCGAGGCGCGCGCCATGCGCAGGATCACGCCCATCTCGTGCAGGAACAGCGTCAGGATTGGCATGATCAGGTAGAGCAGGCCGGCCTTGGCGTTCTCGGCGATCGAGACATAGCCGACGACCGGCAGCCAGCCGAGCTTGAGGCCGAAGAAGAGCAAGAGCAGCAGGCCGAGCCAGAAGGTCGGGATCGAGAGCAGCAGCGTGGCGGCGCTGACGAGGCCGATATCGAGGGACGAATCCTGCTTCCAGGCGGCGATCACGCCGGCCGGAACGGCAAACAGGCTCGCCAGCAGCACGGCAACGAGCACGATCTGCGCGCTGACCGCGAAACGCTGCAGGATCAGCGGCAGCACCGCCTGCTGCGACGAGATCGACTGGCCGAAATCGCCGTGCAGGACATGGCCGATCCAGATGCCGAACTGCACCGGCAGGCTCTGGTCGAGGCCGAGCCGGCCGCGCAGATCGGCGAGGCTCGCCGGTGTCGCCAGATCGCCCAGCATCAACTGGGCCGGATCACCCGGAATCAGCCGGATCAGGACGAAGACCGACACCGCCACGATCAGCAGCGTCGGCAACGCCATCCCTATCCGCGTCAGCGCAAAGCGAAACATGCAAGCCCTCCCAAGCTCGACGATCCCGGAAGCCGCCTTACTTGGCGACGCTGACTTCCCAGAGCCGCAGCTGCGACGCCCAGGGCGTCACGCCGCTCACACGCTTGGAATGGGCTATGATGTCGAGATCGTTATGGGTGAAGATCGTCGGTACCTGCTCGATGAAGCGCTTGTGCAATTCGTCGAAGAGCTTCTGGCGCTCGGCCGGATCGGTCACCACCATCGACTTGTCGATCAGGGCGAGCGCTTCGGGATCCTCCCAGACTTTGCGCGGCTGCTTGTCCTTCGGGCCGGAGATCTGCTCGAAGCCGAGCGCGGGGTCGAAGCGGCTCGAATAGGAGAAGGCCTGCATCTGGTAGTTGCCCTTGTTGTAGCGGTCGAGCTGCGTCGCCCACTCAAGGACCTCGATCTCGGCGTTGATGCCGACCGCCTGCATCATCGCCTGGGCGATGACCGCGGTGTTGAAGCTCGGCACCGAGGAGCGCTTGTTGGCGAGGATGGTGATCTTCTCGCCCTTGTAGCCGGCCTTCTGGAGCAGGGCCTTGGCCGCGGCGGGGTCGTATGTGAAGCCCTGCTTCTCGGCCTCGCCATAGTATTTCGAGGTCATGTAGACCGGCGAGTTGTTGGGCTTGCCGAGGCCGTTGCTGACATTGGCGACGAGCTCGGGGAAGTCGATCGCGGCGGCGATCGCCTGGCGCAGGGCCTGGTTCTTCATCAGCGGGTCGCGCGTCTGGATGATCAGGCTGTGGCGGACCGGGTTGGGGGCGATCGCCAGCGTAACATTGGGGGCGTTCTTCAGGTCGGGCACGTCCGATTCCGGCATCAGCGCCATGTCGAGCGAGCCTGCGAGCAGGCCGGCTTTCACCGTCGCCGCATCAGGGATGACCAGGAAGCGCGCTTCCTTCACCAGCGGGCGCTTGGAGCCGATATAGCCATCGCGCTTGTCGCCCTTCGGCGAGACGTACTGGTCGAAGGCGAGGAGCTGGACCGACTGGCCGCGCTTCCATTCGCCGAGCATGAAGGGGCCGGTGCCGACCGGCTTGTCCCAGCTCCCGTCGGCCTTGACGGAATCCTTGTGGATCACGGCCGTGCCGCCGCAATCGGCGCGGGCGAGCGTGTCGAGGAAGAGCCCGTTCGGCTTGTCGATCTCCATGACGAAGGTATCGGCGTCCGGGGCCGTGGCCGAGACGACCTTGAGGCCGCTGCGCCCGTCGAGATCGGAGAGGCAGCGCCAGTCGGTCTTCGGGTCCATGTAGCGGTTCCAGCTCCACAGCACGTCGGCCGAGGTCATGGTGGCGCCGTTATGGAACTTCACGCCCTTGCGCAGGCGGAAGGTATAGGTCTTGCCGTCGGGCGATATCTCGACCTTTTCCGCCAGCAGCGGGCCGACCGAGCCGTCCTCGGCATAGCCGACGAGGCCCTCGACCATGTGCATCTCGACGGCATCGGTGTTGCCGTCCCGGTTCACGCCGGGATTGGTCGAGCGGATGTCGGCGTTGAGCACGGCGGTGAGCGTTTGCGCGTTGACCGCGCCCGCCGACAGGGCGAGCGCAAAGGCGGAAGCGAACAGACGGTTCATGGTCATTCCCCTGTTGTCGTTGCTGTCGTGATCGACATGCTTATCGGTTTCGCCGTCAGGCGGCCTTGCGGGCGCTGCGGAGCTTCTTGAGCTCGCCGGCGAAGAAGTCCTCGACGGTCGGCACGACCTTCTGGCCGTCATGCGGCGTGTTCGGCACGAGGTCGAAGCGGGCGGCGATGCCGTTTTCGGCGAAGTTGTCGCGCAAGCTTGCCAGCCGCTCGGGCCGCGTCGCGCCGGCATGGTTGGCGTCCGGCATCCAGTTGCGGCCGCCGGGCTTGTGGGTAATCTCCCAGGTCTCGAGATCGGCAGCGCCGACGATCATCTGAACCGCGACCTTCCGCATGGCGGGGATGTCGAGCTCCTGGCCGAAGAGTTCGGCGAAGTTGCGGGTGCCGACCCACCAGTCGCGCGTCGGATCGAGCAGGGTCACCGAGCCGGGCGCGCCGATCGAGACGCCCCAGAGCCTGTGCGGCTGCAGCATCAGGAAGCGATGGGCGAAATGGCCGCCGCCGGAATAGCCGAACAGGCCGAAGCGCTCGAAGGCGATGCCGTAGCGCTCGCAGACCTCTTCGACGATGGCGAGCAGGACGTGGTCGTAACGGAGATTGCCCTCGCGCATGTATTTGAAGCCGTCGCGATAGCCGTCGCCCATCACGCCGATCGGGAAGAGCGGCGCCAGGATGATGCAGTTGTTCCAGCGGGCGAAGGCGGAGAAGGCGTCGCGATAGCCGGTGAAGCCGCGGCCGGTGCCGTGCATCGCGACGATCAGCTCCGGCTTCTCGCCGGTCTTTCCGAGATTCGGCGGCACATAGAGGCAGTAGGGGAAGCGCGGATCGTGCTTCGCCGAATAGATCGAGGTCGGCCCGTATTCGTAGAGCGCCTTGCCGCGCGCGGCTGCCTCGTCTTCCGGCTTGCCGGTCTGTTCTGCCACGGCGCTCACGGGCCTGCTCCTCTGGTGAAATTATTGGCGCCAATTATGTTGCATGTTATGGTCCGTTCCGCAACCAACTTCTGCCGCGCCGGACAATTCCTGCTAGAGCATTGATTTGCCCCATTTTGTTTACGCCAACCGGTGTCGATTTCGCTCGAGAATGCTTTAGAGAGCCTGCCATGACGTCCGAGCGGAAACGCAAAAACACCGGCACCCGACGGGCCGACCTCGCCAATGCGATCGCGGAGGCCATCCGCCTGCGGATGTATCGACCGGGCGAATGGCTGCGCCAGATCGATTTGGAGGAACGTTTCGAGGCGACGCGCTTCGATGTGCGCGGCGCGCTTGACGAGCTCACCGCGCGCAAGACGATCGAGCATGTCCCGAACCGGGGCTACCGCGTCGCCGAGATCGACATGAAGACCTATCAGGAGATCGTCGCGATCCGGGTCATGCTCGAGACGGCGGCGGCGGAAAGAGCGGTCGCGCGCATCGACGAAGCCGGGATCGCGCGGCTCGACGAACTGGCGGCGCAGTTCTCGGCGGCCGTATTGACCGGCAGCCGCACCGAGCAGAGCGAGATCAACCACGCCTTCCATCAACTGATGTACTCCTTCTGCGGAAATGCCGTGTTGCAGGAGACGATCTGGGCCTTGCGCGATCGCGGGCGCGGCTCGCGGATCACGGTGTGGAGCTCGCATGAATCTCTGCTGCGCAGCGACCGCGAGCACTATGCGATGATGGAGGCCCTGAAGGCGCGCGACGCCGGCCGCCTTGCCGCCCTGGTCGCGACGCATGTCGCCAAGGGGGCTACGCTGGTGCCGCCACTGGCTGTGCCGGTGTGAGCCGCAGCGTTTCCGCGCCGGGAAGCCCCCACCTCACCTGGCGAGGCTGACCTCCCAGAGCCGGGGTTTGGAGGCGACCCAGGGCGCGAAACCCTGCAGGCGCTTCGAGACCACCGCGGTGTCGACCTGATTGTAGAGAAAGATCAGCGGCGCATCGGCTAGCATCATTGTGTGGAGCTGGTCGAAGATCTTCTTCCGCTCGGCCTGGTCATTGATCAGCGTCGCCTTCTCGATCAGCGCATCGGCCTCGCGGCTGTCCCAGACCTTCGAGGGCAGGTTGTCCTTGGGGCCGGAGAACTGGTTGTAGCTCTGGGCGGGATCGATCCGGGCCGAGTAGCTGAAGGACATCATCTGGTAGTTGCCCTTCGAGAAGCGGTCGAGCTGCGTCGCCCATTCCAGGATCTCGATCTCGGCCTTGATGCCGGCTGCTTCCAGCATCGCCTGCGTCATGATCGCGACGGGGTAGCTCGGCACGGTCGCGCGCTTGTTGGCGATCAGCTTGATCGTCTCGCCCTTGTAGCCGGCTTCCGTGAGCAGCTTCTTCGTCCGGGCGGGGTCGTGCGCGTAACGCTTCTTCTGGACCTCGTCGTAATAGGGCGAGGTGATGTAGACGGCCGAGTTGTTGGTCTTGCCCAGCCCGTTCGAGACGGCGCCGACGATCTCGTCGAGATCGAGCGCGGAGGCGATCGCCTGGCGCATCTTCACATTCGACAGCAGCGGGTCGCGGGTCTGGAGCAGGATCGTGTGCTTGGTGGCGCTCGGCGCGGTCAGGACCTGCAGGCCGGTCTTCTGCATCTCCGGCACATCCTGGTCCGGAACGTCGGCGACATCGAGCGCGCCCGAGATCATGCCGGCCTTGACGGTCGCGCCATCGGCGATGGCGAGGAACTTCACCTCCGGCACGAGCGGCCGCTTGGAGCCGACATAGCCGTCGCGCTTGTCGCCGGGTGGCGAGACATAACCGTCGAAGCGCTTCAGCAGGACGAACTCGCCGCGGCGCCAGTCGGCAAGCTGGAACGGGCCGGTGCCGATCGGCTTGTCCCAGCTGCCGTCGGGCTTCATGGAATCCTTGTGTAGGATCGCGACCATGGCGCAGTCGGTGCGGGCCATGGTGTCGAGGAAGAGCGCGCTCGGCTTTTCCAGCTTCATCACGAAGGTCGAGGCATCAGGAGCGGTCGCCTCCGTGACCTTGAGCCCGATCCTGCCGTCGAATTCCGGCTTGCAGCGCCAGTCGGTCTTCGCGTCCATGTAGCGGTTCCAGCTCCACAGCACGTCGGCGGAGGTCATCTCCGCGCCGTTGTGGAACTTCACGCCCTTGCGGAGGTGGAAGGTGTAGGTCAGCCCGTCCGGCGAAATGTCGATGGTCTCGGCCAGCAGCGGCGCAACCGCGCCGTTCTCGCGATAGCCGACGAGGCCCTCGACCATATGCAGCACGACGGCGTCGGTGTTGTCGTCGCGGTTGACGCCCGGATTGGTCGAGCGGATGTCGGCATTGAGCGCGACATTGATGGTCTGCGCCTGTGCCGCGCCGCCGATGAGCGCGAGCGCCAGTGCCGAAGCCGAAATGCGGATCATTCCCGTTCCCCTTGTTGTCGTGTCGTCCGGCAGGCCCTGAACGGGCCTGCCTTTGCGCGAAAGCCCGGAGGCGGAGGGTCCGTTATTCGCCGACCGTGACTTCCCAGGCGCGGGGCAGCGAGCTCACCGTCGAGACATAGCCCTGGGTCTTGGCGCTCATCGCGCCGCCGACGATGCCGTTATAGAGCATCACCATCGGCACCTCCGCGAGGAAGCGCCGGTGCAGCGTGTCGAAGATCGCCTGGCGCCCGGCGCGGTCGTTCACGACCATCGACTTGTCGAGCAGGGCCTGCACCTCGGGATTGTCCCAGAGCTTGCGCGGCTGCTTGTCCTTCGGCCCGGTCATCGATTCATAGCTCAGCGCCGGATCCATGCGGCCCGAATAGGGGAAGGCCTGCATCTGGTAGTTGCCCTTGGTGTAGCGGTCGAGCTGCGTCGCCCATTCCAGCACCTCGATCTCGATATTGAGGCCGACCGCCTTCAGCATCTGCTGGGCGACGACGGCGGCGTCGAAGCTTTCGGGGTAGCGCTTGTTGGCGAGCATCACGATCTTCTCGCCCTTGTAACCGGCCTCGGCGAGACGCTTCCTGGCGGCGGCCGGATCGTATGCCCAGCCCTCCTTCTGCGCGGCGCCGTAATAGGCGGAGAGCATCGGGATGATCGAATTGTTCGGCGTTCCGAGGCCGTCGGTGATGGTCGCGACCAGTTCCTTGACGTCGATCGCGGCGGCGATGGCCTGGCGCAGCTTCACATTCTGCAGCAGCGGGTCGCGCGTCTGGATGATCAGCCCGACGAGGCTCATGCTGGTGATGACCGAGGTCTTGACCTTGTCGTTCTTCTTCAACTCCGCGATGTCGGAGTTGGCGATGTCGGGGACAACGTCGATGTCGCCGCGCAGCAGGGCGGCCTTGGCGGTGGCGTTGTCGGGGATGACGACGAAGCGGACTTCGTCGACCAGCGGCTTCTTGGCGCCGGTCATCCCGTCGATCTTGCCGGGCAGCGAGGCGTAATCGGCGAAGCGATCGAGCTTGATGTATTCGCCGCGCTTCCACTCGCCGAGCTTGAACGGGCCGGTGCCGATCGGCTTGTCGAAGGAGCCGTCGGCCTTGAGCGAATCCTTGTGGAGGATGCCGGTCATGGCGCAGTCGGTGCGGGCGAGCGAGGAGAGGAAAAGCGCGCTCGGCTTGTCGAGCTGGAACATCACGGTCTTGTCGTCGGGCGCCGTGACCGTCTCGACCTTGACCAGGCCGCGGCCGTCGAATTCCGAGAGGCAGCGCCAGTCGGTCTTCGGATCCATGTAGCGGTTCCAGCTCCACAGCACGTCGGCTGCGGTGAGCGGCGCGCCGTTATGGAACTTCACGCCCTGGCGCAGCGTGAAGGTGTAGCTCCTGCCGTCCGGCGAGATCTCGACCTTCTCGGCCAGAAGCGGCTTGGGCAGCGCATCCTCGCCATAGGCGACGAGGCCCTCGACCATCTGCAGCACGACGCCGTCGGTGTTGGCATCGCGGTTGACGCCGGGATTGATCGAGCGGATGTCGGCGCGAAGCTGGATCCTGAGCGTGCTGGCCTCGGCGATCTGCACGCCGCCGCACAGGAGCGCGGCAGCGAGGGCAGTGGCGGTGGCGGTTCGGCGCATCATGTTCCCCTGTTTTATGCGGTTGTGACGCGGTATCGGAGCGCTCCCTCGCCTCTCCCGAGCGGGGAGCACTCCGTCTTTCCTGACGCATTGTCGGCACGCGAAGCGGTGTCCGCTTCGCTCGAAAACGCTGCGTGGCCGGGTTATTCGGCCGCTTCGGCGAGCAGGACCGGATCCTCGGTCAGGCTGTAGCGGGTGAAGACGCGGTTCTGGGCCGGCAGCGGCGCGACCTCCATGATCCCCTTGGCCGGCTGCATGATCACCATCGCGACGGTGGCCGAGAGGTTGCCCTGCTCGTTCGGGCGGGCCGGACGGCAGACCGAATAGGGCGAGAGGAAATCGTCGAAGAGGGCCTGCTTGAGATCGTCGACCGTCAGCTTGCGGCCGGCCTCATTCAGCAGCTTCTTGACCCGCCAGTCGCGGTAGAAGCTCTCCGGCACGCGCGGGATGCTGGTGTTCTTGACCTTGGTCAGCGCGATCTGGCCGACCCAGTGATTGGCATGCACGATCATGCCGTCTTCCGGGTAGATCGGGAAGGCCTCGTCCGGCGCGCATTCGAAATCGATGCCGAAGCCCTTCACCGTCGAGAGCATCATATTGTTCGAGCAGGCCTTGGGCGTCGCCGCCACGGCCTTGATCGCGAAGGCGAGATGCTCCTGCTCCAGCACCTTGCGGCGGATCAGGGCGAGCGGCACGCCGGTCTGGCTGAAGTCGCGGTCGCATTCGAGATAGTTGGCGGTGATCGAGACGCCTGCCGCGTTCATGCCGCAGCGGGCGAGGCCGCCGGCCTCGACGAAGGTGAGGAAGTCGGGGCCGTCGTCGCGGCGCACGCGCAGCACGATCGCGGTCTCCGCGCATTCGGCGCGCCAGTCCCAGTTCTGGCCGTGGATGACTTCGCCGTTGGCGCTGCGCTCGGGCAGGATGATCGCGCCGGTGCAGCCGTCGTCGAGCTCCTCGGTCGCCTCGACCGGCTTGTTCTTGACCATCCGCGCCTTGGCGATCACCTCGGTGCGGGCATTGACCATGATGATGTCTTCCAGCGCGACGCCGGCGCCGTCGGCGATGCCGCGCATCTCCTCGATGTAATGCGCGCCGAAAGCCTCGATCTCGCGGGCGAACTCGCCGATCAGGGCCGATTTGGCCTTGGCGTCGTAGCCGAGATCGCCGAGTTGGCCGCCATAGAGCTCGATCGAGCGCTTCACGCGGCTCGGCACGGCCGCGCCATGCTGGCGGCCGCGCTCATAGGGCGAGCCGGAGACATCGACGAAGGGGCAGGGCTGGACCATGGCGTGGGGCCTTTCGGATATGCTGGCCTGGAGTTATGCTGTATTGTATTTCATCACGAACTAAAACAATCAAGGCCTTCGATGACGACGCCGACGCGGCTGCAGCAGGAGATCGCCGAGCGCATCCTGCAGATGATGCGGGATGACGGCCTCGGCGCCGGCGCCCGGCTGAACGAGAACGGCACGGCGCAGCGGCTCGGCGTCTCGCGCACCCCGGTCCGCGCCGCGCTCGACCATCTCGCCCGTCAGGGCGTCGTGCGGCGGCTCGCCAACAAGGGGATCGAGGTCGTCGCGCTGCCGGATGCGACGGCGAGCGTCCTGCCGCCCGAGCTGATCGACCTCGCCATGGTCCGGCTGGCGCATGAGCGCGAGAACGGGCTCCTGCCGGACGAGGTTTCGGAGCTGGAGGTGATGCGGCGCTACGAGCTCGGCCGGCCGGAGGCGCAGAAGCTGCTCGCCCGCCTCGCCGATCTCGACATGGTCGAGCGCAAGCCGGGCTATGGCTGGCGCTTCCTGCATGAGCCGCGCGACCGGCGCCTGCGCGACGAGAGCTATCGCTTCCGGATGGTGATCGAGCCGATGTGCATGCTCGAACCGGACTTCCGGCTCGAAGCAGGCTGGATCGCGGAGATGCGGGCGCGCCATCTCGAATACCTGCGAAGCCCGTGGCGCGAATCGTCCAGCATCGCCTTCTACGAAATGAATGCCGCTTTCCATGAAGACTTGGCCGCGGCGACGGGCAATCGCTATTTCCATTCGGCCGTGCGGCGCCAGAACCAGCTCAGACGCCTCTCGAACTACGATTGGGGCCTTGGCTTCGAGCGCGTCCAGGTGAATTGCACCGAGCATCTCGCCATGCTCGACCATCTGGAGGCCGGTGAGAACGAGGTCGCCTCGGCCCTGATGCGCAGCCATCTGCTGCGGGCGAGCAAGCTCCGGCTTGGCCCGAAATCGGCCGATTGACGGCCCTTCCTCCGATCTCCGAATGACCGCCCCGACGCAGGGACAGTCTTGACCCGGCGGCGATTTGCGCGAGCAATGGCGGTTTGCGAACTCCGACAGGTTGACTGCCATGACCGTTCATCAACGCCCCGCCGCCATCGACCCCGCCAAGCTCGACAAGCTGGCCGAGGTCGCCATCCGCGTGGGCTTGAACCTGCAACCCGGTCAGGATCTGTTCCTGACGGCGCCTGTCGCCGCGCTGCCGCTGGTCAGGCGGATCGCCGAGCATGCCTACAAGGCCGGCGCCGGCATCGTGACGCCGCTGCTCTCCGACGAGGAGGTCACTTTGGCGCGCTATCGCTCCGCGCCGGATGCGAGCTTCGACAAGGCGCCGGGCTGGCTTTATGAGGGCGTCGCCAAGGCCTTCACGCAGAATACGGCCCGGCTCGCCATCGTCGGCGACAACCCGATGCTGCTCGCCAACGAGGACCCGGCCAAGGTCGGCCGTGCCAGCAAGGCGAATGCGCTGGCCTACCAGCCGGCATTGGAGAAGATCGCCGGCTTCGACATCAACTGGAACATCATCGCCTTTCCGAGCGTGGCCTGGGCGAAGCAGGTTTTCCCGGAGGATGCCGAGGAGGTCGCGGTCGGAAGGCTGGCGGAGGCGATCTTCGCGGCGTCGCGCATCAACGAGACCGATCCGGTGGCAGCCTGGAAGGCGCATAACGCGGCGTTGCGCAGCCGCCGCGACTGGCTGAACGGCCAACGCTTCGCCGCGCTGCATTTCACCGGGCCTGGCACCGACCTGACCGTCGGGCTTGCCGATGGCCATGACTGGCAGGGCGGCGCCTCGCCGGCTCGCAACGGCATCGTCTGCAACCCGAACATCCCGACCGAGGAGGTCTTCACCACCCCGCATGCGCGCCGGGTGGAGGGGCGTGTGTCGAGCACCAAGCCGCTCTCCTATCAGGGCTCGCTGATCGACGGCATCCAGGTGCGCTTCGAGGGCGGGCGGATCGTCGAGGCCAAGGCTTCGCGCGGCGAGGCGGTGCTGAACAAGGTGCTCGACACCGATGAGGGCGCGCGTCGGCTCGGCGAAGTCGCGCTGGTGCCGCATTCCTCGCCGATCTCGAAGAGCGGCGTCCTGTTCTACAACACGCTCTTCGACGAGAACGCCTCCTGCCACATCGCGCTCGGCCAGTGCTATTCGAAATGCTTCGTCGACGGCGCCATGCTCACGCCCGAGCAGATCGCGGCGCAGGGCGGCAACAAGAGCCTGATCCATATCGACTGGATGATCGGCTCGGGCGAGGTCGATATCGACGGCGTTCACGCCGACGGGCGGCGCGTGCCGGTGTTCCGCAAGGGTGAGTGGGCCTGAGCCGGCAGGGGCGTCATGCTCGGGCTTGCCCGAGCATCTCAGGACCAGAAGGTGCCCCTCCGGCAGGAGATTCTCGGGTCTGCGCTTCGCTTCGCCCGAGAATGATGCGGGTCTTGTTTCCGATCAGCCCGCATTCGCCCTGAGCCAATCCCCGAGGGAGGGGCGATGATGCCCGTCGCGGCCGGTCGTGGCGGGGGCTGCGATCATCGCGTTGAGCACGGCTTCCTGCGTCGCCTCGGCGGCGGCGCGGAAGAGCGTGTCGATGCGGTTTTCGTTCAAGGCGCCGAGCCGGACGATGTCCTTCGGCTCGTCATGGTCAATCGGATCGGCTGTGGTGAAGGCGAGCGCGATGTCGCCGCTGCCATTGCCCCAGAAGGCGCCGAGCCGGGCGAGCCCGGCACCGCCACGCTGCGCGACGCGGCGAAGCTGGCGTGATTCCAGCGGGGCGTCGGTCGCGATGACGAGGATGACCGAGCCGCGCTCGGCCTGCGATCGGGTTTCGGGCGGGACGGGGCGTCGTCCGTCCGGCAGGGCGAGATCGCCGGCATTGCCGAAATTGGCCAGCGCCAGCACGCCGAGCCTGAAATCGCTGCCATCGAGCGCGAAGCGCCGCGATGCCGTGCCGATGCCGCCCTTGAAGCCGAAGGCGCTCATGCCCGCTCCCGCGCCGACCGCCCCCTCCGCCACCGGTCCGGTGGCGGCGGCGTCGAGCGCGGCGAAGGCATGGTCCTGCGTCAGCGCGCGGGCGCGAATATCGGAAAGGTAGCCGTCATTGCATTCGAGCACGGCGGGATTGACCGTGCCGGTGCCACGCCCGATGTCGGGATTGGCGGCAAGCGCGCGCGTCACCAGCGCGTCGAAGCCGGTGCCGATGGCCAGCGTGTTGGTCAGCAGCAGCGGCGTCTCGATCTGGCCGAGCTCGGCGATCTGCATCAGCCCGGCGCTCTTGCCGAAGCCGTTGATGATGTCGACCGCCGCCCGCATCTTCCGCCGAAACAGATTGCCGTCATGCGGCAGCAGCGCGGTGAAGCCCGTCAGGATGTCGCCATCCCGCAGCGTATGATGGCCGAGCTTTACGCCCGGGACATCGGTGATCGCGTTGAGCGGTCCCGGCTCCATGATGCCGCAGATGAGGCCGAAATCGCGGGCGCGCTGGGTCATGATTTCCGATCCGGACGACAGTCAGGCGGGCTTAGCGCATCGGCCCGAAAAGCGGGATAGGGTTTTCGGGGAAAGCCGGCGCAAGAACCAGGATCCCCAGCATCGGATTGGACAGGAGGGAAACGAAGCATGGAACCCGCAGGTTTCGATCTCGCGCGCTTCCTCGTGGCCCAGGAGCCCGTCTATGAGACCGCGCTGGCCGAGCTGAAGGCCGGACGGAAGCGGACGCATTGGATGTGGTTCGTCTTTCCGCAGCTGCGCGGGCTCGGCCTGTCGCCGACCTCCCTGTTCTACGGGCTGGAATCGCTCGACGAGGCGCGGGCCTATCTGGCGCATCCCGTTCTTGGCCCCCGGCTGGAGGCCTGCATGCGCGCCCTGCTCGCGCATGAGGGGCTGACGGCGCATGCGATCCTCGGCTCGCCCGACGAGATGAAGCTGCGCTCGTCGATGACGCTGTTCGAACGGGCCGATGGCCGTGCCGATAATCTCTGCCGGGCGGTGTTGCGCCGCTTCTTCGACGGAGAGGCCGATCCGCTGACGCTTTCCAGGTTGCCGGGCCCAAACTGATCCGCGCGGCCCGCGGGGCGGATCAAACCGGCCGGAAGCGCGTTATGCATCGCGCAAAGGCGGGTGACCCTTGAATCCAGATGATGCAATGCGTCCGGTCACACCGGAACCGGAGGGAGCAACCAGCCGCCCCGGCCTGCCGGCGAGCTGGATGCAGGCCGTTGCGCTGCTCGGCGTTGTCGCCGTGCTCTATGTCGCGCGGGATGTCTTCGTTCCGCTGGCGATCGCGGTCCTGCTCACCTTCGCATTGGCCCCGGTGGTTTCCGCCATCCGCCGCGCCGGCATCTGGCGCACGCCGGCCGTCATCATCGTGGTCACGGCGGCCTTCATCGGCATCGCGGCTTTCAGCTTCCTGGTGGCGAGCCAGGTTTCCGAGCTCTCCGGCCAGTTGCCGACCTACCAGTCCAACATCCTGGAGAAGATCCGCAACCTGAAGCATGCGGGCGCCGAGAACGGCATCATCTCCCAGATCACCGAGGCGGTGGAACGGGTCGGGCGCGAAATCAGCCGTGGCGACACTCCCGCCGGGCGGCCGGACGGTGACAGCAGCGGCCCGATGCTCGTGCAGATCTATTCGCCCGAGCAGCCGATCCAGATCCTGACGAGCGTGATCGCCCCGCTGATCGGCCCGCTGGCGACGGCGGGTCTGGTCGTCGTGGTGGTCATCTTCATGCTGCTGGAGCGCGAGGATCTGCGCGACCGCTTCATCCGGCTCGCCGGCTACGGCGACCTGCACCGGACGACCGAAGCCCTGCAGGAGGCGGGCAGCCGCGTCGGCCGTTACCTGCTCACGCAGCTCATGGTCAACCTGTTCTATGGCGTGCCGGTCGCCCTCGGCCTGTGGTGGATCGGCATTCCCAATGCGGCGCTGTGGGGGGCGCTGGGCATCGTCATGCGTTTCGTGCCCTATATCGGCCCGGCCGTCTCGATGGTCCTGCCGCTGTTCCTCGCCGTCGCGGTCTCGCCCGGCTGGACGCTGCTGTTATGGGTCGGGGCGCTTTTCATCGTCATCGAGCTCGTCATCAACAACGTCGTGGAGCCCTGGCTCTACGGATCCCGGACGGGGCTGTCGCCGCTCGCCATCATCGTTTCGGCGATCTTCTGGACCTGGCTGTGGGGGCCGGTCGGGCTGGTGATGTCGACGCCGCTCACCGTGTGCCTCGTCGTGCTCGGCAAGCATGTGCCCCAGTTCCAGTTCTTCGAGGTGCTCCTCGGCAACGAGCCGGTTCTCGACCCCGAGATGCGGCTTTACCAGAGGCTGCTCGCCAACGACCCGAACGAGGCCACCGACCAGCTCGAGGAACTGCTGGAGGAGAGGCCGTTGTCGGAGATCTACGGCGAGGTCGCCATTCCCGCCCTGATCCTGGCCGATCGCGACCGCCAGCGCGGCGTCATGGCCGATGGCCAGCTCAAGACGGTGTCATCCGCCGCCCAGGCCGTCATTGCCAATCTGGCCGAGGCGGCGGCTCCGGCCGACAGCGAGCCCGAGAAACCGGAGGATGCGGAAGCCAGCGCCGCCACCGCGCGCGCGCCGACGCGATCCGTGCTCTGCGTCGGCGGGCGAAGCGTGCTGGACGATGTCAGCGCGACGATGCTCGCCCAGGTTCTCAGCGTGGAAGGGGATCGCGCGCTGGCGATCGCCCGCGCCGCGCTGGGAACGGCGCGGCCGGACGGTGTTTCCGATATCGATACGGTTGCCGTATGCCTGTTGAATGCCGGCTCGCTCCGCAGCGGGCGTTTCCTGGTCCGGCGGCTGAAGCGCCAATGGCCGGGTGTCCGCATCGGTCTCGTGATCTGGCAGGACCCTGACGAGCCCGCACCCCCTGAGGCGGTCGGCCATGTCCCCGAGGCCGATTTCATCGCGCGCAGCTTCGGCGAGGCGGTGGCGCGTATCGCCGGCGATGCGGTCGAGGTCGAGCGGCGCGAGCGGATCGCCTGAGCCGCCGACGCATGCGCCTTTCCCCGATCCCGGCTGCCCGCGTGGGTGCTGTTCGGGCCGATTGCTGGGCGGAACGCCGTGACGAGGCCGAAGGTCTCGAAACCATCGGCCTTCGGGCGCCTGAAAAAGCAAAAAGCGCCGGGAAACCCGACGCTTGCATGCTTCTCAAGCCTTGAGATTGTCTGGAGCGGGCGAAGGGATTCGAACCCTCGACCCCAACCTTGGCAAGGTAACTACGAAACTGTCGCGATATTGCACGGCTTTTCACTTCAGTCAATCGGAGTTCAGCCTTTACGCATTTCGCGGTTTTGACTGGGGCGACGATTTTGGACGGGCTGCGAGGGGATGCGAATATCGTGAACTACTGAAACTGCAACCGCGAGGTAACCGCGGGATCGTATCATTCCTTTGGCCCTGCGAAAACCAGATTGGTGAAGCAACCCTGCCTGACACTGCCCGTTCTTGGTCCCTCTATGACGTTCCATCTGACCCGCCGCCAGCTCTACGATCTCATCTGGTCCCGCGCGCTGCCGCAAGTTGCCCAGCATCTCGGCATCTCGGAGTGGCAAATCCGGCAGATTTGCGAAGGCCACCGTGTGCCTCTGCCGGCAGCGGCATACTGGCGTGACAAGGCGGCAGGTAAACGCGCCAAGCAGGCCATTTTCACTTCGACCGCCGACGCTCAGTTGGAGCTTATTACTTTTAGCGGCACAAAGCCCCAGGTGCCGCTGGCTGCTGTTGAGAAGCCAGTCGTCGCCGCTGCCAAACCAGCGCCGCCGCGGCGAGAGCCCGTGGCCAGAGTGAAAGCCGAACCGGTGATATGGCAGCCGGTGGTAAAACCCCATGCCCTGCTTCTGCCTCTCGCCAAGGCGTTGCGCTCGACGAAGCCAGACCGAACCGGCGTCATCCAAGTTGGCGGCGAGTTGATCCCTTTGATGTCGATCGCCGAGGGTTCGGTGGAGCGGGCGATCTTCGTGCTCAACGACCTGATCAAGCGGCTTGGCGCTCAGGGTATCGCGTGCACCCTATCGCGGCGCCATTTCACGATCGCGCGCGAGCAGGACAAGGTTGACTTCAAGTTCACAGAGAAGATCGCGCGGCGGCCGCACAACCCGAGCCTACAGGAACTTCAGGCTGAAGCTCTGCGGATCCGTAGAGGCGGCAGCACCGAAAGCTACTACTGGAATAAGGCCTACCCGGAGTTTGACTTCGTTCCGACTGGCGTGCTGCGATTATCCATCGAGCAGTATGGGCGCGAGGGGCGGCGGCGAAATTGGCAGGACAGCTCGCGCGCCACCTTCGAAACTCAGGTGGCAGAAATCGTCCTGACATTGTCAGATTGGATCGATGACGCGCGAAAGTGGCGCCTGGAACGCGAACGGGACTCTCGTCTTTGGAAGCGGGCAGACGAGAACCGCCGCTTGGCGGAGCAGCGCCGCAAACGCGAGGACGAGCGAGATGCCCTGATCGCGGAGATAGTCGAACTCCAAGCTAAGGCTCGGGACCTTCGAGCCTGGATCGATTGGGCCGCGCCTATCGACGATCCGGAAACAAAGCGCATGTTAGAATGGGCTCGCAAACGCCTCGCCCCCATCGAGCGCGCTGTGAACCCAAACAGATTTGGTGATTGGTTGCGGGAGAAGAAGCTTTTTCCCGAAGTTGACCCGTTCGCGCCGCTTCCGGACGATCCGGACCTCGAAACAGGGGCATAAACGTTGCGGCCCGCGCCACCTTTTTATGCCCATGCCCTAGCGCGCGGGCACCAGAATACTCCCTACATGGCAGCTAGATGGGAACATAAGTGCGTCGCAAAGGCTGCTGCCCTTTCTTGTCACGCGCCGCTTTTGTAGCCTGGCGGCGGTCGCCGTTGGCCCGGCTGCGACGATCGAAGGAATGCTGCGAAACAGGGCGATTTGACGGCATCTCCTGGCGTTGAGCCCGATTGCGAATGGATGGTCGAAAAGGGATGGGAAACGCCAAAGTGAGACAAGACATCAGCTTTGACGAGTTCGATGCGGCGCGAAAATTTGTCCTATCGCTTAAACTGAAGACCATAAGACAGCGCTTTGCTTCGGTTCAGGATTGGAACCCCCATCACTGCGCGCTGGTATATTTGGATGGAAGACCGGTTGCCTTGGCCGATTGCATGGTCACGCGGGATCGCGCTGCCGCAATCTGCGGCCTTATTGCGAAGCCCGGTTTCGGGGCTTTCGCGTTGCGAGCGTTGTTCGCTTTGAAGCGTCACACTGCCCTCGGCTATTGGGTGGCGACGGTCAGAACTCCGAGCAATTCAGTCATTGCCATCGGTAGATGCCACCTCGACGAATTGTACGACCAAGGAGCCTGGGAGCTCTCCAACGAGATCATACAGCGTATCGGCCCATCCCCTACTCTTAGTCCAATCCCACTTGTTCTTTCGCGTTCTATGCTGCGCAACCTAAAGCTCCCGCCAATCTCCCATTGGAGCGATCGAACGAAGTTGCAAGTCCTCGATGCCGCAATAGCGCCGGGCTCCGCCAATTTGATTGCTCCATCGGGAGATGCGCTGGGACCGCTTCTGATGACCGCTGCTTTTGATGTCGCCGGCATTTCTTTCGATCTCAGGCAGAACATGGCCCGAATGATAATGGTTTCGGCGGCGGCAATGCATTGGCGCCCGTCCTCTCCAACAGCGCTTCGCAAGCTTGTTTCGCAATCCGCGGTTGCTGACTTCCAACATGGTGTTTTGTCGGCTCGTTCATCCCTTCGAACCGGCGGTTCGGCTCTGTTCCTGAACGGTTGAGTGGCCCCTAGAAACAGCGCCGTGAGCGCCGCAGCCGTACCGCGTCACAGCTCCGTGACGCGCCGCGCGCACATACCGGAATACTCCGACGGCGGCGGCTACGCGGGCGTGCGCACGCGGGAGATTGACAGCCCGCCCGCGCTGAGGCACCAAGCTAGGGTGATCCGGGCACAGCGCCAGGCCTTTTACGTTGGGACATAGGAGCCCACGCGCGGGTACTGGGCTCATAGGCAAGCGATCGCGTCATTCCTCCCATCTTGGGCGGTGATGCGCTTTCGTGCCTAGCTTACGAAGGATCAGCAGCATCGCCCTCTTCGCAATGAGGCGATGTTGTGGATTCCGATCCTCTTCTCTCGATCAAAGATGCCGCCGACCGCGTTGGCGCCAAGTACTGGCAGCTCCTCCGTGCTGTCCAGAGCGGTCGCGTTCCTTATTTCCAGCCATTCAACTCCCGAAAGTTGGTTCGCCTCTCGGATGTCCTCGCCGTCATCGAGGCGTCGAAGAAGGGGTGCGAATGATGGCCGACATCATCAAGGCACCCATCGATATCCGTGACGAGGAAGACGCCTTCCTCGTCCCGCCGGGTCAGCCGGGCTCAGATGTCGACGCGCTCGCAGCTGCTCAGCGCTGGGCGACTATGCGCACCATCGTCATCGAAATTTTCGACAACGATATCGGCGCCGCCGTCACTATCACGGAGGTGCGCCATGTCTGAGGAGTTGCAGCTCAACCTGGAAGCAGCCTGGGATTTTGTCAGCAACATGAGCCGCGGCCGGCCGATGCACCTAGCGGCAATCGGGGAAGCTGGAGGTGTCGTGGCAGCGACCTTCGAGCCGAACGAGACCTCGCGGCTCACTGGCTGGATCACAAACCAGAGCGGCAAGAACATCTATTTTCACGTCAACCCGCTCCGGGTCGGCGTGAAAAATAAAAAGGGGAGCAAGGGCGATGTCGAGGAGGCGGTGGCCCTCTACATCGATCTCGACAACCCCGACGCGTTTGAACTGCTCGAAAACTTCCCTCTGCGGCCCACGGCCGTTGTTGCCTCAGGCGGCGGCCGCCAGGCCTTCTGGCTCCTGCGCGAGCCGCTGCGTGATCTAGCGCTGGCTGAGCGCCTCAACAAGGCCATCGCGGAACTCTGCGGTGGCGATCATTGCTGGAACAGCGACCGCCTCATGCGCGTGCCGGGGACAGTGAACGTCCCGAACGCCAAGAAGCGGGCGGCGGGACGGGTGCCGGTCCTAGCCCAGGTGATCGAAGCGGACTGGAGGCGTCTCTATGTCGCTGAGGACTTCCTGCCGTTCGACCCCGGCCCTAGCGCCCCGGGCACGGCGCTCCTTCCGACCGACTTAGTTCCAATCGGCCGAGAAAAGCTGCCGGAGACAATCCTGCCCGCAACACTCAGCTTGCTGGAGAACGGGGACGACCTGGATCGCCCGCGCGGTGGCCCAAATCCGCGACATAAATCGCGAAGCGAGAGTGTCTACCGCGGTGCCTGTGACCTAGCCCGCCTGGGTTGCAGCGCCGAGTTCATCGCCGGCGTCCTGCTAAACCCGCAGTTCCGCATCTCGGAATCGGTCCGGGAGAAACGCCGCCCCGAGGCCTATGCGTTGCGCCAAGCAAGCAAGGCGATCGAGAGCGTTGCCCAGGGCTGGCCGGACACCTTTAAGTCCGGCGCGCCGAAGCCTTCTATGCGGAATGCACGTGCTGCTTTGCGCCGCCTGGGCTTGTCGTTCGCCTATGACATGTTCCGTCATCGTAAGATGGTGGAAGGCCACGTGATCGAGCAGTTCGCGGGTGAGATCACCGATGACGCCTGCATGATGCTGCGCGGCTTGATCACGGACAAGTTTGGCTTCGATCCCGGAACGCAGCATGTCCAGGACGCGATCATGCTGATGTGCATCGAGGAGCCGGAGCACCCGGTTCGTGAGATGCTGGACAACCTCAAGTGGGATGGCGTGGCGCGGCTCGACACCTGGCTATCGCGTTACCTCGGCGCAGCGGACACTCCGCTCAACCGCGCCATCGGCACCATCATGCTGATAGCAGCGGTGCGTCGCGTTCGCGCTCCCGGCGTCAAGTTCGACCAGATCATCGTCTTCGAGGGTGCCCAGGGCACCGGCAAGTCCACCGCGGTCAAGATACTCGCCGGCGAGGGATTTCACTCAGACCAGGAAATCCTGTCGCTGGAGCCGAAAGCCCAGCTCGAGCTGCTCGACGGCGTATGGTTCTACGAGATCAACGAGCTGGAGGGCATGAACCGAGCCGAGGTCACCAAGATCAAGGCGTTCGCGTCCCGCCAGGTCGATCGCGCCCGTCTAGCCTATGGCCGCAACGCAGTCTCGCGCCCGCGCCAGGTAATCTTCATCGGCACCACCAATGAGGACAAGTACCTGCGCGACCAGACCGGCAACCGCCGCTTCTGGCCGGTGAGAACGGGCGCGATCGACCTGCCCGCACTCGCTCTCGATCGAGACCAGTTGCTCGCGGAGGCCGCTCACCGTGAACGCGAGGGTGCGTCGCTCGCCCTGCCGCCGGAGCTGTGGCCGGACGCAGCTGTTGAACAAGAGGCGCGCGTCGAGGAAGACCCCTGGGTCGAGCAGATCGAGGCCGCCGTGCCGATCGTCGCCGGCGATAAGCTGCGCTTCGTGACGACAAGTCTGCTGACCGACCTCCTCGGGATCAGGCCAGAATACCAGAACCAGGGACATACCAAACGGCTATCGGCACTGATGAAGCGTCTCGGCTGGCGCAACGAAAAATTCAAGCTGCACGGAAAGGTCGTGCGCGGCTACGAAAAGGCGAAGCCGGACGGCTATGAGCCGCCGCCCAAACCATATCATCGGAACTTTTGACCGGTGGCATGGTGGCGGGGGTGGCGTGTGCGGTAGGCGGCTGGGGTGCGGTGGGGCTTAGAGCGGGCATTTTTCTACCGCCAGCCCGGCAGCGCAGGCCAGGGCGCGCCACCCACGCCACCATGCCACCGCCCCTGCGATTTCAATCTCGGCGAGGCAATAATGCGATGTAACGAGAGCCCCGCCGAGACGTCATCTGAGCGTATTCCAAAATTTTGTGGTTACGCTCGTGGTTTCAATGCGAGTGCTCTGAAGATATCGGGTGCCTGATGATTAATTGTGCGGGTTCCTTCGCCGTGATTTTCTGAGCGTTTTTTATTCAGAGGTCGATATGACGTTTCGAACCAACATCACCAGGCGGGTTCGCCACCGCAAACTCAAGTCCGGCGAGATCGTGAAGCAGCTGCGCTATGTGCTGAATTACCGCGAGCCGATCTCGGGCGATCGTCGCCAGGAGTTCTACGAGACGTTGAAGGCCGCCGAGGCCCGCCGCAACGACCTCACCGCCAAGGTGATGTCGGATGGCTATGCCGATGAGCGTAAGGCGCCGACGGTCAGTCAGGCCGTCGATCATTGGATCGCCGATCGTGTCGGCAAGGTGAAGCCGAACACCCTTGCGGGCTACAAGGTGGTCGTCGAACACATTCGCGGGCCGTATTTCGAGGGCTCAGCCAAGGACAAGCTGGCCTGGAAAGCATCCGGAAAGCTTCCAAAGGGTTGCCGGCTCGTGGCGATGCTCGGCGAGATCAAGACGACCGAACTGACCACAGCGCGTATCCGCGCCTGGCACCGCGATCTGACCGCACTTTCGGGGCAGTACACCGCCAACCGGGCGAAATCGCACCTGATCTCAATCCTCGCCCTCAACGAGGAGGACTTCCGGGTACGGGCGCCCAGCATGCCGCGCGGTCTCGGTCGCAACCGGGTCAAGACGAAGAAGGTCATTCTGACGCCGGCCGAGATCGGCAAGCTGGTCGATGCGGCCCGGAATGATCCGGAGCACGGGCTTTACTATGCCTTCCCGTTCCTCGCCGGCACGCGCCCATCCGAGCAGCTCGGACTGCTCTGGGCGGATATCGACTTTGATGCGAACGTCGTCCGCATTCGTCGCATCCAGGAGCGTGACGGGTCGCTGACCAACATGACCAAGACCGAGGCCGGCACGCGCGACATCCCGATGAGCGCGGTTCTGCGCGCGCTCTTGTTGGAATGGCGGCTCCGTTGCCCCCGGTTGGGCAAGGTGCTGCATCGGGTGTTCCCTGGTCCAGGCCGGCTCCAGCCGTGGCCGAAGGTCGCTCGCATCGGCGGTGGTGGGCCGCTGCTCTACCAGAACTATCGCAGCCGATATTGGGAGCCGGTCTTCGCGAAGCTCGGGTTGCCTTATGTGACACCGCATTCGGCACGGCATTCCTTCATCTCGACGCTGCAGGCTGAGGGCATTGAGGTCGGTCTTGTCGCCAAGCTTGCTGGCCACGCCAACGCGACCGTGACGCTCGGCCATTACACCCAGGCGGTTCGCGGCGGCGAGGCCGCCGTGGCGGCGCTGGACCGGGCCTACGCCGCGGGCAGGTAGAACGCGCTCGCGCATGCGAACGCCTGTGAGCGGGGAGGATGGTGACGAGCCGCCCTCCCCATCGTCATTTGCGGTCGCTACCGGCGTTATTGGCGCCTGCGGCGATCCTGCGTCGAACGCAATATCACCCCGTCTCCCCGAAAATTATGCACGGCGTCTCGGCGTGTTTCGATCGTTCCAGAACACGATGGAGACGACGCCATGGACCAATACCGCCTGATCGATCTGCGCAGCCAGGCGCTAACCATCGTCACGCTGGACCAGGCCGCCGAACTCGCCGAGATCGACGCCGAAGAGATCCTCTGGGCGATCGAGGCCGAGGGCATCTGCGAGACCGACCTGCACGTCATCGCAGCCGTGGACGAGCCCGCCGCGCTCTGATGCGCGGCGATCTGCATGATCGTATCGTCGCCCGCCTCGTCGCGGAGCGGCGATTGCGGCGTCTGACCCGGGCTGAGCTCGTCCAGCGTCTCGGCCGCCCGACCAGCTTCGTGTTCCGCTGCGAGGCCGGCGCCCGCTATCTCGACGTCGCCGAACTCATGGTCATCGCTCGCGCTCGGTGTCGACCCGTGCGAGCTGCTGCGGCAAGCCGGAGCGGAGGGCTGACGGGCGGGCATAGCGCGCGGCAGGCACCACACCCGCTGCCCCGCCCGCACGGGGCGTTGGGGTACGTACCCCGGCCCGCGGCGCCCATGCTGGGCAGCACCGTGGGCCAGCCGCCGCCGTAGAACCATGCCCCTGGCCTTCCGGCGCAGATACTTCGCAACTCCCCCAACAATCCTATGGTGAGCGTGATTGTCGGAGGGACCCGCACGACAATCGCAAGTCGTTCCGAACCTGTACTATGGTACGGTGCCGCCGGCTCTAGTCAGCCAATTCAGCACGCCGCTGGCGCCATACTGCCGAAGTCTGAGGCTTGACGAAGACGGATGCGATGTCGGAGCGCCGTTCTCTCAACTTCGCTTCGATCCGCTCGACGCAGTCTTCGATGTCGGCGGTTGACCGATCGTCTTTGAACTCCAGGCTGAGCGCCACGACGATCTGATCGGGGCCAAGATGGACCGTTGTCATGCCATTGACGCGTTCAATGTCGGGGTCACCGCTGACTGCAGCCATGATCTCCTTTTGGACATGGGGCAGAGCCGCTTCACCCATCAGCAGCGCCTTCGACTCGCGGGCGAGAAAGATGGCAGTCGCCGCGAGGATAACGCCGATGAGGATTGACGCGACGCCATCCAGTTCGGGCCGATCGAAGTAGGCTGCAGCCGTGATACCGAGGAATGCGACAACCAAGCCAAGCAGCGCTGCCGTGTCTTCGAATAGGACGGTAAAGACGCTCGGGTCCTTGCTCTGTCGCACGGCTGCGAAGTAGCTGAGTTCGCCCTTCGCGGTACGAAATTCCTTCAGCGCCACTCGCCAGGAATAACCTTCGAACAGCACCGAGAGCCCCAACACGACATAGCTCACGGTAAGGTTCGTCGCGGGGTGCGGCTCGATGATATGCGCAACGCCTTCGTAGAACGATACGCCGGCGCCCACGGCGAACACCAAGAGCGCGACGATGAAGCTCCAGAAGTAAAGTTCGCGCCCATGACCGAACGGGTGGGTCAGGTCAGGCGGCCGCGCGGCTCGGTTCAGGCCGTAAAGGAGCAGCACGCCGTTGCCGGTATCGACGAGGGAATGGATTCCCTCCGAGAGGATCGCCGAGCTCCCGGTCCAGACTGCCGCGATGAACTTGGTAAGGGCGATCAGAAGATTGCCAGCGAGCGCGGAATAGATGACGGTCTTTGAGCCTGCGTGCGCTGCCATCGTCTTTCCCCACTCTCGCTGGCAACAAGTCCAGGTCACGGTGGTTCCGACGACAGCGCCGCGTGATCAGAATGTCAGGCAGTTCACCACCCCGTTGGTGTTGGTGCAGCGGGTGAGGTTAGGCGACGACGCAGCCTGACGGCGATTGAATTCGCTGTTACCCCGCTCCAGTTCGATCGCGAGCCGGGCCTTCGCCTCGGCATCGCTCATCTGGCCGGAACGGACGCTCTGCGCCAACAGGTCGCTGACGGCGAGATAGCGAACGCCGAGGTCGTTGTTCATCTGGCCAGCGGTTCCAGCGGCAACGCGGCCGCGAATGCAATCCCACATGGTCAGGTACGAAGCGGACTGCGCAGAGCATTTCGACTGCGCGTCGACGAGGCCGACGCAGCCAGATAGGGCGATGCCGGAGATCAGCGCAGCGGCAATGGTGGTGAGTTTCATTCGGAAAGCTCCTCAGGCAAAAAAGCGGCACCGAAACACGTCGAAAATTCGCGCACAATCATGGGCTTGCAGGCGCTGTCAGCTGCGCGTGCAGAAAACTCGGATCGACAGTTTCGCGGACGTGATGAGCGGCTTGAGATAGAGACGGCCGGTGTCGTGACTGGATCGCCAGCATGAACACGACATGCGAGGTTCGAATTGCCCAGATCTCGGCATCGGGAGCGACTCGCCGCAGATCATCCGCAACATCGCGGATGAAGCTTTCACGCTCCTTGCGCTGGAAGTGCTGATAGACCAGCAGCGAGTGACCGGCGCGATAGGTCGCGGCCAGTTCGTCGCGATAGATATACTTCGAGGAGTTGCGCCGGCCCTTGCCGACTGAGCCGACCTCGACGCCGTTGTCGGGGTCGAAAAAGATCACATCGGCATCCGCTAGCGCCGCGCTCGCCTGCTTGAACCAGAGCTGTCGTTCGAACAGCGTCTCGGGCACGATGGTGTTGACGAAGACGGCTCTGGGCAGGATCTCGCTGCCTTCGATCAGGATCAGCCGGCGGGCGTCGGGCTCGTTCCGCACTCGGCGCAGCAGCGCGAACAGCTCGGGATCGTGCCGTTCCTGCTTCGACTGATCGAGATAGCCGAGCTTGTTGCCGTCGCTGCGCCCATCATTCGGCGTCAGCATCCAGCAGACGCCGAGCCTCAGACCAGATCGGCCGAGCAGCCGCAGGAGGGCATATTTCCGATAGTCGTTGACGTCGCCAACGTACTGCTCCTTCACGCGCCGTCCCCCGAATCACAACTTCGGGGTGCAGCATGATCGAATACCCTGTTTTGGGGTATCCGAAATTAGGGTTCCATTGGTCGGCCGGTTTCACCGTTTCAGGCGCCGGCTTTGGCTTCAACGCAACCCGACCTCTATAAGGCCCTCCTCCAGGCGCTTATTCTGGCGCGCAAGGATGCCGGTATCACGCAGGTCGAACTCGCGGCCCGTATCGGCCGCCGGCAGACGTTCGTGTCGAAATACGAGACCGAGGAACGGCGGCTTGATGTGGCCGAATACATCGCGATCGCGAGGGCGATCGGCGCGGAGCCGTTTGAGCTGATGCGTTCGGCTGAAGCCACGAGGTAAGCTGATCATGGGGCAGGACCGCGAAACGGGTGCAGCTGGCAACGCTTACGGTCATCGTATGGGAAAGGCCGTTGCGGCATTGCTGCAGATTGAGAAGCTGTCCGATCGCTCCAATGAGGTGAGGTGGCGGGACGGTTTGGCCGTTATCAAATGCTGCGGGCCGCGCACGACGTTACTCGGCGTCAAGAGCAAAATGCTGGAGCGAATCCAAGCGGTTCTGGTCGCCTGCGAGGATGACAGTGGCAACGTCGAGATCATCGAGCTCGCCGCCGATCAATTTCGTCAGAGTATGGTCAACAGCCGTAGTGCGAGTGCTATTGGTGGACAAGTGAAACAGGTTCGTCGCTCGGTGGCCCGTCGAAATGGCGTGCGACTATGCCTGCTTAGGGCGGATCAATTACCCATTCTTAGCCGTTAGTGGTCCCATTGGCGGACACACAGAGTTTCTGGTTCCCAGCATCCCATTTCGGGCAAACAGCCGGCGCCAGGGCTGCTCCGCCGATTACTCCGAGGGCAATAAAATGTCCGATCAAGTACGTGCAGTCGAGGCGCCCAAGCCGAAGCCTCCAAAAGCCCCTGACATCGGCCTGGGCTATGGAAGCCTGATTTGTAACATGTCCACGGAAAAGCGACTCGCATTCATTGCCGAAGGCGTACCTTTGATCCATGCGAGCGCGCGTTCTCTCATGGAGGCCACTAACACGCTGAAGGAATATCCTCGGGAAGCGGAGATTCTTGAAGGTCAAGCTATCGAGGAATGCGCCAAAATCCGGATCCTCGTCGATATCATCCGTTGCCCAGCCAAGGTCGTGTCCTCGCGGGTGGGGACCATGATACGCTGGTTCTACGATCACCTTGCCAGGCGCATCTATGCCAAGGCCCAGACGTGGAAGCCAACATCGCTTGCGGAGCTGCAGGAGTACATAGATTACGACCGCCGCTCGCACTTTGTGGACGGCGATTATTTCGAACACATCATGCCCAATTCGGAATTGTTCTGGCGAGAAGCGGCCCTTTACGCCGACGTCGTCAGCAACGGCGAGGGGGAGCCGCAATGGCATACTCCGCTGAGAGGGATGGGACGGATCGGCAGCTGGGACCCTCCCGTTTTCTCGCTCGTCAACTCCCTTGCCGCAGCGGGCGCCTTCAGTCCTAAGGGGTTAGCAATCCTCAGAGACACATGGGGATCCATCGAATTTAAGGGTGACGTTTCTTGGGACGCAGTTAAGGAACCCTGCGAAGCGATGCTCAAGGCATTATTTGACGCGGGTCTGGTCTCGGAAAGCATTACCAAAGGCGATGTCAGCCTCATTCGCGGCAACTGGCAGATGCCCATGTACCACCTCGATTTCGCGAAGGTGGCCATCCCGCTTGAAGATCTCAAGCGAGAGCAGGAGGCTCGCCAGCCACGTGAATGATGCTTCGACCGGGTAAGCGGCAACCTATCGACCCGCGTTGCACTGCCGTTGCGTCGAATCCGAAATTAGAACATAATAAGAACATTCGAATCGCTACAGGAGGCAGGGTCGCCCGTTGAGCAGCTGTTTCCGCTCTTGCCAAGTGTGCAAAAAATCTGTTGAATGTGTCGACTCAAGTCGACAAGGTTGAGACATGGCAAAGACAGACTCGCGAAAAAGCCGTCAAGAGCGGCAAATCGTCGGGATCTCTCTCGATCCCGAAACGGCGAAAGCTGTGAAGGCCGAAGCGGAGCGGCGGGGTGTGACCGTTAAGCGTCTGTTTATGGAAGCGTGGGCGCTTTATCAAAAGCATCCTCCGAAGTAGCCGGGTAGCGTCATGATCATCGGATCGGAGACAACCCTCGCCGCGATCGCGGCGAGGATGGCGAACTCTCGCCGGTTGACCGCCAAGGAGCGGGCTCTGGTGCGAGATCGATGCGTCGTCTCCGAGGAGATTGTCTCGACAGCCTCCGCTCGGATCGCCAATGGCGAGGACGTCTTCGGCGACGCCTTCCTGAGCCTTCGCTCCAGCATCGCGCGTCGGGAGCTCGGCGCCGTCTACACGCCTGCGAAGATTATCGAGACGATGATCACTTGGGCGAAATCCGAGAATGCGGCGCCCTCGCTGGTGGTCGATCCTGGCTGCGGGTCCGGGTCCTATCTTGTCGCGGCTGCCGCCGCGTTCCCGGAGGCGCGCCTGCTCGGCATCGACATCGATCCGCTCGCCGCGCTCATGACACGCGCCCGAGCCGCCGTCCTGGGGTTTGCGGACAGGTTAGAAGTTCGCGTCGAGGACTATCGGAAGACCAAGCTGCCAAAGGTGGCCGGCGCCACGCTGTTCATCGGTAACCCGCCCTACGTCCGGCACCACGACATTGAGCCACACTGGAAGGCCTGGTATTCCGCGACGGCCTCCCGCCTCGGCTTCAAGGCGTCGCAGCTCGCCGGATTGCACCTGCATTTCTTCCTGCGAACCCGCGAGATCGCCCAGCCCGGGGACTACGGCGCTTTTATCACCTCGTCGGAATGGCTGGACACTAATTATGGCTCGACTCTCCGCGCCATGCTCGCGGACGGGCTTGGCGGCACTTCGGTTCACGTGATCGCGGCTGAGGCGCAGCCGTTCGCCGAGGCTATGACGACGGGTGCCATCACTACGTTCCGTGTCGGGAATCGTCCGGACGTGCTCCACATGCGTGCGGTAGCCAGTGCTGAGGATCTGCTAGGTCTGGGTTCGGGACAGCCCGTCGCGTGGTCCGACGCGACGCCTACGGCGCGGTGGTCGGAGTTTCTCCAGCAACACCGCTCGCGCAGGAACGACGACATGATGGAGCTCGGCGAACTATTTCGCGTCCATCGCGGCCAGGTCACAGGCAACAACGCTGCATGGATCGAGGGCATTCATAACGCCCACCTCCCTCGCCGCTTCTTCTATCCAACGATCACCAAGGCGAAGGACCTAATCAAGGCCGGCGCGGTGCTTTCCGACGTCTCGGTCCTCCGTAGCCTTCTCGACCTGCCAAATGACCTGGACGGGCTTCCCGCCCAAGAGAAGAAGGCGGTAGAGCAGTATCTCAAGGTTCTCAGGAACCTGGGGGTCCACGATGGTTATGTAGCGAAGAACCGCCGGGTCTGGTGGAGCGTGAACCTGAAACAGGCCGCTCCGATCCTCTGCACCTATATGGCTCGCCGTGCTCCTGCCTTCGTCAGAAATCGGGTAGGCGCCCGGCATATCAACATTGCTCACGGCCTGTATCCGAAGGAACAGATGACTGACGCGCTGCTCGATGCGATCGCGCTCTGGCTTGGCGAGAACGTGACCGTGCAGGGCGGCAGGACCTACGCCGGAGGTCTAACAAAATTCGAGCCGCGGGAAGTTGAACGAATCAGAATTCCGAGGCTAGATCGCCTCCATGGCCTTGCGACCGAAACGTTGGAACAAAGACGAGCTGACCGCCGACATAGGAACGGCGAAAGACGAGTTCCGGGCTGACCGGACGAAGGCACCGAGAGACCTCTATCTCAAGTACGTAGCCAGCGCACGGATCGACCTCGGTGCCGTCGTCCCGCAGTTGACAGAAATCCTAGGCAAGAAGCTCGATCTAGAAGCCCTCGCCAAGATCATCGCCCGCGACGAACACCGTCGAGCCTTGCTTTACACCGCAGCGCCTCCAATCAGCCAGGACGACCTGAAGACGGTCGCGAAAGCCAAGTTGTCGAGGAAAGCAATCCTCGACGCCAAGGGGGGCGACGGCGCCCGCATCGCCGCGATCCTCAAGTCGCACATAGATCCGGAGCGCTTTCCCTGGATCGAGAAGAATCGTGCCGCCACTAAGGACGAAGTGCGGGACGCGATCATGGCGACCGCCGCCATGCTCGCCGCGCAGCGCGTCCAAACCATTCGCCGGAACGCGGCCAAGCTGCTCGAAGAAACCGTCAAAGAGGAACTCGTCGCTCTCGGTTTCAAGGAGGTGCCCCGAAAGCCGATCACGACGATGGGACATGCCCCGCCGCCTGGATCGTTCATGGGCGAGACCAAGGTGGTCGGCCATCGCGCGGACGTCGTTGTCCGTCTGCCGGATCAGCGGTTGCTGCTGATCGAGTGCAAGGTCTCGAACTCCGAAGTGAATAGCTTCAAGCGCGTCGTCGCTGACACCGGCGGCAAGGCGCCGAGCTGGTATCGCGACCTGGGCGCAGCCAATGTCGTGGCCTGCGCTGTCCTGAAAGGCGTCTTCAAGAAGGACAACCTGCTGCACGTGCAGGACGACAAGGACGTCTACATCTTCTGGTCGCACCGGCTCGAAGACATGGCCAACTACATCGGCCGAAACCCTTAGGCAGAACCGCCTTCAAGATAGGCGAGCACGCGACGGGCGATAGCGAGCAGCCCATCGTACGTGATGACCTGGATGCGATGCAGATGCCCATTGAGACGCCTGAGCGCCGCCTGCTGTTCAGCATCGCCATCGCGCCCAATTATGACCTTCGCGCAGATCTTGGTCACGTCCACCTCGTCGTTGGCCAGGATGGCGTCGCGTTGCCGGTCGAGCTTCTCCAGATAGTTCTGACATTGGGCGATCACCTTAGAGAGCTCGGCTGACGGGTAGAGCGTGTTGTGCGATCGGTCACGGACGAACAAGAGCTGCGTCGGCATCGGCGTCTTAATCTCGATGAGTTCGACAACGCCGCTGGTCGTTCGCCTCGTCAGGAAATCCACCTGCTCGTCGCGTGTCCAGCGCCGGCGATCAAGGACCGCGCTGTATTCGCTGCCGAAAATCCAGGGGTTCGCTTCGAGCAGCCGCTGGAAATCGGCTTCCCTGTCAGACGTCTCAATCAGCCCGTTGAGCTCGGCGACGGCCTTGCAATAGACCTCCAAATTCAACGCCGTCGCGGCCTTCTCAAGGAAGCTCTGATCCTCCGACAGCTTGGCCGCGAGCTTGGCCAGCACGCCGGGCGTTGAAGCCGCCTGGCGCATGAGGGTGGCAAGCGCATCGAGCTTCGCACTATCGCCAAGCTCGGTCAGTTGTCGCAGCGTCTGCGCGTCACGCCCAGCGTCCAGTACCAGGAAGCTTCTGGCCCGATCCGGCAGGTCTCCGCCGCGGGCCGTTAGAAGGAAATCCGAGAGTTTGGTAATCTCGCCGCCTTCGAGACTGAGGCTTCGCTCCTGCACGAACGTGCAGGCCACTTTCGTCATCTTGTAGGTCTTCAGGCTCAGCGTGTCGTGGTGGAAGGCGCCGGAGTGCTGATCCTGGATATCAGTAATCTTGGCGATCTTACGGACCTGAGGGCCGTCTTTCAACGTCACTTGCTTAACGGCGCGAAGGTTTGGATGACGGTCGGCAGCTGGCTTGGCGATCTCTACCTTCATATTCGTGATCCACTCCCGTTTAATTGACCCACCTTGAAGTATGTCAGACAAGAGGACCACAATGCCGAAGAAGCAGCATAAGCCCGAAGAGAACATCGCGAAGTTACGGCAGATTAATGTACTGGTCTCGCAGGGGCGATCCGTTGCCGAGGCGATCCGTTCGATCGGCATGACGGAAGTTAGTTACTAATTACCGCTGGCGCCGTGAGTTCGGCAGCCTGAGATCGGATCAGGTCAAGCAGATGAAAGAACTTGAGGTCGAGAGCGCGAGACTCCGCCGCGCCGCCCCCCTACCACGACGATCGCCGAGATCCTGACCAATATGTTGAAAGCGCCGCCCAGGATGAGCTCGCGGCGCCTTCGGTGTTACTGGTGCTGCAGGACCGCTTCGCGCGCCGCGTGGAGCGCCTGCTCCGCTACCGCGAGGGCCTCAAGGGCGGCTACTGCATCACGGCCGCGAGGATACGGTCCAGGAGGCGGAAGCTCGCCGGTATACGGCTCTACCCAGTGGAAGGTGTGGCCAGTGGCGATCTCGGCGATACGGCCGCCGTTCACGCCGAACCATGCCGCGATGTCATGCTGACGGTCGCCACGAGCCAGCATGGCCTTGGCGATTGCAGCATCCGCCTCATTGAGAACCATGCCGCTCTTGTGTGCCCGCGAGCCCATGGTCATGCCACCGCTTTCGAAGCGATGAGGTCATCGGCCGTCGTGAGCGACTTTGCCTCAGCATCAGAGAGCGGGAGCCCCAGCTTGCGCTTGACATAGGCCTTGGTGGCCTGACGCGCTTGGCGGTTGGACGCGACCGAACCGGCCACAACCACGACGCCTTCCCACTCAGGGTTGGACTTGCGCCAGTCGATGTCGGTCAGCTTTTCCAGGCGCTGGCTCCAGTCGTTCGGGTATTCCTTCATCAGTTCGGCACCGGCCGAGCCGATGGCGCGGAGGATCGTCGCGTGGGAAGCGATGCTCTCCTGGCGCAGTTCCATGGCCTTCATGCCTCCGTCGCGCACTGCGCGCCATGAAGGCATATAGTCGGCCACGGCCTTCCAGAAGGTCACCGACAGCGCGGCCAGTTCGGAGGGAGGAGCATTATCTTCGTCATCGTTGGCGGAGAGACCGGCAATGTCTCGGAACTTCAGCAGTTCATTGTTGGCCTCATAGATCGAGGACAGCGAGAAGAGCTTCGGCGAGCGGATGCCGATGGAGATGGCATCTCGGTCAACCATGCCGTCGAATACGTCGACCAGGCGAATGGTATCGAGCGTAAGGCGACTCATCGGGTCGCGCTTGTCGTAGAGGATATTGAGCGACTTCGACGTGTTCTGACCGTACCGGTTAAGGTCGGAAAACATCTGCTGCATGCGGTCGCGGTTCTCATATGGGAACAGGAGTACCGACAGCGTCTCGTCGCCGAGCTGTGGGTTTTCCTTGATAGCCTTGGCGATCGCTGCACAGCGGTGCTGGCCGTCGTTGATGACGAATTCCGCGTCTTGAAAGTCCATTTCAAGCATGCCGAGCCCATCGCCCCCGATGGGCTTGAAGTTTACGTCGCATTTATATGAAGCAGTGATCGACGAGAACAGATAACCCTCTTCGTTGTCAAGGATGTACTTCGCCATGTGGGGGATGCGTTTCTCGTTAAGGATGCGCTGCTCGCGCTCCTCAGGCGTGAACTCCGCCCAGTCGCGGAAGGTGAACATCTTCGGGACGACGCTCATCTTCATCATGCAGGAGTAGTATTCGCGCTGGCCAATAGCGCCTTTCATGGCCGGGAAGGAGACCTTCATTTTTCAGTTTTCCTCATGAGAGCTCGGGTTGGTGCCGGGGTTAGAGCGCCGTCGCTCAGTCCGGCGAGGGGTGAGCTCGCGAGAATATAAAGCACAGCTCTGAGGATTTACGTCAAGAGCTCGAATGCATTTTTTTCGGAGCTCTCATAAAAAAACAACAGAGCTCTCGCGATAACTGACAAGAGCTCGTCAAAGAAATTGAGTTCCCGGGGATGCGCCGCGTCGTGAGCAAGTTCGATTTGACAGCGGCCAACCTTGTCGGGGTGCTCGTCGATCGCAGAGGCGAATCGTCGCTAGCGCATTTTGGAGGGCTGATCGCAAAAGCCGCTGCGGGGCGCGAAAGCTGGCGCTGCTGATTTTGAGACATATCGGGCTGCTACCTCGCCCGGTAGCATTCGGCGATCGGCGGTGTTTAGCGAACCGAGAGAAATTCGAACACACACATCGAAATGATCGGTAGGCGCTCTTTTGCGGCCGCCATGATGCAACGCAGGGGAAGGCCGCTCCGAGTCATGCTCTACAAGCCGGCAGGTCAAGCACTACCGCCGCCGCGAGCCCATGACCATCCGCATCCCCATTTCCTGCGGTGGCACCACGAAAATTGCTTCAAACAGTGGGGGTCAGCGGGCGCGCGCCTGAAAGGCCGGGAAGGACTATGGGGCCGAACGTGTAACCGCGAGGTAACCACGGGCTTTCGGAGCCCTTCGGAAGCGACCTCGAAACCCTCAGGCCCAAAAAGCAAAAAGCGCCGGGAAACCCGACGCTTGCATGCTTCTCAAACCTTGAGATTGTCTGGAGCGGGCGAAGGGATTCGAACCCTCGACCCCAACCTTGGCAAGGTTGTGCTCTACCCCTGAGCTACACCCGCATCCGAGACAGTCACGCCGTGGCGGCGCGGCCGGGTTATTGCCCCAAAGCGCTGCGGAGTGCAAGCGTTTCGGCAAAGTTTTTTTGCCCCCTGTCGATAAATCCCGCAGCGGACCGGCTTCGCGCCTCGGAATGCCGGAGGGCGGGGTCCGTCGATTCCGGGCCGGAGACGGCTCGGCGCGCGGCGCGGCCCGTCCTTGCCGGAAATGCGGATTCCGCTGCCGCCTCAAATGGTCTAGAGCCGGATCGGATCGGATTGAAACGGTTTCCCGCCCCGCCATGATTCCCACGTCCCAGATCATCCCTCTGACCGATGCGGAGCTGTGCGCGCGCCTCGCGGCGAGCGGCATCGCGTTCCACCGCACCGACCATCCGGCCGTGTTCACGGTGGCGGAGACCGCGCCGCATCGCGACATGATGATCGGATTGCAGACCAAGAACCTGTTCCTGAAGGACAAGAAGGGCCGGCTCTTCCTGGTCTCGGCCAAATCCGACGCACGCATCGACCTGAAGCGCTTGCACGAGACGCTGGGCGCCAGCGGCCGGCTGTCCTTCGGTTCGGCCGAATTGCTGCTGGAGAAGCTGGGCGTCACGCCGGGCTCGGTCACGGCCTTTGCCGTCGTCAATGATCGCGAAGGGGCGGTGACCATGGTGCTCGACGCCAATCTGACGACCGGCGAGGAGGTCAACTTCCATCCCCTGGTCAACACCGCGACCCTGCGCATCGGCCGGGACGATCTCGTCGCCTTCCTGCGCGAGACCGGCCATGAGCCGCTGATCGTCGATTTGCCGGTGCCGCCCGATGGACAGAACGGCTAAAGCTCCCCATTTAAGGGGCGGCCGCGTCGCGGCCGCCAATTGCTGAAAACACGCGAATCCGAACGTCGGAACGACGGCATCACGAAGGGCGACCCATGCTGGTCAATGGCGAGGCGGCCGAGCAACCCGGCCTGATCAAGGACACCACCACCCAGGGCTTCCGCCAGGACGTCATCGCCGAATCGATGCAGCAGCCGGTGCTGGTCGATTTCTGGGCGCCGTGGTGCGGGCCGTGCAAGCAGCTGACGCCCGTCATCGAGAAGGCGGTCAAGGCCGCCGGCGGCAAGGTCAAGCTCGTCAAGATGAACATCGACGAGCACCCGCAGATCTCCGGCCAGCTCGGCATCCAGTCGATTCCCGCCGTCATCGCCTTCAAGCAGGGCCAGCCGATCGACGGTTTCATGGGCGCGCAGCCGGAAAGCCAGGTGAAGGCCTTCATCGAGCGCCTTGTCGGGCCGGTCGGGCCGGGCGAGGCGGAGGAGCTGATCGCGGCCGCTCAGGAAGCGCTCGCGGCCGGCGATGCCGCCGGGGCGAGCGAGCTCTACGGGCATGCCCTGCAGCTGGAGCCGGAGAACCTCGGCGCCATCGCCGGCCTCTCGCGGCTGCATCTCGACACCGGCGACATCGAGGGCGCCAAGGGCATCCTCGCCATGGCGCCGCAGGAGAAGGCGAGCGACCAGGCGATCGCCGCCGTGCGGGCCGCTATCGAGCTTGCCGAGCAGGCCGCCTCGCTCGGCGACACGGCCGAGCTCGAGGCGAAGGTCGCCGCCGATCCGAAGGACTATCAGGCGCGCTTCGATCTCGCGCTGGCGCTCAATGCGCGCGACAAGCGCGAGGAGGCCGTTGACCATCTGATCGCCATCATCAAGGCCGACAGGAAGTGGAACGACGATGGCGCGCGTAAGCAGCTCCTCCAGTTCTTCGAGGCCTGGGGGCCGATGGACGAGGCAAGCGTGGGCGGACGCCGGAAGCTGTCGACCCTGCTGTTTTCCTGAAGCGAGGATGCGCGGATGGGCATGAACGCCGTCTACAAGGGGGCCGGGGATTGCCCGCAGGTGATCCCGCTCTTCCCTTTGACCGGCGCGCTCTTGCTCCCGCGCGGACAGATGCCGCTCAATATCTTCGAGCCGCGCTATCTGGCGATGATCGATGACGCGATCCGGGGCGACCGCGTCATCGGGATGATCCAGCCCGAGCCGGATGACGGTCGCCGCGTCGAGATTCCGCCGCTGGTCAGGGTCGGCTGTCTCGGCCGCATCACCCAGTTCGCCGAGACCGGCGACGATCGCTACATCATCAGCCTGACCGGCATCAGCCGTTTCCGCGTCGTGGAGGAATTGTCCGTGGTGACGCCCTACCGGCAGGGACGGGTGGATTACGAGCCCTTCGCGGTCGATTTCATCGCCCGCTCGGGCGAGGAGGCGGTCGATCGCGACGGGCTGCTCAAGGCGTTGCGCGACTTCGCCAAGGCAAACGACCTCAAGATCGACTGGAAGGGCGTCCATGAGGCGCCGAACGAGGCGCTGGTCAACGCGTTGGCGATGATGTGCCCCTTCGGCCCGCGCGAGAAGCAGGCGCTGCTGGAGGCGCGCAGCCTCAAGGAGCGCGCCGAGGTGCTGGTGGCGATCACCGAGATCGAGCTGGCGCGCGGCGGCGGCGATCCGGACACGACGCTGCAGTGAGCTCCGCCATTTCCTCGTCCGAGCCGGTTGCCGTCGCGCCGCCGTCGACCTGGCCGCCGCGGCGCGCGGTCGTGGCGTGGATCTTCTTCGACTGGTCGGCGCAGCCTTTCTTCACGCTGATCACCACCTTCGTCTTCGCACCGTTCTTCGCCTCGGCCCTGGCAAGCGATGCGGCGGAGGGGCAGGCGCTGTGGGGCTATGCCACGGGCTTCGCCGGCTTCTGCATCGCGCTGCTCTCGCCGCTGCTCGGTGGCGTCGCCGACCGGACGGGGCCGCGCAAGCCCTGGATCGCGGCCTTCGGGGCGCTGCTGGTGATCGGTTCGGCCATGCTCTGGTTCGCGGTGCCCGGCTCGCCATGGGCGGTGACGATCGCGCTCGCCGGCTTCGTCATCGCGACGGTCGGCGCCGAATTCGCGACGACCTTCAACAATGCGATGATGACGCGGCTGGTGCCGGCGGAGCGGTTGGGCTGGCTCTCCGGCACGGGCTGGGCGGTCGGCTATCTCGGCGGGCTTCTCTCGCTGGCGGTGACGCTTGGCCTGCTGGCGGCCGATCCGCATACCGGCAAGACGCTGGCCGGGCTGTCGCCGATCTTCGGGCTCGATGCCGCCAGCCGCGAGGGCGACCGTTTCTCCGGGCCGCTGACGGCGCTATGGTTCATCGTCTTCGTCGCGCCGATGTTCCTGCTCACTCCCGACTCGCCGCGAACCGGGATGCGGCTCAAGGAAGCGGCGCAAGGCGGCGTCGGACGGCTCAAGGCGACGATCGCGGAATTGCCGAAGCTGCCTGCGCTCGGGCGTTTCCTGCTCGCGAACATGATCTACCAGGATGCGCTGGTCGCGCTCTTCGCCTTCGGCGGCATCTATGCGGCCGGCGTCTTCGGCTGGCAGACCATCGAGCTCGGCGTCTTCGGCATCCTGCTCACCGTCACCGGCACGCTCGGCGCCTGGCTCGGGGGCAAGCTCGACGACGCCATCGGCGGCAAGCCGGTGATCCTGGGCTCGATCGCCTGCCTGCTCTTCGCCTGCCTCGGCATTCTCTCGCTGAGCGCCGACCATATCCTGTTCGTGATCCCGGCCGCCCCGGCGGTGCCGGGGGATGGGCTCTATGCCTCGGTGCCGGAGCGAGTCTATCTCGGCCTCGGCCTGCTGATCGGCCTCGTCGCCGGTCCCATGCAGGCGGCTTCGCGCAGCCTGCTGGCGCGGCTCGCGCCGGAAGGACGGATCGGCGAATTCTTCGGGCTCTTCGCCCTGTCGGGGAAGGTGACGTCCTTCATGGGGCCGACGCTGGTCGCGCTGGCGACGAGCGTCTTCGCCAGCCAGCGCGCGGGCCTGGCGGTGCTGATCGTGTTCTTCCTGGCGGGCGGGGCGCTTTTGGCGGGTGTTAACGTGAAACGGGCGCCGTAGCGCCCGTCTGTCACTGCCGTCATGCTCGGGCTTGCCCCGAGCATCTTTGGAACCAGTTGTCTCTCGTCATGAGAGTCTCGGGTCGCCGCTCAGCGGCGCCCGAGAATGACATCCAGCCTTACCGAACCAGGATGTTCCTGAACTGCCAGGGATCGCTGGTATCGATGTCCTCCGGGAACAGGCCCGGGCGGCCGTCGAGCGGGGTCCAGTCGGTGTAATAGCCCTTCACCGGACCGAGATAGGGCATCTGGATTCCCAGGCAGCGGTCGAGATCCATCTCCTCGACCTCGACGATGCCGGCATTGGGATTCTCGAGCGCCCAGACCATGCCGGCGAGCACGGCCGAGGTGACCTGCAGGCCGGTCGCGGTCTGGTACGGAGCGAGCTTGCGGGCTTCCTCGGTCGAGAGCTGCGAGCCGAACCAGTAGGCGCCCTTGTCGTGGCCGTAGAGCAGCACGCCGAGCTCGTCGATGCCGTCGACGACCTCGTTCTCCTCGAGGATGTGGTGCTTCTCCTGCGGACGGCCAGCATTGCCGAACATCTCGTGGAGCGAGAGCACCGCATCGTTCGCAGGGTGATAGGCGTAGTGGCAGGTCGGCCGGTAGATCGCCTTGCCGCTCTCGTCGCGCACGGTGAAATAGTCGGCGATCGAGATCGACTCGTTATGCGTCACCAGGAAGCCGTATTGCGGGCCGGGCGTCGGGCACCAGCTGCGTACCTTGGTCTCGGCGCCGGGCTGCATCAGGTAGATCGCGGCCTGGGAGCCGGTCTCGTGGGTGCGGGCATTCTCCGGCATCCATTTCTCATGGGTGCCCCAGCCGAGCTCGGCCGGCTGCACGCCCTCGGAGATGAAGCCCTCGACCGACCAGGTGTTGACGAAGACGCCGGGCGGCTTGGGGTTCTTCGAACGCTGCGTGTCGCGCTCGGCGATATGGATGCCCTTGACGCCGACCTGCTTCATCAGCGCGGCCCATTCCTCGCGGGTCTTCGGCTGGGGCACGTTGAGGCGCATGTCGGCGGCGACGTTCAGCAGGGCCTTCTTGGCGAGCCAGGAGGCCATGCCCGGATTGGCGCCGCAGCAGGAAATGGCCGTCGTCGAACCAGGCTGACGGGCGCGCTTGGCGGCCAGCGTCATCTCGCGCAGGGCATAGTTCGAACGCTCGCCCGGCCCCTTGCTCTCGTCGAAATAGAAGCCGAGCCAGGGCTCGTTGACGGTGTCGATATAAAGCGCCCCTAAGCTGGAGCAGAATTCCATCAAGTCGCGCGAGCCGGTGTCGCAGGACAGGTTCACGCAGAAACCCTGTCCGCCGCCGGCCGTCAGCACCGGTTCGAGCAGCGCCTTGTAGTTCTCGGGCGTCAGCGCTTCCTGGATGAAGCGGATGCCACGCTCATCGAGGAGCGCCCGGTTCTCGTCGTCCGGCGCGATCACCACGAAGCGGCTCTTGTCGTATTTGAAATGCCGTTCGATCATCGGCAGCGTCCCGCGGCCGATCGAGCCGAAGCCGATCATCACGATCGGGCCGGTGATCTCGCCGTATACGGGCCAATCCGTCATTCTTTTGAACTCCTGGGTTCGGGAAACATCGAAGCGAAGGCTGGTATGGGCGGGCGGCCCCGGCGTCAACAGCCGCGGCGGCATCGGACCGATGCGCCAGGCTCGCCCGCGCCGGATTCAGGCCTGCGCGCCCGGATAATCGGCGTCGAGCACGAAGGGGTAGGGGCCGGGATAGCGTTCGACATAGGCCGTGTGGCTGACGAAGCCGGCGACCGGATCGTAGCTGTGCAGGAGATAGGCCGGCGGCTCCATATGGAAGGTCGCGGCGCCCTCCTCGGTCAGGTCGAGCGTGACCTGATGGGTGACCGAGGGGGCGATCTGGGCGAGGGTGCCGGCGAAACGCGTCACGATCGGGCGGTGGTGATGGCCGCACAGGATGCGCTCGACATTGGGATGGCGCGCGACGATGGCCGCGAATTCCTCGGCGCCCTCGAGCAGGCGGATGGCGTCCATGTGGCGGATGCCGCAGTCGAAGGGCGGGTGGTGCATGAAGATCGCCACCGGACGCCCCTGCGCCTCGGTCAGCGCCTTGTCGAGGAAGGCGAGCCGCGTCCCGCAGAGCGCGCCGGCGCTCTGGCCCGGCAGCAGCGTGTCGAGGCCGATCAAGCGCATCGGGCCGAGATCGGCGCAGAACTGGACGAAGCCGTCCTCGCGCAGGCTGCGCGGGTCGAAGCTCAGGCCGGCGAGCAGCGTCTCGCGGCGGTCGTGATTGCCGGGCACCAGCAGCACCGGCATCGGCAATCGGCGCAGCATGGCTTCCAGCAGCGCATATTCCTCCGGCAGGCCGCAATCGGTCAGGTCGCCGGTGATCACCACGAGATCGGGGCGCGGGCGCAGCGCCGCGATCGCGTCGATGGCGCGCTCGGTCAGCGCATTGGTCTCGGAGACGCGATAGGCCGGCTTGCCGCGCGGGCGGATATGCAGGTCGGTGAGATGGGCGATGAGCATGGGCGGTGTCCGGAATGCCGTCATGGCCGGGCCCGGGCCCGGCCATTTCAGGCGGAAGGTCAAAAGAGGGATGCCCGGGACAGGCCCGGGCATGGCGCTGGGCGCGATCAGTTGCTGCCGGGCAGCTTCAGCGCGGTCTGCTCGACATAAGGCTTCATGATCTCGTCGGCGGCCTTCTGGGCGGCGACCAGCGCCTCCTTCGGCGATTTCTTGCCGGAGAGGACATTGGCGAGCTCGTCCTCGACCGCCTTGCGGACCGGCACGGTCTTGTAGGTGGCGAACCACGGCCTAGCATAGGCGAGCTGGTCGACAGCAACCTTGGCGTCAGGGTTCTTGTCGAGGAAGGCCTTCATCTCGGGCAGTTCATAGGCCTGCATGTTCGGCGCGAAATAGCCGGTGGCGCGGCTCCACCAGCCCGATTTCTCAGGGCTGGTCATCCAGTTGATCAGCGTCCAGGCGGCCTTGCGGCGCTCGCCCTCGACGCCTGTCGGAACCACCAGCGAGGCGCCGCCGATCGGAACCTGATTCTGCAGGTTCTTCGGCACGAAGGCGACCTTGAGCGGGAATTTGGCATTGCTGCGCACGAAGGTGAGCGAGCCGGTCGAGTGCAGCATCATCGAGGCCTGGCCGGAAAGGAAGGCGGTCGAGACCGCGCCGTTCTGCTGCACGCCGGGCTGCAGGACCTTGTTCTTGACGAGGTCGCTCCAGAAGGTCAGCGCGCCCAGCGTCGAGGGCTCGTCGTAATAGACCTCGCCGGCATAATCGACGTTGAACCAGCGCCCGCCATTCGAATAGGTCAGCGCCTGCAGCAGCCAGCCGCCGGTGTCGTATTGCGAGGGGATCGCGATACCCCAGCGCGTGACGCGGTCGCCTTCGCGCTTGGTCAGCTTCGCGGCGGCGGCGGCGAGCTCGGTCCAGTTCTTCGGCGGATTCTCGGGGTCGAGCCCGACTTCCTTGAAATGCTCGGCGTTGATGTAGAGGATCGGCGTCGAGTTGTGGAAGGGCACGCCATAGACCGAGCGGTCGAGCACGGCATTGCCGGAGAGCGCCGGGAAGAACTGGCCCATGAACTGGTCGTTGCTCTTGCCGTCGGCCTTGATCAGCGTGTCGAGCGGCTGGATCTCGCCCTCGATCTGGAGGTCGCGCAGGAAGTTCGCGGACATGATCGAGACCGCCGGCGGCTTGCCGGCCTTCATCGCGGCGCGGGTCTTGATCAGGGTCTCGTCATAGGAGCCGGTATAGACCGGCGTCACCTTGATCGCCGGATGGCCCTCGTTGAACTCCTTGATCAGGGTGGCCATGTCGCGGGCGAGCTGCCCGTCGACGGGAACCGGGAAGAACAGCTCGATCTCGGTCGGGGACTGTCCGAAGGCCGGCGTCATTGCGAGGGTCGCGGCGAGGGCGGCGCCGGCGAGAAGGGAACGGCGGGTGGTCGTCATGAGGCAATCCTCTATTTGATGCCGGAGGAGACGAAGGAGTTGACGAAGGCGCGCTGGAACAGGACGAAGGCGAGGATCAGCGGCGCGCTGACGATGAGCGTGCCTGCCGCGATGACGCCCCAGGCCTGCGCGCCCTCGGCCCCACGGGTGAAGGTGGCGAGCCCGACGGTGAGCGGGCGCAGATCGGGCGAATTGATCACCATCAGCGGCCAGAGGAACTCGTTCCAGTGGCTGGTGACCGAGACGATCGCGAAGGCGATCAGCGAGGGCTTGGCCAGCGGAAGGTAGATCAGGCGGATGCGCTGCCCGATGGAAGCGCCGTCGATCAGCGCGGCTTCCTCCAGCTCGCGCGGGATCGCGCGGAAGGCCTGCCGCATCAGGAAGGTGCCGAAGGCGGAGGCGAAATAGGGCGCCATCACGCCGAGCAGGCTGTCATAGAGGCCGAGCGAGGCAATCGTCACCAGATTGGGCACGATCAGCGCGACCGGCGCCAGCATGAGCTGCGTCAGGAACAGATAGAAGCAGAAGCTGCGGCCGGGGAAGTCGATCCGCGCGAAGGCATAGCCCGCCAGCGTGATCGTGACGAACTGCACCGCTAGGATGCCGAAGCTGATGATCGCGGTGTTGAGGCCGTAGCGTGGGAAATCGGCGAGCCCCCAGGCCTCGGCGAAATTGGCGAGGCTCGGCACATAGTCCGGGATCAGCGCGGCCATGCCGGCGCCGGTGCTCTCCGGGTTGAAGGCCGCGACCAGCATCCAGAGGAACGGCACGGCCCAGAGCGCGGCGACCAGCAATGTCGCGCCATAGCCGAGCTTCGGCGAGATCTCGCGATTGGCGACGCTCATGATTCCGGCTCTCCGAAGGAGCGCTCGAGAGTGCGCAGCGAAGCCGCCGTCAGCGCCAGCAGGAGCCCGAGCATCGCCAGCGAGCCGGCGGCCGCCCGGCCGGGCTCATAATTTTCGACCGCCTGCTGGTAGACGTAGAACAGCAGCAGGTTGGTGGCGTCGGCCGGGCCGCCCTTGGTCAGGACGAAGACGTGGTCGACCTGCGTCACGACATTGGTCAGGCCGATGACGAGGACGAAGCCGATGGTGGGCTTGAGATAGGGCAGGGTGACATAGCGCAGGCGCTGCCAGGGATTGGCGCCTTCGAGGATCGCCGCCTCGTTGGCGTCCGCCGGAATCGCCTGCAGCCCGGCGAGGAAGAACAGCATGTAGTAGCCGGCGTTCTTCCAGATCGTCAGCACCATGATCGACCAGAGCGCGACATCGGGGTCGCCGAGCCAGTTCGGGCCGGAGAGGGCGAGCTTGGCGAGGTAGTAGTCGAGAAGCCCGACATTGGGCAGGAACAGGAACAGGAAGATCGAGGCGGCGGCGACGAGCGGCAGCAGCACCGGCAGGAAGAACAGCGAACGCAGCACGGTGTTGATGCGGTTCGAGCGCGCCAGCGCCAGCGCGAAGCCCAGCGCCAGCACGAGGCTCGGCAGCACCGTGCCGAAGGCATAGATCAGATTGTTGACCAGCGCCTTGCGGAAGGCGGGGTCAGCGACGAGATCGGCGAAGTTCTTCAGGCCGGTATAGACCTGCGGCCCGCCGACACGCTGCTGGCCGTGCAGCGACTGCCAGGTCAACTGGATGATTGGCCAGTAGGTAAACAGCGCCAGCAGCACGAGCGAAGGCGCGAGCAGGCCGAAGGCGACGAGCGTCTTCCGGCGTGGATGCCTGATCGCCAGGCGCCATGCTGGTGCCGGCCGGCTTGCGATGATGGTGTCGGCCATGATGCGTCCCGTCTTGGGGCGCGGTCATGGCCGGGGTCGGTGACGGAGCCGTCACAGTGGGATGACAGCTCGGTGACGAACCCCGCATGTCGCGGGGTGCGCTGTCAATATTTCAGGCTGCCTTGCGCAGCGGCACAACACCTTCGGCCAGTTCGCCGGTCGCGATGAGCACGCCCTGCGCGCCATCGAGTGCGCCGTCGCGCAATTCGATGGCGAGGAAGCGCTCGCGCTCGACCGGGCCGGGCATGGCGAGGTCGCGGGTCAGCGCCGGATCGAAGCCGAAGCGGGCGTAATAGGATGCGTCGCCGACGAGGATGACCGCGCCGTGGCCACGGCAGGCCGCGCGCCAGAGCGCCTCGCGCATCAGCATCTTGCCGAGGCCCTCGCCCTGAAGCTCGGGCTTCACCGCGAGCGGGCCGAGCATGAGCGCCGGCACGCCGTTGGCTTCGACATGCCAGAGTCGGACCGTGCCGACGATCTCGCCGTCCAGCTCGGCGGTCAGGGCGAGCCCTTCCGCCGGCAAGCGGCCCTCGCGCAGGCGCTCGCTCGACTTGGCGGTGCGGCGCTCGCCGAGGCAACGGTCGAGCAGCGCCTCGCGGGCGGGAACATCGGCAGCGATTTCGTCGCGGATCCGGATCATGACGCACCTCCGGCCGGAGCGCCCGCTTCCTGGCGGACCTTCCCGGCGCCGCGCGAACGCGGCCACAAGCAGAACAGGATGTGGGAAGAGGGGTCCGGCGGGAGCCACGCCCGCGCTCCATTCTGGAGACGCGGTCGCTCCGCCCGGATTTCGCCGGGCAGCCTGCCGTTTCGGACAGGGCGCTTCGCCGGACCCGATTGGTGAGGGAGGGCCGGTCAGCCCTCCCACGTCAGATGACGTACTGCCTCAGCGGCGGGAAGCCGTTGAAGGCGACGGCCGAATAGGTCGTCGTATAGGCGCCCGTGCCCTCGATCAGCACCTTGTCGCCGATCTCCAGCGAGAAGGGCAGCATGTACGGGGTCTTCTCGTACATGACGTCGACCGAGTCGCAGGTCGGGCCGGCGAGCACGCAGGGAACCGTCGCATCGCCATCGCGCTCGGTGCGGATGGGATAGCGGATCGCCTCGTCCATCGTCTCGGCCAGGCCGTTGAACTTGCCGATGTCGAGATAGACCCAGCGGACCTTGTCGTCCTCGGCCTTCTTCGAGATCAGCACGACCTCGGCCTCGATCAGGCCGGCTTCGCCGACCATGCCGCGGCCCGGCTCGATGATCGTCTCGGGCAGCTGGTTGCCGAAATGCTTCGACAGCGCCCGGAAGATCGCGTCGCCATAGGAGGGCACGCCCGGAATCGGCTTCAGGTAGCGCGCCGGGAAGCCGCCGCCGAGGTTGACCATCGACAGCGAGATGCCACGGGTGGCGCACTCCTTGAAGACCGCCGAGGCCGAGGCCAGGGCGGAATCCCAGGCGTTCACATTGGCCTGCTGCGAACCGACATGGAACGAGATGCCATAGGCGGTCAGGCCCAGGCGATGGCCGTGCTCGAGCACATCCGCGGCCATCTCGGGCACGCAGCCGAACTTGCGCGAGAGCGGCCAGTCGGCGCCGGCACCGTCGCAGAGGATGCGGCAGAAGATGCGCGCGTCCTTCGTGCCGGTCTTGTCCGCCGAACGGGCGACCTTCTCGACCTCGGCCGTGCAGTCGACCGCGAAGAGGCGCACGCCGAGCTCCATGGCGCGCACGACGTCGCGCTCCTTCTTGATGGTGTTGCCGAAGGAGATGCGGTCGGCGGTGGCGCCGGCGGCGAGCGCGAGCTCGATCTCGACGACCGAGGCGCAGTCGAAGCAGGAGCCGAGCTTGGCGAGCAGGGCAAGCACCTCCGGCGCCGGGTTGGCCTTCACCGCGTAGAAGACGCGGGTGTCGGGCAGCGCACGGGCGAAGGCGTGATAGTTCTCGCGCACGACATCGGTATCGATGACGACGCAGGGCCCGTCCTCGCGGCGGGTACGAAGAAACTCACGGATGCGGTCGGTCATGACGCGCGACTCCCCCGGCGCAAGCGGCGCCGATGCGATGTATCGCCGAATGAATCGCTGCCGTCGCGAGGCGCTGTGGAGACGCCGGCGACAGCGGACGAAACGTCCGGACCCGAAACACCGTTCGATTGGGGAAGACCCCGCACGGCCGGCAATGAAGGACAAGCCTCTTCGGTGTTGGCCTTTGGAGGACCAACGAGACCAAAAAAGCCCGCTCCGTCGTTGCTTTAAGCTGCGTCCCCCGTGGAGATTCGGGGTTCGCCGGTTTTGCCTCCGGCTGCTGGTCTGTGTCGGGGAACAATCTCCTTGCGGAGACTGGGAGGCGTGATTTGAGGGATGTCCATCCCCTCCATCCGTCCTCCAACCCCTGGCGGCTGTCCGGCCTCTTGTCCGGATGCCCACCGACCAGCACGCGGCCACAGGCACGTGCGAATTGGGTGAACGCGATATACGGATAGCGACCCCGGACCACAAGTGTTTTGTGAACCCGAAGCCGCATTTTTTTGCAGGGCGGATCTGCGCGCCTCCGGGAACGGGTTAACGGCGGAAAGCGCTGTGCCGGCTATGGGTTAGCCGCGCTTCTCGCAGAAGCGGATTCGATTGCCGAACGGGTCCGGCACCTGCAGGGTGCGCCCGCCCGGCCCATCCTCCTCGATGCCCGGTCGCGAATAGGTATAGCGCTTTGCGATCAGCTCGGCATGGAGGGCGTCGATGCCGTCCATCCAGACGAAGACGGTCGAGCCGGGGCTGGCGTCGCCGTGATGCTCGGAGAGATGGAGCTCGAGCCCGGAGCGCGAGACCTGCATATAGAGCGGCGTGTCCGGCCCGAAGCGATGGTCCCAGTCCATGCGGAAGCCGAGGAAGTCGAGATAGAACTCCTTTGCCTTGGCTTCGTCGAAGATGCGCAGGATCGGGATGCCCATCCGCAGGCGCACGGCTTCGGCGGGCTTTTCGGCGGGCATGGCCGGCCCGGTCTCGCCGATCCTGGCCGCCAGCACGTTCCAGTCGTCATGGCCGAACTGGCGCGCCACGATCTCGAGGGTCTCGGAGTGGGTCAGCTGAACCTGCCTGGCGGCCATGGCCTCGCGCAGGCTTTTCGCCATCAGCTTCGCGTCGCGGAAATCGCGCATCGTCGTGATCCTTCTCGTTCGGGACGGAAACGATCGGGGCTCGCCTTGCCGATATCCGTCCGCGAGGAGAGCGGGATCAGGACAGCGTCGTCTCAAGGGATGCGTTCACCATGCCCAAGGGGCGCGAGCGGCTGGCCGCATCCGGCCGGGGGCAAAGGTTGCCATCTCTTCATGTCTTGTCAATCGCGCTGCCCTAGACCGGCCCCATTTCATGGCGTTAAGTCGCTGGCGCAGGCGCCTCCGCGACAACCGGTACCCAGTAGACGGACGAGAGATGACGAAGTTTGACCGCCGCCGCGTCCTTGGCGGGATTTCCGCCATGCTGTGCCTTTCGGCGGCTCCGTCCGCCCTGCTCGCACAGCAACCGCAGAATCCGAACCCGGTGCCGCCGCCGCAGACGCCGCCACAGCCGCGCTTCGGCTTCGAGGATGTGCAGCGCCGGGCGCGCGAGGTCGCCGCCGTCGCCTATGAGCCGCCGGCGGCCCTGCCCGAGCCGCTTGCGCGGCTCGACTACGATTCCTGGCGCGACATCCGCTTCCGCCCGGACCGGGCCCTGCTCGCGCAGAACGGCTCGCCCTTCCGGATGCAGATGTTCCATCCGGGCTTCCTGTTCACCCGGCCGGTCACGGTCAATGTGGTGCGCGACGGCGTGCCGACGCCGGTGCCCTATTCGGCCAATCTGTTCGACTACGGCAAGGTCAAGTTCGACAAGCCGCTGCCGGTCAATCTCGGCTTCGCCGGCTTCCGGCTGCACTACCCGCTCAACGATCCGCGCGTCCTCGACGAATTGATCGCCTTCATCGGGGCGAGCTATTTCCGCGTGCTCGGCCGCGAACAGCGCTACGGGCTGTCGGCGCGCGGGCTCGCCATCGGGGCAGGCACGAACAGCGAGGAATTCCCGGTCTTCCGCGAGTTCTGGGTCGAGCAGCCGGCCGCGAATGCGGAGCGGATCATCGTCAACGCGCTGCTCGATTCGCCTTCGCTGACCGGCGCCTATCGCTTCACGATCTATCCGGATGTCGACACGCTGGTCGAGGTCGCGGCGACGCTCATCCCGCGCAAGCCGATCGAGAGGCTCGGGCTCGCGCCGCTGACCTCGATGTTCTTCACCGGCGAGAACGACCGCCGCTTCTTCGAGGATTACCGCCCGGAGCTGCACGATTCCGACGGGCTGATGATCCATTCGGGCTCGGGCGAGTGGCTGTGGCGGCCGCTGCGCAATCCGAAGCAGCAGGCGGTCTCCGCCTTCGTCGAGCGCAGTCCACGCGGCTTCGGCCTGATGCAGCGCGACCGCAATTTCGAGCACTATCAGGATCTCGACCTCGCCTATGAGCGCCGGCCGTCCTACTGGGTCGAGCCGCAGGGCGACTGGGGCGAGGGCGTGATCGAGCTGATCGAGATGCCGACGACGGATGAAAGCAACGACAATGTCGTCGTGCAGTGGACGCCGAAGACACCGCTGGAGCCGGGCAAGGAATTCGCCTTCGGCTACCGGCTGACGGCGATGCTGGATTCCAGCGATCTCCATCCCGGCGGGCGCGTGGTCAACACCTTCCAGGCGGCGCCGAAGGCGCTCGGTTCGGTCGAGCCGGTGGCGGACGGCGCGCGCCGCTTCATCGTCGATTTCGCCGGCGGCGATCTCGACTACCATCTCAAGCAGCCGGACAAGGTGGAGATCGTGCCGTCGATCACCCGCGGCAAGATCGATCGCGCCTTCCTGGTGCCGAACCCGAAGATCAACGGTTTCCGCGCCTTCGTCGACATCACCGGCGAGCCGGGGCAGCTCGCCGAGATGCGCGCCTTCCTGAAGAGCGGCCCCAAGACGCTGACGGAAACCTGGAGCTATCCGTGGCGCGCGGAGGCCAGCGAGAAGCCCGCCCCGCAGCAGCCGGGCCAATAGCACGGGCCGCCAAGGAGAGACGCGATGGACGTCGTCGAGAAACCGGAAGAGAACCGCTTCGAGCTCGCTCTCGAGGGCGGCACTGCGGTTGTCGCCTATCGGATGGACGGCAACCGGCTCGTCCTGATCCATACCGAGGTGCCCGAGCAGTTCGCCGGCCAGGGCGTCGGCTCGCGGCTGGCCAAGGGCGTGTTCGAGCTGATCCGGGCGAGCGGGCGCAAGGCGGTGGTGCGCTGCCCGTTCCTCAAGGCCTGGGTCGCGAAGCATCCGGAATACGACGACATCGTCGACGGCTGAGCGGGCTCAGCGTTCCCTGGGGCCCGGCTCCTTGCGGCCCTTGCGCGCGGGCTGCTTCTTGCGGCCGTAGAGTTCGAGCCGGTGGCGGACGAGCTCGTAGCCGAGTTCGGCCGCGATGCGCCGCTGCAGCTCCTCGATCGCATCCGAGGAGAACTCGATCACGTCGCCGCTATCGACGTCGATGAGATGGTCGTGATGCTGCTGGTCGGCGTGCTCATAGCGCGAGATGCCGTCCTCGAAGGCATGCCGCTCGATCGCGCCCTGCGATTCCAGCACCTTCATGGTGCGGTAGACGGTCGAGAGCGAGAGCGTCGGATCCTGCGCGAAGGCGCGCGTGAAGATGCCCTTCGCGTCGGGATGATCGTCGGCCTCGGCCAGCACGCGCAGGATCAGGCGGCGCTGCTGCGTCATGCGCAGGCCCGCCCCCTTCAACTGGCTTTCGAAAACGGCAACGCGCCGGTCGGTTTCACTCATGCTCAGCCCATAGCAATGAGTGCGGCTATTTGCAAAAGCTGCCTTTTTGGAAGTCATAAGCATTCGCATTAAAATCGCGAATGCGTGTCATTCCCATCTGGATCATGAGCGCGTTGTCCGGCCGCAAATCCGGCCCTGCGCGTCACGCGGCGCCGCGCGCCTTCGCGAGCTCGGGGGCCAGTTCGGCGACGATCTCGAAGGAGCGCTTGCGCTTCTCATGGTCGAAGATCGGGGCCGTGACCATGATCTCGTCGGCGCCGGTATTGGCGACGAAGGCGCCGAGCTCGCGCCGCAACGTCTCGGGCGAGCCGATGAAGGCATAGCGCAGCATCTGCGAGACATGCGCCTTCTCGGCCGGGCTCCAGTACTGCTCGATGTCGTCGATCGGCGGCTGGAGCTTGCCGCGCGCGCCGCGGACCATGCCGACGAAACGCTGCTGCAGGGAGGTCGCGAGATGACGCGCCTCCTCATCCGTCTCGGCCGCGACGACGTTGATGCCGGGCATGGCGTAGGAGGATTGCAACTGCTCCGACGGCTTGAAGCGCTCGCGATAGACGGCGAGCGCCTGCATCAGCGCGTCCGGGGCGAAATGCGAGGCGAAGGAATAAGGCAGGCCGAGCTCGGCGGCGAGCTGCGCGCCGAACAGGCTGGAGCCGAGAATCCAGAGCGGTACGTTCAGCCCTTCACCGGGCACCGCGCGGATCGCCTGGTTAGGGCCGGCCGGGGCGAAGAGCGCCTGTAATTCCAGCACATCCTGCGGGAAGCTGTCGGAGGACATCGGGCTGCGGCGCAGCGCCCTGAGCGTGAGCTGGTCGGTGCCGGGGGCGCGGCCGAGGCCGAGATCGATGCGGCCGGGAAAGAGCGCCTCCAGCGTGCCGAACTGCTCGGCAATGACGAGCGGAGCATGATTTGGCAGCATGATGCCGCCGGCACCGATCCGCATCGTCTTCGTGGCGGCGGCGAGCTGGCCGATCACCACCGAGGTCGCGGCGCTGGCGATGCCGACCATGTTGTGGTGCTCGGCCACCCAGTAGCGGGTGAAGCCCAGAGCTTCGGCATGGCGGGCGAGGTCGATCGACTTCAGCAGCGCCTCGCGCGGGCCTTCCCCTTCGACGACGGGAACGAGATCGAGGACGGAGATCGCGACCATGGCGGGCCCTGCTGGCTGGTGCCGGAGCGAGCCGGCGACGATGGCGTGGCCTCACCAGATGGGAAGGATGGGCGTCGCGGTCCAGAGGTGCCCGCGCTTCGTCATGGCGCGCCTGCGCTGGCGTTCTGGCGGAACGGGCGCCGGGCTGACGCGTTGCCCAGATGACGGCCGCGTTTCCGCGCGGCGCCATCGAAAGGGGGGCAACCCATGACCACGACTGCCAATCCGGCCAAGGAGAGCTTGCGCAAGGAGCAGAAGGAGCAGCGCAAGGCCGAGCGCGAGCACGGCAAGGACGCCGAACTCAACCGGGCGCTGAAGGATACCTTCCCGGCCAGCGATCCCGTCGCGACCCAGACGCCGACCAAGCCCGGCGGCCGGGGAAAGCGCTGACGCGGCGGATCAACCGCGCTGGTAGAGCAGGCGGGCGCGGATCGTGCCGTCGAGCGCGCGGATCTCGCGCAGGATATCGGTCGCCTCGGGGCTGGTGACGCCGTCGGCCTCGATGACCGCGTAACCGACCTCGCCGTCGGTGTGATAGTTCTGCGCGGCGATGTTGACCTGGCGATTGGCGAAGACGTCGTTGAGGCGCCTGAGCATGCCCGGAACATTGCGCTGGACATGGATGAAGCGCGTGCCGACGGCCCGGGCCGGGATCTGCACCTGCGGGAAGTTGACCGCGCCCACCGTCGCGCCGACATCGGAATAATCGACGAGCTTGCGCGCCACCTCGGCGCCGATCCGCTCCTGCGCCTCTTCGGTGGAGCCGCCGATATGCGGCGTCAGGATGACGTTGGCGCAGCCTTGCAGCGGCGAGACGAAGCGTTCGGCGTTGGAGGCGGGCTCGACCGGGAAGACGTCGACCGCGGCGCCGGCAAGATGGCCGCTCTTCAGCGCCGCCGCCAGCGCGCCGAGATCGACGACCGTGCCGCGCGAATTGTTAATGAGGTAGCTGCCGCGGTTCATCTGGGCGAGCTGCTCGGCGCCGATCATGCCATGGGTCTGCGGCGTCTCGGGAACGTGCAGCGAGACGATGTCGGCCGAGCCGAGCAGTTCCGCCAGGCTGCCGACCGGCTCGGTGTTGCCGTGGCGCAGCCGGTCGGTGTGATCGTAATAGATCACGCGCATGCCCATCGCCTCGGCCAGCGTCGAGAGCTGGCTGCCGATATTGCCGTAGCCGACGATGCCGAGCGTCTTGCCGCGCACCTCGAAGGAGCCCTCGGCCGACTTGTCCCAGCCGCCCTCATGGGCCGAGCGCGAACGATCGGGGATGCGGCGCAGCAGCATGACGATCTCGCCAATGGTCAATTCGGCGACGCTGCGGGTGTTGGAGAAGGGCGCGTTGAAGACCGGCACGCCCTGCTGGCGCGCGGCTTCCAGGTCGACCTGGTTGGTGCCGACCGAGAAGCAGCCGACGGCGAAGAGCCGGTCGGCGGCGGCGAAGATCTCCGGCGTCAGCTGGGTGCGCGAGCGGATGCCGAGGACATGCACGCCCCGGATCTTCTCGATCAGCGCCGCCTTGTCGAGCGCCTTGGGCAGGCGTTCCAGATTGGAGTAGCCGGCCTGCTGCAGCAGCGCGACGGCGGAATCGTTGATGCCTTCCAGCAGCAGGACCTTGATGCGGTCCTTGGGAAGGGAGAGGCGTTCGCTGGCAGGGGTCATGGAATTCGCGCTCGTGAAGGAGCGGTTGCTATAGTCCTCGCCGGGCGCGAGGCCAACGCCCTAGATGCAACGCTGACGCGCGAAACGCCGCAAGCGATGCAAAAACCTCATGCCTTCTCGATCACCAGCGTCGAGCCTTCGACGCGTACGACCTTGACCTCCGTGCCCGCCAGCAGCTCGGGGCCGATGATCCGCCAGGAGGAATCGCCGACGCGGACGCGCCCTTCGCCGCCGGTCATCGTTGCTTCCAGCCGGAAGACCTTGCCGATGAGCTGGCGGCCGCGGTCGTTGAGCCCGGTCGCCGCATCGGGCTCCTCGCCGCGGCGGCGGGTCAACAGTCGCCCGGCGGCGACGCTGGCGATGGCGAGGATCGCGAAGACGATCGAGGCCGCCTGCCAGCCGAGGCCGAAGATGCCGACGACCGCGCCAGTGACGAGCGCGGCGAGGCCGAGCCAGATCAGGAAGACGCCCGGCGCCAGGATCTCGCCGCCGATGAGGACGAGGCCGAGAATGGCCCAGAGCCAGCCATTATGGGTGAGGAGCCAGTCAGGCATGGCGACCTCAGCTATTCGCGCGCCCGGCCGGCGGAACCGAGCCCGAATTGCGCCGCGCCGCGACGGCGTCCTCGCCGAAGACGGCCTTGGTGAGCTGGGCGATGCCGCCGACCGTGCCGGCGAGCGAGGCCGCCTCGATCGGCACGATCACCACCTTGCTGTTAGGGCCGGTCGCGATGGCCTTCAGCGCATCGGTATAGCGCTCGGCGATCAGGAAGTTGGCGGCCTGGATGTCGCCCTTGCCGATCGCCTCCGAGACCATGGCGGTCGCCGCCGCTTCCGCCTGCGCCAGCCGCTCGCGCGCCTCGGCGTCGCGCAGCGCCGATTCCTTGCGGCCCTCGGCGGCGAGGATCTGAGACTGCTTCTGGCCCTCGGCCTTGAGGATCTCGGCCTGGCGCAGGCCTTCCGCTTCCAGGATCGCGGCGCGCTTCTCGCGCTCGGCCTTCATCTGCCGGTTCATCGCGCCGGCGATGTCGGCCGGCGGCAGGATGTCGCGGATCTCGATGCGCGTGACCTTGACGCCCCAGGGCGAGGCGGCGGCGTCCATGACGCGCAGCAGCCGCTCATTGATCTCGTCGCGATGGGAGAGGAGCTGGTCGAGGTCCATCGAGCCGACGACGGTGCGGATATTGGTCATGGTCAGGACCATCAGCGCATCGTTGAGCGAGGACACCTCGTAGCAGGCCTTGGCCGCGTCGAGCACCTGGTAGAAGGCGGCGGCGTCGATGCGCACGCCGGCGTTGTCCTTGGTGATCGCCTCCTGCGAGGGAATGTCGAGCACCTGCTCCATGACATTCACCTTGTGGCCGATGCGGTCGATATAGGGGACGATCAGCCCGAGGCCGGCGCTGAGCGTGCGCGAATAGCGGCCGAAGCGCTCGACGGTGTAGTTGAAGCCCTGTGGAACGGTGCGGACGCCGCGCGCGATCGTCAGGATCACCAGCGCCACCACGACGATAACCGCGATATTGAAGCCCGACAGATCCATTCCGTTTCCCCCGCCGCGTTAGGCCTGCCCGTCTTTGCCGGCAGCGGCCCAAACTGGCGGTTGTGGCGGGCGGATGCAAGCGCGGGCGCAAACGTCTTCGCCCGCCCGCGTCGCCGCGTTCGGTGGTGGTGAGGGGCAGCGGAGCGCCGCGAGGCGCGGTGGATATAAAGCCGCTTCCATTGAGCCAGGATGCGGCGCGGAAGGATTGAGCCACCTTCCGCACGCCCCGTGGCGCTCCGCTTCCGGCGTTCTTTAAGTCTCCGGGCCGCGCTTATCGGGCCTGCGGCCATCCTTCGCCGCGAGCCCTTTCGACGCCAGTTCGGCTCATCGCCTTGTCGCGTCTACTCGGGCATGGGACGAAGGCGTGCTGCCATCGGCCGTTCCCAGCGAGCTCCTCGCACAGGGATCGTAGTGTCCCCAGGGCGGTGCCCCGAAGCCTCCCGGGAGTGGATCGTGACTCCACCCGCAGGCGCCGACCTCAGCCCCACCAACGGCACACCTCCGGATGGCTGCCCCTCGGGGATGAGGTGGCCCGAGGATAGGCGCGATGTGGGAGGGCGGGGATAAGTTTGCAGGGGAAGTGCGACGGCCCCTTCCTTCTCCCGGGTGGGAGAAGGTGGCGCGGAGCGCCGGATGAGGGTGTGTGCTTTCCGCAGAAGGCGCGGCGGCCGCGTCGTGCCTTGGCGGGAAGCGGCGGTCCCTCACCCCTGCCCCTCTCCCATCCGGGAGAGGGGTTCCCCGCGCCTTGCATCGGAGCCGCGAACGCCACCGATGTCCTAGCTCTGTGCCGCTGCCGTGTCGCAGCGCTGGAGCAGGCGTGAGGCGGCGGTGACGCCGGCGAGCGAGAAGGTGTAGCTCGTGGCGTTGCCACGGGCCGAGCGGGCTTCGAGCACCATGTCGCTGCCCGCGCGCATCGCCGCGAGAAGGGCGGGCTCACGCTCGACCTTCTCGAGCCAGGCGTTGTTGCCCTCGGTCAGCATGCGGAACTCCTCGTCGCCGATGGTGACGGTGACGGTCGAGTTCGTGGCGAAGCTGTAGCCCGTCTGGAAACTCGATTCCGTATTGGTGCCGTTATTTCCCGTCTGGACGAAGAAGAAGACCTCGCCGTGACGCAAGCCCGACGGATTCTCGGCCGTGGGGCTGCTCATGATGAAGCAACGGGTCGAATTGTCCTTGTCGTAGGCTGCCGCACTCCAGGCGTTGAACTGTCCGAGCGATTTGGCGGAAGCCGCTTCAGCACCCGTGCTCGTCAGCAAAGCCAGGCAGATTGCCGAAAGCGTTGTCTTGATCATCCGTTCATCTCCTTTCGCAGCGCGCAACTTGGAAAGAAGAGCCTTACCGAGGCGTAAACATGACCTCACGAATCCGTGCGTCCATCAGGCGCAGGCGCAGCTGCGAGCCGCCCATGCGCCGAGCCAAAACGACAATGCCCGGCCGGAGCCGGGCATGACGAAAGCGAAGCCGGAAGCGTTCTGCTTCAGACGTACTGGCCGTGGCAATGCTTGTATTTCTTGCCGGAACCGCAGGGGCAGGCCTCGTTGCGGCCGACCTTGCCCCAGGTCGAGGGATCGTCGGGGTTGCGGTCGAGCACCGCCGTATCGTCGGCACCGAGCGCCGCGAACTGCACGCCGCCGCTGCCGCCATAGTCGCCGCCGAAACCGCCCACCGGGCCCGCATCCTGCACCTGCAGCGGGGCCTGCTCCTCGGGCTGATCGAAGCGGACCTCGACGCGCGAGAGATGGCCGGTGACCTGCTGGCGGAGCTGCCCGATCAGCCCGTCGAAGAGCTCGAAGGCCTCCTGCTTGTATTCCTGCAGCGGGTCGCGCTGGGCATAGCCGCGCCAGCCGATGACCTGCCTGAGATGGTCGAGGGTGACGAGATGCTCGCGCCAGAGATGGTCGAGCGTCTGCAGGAGCACCTGCTTCTCGACATAGGTCATGACCTCTTCGGTGTTGCGCTGGATGCGGGCGGCATAGTCCTCGTCGGAGAGCTTGCGGATGCGCTCGCGCAATTCGGTGTCGGCGATGCCCTCCTCCTTGGCCCAGTCCTCGATCGGCAGATCGAGGTTGAGGTACTGCACCACCTCCTGCTTGAGGCCGGCGGTGTCCCACTGCTCGGGATAGGCCTCCTCGGGGATGTGGCGGGCGACGAGGTCCTCGGCGACGCCCTGGCGCATGTCGTCGATGGTCTCGCGCACGCTCGGCTGCTTCATGAAGTCGCGGCGCTGCTCGAAGACGACCTTGCGCTGGTCGTTCATGACGTCGTCGTATTTCAGGATGTTCTTGCGGATGTCGAAGTTGCGCGCCTCGACCTTGCCCTGCGCCTTCTCGACCGCCTTGTTGATCCAGGGGTGGACGATCGCCTCGTCCTCCTTGAGGCCGAGCTTCTGCAGCATGCCGTCCATCCGGTCGGAGCCGAAGATGCGCATCAGGTCGTCCTGCAGCGACAGGAAGAATTTCGAGCGGCCGGGATCGCCCTGGCGGCCGGCGCGGCCGCGCAGCTGGTTGTCGATGCGGCGGCTCTCGTGGCGCTCGGTGCCGACGATGTAGAGCCCGCCCGATTTCAGCACGCGCTGCTTGAAATCGGCGACCTCGGCGCGGATGGCGGCGGCCTTCGCGTCACGCTCCGGGCCCGGCTCGATCCCGGCGAGGTCGTGGGCGATGCGCATCTCGGCATTGCCGCCGAGCTGGATGTCGGTGCCGCGGCCGGCCATGTTGGTGGCGATGGTGATGGCGCCGGGCACGCCGGCCTGGGCGACGATATAGGCTTCCTGCTCGTGGAAGCGGGCGTTCAGCACGGCGAAGGCCTTGACGGTCTCGCCCTTGCGGGCGGCGGCGTAGACCGGCTCCAGCGCGGTGGGATCGGTGAAGTCGATGAGCTTGTAGCCCGCCTTCTCCAGCATCTCGGCGATGAGCTCCGAGCGCTCGATCGAGGTGGTGCCGACGAGCACCGGCTGGCCGTTCTCCTGCGCCTGCTTGATCTCGCGGATGACGCCGCGGACCTTCTCCTCGAAGGTGCGATAGACCTCGTCGTCCTCGTCCTTGCGGGAGATCGGGAGGTTGGTCGGGATCTCGACGACCTCGAGCTTGTAGATCTGGAAGAACTCGTCGGCTTCGGTCGCGGCCGTGCCGGTCATGCCGGCAAGCTTCCTGTAGAGGCGGAAATAGTTCTGGAAGGTGATCGAGGCGAGCGTCGCGTTCTCGGGCTGGACGGTGACGCGCTCCTTGGCCTCGAGCGCCTGATGGAGCCCTTCCGAATAGCGCCGGCCCGGCATCATGCGGCCGGTGAACTCGTCGATGATCACGACCTCGTCGTTGCGGACGATGTAGTCCTTGTCGCGGGTGAAGAGGGCGTGGGCCCTCAGCGCCTGGTTGACGTGGTGGACGATGGTGATGTTGTGGGCGTCGTAGAGGTCGCCCTCGGTCAGGATGCCGGCCTGCCGCAGCAACTCCTCGATATGCTCGTTGCCGGCTTCGGTCAGCGCCACCGTGCGCTGCTTCTCGTCGACCTCGTAATCGGTCGGGACGAGGCCGGGCAGCACCTTGTCGATCGAAACATAAAGGTCCGACTTGTCGTCGAGCGGGCCGGAGATGATCAGCGGCGTGCGGGCTTCGTCGACCAGGATCGAGTCGACCTCGTCGACGATGGCGAAGTGGTGGCCGCGCTGGCTCATCTGCGCGACATCGTACTTCATGTTGTCGCGGAGGTAGTCGAAGCCGAATTCGTTGTTGGTGCCGTAGGTGATGTCGCAGGCATAGGCGCGCTGGCGCTCCTCGTCGTCGAGGCCGTGGACGATGGTGCCGACGGTCAGGCCGAGGAAGTTGTAGAGCTTCGCCATCCACTCGGCGTCGCGCCGGGCGAGGTAGTCGTTGACGGTGACGACATGGACGCCCTTGCCTTCGAGGGCGTTGAGATAGGTCGGGAGCGTCGCGACCAGCGTCTTGCCCTCGCCGGTCTTCATCTCGGCGATGGCGCCCTCGTGCAGCACCATGCCGCCGACGAGCTGGACGTCGTAGGGGCGCTGGCCGAGCACGCGCTTGGCCGCCTCGCGCACCGTGGCGAAGGCCGGCACCAGCAGGTCGTCGAGCTTGGCGCCATTGGCGAGCTGCTGCCGGAATTCGTCGGTACGGGCCTTCAGCGCCTCGTCGCTCAGCGCGGCGATCTCGTTCTCCAGGGCGTTGATCGCCGCGACGCGGGGCTGGTAGCCCTTGACGCGGCGGTCATTCGACGAGCCGAAGATCTTCTTTGCGAGCGCGCCAAGCATGTTGGGCCTTTCAGGTGATGTCTCGGTCCACCGGCCGGCGCGGCCCCTCGGGTTTCGCGCCCGGGCCGGCAGGCCGCGGTATTCTCGAATTGCGACCGCGTGTTTAGACGCGTGCGCGGGCATGGTCCAGCATGCGTTTCGTCCAAGAGCGGGCAAAACGGCAAGAGATTTCCCGACCATGTGGGGTTTTGCCCGGCCGCTTCCAAGGGCGTCGGCCGCGCGGAAGGCATGGCCGCGAGCGGCGCGGCGCCGCTTGCCTCCGGATGATGCGCGATCCGCGCCGGGAACCCCCTGAACCGCCTTGCCTTTGCCGCGTTCAACTGGCAGTGCAGCGCCAGGTCGCGTCTTCGGCTCTCTATGGGAAAGGCCGTTTTCATGAAATCCACCCGTCTCATCGCCGCTCTCGGCTTCGCGCTGCTGGCGGGACCGGCCTTTGCCCAGGCCGACAAGGTCGTCGCCAAGGTCGACGGCATCCCGATCACGGAGCAGGAGGTCCAGCTCGCGACGGAGGATCTCGGCGAGCGCCTCGCGCAGCTCCCCGAAGACCGCAAGCGCGACGAGGTCATCAACTATCTCGTCGACCTCAAGCTCGGTGCGAAGGCCGCGGCCGAGGCCAAGGTCGCCGATACGCCGGAATTCGCCGCGCGCCTCGGCTATTACCGCGAGAAGGTGATGCTCGATCAGTATCTCTCCGGCGTCGGCAAGAAGGCCGTGACCGCAGAGGCCGCCAAGAAGCTCTATGACGACACCACCAAGGCAATGGCCCCCGAGGAGGAGGCGCATGCCCGCCACATCCTCGTCGAGACCGAGGACCAGGCCAAGGCGGTCGAGGAGCGGCTGAAGAAGGGCGAGGATTTCGCCAAGGTCGCCGCCGACGTCTCGAAGGATCCGGGCTCGGGCAAGGAGGGCGGCGATCTCGGCTGGTTCACCAAGGACCGCATGGTGCCGGAATTCGCCGAGGCCGCCTTCAAGCTCAACAAGGGCGAGGTCTCAGTGCCGGTGAAGAGCCAGTTCGGCTGGCACGTCATCAAGCTCGAGGACAAGCGCTCGAAGCCGCTGCCGGACTTCGCCGCGGTGAAGCCGCAGATCGACCAGTATCTCGAGCGCAAGGCCCAGCAGGACACCGTTCTGGCGCTGCGCGAGAAGGCCAAGGTCGAGCGCCTCGACAAGCCGGCTTCGCCGGCTGCCCCGGCTCCGGACGCCGCCAAGCCGGCCGAGCCGAAGAAGAACTGAGCGTTTCGCGCCCGACTACGCGATTTTGGAGGGCGGCCCTTGCGGCCGCCCTTCTTGTTTTCGTCATCGGCCTGCGGCAGAGGGGCTCTCGAACGAGACGCACTGCCCGGCGAGCGGACGATTCGCCGGTCTTCGAGCAGTGTCCCGCAGGAGGAAGCCCGATGGCCGGCAAGGATGTTCCCGTTTCCCCGCTCGCGCCCAAGCGCCAGCCCAAGGTTCCGCCGGTTCCGGGCGTGCGCTTCGCGACCGCCGAGGCCGGCATCCGCTACAAGGGCCGCCAGGATGTCTGGTTCGCGCTGCTCGATCAGGGCACGCAGGTCGCCGGCGTCTTCACCCGCTCGAAATGCCCTTCCGCCCCGGTCGACTGGTGCCGCGAGAACCTGAAGCAGGGCTCCGCCGGTGCCGTCGTCGTCAATTCCGGCAACGCCAACGCCTTCACCGGCCTGAAGGGGCGTGACTCGGTCAAGCTGACGGCCGAGATCGCTGCCAAGGCTGCCGGCTGCCAGCCGCAGGAGGTCTTCATCGCCTCGACCGGCGTGATCGGCGAGCCGCTCGACGCGACCAAGTTCAAGGGCGTGCTCGACGGTTGCGCCAAGCGCGCAGCGGACGGCCCCTGGATCGACGCCGCCAAGGCGATCATGACCACCGACACCTTCCCGAAGGCTCTGACCCGCAAGGCCAAGATCGACGGCAAGGAGGTCGTGATCGCCGGCATCGCCAAGGGCGCCGGCATGATCGCGCCGGACATGGCGACGATGCTCTCCTTCGTCTTCACCGATGCGCCGATCGCCGCGCCGGTGCTGCAGGCGCTGCTGTCGAAGGGCGTGAAGGGCTCGTTCAACGCCGTCACCGTCGACAGCGACACCTCGACCTCGGACACGCTGATGCTCTTCGCCACCGGCAAGGCGGCGGCGCGCGGCGTGCCGGAGATCACCGAGGTCAATGATGCCCGGCTCTCGGGCTTCAAGCGGGCGCTGAATTCGATCCTGCTCGAGCTCGCCCATCTCGTCTGCAAGGACGGCGAGGGCGCGCGGAAATTCGTCGAGGTGCGCGTCAGCGGCGCTGCCTCGGCCCGCTCGGCCAAGCGCGTCGCGCTCTCGATCGCCAACTCCCCGCTGGTCAAGACCGCGATCGCCGGCGAGGACGCCAATTGGGGCCGCGTCGTCATGGCGGTCGGCAAGGCCGGCGAGCCGGCCGATCGCGACAGGCTCGATATCGGCTTCGGCGACATCGTCGTGGCGAAGCAGGGCGCCCGCGCCCCGTCCTATGACGAGCAGGCCGTGTCGAACTACATGAAGGGCGATACGATCGTCATCACCGCCGATCTCGGCATCGGGCGCGGCAAGGCCACGGTCTGGACCTGCGACCTGACCAAGGCCTATGTCGAGATCAATGGCGATTACCGCTCCTGAGCGGCCGCTTCCGGCCGATCCAAGCCGCAGCTTCATCGCCGTCAACCTGCTGATCTGCTCCCTGCTCTGGGGATCGAGCTACCTGTTCATCAAGCTGATGAGCGGGGAGGTTTCGGCGCTGGCGATCGCCGCCAGCCGGGGCTTGCTCGGCGCCGCCGTGCTGTCGTTGTGGAGCCTGGGCCGCGGGCGCAGCCCGCTGCCGCGCCGGGCCGAGATCCTGCCCTGGATCATGCTCGGCACCACCAATGGCTGGCTGCCGAACGTGCTCGTCGGCTATGCGCTGATCCAGCTCGCCAGCGGCCCGGCGGCGATGATCCAGGCGGCGGGCCCGCTCGTCACCGCGCTCGTCGCCCATCTCGTCTTCGCCGAGGAGAGGCTGAGCCGGCGCAGGCTCGGCGGCATCCTGCTCGGCATGGCCGGGGTCGCGCTGCTGATCGGCCCGCGCCTGTTCGAGGGCGGCGGCACGGCGCTCAGCGTCGTCGCGATGATCGGCGCGACATTGAGCTACGCGGTTGCGAACCTCTATGTCCGGACGGTCCCGGCCGCGATCGGGGATCCGGCCCGGCTGGCGCTGGGCCAGCAGATGTTCTCCGGCGTGATCGCGACGGGGCTGACGCTCGCCATCCTGGGCCCCTCGGCCTTCCTGCCGCTCGGCTCGCATCTGCCGGTGATGCTGGCGCTCGGCGTCTTCGCCACGGCGATCCCGGTCACGGTGTTCATGCGGTTGATCCGGGCGGCGGGGCCGACCCGGGCGGCGATGACCGGCTATCTTGTGCCGACGGTGGCGGTGATCCTCGGCGTCGTCGTCCTGCGCGAGGCTTTGGAGTTGCGGCAGGTTCTCGGTGGCTGCATCATCCTGGCCGGCGTCTTCCTGGTCACGACGGCGCCGCGCAAGCTGGGGGCTGCATGAGGATCGGGCTATTCGCGGCGGCGGCGCTGGCCGCAGCCATCATGGCCGGTTGCGTCGAACGCAAGCCGGCGACGGCGGCCTTCTCGACCGAGGAGGCGGCTTTCATCAAGCAGAGCGGCAACGGGGTCATCGTCGGCCACGCCTTCCGCACCAGGCCGAGCGGCACGGTGGTCAACGCTGCCGGGCAGGTCGTGCGCCTGATCCCGGCCACCGCCTTCGCACGCGAGCGCTTCGCCAATTTCTACGGCAAGGGCAAATATGTTCCGCACCGCGCCTATCCGGCCGAGGACGCGGTCGATCCCGCCTATAGCGAATACACCCGCACCACCAAGGCGGAGGCCAATGGCCGCTTCAGCTTCGACAAGGTGGCGCCCGGCAGCTATTTCGTCACCACTCAGGTGATCTGGGGCGACGAGGACGCCTTCTCGCGGGAGGGCGGCTCGGTCTATGACAGCGTCACGCTGACGGGCAAGGAACCCGAGCCCGTCCAGGTCATCCTCTCCGGCAACTGAGTCCTGTCCCCGTGAAACTGCTTCTCGTCGTCGCCTGCGCGCTGATCGATGCCGACAACCGCATCCTCGTCACCCAGCGACCGGAGGGCAAGGCGCTCGCCGGGCTCTGGGAGTTCCCCGGCGGCAAGTTGGAGCCGGGCGAGCGGCCGGAGCCGGCGCTGATCCGCGAGCTGCATGAGGAGCTCGGCATCACCGTGAAGGAGGAGTGCCTCGCGCCGCTGACCTTCGCCAGCTATGCCTATCCCGAATTCCATCTGCTGATGCCGCTCTATGTCTGCCGACGCTGGGAGGGCTCGCCCGCCTCGCGGGAGGCGCAGGCGCTGAAATGGGTTCGCCCAGGCAAGCTGCGCGATCTCGCCATGCCCCCGGCCGACGAACCGCTGATTCCGCCGCTGGTCGACCTGCTCGGAGCGTAAGCCCCGCTCAATGCACGGCCGGCAGGCCGAGCGCCTCCCAGCGATCTCGCGGGATGGGATCGCCGACATGGAAGGCGAAGGCGGTGACGCGCTTCAGATCGGGCGAGAGCGTGCAGGCGAAGCGCAGCCCATACCAGCGCTGCCGGCTGCGGAAGGCGGCTCCCTCGGCCATCAGGACCTGGCCTGAAAGCTTGGTGCCCGCCAGGGCATAGGCAGTGACGCGGTCGGGCTCGAAACTGCGCTGCCAGTCATGGATCTGGCCCATCGCTTCCAAACCGCAGAGCTGCTCGACCCGCTCGTCGGGGGCGAGGCGCGGCAGCATGGCGAGCGCATCGCGGCTGCGCGGATCGGCCAGCACACGCTGCGAGAGCATGCGCGGCGGGTGGACCATCCCGTCCGCCGCGACCGGGGCGGGAGGGCTCGGTGCCGGCGCGGCAGGGGTTGCGGGAGCAGGCGGGGCGGCGAGCGGTGGCGCGATGTCCGGGACAGGCGCGGTCGGTACGGGGGCCGGCGTCGGCGGTTGCGGCCGGGTCAGCGCCTCGAATTGCTCGGATGTCTGCAACTCGACCTCGACGCTCTGCTCGGCGATGGGGGCGATGTCGAATTGCTGGATCGCGACCGAAGCGAGCCAGGCGATCAGCGCGGCATGCAGGATCGCGGCAGCCGGCAGTCCCGGCGCCAGCGTCGCAGCTCGTGACCGAGGCGCCGATGGCATGGTTCAGGGCACGGCCTTGCCGCGCGCAGATGTGCCGCGAACAGACTTGCCGCGAACAGAATCGCCCGGTCGGAATATCGCCATCATCCGGTTTCGCGCCTCGCCCCTCGCCGGGGAACAGCCGCGATCAAGCCGGCATTTTTGTGTCGATCTCGGCCGGAGCGGGTTCCGCCTCGTCGCGGCCGAGCTGAAAGCGCTCGAAACGCTGCAACTCCTCCTCGATGGCGGTCTTGAGGGCGGGCGCCTCGAAGCCATCGAGCCAGGTCCAGCGCTGCATCAGGAGCTTGCCGGCGGCGCGGTCGGTCTTGAGGTCGAGGACGGCGACGATCCGGTCCCCCGCCAGTACCGGCAGGCCGAAATAGCCGTAGACGCGGTTCTCGGGGCGCAGATAGGCCTCGAAGACATGGGCGTAGTCGAAGAACAGCTTCGCGCGCTTGCGCTGGATCACCAGCGGGTCGAAGGGCGAGAGAATATGGATCAGGCCGGGCTCCGGCGGCTCCGGCACCGTCTCCAGCGCCTCGGGCGCCGCCCAGTGGACCTGCTTGCCGGCGCCCTCGATCGCGACGGGCACGAGCTCCTTGCGCCTGACCCGGCCGGCGATCTGCGCGGCCACCGCCTTTTTGCTGGGCGCGTCGAGATGGCAGGCGGAATCGAGGCTGACGAGCCCCTGCGCCCTCAGCGCCCGGTCGAGCTTGTAGGCGGCAACCTGCCGCTCGCTCGCCGGCGTCGGCCGCTTCTCCCACTGGAAATGCCGGTCGAACAATTCATAGGTCTTCACCATGCCGGTGCGGGCGGAGATCACCAGCTCGCCATCGTAGAAGGCGCGCTCCAGCAGGCCCTTCGAGGGCTTCTTGCTGGCCCAGAGATGGGCCTTCTCGATCAGCTCCTCCTCGATGTCGCGGATGGAGAGGGCGCCGTCCCGGCGGATGCGGCGCAGCAGCTTGCGGGTTTCCTCGCGGGAGCCGACGGCCGACCAGCGCTTCGGCTCCTCGCGATGCGCCTTCATCTCCGGCAGAAAATAGCGGATGTCGCGGGTGGGCACATAGGAGAGCGCATGCGTCCAGTATTCGAAGACGCTCTTCTCGACCGATTGCGCCTGGGCGAGGTCGCTGCGGCGATAAGCGGGGATGCGGGCGTAGAGGATATGATGGTGGCAGCGCTCGATCACGTTGATCGTGTCGATCTGGACATAGCCGAGATGCTCGACCGCGGCCCGAGTCGCTTCGGGGCCCGAGCCGAAGGGTGCGCGCCGGTTGAGCCGCTGGGCCGCGAGCCAGATGCGGCGGGCCTGTTCGGCGGAGAGGGCGAGCGGCTTGCGGGGGCGGGGCGGCATGGATGCAAGCTAGCCACCGCGCCGGCGCTTCGTAAGAGGGCGCGGGCTTCTCCGCTGACAGCGGCTGGCGGGAGCCGCATGGCGGATCCTCGAGCAGCCGCGACGCCGGGCCTCAGGGCGCGACGATCAGCGCCCAGTAGACCTGGTACTTGGAGCCCGGCGCATAGGCCGTGGCGATGCCCATGCGCTTCGCCTTCGCGTCCTTCATGACGCGGTCGTGCTGGGGCGAGTCGCGCCAGCCGGAGAAGGCTTCGGCCAGACGCCGGTAGCCGGCCGAGAGATTGGCCTCGGCGCCGGGCACGCCCTCCTTGGCGAGCCGTGCCTTCACCGCATCGGCCTGCGCCGGCTTGTCGGAGCGGGCCATCGCCTCGGCCTCGCGCTGGGCCGCCTCGTCGAGGGAGGGGTCGAGCGCCAGCGTGCCGAGGCCGGCGTTCATGCGGTAGGCCGAGATCATGGCGCGGGCCTGCTCGGCATCGACCTTGGCCGAGGTCGAGCCGAGGTCGCGATAGAAGGCGGGCTGGGCCTGGCGCTGCGGCTCCGTGCAGCCGGCGACGCCGAGCAGGGCGAGCGCGCCGGCGATGGCGGCGGGGCAGGTCATGGCGCGCTGGCCCGCGAGGCGGCGCAGGAGGCTGCGGCCATTCCGCGATCCCCCGAAGCGCGGAACGGCCTCAGTTCCTTGTTCCGGCGCATGGTCTCGACGCAAACCGATGTCCACTTCGCTCGCAAATGCTTTGGGCATCCGGTCATTCCTTGTCGCTGTCCTTGGCATTGGCGAGGTCGGGGAGGGGAAGCGGCTTCGTATCCGGCTTGTCCTCGTCCTGTGTTTCGTCCGCGTCGGGCGTGGCGGCCCGGGACCGCCGCGGTTGCGCCACGGCGGTCTTGCCGTTTGTCGCCGGCTTGCCGGCGCCGGGCGCGGCCTTGTGCCGCGCCTCGCCACCGCGGCCGACGGCAGCGGCGATCTCGCCCAGCGAGTGCTCGACGCCGTCGAGCCCTTTCACCAGCAATTGCGGCGTATCGGCCGGTGGCTCCAACTCGGTCAGGCGCTTCTGGATGGCGAAGTTGAGGTCGCTGTTGACCCGGCCGGTGATCTCGACGTCGGCGACGACGCAGATCAGCTCGAAATCCATCGTCGTGGTGCCGATCTTCTTGAACATCACGGCCGGCGGCGGCTTCTGCAGCACGTCGCCATGATTGCTCGCGACCTCCGAGAGCATGGCGCGGACCTGCCCGGCATCGAGCGTGCGCGGCACGGTGAGCGCGATCAGCACCCGGCCGGTGCGGTCGCTGCGGACGCGGTTGCGCACCACGCCGGAGATGAGGTTCGAGTTCGGGACGATGACCGAGGAGCGGTCGAAGGTCGCGATCTCGGTCGAGCGCACATTGATGCGCTTGACGATGCCCTCGACATCGCCGACCACGACCTGGTCGCCGACCCGGATCGGCCGCTCCCAGAGCAGGATCAGGCCCGAGACGAAGTTCGACACCACCGACTGCAGGCCGAAACCGATACCGACCGAGAGCGCCGAGGCGACCAGCGTCAGCCGTTCCAGGCTCAGGCCCACCGCCGAGACGGCGATGGCGACGGCGGCGATGTAGCCGAAATAGCCGGCGGCGGTGGTGATCGAGTTGCGCAGGCCGGGGTCGAGATGCGTCGTCGGCAGGAATTTGTTGTCGAGCCAGCGCTGCAAGGTCCGGGTCGCGGCGATGCCCAAGGCGAAGACGACGGCGCCGACGACGATGGTCGAGACCGAGACGGTGACGCCGCCGACCTGGAAGCCGAAGAAGGCGGCGCGCAGCGAACCCAGGAAATCCGAGGATTCCAGCCCCCAGGGCGCCAGCACCAGCAGCAGCGTCACGAAGAGCAGCAGCAGCTTCAGCACCCCGGCGCCGAGCACCGCGATCTTGTCGAGCGTGGCCGCGCGCAGGCCGACACCGGCGCGCAGCGTCAGCGCCAGCCGCCCGTTGCCGGTCAAGAGACGCGGGATGCCGAGATCGACGAATTGATGCGTCAGCAGATAGAGGCAGGCGACGATGCCGAGCCAGAGCGCCTGCTGGGCCAGGAAGGAGGCGAAGACGATATAGCCGCTGAGCGCGGCCGCGATGATGGCGAGGCCGATGATCCAGCCGAGAATGCGAAGCGGGCCGAGGCTCGCGCCATCGACCGGGACATAGGGGCCGAGGCAGGCTTCCTGCTCGACATCTTCGTCGTCCCGGATCCGGTAGAGCCCGGCAATCAGCGCCAGCGCGAAGAGGATCGCGAAGAGCGCCTTGACGATGATCGAGATGGCGAGGCCGGCGGCGATGGCCTGCAGCCAGGCCTCGAAGACCTTGCCGACCGCCGTCACCAGCGCGAGCGCGCTCGCGATCCAAACGACGCTGCGGGCGGTGTCGTCGAGCACGCGGATCAGGCGCCGCTGCGGGCTCGAGGGTGCGAACACCGCATCGGCGAGGGCCTGCACGAAGGCGACGAAGGCCAGCCCCATCACCACGGCCCAGATCACGGGCTGGATGCGCTCCGGCAGCAGGCCGGTGGTGCTGAGCGCCTTGTAGAGCAGCCAGCTCGCCAGAGCCGGCGGCGCGGCGCCGGCGACGATATGCGCCAGCGCCACGTAGAGGCAATGCAGGCTGCCGGTGTCCTGGGTGTTGGCGTAGCGGGCCTTGAAGCGCGGCAGATAGCGGGCGCGGGCCCAGTAGAGCAGGATGGCGCCGATCAGCGCGAGCGCGAGAATGCCGCCGCGCGTGCCCGAAAGCGCATCCGAGACGCCGGAGAGCCAGCCGCCGAAGACATAGCCCGAGGCGCGCAGGTCCTCGGGCGCTGTCGCCACCGCGTTGCCCCAGACATCGGGGCTGAGCACGGAGGGGCCGGCGGCGAAGAGGGTCGTGGCGAAGATCTCGCGGCGCTTGTCGCCGATGGTGCTCTGCAACTGCTCCGCCTGGAGCAGCGCGGCGCGGGCGATCTTCAGCGTCTCGTCGGCATCGGCATAGGCCTTGGTCCGGGCCTCGCGCTCGCGGGCGATCTCGGCGGATTCGGGCGGGGCCTTCTCGTCCGGCTTCGGGCCGAGCTGGTCGAGTTTGAGCTTGGCCTGGTCGACCAGCGGGCCCTGCTGCTCGATGACGAGGCGAAGCTGGTCGAGCGAGGGCTGCAGACGGACGCGCTGCCGCTGCAATTCGGCATCGCTGAGGTCCGGGCGCGTCAGGGTCGTCTCGATCTGCGAGAGTTCGAGCCGGACCGCATCGAGGCGCCCGCGCGGGCTGTTGGGGTCGACCGGCGCGGCGGCCGGCGCGGCCGCGGGAGCGGTGGCTGGAGCGCCGGTCGGCGCCGGGGCAGGTTGCTGGGCCTGCGCGCCCGGCTGCCCGGCGGCCAGTGCCAGCGTCAGCACGCAGAGGGCGAGCAGAGCACGCATAGCGTGCCGAAAGCGCGGCGCCAGCTCAGTGGTCATGGTCGGGCGGCCCCGCTCCTGAGGGTGATTCGTATCGCTCCCGAGCCTCGGCACAGCCACGGGCTCAAGGCAAGACGAAGGCCGCTTTTCGACTGCCGGCAAGGCAAGACTCCCGCAATTCCTTTGCTGGATCGCGCCCGAACCGGACGCCACGCCGCGTCTTCACCGGCAAAGGCGACCTGAAGATGGCAGGGCCGCGCTTTTTCTCCGCTGCGCGGCTCTCAGGACGAGGGCCCGTCTTCCCGAACCGGATCGTCAGCCCTTCTTCTTCACCTTGTCGCGGTTGCGATAGCTCGCATTGCCCAGCCCTGTGCCGATCGTGAGCACGGCCCAATTCTCCACGTCCTGCATCGCCGGCATCTCGCTCAGCCCCTGGATGACGGCGTCGTTGTGCATGACGATCTCGGTGTCGTGCTCGCCGATCCGGGGCACGAGCTCGCGCACGCTGGCGACGAGGTTGAAGCGGCTGCTCTCCCAGTTGCCCGGCAGGTTCTGGGCGCCGCGGTCGATGCTCCCGTCGGGCTCGATCAGGCCGGGGCAACCGATGCCGATGAAGGGCGCGACGCGCAAGCCCTCCTTCTCGGCCTGCTCGATCTGTTCCTTGAGCATCCGGCCCAGACGTTTGATCGCCTCGTCGCGGCTCGTCTCTTCGTCGGCATGGCGCCAGAGCTCGGATTTCCAGACGCGGGCCTTGCCCAGATCGGGCGCCTTCTTCTGTCGGAGCTCGACGATGCCGGCGCGGATGTTGGAGCCGCCGATATCGACGGCGACGAGGCTGTCGAAAGCCTCGAAGATCCATTTCGGCGCGAGATGCGCGCTACCGACGAGCCCGGCCTCGTCCGGGTGGTGACGGATCGGGACGAGGTCGATGTCGCGGCCCTCCGTGCGCAGGATGATGGCGGCGCGCGCGATGGCGAGCTCGCCGATGCGGCTCTCGCGAAAGCCGCCGCCCACGACGATGCGCTCGACCTCGGCCCAGTTCTTCAGCCGGGCAAAGCGGCGGATGACGAAGGCGAGCGACTGGGCGAAACCCTCGACCGCGCCGAGGACGAGGGCGGCCTCGGTGGCGTCGCCCTCCTTCAGCAGCGCATCGAGCTCCTTCTTGCTGATCTCGGCCGTCTTGCCCCGGAGCGGATCGTCGCCGTTCTTCTTCAGATGCTGCCGCAGCGCATCGAGATGCTCGACGAAGGCGCTGCGGCTCGCCTTGTCGCCGACGAAGCCGTCCTCGTCGCGGATTTCGAGATTGTAGCTGGTGACGATGACGGAAGGCAGCTCCGCCGCCCCGTGCGGGCCCGTCGCGCCGGCACTGCGCGTCTTCTCTGCCGTTGCCCCAGCCATGTGCTCTCCTCTTGCGATCTCTCCGGAGGCAACACCGCGCCCGGCGCGAGGTTCCGGTGCGGGCCGGATGCGTCTTCCGCAGGCCGCGGCTGCGTCGGGGGCGCCTCCGGCCGGTTGACCGCGGCGGCGATCGCCGCTCCAACGAGGAGGGCAGCGAAGATCGCCGGTTTTTGGGGGCGAGAGTTTTGGGGGGACGAGATTTGGCGGATCTGATCTATCGCGCGGTCGTCATCGGCATCGGCGCGACCATCCTGTTCGATCTCTGGGCGCAGTTCCTGCGGCTCTTCGGCATGCCGAAGCCGAACTGGGGTCCGCCGGGGCGGTGGTTCGCGCATCTGCTGCGCGGGCGCGTCGTGCATGAGGATATCGGCAAGGCCGAGCCGGTCGCCAACGAGGTCGCGCTGGGCTGGCTCTTCCACTACCTCGTCGGCATCCTCTTCGCCGGCATCGTGCTGGTGGTCTGGGGCATGGGCTGGGCGCGCAACCCGACCTTTCTCCCGGCGCTGATCGTCGGGCTCGCGACGGTGGGCTGCGGCTGGTTCATCCTGCAGCCGGGCATGGGCATGGGCATTGCCGCCTCGAAGCGCCCGAACGCCAACCAGATCCGCCTGCTCAACATCGTCGGGCATACGGTCTTCGCCATTGGCCTCTACGGCACGGCGCTGCTGATCCGTTGAGGCACTGCGCCGTCATGCTCGGGTCAAGCCCGAGAATGACGGCGCTAGTCCAGGATTCGCGTCTCGTAGGCGTAGAGCTGGCGGTAGCCGAGGCTGCGATAGAGGCTGATTGCGATGGCGTTGCTCTGCTCGACCTGCAGATAGGCGCTGTGGCAATCCATGGCGCCGGCCCAGCCCATCAACCCGGCGACGATCCGGCGGCCCAGCCCCTTGCCGCGATGGGCGGGATCGACGCAGATCAGCCCGATCTCGGCCATGCCGCGCTCCGCCACCGCCATGCCGAAGGCGACAGGCTCGCCCTCGACCAGCCATGAGGCGAAGGCGGCGGGCAGGCGGACCTTCTCGACGATGGCCGCCAGATTGCCCGCATGCGTCTTCACGCCGCTCTGGCGCGCGGCGACGCCGGCGATCCATTCCAGCTCGGGCCGGGCCTCGATCTGGAGCTCCGCCTCTTCGGAGACCGGGAGCCCGGCTAGCGGCGCGATCATGCCGAAAGAGGCGTCCTTGACCCTGTAGCCGCGTGCCAGCACGGCCGCGCGGGTCGCCTCGGCGACGAGCGGGGTCAGCCGGATCGTGGGCGGCAAACCGTCAGCGCGGTAGAGCTCCTCGAGCATGTCGAGCATGGCATCGTCGAGCTCGGCGCCATAGGCGAGCGGCGTCGCCGAGTTGGCGCGGCCGGAATAGCCATTGGCGAAGCGCAGCACCCAGTCGCCGAGGACGAGCGTCGACAAGGCCGGCCAGGCATTGATGATCCGCCGCTCGCATTCCAGCGCGAGCTGGCTGTCCTCGTTCGTCGTCAGCATCATGCTCCTCCAGCCGGCTTGCGGGGCGTCGGCCGCCAGCCCGGCGGCGCCATCTCGAATCCCGAAAACGCGAAGCCCGGCGCGACCGTGCAGCCCACCAGCGTCCAGGCGCCGAGCGAGGTCGCGCTCTGCCACCAGCCGGCCGGCACCACGAATTGCGGGCGCTGGCCGGCGGCGAGATCGGTGCCGAGATGATGGGCCGAGGCGTCGTGGCCATTGGGCGAGACGGTGATGACCAGCGGCGCGCCGGCATAATGGTGCCAGATCTCGGCGGCATCGACGCGGTGCCATTCCGAGGTTTCGCCGGTGTCGAGCAGATAGTAGATCGCGGTCGAATGGCCGCGCCCTTCCGGACCTTCCGCGTCGCGGAAGGTCTCGCGGTAATGCCCGCCTTCGGGATGGGGCTTGAGGTCGAGCAGGCGGATCACCTCCGCCGCCGTCAGCCCTTCGAGGCGATGCGGCATGGTCAGAACTTGTTCTTGGCTTCGCGGAGCGCCGCGAAGACCTGGGAAGTCGGCTTTCCGGCGAGATGGACGGCGGCCGCCAGCGCGGGCTCGCCGGCGCGGAAGAAGGGGTTCGTCGCCTGTTCCTCGGCGATGGTGGTCAGCGCCCAGAAGCGGCCTTCGGCCTTGGCTGTCCCGGCCTCGGCGAAACGCGCGGCGAGCGCCGCGTTCGTCGGATCGACCGAGCGGGCGAAGCGGGCATTGGCGAGCGTGTAGTCATGGCCGGTGACCAGCCGGATGTCGCCGGGCAGCGCCATGATGCGCGAGAGCGAGGTCCACATCCGGTCCATCTGGCCGGGCTGGACCCGGCCGCAGCCCATGACGAAGACGACGTCGCCGACGAGCGCGATCTTGCTGCCCAGGCCGATATAGCTGAGATGGCCGTCGGAATGGCCGGGCGTGTGCCAGATCTCGAAGCGCTCGCCCGCCAGCGCCACGCTGTCGCCTTCACCGATCACGCGATCGAGCGGGGCGGATGTGCGGGCATCGGCCGGGCCGACGACGGTCGCGCCCGTCGCCTGCTTCACCTCGGCGACGCCTTGCGTATGGTCGTGATGGGCATGGGTGATGAAGATGTCGCTGATCGTCCAGCCCTTGGCCCTGGCGGCGGCGAGCATCTCGCCGGCATCGGGCACGTCCACCGCCGCGCAGGCGCCGGTCGCGGGGTCGTGGAGCAGGGCGCCCGCATTGTCGCTGAGCGTGCGGAAGACATGGAGGTCGAGCGGCATGGCGGACTCCTGCGAGTGCGAACGGACGCCCTGCATGGGCCATGGCCGCCTGCCGATCAAGCCACCGGGCGCGCAGTGTCGTCGTGCAGTTGCTGCGGAAGCCGCCCTTGCGTTCGCGCGCGTGGCGTTCCATCTCAGGCGCCATGCCTCTCGACGTCGTCGACCTGCGCGCCTTCTACGCCAGCCCGCTCGGGCATGTGGCGCGACGCTTCATCGGCCGGGCGATGCTGCGCTTCTGGCCGGATTGCGACCGCCAGCGGCTGCTGGGGCTGGGTTTCTCCACGCCCTATCTCTCCGTGCTCGGCATCGAGGCCGAACGCACCATCGCCTTCATGCCGGCGGCACAAGGCGTGGTGAACTGGCCCTCGCCGGGGCTTTCCGCCTCGGCGCTGGTCGAGCCGACCCTGCTGCCGCTGCCGACCGCCTCGATCGACCGGGTCGTGCTGGTCCATGCGCTGGAGGAGACCGAAAGCCCCGACGACCTGCTGGAAGAGGTCTCGCGCGTGCTCAATCCGGGCGGGCGGATGATCCTGGTGGTGCCCAACCGGCGCGGCCTCTGGGCGCGCATGGACGGCACGCCCTTCGGGCAGGGCCGTCCGTTCAGCCGCCGCCAGCTCTCGGCGCTGATGCGCGCCGCCGAATTCTCGCCCGAGCACTGGGCCGAGGTGCTCTATGTCCCGCCGCTGCAGCGGCGGATCCTGATGCGTTCGGCCTATGCCTGGGAGCAGATCGGGCTCGGGCTGTCGCTGCCCTTCGCCGGGGTCCATGTCATCGACGCGACCAAGCAGTTCTACCGGCGCGCGCCGCTGCGCGCGACGCGGCGCAGCTTCGCGCTCAGGCCCATCCTGCTGCCGCAGCCCGCGCCGACGCCGCGCGCCGCGAAGCCTTCCGGCAGCGCGGGACTGGAATTCCCGTCACCTCGAAAACCCCATGCGGGTTGACAATTTCGCCGGGTCGCGGACATGGTCCGCCGCCTTTCGAGCCCCGGTTTCATGCGAAACCGCCGATCCGTGCCGAACCCGGCGCGGAAGCTGAACTGGATCACGATGCGTAGCTATCTGGATTTCGAGAAACCGGTCGCCGAGCTCGAGGCGAAGTCGGACGAGTTGCGGGCTCTCGAGGCGCGTGGCGACGGCATCTCGTTGTCGGAAGAGATCGGCAAGCTCGACGCCAAGGCGAACCAGGCGCTCAAGGAAATCTATGCGGCGCTGACGCCCTGGCAGAAGACGCTGGTGGCGCGCCATCCGCAGCGGCCGCATTTCAAGGATTACTGCGCCGCGCTGATCGAGGAGTTCACGCCGCTCGCGGGTGATCGCGCCTTTGGGGAAGACGAGGCGATCGTTGGCGGCTTCGGCCGCTTCCGCGGCGAGGCGGTCTGCGTCATCGGCCAGGAGAAGGGCGATTCGACCGAGACCCGCATCCGGCACAATTTCGGCATGCCGAAGCCCGAGGGCTATCGCAAGGCGGTGCGGCTCGTCGAGATGGCCGGCCGCTTCGGCCTGCCGGTGCTGAGCTTCGTCGACACCGCCGGCGCCTATCCGGGCATCGATGCCGAGGAGCGCGGCCAGGCCGAGGCCATCGCCCGCTCGACGGAGGCCTGGCTCGGCCTGCCCACCGCCAGCGTCGCGCTGGTGATCGGCGAGGGCGGCTCGGGCGGGGCGATCGCGATCGCGGCGGCGAGCCGCGTGCTGATGCTCGAGCATGCGATCTATTCGGTGATTTCGCCGGAAGGCGCGGCCTCGATCCTCTGGCGCGACACGGCGCGCGCGCAGGACGCCGCCACCGGCATGAAGATCACGGCGCAGGATCTGCTCAGGTTCGGCGTCATCGACGGAATCGTCTCCGAGCCGACCGGCGGGGCCCATCGCGACAAGCAGGCGGCGATGACCCGGGCGGGGGACGCCATCGCGGCGGCGCTCGCCGATTTCGCCGGCCTCGACGGGGCCGCGATCGTCGACAAGCGGGCGGAAAAATTCCTCGGGATCGGGCGCCATCTCTGAAAGCGTTGATTTCGCGCCTGCGAAACGGCGGCGTCTTTACCGGGCATTGACCATGTGGCCAGACTCAGGGAGCCTATGGTAAGGAACCCTCAAGGCTAACGCTTCTAAAACAGGACGACGGCACAATTTAGCCGTCTTGCGAAGTCACAGGTCGCGCCCCGGCCTGCCGTTCGATGGGATTGACGACGTGGCACTGAAGCAACTCGCGCTCGTGGCTTTTGTTGCATTGACCCTGGCGGCTTGCGAGGAAGAGCGTTATCGCGGCGCCGGTCGCCACAACATCCCGATTCCGTCGGCGACCTATGCGCTGATGTCCGAGAAGGGCATGAGCAAGGACCAGCCGATCCTGATCCGCTCCTACAAGAAGGAGTCGGAGCTCGAGGTCTGGAAGCGCAAGGCCGACGGCCGCTACGCCCTGCTCAAGACTTTCCCCATGTGCCGCTGGTCGGGCCAGCTCGGCCCGAAGGTGCGCGAGGGCGACCGCATGGCGCCGGAGGGCTTCTACGCCATCGCGCCGCAGCAGATGAACCCGAACTCGTCCTATTACGTCTCGTTCAACATGGGCTATCCCAACGCCTATGATCGGGCCCATGGCCGCACCGGCGCGCATCTGATGGTGCATGGCGCCTGCTCCTCGGCCGGCTGCTACTCGATGACGGACGACCAGATCGGCGAGATCTACGCGCTGGTGCGCGAGGCGCAGAACGCCGGCCAGAAGGCCGTGCAGATGCAGGCCTTCCCCTTCCGCATGACGGCGAAGAACCTCGCCCAGCACCGGCTCGATCCGAACATCGCCTTCTGGAAGAACCTGAAGGAAGGCTCGGACTATTTCGAGGTCGTGAAGGACGAGCCGGCGGTGTCCGTCGCCGGCGGCCGCTATGTCTTCAATGGCGGCTCGGAGCCGGCCGAGGTCGCCGCGAAGGAACGCCAGGACGCGGTCGAGGTCGCTGCCCTCGTCGCCAAGGGCACGCCGGCGATCCGGCTCGTCTATGACGATGGCGACCAGCATAATTCGTTCAAGCAGGCTCTGATGGCCGGCGGGGCCGATGCGCTCAACCGCAGGGCGTCCTGGGCGTCGCGGGATGTCGGCATCAGCCGCGAGGATGCGCTGGCCTCGGGGCCGAGCGTGGTCGTGCTCGACGACAAGGGCAAGGCGAAAGGCACGGCGCGCGCCGCTTCTGCGGATGACGGCGCGGTGATGGCTGCGGTTGCCGCCGCCGCGCCGGCCGAGGTTGCCAAGCCCGAGCCCAGCAAGCCCGAACCGGCAAAGGCCGAGACCAAGCCGTTCACCGCCCCGGCGACGACCCAGCTCGCGCGAATCCAGCCCGGCAAGGCCGAGCAGGCGCCGGTGCTGGCCAGCACCACCTCGGTGCCGGTGGCTGCGCCGGCCGAGGAGAGCAAGCCCTTCCTGCAGCGCGCGCTGAGCTTCATGCCGACATTCGGCGGCTCCTCCAGCACGAGCGGGCAGAGCACGGCTGCCGTCGAGGTGCCGGTCGAGGTCACCGTGCCGACAAATCCGACCAATATCCGCGCCCCGCTGCCGCCGCGACGGGCGACGAATCTGCGCACCAGCAGCCTGGACCAGTCGCCGGCCGCCTATGCCAGCCAGCCGGTCACGCGCTGATCGCGGTCGTTTCCGGCGTTTTGGGTATGTGACGGAACTGCAACAGTTCCCGATCAAATGATCTGAGCCTGTTTTGCAGGCGCGAAGGCCCCCGTTTCGGGGGCTTTTGCTTATTTGGCGGGCAGGCTGCCGAAAAGCTCGTCTTGCCGAAAATCCCCCGTGCCCTGCTTGATTGTGGCGAAAGCGCGACCAAGGCGCGGTGAGGGGTGCTGGGCGATGGTTCTGGATCTTTTTCGGTCTTCGGTGTTGGGGTTTGGCATTTCGACCGTCTTGGCGGCCGGTGCGCTCGCTTCGGACCTGCCCAGCAAGAAAGGGGCGCCGCCCGCTCCGGTCGTGCCGGCGATCACCTGGTTCGACATCGCGGTCAATGTGAAGGGCCAGACCGACTATAATTTCCGCGGTATCTCGCAGACCGATCGCAGGCCGGGCTTCGGCGCCGGCGCCGAGCTGCAGGTCTACAACAATCTGTTCTATGCCGGCATCTACGGCTCCAGCGTCGATCTGGCGACCAAGCCGAGCGCGGAAGTCGACTTCTACGGCGGCATCCGTCCGAAGTTCGGCGATCTCGCCTTCGATTTCGGCGTGATGCAGTACTACTATCCGCGCGAAAAGCAGCTGATCGACTTCGCCGGCACCTACTGGACGCCGAAGAACACCGATTACACCGAGGTTTATGGCAAGGTGTCCTACACCTTCGCCGAGAGCCTGACGCTTGGCGCGAACGTCTTCTACGCCTGGGATTGGCTCGGCACCGGCGCCGACGGCACCTATGCCTCGGTCACGGCGAAATACGCCCTGCCCTTCCTCGAGGGCCTGTCGGTTTCGGGCGAGCTCGGCCATTACTGGCTCGGCAGGACCAATCTGGCGATCTGGTCGACCAATCCGCCGACCAACCTGCCCGACTACACCTACTGGAACGCCGGCGTCTCCTACACCTGGAAGAACGTCACGGCGGATCTGCGCTACCACGACACGACGTTGTCGAAGACCGAGTGCTTCGCGCTGACCGCCGATCCGAGCGGGATCTATTCGGGCAGCGGCCGCTCGAAATGGTGCGGCGCCGCCGTGGTCGGCACGCTCTCCTTCGACATCACAGCCAGCAGCCTCGGCATCTTCGCACAGCAGTAAGCCGGGCTCTCCTTGTCCATCGCGAAGGGCCGCCCGTTGGGGCGGCCCTTTTGCGTCAGCTTTCCAGCGCCTTGGCGACGCGGCGCATCATCTCGCCGATCGCGTTGCATTCGTCCTCGCTCAGCACCGTCATCATCGCCTCGATCTCCGCGACATGGATCGCCATCGCCTTGCGGGTCAGAGCCTCGCCCTCCGGCGTGAGCCAGAGCCTGCGCACGCGCCGGTCCGCCTCGTCGCCGCGCCGCTCGATCAGCCCGCGCCGCTCCAGCACTGGCAGCAGCATGCTCATGGCGCTGCGCCCGACCAGCAGCTTCCCGGCCAGGGCCTGCTGCGTCAGGCCGGGCACGTGGAAGATGTTGGCGAGCACGTCATAATGGGCGACCTGGATGTCGAGCGGCGCCAGCGCCTCGCCGAAGGCCTTTTCCCAGAGCGTGTGGACGCGGGCGACCGAAATCCAGTTGCGGAAACGCGGCAGATCCCAGGGCAGGAGCTGGCGCGCCGGCTCCGGCCCGGAACCCGCCGTCGAAGAGGTCTGGGAAGAGGCTTGCTTTTTGTTCATGGCTGAACATAATAGTTCAGCGTTGAACAGATTGGGCTCCATGCCATGGCCGACACCGCTCTCCGCCTCCTGCGTCCTCTGACCCGGGTCGCCAGCTTCGTGGCGCCCGCGGCAACCGGCAGACTCGCCTTCCGTCTGTTCTGTACCCCGCCGCGCCGCCTGGCGCGAAACGAAAACGCGTCCTCCGGTGCGCGGAGCGCCGCGGGCCGCCTGGCGGAAGCGGAGGCGATGGCGGTTCCGTTCCCCTGCGGGAGCGTCACGGCCTATGTCTTCGCGCCGGAGGGGGCCAGCCAGCGCGGCACCGTGCTGCTGGTGCATGGCTGGAACAGCGAAGCGGCTTTCATGGCCGCCTTTGCAGCGCCGCTGCGCGAAGCCGGCTTCCGCGTGGTCGCCTTCGACCTGCCGGCGCATGGCGCCTCGACGGGGCGGGTGCTGAACCTGCCGCTCGGAGTGGCCAGCCTGGCGGCGGTGGCGCGGGCTTTCGGGCCGCTGCATGCGATCGTGACCCATTCCTTCGGCGGGGCGATCGCGCTCGCGGCGCTGGCGGGCTCGGTTCCCAGCCAGCCGCCGGTGAGTGCCGGGCGCCTCGCGATGATCGCCGCGCCCTCCTCGATCAAGCAGATCACACGGCGGTTCGGCGCCGGTATTGGGCTCGGCCGGCGCGGCCAGGCGGCGCTCGAACGGCGCATCCATGTCGTTGCCGGCAATCCGGTCGAGGCTTTCGAGGGGCCGGCGCAGCTTGCGGCGATCGGCGTGCCGACCCTGGTCGTCCATGACCGGCAGGATCGCGAGCTCGATTTCCGCCATGCCGAGGCGCTGGCGGCGGCAGGCTCCTTCGTCGACCTGGAGGAGACGAGCGGCTTCGGCCATCGCCGCATCCTGCAGGCGAAGCCGGTGATCGAGAGCGTCACGCGCTTCGTCGGTAGCGAAGAGCGTTAGAGTATTTCCGCGTTTCTCCGAATCGCAGAAATGCTCTATCTCTTTGTTTTAACGCATTTTCTTCACGCGAGCCGGTGTCCACTTCGCTCGAAAATGCTCTAGCTTGACTCAGAGCCAGCCCATCAATTCGCGCTGCACGACTTCGGCGATGACGTCGATACCCTCGGCGGAATCGTTGAGGCAGGGCAGGTAGGCGAATTTTTCGCCGCCATTGTGCAGGAAGATCTCGCGGTTCTCGCCGTCGAGCTCCTCAAGCGTCTCCAGGCAATCGGCCGAGAAGCCCGGCGCCACGATCGCCATCGACTTCTTCCCGGCCAGCGCCAGCGCCTTCACCGTCTCGTCGGTATAGGGCTTGAGCCATTCATCCGGCCCGAAGCGCGACTGGAAGGTCAGCGGGAAACGCTCCGCGGACAAGCCGAGCTCGGCGCGCAGCAGCCGCCAGGTCTTCACGCATTGGCAGTAATAGGGGTCGCCCTTGAGCAGGTAGTCCTTCGGCATGCCGTGGAAGGAGCAGAGGATAACCTCCGGCTCGAAATCGAGCCTGGCCAGCGATGCCCGCATCGAGCGGGCGAGCGCGCCGATATAGGCGGGGTCGTCGTGATAGGGCGGCGAGACGCGCACCGAAGGCTGCCAGCGCATCTGCATCAGCGCGCGGAAGGCCTGGTCGCAGGCGGTGGCCGAGGTTGGCGCGGCATATTGCGGATAAAGCGGCACCAGCAGGATGCGGTCGCAGCCCTGGTCGAGCAGGGCCTTCAAACGGCTCTTCACATCGGGCAGGCCGTAGCGCATCGCCCAGTCGAAGACGACGCGCTCGCCGGCCAGCGGCTTCAGGCGCTCTGCAAGCTGCTCGGTCTGCGAGCGCGTGATGGTCTTGAGCGGACCCTCATTGCGCTCGTTGTTCCAGATCGAGGCGTAGTCCTTGCCTTTGCGGCCCGGCCGCGTCGACAGGATGATCAGGTTGAGGATCGGCCACCATTTCCAGCGGGGTTCCTCGATGACGCGTCGGTCCGAGAGAAACTCCTTGAGATAGGCGCGCATCGGCCAGTAGCCGGTGCCTTCCGGCGTGCCGAGATTCATCAGCAGCACGCCGATGCGGCCGTATCGGGCTTGCGGGTGATCCGGCGGGAGCGGAACGGCTTCGCGGGCCGGGGCCGTGGCGATGTCAGCAGTCATGAGCGCAGGCTCTCCTTGCGCTCGTGATTTAGACGAGTTCGCGCTTTCGTCCAGCCTTGAAGAGAGGGGACGGGCCGGGTGCGACATCGCCGACAGGCAGGTCCGGGGCCGAAAGGCATCTGGTCAGCGCGGCGCGTCTCTTGCTAGTCTGGATGCCTTCTCAGGAGGGGCGCCCGCCATGACAAAGCTGACACGTCGCAAAGCCCTTGGCGTTCTCGCCGCCCCCGCGGCCCTTGCCGCGACGGCCCCGGTCGCGATGGCGCAGCAACCGGCGCCGAGCTTCACGCTGCTGCTGGTCAACGACATCTACAAGATGAGCGACGACAAGGGCCGCGGCGGCTTTGCGCGCGCGGCCGGCATCGCCAAGGCCGAGCGCGCCAAGGGCGTGCCGGTGCTGTTCTGCCATGCCGGCGACTGCTACTCGCCCTCGCTGATGTCAGGCTTCGACCAAGGCGCGCATATCGTCGCGATGCAGAACAAGATGGGCCTCGACGTCTTCGTGCCGGGCAATCACGAGTTCGATTTCGGCAAGGAAAACTATCTCAAGCTCGTCGCCGCGCAGACCTATCCGACCTTCGCGGCCAATCTGCGCGATGCGGCCGGCAACCCGCTGCCCGGCCACAAGGACAGCCAGATCTTCGAGCTCGGCGGCATCAAGGTCGGTGTCATCGGCACGGCCTATGACCCGACGCCGCAGATCTCCAATCCCGGCGACCTGAAATTCTCCTCGACCATGGAGGCGCTCAAGCGCGAGGCCAAGGCGCTGAGGGGGCAGGGCGCCGATATCCTCGTCGCCGTCGTTCATGCCGACCGGGCGATGGACAACGAGATCGTGCGCTCGCGCGTCGTCGACGTCCTGCTCACCGGCCACGACCACGACCTCGCCATCGCCTATGACGGCAAGGTGGTGATGGTGGAGTCGAACGAGGAGGGCAATTACGTCACGGCCATCGACATCGCGGTCAGCATCAAGGGCGAGGGCGCGGCGCGGCAGGTGACGTGGAGCCCGACCTTCCGCGTCAACGATTCCCGCTCGGCGACGCCGGACCCGGAGGTCGCGGCCATCGTCAAGGGCTACGAAGGGGAACTCTCGAAGGAGCTCGACGTCGATGTCGCCAAGCTCAACGTGCCGCTCGACTCGCGCACGGGCGTCATCCGCACGCAGGAGGCGGCGATCGGCAACCTGATCGCCGACGCGATCCGGGCCGCCACCGGCGCGCAGCTCGCCATCACCAATGCCGGCGGCATCCGCGCCAACAAGCAATATGCGGCCGGCACGACGCTGACGCGGCGCGACGTGCTGAGCGAACTGCCCTTCGGCAATGCCACCGTCATGGTCGAGATCACCGGCAAGGACGTGAAGGACGCGATCGAGAACGGGCTTTCGCCGGCGCCGCAGGGCTCGGGCAAGTTTCCGGTCGTGGCGGGGCTGAAGTTCGAGGCGGATATCAAGCAGCCGGTCGGCTCGCGCGTCACTACGCTCACCCTGACCGACGGCACGCCGATCGACCCGGCCGGCAAATACACCGTCGCCTCCAACAACTTCATGCTTGAAGGCGGCGACGGCTATACCGCGCTCGGCCGCGGCAAGACGCTGATCGGCCTGACCGACGGCAAGCTGATGGCCAATGAGGTGATGGTCTATCTGCGCCGGCTCGGGACGATCGACGCCAAGGTCGAAGGGCGGGCGGTCCTGAAGTGAGCTGCAGCAAGGCGCTCGCGGCTTTCCTGGCGAGCGGGAATTCCCGGGGCTGGCGCGACCTGCCGGTCTTTGCTCCCGGTGCGGAGGCTGCACGCGCCTGCGCCGCCGTGGATGCCGAGCGAGTTGCGGGGCATGTCGTGGCACCGGCCCCGGAACGGGTGTTCGCGGCGTTGTCGCTGACGCCGCTGGACGCGGTCCGGGCGGCCATCCTCGGACAGGACCCCTATCCGACGCCCGGCCATGCCAACGGGCTCGCCTTCTCCTATGTCGGGCCGCCGCCGCTGCCGCGCTCGCTCGTCAATATCTACAAGGAGCGCGCGGAGGATCTCGGGCTACCGGCGCCGGGCGATGGTGACCTGACGCGCTGGGCGCAGCAGGGTGTGCTGCTGCTCAACACGGCGCTGACCGTGCGCGAGGGGGCGAGCAAGGCGGGTTCGCATCTTCAATTGGGCTGGGGCAAGGTCACCGACGAGATCATCGCCGCCGTCGCGCGGATGCGGCCGCATGTCGTCTTCCTGCTCTGGGGCGCGCCGGCGCAGACGAAGCGGCCGCTGATCAACGAGAGCCGGCATCTGGTCATCGCCAGCGCCCATCCGTCGCCGTTGTCGGCAAGGCGGGGATTTTTTGGGTCGAAGCCGTTCAGCTGGGCGAATGCCTGGCTGGAGGAGCAGGGGGAAAAGCCGATTGCGTGGTGAAGCGTACCGCCTTCATGCTCGGGCTTGACCCGAGCATCTCGTGACGGAAAAGCGCCTTATCCTGGAAGAGATTCTCGGGCGAAGCACCGCTTCGACCCGAGAATGACGGCGCGGACTACCCCACCGGTCGCTCGTCCGCGATGACCTTGCCGTCGTTCGGCAGGGCGCCGAGCGGCAGGATTTCGACTGCGCCCTTGAGCTTGGTCACCTGCTGCAGCGTCGAGGACATCGCGTCGACCAGCCCGGCCGGCTCGGCATAAATCTCGGCCTTCAAGGTCATGGTGTCGACCTCGTCGGCGCGGCCGACAACGAGGCGGAGCTTGGCGATCTCGGCATGGCGCCTGGCGATCTCGGCGACCTGCTCGGGGCGCACGAACATGCCCTTGATCTTCGCCGTCTGGTCGGCGCGGCCCATCCACCCTCTGATGCGGGTGTTGGTGCGTCCGCAGGCGCTGATGCCGGGCAGGACGGCGGTGAGATCGCCGACGGCCAGCCGGATCTGCGGATGATGCGGGTCGAGATTGGTGACGACGACCTCGCCGACCTCGCCCTCCGGGACCGGGTCGCCGGTGCCGGGGCGGACGATCTCGACGATCAAATTCTCGTTGAGAACCATGCCCTCGCGGGCCGAGGTCTCATAGGCGATGACGCCGATATCGGCGGTGGCATAGAGCTGGTAGGCGTCGATGCCGCGCTCCCTGACCCAGGCCTGGAGCGAGGGCGGGAAGGCCGCGCCGGAGACGACGGCGCGCTTGATCGAGGCGATGTCGACGCCGCGGGCATCGGCGGCCTCGATCAGGATCTTGAGGAAGTCGGGCGTGCCGGCATAAGCGCTCGGGCGGTAGGCCGCGATCACCTCCATCTGCTGCTCGGTATTGCCGGGACCTGCCGGAATGACGGCGCAGCCGGCGGCACGCGCGGCCGAGTCCATGATGAAGCCGCCCGGCGTCAGATGATAGCTCAGCGTGTTCAACACGATGTCGCCCGGCCGGAAGCCGGCGGCGACAAGGCCGCGCGCGGCGCCCCAGGCGTCGCTCGCCGTGCCTTCCGGCTCGAAGATCGGGCCGGGCGAGGTGAACAGTCGCCCGAAGGAGCCGGGAGCGGAGGGGACGAGGCCGCCAAAGGGCAAGGCGGCCTTCTGCAGGGCCGGAAGATCGGCCTTGCGCAGGACCGGCAGGCGGGCCAGCGCCTTGCGGTCGGTGATCCCGGCGGGGTCGATGCCGCCGAGACGCTCGGCATAGGCCGGGGCGCGCATCGCAGCCGCAAGCAGCCCCGGCAGGCGCGCGAAGAGATCGGCCTCGCGAATCTCGGGGGGACGGGTCTCCAGATCGTCGTGATGCGCGTTCATCTGTCGGGTCCCAGGTCGTGATCTCGTTCGGGGCCGCGCCGTCAGCGGATGACGCGCAGCAGGCGCAGGAAATTGAGCAGGCCGATCAGCGCGCCGGCGACATAGGTGAGGGCCGCAGCCCGCAGCACGCCGCGGGCGGCAGGCAAGTCGCGCCGGTCGAGATAGCCGTCCCCGGCGAGGATCGGCAGCGCCTTGCCGAAGCTGGCGTCGAATTCGAGCGGCAGCGTCACCAGATGCACGACGAGCCCGATGCCGAGCAGCGCCACGGCAAGGCCGAACTGCATCAGGCCCAAGACCGGCAGATGCGTCACCGCCGCGACCAGCGGGGCGGTGATCAGGATCGCCATGGCGACCTTGTCGACGATCCCCATCGTGCGGGCGAGCATGCTGCGAGCGGCGAGCAGCGTGCTGCCTTCCGCGTGCTGGATGGCGTGGCCGACCTCATGGGCGGCGACAGCGACGGCCGTGATCGAACGGCCGTCATGGTTGTCGCGCGAGAGGCGCACGGTGCGCGCCTCCGGATCGTAGTGATCGCCGCCCTCGGTGGTCTCCACCGCGACGGCGCCGAGCTGGAAGCGGTCGAGCAGATGCCGCGCCAGCTCGCCGCCGGTTCCCGGCAGGTCCGGCCGGGCGACGGCATGGCGGCTCATCTGGCTGCGGACCCAGGCCTGCGGCCCGAAGATCAGCAGGAGAACCAGCAGGGCTGCCACGGCATAAAGCATGGTGATCGACCGTCGAACCCGTCCCGTCTCAGGAGAGCCAGCGCTTGCGGCGCTTGTAGCTCTTCACCTCTCGGAAGGACTTCTTGTCGCCTTCCGCCACGCCGAGATAGAATTCCTTCACGTCCTCGTTCTCGCGCAGCATCTTCGCGTCGCCATCCATGACGACGCGGCCGGTCTCCATGATATAGCCATAGGTGGCATAGCGCAGCGCCATATTGGTGTTCTGCTCGGCAACGAGGAAGGATACCCCTTCATCGGCGTTGAGCTGGCGCACGATCTCGAAGATCTCCTCGACGATCTGCGGGGCGAGCCCCATCGAGGGCTCGTCGAGCAGGATCATCTTGGGGTTCGACATCATCGCCCGGCCGATGGCGCACATCTGCTGTTCGCCGCCGGAGGTGTAGCCGGCCTGCGAGGTCCGCCGCTGCTTCAGGCGCGGGAACAGCGTGTAGATCTTCTCGAGGTCGCGTTTGATTGCGGCATTGCCGTCGCGGCGGGTGAAGGCGCCGGTCAGCAGGTTCTCCTCGATCGAGAGATGGCCGAAGCAGTGGCGGCCTTCCATGACCTGGATGCAGCCGCGCCGGACGAGCTCGTTCGGCGAGAGCTTGTCGACGCGCTCGCCGTCGAAGACGATCGAGCCCTTGGTGACCTCGCCGCGCTCCGCCTTGAGCAGGTTGGAGATCGCCTTCAGCGTCGTGGTCTTGCCGGCGCCGTTGGCGCCGAGGATCGCGACGATGCCCTGGCGCGGCACGGTGAGCGAGACGCCCTTCAGCACCAGCACGACATGGTCGTAGATGACCTCGATATTGTTGAGCGACAGGATGGTGTCGCGCGCGGTCGCTGCGGCCGGTTTTTCGAGGGTGGCGGTCGACATCTCACGCTCCTTCCTTCTCCCCTCGGGGGAGAAGGTGGCCCGGCGGAGCCGGGTCGGATGAGGGACATGACGGATGAGAACGGAGCAACTCTGCCCTCATCCGTCTGCTTCGCAGACACCTTCTCCCCGAGGGGAGAAGGAAGGCGGGGGCGGCGCGAACCGCCCCCTTTTGTCGTCAGGACGACTTCTCGCAGGACTCCGAGCGCTTCGGCCAGTTGCCGGCCTTCTCGACATAGTCCTTGGCGTTGGATTCGATGAGCGGACGGACCTCGTCCTTCATCGGCTCGACCCAGTTGGCCTTCTTGGTCCATTTGGTGCCGTCCCACTCGGAGACGAACATCTTGCTGTGGCCGGAATGGTCGGTGCAGGAGATCGTCGTCGGCGTGACGAAGCCGCCGAGCCCGATCTCCTTCAGGCGCGCCTCGGTCAGGTTGAGCGATTCCAGGCCCCGACGCATGTCCTGCGCGTCGATCACCTTCTTGCCGGTGAGCTTCTGCGCGTTGCGGATGCCCTCGACGACGAGCATCGCGTTGTAGACGCCGCGGTTGTAGAGGGCTTCGCCGACCTTCTCCTTCGGCGTCGTGCTCTTGCCCTTGTCGACCACGAATTTGAGGATGTCCTGCATCGCGGGCGCTTCGGTGCCGGCGAGCGTCCAGCTCAACGACGAGTAGCCCTTGGCCTGCTCGCCGCCGGCACGGGCATCGTCATCGCCGCCGGCCCACCAGACGCCGACGAACTTGTTCATCGGGAAGTTATTCTTGGCGGCTTCCTTGACCGCGGTCGGGTTCATCACCCCCCAGCCCTGGTTGTAGAGGAAGTCGGGCCGGTCACGCCGGATCGAGAGCCAGAGCGAGCCCTGGTTCTGCATGTCGGCTGCCGCCACCGGATAGAGCTTCAGCTCGAAGCCGTATTTCTTGGCGAGGTTCTCCAGAACCGGGATCGGCTCCTTGCCAAAGGGTGCGTCGAGATGGATCAGGCCGAGCTTCTTGCCCTTGAGCTTGTCGAGGCCGCCGAGCTCGGCCGCCATGTGCTTCACCATGACGGAGGCGCCGTCCCAATAGGTGAAGGGCGGGATGAAGACCCAAGGGAAGTTCGTGCCGTCGGCCGAGGCGGAAAGGCCATAGGCCATCGACAGGATCGGGATCTTGTCGACATGGGCGCGCGGGATCGCGGCGAGCGTCGCGCCGGTCGACCAGGGCGAGTAGACGATGGTGTTCTTCGCCTTGGCCTGCTCGTAGCACTCGATCGACTTCTTGGTGTCGTAGCCGGTCTCGCATTCCTCGTAGATGACCTTGACGCCGTTCACGCCGCCGTCGCGCTCGTTGATCATCGTGACGTAGTCGCGCATGCCGTCGCCGATCGGAATCCCTGAGCCCGAGAACGGGCCGGTGCGATAGGCGTTGTTGGCGAAATAGACGCTGTCCTGCGCATAACCCGGCGCGACGATGGCGGTGGCGGCCAAAAGGGCCCCGAGTCCGGCAGCTTTCATCAACTTGCTCGTCTTCATGGACTTCCTCCGTTCGTTTCCTCCGGGGCCGGTTCCAGCCGGTCCCGTCTTGCTTTTCGCCGGCGCTTCTGGCGTGCCGGTCGTTTGTTGGACTCTCTCCCGCCTCAGTACGGGAAGGGCCATGTCCGCAATTTCTGCTTGCCGATCTGCCAGAGCCTTGCGAGGCCGTGCGGCTCGACGATCAGGAAGGTGATGATCAGCGCGCCGACCAGCATGAAGGTGACGTGCTCGGCCGCGGCGCCGCCGATCGGGACGCCCAGCGCCGGCAGGCCGAATTTCAGCGCCGTCGGCAGCACCGAGAGGAAGGCCGCCCCGAAGAAGGAGCCGATCAGCGAGCCCAATCCGCCGATGATGACCATGAACAGGATGCTGAAGGACAGCCGGATCGAAAACACGTCCGCCGCCTCGCCGCCGCCGTACCAGAGGAAGATCATCATCGCGCCGGCGACCCCGGCGAAATAGGAGGAGACGGCGAAGGCCATCAGCTTGGCGTTGAGCAGCTTGATGCCCATGAGCTCCGCGGCGATGTCCATGTCGCGCACCGCCATCCAGGAGCGGCCGAGCTTGCCATGGACCAGGTTCGAGGCGAACCAGGTCAGCACCACGACCAGGCCGAGGCAGACGAAATAGCGCGTCTCCGGGGTGGCGGATGCGCCCGTGAGCGGGATATCGAAGAGGGTGCGCTGCGGCACCTCGATCGCGCCCGAAGCGTTGTAGTTGAACAGCCAGGGCACGCGCACGAAGGCCCATTGCAGGAAGAACTGCGCGGCGAGCGTCGCGACCGCGAGGTAGAAGCCCTTGATGCGCAGCGAGGGCAGGCCGAAGAGCACGCCGATGCCGGCCGAGAACAGCCCCGAGAGCAGGATCAGGACGATGATGTTCACGCCCGGGAACAGCGTCGTCAGCTTGTAGCAGCTATAGGCGCCGACCCCCATGAAGGCGGCAGTGCCAAGCGAGATCAGCCCGGTATAGCCGGTGAGGATGTTGAGCCCGATCGCCGCCAGCGAGAAGACGAGGAAGGGGATCATCACCGAGGCGATGAAGAAGTCGCTGCCGAAGAAGGGAATGACGACGAGGGCGATCGCCAGAATGACGGCGATGCCGATCCGGTCCTCCCGGAGCGGGAAGACGCCCATATCGGCGGCGTAGGTGGATTTGTACTGGCCGGCCTCACGGTAGAGCATGGTTCCGGCTCCTCAGATGCGTTCGATGATCTTGTCGCCGAACAGGCCCTGCGGCCGGAACAGCAGGAAACCCAGGGCGATGAAATAGGCGAGCCAGCTCTCGATGCCGCCGCCGACCAGGGGACCCCAGTAGAACTCGCCGAGCTTCTCGCCGATGCCGATGATGAGGCCGCCGACGATGGCGCCGGGGATCGAGGTGAAGCCGCCGAGGATCAGCACCGGCAGCGCCTTCAACGCCACGATCTCGAGCGCGAAGGACACGTCCGAGCGCGCCCCCCACATGATGCCGGTGATCAGTGCGACGATGCCGGCGGTGAACCAGACGATCACCCAGATCTGGTTGAGCGAGATGCCGACCGAGAGGGCAGCCTTGTGGCTGTCGGCGACGGCCCTGAGCGCCCGGCCGATGCGGGTGTACTGGAAGAAGGCGGCCAGCGCGGCGATCATCAGCGAGGCGATGACGGCGGCCGCGATGTCGATCTTCTGCAGCGAGACCAGCCCGCCGAGGATTTGCAGGTCGATCGCGCCCTTGGGCAGATAGAGCTGGTCGGCGATCATCTGCTTGGGATTGCCGCCGAAAAGCGCCTCGCCGAAGCCGATCAGGAAATAGGTGATGCCGAAGGTCGCCATGAACAGGATGATGTCGGGCTGGTTGACCAGGGGCCTGAGCACCACGCGTTCGATGGCCACGGCCAGCGCGAACATCACGCCGAGCGTGATGATGACGGCGAGAAAGGCCGGCACGCCCTTCTCGTAGAGGCCGACCAGCGTCAGCGCCGCGAACACCACCATGATGCCCTGGGCGAAGTTGAACACGCCCGAAGCCTTGAAGATCAGCACGAAGCCGAGCGCGATCAGCGCATAGAGCACGCCGGAGACGAGCCCTTCCCAGATCGTCTGCACCAGCAGGTCGGGCGCCTGGGCCATCTGCCGGAATGGGTCGACGAAGATCGCGTAGAGCGTGTTGGAGGAATCGAGCCAAATGCCGGCGGCGAGCGCCACCACGATGGCGGCCAGGAGCAGGCCGAACTTGACCAGCGGGCTGGCGAGCAGGTTCGGAGCGGGGCGGGTGGCGATGTCGCTCATGTCTCCACGCTCCTCAATGCGCCACGCCGAGATACGCGTCGATGACCTTCTGGTCGCGCTTCACCTCGTCGGGCGTGCCGTCGGCGATCTTGCGGCCGTATTCGAGCACGACGACGCGGTCGGAGAGGTCCATGACCACCCCCATATCGTGCTCGATCAACGCAATGGTGGTGCCGAACTGGTTGTTCACGTCGAGGATGAAGCGGCACATGTCCTCCTTCTCCTCGAGATTCATGCCGGCCATCGGCTCGTCGAGCAACAGGAGCTCGGGCTCCATGGCGAGCGCGCGGCCCAGTTCAACACGCTTCTGCAGGCCGTAGGGCAATTTGCCGACCGGCAATTTGCGGATGTGCTCGATCTGCAGGAAATCGATGATGTCTTCGACGACGCGGCGATGCTCGATCTCCTCGCGCAGCGCCGGGCCGTGACGCAGCGCCTGCCAGAAGAAGCCCCGCTTCATCTTGAGCGTGCGGCCGGTCATGATGTTGTCGAGCGTCGACATGCCCTTGAACAGCGCGACGTTCTGGAAGGTGCGGGCGATGCCGCCGGCGGCGGCGCGGTGCGGGCGCATCTTGGCGCGGCGCTCGCCCTTGAAGACGACGCGGCCTTCCTGCGGCTGATAGAAGCCGTTGATGCAGTTCAGCATCGAGGTCTTGCCGGCGCCGTTGGGGCCGATGATGGCGCGGATCTCGCCCTTGCGGATGTCGAAGGAGACATCGGTGATCGCCTTCACGCCGCCGAAGCGCAGCGAGATGTTCTCGACCGAGAGCAGGACTTCGCCCTTGTCGCGGAGGGGGGTGCCGGTCACGTTCATCGGTTCCGCGTTCATGCCGCCTTCGCCGTCGCCGGCGCTCCCTCGGCTGTCACGGGGTAGGTCTTGGCGTCGCGGACCTTGACGCGGGCCGAGATCACGCCCTTGCGCCCGTCCTCGAAGGTCACTTCGGTCGAGATATCCGCCGCTTCCGAGCCGTCATAGAGCGCCGTCACCAGCGGGGCGTAGCGCTCGGCGATGAAGCCGCGCCGGACCTTCTGGGTGCGGGTCAGTTCGCCGTCGTCCGCGTCGAGTTCCTTGTGCAGGATGAGGAAGCGCCTGATCTGGGCGCCGCCCATCATCGGCTCGGAAGCGAGCGAGCGGTTCACCTCGTCGACGTGCTTGGCGATCATGTCGTAGACGAGATCGTGGCCTGCAAGCTCCTGATAGGAAGCGTAGACGACGTTGTGGCGCTCGGCCCAGTTGCCGACGGCGGTGAGATCGATGTTGAGCGCGACCGTGGCGTAGTCGCGGCCCTGGCCGAAGGCGACGACCTCCTTGATGTTCGGATAGAACTTCAGCTTGTTCTCGATGTATTTCGGCGGGAAGAGATCGCCGTTGTTGAGCTTGCCGACATCCTTGGCGCGGTCGATGATCTTGAGATGGCCGCTCTCGTCGAAGAAGCCGGCATCGCCCGAGCGGACATAGCCGTCGGCGGTCATCGTCTCGGCGGTCTTGTCCGGGTCCTTGTAGTAGCCGCCGAAGATCGAGGGCGAGCGGTAGAGCACCTCGCCATTGTCGTCGATGCGGATCTCGACCATCGGCGCGGGCTTGCCGACGGTGTCGGCCTTGATCTCGCCATTGGGCTGCATGGTGATGTAGACCCCGGCTTCGGTCTGGCCGTAGAGCTGCTTCAGATTGACGCCGATCGAGCGGTAGAAGCGGAAGAGCTCGGGGCCGATCGCCTCGCCCGCGGTATAGCCGACCTTGATGTTGGTCAGGCCGAAGCGGTTGCGCAGGGGGCCGTAGACCAGGATGTCGCCGAGCCTGTAGAGGAGCCGGCCCTTCAGAGGCACGCTCTCGCCATTGAGGATCTGCTCGCCATAGCGTTTCGCGACGCCGAGGAAGTAGTGGAACATCTTCCGCTTGAGGGCGCCGGCATCCTCCATGCGCACCATGGTGATGGTCAGCATGGTCTCGAAGACGCGCGGCGGCGCAAAAGCGTAGGTCGTGCCGACCTCGCGGCGGTCGTCGATGACGGTCTCGGGGCTTTCCGGGCAATTGACGCAGAAGCCCGCCAGCATCGCCTGCGCATAGGAGAAGACGTGGTCGCCGACCCAGGCGATCGGCAGATAGGCGATGACCTCGTCGCTCTCGTTCAGCCCGTCGAAGCTGCAGCCGATCTCGGCCGCGATCAGGATGTTGTAATGCGAGAGCATCACGCCCTTGGGCCGTCCGGTCGTGCCGGAGGTGTAGAGGATGATGCCGAGATCGGAACCCTTGCCGACTTCCATCTCGCTTTGCAGGGCGGCGGCTTGCTGCGGGTCCTTCAGCGCCTTGGCGCCCGCCTGCATCACCGCCTCGATGGCGTGGAGCTTGCTGTGGTCGTAGTCGCGCAAGCCGCGCGGCTCATCATAGAGCATGTGCCGGAGATGCGGCAGGCGCTCGGCGATCGAGAGGATCTTGTCGACCTGCTCCTGGTCCTGCACCACGGCGAAGACCGCCTCGGCATGGTCGAGGACATAGGCCATCTCCTCGGCGACGCTGTCGGCATAAACAGGCACGGGGACGGCGCCGAGCCATTGCGCCGCGCACATCGACCAATAGAGCCTGGGCCGGTTGTAGCCGATGATGGCGACCTTCTCGCCGCGCTTCAGGCCGAGATCCTGCAAGCCCTTGGCGAAGCTGCGGACATGCTCCGCCACCTCGGCCCAGTTCCAGGACTGCCAGATGCCGAGGTCCTTGTGCCGGAAGGCGACGCGCGCGGCGCGCTCCCTGGCATTGCGCAACAGCAATTTCGGAAAGGTGTCCGCCTCAACAGCGGTGCCGCTCGCCACGATTGCGTTCTCCCTGTCGAGCCGCCATGCGTCGTGGCGACTTCAGCGGGCCGGTTTCCGGCCTCGTTCTCATGCCAGACTTGCAGGCGGCCATCATCCTTGCAAGGACCCGCTTGACAGACAATTCGCCTTTTGGTGACTATTGTCCCGCCGAAGTTTGCTTTTCACGCAGATGTGTTGCGCGGATTTTTCGCTTCGGCCCTGATTTTCCTCACGAATTCGGCAGATCGAATCGGCGGGCGGAACCGTGCCTGCGACGGTGGCGGACCGACTCATGCTTCATCATCTGTCTTTCGGCGTTGCCGATATCGAGCGTGCCTGCGCCTTCTACGATGCTGTGCTGGCGCCGCTCGGCTATGTCAGGGTCTGGCAGGATCTGCGCCCAGGCGAGACAGGGCAGGCAGTTGGCTACGGCGCTCCTGGCGGCGGCGACAGGCTCGCGCTGAAGCACAGGCCGGAGGGACAGAAGCCGCCGGGGCCGGGGTTCCATCTCGCTTTCGCGGCGCCCGATCGCGCGGCCGTCGCTCGCTTTCACGAGGCCGCGCTCCGTCATGGCGGGCGGGACAATGGGGCGCCTGGCCTGCGCCCGCATTACGGGCCGCATTATTACGCGGCCTTTGTGGTGGATCCGGACGGCTACGCCATCGAAGCCGTCTTCAATGCGCCGGCCTGATCGGCACGCCGCCGAAACCGTCTTCGCCATGCCCCGCGCAAGAAAAAGGCCCGCCCCCCGGTCAGGGGACGGGCCTCTCAGGCTGGATGCTCAGTAGCGATAGCCGTGGTGGCGGCGATAGCCATGCGCGGGCGCCCAGGGCGGCGGGCCGCCATGGCGGCGATAGCCGTAACCGCGGTCATAGCCACGGCCATGGCGGAAGTGCCGCCGTTCCATGTTCCGCTGGATTTCCCAGTGGCGGTGCTCGCGGTTGTGGCGGGTGAACTCGGCCGGCAGCTTGTCGAGCTGTTCAGCCTGCGGGAGGCTCTGCGGTGCGGCGGCGCCGGCAGGGGCCGCGGCGAAGGCAGCCAGGGCCAGGCTGGCGGCAATCAGAAGCTTGCGCATCGAATATGTCCTTCTTTTGCATCGACTGAGAGGATTTGAACAGCCCGGGTTGGAACCCCGCCTGAACGGTGTGTTCTGCTGGCGTTCAGCGAGGGCGGGAGGCGCTTTTTGCCATTGCGAGGCGGTGAAGCCGCTTGTCCCTTGCCGAAGAGCTTTCGATTCTGACGGGCTGGGCGGTCAAATCCGGCCACAGGCCGAAGCAGCGTTTCAGAACCTGTGTCTGCGCCGCGGCGTATTCCGCGGCCTGCTCGTTGATGCGTTTTGCGAAGGCTTCGAAGAACCAGAACATTGTCTCAATCCCGTCGCGCCGGAGGGCGCCTCGGGAAGAGCAACGCGCGAAGCGAGATTTTGTGCCGCCAGCTTGGCAGGCGCGGCGCTGGCCGATGATCCGGCTACGCCTCGTAGCGCGCCAGCCGCTCGAGATCGATGATGGTGACGCTGCCATGGCCGAGCTCGATCAGGCCGAGCGCGGCCAGCTTCGCCAGCCCCTGATTGGCCATCTGCCGCGAGATGCCGGCGAGCATGCCGAGCTCCTCCTGTGAGACTGTGAGCGTGCGGTCGAGGTCGGGATAGAGGATCGGGTTGAACAGCCAGGCGAGGTTGCGGGCGAGGCGCCCGGTGGAATCGAGCGTGCGTTCGGTCTCGGCCAGCGAGATGAACTGGGCGAGGCGCTCGTTGAACTGGTGGACGAGGAAGCGGTTGAACGCGGCCGAATGCTCGAACAGCCAGAGGAAGGTCGAGCGGCGCATCAGGGCGATCCTGGAATCGCGCAGCGCCACCAGCTCGTAGCGGCGCGGCTCGGCCTTGATCACCGTGCCCTCGCCGAACCAGGCGCCGGCGCGCAGGCCCGCGAGCGTCGCGGTCTTGCCGGATTTCGAGGTGGTCGCCATCTTGACCAGCCCCTCGGCCACGCCTGTCCAAGATTCCAGCCGGTCGCCGACATGGCAGATCGAGGCGTTCTTGCCGTAGCTCCTGAAACTGATGCCGCGCCGCGCCTCCTCGAATTCCGCTTCCGACAGATCGCGGGACCAGGAGGCGATGGCGCGCAGCTCTTCGGGGGCGATCAAGGTGGCGGTTATCCGGGTTGGCGGGGGCAGACTTCGGGCAGCGTGGCGTCATTCTCGGGCGAAGCGGAGCGTAGACCCGAGAATCTCCTTCAGGAAGGGGCTCCAGAGCCTGCTTGTCACGAGATGCTCGGGTCAAGCCCGAGCATGACGGCACAGAGCGTTGCCGGCTATTCCGCCGCCTGCGGCAAGGCCGCGGGCAGCCCCTCACGCAACTGCCCCAGCAACATCGCCTCCTCGGCCTTCGCCGCCTTCAGGTGCCGCTCCTTGACGTGGCCGAAGCCGCGGATCTTTTCCGGGATCGCGGCCAGCGCCATGCAGAGCGCGTGGTTCTCCGGCGAAAGCCGGGTCAGGATCTCGTTCAGCAGCGCCTCGTAATCGGCGATCAGCCGGCGCTCGGTGCGGCGTTCCTGCGTGTAGCCGAAGAGATCGAAGGCGGTGCCGCGCAGGCCCTTGAATTTCGCCAGCAGCGAGAAGGCCCCCATCATCCACGGCCCGAAGCTCATCTTGCGCGGCAGGCCGGTGTTCGGATCGCGCCTGGCCAACAGCGGCGGGGCGAGGTGGAATTCGTAGCGCAGCGCTTTGCCATCCTTGCCGTCGGCCTCGAAGGTCGCGGCGAGCTGCTGGCGGAAGGCGCCGTCGCTGTAGAGGCGCGCGACCTCGTATTCGTCCTTATAGGCCATCAGCTTGAAGAGATTGCGCGCGACGGCCTCGCTGAGCGCGCTCTGGCCGGGCGAGACGGCCGCTTCCTTCGTCTGCACGCGCGCGACGAGATGGCGGTAGCGGGCGCCATAGGCGGTGTTCTGATAGGCGGTGAGATAGGCGACGCGGCGGGCGATGATCTCGTCGAGCGTCTCCGAGAGATGGCGGGCGGCTGTCGGCGCCTTGGCCTGCGCCAGCAGCGCGTCGAGCGCGGCCGGATCGTGCGCGGCGCGGCGGCCGAGCTCGAAGGCCTCGAGATTCATCGCCACGGCCTCGCCATTGAGCGTGATCGCCCGGCGCAGCGCCGCGCGGGACAAGGGCACGGCGCCGAGCTGCCAGGCATGGCCGAGCATCAGCATATTGGCCGCGATGGCATTGCCGAGGAAGGCGACCGCCGTCGCGGTCGCGTCGAGGAAGCGGGTGTTGTCGCGGCCCGCCGCCGAGAGGATCGCGCGCTTCAGGCGTTCGGTCGGCAGTGAGAAGTCGGCATTGCGGGTGAAGTCGCCCGGCAGGCTCTCGGCGGTGTTGACGATGACCATGCCGCCTTCGGGCCGGATCGCGCCGAGCACCTTCTTCGAGCCGGTGACGGTCAGGTCGCAGCCCAGAACGAGATCGGCCTGTCCGGCCGTGACGCGGATGGCGTGGATGTCCTCGGGTCTCGGCGCGAGCTTGACGTGGCTGAAGACGGCGCCGCCCTTCTGGGCGAGGCCGGCCATGTCGATCATGCCGCAGCCCTTGTCCTCGAGATGGGCGGCCATGCCGAGGATCGCGCCGATGGTGACGACGCCAGTGCCGCCGACGCCGGTGACGATCACGGCGAAGCTGCGGTCGAGCGCCGGCACGGCGGGCTCGGGGATATCGGCCTCGCCCAGCGCCTGCGCATCGAGACGCATCGGCTCCGCCTTCTTCGGACGGGCGCCGTGGACCGTTACGAAGGACGGGCAGAAGCCCTTCACGCAGGAGAAATCCTTGTTGCAGTTGGACTGGTCGATCTGGCGCTTGCGGCCGAATTCGGTCTCGAGCGGCTGCACCGAGACGCAGTTCGACTGCACGCCGCAATCGCCGCAGCCCTCGCAGACCAGCTCGTTGATGACGACGCGCTTGTCGGGGTCAGGATAGGCTCCGCGCTTGCGGCGGCGGCGCTTCTCGGTGGCGCAGGTCTGGTCGTAGAGCAGCAGCGAGACGCCCGACGTCGCCGCCAGCTCGCGCTGGACGGCGTCGAGCTCCTCGCGGTGGTGCAGCGTCGTGCCGGCCGGCCATTGCGTGCCGGGAGGATATTTGCCGGGGTCGTCGCTGACCACGGCGATGCGCTTCACGCCCTCGGCCGCGACCTGCCTTGCCATCTGGTCGGGCGAGAGATGGCCTTCCGCCTGCTGGCCGCCGGTCATGGCGACGGCGTCGTTATAGAGCAGCTTGTAGGTGATGGTGACGCCGCTCGCGACAGCCCAGCGGATCGCGAGCGAGCCGGAATGGGTATAGGTGCCGTCGCCGAGATTCTGGAAGACGTGGCCGCGCGTCGAGAACGGCGCCTCGCCGATCCAGTTCGCCCCTTCGCCGCCCATCTGGGTAAAGCCGGCGGTGTCGCGGTCCATCCACTGCACCATGTAGTGGCAGCCGATGCCGGCATAGGCGCGCGAGCCCTCGGGCACGACGGTCGAGGAGTTGTGCGGGCAGCCCGAGCAGAAATAGGGCGTGCGCTTCGCGATCTCCTGCGCCTCGGCGAGCCTGCCTTGCGCCTTGGCGATCTCCTCCAGCCGGGCGCGCAGGGCGGGATCGTCGCGGTATTGTAGCAGGCGGCCACCCAGCGCGATGGCAATGTCATTGGGGTCGAGCGCGCCATGGACGGGGAAGAGCCAATTGCCGTTCTCGTCCTTCTTGCCGATCACCATGGGCTGATGCGCCGCGCCGTAAAGCTCCTCGCGGACCTGCACCTCGATCAGCGAACGCTTCTCCTCGACGACCATGATCAGGTCCAGGCCCTCCGCGAAGGATTTCAGCTCGGCCGGGTCGATCGGCCAGGGACAGGCGAGCTTGAACAGGCGGATGCCGAGATCATTGGCCCGGACCTCGTCGATGCCGAGATCCTCCAGCGCCTGGCGCACGTCGAGATAGGATTTGCCGACGGTGGCGATGCCGATACGCGGCTCCCGGCCGCCATGGGTGACGATGCGGTTGAGGCGGTTGGCGCGCAGATAGGCCAGCATCGCGTCGCGCTTGTAGAGATGCAGGCGTCGCTCCTGCTCGACGAAATCCAGTTCGCGGCGGATGGCAAGCCCGCCCGGCGGTGGCACGTAGTCCGTCGGCGTCACGATCGAGACGCGGTCGAGCGCGCCGTCGATCGAGGCGGTCGATTCGATGTTGTCCTTGACGCATTTGATGCCGACCCAGACCGAGGCGAAGCGCGAGAGCGCAATGCCGTGCAGGCCGTAATCGATGATCTCCTGCACCCCGGCGGGGTTCAGGATCGGCATCATCCGATCGACCAGGACGAATTCGGTCTGGTGGGCGTTGGTCGAGGATTCCGCGGTGTGATCGTCGCCCATCAGGCAGATCACGCCGCCATGAGGCGAGGTGCCGGCCATGTTGCCGTGGCGGAAGACGTCGCCCGAGCGGTCGACGCCCGGCCCCTTGCCGTACCAGAGCGCGAAGACGCCGTCATATTTGCCCTCGCCCTGCAGTTCGGCCTGCTGCGTGCCCCAGATGGCGGTGGCGGCGAGGTCCTCGTTCAGCCCGGGCTGGAAGACGATGTTGGCCGCGGTCAGGGCCTTGCCGGCGCGCATGAGCTGCTGGTCGAGCCCGCCGAGCGGCGAGCCGCGATAGCCTGAGACGAAGCCGGCGGTGTTCAGCCCTGCCCGCCGGTCGCGCTCGCGCTGCATCAAGAGCATGCGGGCGACGGCCTGCGTGCCGGTCAGGAAGATGTCCCGCTTGCCGAGGTCGTATTTGTCGTCGAGCGCGACGGAGCGAAGCGTGCCCGCATCGACGCTGGAATCGCGCATTGGCTCAGTCATGCCGGCCTCCCGATCGTCGTTCCCGCGGGCCGGTTGATCCGGCCTCTCGACCTGTCTCGATGCAAGATATGTCAGCAACGCTGACATATCGCCCGAAGGCGGTCAATCACATTGGCATTGTTCCAGTTTTTGCGAGGAGGTCCAGTCTTGCCGGCACGGGCAGCCTTGCGCGAAATGCCTGCGCCGCGATTTGGCCCCGATTCGCGGCGAAGGCTGCGACGGCCCGGTCGCAAAATCGTTGCGGGCCGGCCTTATCGCCCTCGGCTCCGGATCTGTGGAGGATACCGTTCTTGACGGGACGTGCGTTTCTTACGGCCTTGCCGGCCGCCACCCTGCTCGCCGCCTGCCTGGCGGGGCCGGCGCAGGCGCATCCGCATGTCTGGGTGAAGGCCAAGGCCGAGATCCTGTTCGCGCCGGATGGGACGGTGAAGGCGATCCGGCAGCACTGGAGCTTCGACGAGGCCTATTCGGCCTATATCACCCAGGGCCTCGACAAGAACGGCGACGGCAAGCTGACGCCGGACGAGCTGGCGGACCTCGCCAAGGTGAACATGGATTCGCTGCCCGAGGTCGAGTTCTTCACCATCGCCAAGGTCAATGGCCGCAAGCAGGAATTCGGCACGCCGACCGATGCCGGGCTCGTCTTCGAGAACAAGATCCTGACATTGAACTACACGCTGCCGCTCAAACATCCGCCGCCGAAGAGCCGCTCCTTCGGCATCGAGGTCGGCGACCCCACCTATTTCGTCGCCTTCGAGATCGTCGATGAGCCGGACGCCGTGGTGACGCGCGATGCCCCGGCCGGCTGCATCGTCAGGGTCAATCGCCCGCCCAAGCTCGCCGACGACGTCGCGCAGAAGCTGGCGCAGGAGGACATCACCGCGACGCCGGACATGAGCGGCTACGAGGTCACGACGCGGGCGCTGGTGGCATGTCCCTGACGACCCCCCTCAGTCCTCATCCCGAAGAGCCGCGCGCTTCCGGCGCTCCTCAGGCCGAGGGCTCGCAAAGGGCGACGTCGCTGTTGTCGCGCATCGTCGTCGCCGCGCTGGCATTGGCATTGGTCGCCGCCGCGCTCGGCCTGTTGGCCTGGGGCATCTCGCTCTGGAGCCCGCCGGCCCCGCCGCCGCCGCGAAACCCGTTCGGGACCGCGCTGCCGCGCGAGGCGCTGCCCTCGACGACGGGCTTCGGCGCCGTGCTGATCGCCTGGCAGTCGAGCTTCTATCGCGAGCTGACCGCGACGCTGAAGGCGATCGCCCAGACGCCGACAGCGGTCTGGGGGTTGCTCGGCCTGTCCTTCGGCTACGGCGTCTTCCATGCGGCCGGGCCCGGCCACGGCAAGGCGGTGATCTCCGGCTATATCGTCGCCGACAACCGCAGCCTGAAGCGCGGGCTCTCGCTCAGCTTCGCCGCGGCGATCCTGCAGGCGCTCGTCGCCATCGCCATCGTCTCGGTTGCGACGCTGATCTTCCGCACCACCGCCGTCAAAATGAACATGGCGACCAGTGCCATCGAGCAGGGCAGCTTCCTGCTCGTCGCGCTGGTCGGCCTGCTCGTGCTCTGGCGCAAGGCGGGCAGTTTCCTGGTGCTCGGGCAGGGGGCCGCCGCGCATGATGCGTCCTGCGACCACGTGCATATGCCGGATGCGCAGCAGGTCGCCGGGCTCCGGGACTGGCGCGACATGGCCGGCGTCGTCCTCGCCGCGGGCCTGAGGCCCTGCGCGGGGGCGCTGATCATCCTCGTCTTCGCAGCCTCGCAGGGGCTCTACTGGGCGGGCATCGCCGCCGCCTTCGCCATGGCGCTGGGTACCGCGATCACGACAGGGGCGCTGGCGGCGCTCGCCGTCTTCTTCAAATTCGCGGCGCTGAAATTCGCCAGCGGAGGCAGCTTGCGGGCGGTGCGACTGCTCGCCGGGCTCGAATTGGTGGCGGCCGCCTTCATCGTCGTGCTCGGCGCCGCACTCTCGCTCGGCCTGTGGATCGGCGGGATGGGAAGCTGAGGCTCAGCTCCGCAGCGGATCGTTCTCCAGCAGGATCGGCTTGCCATGCGGCGTCGCCTCGGCGGCCCGCGCCCAGGAGGCGGCAAGCGCGTCGACGCCAGCATGCGAGGCGAGGCCCTTTTCGATCAGCAGATGTTCCAGCGCCTCGCACCAGCGTTCGTAATAATCCGAGCCGTCGCGGCAGCCGCCCGCAGCCAAGGCCTCGCGGATCTCGGCACCCAGCGCCTGCGCCCATTCATCCGCCGTGAAGACGCCCCGGTTCTGGAGGGCGACGACCAGCGCGAAGGCCTGCGCCTGCCAGGGCTCGGTGAAGACCGGCCCCTCGACATCGCGCGGGATCGGCGTGTCCGCGGCCAGCGCCAGAGCATCGCACGAAAAAGTGGCCTCCGGTTTTTCGGAAGAGCAATGCTCCGAATTTTGGACATCGATCACATCGTGATCGATGCGCAGATCGGTCTCAGGCCGGCTCAAGATAGCTCTCCCAGGCCTCGATGCTGACGGTAGAGGTCGGATCGCCGTCGCGGCCCCAGAGCTCGGGGCCGGCGAAGACCACCGTGTAGAGCCACTGTGCCGTCTCGGCTTGCCCTTGAGCGCCGGTATCCGGGAAGACATGGCAGCCGGTGACGCGCTCGATCACGCCCTGCTTGCCGCGGGCATAGCGCGGCAGCCGCGTATGGTGCTGCGGATGCATGACGACGGTGCGGACCTTGTCGCCGACAGTGAAGCGTGCCGGCGCCTTCGCCTCGCGCTCATAAGGGAAGCCGCGCCTGAGCACCGCCGGCACCTCCTCGCCCTTGAGCACGCGCTTCGGCTCGCGGCGCCCGGGCGCGGGTTTGCCGGAAAGGAGCTCGGCCGAGGTCAGGAAGCCGTGCTTGACCAGTACTTTGTCGAGCGCGGCGAGCCAGATCTCGTAATAGCTCGCCGAGAGATACTGGGCCGGCGGCAGGCTCTCGCGATGATGACGGATCTCGTCGATGCTCCAGGCGCCCATCGCACCGGCCGCGACATTGATCGCGAGCACGCGCTTTTCCCAATCGCCGTGGAAGACCGGCTCGTCCGGCTCCGGCACGACCGGGCCGAAACCCATCTGGCCGCCGAGGTCGTGGGCGCTGTTCATGCCGCGTCCTCCACATGGGGCAGGCCGGTGCCGATCATCGAATCGCGGCTGACGATGCTCGCCAGCTTCTCCTCGCTCCAGCCTTCGGTGCCGGCCGGACGCATCGGGATCACGATGAAGCGGGTTTCGGCGGTGGAATCCCAGACGCGGATGCGCTGGCCCTCCGGCAGCGTCACGCCGAAATCGGCGAGGGTGCCGCGCGGATCGATGACCGCCTTGGCGCGGTAGGGCGGGGATTTGTACCAGACCGGCGGCAGCCCCAGCACCGGCCAAGGGTAGCAGGAGCAGAGCGTGCAGACGACGAGGTTGTGCTCCTCCGGCGTGTTGAAACAGGCGACGATATGCTCGCCGCCGCGCCCGCCATAGCCGAGCTCGGCCACCGCTGCGGTGCCGTCGACCTTGAGCCGCTCGGCATAGGCCGGGTCGGTCCAGGCCTTGGCGACGACTTGGGCGCCGTTGCGCGGGCCGACCCTGGTTTCGTAGGTATCGACGATGGCGTCGAGTGCGGCCGGATCGACATAGCCCTTCTCGACCATCAGCGTCTCCAGCGCCTTCACCCGCGCCTCGATGGCGGTGAAGTGGTTGTCGTGATCGTGGTCGTGGTCGTGATGGTGTCCGCTCATCCGGGCCTCCTCTCAGGCGATCCTGACGCGCGTGGCGCGCTGATAGGCGACGGCGAAGGCGATCAGCGACTTGTCCGAGCCTTTCGGCCCGATCAGCGACAGGCCGAGCGGCGCGCCTTCGCGCTGCGCCACCGGAATCGTCACTTGCGGGAAGCCCGACAGGCCGGACAGGCAGAGCAGCCTCAGCGCCCGGTTGCGGAAATCCTCCAGCTCGGGCTCCTCGGCGCTGACCAGTGGCGCGATGTCCGGCACGGTCGGCAGGATCAGCACGCCGTCCTGGCCGAGCAGGCGGGCGAGCCGCGCGCGGAAGGTCTTTCGCGTCGCCTCGCCCTTGGCGTATTCGGCATCCGTCACGGTTTTCGAGAAGGCGAAGCGCTCCTTCACGCCCGGCCCCAGCGGCGGGGCGAAGCGCTCGATCATGGCCCCGTCAGAGGCCCAGGCCTCGCGGCCCTGGATCCAGCGGAAGGCCCAGTAGAGCGCGTCGATGTCGCGCACGAGCTTGACGCTTTCCGGCTGGCCGACGCTGGGCAGCGCGCGCTGCACGACATTGCGCAGGATCGTTTCGGCCTCCGGCACGGCCTGGGCGAACATGTCGTCGGCCAGCAGCAGGCGCGGCACGTCCGGCAATTCGGTGCGGTCCTTGCCGAGCAGGGCGTTGCCGACGCGGGCAAAAACCTCGCCGTCGCGGGTGAACCAGCCGGGCGTGTCGAGGCTTTCCGCCAGCGGCCAGACCCGCTTCAGCGAGAGCCGGCCATGGGTGGGACGAATGCCGAAGAGCCCGCCATAGCTCGCCGGCGCCCGGACCGAGCCGCCGGTGTCGGATCCGACAGCGATGTCGGCGAGACGCCCCGCGACGGCTGCCATGGAGCCGCAGGAGGAGCCGCCGGTGATCCGGTCCGGCGCGGCCGGGTTGATGGGCGAGCCGAAATGCGCGTTCTTGCCGTTGAGCGAGAAGGCGAGCTCGTCGGTATGGGTCTTGCCGACGAAGCGCGCGCCGGCCTGCAGCAGCTCCTTCACCAGCGGCGCGGTCTTGGTCTTGATGCCGGACTGCGCCAGCACGATCGGCGATCCCGCGCCCGTCGGGTAGCCCTTGACGTCGAAGAGGTCCTTCACCGCCAGCGTCAGCCCGGCGAGCGGACCGGTCGGGCTGTGTTTCACCGCCGCGTCGGGATAGGGCACGAAGCAGCGGAACGGGTCGTCATAGGTCATGTGAATCAGATTCCCCTCGCATCGCCATCGGAACGCGGATCGTGCGCGGCCTCGACGCGGCCATTCGCATGCTTCACCAGCATGCCGGCATGGCCGAAGCCCTCGGAATAGGCCAGTCCGCTCTCCTCGACCGGATGGCCGGCGGCGTCGAGCCGCTCCAGCAGGGCGGAATCGAAGCGGCTTTCGACCTTCAGCCCGGTGGAGGCCGAGCCCCAGGTGCGGCCGAAGAGCCAGCGCGGCGCATCGATCGCGGTCGCGAGATTCTGGCCGAGGCGGTAGCGCGTCAGGATCTGCGCCTGGAATTGCGGCTGGCCGTCGCCGCCCATCGCGCCATAGGCGAGGATGCGCCCGTCGTCGAAGCGGGCGAAGGCCGGGTTCAGCGTATGGAAGGGCTTTCGGCCGGGCATGAGCGGATTCGCCGCGGCCTTGTCGAGCGAGAAGGAGATGCCACGGTTTTGCCAGTGGATGCCGGTCGCGGGCAGCACGCAGCCGGAGCCGTATTCCCAATAGATCGACTGGATGTAGGAGACGGCGAGGCCCTTGCCGTCGATGGCGCCCATCCAGATCGTGTCGCCATGGCTCTGCTTCACCGGCCAGGGCGCGGCGCGCCTGGCATCGATCTCGGCGGCCTCGCGGGCCAGCATCGCCTCACCCAGAAAACGGGCGGGATCGCCGGTCGCATAAGCGGGGTCGGTGACATGGCGGTCGCGGATGGCGAGCGCGCGCTTCGTCGCCTCGATCAGCCCGTGATGATGCGCGAAAGAGTCGAGCTCGACCCGGCCGAGCCGCTCGAACAGGCCGAGGATGACGAGGGCAGCCAGGCCTTGCGTCGGCGGCGGCATGTTCCAGACCGTGAGGCCGGGCAAGGCGAGCGCGAGCGGGGCGACGGTGCGGGCGTGGTAGCGTTCGAGATCGGCGCGCGTCACCGGCGCGCCGATGCGTTCGAGATCGGCGGCGATCTCGCGGCCGACATCACCGCGGTAGAAATCGTCGAGCCCGGCACCGGCGAGCTGCTGCAGCGTCTCGGCCAGCGCCTCCATCTTGCGATGGCTGCCGGGCTTGGGTGGCGCGTCGTCAGGCCAGAAGGTCTTGAGGAAGCCCGGCGCGGCCTTCAGCGCTTCCAGCTCGTTGGGCCGGTTGCCGCATTCGGAAGGGGACACCGCATAGCCCTCGCGGGCGTGGCGGAGCGCATCGGCAAGCAATTCGCGCAGCGGCAGGCGGCCGCCGCGGGATCTGGAGAGGTCGAGCGCGAGACGCCAGCCCTCGACGGCTCCGGCGACGGTCAGCGCCGCTTCCGGGCCGCGCGCCGGGATGCTGTCGTAATCCTTGGCGCGATAGCGCTCGATCGTCGCGAGCGTCCCGGCCGGGCCGCAGGCCTCGATGCCATGCATCTTGCCGCCGGGCTCGTGGATCAGCCAGAAGCCGTCGCCGCCGATGCCGTTCATATGCGGATAGACCACGGCGATGGTGGCCGCCATCGCGACCATGGCCTCGATCGCATTGCCGCCTTCCGCGAGGACGGCGCGGCCGGCTTCCGAGGCAAGATGATGGGGCGCGGCGACTGCGGCCGAACCGAAGACAGGCGTATCGACCATCAGGACTTTTCAATCTCCCCATGCGTCCCCATCTGGCGCAAGGGCGCCTTCGGGGCGCGATTTTGTTGCATGGCGCGGCTGTGTCCGCTAGGTGCGTTGGGCGCATGGCGGCGTGAAGGCGCCAGTGCTCGACAATGTGTCCGCGAAGGCGGGCATTCGAAGGAAGGACAGCATGGCCGGACGGCACACCAACTGGCGCAGCCTGACCATCGTGGTTTCGCTGGGAATCCTGATCGCGGTCGAGCTCTTCGGCGTCGCGCTCGCGGCCGGCTGGGCCATCGCCGGCATGTTCGATCTCGGCACGATGTTCGAGTACATCATGATGGCCGTGTTCTCGGTCTTCGCGGCCTATGGCTTCGTCAATCTGATGCGGCGCGTGCTGAAGGTCGAGCATCTGACCACGGTCGATTGAGGTAGGGCGTCATGCTCGGGCTTGACCCGAGCATCTCGTGACAAGCGGGCGCCGGAGGCTCCTTCGGCCTGAGATTCTCGGGTCTGCACTTCGCTCTGACGGCGAACCTCGCGGATTTTACCCACAAACCTTCAGCGTGACCGGGTCGGCCTCGGCCGGCAGGTAATCGCTCATCGGCTTGCAGGCGCCGTCCATGCAGAGGCGCCAGTCGGCGGTGGCGCCGGAACGGCGCAGCACCACCTCGGGCAGTGCCGGCAGGGCGGGGTGCCAGCGCCAGAAGCCGTCGATCAGCCTGGCGCCGTCGGGCGGGTCCATGCCGGCGCCGGAGCCCTCGATGCGGGCCTCGACGAGGACAAGCCCCGCCGGGGTCTCGCGCCAGACTTCTTCCCACAACGTTTTCTGCACCGAATGCCGCCAGCCCAGCGTGATCTCGCCATGGCCAAGCGAGACGAGGAGCGCGCCGGCCGCAAGGCACAGACTCATGCCGCCGCCGGTTCCGCATGGCGCGCGGCAAACCAGTGCCGTACGATGATCGCCGCCGTCAGCACATAGCCGAGCGGGTCGCTATAGGCGAACTCGCCGAAGAGCAGCACCGCCGCGACGAAGCAGAGCACCCGCTCCACGACGGTCAGCCGGCCGAAGAGCCAGCCGATCGCCACCATCCCGAAGAGGCCGATCGCGACCGAGGCCTTGAAGGTGGCGTAGATCACCGCCGGCCAGAAGCCGATGACGTTGGCCATCGGATCTCCGGCCTGGAGCATCAGCGCCGGCGAATAGACCGCGATGAAGGGGATGACGTAGCCGGCCAGCGCGACGCGCATCGCCTCCCAGCCGATCTTGTCGGGGTTTTCCTTGGCGATCGGCGCAGCGGCCAGCGCTGCGAGCGCCACCGGCGGCGAGAGGTCGGCCATGATGCCGTAGTAGAAGGCGAACATGTGGCTGACGATCAGCGGCACGCCGAGCTTCTCCAGCGCCGGCGCTGCCAGGGCCGCGACGATGATGTAGGTCGGGATCGTCGGGATGCCGGTGCCGAGCAGGATCGAGAGGATCATCGTCAGGACCAGCGCCAGGAACAGGCTGGACTGGCCGAGCCCGATGATCCAGGCGCCGAAGGTGGTGCCGATGCCGGTCTGCGTCATCAGGCCGATGATCGTGCCGACGATGGCGCAGGCGATGCCGACCGGCAGCGCCGTCTTGGCGCTGTCGGCGAGCGCGTCGCGGCTGATCGCCAGCGTGGTGCGGCCGCCCAGGGTGAAGGCGTTGGCGAGCACGAGAAGCGCGATCAGGCCAGCGACGTAGCGGACATCGAGCCCCTCCTGGAAGAGCGCGGCGGCGATGAGCCCGAGCCCGATCCAGAAGATGACGCGCAGGCTCTGCCTGCTCAGGCCGGCGGCAAAGCCCGCGCCGAGCAGCAGCCCGACGGTCAGCGCAAGGCCCATCGTGCCGGCGAAGAGCGGGGTGAAGCCGTGAAACAGCATGAAGACGAGCACGGCGAGCGGCAGCGCCAGATACCAGCGCTCGCGCAGCGCCTTGAGCGGGCTCGGCAGCAAGGCGCGCTCGACGCCCTTCAGCCCGTACTTCCCGGCCTCCAGATGCACCATCCAGAAGGCTGAGGCGAAGTAGAGGATCGCAGGGATGGCGGCCGCCTTGACGATCTCGGCATAGGGCACGCCCAAGGTCTCGGCCATGATGAAGGCGACCGCGCCCATCACCGGCGGCATGATCTGCCCGCCCATCGAGGCGGTGGCCTCGACGCCGGCGGCGAAGGCGCGCCGGTAGCCGAATTTGATCATCAGTGGAATGGTGAACTGGCCGACGGTGACGACATTGGCGACGCCGGAGCCGGAGATCATCCCCATCAGGCCAGACGAGAACACCGCGACCTTGGCCGGGCCGCCGCGCGTGCCGCCGAAGATGCCGAGCGAGACGTCGTTGAAGAGATGGATCATCCCGGCCTTCTCGAGGAAGGAGCCGAAGACGATGAACAGGAAGATATAGGTCGCGGAGACGTAGATCGGCGTGCCGTAGAAGCCCTCGGTGCCGAAGGAGAGATGGCCGATGATCTGGTCGTAGCCATAGCCGCGATGGTTGAAGGGCGCGGGCAGATACTGGCCGAAGAACCAGTAGAGCAGGCAGACGCCGCACATGATCGGCAGGGCATTGCCCATCAATCGGCGCGCGGCCTCGAAGATCAGCACGATCAACAGCGTGCCGACGACGAGGTCCAGCGTCGAGGGATCGCCGTCGCGCAGGATCAGGTCGGCGTAGAAGATCCATTGATAGAGGCCGACCGCGAAGCCGAGCAGGCCCAGCGCCCAGCCGAGCAGCCGCCCGGGTGTGTCCTTCGCCCGGAAATTGGCGATGAGCCCGAAGCTCAGCAGCAGCAGGAAGCCGACATGGACGCCGCGCGCCGCCTGGCTCGGAAGGAAATTCCAAGCGGAGATCGCGATCTGGAAGGCGGCGAAGGCGAGCGCGAGGCCATAGGCCAAAAGCCCCCAGCGGCCGGGACCGAAACCGGGCGGGAAGCCATGCTCGAAATTGTCGAGATCGGCATGCTCGACCTCGCCCGGTCTTGCGCCGGAGAGGGCTTCCAACTGGTCGGTCTCGTGGGTCATGGTCCTGCTCGGCTCCGCGTCAGGCCGTCAAAGAATGTGCCGTCATCCCGGGCGACCGGAGAGAGACCCGGGATCCATGCCGGAACGGTTCAGGCATGGATCCCGGATCGGCGGGATGACCGCGAAGGCGTCGGAAAGGCGAAAGACCGCTTACGAACCGACCTTCAGCCCCTTTTCCTTGAGGTAGCGCGCCGCGCCCGGATGCAGCGGGATCGGCATGCCGTCGAGCGCGCGCTCGAGCTTGATGTCCTTGCCGGCGGCGTGCGAGGCGGCGAGATCGCCCAGGTTCTCGAAGATGTTCTTGGTCATTTGGTAGACCAGCTCGTCCTTCACGCCCTCATGGGTGACGAGGTAGTTCACCACGGCCGCAGTGTTCACCGCCGCGGTCTGGCCGGTATAGGTATTGGCCGGGATCGGGGTGCTGATGAAGGGCGGGCCCGCCTTGTCGATGACCGCCTTCGGAACCTCGACGACGTTGATCTCGATCGAGGTGGCGAGGTCGCGCAGCGAGGCGACGCCGAGGCCGGCCGATTGCAAGGTGGCATCGAGCTGGCGGTTCTTCATCAGTTCCACCGACTCGGCGAAGGGCAGGTATTCGACCTTGCCGAGATCCTTGTAGCCGAGGCCGGCGGCGGCGAGGATCGCGCGGGCGTTGAGCTCGGTGCCGGATTTCGGCGCGCCGACCGAGAGGCGCTTGCCCTTGAGATCGGCCAGCGTCTTGATGCCGCTCTCCTTCGAGGCGACGATCTGGACATAGTTCGGATAGATCGCGGTGATGCCGCGCAGCTTCTTCAGCGGCGTCTTGAAGCCGGCCTCCTCGTCGCCCTTCCAGGCGGCGTCGAGCGAGTCGCCGAGCGTGAAGGCGATCTCGCCGCGGCCCTGCTGCAGCAGCACGAGGTTCTCGACCGAGGCCTTGGTCGCCTGCACGGTCGGGCGGACGTTCGGAATCTTCTCGCCATAGATCTTCGAGAGCGCGACGCCCATCGGATAATAGACGCCGGAGGTGCCGCCGGTGAGGATGTTGATGAATTCCTGGGCACGGGCACCCGCCGGCGCGGCGGCCAGCAGAACGGCAGCGGCAAGGCCGGCGAGGCGCCGGCCGCGGAACAGCGTTTTCATGGAAGCTCCCTGAATCTGCCCGGCTCGAACGGTGGGCTTGCCTTGAGTTGTAAGCAGGATGCCGGCCGAGGAAAAGCGCAAGACATGGCTTTCGCTTGCGCCTTTAGCCCAATTACCGAGGGTGATTCTTGCCGAAGCTCGCATCCGGCCAGGGCTCGACCCGCGTATCTCATCCCCGGCAGGCTGGAGCTTCGCGAGGCGTGCACAAGCCGCGAAGATCGCTTGTGCCGTCGTCGATGTAATATTATATCGTCTCACATGGCTCACGCGCACGACCATGGCCACAGTCACGCCGCCTCGCAGGCCGTCTCGGATGATCCGGGCTGGTCGCTGTTGCGCCTGTCGGCCTGGAATCGCGTCGGGCTGGCCGCTGTCGTCGTCGTCCTGCTCTGGGCCGCGACGCTGGCCGTGATCGCCTGAAGGAAGTTCGCGTTGTCCGCCATCCGCCTCACCGACCTGACCTTGGGCTATGACCGTCACCCGGCGATCCACCATCTCTCCGGCGAGGTCGCCACGGGGAGCCTGACCGCGATCGTCGGGCCCAACGGTGCCGGCAAGTCGACCTTGCTCAAGGGCATCACCGGCACCTTGCTTCCGCTCGCCGGCGGCATTTCGCTCGCCAAGGGCAAGCGGCTCGCCTATCTGCCGCAATCGGCCGAACTCGACCGCTCCTTCCCGATCCATGTCTATGATCTCGTCGCGATGGGCTTGTGGAGCCGCGCCGGCATCTTCGGGCGGATCGGGGTGGGCGTCGCCCACAAGGTCGAGCACGCCATCGCGGCGGTGGGGCTGACCGGCTTCGAGCGCCGGCCGATCGGCACGCTCTCCGGCGGGCAGATGCAGCGTGCGCTGTTCGCGCGGCTCCTGCTGCAGGACGCCGAAATCATCCTGCTCGACGAGCCCTTCACCGCCATCGACGCGCGCACCACCGCCGATCTGCTGGCGCTGGTCCAGCGCTGGCATGGCGAGAGCCGTACCGTCGTCGCGGTGCTGCACGACATCGAGACGGTGCGCCGGGCCTTTCCGCAGACGCTGCTGCTGGCGCGCGAGGCCGTCGCCTGGGGCGCGACCGCCGATGTGCTGACGCCGGAGAACCTGCTCAAGGCGCGCCGCATGGTCGAGGCCTTCGACAGCCACGCCGCCCCCTGCCAGCGCGACGCGGCGTAACGCTTTTCCGGTCAGGCCGATGCTCTACGATCTCTTCATCGGCCCCTTCGCCGAATTCGACTTCATGCGCCGTGCGCTCGTCGGCGTGACGGCGCTGTCGGTCTCCGGCGCGCCGATCGGCGTCTTTCTGATGCTCAGGCGCATGAGCCTGACCGGCGATGCGATGGCCCATGCCATCCTCCCGGGCGCGGCCTTGGGCTATCTCGTCGCCGGCTTCTCGCTGCCGGCGATGACGATCGGCGGGCTGGCCGCCGGCTTTGCCGTGGCTCTGCTCGCCGGTGCGGTGGCGCGCGCGACGGTGCTGAAGGAAGACGCCTCGCTCGCCGCCTTCTACCTGATCTCGCTGGCGCTCGGCGTCACCATCGTCTCGCTGCGGGGATCGGCGATCGATCTGCTGCATGTCCTCTTCGGCAATGTGCTGGCGCTCGACAACGACGTGCTGATCCTGCTCGCGGGCGTCGCGACGGTTTCGCTCACGGCGCTGGCGGCGCTCTACCGGCCGCTGGTGCTGGAATGCGTCGATCCCGGCTTCCTGCGCTCGGTCAGCCGCTCGGGCGGCTTCGTCCACCTGACGTTCCTCGCGCTCGTGGTGCTCAATCTCGTCGCCGGTTTCAACGCGCTCGGCACTCTGCTCGCGGTCGGCATGATGATGCTGCCGGCGGCGGCGGCGCGGTTCTGGACGGCGGACATCACGCGGCTGCTGCTGCTGGCGACCGGCTTCGGCATGGTCGCCGGCTATGCCGGCCTCGTCGTCTCCTATGCGGCGGGCTCGAGCCTGCCGGCCGGCCCGGCGATCATTCTCGCGGCGGGTTGCCTCTACATTCTCTCGCTTCTGCTCGGCTCGCAGGGCGGGCTTGCGCGGCGCGCCTTGATTCGGCCCCATCTTGAAAGATAGAAACGTTATATCGTTTCATTTCGAGCGGAGAGTTTCATGCCTAACCGTCGCAGCCTTGTCGCCTATCTGGTCGCGGGGCTCTCCCTCGCGGCATTGCCCACCGCCGCTTTCGCGCAGCAGAAGCTGCCGGTGGTGGCGAGTTTCTCGGTGCTGGCCGATTTCGTGAAGCAGGTCGGCGGCGAACGGGTCAGCGTGACCTCGCTCGTCGGGCCGAATGGCGACGCCCATGTCTATTCGCCGACGCCGGCCGACGCCAAGGCGATGGCGGCGGCGAAGCTCGTCGTCATCAACGGCCTGCATCTCGAAGGCTGGCTGCCGCGCCTGATCAAATCCTCCGGCACGAAGGCGACGGTCGTGACCGCGACCAAGGGCATCAAGCCGATCGAGGCGGCCGAGGAAGAGCATGACGCGAAGGGCGGGCACGGCCACGATCATGGCCATGACGATCCGCATGCCTGGCAGGACATCGCCAATGCCCGCATCTATGTCGCCGATATCCGCGATGCGCTCGGTGCCGCCGATCCGGCCGGCAAGGCGGTCTACGATGCCAATGCCACGGCCTATCTGGCCAAGCTCGATGTCGTCGAGGGCGAGGTGAAGGCGGCGGTCGCGCGCATCCCGGCCGACCGGCGCAAGGCGATCACCACGCACGATGCCTTCGGCTATTTCGTCAAGGCCTATGGCATCGAATTCATCGCGCCGCAGGGCGTCTCGACGGAATCGGAGGCCTCGGCCAAGGACGTCGCTCGCATCATCCGCCAGATCAAAGCGCAGAAGGTGCCGGCCGTCTTCCTCGAAAACGTCACCAATCCCCGCCTGATCGAGCAGATCGCCAGGGAATCCGGCGCCCGGATCGGCGGCACGCTCTACTCCGACGCGCTTTCCGACGCCTCGGGCCCGGCGGGGACTTACATCGACATGATGAAGCACAATATAAGCGAGATCGAGAAGGCGCTCGCCGCCGGCCCGGCCTGACGGCCAGCCGCTCCCGAGGCCACCAGCCATCAGGTTGCAATCATGTCCGAAAAGATCCCCGTCACGGTGCTCACCGGCTATCTGGGCGCCGGCAAGACCACGCTGCTGAACCGCATCCTCACCGAGGAGCACGGCAAGAAATTCGCCGTCATCGTCAACGAGTTCGGCGAGGCGGGGATCGACGGAGACCTCATCGTCGGTGCCGATGAGGAAATCTTCGAGATGAACAACGGTTGCATCTGCTGCACCGTGCGCGGCGACCTGATCCGCATCCTCGACGGGCTGATGAAGCGCAAGGGCAAGTTCGACGCGATCATCGTCGAGACCACCGGTCTCGCCGATCCCGCGCCGGTCGCGCAGACCTTCTTCGTCGACCAGGATGTCGGCGACGCCACCCGCCTCGACGCGGTCGTCACCGTCACCGACGCCAAATGGCTGAAGGACCGGCTGAAGGACGCGCCCGAGGCGAAGAACCAGATCGCCTTCGCCGATGTCATCATCCTCAACAAGACCGACCTCGTCTCGGCGGATGAGTTGGCCGAGGTCGAGGCGCAGATCCGCGCGATCAACCCCTATGCCCGGCTCGAGAAGGCCGAGCGCTGCAATGTCGAGATCGCATCGCTGCTCGACCGCAAGGCCTTCGACCTCGACCGCATCCTCGACATCGAGCCGGATTTCCTCGAGGCCGGCCATCACCATCACCATGCCGAGGATGTGCGCTCGATCTCGCTGACGATCCCCGGCGACGTCGATCCGGAGAAGTTCATGCCCTGGATCAACGAGATCGCCCAGATCCAGGGCCCCAGCATCCTGCGTTCCAAGGGCATCCTCGCCTTCAAGGACGAGCCGCGCCGTTTCGTCTTTCAGGGCGTGCACATGATCCTCGACGGCGACCTGCAGCGCGACTGGAAGGCCGGCGAGAAGCGCGAGAGCCGGCTGGTGTTCATCGGGCGCGGACTCAACGAGAACGAGTTGCGCAAGGGGTTTGAAGCCTGCGCGGCGTGAGTTAAAGCCGCGTCATGGCTACTTTGACCCAACCCACCTCGCTGCGCGAGCATGTCGTCCCCATCGCGGCGGGAGACCATGTCGTCGCCACCCGCTGGCTGAAGCAGGGGCTCGTCTTCGCGCTGGCCGACGGGCGCGTGCTGCGCTGGCGCGACGGCGCGACCGACAGCGTCGAGGCCCATGCCGGCGGTATCCTCTGCGCGACCGGCGACAATGAGCGGCTGATCTCGGGCGGCGATGACGGGCGTGTCGTCGCAACGCGGTTCGCGGGCGAGCCGGAAGAGCTGGCGAAGGATCCGAAGCGGCGCTGGGTCGACGCGATCACGCTGTCGCCTTCGGGCCATCTCGCCTGGAACACCGGCAAGACGGTCCATGCCCGCGACGAGAAGGGCCGCGTCCGCACGCTGGAGGCCGCGAGCACGCCGCAAGGCCTCGTCTTCGCGCCGAAGGGTTATCGCCTCGCCGTCGCGCAGATGAACGGCGTCTCGCTCTGGTATCCGAACACCGAGGCGAAGCCGGAATTCCTCGACTGGAAGGGCTCGCATCTCGACGCCGCCTGGTCGCCGGACGGGCGCTTCGTCGTCACCTCCATGCAGGAAAACGCGCTGCATGGCTGGAAGCTCGGCGACAGGCCGGGCCATATGCGGATGACCGGCTATCCGGCCAAGCCGCGCTCGCTGTCCTGGTCGCATGACGGGCTCTGGCTCGCATCCAGCGGAGCGGACGGCGCGATCGTCTGGCCCTTCCAGGGCGACGGGCCGCAGGGCAAGGCGCCGCGCGAGTGCGGCGTGCGCCATGCCCGTGTCACCCGCGTCGCCTTCCATCCGGGCGCGCTGGTTCTGGCGATCGGCTATGACGATGGCTGCATCCTGCTGGTGCGCCTGACCGACGGCTCCGAATTGCTGGTACGGCCGGCCGAGCGCGGCAGCGGCATCAGCGCCTTCGCCTGGGACAAGGCCGGCAAGCGCCTCGCCTTCGGTGCCGAGGACGGTGCCGCCGGCGTGCTGACGCTGCCGGCTTAGGCACGATGCGCTTCGGGCTCTTCGGCAAGGGCGAGGCCCGCAAGGATGACGGCGCGAAAGCCGAGGCGAAGGCCGTGGCCGAAAGCCTGAAGAGGCAGGTTCGCGAGTTGCTCGGCCTGCCCGAGACGACGGTGATTGCCGTCAACGAGATCCTCTGCGCCGATCCGAGCTGTCCGGGCACCGAGACGGTGATCCTGGTGATGCAGCCCGGCGCGAAGACGCAGGCCTACAAGCTGCAGATGGCGATGGCCGAGGTGACGGATGCGGCGCTGGCGGAGGCGCTGCGATCATGACCCGTCTTTTGCGGCCACGCGCAGTTTGAAATCGCACCGTCATTCCGGACAAGCCGCAAAGCGGCGCCGATCCGGAATCCATCGAAGCGCGCTGTGTTCCATGATGGATTCCGGGTCTGTGCTGCGCTTGCCCGGAATGACGGGGCGCGTTTCGTTCGAGCCGCTGAATTACGGCTTCAGCCCTTGCGGCAGCACCGGCGCATCAGCCTTCAGGACGATCCCGACCCGCCGGTTATAGGGCAGATAGGGGTTGTCCTTGATCAGCGGCTCGATATCGCCCTTGCCGGTGACGGAGAGGAAGCGCTCATTGGGCACGCCGGCACCGGCGAGAATCTCGCGCACGGCGTTGGCGCGGGCGACGGAGAGGCCCCAGATATCGCCTTCGGGCGGCTGGCCGGGGCGGGGCGTCGCGCTGTGGCCGGAAATGGCGATCTTGTTGGACATGCGCCGCAATGTCGGGGCGATGGCGGCGAGCACCTTGCGCATGCGCTCGTTGGGCTGGGCCGAGCCTTCCGCGAACATTGCGCGGCCCTCCTGATCGACGAGCTGGATGTCGATGCCGGCCTCGGAGACCTCGACGAGGACGTTGCGCGAGACCTCGGCGATCTCCGGCATGTCGCGCAGCGCTTGCCTCAGCGAGGCGGCAGCGAGCGCGAAGCCGCGATCGTAGGTCGCGGAGATCAGCCCGTCTTCCTTCTGGTTGTTGTGGTTGGGCGCGGTGTTGTCGGAGGCGTCCTGCAGCGGGCGGATATAGGCGTTCTTGATATGCGTCTTGGTCGGGATGCCGTCGAGCTCGACGATGCCGGCGAGCCGCACGTCGCTTTGCGTGCCGAAGGCGTCGCGCATCGAGCCGGCGACGATCTGCATCTTCTGCTTGTCCTGGCTCGAATAGGCGGCGACCATGACGAAGAACGCCATGAGCAGCGCCATCAGATCGGCAAAGGTCACGAACCAGCCGTGGCCGCCGTGACCGCCGCGTTTTTTCTTCGCCATGGCCTAGAGCCCGGTCATGCCGCTGCCGCCATCTCTGCGCGATGGTGGTCGGGCAGGTAGGCCAGCAGCATCTCGCGCACCAGCGTCGGGCTCTTGGCGTCGCGCATCTGCAGCACGCCGTCGATGATCAGCGTGCGCGAGATCTCCTCTTCCTCGAGCTTGATGTGCAGCTTGTCGGCGATCGGCAGCGTGAACATGTTGGCGACCATGGCGCCGTAGAGCGTCGCCAGCAGCGCCGTCGCCATGGCCGGGCCGAGCCTGGAGGGGTCGGACATGTTGGCGAACATCGTCACCATGCCGAGAATCGTGCCGATCATGCCCCAGGCGGGGGCGCAGTCGCCGATGGCGCGGTAGACCTTGGAGCCTTCGTCGAGCCGCTGCAGGAAGTTGTCGCGGTCGCGCTCCATCGTGTCGCGGATGAAGTCCTTGTCGTAGCCGTCGGCGATGTAGCGCAGCCCCTGGGCGAGGAACGGGTCGGAGACCTCGACATTCTCGAGCGCCACCGGGCCGCTCTTGCGGGCGATCTCGGCGACGCGCGTGATCTCGTCGATCAGCTCGCGGGGATTGACCGAACGCATGGTGAAGGCGAAGCGGACGCCCATCGGCAGGCCGTGCGCGATCACCGAAAACGGAAAGCGCAGCATGGTGGCCGCGCTGGCGCCGCCGAAGATGATGATCGCGGCGTGCTTGTCCCAATAGGCGGCGAAATTGCCGCCATCGATCAGGATCAGCGCGACGATCGTCGCGATACCCCCCAGAATACCTGCGCCGGTGGCGAGATCCATAAGAGCACCCTGATGCACGCGCTGCTCCGGGGTCGCGGGCCGGGGCTTTCCGCAGTGCGAGACCATAAGAGGTGTGGTTTGAACGAAGCGTTAAGGTTTGGGTGCTTGCCCCGGCGAAACGCTCCGTTAAGAGTCGGCCGATGTCGCTGCTTGCCCTCTATGCCCGCGTCCTCGGCGAACTCGGCCCGGAAAGGCGGCTGGGCGTCGTGCTGGCGCTCGCCAACATCCTGCTGGCGGCCGTGGCCTTCGCCGAGCCGATGCTGTTCGGTGCGCTGATCGACCGGCTGACGACGATCCAGTCCTCCGGCGGCAAGCTGACCTGGGACAGCATCGACATCCTGATCCTGGCCTGGGTCGGCTTCGGCCTCGCCAATATCGGGCTCGGGGTCTTCGTCGCGCTCCATGCCGACCGGCTCGCGCATCGGCGCCGGCTCGCGGTGATGGCGCAGTATTTCGAGCATGCGCTGACCCTGCCGCTCGCCTATCACACGCAGACGCATTCCGGGCGCGTGCTCAAGGTGATGCTCGACGGCGCCAGCGCGATGTGGGGGCTGTGGCTCTCCTTCTTTCGCGAGCAATGCGCCTCGATCGTCGCGCTGTTCGTGCTGCTGCCCTTCACGCTCTGGAAGAACTGGCAGCTCGGCCTGCTGCTGATCGGCCTCGTCGTGCTGTTCGGAGCGCTCACCGGCTTCGTGCTGCGCCGGACCGACCAGCTCCAGCGCAATGTCGAATCCTATCATTCGAGCCTGGCCGAAAAAGCCTCGGATGCGCTCGGCAACGTGCCGGTGATCCAGAGCTTCACCCGCATCGAGGCGGAGGTGCGCGGCCTGCGCTCGACCATCACGAGCCTGCTCAACGCGCAATTGCCGGTGCTGTCCTGGTGGGCGGTGGCGAATGTCGCGACCCGGGCCTCGGCGACGCTGACGGTGCTGGCGATCTTCATCGTCGGCACCTGGCTGCTGATGCACGGCCAGACGACGGTGGGCGAGATCGTCACCTTCATGGGCTTCGCCACCATGCTGGTCGGGCGTCTCGAGCAGATCGTCGCCTTCGTGAACTTCATCTTCATGCAAGCGCCGAAGATGCGCGAGTTCTTCGAGGTGCTCGACACGGCGCCGACGGTGCGAGACCTGCCGAACGCGCCCGATCCCGGCCGGCTCGTGGGCGCGGTCGCCTTCGAGGACGTGTCCTTCTCCTATGACGGCAAGCGCACCGCGGTGCGCGACGTCTCCTTCGCGGTGAAGCCGGGCGAGACGATCGCGGTGGTGGGCTCGACCGGCTCGGGCAAGTCGACCACGCTCGGGCTGCTGCACCGTGCCTTCGACCCGCAATCGGGCCGCATCGCCATCGACGGCCTGGACATCCGCGAGATCTCGCTGTTCTCGCTCAGGCGCAATATCGGCGTCGTCTTTCAGGAGCCGATGCTGTTCGCCCGCTCGATCCGCGAGAATCTGCAGGTCGGCAAGCCCGATGCCACCGATGCCGAGATGATGGAGGCGCTCGACCGCGCCCAGGCCGCCGAGGTGATGGCGCGCCAGCCGGATGGGCTCGACACGCTCGTCGGCGAGCGCGGCCGCACCTTGTCCGGCGGCGAGCGCCAGCGCCTCTCGATCGCCCGCGCGCTGCTCAAGAACCCGCCGATCCTGATCCTCGACGAGGCGACCTCGGCGCTCGACGCCGCGACCGAGGTCAAGCTGCAGAAGGCGCTGGAGGAGGTGATGAAGGGGCGCACCACCTTCGTCATCGCGCACCGGCTCGCGACGATCCGCAACGCCGACCGCATCCTCGTCTTCGAGCAGGGCGAGGTCGAGGAGATGGGCACCTTCGACGAGCTGGTCGCCAAGGGCGGGCGCTTTGCGGCGCTGGCGCGGGCGCAGTATCTGGTCGCCGACAAGCCGGCCGCCGAGCTGGCGGCGGAGACTCCGAGCCCGCTGGCGCAGAAATTGCGGGCGGATTGACGGAGGGACGCCCCTCTTGCTGGAATGATCCGGCACAGCAAGAAGAGGGTTTCTCATGCGTTGGCTCGCGGCCGGTTTTCTCGTCTCCGGCCTCCTTCTCGGTGCGGGCGCTGCCCTGGCGCAGACGACCTGGGACATGCCGACGGAATATCCGGAAACGGCGATCCCCGGCGAAGGCGTCGCGACCTTCGCCAGGCTGGTCAATGAACGATCTGGCGGGCGCCTGACGATCCGCCCCAGCTACGATGCCAAGCGCGGCATCAAGTCGGCGCAGATGATCGCCGCCGTGCAGAAGGGCGAGGTCGCCGCGGGTGACGCCTTCGCCGGAGCTCTCGGCGCGGTCGATCCGCTGTTCGGCCTGTCCTCGCTCCCCTTCCTGGCGACCTCGATCGCCGATGCCCGCCGCCTGACCGATCTGGCGCGGCCGGTCTATGAGAAGAAGCTCGCCGGTTTCGGCCAGAAGATCCTCTACACCACGCCCTGGCCGGCCTCGGGCATCTGGTCGAAGGCGCCGCTCGATTCGGCGGCTGACCTCACAGGCCTGTCGATCCGGACCTATGACGCGACCTCGACCGCGGTGATGGACGCGGCAGGCGCCAAGGCGGCCAATCTCTCCTTCGCCGATGCGATGCCCAAGGTGAAGGACGGCTCGGTCACGGCCGTGCTCTCCTCCGGAGATGGTGGCGCGGGGCGCAATCTCTGGGACTTTCTGCCTCACTTCACCGAAGTGAACTACGCGATGCCGATCTCGCTCGCGACGGTCAATCTCGCAGCCTATGAGGCACTGCCGGCCGATCTCAGGCAGGTCGTCGACGCGGCTGCGAAGGATACGGAAGCGCGGCAATGGGCCGCGATCCGCACGCGGCTCGACGAGAACTATGCTCGCATGCGGGCCAACAAGGTTTCGATTCGTGCCGATGTGCCGGCGGATGTCGCGCAAACCCTGGCCAAGGCCGGGCGTGGTGCCATCGAGAGCTGGCGCCGCAGCACTGGAGCCGACGGGGCCACCCTGCTCGATCAATACGATAGGAAATAGCGGCGGATGGCAGAAGGATCGTCGCAGCTTAGGGCGACCGTCGAGACAGCGTCGAGCGATTATGCGACAATCACCGCCTTGCCGCCGAAAATCAGAGCCATTTCAGCATGATGTTGTTTCGCCTCGCCTGTGCCTGGGCTTCCGTTGTCGCTTTCCAGCTGTTCGGCGACAGCCTGCTCGGCCAGCTCGGCGCGCCGCTGCCGTCGTTGCTGGTCTTTCTCTGGCTGCTCGCCGTGATCATCTGGTCCGCGTTCGGGGTGGTGCACGAGGCGGAGGAGCTGGCGGAGCGGCTGGGCGAGCCTTACGGCACGCTGATCCTGACGCTGTCGATCGTCATCATCGAGGTCGCGCTCGTCGGCGCCGTGATGCTGGGCGCCAAGGGCGCGCCGACGCTCGGCCGCGACACCATGTTCGCGGTGCTGATGATCGTGCTCAACGGGGTGGTCGGCATCGGGCTCCTGATCGGTGGCCTCAGGCATTTCTCGCAGCGCTACAACCTGAAAGGCGCCTCCGCCTATCTCGCCGTCATCATCCCGCTGACGGTGATCCCGCTCTTCCTGCCGAATTTCACGACCTCGACCACGGACGGGACGCTGACCTCCTTCCAGGCGGTCGCCTTCTCGATCTTCACCCTGGCGCTCTACGGCGCCTTCCTCATCCTGCAGACCGGCCGCCACAGCGCGTTCTTCCACGAGCCGGCGCCGGAAGGCGAGGTGTCCGCTGCCGCGGCCGTCGCAGAAGGGGACGAAGCCTCGTCCTCCACGGCGCGGGAAATCCTGCCGCGCATCGGGCTGCTGCTGGCGAATATCCTGCCCATCGTGATCCTGTCGAAGAGCCTCGCCGCGGTGCTGGATTTCGGCATCGTCAAGCTCGGCGCGCCGACGGCTTTGGGCGGCATCCTGATCGCGATGGTGGTGTTCACGCCGGAATGCATCGCCGCGCTCAAGGCGATCACCGGCAATCAGCTCCAGCGCGCCATCAATCTGTGCCTGGGTGCCGCCGCCTCGACGCTCGGCATGACCGTGCCGGCCGTGCTGCTGATCGGCGTCTTCACCGGCCAGCCGGTGGTGCTCGGCCTGTCGGCGACCAATATGGTGATCGCCGCGATGACCCTGCTGCTCTCGACGCTGACCTTCACCGGCACGCGCACGACCATGCTGGAAGGCGCGGTGCATCTGGCGGTGTTCTTCGTCTTCATCGTGCTGGTGTTCAGCCCGTAGGCCGATCCGGCGGCGCGATCAGTGCGCCGCGCCGTTGGCGGCGAGCTCGGCTTCGAGGAAGCCCTTGACCTCCTCGGCTGCGACGCCGGGCGCGATGAAGCTCTTGCCGATGCCGCGGGCGAGGATGAAGGTCAGCGCGCCGCGCTTGACCTTCTTGTCCTGCGCCATGGCGGCGAGGATTTCCTCGGCGCTGCCGGCCCCGCCCGGAACCTGCTGCAACCGACTCGGCAGGCCGACATGGTCGAGATGGCGGGCGACGCGTCCCGCATCCTGGCCGGAGCAGAGCTCCAGCCGCTGCGAGAAGCGGAAGGCGAGCGCGAGCCCGATGGCGACAGCCTCGCCATGGACGAGGCGGCGGGAATCGTAGCCCGTCAGCCGTTCCAGCGCGTGGGCGAAGGTATGGCCGAGATTGAGGAGGGCGCGGTCGCCCTCCTCGCGCTCGTCGCGGGCAACGATCGCGGCCTTGGCGCGGCAGGAGACGGCGACGGCGTGGTCGCGTTCCGGGCCGCCGGCGATGACGCGGCTCCAGTTGGCCTCGCACCAGTCGAAGAAGGCGGGGTCGTCGATCAGCCCGTATTTCACCACCTCGGCATAGCCGGCCTTGAATTCGCGCTCGCTCAGCGTGTCGAGCAAGGCGGTGTCGGCGATGACGAGGGCCGGCTGGTGAAAGGCGCCGATCAGGTTCTTGCCATGCGGCGAGTTGATGCCGGTCTTGCCGCCGACGGAGGAATCGACCTGCGAGAGCAGGGTCGTCGGAACCTGGATCAGGCGCACGCCGCGGCGCAACACCGCCGCGGCGAAGCCGGTGAGGTCGCCGACGACGCCGCCGCCGAACGCGATGACGAGATCGTTGCGCTCGATCTTCGCCGCCAGCAGGGCGTCGCAGAGCGCGACGAACTGGGCATAGGATTTGGAGGCTTCACCCGGCGGGATGGTGATCCGGGTCGCCGCGATGCCTTCCTGCTGCAGGCAGGTCTCGAAGGCCGCGCCATGGAGCGCGGCGACGCTCTCGTCGGTGACGAGGGCGGCGCGGGCGCCGGGCGCGAAGGCGGCGATCAGCGCCGCCGCCTCGCAGAGCTGGTGGCGCCCGATATGGATGTCGTAGCCGCGGCCCTCGAGCGCGACGGGGACGACGATGCGGGCCCCGGTTTCGCGGGACATGGTGGCGTTCATGATTCAGCGACTCCGCCAGCCGCGACGCCAAGGTAGCGTTCCAATGCGGCGACAATTTCACCGACGATGACCTCATGGGGCTCGTCGCGCGACTGGATTGTGAGATCGGCCAGCGCATAGACCGGCTCGCGCTGGGCCAGCATGGCGCGCAGCGTCGCCTCCGGATCGGCCGTCTGCAGGAGCGGGCGGTTCGAGCGCTTGCGCACGCGGCGCATCAGCACGTCCGGCTCGGCCTTCAGCCAGACCGAGACGCCGAGCTCCTTCACCCGGACGCGGGTCTCGGCATTCATGAAGGCGCCGCCGCCGGTGGCGAGCACCAGGGGCGCCTGCGTCGTCAGGATGCGGCTGATCACGCGCCGCTCGCCGTCGCGGAACTCGGCCTCGCCGCGCTGCGCGAAGATTTCGGGGATCGACATGCCGGCTGCGGTCTCGATCTCGATATCGGCGTCGACGAAGCCCATGCCGAGACGGCTGGCGAGCCGCCGGCCGATCGAGCTCTTGCCCGAGCCCATCATGCCGATCAGCACGACGGCACGGCGGCCGAGCGCGCCACGTAAATCGACGGTTTCCGGAGCTGGGATGGTTTCGACGGTCATGCTGGCTCGTTTCCTCGGGCGGGGATGTAGCACGCAGCGACGGCCTGCGTCATGCCTCTGTCACGCCTCGTCCGGCCCGATTTCGAAGAGTTTTACGCATCGCTGTGGCGTGCTTGCCCTTGCGCCGGCCGGGCGGCATCGCGGATAACAGTGGTGCGCCGACAACTGCGCGCGCATCGGCCCTCGACGCGGCATGCGGTTTTCGGACAAGGCCGGTGCCGTAAAGCAAGAGCGAAAGTTCGCCAGACGTGCCGACCCTGTTCCGGTTCCTGTTCTTCGTCGCCGTCATCGCCGGGCTGGTCTTCGCGGGCATGATCGCGCTCGTCACCTTCGTCCAGCCGGTGCAGCGTGAGATGGTCGAGATCGTGCCGCCGGCGAGGCTGCAGCCGAAATGAGCCGGATCCCGCGCCAGCGCCTCAACACCTTCCTCGACATGCTGGCGGCCGAGCGCGGGGCGGCGCGCAACACGCTCGATGCCTATGAGCGCGATGTCTCGGATTACCTCGTCTTCCTCGCCGGCAAGCCGCTGGAGAGCGCGACCTCGGACGATATTCGCGGCTGGCTCGCCGATCTGGCGGGGCGGGGGCTGAAGGCGTCCTCGGCGGCGCGACGGCTCTCGGCCGTCAGGCAGTTCCACCGCTTCCTCTATACGGAGGGGCTCTCCGGCAGCGACCCCACGGCCGCGATCGCGGGGCCGCGTCAGGGCCGGCCGCTGCCCAAGGTCGTGTCCGTCGGCGATGTCGACCGTTTGCTCGGCGCGGCGCGCGAGGCCTGCGAGCGCGAGGGGCTGACGCCGGCCGCCCGGCTGAGGGCGCTCAGGATGCGCTGCCTCGTCGAGATGCTCTATGCGACGGGCTTGCGCGTCTCGGAGCTGATCGCGCTGCCGCTTTCGGCCGCGACGACGCGCGAGCGCTTCCTGATCGTGCGCGGCAAGGGCGACAAGGAGCGGCTGGTGCCGCTGAACGAGGCGGCGCGTGCCGCCGCCCGCGCCTGGCTCGACGCGCTGCGCGAAGCCGGGCAGGCGGATGGCCGCTGGCTTTTTCCGTCAGACGGCGAAAGCGGGCATCTGACCCGCCAGGCCTTCGGGCGCGAGCTCAAGGCGCTGGGTGGCGCGGCCGGGCTGCCGGGCGCGTCCTTGAGCCCGCATGTCCTGCGCCATGCCTTCGCCAGTCACTTGCTGCAGAACGGCGCCGATCTCCGCGTGGTGCAGGAACTGCTCGGCCATGCCGACATCGCCACCACCCAGATCTACACCCATGTCCTCGACGAGCGCTTGAAGAGCCTGGTGCGCGATCTCCATCCGCTGGCGGATGGGGATTGATACGGGCGTACAGGCGTCATTCTCGGGCGGAGCGAAGCGTAGACCCGAGAAACTCTTACAGAAGGGGCGCCTGCGCCTCCGTGTCGTGAGATGCTCGGGGGCAAGCCCGAGCATGACGCGCGAGCCCCGCCCAGCTCGGCGGCCTAACCCTCGACGCAGCGGATCTGCTGGACCCGCTTGGGCATCTCGCCGACGGCGGGGATGAACTGCCCGGTCGCGGGGTCGAGGATCATCAGCACGCCGGTCGCCACTGCGAAATAGGCGCCGTGCAGATGCAGCCGGCCCTTGCTTTCGAGGATCTGCACGCAGGGGAAGGTGCGCAGATTGGCGAGCGATTGCTGGATCGAGGCGAGTTCCAGCCGGTGCAGGTAGTCGTCGAAGCTTTCGTTGCGGCCGCGCCCGCCGGTGCGTTCGGCGGCCGGCCCGATCAGGGTGATCCATTTGCCGATGAAGTCGCCGGGCGAGAGCGCCTCCTGGCTGTCGTCGGCGAAGGCGCGGATGCCGCCGCAGCGGCCATGGCCGAGCACGACGATATGCTCGACCTTGAGCGCCTGGATCGCATATTCGAGCGCGGCCGAGGTGCCGTGGAGCTGGTCGTCCGGCGCGAAGGGCGGCACGAGATTGGCGATATTGCGGGCAACGAACATCTCGCCCGGCCGCGCATCGAAGATGACCTCCGGCGAGACGCGCGAATCGCAGCAGCCGATCAGCATGATCTTCGGCGTCTGGCCGTTCTCGCCGAGTTCCTCGTATCGGTCCTTCTCGCGGATGAAACGATCGTCGAGGAAGGTGCGATAACCTTCCGTGAGCCGCTGGGGAAAGGGGGCCGCGGGCTTGTCCATGGCCCTGTCGAACAGGAAAGCGAGGCGTCCGTCAAGCGGATGCTGCGCTGCGGCAATGGAAGCGAGGATCAGGCGGCGGCGAATCGTGCCCGCAACCGCGCCGCCAGCACGGCCGGATCGCCTTGCAGGGCGACGGTCTTCAGCCGGGCGGTGGCGCCGGCCGCGATCGTGACCTGAGAGCGCGGCAGCCCGAATTCCTTCGCGACCAGCGCGACCAGGGCGGCGTTGGCCTCGCCCTCGCTCGGTGCGGCGCGGACGCGCGCCTTCAGCACGGCGCGGCCATCGGCGAGCGTCTCGACGCCGTCGAGCGCGTCGCGCCCGCCGCGTGGCGTGAGCCGCACCGAGACTTGCACGCCGCTGGGCGTCTCTCGCCAGAACGGGCTCGCCGCCTTGCTCACCGGCTCGCCCTTGTCCGAAGGTCAGCCATGCGCGCTTCGGTCATGGACATTCCGCTTTCGTTTTTCCTACGCTGTCACACCGGACGCTCGGCGCCCGGCATAACGCTTGCTGAGGGGCAGGCACAATGGAGACCATGCCTTGACTGAACCCTGCGACCTCACTGCCGTCACTGCGCGCGCCCTGATCGGCGCCAAGAAGCTCTCCGCCCGCGAACTGCTCGAAAGCTGCATCCGGCGCATGGATGCGATCGACCCGGCCGTGAACGCCATGGTGGCGCGCGACGACGAGGCCGCCCGCAAGGCCGCGGCGGCGGCCGACGAGGCTACGGTGCGTGGAGAGGCGCTCGGCGCGCTGCACGGCCTGCCGGTCGGCATCAAGGATCTGGAGAATGTCGCGGGCCTGCGCACGACCTATGGCAGCCCGCTCTATCGCGATTTCGTGCCGAAGCAGGACCAGCTCATCGTCGCCTCCGTGCGCAAGGCCGGCGCGATCATCGCGGGCAAGACCAACACGCCGGAATGGGGGGCGGGCGCCAATACCCGCAATGCCGTCTATGGCGTGACCGGCAATCCCTTCGATCCGACGAAGAGCGCGGCCGGCTCGTCGGGCGGCTCGGGCGTCGTGCTGGCGACCAATATGGTGCCGCTCGCCACCGGCTCCGACACGGGTGGCTCGCTGCGCAACCCGGCGGCTTTCAACGGCATCGTCGGCTTCCGGCCGTCGCCGGGGTTGGTGCCCAGCGAGAAGCGCGCGCTCGGCTGGACCCCGCTCTCCGTGCTCGGGCCGATGGCGCGCAACGTGCCGGATCTGTGCCTGCTGCTCTCGACCATGGTCTCCGATGACGCGGCCGATCCGCTGGCGACGACGATCCATGGCAGGACGGTGCGGCGGCCGGAGGATTTCGCCAGGCCGGACGCCATCGACCTCGCCTCGCTCAAGGTCGCGCTGACACCGGATTTCGGCTTCGCGCCGACCGAGCGCCTGATTCGCGAAACCTTCGCCGAAAAGACCGGCGCCTTCAGCCACCTCTTCCGTGCGGCCGAGGCGGCGACGCCGGATTGCGAAGGCACCGACGAGGTCTTCGAGATCCTGCGGGCGGTCGCCTTCCTCGCCGGACATCACGACAAGGTGCGCGACACGCCGGATCTGGTCGGGCCGAATGTCCGCGCCAATGTCGAGGAGGGGTTGGGCTATTCCGCGCTCGACGTGACCCGGGCGATGAAGCAGCAGACGGCGATCTATCAGCGCTGGCAGCATTTCTTCGCCGATTACGACGTCATCCTGTCGCCGGCGATGACGCTGAGCCCGCGACCCTGGAGCGAGCTCTATCCGGCCGAGATCGACGGCAAGCCGACGCGGACCTATTTCCACTGGCTCGCCATGGCCTATGCGGTCACGGTCGTCGGCCATCCCGCCATCTCGCTGCCGGTCGGGCTCGACCGCAACGGCATGCCCTTCGGCCTGCAGATCGTCGGCCCTCGCGGCGGCGACGCCAAGGTTCTGGCGGTCGCAGCGGCGCTGGAGGCGCAGCTCGTCGGCGATCCGCTGACGGCCCGGCCCGTGCCCGACCTCGCCAGGCTCGCCAAGGCCCGCCCGATCAGCGAGAGCCCGAATTTCATGGGCTTCGACTGAGCGAGCCGGAAAAAGCAGACGAATTCACCATAAAAACGAGGGGAACTGACATGAAGCGTCGCGATTTTCTGAAAGGCACGACCGCACTGGCACTGGCCGGGCCGTCTCTTGCTCGGCCGGCCGCCGCGCAGAGCTCCGATCTGATGAAGTTCGTGCCGCAGGCCAACCTGACGTCGCTCGATCCGATCTGGACGACGGCGACCGTCACGAACAACCACGGCTACTATGTCTTCGAGACGCTCTATGGCGGCGATCTCGACCTGAAGCCCCAGCCGCAGATGGCCGAGGGGCATGAGGTCTCGGCCGATCAGAAGACCTGGCGCATCAAGCTGCGCGAGGGGCTAGCCTTCCACGACGGTCAGCCGGTCAGGTCCGCCGACTGCATCCAGAGCATGAAACGCTGGTGCCAGCGCGATCCCTACGGCCAGCTCCTCGCCAAGGTGGTGGAAGCCTGGAACGCGCCGGATGAGCGCACCATCGAGATCAAGCTGACGCGACCCTTCCCGATGATGCTGGATCTGCTTTCCAAGGCGGATAATCCGCCCTTCATCATGCCGGAGCGCCTGGCGCAGACCGATGCGACGAAGCAGGTCACGGAGATGGTCGGCTCCGGGCCCTACAAGTTCGTCGCAGGGGAATTCGTCTCCGGCAGCCAGGTCGTCTACGAGAAGTTCGACGGCTACAAGCCGCGAGCCGAGCCGCCCAGCCGCAATGCGGGCGGCAAGGTCGCGCATTTCAAGCGCATCGAGTGGAAGGTGCTGCCCGACCCGGCGACGGCGGCGGCCGCATTGACGCGAGGCGAGATCGACTGGTGGGAGCGGCCCCTGTCCGATCTGCAGCCGATGCTGGCGCAGAATCCCGACATCAAGCGCGAGGTCATCGACAAGGCGGGGCGCGGCTCGATTATCCGGCTCAATCACCTCCAGCCTCCCTTCAACAATCCGAAGGTGCGCGCCGCCGTCCGCATGGCGGTGAAGCAGGAGGACTACATGCGCGCCACCCAGGGCGACGACACCTCGATGTGGCAGACTTGTCGGAATCTCTGGTGGCGCGGCACGCCCTATTACACCGGGGAACTGGAAGATCTGATGCCGCAGAGCCTCGAAAAGGCGAAGGCCGCGCTGAAGGAATCCGGCTACAACGGCGAGAAGGTCGTGATCATCAACCCGACCGACTTCCCCGATATCGGCCCGCTCGGCGACGTGACCTTCGAATTGCTCAAGCAGCTCGGTATGAATGTCGAGATGGCGGCCAGCGACTGGGGCACGGTGATCCAGCGCCGCAACAGCCGCGAGCCGGTCGAGAAGGGCGGCTGGAGCATCTTCCACACCACCGGCGCGGCGGTCGGCTGGGGCAACCCGGCCCTGTCGAATCTGGTGCGCGGCCAGGGCGACAAGGGCTGGTTCGGCTGGTGGAAGAGCGACAAGGCCGAGGCCCTGGCCGAGGAGTGGCTCTACGCACCCGACGCGGCGGCGCAGAAGAAGACGGCGGTCGAGCTCGGCCGGCTGGCGCTGGAGGAGGTCGCGACCATCCCGCTCGGCCAGTTCGTCATCCGGACCGCCTACCGCAAGAACCTGACCGGCATGCTGGCCGGTTCGGCGCCCTATCCCTGGGGGCTGAAGCGGGTTTGAGACTGTCTGTCAACGCTACTGCGGCGGTCGACTGACGGCGTTTTCTGCGCTTCCGGTGCTCACGTACTGATGTACGCTCCGCTCCGGTTCTCGAAGACACCGCCATTCGACTCCCCGCAGCGCGTTGCCAAACAGTCTCAACGCAGCCGCGTGCAACGAGCGGGAATGATCCCGCCCCATCATCCGATTAGTGTCGGGCAGCGACGGCGGCCGACCAGGGCGAAGCCGCGTCGCTCGACCCCTCGGCGCCGTTCCGATCGACGCGGATGAAGTTCGGGCAGGCGAAGTTGATCGGCAGCACGGCGTGCTCGGCGAGCGCGGTCGGTCCGGCGGCCTCCAGCGTGGCGAGGGTCTCGGCCGGCAGGCGCGGATCGGCGCTGGTCGAATCCGGGCCGGAGACGTCGATGCGCGGCTGATGGGCGGTCGCCTCGGCCTCCATCCCGAAATCGAGCTGCCAGGCCAGCGTCTGGTAGACGCTGGCGAGGATGCGCCGCCCGCCCGAGGAGCCGGCCGCGAGGCGCGGCCAGCCGCCGTCCTTCGGCGTGACGACGACCGGGCACATGTTGCAGAGCGGCCGGGCGCCCGGCGCGATGGCGTTGGCGCTGCCGGGGCGGGGATCGAACCACATCATGCCGTTGTTCATCAGCACGCCGGTCGAGGGCAGCACGACGCGGCTGCCCATCGAGGAGAGCAGCGTCGTGGTGACAGTGACGAGATTGCCGTCGCGGTCGACCACGGTGAGATGGGTGGTGCAGGTATCGCCGGGTTCCTTGGCCGCGGTCGCGGCGCCGAGCCCGTCCAGCCGCTCGCGATAGGCCTGCCGCATCACGCGCGAGAGCTGCGCGAACCAGGCCGCGGACGGACCGCTCCCATCGGCCGGGGCGTCGGCCATGCCGGCGATGACCCGTTCCAGTGTCGGCGCGGCGGTCAGCCCGCCGGCGGTGTGGATGAGATGGCTGCCGCGCCAGGCGATGCTCGGCGCCTCGCGAATCTCGGCCTTGCAATCCGCCAGATCCTGCGCGTCGACCACGCCGCCAGCGGCCGCGATGTCGGCCGCGATACGCCGCGCGATGTCGCCCCGGTAGAAATCGTCGAGCCCGGCTTGCGCCAGCCGCTCCAGCGTCGCCGGCAATTCGCCCAGCACCATGAAGCCCGGCGAGCCCTGATAGGGCGGCACCGGCGGCAGGCCGCCGGGGAGGTAGATCCGCGCGCTCTCCTCATAGAGGCGAAGCACCGAAGCCGAGGAGGCGACCTTGAGCGTCGTGTACCAATCGGCCGGCAAGCCGCGCTTCGCGAGCGCGATGGCGGGGGCGAGCAGGTCCGCCAGCGGCAGCGCCGAGCCGAAGGCCTCCTTCAGCTTCGCGTAGCCCGCGACCGAGGAGGGGGTGACGAAGGAGAGCGGGCCGTGGATGTTCCGATCGCCGACGACCTCGGGCCAGGTGAAGAGATCCTTCTTCATCGCGCCGGTGAGGGGGTAGTCGGCGGGGTTGGCCCGGCGCGGCGCGACCGGCCCGAAATCGACGACCTGCGCGCGGGTCTCGCCCGCCTTGAGCACGACGGCGAAGCCGATGCCGCCCAGCCCGCTGTTCCAGGGTTCGACGGCGGCGAGCGCGAAACAGGCCGCGACGGCGGCATCGGCCGCGTTGCCGCCCTGTTCGAGGATCGCCGTGCCGGCCTCGGCCGCCTCCCGGCTCTGCGAGACGACGATGCCGTGCCGGCCGCGTGCGGCGGGCTTCGTCAGGTGCCAGTTCTGGCTGCGATAGGGGGTGGTGGTGGTGAACACGGGCGGCCTCCGGAAGCTGACGGCGGCCGCATGTTGCATGGGCCGGCCCGGGAGGTCGAATGCATCCTGCCCGCCCGCGGGTCGCGTCCTGCGCAGGGCGCTCCCGGGTGGAGCCGCTTCGCGTCAGAAGACGTTGGGGTAGATGTAGCGGATGATCACGCTCTGGATGAAGTAGATGATCAGCAGCAGGATGATCGGCGAGATGTCGATGCCGCCGAGATTGGGCAGCCGCTGGCGGATCGGCCGCAGCGCAGGCTCTGTCATGCGGTAGAGCATGTCCCAGACCGTGGCGACGAACTGGTTGCGGGTGTTGATGACGTTGAAGGCGATCAGCCAGCTCAGAACGGCCGAGGCGATCAGAATCCACACATAGATCTGCAGCGCGAGCAGAACCACGTCGAGAACGGCACGCATCGGTCTTCCTTTTAGGCCTGTCCGGAGAGGTTGCCGCAGAATATCGCCGACACCTGCCGAAAGAGGCAAGGGAGACGATTGACATTCACGCGACGCACGGCCTAGAAGGCCAGCGCCTTGGGGCTGTAGCTCAGATGGGAGAGCGCTGCAATCGCACTGCAGAGGTCAGGGGTTCGAATCCCCTCAGCTCCACCAAGGCCTAACTCCCGTCACCGCTGTCGAGACCGTGCCCGCGTGGCGTGGTGAAGATCGGGCTTTTGAAGCCGATTCTCCTGTTGCGGTGCGCGTGGGGGGCACCGGGCCCAAACCCGGCCATCGATCGGAACCGAACTCCGTCGTCGCGATCCGCAAGCCGGCAGCGAATCGCGCCTGTGTTCGCCGCGCCCTGTCGCCACGTCGATGCCAACGCGACCTGTCGGTGCGACGGGGCTCTCGGCCCCCCCGATCAAGCGTGGCCGCCGCGCTCGTGGATGATCCGCCAGATCGCCAGGGGCGTCGCCGGCATGTCGACATGATCGACGCCATAGGGCGAGAGCGCATCGACGATCGCGTTCATCACCGAGGGTAGCGAGCCGGCGCAGCCGGCCTCGCCGCAGCCCTTGGCGCCGACCCGGTTGGTGCGGGTGGGAACGCCCTGGCTGATGAAGGTGAAGAACGGCACATCCGCCGCGCGCGGCATGGCGTAGTCCATGAAGGAGCCGGTCATGAGCTGGCCGGCCTCGTCATAAGCGGTCATCTCGTAGATCGCCTGCCCGATGCCCTGCACGACCCCGCCATGCAACTGCCCCTCGACGATCATCGGGTTCACCAGCGTGCCGAAATCGTTGACCATGACATAGCCGGCAATCTCGACCTGCCCGGTGTCCGGATCGATCTCGACCTCGGCGATATGGCAGCCATTGGGATAGGCCGAAGGCGCGGCCTTGAAGACATGGTCGACATCCAGCGTCCCGGGGAGATCATCGGGCAGGGATGCTGCCGTCCTCACCCTTGCGGCCAGCTCCATGATGCCGATCGAGCGGTCGGTTCCGGCGATGCCGAAGCGGCCCTCGGCGAATTCGATGTCGGGGAGGCCGGCCTCCAGGAAATGGGCGGCCAGCAGCTTGCCCTTCTCGACGACCTTCTCGCTCGCCTCGATGATCGCCGAGCCGCTCGCCATGATCGATTTCGAGCCGCCGGTGCCGCCGCCGGCGATCAGCCTGTCGCTGTCGCCCTGTACGAGGCGGATCTTGTCGAAGGGCACGCCGAGCTCGCTCGTCAGCACCTGGGCGAAGGGCGTCCAATGGCCCTGGCCGTAATCGAGCGTGCCGGTGACGATGGTGACGGTTCCGTCCGGCTCGAAATGGATGCCGCCCATCTCGTTGCTTGGCGGTGCGGTGACCTCGAGATAGCAGCCGATGCCGCGACCGCGCAGTTTCCCGGCCTTGCGGCTGGCGCGTTCGCGGGCCCGGTAGCCCTTCCAGTCGGCCGCCTCCAGCGCCCGGGCGAAGAGCGCCGGGAAATCGCCGCTGTCATATTGCGTCCCGATCGGCGTGGTCCAGGGCAGCTTGTCCGTGGGGATCAGGTTGCGCTGCCGGAGCACGGCCTTGTCGATCTTCATCTCGCGGGCGGCGGCATCGATCAGCCGCTCCATGAAATAATTGCCCTCGGGGCGCCCGGCGCCGCGATAGGCCGCGATCGGCACGGTATTGGTGACGGCGCAGCGGGTCGCGACCTCGACAAGCGGCGTGCGGTACATGCCGACGCTGTTCTTGCCGATGTTGAGCGTCGCCATCATCGGCCCGACCGAGGAGAGATAGCCGCCCATATTGCCGAAGCCGGTGAAGCGCGTCGCCAGGAAGCGGCCGCGCGCATCGAGCGCAAGCTCGGCCGCGAAGGCCATGTCCCGGCCGTGATGGTCGGAGACGAAGCTCTCCGCGCGCTGGTCGGTCCATTTCACCGGCTTCTTCAGCAGCCGCGCCGCGTGCAGCAGCACGACATATTCGGGAAACACCGAGGCCTTCATGCCGAAGGAGCCGCCGACATGGCCGGTGACGAGCCGCATCCACCCTGCGGGAACACCCATCGCCGCGGCGAGGTTGTTGCGCATGCCGAAGGCACCCTGGCTCGGGGCATGAAGCGTGTAGCGGCCGGTCTTGCGATCATAGGCGCCGATCGCGGCACGGGGCTCGATCGGGTTCACCACGATGCGGTTGTTGACGATCCGCAGCTTCGTGACATGCGCGGCCTTGGCGAAGGCCTCGGCGACCTTGGCGGCGTCGCCGAAATGATAGTCGAGGACGAGGTTGCCGGGGACGTCGTCGAAGAGCTGCGGCGCGCCGGGCTCAAGCGCCTCCTCTGCCGAGGTGACGGCCGGGAGGATGTCGATATCGAGTGCCACCGCCTCGGCCGCGTCGCGGGCCTGCGCGGGCGTGCGGGCCACGACCATCGCCACGGGGTCGCCGACATAGCGGACCTTGTCGATGGCCAGCGCCTTCCGCACCGGCTTCCTCAACGGCGTTCCGTCGCGGCTGGTCATGTCGAGCTGGCATTTCAGCGTGCCGTAGCCCTGGCCTTCGAGATCATCGGCCGTGTAGACCGCGACGACGCCCTTCATGGCCCGCGCCGCCGAGACGTCGATCTCGCGGATGATGCCATGGGCATGCGGGCTGCGAACGAAGGCGGCGTGAAGCTGCCCCTCCAGAGAGAGGTCGTCGGTGTAGCGCCCCTCGCCCCGGACGAGGACCGCATCCTCGTTGCGCGGCAGCGACTGGCCGATTCCGACCGGGGTGGCGGAGTGGGCGGCTTGGGACACGCGCATGTTCATGACTGGGTACCGCGATCGAAACAGAACGCGGCTACACTGGCGCAAAAGCGCGGCGCGCGCTTTGCAGATGCGGCATGGCCGATACCCGCTCGCGGATCGCGGCGCCGTGCTTCGAGGTGCCCGGCTGGGGCTTATTTCTCGACGAAGGCCTTTTCGATGACGTAGTCGCCGGCCTCGCCGTGATTGCCTTCCTCAAGGCCGCGCTCGGCGAAGATCGTCTTGAGGTCGGCCAGCATCTGCGGCGAGCCGCAGAGCATGAAGCGGTCGCCCTCAGGATCGAAGCCGGGCTGGCCGATATCGGTATAGAGCTGGCCCGAAGTCATCAGGTCGGTGATGCGGCCGCGGTTGCGGAAGGGCTCACGCGTCACCGTCGGGTAATAGATCAGCTGCCCGCGGATCATCTCGCCGAGGAACTCGTCCTGCGGCAGATGCTGGGTGATGCGCTCGCCATAGGCCAGCTCCGCGACCTGACGGCAACCATGGACCAGCACGACCTTCTCATAGCGCTCATAGGTCTCGGGGTCGCGGATCAGCGACAGGAACGGCGCCAGCCCGGTGCCGGTGCCGAGCAGGAAGAGCCGCTTGCCGTCCTTGAGGTTGTCGAGCACCAGCGTGCCCGTCGCCTTCTTGCCGACGATGATGGGATCGCCGACCTTGAGGTTCTGCAGGCGCGAGGTCAGCGGGCCGTCCGCCACCTTGATCGAGAAAAACTCCAGCGTCTCGTCGTAATTCGTGCTGGCGACGCTGTAGGCCCGCAGCAGCGGACGCTCGCCTACCTTCAGCCCGATCATCGTGAACTGCCCGTTCTTGAACCGGAACGTCGTGTCGCGCGTCGTCGTGAAGCTGAACAGCGTATCCGTCCAGTGATGCACGCTCAGGACCTGTTCCTCGTAGAAATGGCTCATCGCATCGTCCTTGAAAGTCCGGCGGCGGGCTGTTTAGCGGGTTTGAGCGCCGGCCGCCAGCAGCGGATAAGCAGAAAACGCGAGCGAAATCAAAATCTTCTCTTTCTTTCTAGCCGGCGGCCCCTGATCGGAACAATCTGGCGCGCGCAGAGCTTTCCGGAGAATTTTCTTCTTGCCCGAAAAGCCCTCGGTCGGCACGGGCAGCGAGACGGCCATCCATCACGGCCGAGGCCTGAGCGGCGGCAGGGGCAAAGCCCGGCGCCGGCAGCGCCGAGACAGGCGCGGGTTTCGCCATGCGGCCGGTGCAGGATCCTTTTCCGGAAAGCCGGGTGGACGTTCGCCCGGACTCAGGCTCAATTGCGGCCATGAATGCTCCCGTCTCCGTTCCCCGCATCGCCGATTTCACCTGCGAGAAAAGGCCCGCCACCGGCTCGCGCGGCATGGTCGTCACCAACCATCCGCTGGCCTCGGCGGCGGGCTCGCAGATGCTGCTGGCGGGCGGCAATGCCGTCGATGCGGCGGTCGCGGCGCTCTTCGCGCTGACCGTGGCCGAGCCGATGATGGTCGGCATCCTCGGCGGGGGCTTGAGCCATATCCGGCTCGCCGATGGCAGCCATCGCGTCATCGACAACCTCTCGACCGCGCCGGGCCGCGCCACGCCCGACATGTATGACTGCCTCTCCGACGAGATCGGCAAGCAGCGCGATACGCGCGACCGCGAGAACGTCGTCGGTGCGAAGGCGGTCGCGGTTCCCGGCGCGCTCAAGGGCTGGTGCGAGGCGTTGGAGCGCTTCGGCAGCCTGCCGCTGGCGGATGTATTGCAGCCGGCGATCGCGCTCGCCGCGCGCGGCTTCACCGTCACGCCCTATCTCTCGAACTGCATCACGGACAATGCCGGCGACCTCGCCCGCGATCCCGGCCTCGCCGCGATGCTGCTGCCGGGCGGAACTCCGCTCCAGCCCGGCGCGAAGCTGGTCCAGGGCGATTATGCGGAAAGCCTGCGGCTCATCGCCAAGGAAGGGCCGGCGGCGCTCTATGGTGGCGCGCTGGGAGAGGCGCTGACCGGCTACATGGCTGAGCAGGGCGGCCTGATCGATGCGGACGACCTCGCCGGCTACAGGACGCAGACGCGCGAGCCGATCCGGGGCTCCTATCGCGGCTACGAGATCATCGGCCCGCCGCCGCCTTCCTCGTCGGGCGTGCATATCGCCGAGATGCTCAACATCCTCGAGGGCTACGACATCGGCGCGCTCGGCTTCGGCTCGACCGACGCGGTGCATCTGCTGGCGGAGGCGCTGAAGATCGCCTTCGCCGACCGTGCCGTGGCGACGGCCGATCCCGCCTTCGTCAAGGTTCCCGTCGAGAGGCTGATCGACAAGGGCTATGCGGCCGAACGGCGCGCGCTGGTCGAGATGGACCGGGCGAAAAGCTGGACGGCGGGACTTTCAGGCGGGGAATCCGCCGACACCACCCATGTCACCGTGGCGGATGCGCAGGGCAATGTCGTCAGCGCGACGCAGACGATCAACGGTTTGTTCGGCGCCTGCGTCCAGATCCCCGGCACGGGGATGATCGCCAACAACTACATGTACAATTTCGATCCCCATCCCGGCCGGGCGCTCTCGATCGCGCCGGGCAAGCGCGTCTTCACCTCGATGGCGCCGATGATGGTGCTGCGGGAGGGCCGGATCGCCTATGCGCTCGGCTTGCCCGGCGCGCTGCGCATCTTCCCCTCGGCCCTGCAGGCGATCGTCAACCTGATCGACCATCGCATGAGCCTGCAGGAGGCGGTCGAGGCGCCGCGCGTCTGGACCGAAGGCGGCGTGCTCGAACTGGAAGAAGCGATCCCCGAAGCGGTGGCGCAGGCGCTGATCGCGCGCGGCCACAAGGTCGTGCGTTCGCCGCGCGTCGCCGGCGGCATGAACGCCATCGCCTTCAATGCGGACGGCACGCTGACCGGCGCCGCCTGCTGGCGGGCCGACGGCACGCCGGTCGCGATCTCGGGCGGGCTGGCGCGCGCAGGAGCGCGTTTCAGTATCTAGAATTTCTGCTTTGGGAGCAGGTCATCCCGGGTGAAGCCCGGGATGACGGCGCGGTTCCGCGCGAAATCTACACGGTCAGTGCAGCCCGCCGACGCCGACATAGCGTTCGAGGACATCGCCATCGGCGCGCAGGGCCGCCGAGGTGCCGGACCAGACGATCCGGCCGCGTTCGAGGATGATGACGTCCTCGGCAAAGTCGAGCGCGCTTTCGAGCCGTTGCTCGACGAAGAGGATCGTCATCGCGCCGCTGGCCGCGAGCTGCGTGAAGGCCGCCATCAGCATGTCGCAAATCACCGGGGCGAGGCCCTCAAGCGGCTCGTCGAGCAGCAGGATCGAGGGCTGGCCGAGGATGGTGCGGGCCGTCGCCAGCATCTGCTGCTCGCCGCCGGAGAGTTGCGAGCCGAGATTGCGGCGGCGCTCCTGCAGGCGCGGGAACAGCGCATAGGCTTCCTCGATCGCCTGTCGCGGGCGGCCCTTGAGGCCGACGAAGAGGTTCTCCTCGACGGTGAGGCCCTTGAAGATCTCGCGGGTCTGCGGCACCAGCCCGATGCCGCCGAGCGCGCGCCCGGTGGTGCGCAGGGCCGTCACGTCCTGGCCCGCCAGGCTGATGCTGCCGGCGTAGTGGCGGGTCAGCCCCATCAGCGTCGCCAGCAGCGTGGTCTTGCCCATGCCGTTGCGCCCGAGGATCGAGAGGCGCCCGCCGGCCGGCACGGAGAAGGACACATCCTCCAGCACATGGGTCTGGCCGTAGCCGGCGCTGAGATTCCGGACCTCAAGCTCAGCGGCCGGCATGGGCGTAGCTCCCCAGATAGGCTTCGCGGACTTTCTCGTCCCTGGCGACATCGGCCGGCAGGCCCTGGAAGATCAATTCGCCGGCCGCCAGCACCACCACGCGCCGGGCGAAGCGGAAGACCAGATCCATGTCGTGCTCGATCATCAATACGGCAAGCGAGGCCGGCAGCCGCTCCAGCGCCCGCTCGATCAATGGCGTGTCGGAGGAGGGCACGCCGGCAGCCGGCTCGTCGAGCAGCAGCACCTTCGGGCGCTGCGCCATGGCGATGGCGATCTCGAGCAGGCGCTGCTGGCCATAGGCGATCTCGACAACCTTGCGGCGCGCGACATCGGTCAGGCCGAGCGTGGCGAGGATGTCGGCGGCTTCGTCCATGGCCGCGCCGTTGCCGTGGAAGCGCGCGAGGATGCGGGTCGCATGTCCCTGCCTTTGCAGGATCGCCATGACGACATGCTCTTCCGGGGTCATGTCGGGGAAGAGACGCGTCACCTGGAAGGTGCGCACCAGCCCGCGCCTGACCCGTGCGACGGCGCCGAGGCGCGTGATGTCCTCGCCCATCAGATGGACCGTGCCGGCACTCGGAGGGATGCGCCCGGTGACGAGGTTGACGAAGGTCGTCTTGCCGGCGCCGTTCGGGCCGATCAAGGCGAGCCGCTCGCCCTCGGTCATGGCGATGGAGAGGTCGTGATTGACCTTGAGCCCGCCAAAGGATTTCGACAGATGGTCGACCGCGAAGACCGTGCTCATGGCCCGGCCCTCCGCTGGCCACGCGTCAGGATGCGGGCGGCCTCGTCGAGCGTGCCGGAGAGGCCGCGGGGGGCGAAGAGCACGATGGCGATCAGCAGTGCGCCGACCAGCGTCATCCAGTGGAACGGATTGATCGCCGCGACGACATGCTCGACCGCCATGAAGACGACGGTGCCGATCAGCGCGCCATAGAGATTGCCGAGCCCGCCGAGCACCAGCATGACCAGCGCATTGGCGGATAATTCGAAGCTCAGGCTGTCCAGCCCCACCACCTGGGTCGCGATGGCGCCGAGCGCGCCGCCCATGCCGGCGACGGCGCCGGAGATCACGAACATCCTGAGCAGCACCGGGAAGGCGGAGATGCCGAGCGCGCTGATCCGCAGCGGATCTTCCTTGAGGCCGCGGCAGACCATGCCGAAGGGCGAGCGGACGATGAGCTTCAGCGCAACGAAGACGACGAGCAGCAGGCCGAGCCCGAAGAGATAGGCGGCGCGGCCCCAGAGATCGAATTCGAACAGGCCGAAGAGCGGGGCGGGGACCATGCCGGCGAGGCCGTCGCTGCCGCCGGTCAGCCAAGCGAGCTTGTTCGCCGCCTCGTGCAGGAGCTGGACGATGGCGATGGAGAGGACGAGCTGCGGCAGGCCGTGCGCCCGCAGCATCACCGCGCCCATGAGCAGGCCGGTGACGGCGCCGGCCGCGGCCCCGACCAGGATCAGCAGGAAAGGCTCGGTCACGCCGTTGAGGCAGGCGATGCCGGCGGCATAGGCGCCGGCGCCGTAGAGCGCGGCCTGGCCGAGCGAGGCGATGCCGCAATAGCCGACGATCAGGTCGAGCGAGAGCACGAGCAGGGCGACCGAGATGACGCGGGTCAGGAAGGCGAGATTGTCGGGGAAGAGCCAGTAGCCCGCGAGCCCGGCAAGCGCGATCAGGGCGAAGCCGGCGAGATCGCGGCCGAGGCTGCGGACAGGCGTTGCGGCAGCGGATGGGGCGGGAGCCTGTGCCATCACTGGGCCCGTCCCATCAGGCCGCGCGGGAAGGCACAGACCACGAGGATCACCGCGAGATAGAAGAAGAAATTGCCGAAATCCGGCATGAGATAGCGCCCGGTGACGTCGATGGCGCCGAGCAGCAGGCAGGCGACGAGCGCGCCGGGAATCGAGCCGGCGCCGCCGACGGAGACCACGACCAGGAAGGTCACCATGTAGCGCAGGGCGTAATAGGGCTCGATCGGCAGGAATTCGGCGCCGACCACCCCGCCGAAGGCGGCAAGCCCGATGGCGAGCGCGAAACTCGCCGCATAGATCAATTCGGTGCGCACGCCGAGCGCGCGCGACATCGGCGCGTTCTCGACGGCGGCGCGCAGGTGGATGCCGAAGCCGGTGCGCTCGATCAGGAACCAGAGCCCGCCCGCGACGACAAGCCCGCTCGCGATGACGAAGAGCCGGTGGCCGGCGATGCTGCGGAAGCCGAGATCGATCGGTTGCGCCAGTTCCGCCGGCAGGGGAATCGTCTTCAGCGTCGGGCCGAAGAAGTAATTGGTGATGCCGATGACGCAGAAGGTGATGCCGATGGTCATCAGCACCTGCGAGAGCTCGCTGCGGTCATAGATGCGGCGGAAGAGCAGCCGTTCGAGCGGCACCGCGATCAGCACCGTGCCGACGACGGCCAGCACGATGCCGAAGCCGTAGCCCAGGCCGAGATTGCGCACGGCATAGGAGGCGATGTAGCCGCCGATCATGGCGAAGGCGCCATGGGCGAGATTGACCAGCCGCATCAGCCCCATCGTCAGCGACAGGCCGATGCAGATGATGAACAGCGCCATGCCATAGGCGAAGGCGTCCAGGGCGATGCTCAGCGCGGTCTGCATGCGGGTTGCGGGCCTCGTCGGAGTTCAGTCGGAAACGCGCCGTCATTCCGGACAAGCCGCAAAGCGGCGCCGATCCGGAATCCATCATAGCGCTCAGCGCCCTCCGATGGATTCCGGGTCTCCGCTTCGCTGCGCCCGGAATGACGGCGCAGCAGACGAGGAGACTGGCTCTACTTCGCCAGCCCGGGGTCCTTCTGCTCGGGGAAGCTCTGGATCTCCTTGTTGATCCAGTTGCCCTTGGCGTCCTTGGCGACCTCGCGCAGATAGATCGTCTGGGTGATGTGGCGGGTCTCGGGGTCGATCTTGACCGGCCCGCGCGGGCTTTCCCAGGCGAGGCCCTTGACCGCCTCGACCGCCTTCTCGGCATCCTGCTTGCCGGCGGTGGCGGCGATCATCTTCGCGATGACATACATGCCGTCATAGGCGCCGACCGCCGGGAAGGTGAGCTGCCCGGGGCCGCCGATCGCCTTTTCGCCGGCCTCCACGAACTTCCGGTTGGCCTCGGAATCGTGCGAGGTGGCGTAGTGGAAACCGGTGATCATGCCGGCGGCGGCTTCGCCCAGTGCCGGCAGATCGGATTCCTGCGTCAGGTCGCCGGTGGCGAAGAGCTTGACGCCGGCCTGCTTCAGCCCGGTGTCGTTGAAGGACTTGACGAAGCCGAGCGTCGGCGGGCCCGAGGGCAGGAAGGCGAAGACGCCCTGCGCGCCGGCATCGCGGATGCGCTGCATGATCGGGCTGAACTCGGTGGTGTTGAGCGGCATGCGGATGGTCTCGACGACCTGCCCGCCAGCCGCCTCGACCGCCTTCTTGAACGCTCCCTCGGCATCGACGCCGGGGCCGTAATCGGTGACGGCGGAGACGAATTTCTTGATGCCGCGATCGACGGCGGCCTTGCCCAGCGGCGTCGTGGTCTGCCCGGTGGTGAAGGAGGTCCGCACGACCAGCGGCGAGGAGGTCATGATCGCAGAGGTCGCGGCGTTGAAGATCACCAGCGGCACATTGCCCTGCTTCAGCAACGGCGTGATCGCCAGCGCGTCCGGCGTGAAATAGACGCCGCCGAGATATTGCACCTTGTCCTTGACGATCAGCTCCTGCGCCAGCGCGCGAGCCTGCTGCGGGTTGGCGGTGGGCAGGTCGCGATAGACGATCTCGATCTCGTTGCCGGCGACCGACTTGCCGTTCTGGGCGAGCCAGGCCTCGACGCCGGCCTGGAAGTTCTTGCCCTGCAGGGCGAAGGGGCCGGAGAACGGCCCGATGATCCCGATCTTGATCGTTTCGGCAGCGGCCGCGCCGCCAAGGCCGAACGTACCGGCCAGTGCCAGCGCGCCCGCCAGCCCGGTGAAATTCCGTCTGCTGATCTTCATCGTCATCCCTCCCGTATCCGTCCCCTGAACTTGACTGTCTCGATCGCCCCGGTTGGCTCCGGTGTCTTTCGTCTTGGCGGCCTTATCGGCGGTGGCCCTGTGGGCTAGGCCATGCCCGCTTCGGCCTAGTAAGGCAAGCCGACATAATTCTCCGCCATCGCCGTCGCAGCAGCGGGCGAACTCACGAGATAGTCGAGCTCCGCCTGCTGCATGCGTTCCTCGAAAGCGCTGCGCTCCGGAAAGCGATGCAGCAGCCCGGTCATCCACCAGGAGAAGCGCTCGGCCTTCCAGATGCGGGCGAGGGCACGGGCGGAATAGGCTTCGATCCCGGCGTCCGAACCGTCATTGTAATGCTCGCGCAGGGCATCGAAGAGATAGCGCACGTCGCTGGCCGCGAGGTTGAGGCCCTTGGCGCCGGTCGGCGGGACGATATGGGCGGCATCGCCCGCGAGGAACAGGCGGCCGAAGCGCATGGGCTCGGCGACGAAGCTGCGCAGCGGCGCGATGCTCTTTTCCAGCGAGGGGCCGGTCTGCACGGCGTCTGCGACCTCGGCGGGAAGCCTGCGGCGCAATTCGTCGAAGAAGGCCTCGTCCGACCAGTTCTCGACACGCTCCTCCAGCGGCACCTGGACATAGTAGCGGCTGCGCTGCGCCGAGCGCATCGAGCAGAGCGCGAAGCCGCGCTCGTGGCGGGCATAGACCAATTCATGCGCCGCCGGCGGGCGGTCGACGAGCAGGCCGAGCCAGCCGAAGGGATAGACGCGCTCGAAGCTGGTCAGTGCGCCCTCTGGAATCGAGCGGCGGGAGACGCCGTGATAGCCATCGCAGCCGGCGATGAAGTCGCAACGTAATTCCTGCACCTCGCCATTCACCCGGAAGGTCACGCGGGGCGCGGCCGTGTCGATATCGTGCAGCGCGACGTCCTCGGCCTCGTAGATCGTCGTGCGGCCGAGGGCCTGGCGCGCCTCGGCGAGATCATGCGTGACCTCGGTCTGGCCATAGACCGTCACGGTCTTGCCGCCGCTCAGATGCTTCAGGTCGATGCGGTGGAGCGTGCCGTCGAAGGCGAAATTGACGCCGTCATGCACCTGCCCCTCGCGGTCGAGGCGCCCGGCGACGCCGGCCTCGCGCAGCATGTCGACCATGCCCTGTTCGAGGACGCCGGCGCGGATGCGGGAGAGCACATAGTCGAGGCTGCGGCGTTCCAGGATGACATTATCGATCCCGGCGCGCGACAGGAGCTGGCCGAGGAGAAGCCCGGCCGGGCCGGCGCCGATGATGGCGACCTGCGTGCGCATTTCCGCGTCCTCCCAAGGCGATGACGGTCTTGAGCCGACATTCCGCGCCCCAAGCTATGCGCCATGACGACACTTGACGGAATGGAGGATTCGCGCAGTGTCTTGGACAAATCGATCACGAGGACGCATGCCGGCCACGGTCCCCGCCTACTGGCTCTATGCCGAACGCCTGACGGATCGCTTTCCCGATGCGCTTCATATCGAGCCGATCGTCGCCCGCAGCGCGCTGCATGGCTGGACGATCCAGCCGCATTTCCACCACCAGCTCTTCCAGTTCTTCCTCGTCGTCGGCGGGGGCGGGCGGACCCGAATCGATGGGCGCGACCGCGAGCTCAAGCCGGGCTCGGCGCTGCTGCTGCCGCCGGCGACGATCCACGAGTTCCATTTCGTCGTCGACACGGAGGGTTTCGTCGCCAGCGTCGCCGAGACATCGCTGAAGCGGCTCTTCGACGCCGAGCCCGAGGCGCGCTCCCTCCTCGCCACGCCGGCCTTGCTGCAGGCCGAGCCGGAGAGCGTGGAGGCGCAGTCGCTGGAGACGCTGATGCGGCTGGCGATGAGCGAGTTCGGCGCCAACCGGCCGAACCGGGAGTTCGCGCTGGCGGCCTATGCCGATCTGCTCGCCTCCTGGTTCTCGCGCGCGGCGCGCGGCCTGCGGGCCGGCGGAGAGCCGGCGAAGGATCTGCGCGCCGGGCTGGTGCGGCGCTTCATCGAGCGGGTCGAAATCCGCTTCCAGAGCCATGAGCCGCTGACGGAACATGCCCGCGCGCTGGGCGTCTCCGTGCCGCATCTGTCGCGCAGCTGCCGCGAGGTGCTCGGCCATTCGGCGGCCCGCGTCATCCAGGACCGATTGATGATCGAGGCGCGGCGCGACCTCGTCTACACCTCGCTGACGGTCGCCCAGATCTCGTTCCGGCTGGGGTTCTCCGACCCGGCCTATTTCTCGCGCTTCTTCGCCAAGCGGGCGGGGATTTCGCCGTCGGATTATCGGGCCAACGCTTAGCCCTGGGCTTACCCGCCGCGGTGCAGCAGCGCCGCGACCAAGTTCTCGCTCTCGCCGATATCGCCGCCGAGCGCGGCGGCCTCGAGATTGCGGGCGATGGCGGCCTCGTCGATCTCCAGCCCTTCCGCGACCGTGGCCATGGCTTCCGTGGCGCCGGCCGCCAGCAGGAAGAGTTCGGCCAGGGCCGGCCCCTCGGCCTGCCAGCCGCCCAGCCCGCGTTCCTCTTCGGCCGGCAGCCCCGCGAGGATGCCGGCGACGAGGCCGGGCGCACGCAGGCAAGCGGAGAGCACGATCTGGCAGCCGGTCGGGTTGCGCTTGTGAGCCATGGCGGAGGAGCCGCCGCGGCCGGGAACGGCCGGCTCGCGCGCTTCGCCGACGCCGTTCTGCGCCAGCAGGGAGACATCGCGCGCCATCTTGCCGAGCGCGCCGACGAGGATCGCCAGCGCTGCCGCGATCCCGGCGATGCCGCCGCGGCGCGCCTGCCAGGGGGGCGCATCGGGCAGGCTGAGCGCCGCGGCGAGACGTGCCGAGACCGCCGCGCCCTTGCCGGCGAGACCGGCGCGCGTGCCGGCGGCGCCACCGAACTGAAGGACGGCGCCTTGCTCGACCTCGTCTTGCAGCCGCGCCACCGCCGCGACGATGCCGGCCTGCCATTGCGCGATGCGCAGGCCGAAGCCGATCGGCAAGGCATCCTGCAACAGGGTGCGGCCGATGGCGGGGGTTCCGGCATGGCGGCGCGCCAGGGCGGCGAGGGCGTTCGCGGTTCTCCCGAGATCGGCTTGCAGCAGGGCATGGCCGTCGCGGATCTGGCGGACCAGGACGATATCGGCGACGTCCTGGCTGGTGGCACCTTTGTGCAGGGCCTTGGCCGCGGCTTCGGGCAATTCCTTGCGCAGGCGCGCCACGAGCGGGATGGCGAGCGTGCCGGCGAGGGCGGCCTCGGTGGCGAGCGCGGCAGGGTCGATGGCGATGCTGCCGCACAGCATCGCGATGGCTTCCGCCTCGGCCTTGCCGATCAGCCCTTCGGCCGCCTCGGCGCGGGCAAGCTCGGCCTCGAAGGCCAGCGCGTGCCGCAGCGTCGCGGCATCCTCGAAGACGGCGAGCATCGCGTCGGTGGTCGCGGGCCGGGTGCGCAGCAAATGACTCATGCGAGGCTTTTCCCTTTCGCGCGGCCATCGCGACCCGCGGCGGCCTTCTTGGCAGGGAGCGGCCGTTCGCTCAAGCGCCGGCATCTGCCGGCGTCCGCGTCCACCTGCTCGCGTTGGAAGACAGCTATTCGAAGAGATCGGGATTGAGCTGCTCGATCTCGGGCAGCGCCCGCAGCAATTCGTTGAGATGATGCCGCATCGCGGCCTCGCCCGCCGCAGCGTCGCGGTTGTCGATCGCGGCGACGATGGCCTGATGCTGCGCGATCAGCTCCTGCATCGCGTTGGGGCTCTGCAGGCTGAGATGGCAGGCGCGGTCCATATGGGCCTTGAGGTTGGAAACCAGCGTCCAGGCCATCGGGCAGCCGGCGCCTTCGGCGAGCGCCACGTGGAAACGCTCGTCGAAGCGCTGAAAGGCGGTGTGGTCGCCATTGGCCACCGCCCGCTGCTGCGCCTCCAGGCAATGATCGACGATCTGCCGGCTCGTCAGGTTGAAGCTGTCGCAGGCGCGCCGGACCACGGCGGTCTCGATCGCCTCGCGCAGGAAGCGGGCCTCCATCATCTTCTGGACCGAGATCTTGACGACGACCGTGCCGCGCTGCGGCAGGACCTCGACGAATTTCTGCCGGCTGAGCGCGATCAGCGCCTCGCGGACCGGCTGGCGCGAGACGCCGTAGCGGGTGGCGATCTCCTGCTCCGAGAGGCGCGAGCCCGGCTTCAGCTCGAGCGCGACGATGGCGCGCAGAAGCTCCTTCTCGAGCCGGTTGGCGCTCGACCCTGTCTGACCCTCGGCGAAACTCACGAAAGCAGCCTCCAAATCGCTTGCAATCGAAGCGGTATGGGATAATCTACCATACCAGTGTCGGTAACGGTATCCCAAAGTATGAATTTTACCGCGACGATCGCACGATCATTCCACGAAGCGCGCCGCGAGGCACGGCCTCTCGCGGCTTTTCCCGGCGAATTGCCTAGCAATCTCGCGGAAGCCTATGCCGTGCAGGAGGCGGCGATCGCGCTGTGGCCCGAGCCCGTGCGCGGCTGGAAGGTCGCGGCGATCCATCCCGATTTGCGCGCCCGCTTGGGCGCCGCACGGATGGCGGGGCCGGCTTTTGGCGCTGGCGTCCGCCGCGTCGCGCCGGGGGAGACGGCCGAGGTCGGCGTGATCCGCGGCGGCTTCATCGCGGTCGAGACCGAGATCGGCATCGTCCTCGGGGCGGATATCGCGCCGCGCCCGCAAACCTGGACAGCGGAAGAGCTGATGCCCTTCATCGGCGGGGTGCATGTCGCGATGGAGATCGCCGGCTCGCCGCTGCCGAGCATCAACGAGATCGGGCCGCAGGCCATCATCTCCGATTTCGGCAACAATACCGGCATCGCCGTCGGCGCTTCGCTGGGGATCGAGCAGGGTCTTTCCGATTTCGAGACGCAGATGCGGATCGATGGCGAGGTCATCGGCCGCGGCCGCAGCCACGGCCCGAATGGTGGGCCGCTCGATGCCTTGCTCTTCCTCGTCAACCATCTGGCGAGCCGTGGACGCGGCCTCGCCAAGGGCGATGTCGTCTCCGCCGGGGCGACGACGGGCGTCCATCCCATCGCCATCGGCCAGGTCGCGGAAGCGATCTGCGCCGGGGCTCCACCCCTGTCCGTCAGGCTGATCGAAAGGCAACCGGCCAGCTAGCGGCAGTCCGCCTCAACCAAAGAAGAACCGGCCCGAAAACGGGCCTTGCCAGGGAGAGAACATCATGATTGCACGTCGCATCTTACTTGCCGGCGCCGCCGCGCTGGCGGTTTCGGTCGCAACCGCCACGGCGGCGCTCGCCCAGGGCGTGACGCTTCGTTCCGCCGACATCCATCCGACCGACTACCCGACCGTCGAGGCGGTCCGCTACATGGGCAAGCTGCTCGAGGACCGCACCCAGGGGCGCATCAAGATCAACGTCTTCCACTCGGCCCAGCTCGGCCAGGAGAAGGACACGATCGACCAGACCCGCTTCGGCGTCATCGACATCAACCGCATCAACATGGCGCCGTTCAACAACCTGATCCCGGCGACCAACATTCCCTCCCTGCCCTTCATCTTCCGTTCGGTCGACCATATGCGGAAGGCGATGGACGGACCGATCGGCGACAACCTGCTGAAGGAGTTCGAGAAGCACGACTTGATCGGGCTCGCGCTCTACGATTCCGGCTCCCGCTCGTTCTATAATTCCAAGCGCCCGATCAACACGCCGGCTGACATGAAGGGCATGAAGATCCGCGTCCAGCAATCCGACATGTTCGTCGCGCTGGTCTCGGCGCTCGGGGCCAACGCCACGCCGATGCCCTTCGGCGAGGTCTATTCCGCGCTCCAGACCGGCGTCATCGACGGCGCCGAGAACAACTGGCCGTCCTATGAATCGACCCGCCATTTCGAGGTCTCGAAGTTCTATTCCGTGACCGAGCACTCGCTCTCGCCGGAAGCGCTGGTGATGTCGAAGAAGAGCTTCGACAAGTTCAACGCGGCCGATCAGGCGATCATCAAGGCCGCCGCCAAGGAATCGGTGCTCAAAATGCGCGAGCTCTGGGATGCGCGGGAGAAGGCGTCCGAGACCAAGGTCAAGGCCGGCGGCGCCCAGATCAATCAGGTCGAGAAGAAGCCCTTCATCGACGCGATGAAGCCGGTCTACGACAAGTTCGTCACCGATCCGAAGCTGAAGGAGATGGTGGCCGCGATCCAGGCGGTGAACTGAGCCTCGTTCAGACGGGGCGGCTTTCGGGCCGCTCCGTCTTCGGCCCCTTGCCAGCAGCCCGGGCAGATTCCATGCGCGCTTTCACCGCTTTCCTGACACGCCTCGACGCCAAGCTCAGCCTGTTCGCGCTGATCGCGGCCGGGGCCGGGCTCGTCCTGATGACCGTGATGGTCGCCTGGGGCGTGTTCGGCCGCTATGTGCTCAACGACACGCCGATCTGGGTCGAGGCCGGATCGCTGTTCCTGATGTCCTGGTTCATCCTGCTCGGCGCCGCGGTCGGCGTGCGCGAGAGCGACCATCTCGGCTTCGAGGTCGGGCTGGTGATGTCGCCGCCGCCCTTGCGCGCCGCGCTGATCGTGCTGGGCGAGGGGTTGGTCTGCGCCTTCGGGCTCGCCATGCTCGGCTATGGCTGGCAGCTCGCGGCCGGCACCTGGGCCGACCGCATGCCGATCATCGGCATATCCCGCGGCTGGGACTATGTGCCGATCGCGGCAGGCGGCGCCCTGATCACGCTGTTCGCGCTGGAGAAGCTCCTGCTCTTCACCACCGGCGAGGAACAGGCCCCGCTCGGCTTCGTCCATTTCGGCGAAAGCCAGGAGGCCTGAGCCATGGAACTCTGGATTCTCTTCGGCGTCTTCGCGGTTCTGCTGCTGATCGGCGTACCCGTGGCCTTCTGCCTCGGCATCGCCTCGGTCGCGACCGTCGCCTATATGGGCCTGCCGCCGGTCGTCGTCTTCCAGCAGATGAATTCCGGCATGAACGCCTTCGCCATGATGGCGATCCCGTTCTTCATCTATGCCGGCGATTTGATGATCCGCGGCGGCATCGCCGAGCGGCTGATCCAGATGGCAGCGAGCCTCGTTGGCCATTTGCGCGGCGGTCTGGGCCAGGTGAACGTGGTGACCTGCACGCTGTTCGGCGGCATCTCCGGCTCGGCCGTGGCCGATGCTTCCGCCGTCGGCGGGCTGATGATCCCGCAGATGAAGAAGCGCGGCTATGACGCCGACTATGCCGTCAACGTCACCGCCAACGCGGCGATAATCGCGCTCCTGATCCCGCCTTCGCACAACATGATCATCTATTCGCTCTCGGCGGGCGGCAATCTCTCGATCGCGGACCTGTTCACGGCCGGCGTCGTGCCGGGCCTCTTGCTCTGCGCCGCGCTGATGGTCGCGGCCTGGGCGGTCGCGGTGAGGCGCGGCTATCCGCGCGAGCCCTTTCCGGGCTTTGCGACCGTCGGCCGCTATGTCGTGCTGGCGCTGCCCGGCATCCTGCTGATCGGCATTATCTTCGGCGGCGTCCGCTCAGGCGTCTTCACGGCGACGGAATCCTCCTGCGTCGCCGTCGTCTACGCGATCCTCGTCACCATCTTCGTCTATCGCCAGCTCACCTGGACCGCCTTCGTCGAAGCGACTTTGGGCGCGGTGCGCACCACGGCGATGGTATTGCTGGTGATCGGCACGGCCGGCGCCTTCGGCTGGCTGATGGCCTTCCTGCAGGTGCCGCAGGCGACCATCGCCGCGATGAAGGCGGTCTCGGACAACCCGATCACGATCCTGCTGATGGTCAACCTGATCCTGCTGGTGCTCGGCACTTTCATGGACATGGCGCCGATGATCATCATCTGCACGCCGATCTTCCTGCCGGTGGTGAAGGCCTTCGGCGTCGATCCCGTGCATTTCGGCGTGATCCTGATCCTCAACGCCGGCATCGGCCTCAACACGCCGCCGGTCGGCTCGGTGCAGTTCGTCGCCTGCGCCATCGGCCGCATTTCCATCGGCGAGTCCATGCGCACGATCTGGCCGTTCTACGGCGCCAGCATCGCCGTGCTCCTGCTCGTCACCTATGTGCCCGGCCTGTCGCTCTGGCTGCCGCGCCTGTTCCACTGAAGGACCGACCATGACCATCGAGATTCGCCAGGTTTCCCACCCCGAGGCCGTCAAGGGCTTCGACACGGCGGAGCTGCGGCGCCACTTCCTGATCGAGACGCTGTTCGTTCCCGGCGAGACCAAGCTAACCTACAGCCATCTCGACCGCGTCATCGTCGGCGGCGCCATGCCGACGAACAAGCCCGTCGTGCTGCCGACGCCCAAGGCGGTCGGCACCGATGCCTTCCTGAAGCGGCGCGAGCTCGGCATCGTCAATGTCGGCGGCCCCGGCAAGGTCTCCGTCGGCGGGAAGGACTACCCGCTCGCCAAACGCGATGCGCTCTATGTCGGCAAGGAAGCGGGCGAGGTCGCCTTCGCCAGCGACGATGCCGGCAACCCCGCCAAGTTCTACCTGCTTTCGACCCCGGCCCATGCCGTGCACCCGACCAAGGTGATCCGGGAGGCCGATGCCAAGACGATCGCGCTCGGCGAGCAGGCCACGGCCAACAAGCGTGTCATCCGCCAGTACATCATCCCCGGTGTCTGCGAGACCTGCCAGCTCGTCATGGGCGTGACCACGCTCGACGAAGGCAGCATCTGGAACACCATGCCGGCGCATGTCCATGACCGGCGCTGCGAGATCTATCTCTATTTCGACGTTCCCACGGATGCCCGCGTCTTCCATCTGATGGGCGAGCCGCAGGAGACACGCCATCTCGTCGTCGCCAACGAGCAGGCGATCCTGTCGCCCGGCTGGTCGATCCATTCGGGCGTGGCTACCCGGGCCTATTCCTTCATCTGGGGCATGGGCGGCGACAATGTTGACTATACCGACATGGACATGGTCGCCACCGGGGATCTGCGCTGATGCGCTCACCGTTTGATTTGGGCGGCCGGACCGCGATCGTCACCGGGGCCAATACGGGCCTCGGCCAGGCGATCGCGGTCGCGCTCGCCCAGGCCGGCGCCGGTATCGTCGCGGTCGGCCGCTCGAGCATGGCGGAGACGAAGGTGCTGGTCGGGGCGACCGGTCAGCCCTTCCACGAGATCGCTGCCGACCTCGCGACGCTGGAGCCGATTGCGCGGATCGTGGAAGAGGCCGAGGCGGCGGCGAAGGCCAACGGCTCGCGCCTCGACATCCTCGTCAACAATGCCGGCATCATCCGCCGTGCGGACGCGCTCGATTTCACCGAGGCCGATTGGGATGCGGTGATGGATGTGAACCTCAAGTCGACCTTCTTCCTGACTCAAGGGGTGGCGAAACGCATGCTCGCCGACGGCAAGGGCGGCAAGGTCATCAACATCGCCTCGCTGCTCTCCTTCCAGGGTGGCATCCGCATCCCCTCCTATACGGCGTCGAAGAGCGGGCTTGCGGGGCTGACGCGGTTGCTCGCCTGCGAATGGGCGGGCAAGGGCATCAACGTCAACGCCATCGCGCCGGGCTATTTCGTGACGAACAACACGGAGGCGCTGCGGGCCGATCCGGTACGCAACGAGGCGATCCTCGCGCGTATCCCGGCCGGACACTGGGGCCAGCCGCAGGAACTCGGCGGAGCGGCGGTGTTCCTCGCCTCGGACGCTGCGGCCTATGTCCATGGCGTCGTCCTGCCCGTCGATGGCGGCTGGCTGGCGCGCTGACGCGATGCGCGGATGCCGCGGATCGCTCAACGCGTTCCGCGGAACCCGCGTCCGTCTTGATCGATGACGGGCATGGCGACATGCTCCGCCTCCTTGTCCCATCGCATTGTCTTGACGCGAGCCGGTGTCCGCTTCGCCGCGACGATGCTTCGGGATCGGTTGGCGGGGCTCCGGAGATGGCGATGAGAGGGACAACGATGCGCGGGCTGGTGCTGGCCGCGATCCTGGCAGCGAGCGCGCCATCGCCCGCATGGCCGGCCGAGCCGGGCAAGGGCGAGTTCCTGCAGGACTACATCACCTGCGAGCTCTGGATGAAGCGGGAGGCGACGGATGCGGAGATGCATGCCGCCATCGGCCGCTGGCTGGTCGATGCCTTGCGCCAGCAATCACCCAGGCGGCTGCCTCATCTCTCGGACGAGGTCATCATCGACGCCGTCGAGCGGCACTGCGCCGCCCAGCCCGGTCACAAGCTGAGCGTCGCCGCCTTCCTGGCAGGCCACCGCCTGCCCGACTAGATCGCCGCGCGTCCTGACGGGCGTGACGCGGCGATCGATCTTCTCGTCATCGCACCGGATTCTGCCGGAGAGCGGACACCGCTTTCCGGCCCGGTGCGACAGAGGCCGTGACGAAGGGCCTCTGCGGGCATCTCACCAGCGATCGTCGTAATAATGACGGCGATAGCCATAGGCGGGCGCCCAGGGCGGCGGGCCGCCATAGCGTCGACCATAGCCATAGCCGCGGCCATAGCCATAGCCGTCGCCACGGCCATAATAGCGCTGGCGCGCCATGGTCTCCTGCATGATCATCAACCGCTCGCGCTTCGCCTCGGTCATCGCGAAGTGAAGCGGCTGCCGGTCGAGCTGCTGGGCCAGGACCTGCGGCAGCGCTTCGTCTGCCCGGGCCATCGGCGCCGCCGCCATGACCGAAGCGGCGCCAAGGATGGCCGCTGCCAAAACTGAATACCGACGCATGGGAATCTCCCTTTCTGCTGTCGGGCATTAAAGCCCTTGGTATTGGAACGCAGGCTGAACGAAATCGTTCGCCTTCGTTCATCTGCCATGATGCGACGCCAGGGCGCTCGGCGCCGCGTGGAGGGGTGAGGGCAGGGCTTCCCGGAGCGCGGCAAACGCCTTCAGCCGCTGTTGTCGGTCCCGCCGGTGCGGCTGGTGGCGGACTGGCTTCTGGCGGCGTTGTCGAGGCACTGCGCCATCTCGGAGGTGCCCCATTTGAACTTCGAGCACTGGGCGGTTCCCACGGTGAGGTCGCGGGCGGGGTGATCGGACTGGGGCGTGCTGTTGCAGCCGGTCAGAGCCAAGGTGATGATGGCGAGCGCCAGTCGCATTGGATTCCTCCTTGCCGTTAGGGCCGGCGATTAGGCCGCCTGCGCCGGATCGATTCAACCCCCGTCGATTGTCGCAGGGGTGCGCTGGCTTCGATCTCTGTCGCGATCTAGGCCGCCGAGCGCCTCCGCCCGTCCCTGAGCAGCGCCAGCGCGGCATCGACCAGCGCGTCGCCATATCCGGCGCGGGCGTGGTCCTCGGTCATGATCTCGTTGAGCAGATCGGTCGCGATCAGGGCGGCCGGCCGCTGCGCCGGATCGCCGAAGCCGCCGCCGCCGGGCGTCGCGATGCGAATGGTCTCGCCGGCATCGACGAGAAGCTGGGCGATCTTCGAGGGCAGCGCCTGCTGGCGCCCGGTTCCGGGGTTGCGGGTGACGCGGCCCTTTCCACCGGTCAGGCCGCCTTCCGCGCCGGGCGCCCCGGCCTTGTGCCGGTCGGAGCGGGCTTCGAGATTCGTCCTGTCGTGCAGAGCGCGCACGGTGCGGGCGATACCCATGCCGCCACGCCACCGGCCGCAGCCGGCCGAGTCCTGGACGAAGGCGTATTCCTCGACATGGAGCGGGAATTCGTTCTCCAGCGCCTCGGTCGGGAGGTTGAGCGAATTGGTCACATGGACATGGATTCCGTCCATGCCGTCGCCGTCGCAGCGGGCGCCGCCGCCGCCGCCGACCGTCTCGCCGCAGATGTAGAAGCTGCCATTCTCCGGGCGGTGGCCGGAGACGCTGAAGGAGGGCAGCACGTCATAGGCCGAGGCGATGCGCGTGGCGGGATCCACCAGCGGCTGGAAGGCGCCGAAGATCGCGCCGGCCAGGCGCTGGCAGGCGATGGTGCGCGAGCCCACCGGGGCGGGCGAGCGCGGATTGACGATGCTGCCTTCCGGCGCGCGCAGGACGATCGAATCCATCATGCCGGAATTCGCCATCAGCTCGGGATCGAGCAGCGCCTTGACGCAGTAATAGGCCGTGGCCCGCAGGGCGTTCGGGGCAATGTTGATCGCTCCGCGCGCCTCCGGCCCGCTGCCGGCGAAGTCGATCACCAGCTTGCCGTTCTCGACGCTGACGGCGGCGCAAAGCGGCACCATCTCGCCATCGGGCAGGCCGTCATCGTCGAGCCAGGCGGTGAAGCGGCTGGGCGGGCCTTCCGCGAGGCCGGCGATGCGCAGGTCCAGCCGCCGCTTGGTATAGGCGAGCAGGTCGCGGATGCGCGCCTTGAAACCGTCGACGCCCATGCGGCGCACCAGTTCCAGCGCGGCGTCGCAGCCGCGCTCATTGGTGGCGACCTGGACGCGCAGGTCGAGCAGGCGCTCCTCCGGCAGGCGCGAATTCAGCGCGATCAGGTTGAGGAGGTCCTCGTCGACCTCGCCCTGGCGGCTGACCCGCATCGCCGGGATGCGCAGGCCCTCCTCGAAGATCGAGCGCGCCGTCGGCGAGACCGAGCCGGGCACGGCGCCGCCGACATCGGTATGGTGGCCGATATTGACCACGAAGGCGATCAGCTCCTCGCCGTGGAACACCGGCGTCGCGATGGCGATGTCGGGGAGATGCGTGCCGCCGGCCGCGTAGGGGTCGTTCGAGATGAAGGCGTCGCCCGGGCGGATTTCGGCGCGCGGATAGCGTGCCAGCAAGGCTTCGACGACGCCCATCAGCGAGCCGAGATGGACCGGGATATGCGTCCCCTGTGCGACCAGCCGGCCCTGCCCGTCGAACAGCCCGACGGAGAAGTCGCGGCGTTCCTTGATCTGCGCCGAGAAGGACGAGCGCATCATGTTGATCGCCATGGTCTCGGTGATCGAGAGCAGGCGATTGGCGAAGACCTCCATCGCGATCGCATCGAAACCTGCGATCGACGGGGCGGCTTTGACGGGCATCGGCATGGTCGGATCCTCAACGCTCGAGCGCGATATGGATATTGCCGAGGCCGTCGACCTCGGCTCTCTGGCTGGGGAGGATGACCGTCGTGCCGCTCATCTCCTCGACGATCGCCGGCCCCGCGAACGGGATGCCGGCGGGCAGGAGTGCGCGCCGGTAGATCGGCGTCTCGACCCAGCCGCGATCAGGACCGAAATAGACCTGGCGCGTCTCGATCCGCGCGGCGTCGAGCGAGGTGCCGGTCGCTGGTGCCGCGCTTTCGCCCTTTCTGACATGGCAGACCGCCTTGAGCCGGACATTGACCACCTCGATGTCGCGCCCGTCCAGGCTGTAGCCGAACTGGTCGGCATGGGCGCGGTGGAACCGGCCGACGAAATCGTCGAGCAGGTCGCTCCGCAGATCGTCGAGCGGCACGGGGATGTAGTGGCTCTGGCCGCGATAGCGCGCATCGAGCGTGAAGAGCAGCTCCTGGCCGGAATGCGGGATCGCCTCCGTTGCCAGCCAGGCGCGGCCGGCCTCGGAGAGTTCGGCGCCGAGCGCGACGAGGTCGGCCCAGCTCTCCGAGTTCACGCGGATCAGGGCCGTGCGCACATAGTCGCGGCTGAGATCGGAGAGCAGGACGCCGCGCGCGCAAAGCGTGCCGGGCTCCTGCGGAACGACGATCTTGTCGAGGCCGCATTCCTCCGCGACGTCGGCGGCATGCAAGGGGCCGGCGCCGCCGAAGGCGAAGAGCGTGAAGGCGCCGAGATCATGCCCGTGTTCGATCGACACGGAGCGGATCGCCCGGCTCATATTGGCGGTGGCGATGCTGACGATGCCGTAGGCGGCTTCCTCGACCGAAAGCCCGAGCGGGTCGGCGATCTGGCTGCGGATCGCCGCATAGGCGAGGCCGCGATCGACCTTCATCCGCCCTTCGAGCAGGGCCACCGGGTTCAGCCGGCCGAGCACGATATTGGCGTCGGTCAGCGTGATCTCGGTGCCCCCACGCAGATAGGAGATCGGCCCCGGCATGGCGCCCGCGCTCATCGGCCCGACCTTCAACGCCCCGGCATCGTCCAGCCGCGCGATGCTGCCGCCGCCGGCGCCGATGACATGGATGTCGACCATCGGCATCCGCACCGGGTGGCCGGCGACCAGCCGGCTCGAGGTGAACTGCGCCCGGCCGCCGGTGATCAGCGAGACGTCGGTGCTGGTGCCGCCGACATCGAAGGTGATGATCTCGCTCTCGCCGATCTCGGCGCCGATCCGGGCCGAGCCGATCACGCCTGCCGCCGGCCCCGACAGGCAGGTGAGCACCGGCAATTCCTCGACGGTCTGCACCGGCAGGAGCCCGCCATTGGAATGGAAGGTCAGCGGCTCGACGCGGATGCCGCAGGCCGCGATCTTCTCGCGCAGGCGATGCAGGTATTTCTGGGTGCGCGGGCCGACATAGGCGTTCAGGACCGTGGTCGAGAAGCGCTCATATTCGCGGAACTCGGCGACGACCTCGGAGGAGATGCTGACATAGAGATCCGGCGCGACGCGTGCGATCAGGTCGCGGACCGCGCGCTCATGCGCCGGGTTGCGGTAGGAGTGCAGAAAGCCGACGGCGATGGCCTTCACGCCGCTGTCCCGCAGCTGGACGACGAGTGTCTCCACCGCCTCGAGATCGGGCGCGGTCAGTGGCGTTCCGGTCTTGTCGAGGCGTTCCTCGACCTCGACCCGGCGATGCCTCTCGACCAGCTCCTCGGGCTTGCGCACCGACCAGTCGAAGAGCGAGGGCCGGGTCTGGCGCCCGATGGCGAGGACGTCGCGGAAACCCCGGGTGGTCAGGAGCCCGGTCGGCACGCCGCGGCGCTCGATCACCATGTTCGTGGCGACGGTCGTGCCATGGCCGACATAGCCGACATCGTCCGGCGAGACCGCGTTGAGCTCCAACATCTCGACGATGCCCGAGGCGATGGCGCGCGAAGGATCGTCCGGCGTCGAAGGCACCTTGTGGAAGGCGGTCGGGCCGCCTTCGGTATCGACCATCACGAAGTCGGTGAAGGTTCCGCCCACATCCACGCCGATGCGATACATGCCGCCATTACCCTTCATGGTCATCCGGTCGGCCCGACGGTGTCGCGGGCCGGAGCGCTTTCGCGCCGAGATCGGCGATTGCGGCGTCGAGCGAGAGGCGGCCGCCAAGGGGCCGATCTTTCCGGAATTGGCCCTGCAACGTCCCAGCCATCTGTTCCGCCGTGTTGACGACGCTAGGGACGGGTATGGTATTATGTCCAATAGAAATTCGGCAGCACTCTATTCCTAAGGTTATAGTATGCCGCGTGCGATCAATCTTCGTCAGATCGAGATCTTCAAGGCGCTGATCGAGCACGGCACGGTCAGCCGGGCCGCCGAGGCGCTCTATATCTCGCAGCCGGCTGCCAGCAAGCTCCTGATGCAGCTCGAAAAAGACAACGGCCTCAAGCTCTTCGACCGTTACAAGGGGCGGCTGTTCCCGACGGCGCAGGGCTTGCGCCTGCATGAGGAGGTCGCGCGGATCTTCGTCGGGATGCGCCAGGTCGAAAGCGCGATCGGTCTGATCAAGCGCGAGGATCAGGGGCGGCTGGTGATCGGGGCCATCCCCGCTTTGAGCGGCGCCTATATGCAGCGCACGACGATGAGCTTCCTCAAGCGCAATCCCAATGTCTATTGCATGGTCAAGTCGCCGAGCTCGCAATGGATTCCCGAATACGTGCTGACGCGCGTGCTGGACATCGGGATCGTCACGGCCCGCGCCGCGAACCCCTACATCGTCACCGAACCGCTCTTCGAGCATCCGCTGCTCTGCATCATGCCGATGGACCATCCGCTCGCGGCGCTGAAGGTCATCCGGCCGGAGAACCTGCACGACGTTCCCTTCGTCGCCTTCAACACCGAGACCTATACCGGGCAGAAGGTCGCGAGCATGTTCGAGAGCTACAATGTCCGGACCCATGTCGTCCTGACCGCCGACTCCAATTCGACCCTCTGCCATTTCGTCGCGGCGGGGCTCGGGGTCTCGCTGGTGCATCCGCTCTTCATCGCGGGCGTGGAGAAGCAGGTCGTGGTGCGCCCGTTCGAGCCGACCATCCCGCTGGATTTTCTGGTCTGCTTCGCGCGCGACGCCCGCAACGTCCCGCTGATCGCGGACTTCGCCAACGAAGCCAAGGCGACGGCGACGAGCTTCATCGACGATCTGGCGAAGAGCTGGGCCTGACGCCGGCCTTCGGTTGCCGCGGCGGCGCGCGCCGCATGCGGTCAGTGCCGGTCGGCGCGCGGATCGAGCCAGTCGCGCAGCCAGTCGCCCAAGAGATTGACGCTGAGCACGGTGAGCATCAGGGCGAGGCCGGGCAGGGTGATGATCCACCAGGCGCTGGCGATATAGGTGCGCCCGTCGGCGAGCATCCGGCCCCAGCTCGGCGAGGGCGGCTGGATGCCGAGGCCGAGGAAGCTCAGGCCGGCTTCGAGCACGATGGTGCGCGCGAGTTCCAGCGTCGCGACGACGAAGACCGGCGTCAGGACGTTGGGCAGGATGTGGCGCAAGAGCAGGCGGGCATGGCCTGCGCCCATGGCGAGCGCCGCCTGGACGAATTCCCGCTCCCGGACGGTCAGGACCTGCGCCCTGACGATGCGGGCATAGCGAACCCAGCTGGTCAGGGCGAGCACGGCGATCAGGTTGTGCAGGCTGGGGCCGAGCGCGGCGACGACCAGAAGCGCCAGCAACATCAGCGGGAAGGCGAGCTGGATGTCGACCAGCCGCATCAGGATGCGGTCGTACCAACCGCCGAAATAGCCGGCGACGAGGCCCAGAAACACGCCGACGATGCCGCCGAGGATCACGGCCGAGCCCGCGATCGTCAGGGTGACGCGGCTGCCGGCGATGATGCGGCTCAGGATGTCGCGGCCGAGCTGGTCGGTGCCGAAGGGGTGGGCGCCCAGCCCGGCCCAGGAGAGCGTCGGCGCCATCATCCGGGCCTTCAGGTCGCCGCGCGTCGGGTCGGGCAGGCCGAGCCAGGGCCCGGCGAGCGCCAGCACCAGCAGGAGCACCAGCAAGGCGGCGCCGAGCAGGCCCAGCCAGTTCGCGCGCTGGCGATGCAGGAACGAGAGCAGCCTCATGATTCCTGCCGGATGCGCGGGTCGATCAGGGTGTAGAGCAGGTCGACCAGGAGATTGACCAGGACGAAGATGGTGGCAACCACGGCGACGCCGGCCTGGACGACCGGGAAATCCTTGGTCTCGATCGCCTGCACGATCAATCGCCCGACGCCCGGCCAGGCGAAGACGGTCTCGGTCACGGCGGCGCCGCCGAGAAGCTCGCCTGCGAGGATGCCGGTCATGGTGATGACCGGGATCAGCGAGTTGCGGCCGACATGCCAGATATAGACGCGGCGGGGGCTAAGGCCCTTCGCATAGGCCGTGCGGACATAGTCGTCGCGCATCACGTCGAGCATGGAGGAGCGCAGCAGGCGCGCGATGCTGGCCGTGGTGAAGCAGGCCAATGTCACCGAGGGCAGGACAAGGTTCTGCCATTCGCCGTAGCCGCCTGTCGGGAACCAGCCGAGCTGCACCGCGAAGAGCAGGATCAGCATGATGCCGAGCCAGAAGGAGGGCGTCGCCTGGCCGAGCAGCGCCACGAGCAGGACCAGCCCCTCGATCGCGGATCCCCGATAGATCGCAGCGAGCGCGCCGGCCATGCCGCCGATCAGCACGCCGATCGCCAGCGCGCAGCCGGCGAGCAGGGCCGTGGCCGGCAGCCTTTCGAGCACGACGTCGAGCGCCGGGCGCGCGAACTGGAAGGACTGGCCGAAATCGCCCTTCAGCGCATGGAGGAGGAAGGTCAGATATTGCTGCAGCAGCGACTGGTCGAGCCCGAGCTGCGTGCGCAGCTCGTGCATTTGCGCTTCCGTCGCGCCGATCGGCAGCAGCAGCACGGCGGGGTCGCCGAGCAGCCGCGAGACGACGAAGACGATCGTGACCACGCCCCAGATCGCGATCAGGCCTTCGCCGAGGCGGGAGGTCAGGTGGCGCGGCATCCGGCGGCCTCCATCGTCAGACGATCCTCAGAGCTTCAGCCCGTAGATTTCCACGGCCGCCTCGCGCGAGATCCGCTCCTCGCGCAGATCGCGCTCGACCAGCGCGCGGTCGCGCTTTTTCGGATCGCCGAAGCCGCCGCCGCCGGCCGCGACCATGCCGACCCATTCGCCCGGCTGCAGGATGCCGGCGCGGCGGTCGAGCGGCTTGGCGCCGGGCGAGAGCTCGACGCGCGCGGTCAGGCCGTCCTGGCCACCCTTGAGGCCGAAGGGCGGCACGATGCTGTTGGTGCCGCCGGCCGAGATGCGGGCGGTGTGGTCGAGCATCTCAACGCGCCGCCTGAGCGTCATGCCGCCGCGATACTCGCCCGCGCCGCCGGAATCCTGCACCAGCTCGTAGCACTTCACCATGACGGGGTGCTCGATCTCGAGCGCCTCGATCGGCAGATTGGCGGTGTTGGTCGTGTTCACCTGCACGCCGTCGAGCCCGTCCTTGTCGGCGCGCGCGCCCATGCCGCCGCCATGCATCTCGTTATAGACGTAGAAGCGGCCGGTGCGCGGATGGATTCCGCTGGTGGTCAGGAGCGTGCCGCCGGTCGAGGCGGCGGCGATGCGCTCTGGCACGACATCGGCGAGCGCGGCGAAGATCATGTCGACGAGGCGCTGGCCGATATCGGTGCGGCTGTAGACGGCGGCCGGCGGCGTCGAGTTCAGCACGGAGCCCAGCGGCGCGGAGACATGGATCGGCCGGTGGAAGCCCGAATTGGCCGGCAGATCGGGATCGACGATCGCCTTCACGGCGAAATACACCGTCGCCAGCAGCGCCGTATAGACCATATTGATGGGCGCGCGGACCTGTTCGGGCGCATCGGGGAAGTCGATGAAGATCTCGTCGCCCTTGACCTCGATCACCACCTTCAGGTCCATCACGCCATCGATCAGGTTGCTGTCGAAGTCGTGGCGGAAGCTGTAGGTGCCGTCCGGAATCTGGGCGATGCCGGCGCGGGTGCGCCGCTCGGTATAGTCCAGCACCTGCGCGCCGGCGGCGCGCACCGTCTCGGCGCCGTATTTGTCGCAGAGCGCCTGGTAGCGCTGCACGCCGAGGCGATTGGCCGCCATCTGGGCGCGGAAGTCGTTGATGCGCTCGCGCGGCACCTGGCAGTTCAGCAGGATGAGCTGCATCAGGTCTTCCTGGAGCACGCCCTCGCGATAGAGCCTGACCGGCGGGATGCGCAGGCCCTCCTGGAAGATATGGGCGTGGCCGCGATCGACGAAGTCGGAATGGTGGGCGAGGTTCGTCACCCAGGCGACGAGCCTGTCGCCATGGAAGATCGGCTCGAGGAAGACGATGTCGTTGAGATGCGTGCCGCCGCCGGTATAGGCGTCGTTGCCGACGAAGACGTCTCCCGGACGCACGGTCGAGAGATCGTGGTTCTTGAAGACGTGCTCGGCGATGCCGAGCAGCGAGCCGAGATGGACCGGAATGTGCTCGGCCTGGGCGATGGTGCGTCCGGCGGCGTCGAACAGCGCGGTCGAGCAGTCCTGCCGCTCCTTGATGTTGGTCGAATAGGCCGCGCGGATGATCGCCTTGCCCATCTCCTCGACGATGGTGGTGAGCGCGCTGCCGATGACCTCGACGGTGATCGGGTCGAGCTGCGTCTTGGCTTTGTCCAGCATGGTCAGCCCTCGATGATGAGGTTGAGATGGGCATCGACCGTCGCGACCTGTCCGGGCAGGACGAGCGTGGTCGAATCCATCTGGTCGATGATGGCGGGACCGGTCACCTCATGGCCCGGGCCGAGCAAGGCGCGGTCATAGATCGGGCAGTTGGTGAAGCCGCCGGTTTCCGGCAGCCAGACCTCGCGCCAGCCGGTGATCGCCACATTGCTCGTGCCGGAGGCCGGGGGATAGGCCTTGAGGTCGGCCTTGGGCACGAGGCCGACCGCCTCGATGCGCAGCGTCGTGACCTGCACCGGCTCCTCGGCGGCGACATAGCCATAGACCTGCTTGTGGATGCGCTCGAACTCCGCGCGCAGCGTCACGAGGGCGGCCGCGTCGATCGGGCCGGCGGGGCAGGGCACGGTGAGCTCGTAACCCTGGCCGCCATAGCGCATGTCGACGGAGCGGATCAGCGAGCGCCGCTCCTCGGGAATCGCCTCCTGCGCGAACCAGTCCTGCCCGCGCTCCTCGAGGCCGGCGAAGCCGCTCTCCATGCCCGGCGCGCCGGCCTCGCTCAGGGGCAGGAGCCGCGTCAGCGAGAGATTGGTCCGCAGATCGGTCAGCAGCAGGCCGAGCGCGCACATGATGCCGGGATATTTCGGGACGACGAGGCGCGGGATCTCCAGCTCGCGGGCGAGCCGGGCGGCATGGATCGGGCCGGCGCCGCCGAAGCCGAGCATGACATAGTCGCGCGGATCATAGCCGCGCTCGACCGAGATCACGCGGATGGCCTTGGCCATATTGGCGATGACGACGCTGATGATGCCCTGGGCCGTCTCCATGACGCCGAGGCCGAGCTGGTCGGCGAGGCGCCCGATCGCCGCCTTGGCGCGGGCCTGGTCGATCTTCATGCGGCCGTTCAGGAGATGCGTCGGGTTCAGCACCTGCAGCACGACATTGGCGTCGGTGACCGTCGGCTCCTCGTTGCCGCGCCCGTAGCAGACCGGGCCGGGATCGGCGGCGGCCGAGCGCGGGCCGACCTTGAGCAGGCCGCCGGCATCGATATGGGCGATCGAGCCGCCGCCGGCGCCGACGGTGTGGATGTCGAGCATCGGCAGCTTCAGCGGATAGCCGTGGACGACGGCATCGTTCGACATCTGCGGCCGGCCGCGGTCGATCAGCGAGACGTCGGTCGAGGTGCCGCCCATGTCGAAGGTGATGATGTTGTCGAAGCCGGAAAGGCCGCCAACGGACAAAGCGCCGATGACGCCGGCCGCCGGCCCCGAGAGCACGGTGCGCGCCGGGAAGTTCTGCGCCACCTCCGACGAGATCACGCCGCCATTCGACTGGGTCAGATGCGGATGGGCATCGATGCCGATCTCGGCCAGCCGCGGCTGCAGCTTCGAGAGATAGGATTTCATGATCGGGCCGAGATAGGCGTTCACGACCGTGGTCGAGAGCCGCTCGTACTCGCGGAACTCGGGGGCGACCTCATGAGAGATCGAGACGAAGGCGCCCGGCATCTCCTCGGCCAGGATCTCCTTGACGCGCTTCTCATGCGCCGGCTCGACGAAGGAGAACAGGAAGCAGACGGCAACGGTGGTGATGCCGTCGGCCTTCAGCTTGCGGGCGGCGGCGCGCACCTCCTCCTCGTCGAGCGGGGTGTGGATGCTGCCGTCGAAGCGCACGCGCTCGCTGACCTCGAGACGCTTGTCGCGCGACACCAGGATGCGCGGCTTCTGCGTCTGGATGTCGTAGAGGGAATCGCGCTTCTGCCGGCGCAGTTCCAGCACGTCGCGAAAGCCCTTGGTGGTGATGAGGCCCGTCTCGGCGCCGCGCCCGACGATCAGCGCATTGGTCGCGACCGTCGTGCCATGGCCGAAATAGACGACGTCGACCTTCTGCCCCGTCGCCTTGGCGACCTCTGCGACGCCCTGCTCGATGCCGCCGGCGATGCCCAGCGAAGGGTCCTGCGGCGTGCTCGACACCTTCCAGACATGGATCTCGCCATGCGTCTCGTCGAACATGCAGACATCGGTGAAGGTGCCGCCGGAATCGACGCCGACGCGCAGCTTCAGGGTGGTTTCGTCTTGAACGGTCATGACTTTGTCGCGATCCGGTTGATCGGAAATTCAGGCAAGGCTCCGCCGCCGGCGAGCCGATGAGGCCCGCCGCTCAGGTCGTTCGAGGGGCGCTCAGCGCGTCTTGATGTCGATCGCGCGGACCCAGTCGTCGCCGCGCGCCTGCCAGGCGATGGTCTTGGACTGGGCGTAGGTGATCGGCGTGAAGAACATGAAGATCGAGGGCGAATCCTCGCAGAGCTGCTTGGTCAGCTTGCGATAGAGTCCCAGACGCCTGATCGGATTATTGGTCGAACGGGCCGCCTTCGCATCCTCGTTGAAGCTGTCGTTCTCCCAGTAGGATTGCGGGTTCTCCTTCTCCCAGAAGTTCAGGAGCCCGCCCGCGTCGAGCGTCGGCCACCCCAGGCCGAAATAGGCGGAGTCGCCGAGATTCTTGCCGACGATGTACTTGTTCATGAAGGCGCCGAATTCCATCTCGCGCAGCTTCACGGTGACGCCGATCTCGCCGAGCTGGGAGGCGACGACCTGGGCGATGTCGGAAGCCTGGATGTAGCGCCCGGTCGGCACTTCCAGATCCATGGTCAGGCCGTTGGCGAAGCCGGCCTCGGCCAAGAGCTTCTTGGCCTCGGCGGGATCGTAGGGGACGGGCTTCAGATCGGGGTTGTAGCCGAAATAGACCGGGGATAGCGGCTGGCAGGCGCTGATCTGGGCCAGGCCGTCGAGCAGCCCGTCATTGATCGCCTTGCGGTCGATGCCGAGATTGAGCGCGCGCCAGAGCTTCGGGTTGTCCTTGAACGGCGCCTTCAGCCCGTTGAGCTTGATGAACATGCCGCGCGTGCCGGCGACCGAGGAGGCCTCGGCCTTGCCGCCTGCCTTGATGCGCGCGATCTCGGAGGTCGGGAAGCCGGTGATGAGATCGACATCGCCGGCCTGGAGCGCGGCGATGCGCGAGGAATCCTCGGGGATGATGCGGAAGGTGACGTTGTCGAAGGCCGGCTTCTCGCCCCAGTAGTCCTGGCGCGCCTTCAGCACGATGCGGTCGCCGCTGGCGAAACGGACGAGCTCATAGGGGCCGCTGCCGAGCGCCGCTACGGAGGGGTTGTTCTGCTGCGTCCATTTCGGCGGCATCAGCAGGAACATCGACATCTGGTCGGGCAGGTCGGGATAGGCGCCCTTGGTGACGAACTCGACGGTGGTCGGGGAGATGACCCGGACCTCGTTGATCGCGGCGAACCAGGGCTTGTTGCGCGCGCCGGTCTTGGGGTCGAGCACGCGCTCGACATTCCATTTCACGGCCTCCGCATCGAGCTTCTCGCCGTTCGAGAAGGTCACGCCCTCGCGCAGGGTAAACTGCCAGGCGGTGTCGCCGATCGCCTGCCATTTGGTGGCGAGGCCCGGCCGCAGCTTCAGGTCGGGGCCGCGATCGACCAGCGGGGTGTAGATATGGGCGGCGACGCTGAGGTCGGTACCGACCGTCGTCGACTTGTCGGGATCGAGCGTGTTGACGTTGCTCGACAGCGCGATCGTCAGGTCGCGCGCCAAAGCGGGAGAGAGGAGGGCGGTTGAGCTCATCGCGAAAGCGAGAGCGGCGGCGAGGCTGTGGGCCCGGTTGCGCATGACGATCCCCTGTGCTTGACTTTGGCGCCAATCTTGAATTCAGGATTGGCATCTGTCAATCTCGGTCTATGGATGTTTTTGCTCAATCGGCGGGCACGGGCAGTGAGCTTCGCCTCCGGATGCCTGCAGGCGAATTGCGGTCCGGCGGCAAAGCGGGTGATGATGGCCGGGAACATGCTCGGATTCGTCTTTTGGAACACGGCGCGATGGTTTTGGTGACTGAGCAGGGCGGCAGGACGGCTGGCGAGGCGGGCGGCAAGCGCGCCGCCGGCGGCAGCGCCTCGCGGGCACGCGAGCTTGCGAAACTGATCGAGAAGGACATCAGCACGGGCCGGCTCAGCGCCGGCTCCTGGCTGAAGCAGGTCGATCTCGAAGCGCAGTACAGCGCCTCACGGCTCGACATCCGCCAGGCGCTGGACCGGCTCGAGGAGAAGGGCTTCGTCAAGCTGGAGGCCAATCGCGGCTACCGCGTCGAGAGTTTCGACAAGGAGCGCTTCCGCAATGTCGTGACGATCCGCGCGATCCTGGAGGTCGCGGCCGCCGCGGAGGTGCTGAAGCATATCGATGAGGCGGGGCTGCAACGCTTGCTGCTGCGCGCCGACGCCTTCGCCGAAGCCGTCAATGCCGGGACCGTGGTCGCGCAGGAGGAGGCGAACTACGCCTTCCATGCCGTGATGCTGGAATTCTGCCCGAACCGCGACCTCGTCTCGATGATCTTCGATTTGCGCAGCCGGGTGCCCGTCACGTTGACGCGCGAGAAGAACACCGCCGCCCTGCTCGCTAATACGGTGAGCGAGCACTACGAGATCGTCGAACGCCTGCGCGAGCGCGACAAGCCCGGGCTGGAGGCCGTCGTCCACAAGCATGTGATGGGCGGTCTCGAAGTCGTCTGACATCACCCGAGGGAATTGAGCCATGCGCGTCGCCATCATCGGCTTCGGCGGAATCGGGCGCGGCTATGCCGCCTATCTGACCGCCCGGGGGCATGAGCCCGTGATCTGGTCGCCGAGCGGAGCCGCCCTGGCCGATTTCGCCGGCGGCGGCTCTCTCGCCGTCACAGGCAAGCTCGAAACCGCCGTGCCGTTGCGCATCGCCCGCAATTGCGCCGAGGCCGTCGCGGGGGCCGAGGCGGTCATCGTCACGGTGCAGGCGAATGGCTTCAAGACGGTGCTCGATGCGCTCGCACCGCATCTCGTTGCCGGACAGAGCGTCATCATCAGCGCCCATTGCTCCTTCGCGGCGCTCCATCTGCACCGTCTGCTGCAGGAGCGGGGCGTCGACGTCCCGATCGCGGCCTGGGCGACGACGGCGCTGACTGCGCGCAAGAGCGGGCCGCGCAGCGTCCATGTCTCGGGCATCCGGGCGAAGCTCGACGTCGCCACCTTGCCGGTTCGCCATGCGCAGGCCGGCCTCGATGCCTGCCGCGCCCTGTTCGGCGATCGCTTCGAGCCGCGCGAGGATGTGCTCGCGATCATGCTCAGCAACCTCAACCCGCCGGCCCATGTCGCGAACATGCTGGGTAACCTGACCCGTGCCGAGCGCGGCGAGGACTGGCCCAATTACGGCTCGATCACGCAAGGCGTCGGCCGCATCGTCGATGCCATGGATGTCGAGCGCCTGGCGCTGGCCGGGGCCTTCGGCCTGTCGGTCCGCAGCGTGCAGGACCACTATGTGCATTCCTTCGGCGTGGCGCCGGGCCCGGTCGGCGAGATGGCGGCGGCCGTCTACAGGAACCGCCCGGAGCTGCTCGGCCCGAAGACGCTGGACACCCGCTTCATTACCGAGGACGTGCCCTTCGGCTTGGTTCCGCTCGAGGCCTTGGGGCAAGTCACCGGCGTGGCGCTGCCGCTGCATCAGGCCGGTATCGCCTTGTTCGACGCAATCTGCGCCCGGAACTTCCGCGCCGAGAACGATCTGCTGCCGGCGCTCGACCTTGGCCGGTTTTCCGCCGCGCAGCTCCACCGGGAGCTGCGCGGGGACTGATCCGGCTCTAGTCCGCCACCGGCTCTCCGAGCGTGTGCATCAGCCGGTTGGCCCAGCCGAAGATCGAGGCGGAGAGGATGAGGTCGAGGATCTCGACCTCGGACAGGCCGACCTCGCGCAATGCCGAAAGCTCCGCCGGGCCGGCGGCGGGCGGCGATTGCGAGAGCTTCACGGCGAAGTCGAAGATCGCCTGATGCTGTTCCTCGAGCTCGGCCTGTGTGCCCGCCGCGAAGATCGTCTCCATCACCTCCGGTCGCTTGGTGAGCTGGTTGAAGCGTGAGGCGTGCACCGCGGCGCAGTAGACGCAGGCATTGACGATCGAGGCCGCCACGGCGCCGAGCTCGCGCTCCGCCGAGGACAGGCCACCCTTGCCGTACATGATCGCGTTGAAGAGCGGCGAGCGCACCTTCAGCGATTCCGGATCATGCGCCAGCGTCAGCACATAGGCCGAGATCTTCTTGTTCGACGGCGTCACCTGCATCGCCTCGAGCTGCTCGGGCGTCGCCTTGTCGATCTCGACGGGCGTGACATAGGGCTGCCAGCGCGGAACCGTCGCGGTGAATTCGTGGACGACCTTGCTCATCGGGAGGTTCCCAGCAGGCGCAGCCCGGCGATGACGCGGGCCTGATAGTTGACGAAGGCGGCCAGTTCCGCGAGCCGGACGACATCCGGTTCAGTGATGCCGGCGGCGACGAGCGCGGCGACATCCCCCTTCGTCGCCTCCCGCGTCCGGGCGGTGAGGATGTCGATGTGGCGGACCAAAGCGGCGAGCCGGGCATCGGCGCCGGCCTGGCTCGCGTCCTCGCCGGCAGCGATCGCGGCGAGGACCGGCGTTTCGCCGGCATCCGCCAGCAAGGCGCGGTAATGCGCCGCCAGGGCGTCGTCGCGATTGACGGAGGCCATGCGCGTCGCCAGCGCGGCGCGCTCGGCATGGCTGAGGCCGCCCGGCTCGCGCGGCAGCAGCACCGCATCGTGGCTGGCCTGGCTCAATTCCATGATTTGCGCCCGCTGTGCCAGCGCCTCGGCGAGGGGGGAGCCTGCCCCGACGCCGGCCAGGGTCTCGATCAAAGTCATTCCATCCTCCGCGCAAGGCGGGCGTCTCGTCGCCCGGTCGAATAATGCTTGACGCGTATCATGATGTCCATATCATTCGAATTTGGAATTATGGATGCCATGGATCTGCGCCAGCTCGAAGCCTTCGCCGCCGTCATGTCCGCCGGGAGCATCACCGGCGCGGCGCGGCTGCTCGGGCGCTCGCAACCGGCGCTGACCCGCCTGATCCAGGATCTCGAAGCCTCCCTCGGCTTCGGCCTGCTGCATCGCGCCGGGCCGCGCGTCACCCCGACCGGGCAGGGCCTGCGCTTCTACCAGGAGGTCGAGCCGGTGATCGCCTGGCTGCGGCTGCTGCGCGAGCGGGCCGACGCCATCGCGCAGGAGCGGCCGCCTTCGCTCTCCGTCGCCGCCATCGCTGCCTTCTCCGGCATGCTGCCGGCTGCGCTCGCGCGCCTGGATGGAGACAGCCTCCCCGACCAGATCCATGTCCGGACCGCCATTGCCGAGCAGGTCGTGGAGGCGGTTGCCACGCAGGGCTGCGAAATCGGCATCGCCAGCCTGCCGGTCGAGCATCCGGCGATCGACATCCACTGGATCGGCGAGGCGCCCTGCGTCGCTGTCGTCGCGGTGGACGATCCGCTCGCCGGCAGCGACCGCATTCCGCTCGCGAGCCTGGCGGGTCGCCGGCTGATCACCATGGCGAATCCGTTCCGCTGGCGCCGCCGTCTCGATATGGCGCTGGCGGAGCGCGGCATCGTGCCGGCCGCCATCCTCGACAGCAACACCGCGCAGACCGCCATCATGTCGGCGCGCGCGGGCCTGGGTATTGCGGTCGTCGAACCGGTCATGGCCCATGGCATGCCGGTGGAAGGGGTGGCGATCCGCCCGCTCGACCTGTCGATCCCCTTCTTTTGGGCGGTTTTCTCGCCTTATGGCCGGCCGTTGAGCGGCCTGGCCTCGGGCCTTGTCGAGGCGCTCGAGACGATTTCACGCGAGACGCTGCCGGGCTTCGTCCGGCACGCCGCGACGGCCCGCGACCGGCTGATGGCCGACGCCCTGGGCTCTTCTCCCCATCCGAAAGACCTTGCGCCATGAACGCCAACACGCCGCCGGCCATCGGCCTGCGCCAGCTCGAAATCCGGTTGCGACAGGATCTCTCCTGGCTGGAATGGCCCGCCAAGAGCTGGGTGCCGCCGCGTACCTTTGCCGGAGAGCCCGTCACCGACGTCGTGATCGTCGGGGCCGGGATGTGCGGGCTCGCCGCGGCGGCGGCGCTGAAGGGGCTCGGCATCGCGAATCTGCTGGTGCTCGACAAGGCGCCGGCCGGCCGCGAAGGGCCCTGGGTGACCTTCGCGCGCATGGAAACGCTGCGCTCGCCCAAGCAGCTCACGGGCCCGGCCCTCGGCCTGCCGGCCCTGACCTTCCGCGCCTGGTACGAGGCACAGTTCGGCCAGGACGCCTGGAACGCGCTGGGCAAGATCCCGCGGCGGCAATGGATGGAATACCTCACCTGGTATCGCCGCGTGCTCGACCTGCCGGTCCGCAACGAGGTCGAGCTTCTCGCCGTCGAACCCGGCCCCGAGGAGCTGCTGACGCTGCGCCTGCGCGAAGCCGGCGCCGAGCGCGTCATCCGCGCCCGCCATCTCGTGCTGGCGACCGGCCGCGACGGGCTCGGCGGCCCCTTCGTGCCGGAAATTGTCTCCGGTATCGACCGCAAGCTCTGGGCCCATAGCTCGGAGGCTCTCGATTTCGAGGCTCTCAGGGGCAAGCGCATCGGGGTCGTCGGCGCCGGCGCCTCCGCCATGGACAATGCGGCCGAGGCTCTCGAACAGGGCGCGGGCAGCCTCGATCTCTTCGTCCGCCGCAAGGACCTGCCGCGCGTCAACAAGTTCACGGGCATCGGCAGCCAGGGCGTGGTCCATGGTTTCGCTGCCCTGCCGGATGAGTGGAAATGGCGCTTTCTCGACCATGCGATGAAGGCGCAGACGCCGCCGCCGCGCGATTCGACGCTGCGCGTCTCGCGGCATCCGCAGGCGCGCTTTCATCTCGGCAGCCCGATCCTGAGCCTGGAGGAGCGTGACGGCCATCTCGTCCTGACCACGCCGAGCGGTGCCTATCCGCTCGATTTCCTGATCCTGGCGACGGGTTTCCAGGTCGATCTCGGCCTGCGGCCGGAGCTTGCGGCCTTCGCGCCCTTCATCCGCTTCTGGAAGCACCGCTATACGCCGCCGACCGGCCTCGACAATGCGGAGCTTGCCAATGCCCCGGATCTCGGGCCCGGCTTCGAGTTCCAGGAACGCGAGCCCGGCTCCTGCCCGGCGCTGTCGCGGATCCACTGCTTCAACTATCCGGCGATGCTCTCCCACGGGAAGCTCTCGGGCGACATCCCGGCCGTCAGCGACGGCGCGGATCGCCTTGCGCGCAGCATCACCGCCGGGCTGTTCAGCGAGGATCGCGAGACGCATTACGCCGCGCTCGTCGCCTATGACACGCCGGAGCTGCTGGGTGACGAGTGGACGGTCGCGCCGCACTCGGCGGCTTCGGGCTGACAATTTAGATGGTGCTCTTCATTTTGCTTTAGCTGGATAACCAATGCGTCGGGGCGACCTCGGGACAGGTAGGGACGGATGAATTACCGCTGGGACTGGTCGGTCCTGATCAGGGAGCCCTATATCGACTGGCTGTGGAGCGGCCTGCTCCTGACGCTGGCGATCAGCATCCTGAGCTGGGCCGTCGCGCTGACGATCGGCATCGTCGTCGGCGTCGCCCGCAGCGCCCCGTCTCGCGTGGCGCGCCTGCTGGCCGGCATCTATATCGACGTGTTCCGCAGCGTGCCGCCGCTCGTCCAGCTGTTCCTCTGGTATTTCGTCCTGCCCGAGATCGTTCCCGACGGGGTCGGCCTCTGGCTGAAGCGGGACCTGCCTTATCCGGAAATCGTCACCGCGGTGGTCGCCATCGGCCTGTTCGCCGGGGCGCGCGTCGCCGAGCAGGTTCGCGCCGGCATCGAGGCCGTCGGCGCGCCATTGCTGCCGGCGGCGCTCGCCACGGGCCTGCGCCCGCTGCAGGCCTTCCGGCTGATCGCCCTGCCGCTGGGCCTGCGCGCCATCGTCGGGCCGCTGACCTCGGAATTCCTGATCACGATCAAACTGTCCTCGCTCAGCCTGACGATCGGCGTGCTCGAACTGACCGCGCAAAGCCGGCATGTCGAGAACTACACCTTCCAGGGCTTCGAGGCCTTCACCTTCGCGACGGTGGGCTATCTGGTGATCGGCCTGTGCGCGACGGGGCTGATGCGCCTCATCGATGGCCGGATCGGCGGAGCCTCGCTGCGAAAGGCCACGACGTGAGCGATTTCGACTGGGGCGTGATCGCCCGCTCGTATGGATTCCTCGCCGAAGGGATGGCGCTCAGCGCGCTGCTGGTTCTGGTCGCGACGCTGGGCGGCCTCGTCGTCGGCTTCGGGCTAGCGTTGATGCGGCTGTCCACGCACCGGCTGATCTCGGTTCCGGCGGCGGCTTACGTCACGGTGATGCGCTCGCTGCCGCTGGTGCTGGTGCTGTTCTGGTTCTATTTCCTGATGCCGCTCGCCATCGGGCGGCCGGTCGGCTCGCTGACCTCGGCCCTGATCGCCTTCGTCCTGTTCGAGGCGGCGTTCTATTGCGAGATCATCCGCGCCGGCATCGGCAGCGTCCGCTCCGGGCAGAGCGATGCCGGGCTGGCGACGGGCCTGCGCCGCTGGCAGGTGCTGCGGCTGATCGTGATGCCGCAGGCGATGCGGGCGATGGGGCCGCTGATCCTCAACCAGGTCGTGATCGTGTTCCAGGACACCTCGCTGGTCTATGTCGTGTCGCTGCACGACTTCCTCACCGCCGCGAGCGTGGTCGCCGCCCGCGACGGGCGTTCCACCGAAATGTATACGCTGGTCGCCGTCGTCTATCTGGTGATCTGCCTCTCCGTCACGAAGCTTGCCGAATTCTACAGGAAGGGGCGCCCGTCATGATCGTTCTGGACGACGTGCACAAATCCTACGGCCCCCAGCACATCCTGCGCGGCTGCTCGGCCGAGATCCGTCTCGGCGAGGTCGTGGTGGTCTGCGGGCCGTCGGGCTCCGGCAAGAGCACGCTGATCAAATGCATCAACGGGCTGGTGCCGTTCGAGCGGGGCACGATCACGGTCGACGGCGTCTCGGTCTCGTCGCCGAAGACCGACCTGCCGGCGCTGCGCTCGCGCATCGGCATGGTCTTCCAGAGTTTCGAGCTCTACCCGCACATGACCGCGCTGCAGAATGTCAGCCTGGCGCAGATCCATGTGCTCAGACGCTCGCAGAAGGAGGCCGATGAGCGCTCGGCGAAGATCCTGACGCGGGTCGGGCTTGGCGACAAGCTGGGACAACGCCCGTCGCAACTTTCCGGCGGGCAGCAGCAGCGCGTGTCGATCGCACGCGCCCTGGCGATGAACCCGCAGGCGATGCTGTTCGACGAGCCGACCTCGGCGCTCGACCCCGAGATGATCAACGAGGTGCTCGAGGTGATGCAGGAGCTCGCCCTCGAAGGCATGACCATGATCGTCGTCACCCATGAGATGGGCTTCGCCCAACGCGTTGCGGATCGCGTCCTGTTCATGGATCGTGGCGAGATCGTCGAGGACACGCCCAAGGAGCAGTTCTTCACAGCCCCTGCCTCGGAGAGGGCGCGGCAATTCCTGAAGCAGGTCCTGACGCATTGAGCGGTCATGGGCGTTTCCAGCGGCCAGCCATGGTCATGCGAGCGACAACAAGCCGGCGGTTCCGTCGGGAGAGGCGATTCCACGATGCGCGTTAGCATTCTCGGTGCAGGAGCGGCGGCCTGCGGCGCCGCGGCTCAATTGTCGGCCATGGGGCATGACCCGATGCTGTGGTCGCCCTCCGGCCGGAGCACGGAGCAGCTTGCTGCGGGAGCGCCGCTGCGCGCGACGGGAGCGATCGAAGCCAGCTTCCACCCGCGTATCGCGGGAAGCGCCGCGGAAGCCGTCGCCAGCGCCGACGTCGTGATGCTGGCGATGCCGGGCTACGCCCACAAGATGGCGTTCGATGCGATCGCCCCTCATCTGAGGGAGGGGCAATCCGTCATCGTCAGCTCGCATGCCTCCTTCGGCGCGCTCTACCTTTCGCAGCTGCTGGCGGCGCGGAAGCTGTCTGTGCCCATCGTCGTATGGGGGACGACCCTGACGACCGGCCGCAAGGCATCGCCGACCGAGGTCGCGGTGAATTCGCTGCGCTCCAAGATCGACATCGCGTCCTTGCCGCAGGAAGCTGCGGCCGAAGCGCTGGCGCTGTGCAACGCCCTGTTCGGCGAGCGCTTCGTCGTCCGCGAGGGGCTGCTGGCGATCGCTCTGAGCAATCTCAACCCGCAGAACCATCTCGCCATCGCCCTGTTCAACCTGACGCGGATGGAGCGGGGCGAAAGCTGGGGCCAGGCCGAGAACGTCACCACCGCCGTCGGGCGCGTGATGGAGGCGCTCGATGCGGAGCGGCTCGCCATCGCCGAGGCCTTCGGCGTCTCGGTCCGGACGATCCGCGAGCATTATGCCTATTCCTACCAGCTTCCGGTCGCCAGCATCGCGGAGATGAATGCCGAACTGCATGGCCGCGGCAAGGGCGGTTTCGGCCCGACGACGCTGGAGAGCCGCTACGTTCTCGAAGATGCACCTTACGGATTATGGCCCACCGTGCTGCTCGGCCGGCTCGCCGGGAAACCGGCGACCTTGCACGAGGCGGGGCTGACGATGCTGTCGGCCGCCTATGGGCGGGATTTCGCGGGCGAGAACGAGTTGCTGCCGGCGCTCGGCTTCGCGGCGATGGCGCGCGACGAGCTGGAGGCGCGGGCGCGGGATGGATTTTAGACACCGTCCTCCGGCGAGGGCGGCCATGCGAGCGATCGCGATAACCGGGAGAGAGCCATGAGATTCCATCTTGCTGCAGCCGCAGGCGCCATTCTGGCGCTGAACCTGGCGAGCTCGGCCGCCGGAGCCCAGGAGGTCGACGGCATCGTCAAGAAGCTGAAAGAGACGCAGACCATCACCATGGGCGTCCGCGAGGCGCTGTTTCCGTTCAGCTATCTCGACGACAACAAGAATCCGACGGGCTATGCGGTCGAGTTCTGCAAGCGCATCATCGAGGACATCAAGACCGAGCTGAACCTGCCCGAGATCAAGATCAAATACGTGCCGATGACGATCCAGAACCGGCAGGCGCTCGTCGCCAACGGGACGATCGACCTCGAATGCGAGGGGACGGTCAACACCTTCGGTCGCAACAAGCAGGTCGATTTCTCGTCGGTCAGCCACGTCTCGGCGAGCCAGCTCCTGGTCCTCAAGAGCACCGGCATCAAGAATTACGACGACCTCAACGGCAAGATCGTGGCGGTGGCGACGGGCGGCACCAGCGAGCCCGACCTCAAGAAGCTCGTGGCCGAGCGCAAGCTCAATCTGCGCGTCATCAATGTCGACGACCACGCCGCCGCCCTGATCGCGGTCGAGACCCGGCGCGCCGATGCCTATTTCAGCGACAACGGCGCCTTCTACGGGCTGATCAAGCAGTCGAAGAAGCCCGACGCGCTGGAGATCGTCGGCGACGAATACGGCTATGCGCCGCAAGGCTTCATGGTGCCCAAGCTCAACCCGACCATCCTCTGGATCGTCAATCACACGATGGGCAAGATGTTCAAATCGGGCGAGGCCGAGGCCTTGTACATGAAGTGGTTCGGGCCGCTCGGTGCCCATGTCGGGCCGAAGCTGCGGGCCGCCTGGGCGACGCAATCCTACGCCGAATGAGCCTTCGCCGCCGTCACGGCGCCTGAGAACCGGACCCGCCGCGCACCGCGCGGCGGCAGGGCCTGTCGGTCGCTTGCGGTCAGGCGCCTGAGGGGGCGAGCCGGAGATCGCGGAGCGCGGGAGCGCCCAGCATGCCCATCGTGATCCTGAGTTCGTTGGCGAGGATGTCGAGGATGCGGCCAGCGCCTTCCGCGCCGCCGATCGCCACACCATAGAGCGGCGCGCGGCCGATCAGGACGCCGTTCGCGCCCAAAGCGAGAAAGCGGGCGATGTCGGCGCCGCGGCGCACGCCGCTATCGGCCAGGATCTCGAGACGGCCGGCGATGGCGTCGGCGATCGCCGGCAGCACCTGGGTCGGGCCCGGCGCGCAGTCGAGGTTGCGCGCGCCATGGTTCGACACGACGATGGCGTCGACGCCGTGCGATAAAGCCGCCTGCGCATCCTCCACCCGCAGGACGCCCTTGAGCACGAGCTTGCCGCGCCAGTGCCGGCGCAGCAGCTTCACATCCTCCCAGGTCACGTCCGCCGCCAGGCTGAGCTCGTCGGAGAGCGCGGCGCGGCCGAGCTTGGTGCGGAACCCGTCGGGGTAATGCGCATAGGTCGGCACGCCGCCCGTCGCCAGCGCCCGCAGCATGACGGAGGCCGTCCAGCGGGGATGCAGCGCCACATCGAGCCCCGCCCGCCACGAGGCCTTCAGCGGAATGCCGAAGCCGTTGCGGAGATTATATTCGCGGTTGGGGCCGACGGCGGTGTCGACGGTCAGGACGAGGGTTTCGGCCCCGGCCGCCCAGGCGCGGTCGAGCAGGGCGAGCATGCGCTGGCGGTTCTTCCAGACATAGAGCTGGAACCAGAGCCGCGCGCCGGATTCCGCCGCGATGCGCTCGATGGCGGTGATCGACTGCGTCGAGACGCAGAAGGGAATGCCGGCGGCCGCCGCCGCTTTGGCGATGGCGATCTCGCCATCGTGCCAGACGAGGCCGGCGACGGCGGTGGGCGCGATCACCAGCGGGAGCGGCTGGCGCTGGCCGAGGATCTCGGCCTCGGTCGAACGCCGGGAGACATCGACCAGCACAGCCGGCGAAAGCCGGATCGCGTCGAGCTCACTGCGGTTGGTGGCGATGGAGACTTCGTCCTCGCTGCCGCGATCGACATATTCGAACAGGCCGTGCGGCAGACGGCGCGAAGCGGCGCGGCGCGCATCGGCGACGTTGAGGATATGGGAGAAGGCGGTCATCGCGGCAGCGTCATCGTGGCAGGTCGATGCCGATGCCGCGTTCGCGGGCGCGGCCGATGACGAGATGCGCCAGCGCGAGATCTGCGAGGGCAAAGCCCCGGAAGCAGAAGAAGGAGCGGGCGCCCGGCGCGGTCGGGTGGGCGTCGTTCGCCATCTCGACGAGATCATGGCCGAAGCGGACCGTCGTCACCGGGTTGCCGTCGATGTCGTAGGGCGCCTGCGACTGTTCGAGGCTGTCGGTCGCCAGCACGTCGAAGGCCGGCAAGCTCTCGGGGATCCAGCTTCGGCCGATATCGACGGCGGCAGCGAAGGCGTTCGGCTTCATCAGCCGCGCATCGAGGAACGGCTTCAGCCCCGGCGCGCCCGGCACCATCGAGATGACGATGTCGCTGCGCGCCAGCAGGGCGTCGGCATCGGCGACGATCTCGGTCGCAAGTCCGTGCTTCGAAGCGGCCTGCGCGAGACGCTCCGCCGAGGAGCGGCTGCGGCTCAAGGCCAGCGCCGTGGCCAGGCCGGGATAGAGGGCGAGGAAGGCGTCGAGATGGGCATGGGCCTGGAGGCCGCAGCCGACGAAACCGATGGTCCTGGGGGCCGGCGGCGCCATCCGCGCGGCGGCGGCGGCCGAGAGCGCGGCGGTGCGGATCAGCGTGATCTCGTCACCGTCGAGCACGGCCAGCGGCGCGCCGCTGGCATAGTCGCTGACGCAGATCAGGGCGTTGATCCCGGGCACCGGGCTGTCGGGGCCGACGGGCGCCATCGAGACCCATTTCAGCGTCGCGACCCCCTGCGCCTGCGAGGCTGCCGTCATGGCCTGGAAGCCATGGCCGGGACCGAGCGTGAGCGCGCTTTTCGGCAGGCTGCGGTTGAGGCCGGCGGCATGGTCGCGGAAGGCCTGGAGCACGGCCTCGCGCGCCTCGCCGGGCGGGATGGCGAGGGCCTTGACGTCGCTGCGCGAGAGATAGAGCAGGCGCTCGCTCATCGGGCGAACCTCCGGGCGGAATAGGGGGTGGGATCGAAGGGCGGCTCGCGCCCGTCGATCAGCGCGGCGACGAGCCTGCCCGTCGCCGGCGCCTGGGTCAGCCCGGTATGGGCATGGCCGAAAGCATGCACGATATCGGCCGAGCCGGAAGCGATGCCGATGCAGGGCAGGCCATCCGGCGTCGAGGGGCGGTTGCCCATCCAGCGGTCGATCCGGGCGGTCTCGAAGCGCTTCGCCTGCCCGGGAAACATCTTGCGGGCATAGCCGAGCAGGATGTCGGCGCGGCGCCAGTCAGGATCTGCGTCGGGATCGGCGAGCTCGACCTGCCCGGCGAGCCTCAGCCCTTGCGGCGTCGAGACGACGCCCATCTGCCCGTCCGAGGGCATCAGCCCGGCGCCGAGCTCGACGCCCGGCTCGGGGATGACGACATGGTAGCCGCGCTCGGAGATCAGGGGCACGCGGTCTCCGGCAAGCTTCGCCAGCCCGGCCGAGCCGATGCCCGCCGCGATGACGGCGCGGTCGCAGGCGAGGGGGCCCCGGTCGGTCACGACGGCGCTCAGCCTGCCGCCGTCGATGACGAACCCCGTGGCGCGCGCCGTGATGCGTTGCGCGCCGCGCGCCTCCAGCAGCCGGGCAAGCGCCGCGCAATAGGCGCCGGGATCGGCGATCTGGCCGGCATCGTCGAGCCGGGCGCCGAAGCGGTAGGCCGGCGACAGCTCCGGCTGCAGGCGGCGCAATTCGGGCTCCTCGATCTCGCTGAAGCGGATTCCGAGCTCGCGGCGCATCGCCCAGATGCGGCTTTCGGCGGCGAAGGCGGTGCGGTCCGGATAGACATAGACCAGCCCTTCCTGCCGGATCAGGTGGCCGACGCCAGCCTCGTCGGCATAGGCGCGGTGATCGGTCACTGTGTGCTTGCAGAGCGGGTAGCGCTGGCGTGCGCAGATCCCGATGCGCTCCCAGTCGCGGCCGGCGGCAATGAAGCGGGCGAGCCAGCCGGCATGGCGGGGCAGGTCGCGCCAGCGCAACGTGAACGGCCCGGTCCGGTCGAGCAGGAAGCCCGGCACCTTGCGCCAGAGACCCGGCAGGGAGATCGGCATGATCGCGCCGGGGTTGATCCAGGTCGCATTGCCGTAGGAGGCGGCCTGACGGCCGCCGGGCTCGCCCGGCTCGACCAGCAGGACATGGTGGCCGGCGCGCTGGACCTCGAGGGCTGCACACAGGCCGACGATTCCGGCGCCGATCACGGCGACGGTCAATGGCGCGTCCCCCGGCATCGCCCGGCCTCAGCCGCGATTGTGGAAGTGGCTGAGGAAAGCCCGGGTCGCTTCCTGCTTGGGTTCGCCGATCACCTCGCGCGCCGGCCCCTCCTCGACGATGACGCCGTCGCGCATGAAGACGACGCGGTCGGCGACCTCGCGGGCGAAGCCGATCTCATGGGTGACGATGATCATCGTCATGCCCTCGGCGGCGAGGTCGCGCATGACGCCGAGCACCTCCCCGACGAGTTCGGGGTCGAGCGCGGAAGTCGCCTCGTCAAAGAGCATCACCTCCGGCTCCATCGCCAGCGCGCGTGCGATGGCGACGCGCTGCTTCTGCCCGCCCGAGAGCTTGTTGGGGAAGACGTCGACCTTGTCGCTGAGGCCGACCTTGGCGAGGAGCTTGCGGGCGAGCGCCTCCGCCTGCGGCTTCGGCATCGCCTTCACCGAGACCGGGCCCTCCATGACGTTCTGGACCACCGTCATGTGCGGGAACAGGTTGAAGTGCTGGAAGACCATGCCGGTGTTCGAGCGGAAGCGCGCCTGCTCGCGGGTGGCCGGCAGCTTTGAGCCGTCGCCGAAGGAGAAGCTGTCCTCGCCGATGCGGATGCGGCCGCCCTCGGGCATGACGAGCAGGTTGAGGCAGCGCAGCAGGGTCGACTTGCCGGAGCCGGACGGGCCGATCAGCGCGACGACCTGGCCGGTCTCGACCTTGAGATTGATGTCCTTCAGCACGACCAGCGCGCCGAAGCTCTTGCGAAGGCCGGAGACCTCGATCCTGTAGCTCATCGCCCGGCCCTCAATTGCTGTGCGCCAGCCGCTTTTCGGCCAGCTTGACGATCGCGGTCAGCGGCAGCAGCACGACCACGTAGATCGCGGCGACCACCGTGTAGACCTCGAGCGCGCGGTAGGTGTCCATGGCGGCAACCTGGCCCTGATAGAGCAGGTCGGGCACGGCGAGGACGGAGACGAGCGAGGTGTTCTTGAACTGGATGATCGACTGGTTCATCAGCGGCGGGATCATCCGCTTGATCGCCTGCGGCAGCACGATCCGGCGCATCACCCGCGCCGGGGTCATGCCCAGCGCCAGCCCGGCCTCGCTTTGCCCCGGCTCGATCGAGATGATGCCGCCGCGGATCACCTCCGCATAGAATGAGCCGCCATAGAGCGTCAGCGTCACGACCGAGGCGGTGATCGCATCAAGCTTGATGCCGGTCAGGATCGGCAGCGCGTAATAGAACCACAGCAGCAGCACGAGCAGCGGCGTCAGCCGGAACATCTCGATATAGGCCCAGGACAGCCAGCGCAGGGCCGGCGAGCGCGAGAGCTGGGCGATGCCGGCGATGAGGCCGACGACCAGGCCGAGCAGGACGACGGCGATGGTGATGCCGATCGTCACGCCGGTTCCGGTCAGGAAGATCCAGCGATAGCTCCAGACGATGTCGAAATTCCAAGTGTAGGACATGTCCAACCCTGCCCGCGCGCGGCGCAGCCCTCGCGCATGAGAGCGTGTTGCCGGAGGCGGCCCGCAAAAAGCGATCTGCACGAAAGAGCGTGCAGGAAACGAAGCGGCTTCCCGCGATGGACGCGGGAAGCCGGAGAACCCTCAGAGGGTTATGCCCGCCGGAATGTCCTCGGAGGTGACGCCGACCTGCTCCAGGCTTTCGACGACGGCGCTGCGGACGAGGCCGAGGCCGCGCGCATAGACGATCCAGGTGTTGACGAAATCGCGCCAGGTCTTGTCCGATTCGCGGCGGAAGGCCGCGTTCGAGGTCGAGCCGAAGAAGGGCTGGGGCACGACGACCTTGCCGAGGCTGGGGTCGGCCTTCACGGCGCGCACGCCGCCCATCCAGAAGATGCACTGCGCATCGACGCGGCCGGTGCGCAGCGCCAGCATCGCCTCGTTGATGGTCTTGAAGCGCGTGATCTGGGCCTTCGGGCACAAAAGCGTGGCGATCTGGTCATGGGCCGAGCCGACATCGACCGAGATCTTGACCTCGGGCTTGTTCATGTCGGCCCAGCTCTTGGGCTCGAAGCCCGGCTTGGCGATGACGACCAGCGCGCTGTCATAGGCGCCGACCGAGAAATCGACCGCCATCGCGCGCTTCGGCGTCGGGTTGAGCCCGAACATGATGTCGATCTTGTCGGCCTGGAGATCGAGCACCGCATTGCCCCAGGTCGTCTCGACCAGCTCGAGCTCGACCTCCATGTCCTTCGCGAGCGCGGCGCCGATCGTGTAGAAATGGCCGCTCCATTTGCCGCTGGCCGGGTCCTTGACGAACCAGGGCGCGCTCGAGGTCACGGCGCCGAGCCTGAGCTTCTTGCTGGCGATGATGCGGTCGAAGGTGTTCTTCGCCGCGCTCTGCGCGCTCGCTCCGTTGGAGGCCAGCGTGAGCGCGCCGGCTGCCACCGCGCCAGCGCCGATGAGGCCTGCCAGATCCCTGCGTGTCGTCATGTTCATTCTCCCGGCGTTATGAGGCGAACCCCGTCATGGCTGGTGAGGCAGGCTCCCGCTTCCCCTGCGGGCTTCCGTGACCTGCGCCCCCTCACCGAAGGCCGCAGCGGATTTTTCGGTCGTCTTCAGGCCGTGCCCGGCGCCAGCAGAACGCCCGGATTCATCAGGTTCTGCGGATCGAACAGCGTCTTGACCTTGTTCATCAGCTCGTAGCGCAGCGGATCGGCGAGGCGCGCGAGTTCTTCGGTCAGCTTGCGCCCCACGCCGTGCTCGGCGCTGAAGGTTCCGCCGAAACGGGCGGCGACGTCGTGGATGGCCCGCTCGACTTCGAGCGCGAAGGCTTCCGCATCGGGCAGGGCCGCCCAGAATTCGTGCGTGAACATCAGGATGTAGTGCACATTGCCGTCGCCGAGATGGCAGACCACTTCCGTGATCGCTTGCGGGTAGCGCTCGGCCGCGACCTTGTCGGCCGCCGCGATGAAGGGGGCGACATGGGAGGAGCGCACGGCGACATCATGCGTGATGCTCATGCCTTCCTTCCTGTTGGCCTCGGAGACCGAATGGCGCAGGTGCCAGAACTCGGCCGCCTGCTGCTCGGAGGTCGCGATGACGGCATCGAGGACCTCGCCGGCTTCGAGCGCGGCGCCGACGACCTCCTCGAGGATCGCGGGGAGGGCGGTGGTCGCGTCCTCGCTGCCGAGCTCGATCAGGACGGACCAGGCCGGAATCTCGGGGAAGGGGAAGCGGGCCCGCTCGGCATGCTTGCGCACCAGCTCGAATTGCGAGGCGGAGACCATCTCGAAGGCCTGGATATAGGAGCCGGCGCGGTCCTGCAGCGCGGCCAGCAGCGCGACTGCGGCCGCGGGTTCGGCGACGGCGACCCAGGCATGGGCGGTGTTCGGCGTCTGCGGATGCAGCCGCAGCGCCGCGCCCGTGACGATGCCGAGCGTCCCTTCCGCGCCGATGAAGAGATGGCGCAGCATGTAGCCGGTATTGTCCTTGCGCAGCGCCGCGAGGTCCGAGAGCACGCGTCCGTCCGGCAGCACGACTTCCAGGCCGGCGACGAGATCGCGCATCGGCCCGTAGCGGACGACGCCGGTGCCGCCGGCATTGGTCGAGATCAGCCCGCCGATCTGGGCGCTGCCCTCGCTGCCGAGATGCAGCGGAAACTGCCGCCCTGCCTCGATGGCGGCGTTGTGCAGATCGCCGAGCACGACGCCGGCATCGACGGTCGCGACGCCGGTGGCCCGGTCGACCGAGCGGATGCGGTTCATGCGGCGCAGCGACAGCACGATGCCGGGCTTGTCGCTCCGGCCGCTGTCCGGCACGGCGCCGAAGCACAGGCCGGTATTGCCGCCGACCGGGAAGACCGGCTGGCCTTCAACCGCGCAGAGCGTGACCACGGCGGACACCTCTGCCGTGGTAGCCGGCTGGACGATGGCGAGCGCCCGTCCGCGCCGGCGCTGGCGCCAGTCGACGAGCCAGGGCTCCATCTCGGCCGGATCGGTGATCAGGCCCTTGTCGCCGACGATGCCGCGAAGCCGCTCGATCACGATCCGCTCTCCGCTCAGGCCAGGCTGATGGCTTTGGCCTGCGCCGCGGCGACCTTGAGCCCGGCCAGCGTCTGGTCGCTCGGTCCGAGCAGCGGCAGGCGCACGCCGCCGACCGGCATGCCGGCAAGTGCCATATACTCCTTAAGCGGTCCCGGATTCGTCTCGACATAGATGGCGTCGACCACCGGATCGATCTTGTCCTGCAGCTTCAGCGCCTCCTTGAGCTTGCCCTGGCGGGCAAGCGCGAAGATCTCGAGCCAGATCTTCGGATAGATGGTCGCCGAGGCGAGCACGCCGCCCCGCGCGCCGAGCGCGACATGGGTGGCGAAGAGCGGCTCCTCGCCCGACAGGATCGCGATCTTGTCGCCGGCATATTTCACCGTGCGGATGAAATCGGGCATGTCGTAGGACGAGTACTTCATGCCGATGATCGAACCGTCCTCGGCCATCGCCTGCACCGTGTCGGCGAAGGCGGAGACCGTCGTGCGGCGCGGAATCTGGTAGAGCATGACCGGCAGGTCGAGCGCATCGCGGTAGCGCCGGAAATAGGCGCGCATGCCATCCTGCGTGCCGGGGGCGTAATAGGGCGTGACGGTCATGACCGCGGCGGCGCCGGCAGCGGCGAAGTCGCGGCCGGCTTCGAGCGCATCCTCGAAACCGGTGGAGAGCACGCCGGGAATGACCGGCTTGCCCTCGGCGGCCTCGACGCAGGCGGCGACGATGGCGCGGCGCTCGTCGCGGGAGAAGGCCGGATATTCGCCCGTGCCGCCGATCGGCACGATGCCGGCCGCGCCGGCCGCGAGCTGGAAACGCACCAAAGCCTGGAGGCCCTTGATGTCGACCGCGCCATCGGCGGCGAGCGGCGTGACGATCGCGGTGTAGAGGCCGCCAAGTGTGTCGTGCGTGAGTGTCATGCGAAACGTCCCTGCCGCGATGTCGCCTGGCCGCGCCGGCCCCTCGCCGAACGCCTCCGGACCGGTTGCCGGCACATCATTTGCGGAAAATTGTTGCAGCCGGGACCAACTGTCAACACAAAAATATAAAAATGTCGGATACGAAATTTATTCGCCCATGAGCGGTGACGTTCCCTTTTCTTCCCTGCGGCTGGCGATTATGACAGGAGGCGCCATTGGGCTGGAACGAGGAGAATGGGCATGCCGGAAATCTCGCTGGCGGAACGGGGGGAATCGCCCGAGCCGCCTGAGGCCTGGCAGTCCGGCGACGAGGCGCGCGGCGGGATCGATATCGGCGCGCGGCTGCTCAAGCTGCGCAAGAGTCGCGGCCTGACCCTGCAGGACGTCAGCGCGATGACGGGCGTATCGGCCTCGGCCTTCTCCAAGATCGAGCGCAACGAGCTTTCGCCGACGATCTCGACAATGCAGCGCATCGCCCATGGGCTCGAGGTCGAGCTGGTGACGCTGTTGTCGAGCGGCGAGCAGGGCGGCGCGGTGAGCTTCGCCGGGCGCCGCAGCATCAGCCGGGCGGGCGGCGGCAGCAAGCACACCACCGGGACCTGCAACAACGTCCTGCTCTGTGCCGATCTCAAGAACAAGCGCGCCACGCCGATCCTGACCACGGTGACGGCCCGCTCGCCGGACGAATACGCGGCCTGGGCCAAATCCGAGGCGGAGATCTTCGTGATGGTGATGGACGGCACGCTCATCGTGCATAGCCGCCTCTACGAGCCGCTCGAGCTCAACAAGGGCGATTCCGTCTATTACGACGCCACCACCGAGCATACCTGGACCTCGAAGGGGCCGACCGATGCGGTCGTGCTCTGGGTGCTCGTCGACCTCTGACGGCGCCGCTGCCGCGACAGCGCCCGATTCCGCCTCGGAGCAGGGCGCGGTTGCGGTCCCGGCACGATCGTTGCACGATCCCGGCTTGTCCGACGACCGGATCGCATCTTGGCCCGCACCGACCTGCGCAACTCGTCCCGCTACTGGCACGACCCTCGGGTTCCGGGCCTGAGCTGCCTCGTCGCCGATTTCACCAGCCACGATTACGCCCCTCACAGCCACGAGGCCTTCGTCGTTGCGGTGACGGAGGCCGGCGGCGCCGAGTTCAAGAGCCGGGGGCGGACCGACGAGGCGGGAACCTCGACCCTGCTCGTGTTCAATCCCGACGAGCCGCATTCCGGACGCATGGGCTGGAGCCCGCGCTGGCGCTATCGCGGGCTCTATCTGACCCGCCCGGCGATCGAGACGCTCAATGCCGCGCTCGGGCTGGATGCGACGGCCTATTTCTGCCGGAACAGCTTTCACGACGCCGATCTGATCGAGGCCTTCCTCGGGCTGCACCGCATTCTCGACGATGGCAACGATCCGTTCGAGGAGCGCGAATTGCTGCTGCGCAGCTTCGGCGCCCTGATCCGGCGCCATGCCGCGGGTGAGCCCAGGCTGTCGCCGCCGGCGCGCGACGCGCAGCGGGCGGCCCGCGTCCGCGAGATCATGCGCGAACGCCATGCGGAGGAGCTGACGCTGGAGGAGCTCGGCGCCGCCGTCGGGCTCACGCCGTTCCAGTTGATCGCGCTGTTCAAGCGCAGCACGGGGCTCACCCCGCATGCCTATCTCACGCAATTGCGCCTGAAGGCCGCGATCACCGCGCTCGGTCGCGGCACGAGCATTGCCGCCGCTGCCTTGGACGCGGGCTTCTACGACCAGAGCGCGCTGACGCGGCATTTCAAGCGCAGCTACGGCATCACCCCGCTGCAATGGGTGCAGGCGACCGCCAGCTGAGCGGTTTTCTCAATTTCCGCCAATAGCGGCGCGGCAAGGCGCGCCAATCTCGTCTCCATGCGGATGCCCTGTCGGCACTGCGGAAAGGATGAGATTCATGTCCCGCTATTTCTGCCTCGACAATCCGGAGGTCCCGACGCTCGCGACTGAGGTCGTCGAGGCGGGGCCGGGCTGGGTCGTTCTCGCGGAAAGCCCGTTCTATCCGGGCGGCGGCGGACAATTGCCCGATCGCGGCTCCCTGGAATGGGCCGGCGGCGAGGTCGCGGTCGCCGGTTTCGAGAATGAGGGGGGCCGGCTCCGGCATCTGCTCGCCGACCCCATCGAACTCCCGGCCGTCACCGTGGAAGCCAGGGTCGACCCGGCGTTTCGCGGGCTGATGCGCGCGCTCCACACCGATCTGCACATCGTCAACGCCGTCGTCTTCCAGGGCTTCGACGGCGCGCTCGTCACCGGCGTGCAGATGAACGAGGACGGCACCGCGCGCATCGATTTCGACCTGCCGGACGCCGATAATGACCGCCTGCGCGCGATCGAGGAACCGGTCAACGCGCTCATCCGGCAAGACCTCGCCGTCCGGCAGGACTATCTCCCCGAGGCGGTGGCCTTCGCGGAGCCGGGGCTGATCCGCTCGCGCTCGGTCGCCCCACCGCCGACCGCGGACGGGCAGGTGCGCGTCGTCGAGATCGTCGGCCTCGACCGTCAGGCCTGCGGCGGCACCCATCTCGCCTCGACCGGCGGCTCGCCGCCGATCCGCATCCTGAAGATCGACAACAAGGGCCGGCACAACCGCCGCCTGCGGATCGGCCTCGCGGGCGCGCTGTGAGGCCGGCAATGTCGATCCTCCGGCGCCTCTGGGACCAGCCGTTGCTGCTGCTGCCGCTGCCGCCCCTGTTCTGGGCCGGCAACCTCGTGCTCGGACGGGCGCTTGCCGATACGTTTCCGCCGGTCTCGCTCGCGGTCGGGCGCTGGCTCGTGGCGCTCGCCTGCCTCGCGCCCTTCGTGCTCGGCGCGCTCAGTGCGCAGCGGCAGGCGCTGTTTCGCGCCCGCTGGATCGTCCTGGCCTGCGGCGCCTTCGGCATCGCCGGCTATAATGCGCTCGGCTATCTCGCCTTGCAGAGCGCGCCTGCCGCCAGCGTCGCCTTCCTCAACTCGACCCTGCCGCTGATGGTGCCGCTGGCGGCTTTCGCGCTCGGGGTCGAGCGCGTCTCGGCCCGCACGCTTGCCGGCATCGCCATCTCTTTCGCGGGCGTGGCCTGGATCGTCGCGCGCGGCGAGCCCGCGAGCCTGTCGCGGCTGGGCATCGGCGGTGGCGAGCCGCTGGTCCTGCTCGCGGTCGCCAATTACGCGGTTTATTCGGTGCTGCTGCGCCGCCGGCCCGCCGATCTCGATCCGCTCCTCTTCCTGGCGGCGACGATGGTGGCGGGGCTTTTCGTGCTGCTGCCGTTCTGGATCTGGGAACTGGCGCGCGGCGCGGAGATCCCGACCGCGCCCGGCCCGCTCGCGGCCGTGCTCTATATCGGCGTCTTCGCCTCGCTGCTCGCCTTCGTCATCTGGAACCGCTGCGTCGCGACGCTGGGGCCGAGCGTCACCGGGGCCTCCTTCCATCTCGTCGCCCTGTTCACCGCCGTGCTCGCATTCCTGCTGCTGGGCGAGCCGGTGCGCCCGTTCCACCTCGTCGGCGCCGCGCTGATCCTGTGCGGCTTCGGCCTCGCGGCGAGCAGCGGCCGCCCCTCTCCAGCCCGAGCCGCGGGAGCGCTCAAGCCATGACCGTGTTTTCCCACGCCTTCGCGGCGTCGCGGGCATCGGCGACACGCTGCGGGCGATCTTCGAGAGCGCGGAGGCGGATGGCGTGCCGACCCGGATGGCCGCGCTGCGCCTCGCCCAGGCCTGGCTCGGGCACACCCACGCCGGGCGGCAAGTTCTGGCGGCCTGAGCGATGAGCGCGACGGTCTCCCTGCTCGAGGAACTCGTCGGCTTCGACACCACGTCGAGCCGCTCGAACCTGGCTCTCGTCGCCCGCGTCGCCGACCGGCTCGACAGCCTCGGTGCCCGCATCCGGCTGAGCTATGACGACGACCGCGCCAAGGCGAACCTGCTCGCCAGCTTCGGCCCGCGCGCGCCGGGCGGCGTCGTCCTGTCGGGGCATACCGACGTCGTCCCGGTCGCCGACCAGGACTGGACCTCCGATCCGTTTCGCCTGGCCGAGCGCGACGGCAAGCTGCATGGCCGCGGCGCCGTCGACATGAAGGGCTTCGTCGCGGCCTGTCTTTCGGCGGCCGAGGGCTTTGCCGGCACCGGTCTCGCCCGGCCGGTCCATCTCGCGCTGTCCTATGACGAGGAGGTCGGCTGCCTCGGGGTTCCCCGCCTCATCGACGAACTGCTCGCCCATGAGGAGAAGCCGGAGCTCGCGATCATCGGCGAGCCGACCGGCATGCGGATCGGCGACAGCCATCGCGGCTTCCTCGGCTTCCGCGCCCGCTTCGAGGGCAGGGCCGCGCATTCGAGCGACCCCGGCGCCGGCGCGAGCGCGATCTATCCGGCCGCCGATTTCATCGGCTTCCTGAAGACCATCGGGCACCGCACCGGCGTGGGCGCCGGCGCGACCACGGTCAATATCGGCCGGATCGAGGGTGGAACCGCGATCAATATCGTGCCGTCCCTCTGCGAGGTGCTCTGGGAGTTCAGGCCGGTCACGGCCGGCGATGCCGCCGAGATCGAGGCGCTCGCCCGCGCCTATCTCGCCCGCGCGATGCCGGACGACATCCGCCCGTCGCTGCTGCGGGAGATCCATGTCCCGCCGCTCTGCGCGGGAGGCGAGGCCGGGGCGCTCGCTGTCGCGGCCGCGCTCGGCGGCATCGTGCCGCCCTTCCCGATGGCCTTCGGCACGGAGGCCGGCTTCTTCCAGGCGGCGGGCATTTCCGCCGTGGTCTGCGGGCCGGGTTCGATCGCGCAGGCTCACCAGCCCGACGAATGGATCGCGCGCGCCGAGCTCGATGCCGCCGACGCCTTTCTCGCCCGCCTCACCGGCTGGGCCCGACGCCAGCACGCCTGAACGCCCGCGGCCTCGACGCCAAGGGCCTGTTTTCCAAAGAGGGGATCACCATGACAGAACTCGCCGCCACGCACGCCATGTCCGAATCCGGAGCCGGGAAGACGGCCAGCAGGTTTTCGAGCCGACGGGCGGTGATCGCCGCCGTCGCCGGCAACACGCTGGAATGGTACGACTTCGCCGTCTACGGCTTCTTCGCGCTGACGCTCGCCAAGCTCTTCTTTCCCGCGGGCGACGCTACGGTCTCGCTTCTGCTCACCGTCGCCACCTTCGGTGTCGGCTTCGTGATGCGCCCGGTCGGGGCGCTCGTGCTCGGCACGCTCGCCGATCGGCGCGGCCGCAAGGTGGCGCTTTCGCTGACGATCCTGCTGATGGCACTCGGCACCGCGATGATCGCTTTCGCGCCGACCTACGCAACAGCCGGCGCCTGGGCGCCGGCGATCATCGTGCTCGCGCGGCTGATCCAGGGCTTCTCCGCCGGCGGCGAGATCGGCGGCGCCACCGCCTTCCTGGTCGAGCATGCCCCGCCCGAGCGCCGCGGGCTCTATGCGAGCTGGCAGCAGGCGAGCCAGGCCGGCGCCCTGCTGCTGGGCTCCCTGACGGGGGCGCTGCTCACCGGCCTGCTCCCGCAGGCCGAGCTCGAGGCCTGGGGCTGGCGCGTGCCGTTCCTGATCGGGCTCCTGATCGCGCCGGTCGGTCTCTACATCCGCTCGCGCGTCGACGAGACCGAGGCCTTCAAGGCCATCCTGCGCGAGCGCACCGCGCGGCCTGAGACCGATTTCTCGCCTTTGCGCGACACGCTCGGCCAGCATCGCGCCGCCGTGATCACCGGCTTCGGCATCACCATCGCCTGGACGGTCTGCACCTATTTCTTCCTGGTCACCATGCCGACCTATGCGGTGCGCCAGCTCGGCGTGCCACAGAGCGCGAGCCTTCTCGCCAACAGCGTCGGGCTCGCCCTGATCGTCGTGCTGGCGCCCGTCTTCGGCGCCTGGTCCGACAAGGTGGGCCGGCGCCCGATCATGCTGGCTTCGGTGGTGGGGCTCTTCCTGCTGAGCTGGCCGATGCTGCTTTGGCTGACGGGCCAGCCCAGCGCGTTCAACCTCATGCTCGCGCAGATCGTCTTCGCCGTGCTGATCGCGGGCTTCAGCGGCCCCGCGCCAGCGGCGATGGCCGAGCTCTATCCGCCCGCCATGCGCTCGACCGGCCTGTCCATCGCCTATAATTTCGCGGTCACGCTTTTCGGCGGCTTCGCGCCCTTCATCACCACCTGGCTGATCGTGCAGACCGGGAGCGCGCTCGCACCGGCCTGGTACGTCATGCTGGCGGCGGCCTTCAGCCTGACGGCCCTGATCATGGGCGGCAAGCTGATGCGGATGTCCGCCGGGCGCTGAGCGAGGCGGGCGGTGCCGCGGCATCCGCATCTTCGCTGGACAGGATTGCGTGCCTGCCCAGCAGGACGCCTCGGCAGCCTTACGGATGCGATCCGGCTTTGGCCGTCCGAGATCGCATGCCGTTCACCCTCACGCCACGGCGGCCGACATCGCGGCAACCGGGATGTCTGCCGGCGATTGAGCGTCGGCCAGCCGGTCGATCTGCTGCTGGACCTGGGCCATCACCTGCCGGGAGAACGGCCCGAGATGGAGATAGAGCGCGACCATCATCATTACATAGGGCAGCGCCTGGCGATTATGCGTGAGGCAATCGATCACGGTTTTCCAGAACTCGCGCCGCACGCCGCCTTTCGCCGTCGTCATGCGCCAGATCAGGCGCCATGACGATCTCATCTCCTCCCACTCCATCGACTTCGGCAGCTCCAGCTGGCGATTGGTGCAGTCGAGCATGCGGCCGACCCGCCGGACGCGCCCGAAGAAGGCGCCGGGTGCATAGACCGCCTCGAGCACCGCCCTGTAGTCGTCGAGGATGGCGCGGCGCGGGCGGCTGGTGACGAAGTTGAGCCCGGCGGTGCACTGATCGCCCAGCCCTTGCGTATGGTCGGCGTCGTCGGGAATGGACAGGCGGCCTTCGCGATCGAGACGCCGCGTCAATTGGGTGTTGGGCAGCGCATAGAGCAGGCCGACCATGCAGACAGGGATCGCGGTATCCTCGATGCAGTCGATCATGCCGCGCGCGACGCTGCCCTTCTCGCTGTCGAAGCCGAGGATGAAGCCGGCATTCACGAAAAGCCCGGCCTTGTAGATGCGATGGACGCTCTCCTGGAGGCTGCGGCGGGTGTTCTGCTTCTTCTGCATCGAGACCAGCGTGTCGGTATCCGGGCTTTCGATGCCGACAAAGATCGTGAAGAAGTTGGCCTCGCTCATGGACTGCATCAGAGCGGCGTCGTCGGCGAGATTGATCGATGCCTCGGTCGAGAACTCGAAAGGAAAGTTCCTGTCCCTGATCCATTGCGTCAGGGCGGGCAGGAATTGCTTCAACGCCTTCTTGTTGCCGATCAGGTTGTCGTCGACGAAATCGACATGGCCGCGATATCCGAGCGCGTGGAGGGTATCCAGCTCGGCCAGGATCTGCGCGTTCGTCTTCGTGCGCGGCACGCGGCCATAGAGCTCGATGATGTCGCAGAATTCGCAATTGAACGGGCAGCCGCGTGAGAACTGCACGCCGACATGCAGGTAATGCGCGAATTTCAGGAGGTCGAAGCGCGGTGTCGGGCTCCTGGTGACGTCGGTCTTGCCCATCTCGGAGCGGAAGTCCCCGCTTCTCGCCCCCGCGTTCCAGGCATCGACGAAGCCAGCCATGATCTCCTCGGCCTCGCCCAGCACCCGAAAATCGGCGGCCTCGTAGATCTCGGGCGTCGATGTCGCATCGGGACCGCCGACCACGACCGGCTTTCCTCGGGAGCGGCACTGCGCGATGACGGCCAGCGTTCCGTCCTGCTGCGGCAGCATGCCCCCGGTCATGACGAGATCCGCCCAGGCGAAGTCCCGTTCGTCGAGCTCCTCCGCATTCAGGTCGAGGAGCCGGATCTCCCATGTCGCGGGAAGCAGCGCCGCAACGGTGATCAATCCGAGTGGCGCGGCGGGGTGGCGCGCTCCGGCCAGTTCGCAGGTCGCCTTGTAGTTCCAGAAGGATCCCGGGTTGAACCGCGGATAGATCATCAGCACCCGGCAGCGGTCGATCGACATCTCATCTTCCTTGTTCGCGCTTGGTGAGCCGGGGAGGAAGCGGGAGCGGCAAGATCGCGGCGGCCATTCGGGGCACGATCCAGAATGGCTCCGGGCAGTTCCCACCCATAGCACCATTGCTCCAACCGTTCGAGGACGGATAAGCGAGGGTCGGTCGCCCTTATCCGGAGAGAGCAAGGCCGGTGCCGCGGCGTGGCGCGCGCAATTCGCCTTTCACATCAAAGCGCTGCCCATTCTCGGATGGTTGCGGGGCCACCGGGACAGCTCCAGAAACTGCCGCAAGCGACAAAGCTTGGAGGCGGCAGCGGCTCAGGCACATGTTCGCGCCCTCCGCGCCTGAGGAGCTTGAGATACGGCAGCGACGACGCTCCGATCGATCGTGATCGACACCTCCTGAAACGGCGATAAGATCGCAGGGCATGGTCCTGTTCGAGTCGATCCTCGCCATCATGTTCGGGGCTGTCCTTCTCGCAGCGGGGTCGCGGCGGGCCGGTATCCCCTACCCGGTCGTGCTCGCCATCGGCGGGACGGCGCTCGCCTTCATTCCCAATGCGCCGCGCATCACGCTGGATCCGGAGCTCGTGCTCGCCCTGTTCGTCGCGCCGATCCTGCTCGATGCGGCCTTCGACAGCTCGCCGCGCGATCTGCGCCGGAACTGGCTGCCGGTGACCAGCCTGGTGTTCATCGCCGTCGGCGTCACGACCGCTGCCGTCGCCCTGGTGGCGCGGTGGTTCGTGCCCGAACTGCCCTGGGGGGCTGCGATCGCGCTGGGAGCGATCGTCGCGCCGCCGGACGCCGTCGCGGCGACGGCGATCCTGCGCAGGGTGCGGCCGCCCCATCGCATCGTCGTGATCCTCGAGGGCGAGAGCCTGCTGAACGATGCGACCGCGCTGCTGATCTACCGCCTGGCGCTGGGAGCCGTCGCAGCCGGCAGCTTCAGCTTGACGAGCGCCTTGCCGGCCTTCGCCCTCGTCACGGTGGGCAGCATCATTCTCGGCGCGCTGCTGGGCTGGGTTTCGGTGCGGCTGCTCGCGCTGTTCGGCGACCCGCCAAGCGCCATCATCCTGCAGTTCATCTCGACCTTCGGCGTCTGGATCCTGGCGGAGCGGCTGCATCTGTCCGGGATCATCACCATCGTCGTCTATGGCATCGTTCTCGCGCGAACAGCACCGGCCCGGACGAGCGCGCGGCTGCGCATCCCCTCCTATGCCGTGTGGGAGACCACGGTCTTCGTGCTCCAGGTCCTTGCCTTCGTGCTGGTCGGCTTGCAGTTGAGGCCGATCCTCGAGGGTTTCGACGCCGCGCAGCGCGTCGAAAATGCCTGGATCGCGTTCGCGGTTCTCGCAACCGTCATCGTGGTCAGGCTGACATGGGTGGCGACCTACAGGACGCTCGCCCTCATGCGTCCGGGCCGAACCTCCGGCGCGAGCGACAAGGCGGCCTCGCTCCGGAACATCAAGGGCAGCGCCGTCGTCGCCTGGAGCGGCATGCGCGGCATCGTCACGCTCGCCGCCGCCTACGCCCTTCCCGCCGGTTTCCCCCATCGGGACATGATCCTGCTCTGCGCCTTCACCGTCGTGGTCGGTACGCTGCTGATCCAGGGGCTGACGCTTGCGCCGCTGCTGCGCTATCTCGCCATCAGCGACGATCACCCGGTCGACCGTGAGTTCGCCCTGGCGCGGAAGGCGGCGCTTGAGGCGGCGATCGAATCGCTCGAAGGCGCGCTTCCGGCGGCTGCGGCGCCGATCCGGCAGGAGTATCGCGACATGCTGGAGCAGACCGGGCGGACCGCGCAGCTCGACACCGACCATAACGCCCTGCGGCGGACGGCGCTCGCGGTTGCGCGCAAGACGGCATTCGATCTGCGGCAGCGCGGCACCATCGGCGACGACGCCTTCCACCGACTCGAGGAGGAACTCGACTGGCTGGAGCTCGGCGCTTCCCCGCGGGAGGGCACTGCATGAAGCCGCTCGATGTCGCGATCGTCGGGGCCGGAGCGGCCGGCGTGGCCGCAGGCCGGCATCTCGCCGCGTCCGGGCTTGCCGTGCTTCTGATCGAGGCGACCGACAGGATCGGCGGGCGGGCGCATACCGCTTTCGGCGACGGCCTGCATTTCGACCTCGGCTGCGGCTGGCTTCATTCGGCGGATCGAAACCCCTGGGCCGCGCTGGCACCGGAGCTCGGCTTCCAGCTCGACCGAACCACGCCGCCATGGGGCGTCCAGTTTCGCGATCTCGGCTTTCCCGCGGCCGACCAGCACGCCGCGCGCGCGGCCTTCGCCCGTTTCGAGCAGCGCCTGCGTGAGGCGCCGCCCGGCAGCGATCGCGCCTCGGATCGTCTCGATGCCCGCGACCGCTGGACGCCCTATCTCGAGGCGCTGAGCACCTACATCAACGGCACGGAGCTGGAGCAGCTTTCGATCCGCGACTATCTCGCCTATGCCGATGCCGACAGCGGCGTGAACTGGCGCGTGAGCGAGGGCTATGGCCGCCTCATTGCCGCCGCGGCGAAGGACGTTCCGGTCGCGTTGGGCACGCCGGTCTCGGGCATCGACGCATCGGGACGCGCGTTGAGGCTGACCACCGCCAGAGGCGAGATCGAGGCGGCGCGCGTCATCGTCACCGTCCCGACCGACGTGCTTGCCTCCGGCGGGATACGTCTGCCGCCGCGGGCTTCGGATCACATCGATGCCGCCAGTGCGCTGCCTCTCGGCCTGGCCGACAAGATCATCTTCAAATTGTCCGATTGCGACGGATTCGAACCGGACACGCAGGTCCTGGGCAATCCGTATGTGGCGCGAACGGCAAGTTACCACCTGAGGCCGTTCGGCCGGCCGCTGATCGAAGGCTTCGTCGGCGGCGCGGCTGCACGCGAGCTCGAAGCCGATGGCGGCGCTTTCGCCGCTTTCGCGCTCGATGAGCTGGCCGGGCTTTTCGGCTCGGGGATCCGGAGCCGGCTGAAGCCGATCGCGCAATCGCGCTGGGGCCGCCAGCCTTTTGCGCGAGGCTCCTACAGCCACGCCTTGCCAGGCCATGCCGAAGCCCGGGCCATTCTCGCCGGGGATGTCGATGGCAGGCTCTTCTTTGCCGGCGAGGCCTGCTCGACGCAGGATTTCTCGACCGCGCATGGCGCCTTTCAAACCGGCCTTGCTGCCGCACGAGCCGTTCTGGCAACGCGGAAGGCTCGTTTGCAGGTCTAGAGACCTGAGGAGCGTTGTCGCGGGTGTCATGCGCTTCGGCCTCACCCCGCCCGGACTTCGTCACGCGCGCGGCGTGGAGCTGGCGATGGCCGGCGCGCACGATGCCGAGGTCATGGCCCCATCGAGCATGCCACCGACAAGGAGGCCAAAATCTATCGCCGGCAGGCAGAGCGCCGCAGCCTCACAGGCAATGGACGAGCGAAGATCGACAACGTCATCGACCTGCGCGCCAAGCGCCGATCCCAGAACCAAGGGGGAGTTTGTGTTTGTAAGCGGCCCTGTAACCGGGCTGCAAACGGGGCTCTCGAAAGAGAGCTAAGTAATGGCGCGCCCGAAAGGATTCGAACCTCTGACCCTCAGATTCGTAGTCTGATGCTCTATCCAGCTGAGCTACGGGCGCGTATCAGTGCGTCAAGACGCTTGCGCGTCTGGCCTGATGCGGCGGATGTAGCCGCTCGCTTTCGTCTTGGCAACCCAGAAAATGACGGTGCCTCGCAAAGGGGCTCGGCTGTGGACAGCGCTGGGCGTCACCCGGCTGGACAAGCGGGCCGAAGACGCCGAGGAGGCGTCCTACAATGCCGCGGCGAGCCAAGCCCGGTGACCGGAAAGCAGATCGCCGGATCGGGTTCGATGCCGCCGAGCCATCAGCCGACGGGCGAGCCGATGGCGAGTTTCGGGCGCGGTTCGCGCTTGGGCCGGGCAGGGGGGCGGCCCTTCGGGAGCTTCTCCGCGATCCCGTACAGCCGCTCGCGGCGCTCGAGTTCGCCCCAGATCTCGTTCGGCTCGATGCCCATGGCCGCCCAGAGGGCGACGAGATTGTAGATCAGGTCGGCGCTTTCCAGGATCGTCTCGCGACGCTGGCCCTGAAGTGCGGCGATGCCGGTCTCGACCGCCTCCTCCGCCACCTTCTTCGCCATCTTGGCCATGCCGCCGGCGAAGAGCTTGGCCGTGCGCGAGCGGCTGGGGTCGCCTCCGCGGGTCCGCCTGATGGCAGCGTGAAGTCTCTGGACCGAATCACTCATCATCCGACCCTCAAGCGGCCAAATGTGAGTTTGATGACAGCGGCGGGCGAGGGCTTGCCGGGGAGGGATTGCGGGTATATACCCCGGAAATGCCTTCCCGCTGCTATTGCACCGTCCTGAGAACCGTGACCCGTCGGGTGGCCGGGGTCTATGATCGCGCGCTCGCGCCGCTCGGCATCAATATCGCCCAGTACAGCCTGATGCGGAACATCGAGCGGAACGCCCCGCTGACATTGACGCAGCTCGCCCGCCTGACCGAGCTCGACCGTTCGACCATCGGGCGCAATGTCCGCGTGCTGCAGCGCATGGGGCTGGTGGAACTCGGCCGTGGCGACGACCAGCGCGAGGCCATGGTCGAGCTGAGCGAACGCGGCCAAGCGCTCCTGAACGAGGCCGGGCCGCTCTGGGACGGCATTCAGAGCCAGATGGAGCAGGAGCTCGGCCCCACCACCTTGGCGCTGCTGGAAGCCGTCGCGGCGAACTGACGAAGCCTTTGTTTCGGACATAATGCGGGCATATGCCCTTAATGGAGATCACGATGGATCAGATCGTTCATCCGCCGTCCGGCCTTGCCGGCGCGCTGGGGCGCCGAGGCATTCACTATGGCTGGGTGGTCGCCGCCGTGACCTTCCTGACCATGCTGGTCACGGCCGGCGCGGTCGGCGCGCCGGGCGTTCTGATCGGTCCGCTGGAGCGGGAATTCGGCTGGGCGACGGCGGATATCTCCTCGGCGCTGGCGGTGCGGCTCGTGCTGTTTGGCCTGATGGGCCCCTTCGCGGCGGCCTTCATGAACCGGTTCGGGGTCCGGCGGGTCGCGAGCACCGCGCTCGTGCTGATCGCCAGCGGCATTCTCGGCTCCTTCGCGATGACCAAGATCTGGCATCTCGTGCTGCTCTGGGGCGTCGTTGTCGGATTGGGCACGGGGCTGACCGCGATGGTGCTGGGCGCGACGGTGGCGACGCGCTGGTTCCAGCACAGGCGGGGGCTGGTGATCGGCCTGCTGACGGCGAGCACCGCGACCGGGCAGCTCGTCTTCCTGCCGCTGCTGGCCGGGCTGGCGGACAGTGTCGGCTGGCGCGGCGCGCTCGTCTTCGTGCTCGGGATGCTGCTGTTTGCGGCCTTGATGGTGCTGCTGCTGATGCGGGACCGGCCGTCCGATCTGGGCCTCGCGCCTTATGGTGGCGACCGGATCGTGCCGGCGCCGGCGCAGCCCGCCGGTTTCGGGGCGATGCTGATGTCGCCGTTGCTGGCGCTGCGCGAGGCGGCCGGGACGGGCGCCTTCTGGCTGCTCTTCGGCACCTTCTTCGTCTGCGGGGCGAGCACCAACGGCCTCGTCCAGACGCATTTCGTCTCGCTCTGCGGCGATTTCGGCATGGCGGCGGTGACGGCGGCGAGCGTGCTGGCGATGATCGGCGTCTTCGACTTCATCGGCACGGTCGGCTCGGGCTGGCTGTCCGACCGCTATGACAGCCGCTGGCTGCTGTTCTGGTATTATGGCCTGCGCGGGCTGTCGCTGCTCTACCTGCCCTTCACCGATTTTTCGTTCTACGGCTTGTCGCTCTTTGCCGTGTTCTACGGGCTCGACTGGGTCGCGACCGTGCCGCCGACGGTGAAGATCACCGCCGACCGCTTCGGCGAGCGGGCCAATCTGGTCTTCGGCTGGATCTTCGCGGGCCACCAGCTCGGCGCCGCCTTCGCAGCCTATGGGGCGGGCTTCAGCCGCACGGCCTATGACAGCTACCTGCCGGCCTTCTTCATCGCCGGGGCGCTGTGCCTGATCGCTGCCGGCATGGCGGTCTGCCTCAAGGGCGGCAGCCTGCCGCTGCGGGCCCGGCAGGCCGCCGCAGCCTAGGAAATGCGGGTGGCCGAGCCTTGCGTCGCAGGCTCGGCCCTTCGCTCAGCGGGTGGCGCGGCGCGTGGCGCGCGCGACGGACGGCCCGGTGACGGCTCCGGCTGCACCGCCGACGACGGCGCCGACCGGTCCGGCCACGACGGCGCCCGTGCCGGCGCCGACAGCGGCGCCGCCGATGCGCTGCTCCACGGTGTTGCCGCAGGCGGCGAGCATGAGGGCGGCGGCGAGGGCGGAAGCGAGAAGGGGCAGGCGCATGGGCCGGGTCTCCGGTGAAGGCGAGGATGGGAACGCTGTCTTGTCGCCAAGGTTCCCGAGGATGGAAAGCGGATTTCCTGCCGGAGCGGTGGCGATCGCACTTGCGATCCACGGAAAAATCCGTATACAGCCGACATCGCAACAGTCGCACCGTTGTCATGGGCGATGAGGGCCGCGAGGCTCGCTTCGCAGACTGTGAGTTTTTTGACCGGCGCGCTCGCGAGGGCGGGCCGATGGAGTTGGTACAATGAAGATCCGCAATTCGCTGAAGTCGCTGCGTGCGCGCCATCGCGACAACCAGCTGGTGCGCCGCAAGGGCCGCGTCTACATCATCAACAAGGTCCAGAAGCGCTTCAAGGCGCGTCAGGGCTGAGCTTCCACGCAGCCTGCAAGGCCGCGCGGCGGAGCCAGGACTTTGCGAAGCGGGACGCCGATGGCGTGCCGCTTTTTTGCGTTGCCTCGCGCAGGCGCCGTCCCGCCTCGCCGGTGCGTGATTTGACGTCCCGGACAGGGCGACTAAATTCTCCCTCATGAGCGCATCTCGCATCGGCACCGCCCTTCTGGCGCTGGCCCTGACATCGGCAGGCGCCATGGCGCAGGCCGTTCCGCCGCAGCGGCCGGGCTCGGTCGCGCCCTCCGACAAGATGGAAAACCCGGCCGCGCCGGAGGCTCCCGCGCCGCGCACGCCGGCGGCGACGCTCGACCGGCTGTTCCAGCGCCTGCATGACGCGAAAACGCCGGAAGAGGCGCAGGGCGTCGCCAACCTGATCCAGCGACGCTGGGCGCGCTCGGGCTCCGACACGGCGGACCTGCTGATGACGCGGGCGCAGGAGGCGCTCAAGGCCAAGCAGACGGATCTGGCGATCGAATTGCTCGACCGGGTCATCAGCCTGCAGCCGGACTGGGCCGAGGCCTGGAACCAGCGCGCCAACGCGCTCTACATCGCCGGCGACCCGATCCGCTCGCTGTTCGACATCGGCGAGACGCTGAAGCGCGAGCCGCGCCATTACGGCGCGATGATGGGGCTCGGCCTCATCCTGCGCCAGCAGGGCGACGACAAGGCGGCCATGGTCGCCTTCCGCCGGGCGCTGGATGTCTATCCGGAATTCGAGACGGTGAAGAAGGCCGTCGAGTCGCTCAAATTCGAGGTCGACGGGCGCGATACCTGAGCGCCCGGAAACCTCCCGTCATGCTCGGGCTTGACCCGAGCATCTCTCGCCGAAGTGGATTTCAGCGCTTTGTCGTCCCGAGATTCTCGGGTCTGCGCTTCGCTTCGCCCGAGAATGACGCTGAGCGATGGCCGGCTCACGCCTTCGCGACATGCTCCTGCGCGACGAAGGCGATGCGGACCATGTTGGTCGCGCCCGGCGTGCCGAAGGGAACGCCGGCGACGACGATCACCCGGTCGCCGATCTTGGCGTAATGCTCGCGCACTGCGAATTTGCAGGCGCGGAAGGCCATGTCGTCCGCGTCGCTTGCGTCCTTGGTGACGATGGCGTGGACGCCCCAGACCAAGGTGAGGCGTCGCGCCGTGGCGCGGTTCGGCGTCAGGGCGATCACGGTCGAATTGGGGCGTTCGCGCGCAATGCGGAAGGCGGTGGAGCCGGACGAGGTCCAGGCGCAGATCGCCTTGAGGTTCAGCGTCTCGGCGATCTCGTGGGAAGCCTTGGCGATGGCGTCGGCGCCGGTGGCCTCCGGCTCGTTGCGCTGCGAATCGAGGATCGAGCGGTAGACCGCGTCGTTTTCGACCTCCTCGGCGATGCGGTTCATCATCGTCACCGCCTCGACCGGATACTGGCCGGCGGCGCTCTCGGCCGAGAGCATCACCGCGTCGGCGCCCTCGAAGACCGCGGTCGCGACGTCGGAGACCTCGGCGCGGGTCGGCACCGGGCTCGTGATCATGCTTTCGAGCATCTGGGTCGCGACCACGACCGGCTTGCCCTTGAGCCGGGCCATGCGGGTCAGCCGCTTCTGCGTGCCCGGCACCTTCTCCAGCGGCATCTCGACGCCGAGATCGCCACGCGCGACCATGATCGCGTCGGAGGCGTCGATGATCTCCTCCATCCGCGCGACGGCTTGCGGCTTCTCGATCTTGGCGAGCGCCAGCGCCCGGCCGCGCACGATCTTGCGCAGCTCCGCCATGTCCTCCGGCCGCTGCACGAAGGAGAGTGCGATCCAGTCGACACCGACCTCGGCCGCGACCTCGGCGTCGGAGCGGTCCTTCTCCGTCAGCGCCGAAACCGGAATGACCGTGTCGGGCAGGCTGACGCCCTTGCGCGAGGAGAGCCGGCCGCCGATCAGCACCTTCGTCACGGCCTGCTCGGGCGTCGCCTGCTCGACGATGAGGCGCAGCTTGCCGTCGTCGAGAATGAGATGGTGCCCCGGCTCGAGCGCGCTCAGGATTTCCGGATGGGGCAGGTAGACGCGGTTCACGTCGCCCGGAGCGGGGTCGGAATCGAGGATGAAGCGCGCGCCCTTCTCGAGCATGGCGCCGCCATCGCCGCCGAAGGAGCCGACGCGCAGCTTCGGCCCCTGCAGATCGGCGAGAATGCCGACCGGCCGGCGGAACTTCGCCTCCAGCCCGCGCAGCATCGCGACCTTGTCATGGAGCGTCTCGCGCTGGGTGTGGCTCATATTGATGCGGAAGACGTCGACGCCGGCCTCGAACAGCTTGGCGCACATCTCCTCGGTCGCGGAGGCGGGGCCCAGCGTGGCAATGATCTTGATCCGGCGTTCGCGCTTCATCGTCTTCCCCCGCGGCCGGCTCCAAGCCCGCCGCCATCTCTGTCGTTTCGTGCGGCCTGGTCCCGTTCGGCCCGGCCTCAGGGCCGGGGTGGGGCCCCGCCGGCGGTGTCGGTGAGCTGGATGGTCCAGCTCTTCTGCTCGCCCGTATCGACCTCGAAGAAACCGGCGCGATCATAGCCGCGCGCCAGGCAGTCCTCGATGCCGCGAATCGTGAATTCCTTGTTGCGCACGCACATGACGGATTTGCCCGTCCATTCGCCGCCCTTGTCGTAATCGACGGCGTGCACATAGTAATAACGCGCGGCCAGCGTGCCGCGCAGCAGCGTCTCGCAGCCGCGCGGGCTGATGTTCCACCAGCCCTCGGTCGTCCAGCCCTGCGCGTCGCGATAGCCGATGGCGACGCCGATGCGGCTCGTGGTGGTGTTGCACATGCGCAGATCGGCCTTGGCCGGCAGCGCGCCCAGGAGCAGGAAGGCGGCGCCGACGGCCCATGCAAAGGCGGCCGTTCGAGGATGTCCGGGCATTCTCACGGTTCGATCAGGATCACGCGGCAGTCATTGACGTTCGTCAGGGTCGGTCCCGGCTGCAGCAAATCGCCGAGCGCTTCGAAGAAGCCGGTCGAATCGTTGTCGGCGAGGGATCGGGCAGGATCAAGGCCGATCGCGGCCGCGCGCGTCAATGTCTGGGGATCGATGACGGCGCCGGCCGGGTCGGTCGCCTCGCCGCCGCCGCCATCGGTGCCATCCGTATCGCCGGCGAGCGCGACGATGCCCGCCTCTCCGCCAAGCGCGATGGCGAGCGCCAGCGCATATTCCTGGCTTGGGCCGCCGCGGCCGGAGCCGCGCAAGGTCACGGTCAATTCGCCGCCGGAGAGGATCGCGGCGCGCCGGCCCTCGGCCTTCAGGCGCCTGGCCATGTCGGCATGGGCGGCGGCGACCTCGCGGGCCTCGCCCTCCAGATCCGCGCCGAGATCGATCACCTCATAGCCGGCCGCCTCGGCGGCGGCGCGAGCGGCGGCGAGCGCATCGGCCGGGCGGGCGATGATGCGGAACGTGCTGTTGGCGAAGGCGGGGTGGCCGGGCTTCGGCGTCTCATTGGCGTCGTCGTCGATGAGGGCGCGGGCGGCCGGCGGCAGATCGAGCCCGTAGCGGGCGACGATGGCGCGGGCGTCCGCCATCGTGCTCGGATCGGGCACGGTCGGGCCCGAGGCGATGGCGGCGGGATCGTCGCCGGGAACGTCGGAGATCGCGAGGGTCAGGAGCCGGGCCGGCGCGGCAGCGAGCGCGAGCCGGCCGCCCTTGATGCGCGAGAGCCGCTTGCGGACGATGTTCATCTCGCCGATCGGCGCGCCGGAGCGCAGCAGCGCCTTGGTCACGGCCCGCTTCTCGGCGAGCGTCAGCTGGCCGGCGGGCGCGACCCAATTGGCCGAGCCGCCGCCGGAAAGCAGGACGAGCACGAGGTCGTCGGCTGTCGCGGAGGCTGCGAGTTCGAGCGCGCGGCCGGCGCTGGCGACGCTGCCTTCGTCCGGCACCGGATGGCCGGCGGCCACCATCGGGATCAGCCGGGTCGGCGCGGTATAGCCGTGGCGGGCGACGGCGTGGCCGGTGAGACGCTCGGGCGGCAGGCCGCCCTCGAGGTAATGCGCCTCCGCCAGCGCCGTCATGCTGCCGGCGGCCTTGCCGGCGGCGAGCAGGATCAGGCGGCCCCGTTCCGGGGCGGGCGGCAGATGCTGCGGCAGGCAGCCCGAAGGATGCGCGCGCGCCACGGCGGCATCGTAGATCGTCCGCGCGGTCAGGCGCAGTTCGCTGATGTCGATCGATGATGGCCGCACGCCGCGCCTCGCCCCCGCGCCGCCCGTCGAGGGCGGTTGTTTATGGCCGAGTCTTAGGCCGGGCGCGCGCGCGCGTCATCTGCCTTTTGATGATGTAATCATACTTTTGAAGCTGCCGCGGCATCGGATCTGTTGAAGGACGCGCCGCTGCGAAGCGTTGCGGCTTGACGCCCGGACCCGTTCCGGGCGAACGCTGCCGGCCGAATTTTACGATCCCGGAAGGATATGACATGGACGATCCGGTTCAGGGCGATCAGCTCAAGAGCATCGTCGAGCGCATCGAGCGGCTCGAGGAAGAGAAGAAGACGATCGCCGACGACATCAAGGAGGTCTATGCCGAGGCCAAGGGCAACGGCTACGACGTCAAGGTGCTGCGCAAGGTCGTCGCGCTGCGCAAGCGCGACCTCGAGGAGCGCAAGGAGGAAGAGGCGATCCTCGACCTCTATCTCCAGGCGGTCGGCGAGACGGTCTGAGCCTCGACAGAGAATACTGAAACGCCGCTCGAGAGATCCCGAGCGGCGTTTGCTTTTCAAGCGGTTCGTTCAGGCGACGAAACGCAGCCCGGTCCGTCCGGCGCTGCCCGGTCGCGAGCGAGCCTCGTTCAACGGTGGGTGCGGAACCGCAGCTCGTCGTCGATGAAGGTCTTCTCCGCAAAGCCGGCCTCGTTGGAGCCGAAGGGCATCTGGGCTTTGAGCTCCCAGGAGGCCGGGATGTTCCATGTCTTGGCCACGTCGGCATCGACGAGCGGATGATAGTGCTGAAGGCTCGCGCCGATACCGGCGTCGGCAAGCGCCGTCCACACCGCCAACTGCGCCATGCCGGTCGAATGTTCGGACCAGATCGGGAAGTTGTGCGCGTAGAGCGGGAAATTGGCCTGGAGCGCCTTGACCGGCTCCTGATCCTCGTAGAACAGCACCGTCCCGGCGCCGCTGGCGAAGCTGTCGAGCTTCTTGCTCGTCGCCTGGAAATCAGCCGCCGGCACGACCGCACGAAGCGCCTCGCTGGCGATGTTCCAGAACTTGTCGCTTTCCTTGCCGAAAAGGACGACGGCGCGCGAGCTCTGCGAGTTGAAGCTGGAGGGGGACAGGCGGATCGCGTCCCTGATCAGGGCATCGACCTGCGTTTCGGAGATCGGCAGGTTCTTGCCGAGGGCATATTGCGTACGGCGCTTCTTAAGCTTGTCGAGCATGGTTTCCTCGTAGGTGAACGCGGATCACGCTGGCAGGCCGATGAGCCGGAATGGCTTTTCTCGGAACGCACCCTGGGGCGCCCTTCTGCGAAAGCGGGACCTGATGTTCGGTGGTGGAGAGGTAGCGGTTCACTTGCTGCACCGGAACACCCATAATAGGCACCAGACTGTTGCATCTGGAGGAACGCCCCATGGCGGAGCTCGACGATATCCGCAGCTTCATCGCCGTCGCCGAGACAGGCGGGTTCGGGCGCGCGGCCCAGATTCTCGGCCTGTCGAAATCCATCGTCAGCCGCCGCGTCAGCAAGCTGGAGGAGGAGCTCGGCACGCGCCTGCTCAGCCGCACGACGCGCGGAGTGAGCCCGACCGAGGCCGGCAACGAGTTCAAGGCTCGCAGCGAGCGCATCCTGGCGGAGCTGGAGGAGGCGCGCGAGGCGGTGGCGCAGCAGGCGGGCGGCGTCGCCGGCCGGTTGCGGCTCGCCATGCCGCTGACCTTCGGCAACCGCCATGTCGCGCCATTGCTGCGGGAGCTTGCGCTGAAATATCCCCGGCTCGAGATCGACGTGCATGCCAGCGATCAATATGTCGACCTGATCGGCGAGCGGTTCGATGCGGCGATCCGGGTCGGGACGCTGAAGGATTCGAGCCTGATCGCCCGGCGCATCGCGCCGGTTCACACCTCCGTTCTCGGCAGCCCCTCCTATTTCGCCCGCAAGGGCCGTCCCGCGACGCCGCACGATCTCGCCGAGCATGATTGCCTGCTCTACACCGGGACCGCCGAGCAGGAATGGACGTTCCGGATGGGCAAGCGCTGGGTTTCCGTCCGGCCGCCGGGCCGGTTGCGCTCGGATAGCGGCGAGACCTTGCTGGAATGGGCCGTGGCCGGGCTCGGCCTCGTCGTGCTGCCGAACTTCATCGCGTCGGACGCGATCCACTCGGGCGCGCTCAAGCACGCGCTGCTGGATTATCCGATGCCGACGCGCGGGCTCTATGTCGTGCGCCCGCCCGGCGCCTTCGTGCCGGGCAAGGTGCGCGTGCTGATCGACCTGCTCGTCGAGCGCTTCGGCGGCACGCCCTATTGGGACCCCTGCCAGATGGCGATGCAGGAGCGAGGCGTCTCCCGGGAGGCCCCGTGGGAAAGCGGCGAAGCGGTCGCCAGGGTTGCCGCCGCGCCGGAGCATCAGCCGGCGTGATCCCCGGCATCACGCGATTTCGCGTGGCTTTCGGCGCGGCTTCCGGCAGGCTCGCCTCGTTCCATGGGAGATCGCCTGATGCTGCTGGTCGGTATGCTCGACAGTCCTTATGTGCGCCGCGCCGCCATTATCGGCACGCTGCTCGACGTCGCCTTCGAGCATCGCTCGGTGTCGGTGTTCCGGCACATGGATGCGTTCCGCGCGATCAACCCGCTGATCAAGGCGCCGAGCCTGGTCACCGAGGGCGGCGTCGTCATCAGCGAATCGCTGCTGATCATCCAGCATTTCGAGGATGTCGCCGGCCGCTCGCTCAGGCCGGTCGAGCCTGTCGCGCGCGAGCGGGATCTGTCGCTGACCGGGATCGGCATCGTCGCGGCCGACAAGGCCGTCGCGATCGAATATGAGCGCAAGCGGCCGGAGGCGCAGCGCTACGCGCCCTGGCAGGAGCGCATCGTCACGCAGCTCCACACCGCGCTCGACCTGCTCGACGCGGCCGCCCGCGACGGCGCGCTGACGGCAGGGCCGGAGCTTCTGCCCAGCGACATCACCGCCGCCATCGCCTGGGGCTTCTGCCGCTTCGTGATCCCGGACTTCGCGCCGGAGGAGCGCTGGCCGGCGCTGGCGAAGCAGGCCGCCGCCTGCGAGGCGCTGGACGTCTTCAAGGCCTGGCCGATCGACAGGGAGTGAGGGCGCGGCGTCACTCTCGGGCGACCGCAGGGCGACCCGAGAGTCTCGGACAGAAGGAGGCTCCGGGACAAGCGCGTCAGGAGATGCTCGGGTCAAGCCCGAGCATGACGGCGAAACGGCGGTCAGTTCTGTACGAAATTCGTCGGCAGCGGGCGCACGGCCGGGCCGGTGAAGGCGCCGGGCTTGGCGTCGATCGGGTCGCCATGGCTGAAGCCGAGCGCCGCGGCAGGGCTTGGACCGGCGATCGGGGCGGCGGAGGGCGCCGCCGCGCGTGCACGCGCCGTCGCCACCGCGACCGGCTTGCCGGTGTTGCGGGCCGGGCGGACGACCGTGGCGAACAGTGAATCGAGACCCGAGCGGTCCATGCCGACCGGCTCTTCGGGATCGGCGGCGACCGGTACCGAGCGCTCCGTCGCGGTCACGTAGCTGACGCCGCCTTCGCGCGGGCGGACCGGCGGCAGGCTCGCGGTGACGAGCCTGCCCTCGATGGCGGGAGAGGCGGCGTTTCCGCCCTCGGCCGGGCGCAGGGCGGCGAGCGCCGCATCGGCGAGGCCGGTCGGCCGGATCGGCGGCAAAGGCGCATTGGCCGGCGTCCCGGCGACGACGAGGCTCTCCGGGGCGGTCATCGCGTCCGGGCGGCGCGGCGGCAGCGAGGCGAGGACGAGCTTCTGCTCGGCGCCCGGGCCGGTCTGGGCGAAGGCGAGCGGGCCGGCGGCGCCGGGAAGCGATGCGACCTGCACCGCGGGCTCGTCAGGCGGTGCGCTCAACCCGCGCGGCCGGGCGAGCGGCAAGGGCGCGTCGATCAGTTGCGGACGATTCTGGGGGGCGGGCTGCGGCGGGGGGGCCGCGGCGGCGATCGCCGCAGGAGTGGGTTCAGGCTGTGCCGGGGCCGCCTGCACCGGGGCCTGCTGCGGCGCGATGCGCTGCGAGCGTTCGCGCGTGAGCGCCTGCGCGGCCGGATTGGGCGCGGCGGCGACGGCGAAGCGGCCGCCATCGGCGGCATTGCTGTCGACATAGCCGGTATTGGCATAGGCCATGACGGCCGGCTGCTGGCGGGTGCCGCGGCGGCCACGCGCGGCGGGCCGGGCATCGGCCTCCTCGTCGTCGCCGCCGAAGAGCGAGGCCCACAGGCTCTTGCCGCCGGAGGACTGGACGGCGCCCTCATCGGCATCGGCCACCGCATAGCCGCCGACCGAGCCGCCGCCCGACAGGATCTCGGCCCTGGCAAGCTCGTAGCCGGCGAGGGGCTGGCCGTCGGCCGGGATATGCACGGTCTTCTGGTCCGGGAAGAGCCGCACGAGCTGGTCGCGCGTCATGCGCGGCCAGGAGCGCACCGAGCCGACATCGAGATGGACGAAGGGGGTGTGGGCGTTCGGATAGAAGCCGACGCCGCCGCGCTGCAGCCGCATGCCGATCTCGCGGATGCGGGCCGTCGGCACGTCGGGCAGATAGAAGTCCATCGCCTTGCCGAGCATGTGCTGGCTGTGCTTGGCGACGGCGCGCGAGCGGCGGCGCAGCATGGCGTTGGTGTTGGGCGAGCGATAGGCGGAGACGACATGGAAGGGCTGCTCGGAACCGAGCTGGCGCTGAACCTCCCAGACGACGTCGAACAGGCGCGGGTCCATCCGGATCGGCTCGTCGCTGCGCCAGTCGCGCAGGGCCCAGTTCAGCTTCTCGAGCGCGGAGGAAACGTAGCGACCATCCTGCTTGAAGGTGACGGTCGTCTCCTCCTTGGTATGCATGTGCAGGATGGTGATGGTGCGCGTGTCACCGTTGGCGACGGCGTTCTGCGTGCCGCGAATGCCAAGCAGGGATGCGGCGACTGCGAGGCAGACCATCGCGACGCGGCGGCGCGCTGGCTTCGAGCCGAAGCGCAACCAACCTGGAATCGTGGCGTCTGTCCTGCCCAATCTGTCTGACCCGTCTCGGTGCCCCCGCCGAAGCGGTATGGTGAACGTGAACGAACAGTTGCGGAGAAGCGTTAACGACCCGTTAGCAAGCCGCCCAGCGCCGCGCCAGGAATTTCTGGGAACGTTTGGCTAAAGACGGATCGTGGCGAAAAGGTGCCCAACCGGCGGCCGGGCCCCAATTCGGCCGGATTCTCCACAATCGGGAGCCTGTTCGAAGTTCTGCGAGCCCTGGTCCCGAGGCGGCCGCGGCGCGGCTGCGCGGGACGAGGCCGAGAGATCCGGCGGGCCGTCAGCCCTGCTGCTCCAGCGCCTGCCGCACGAGACGGTGGAAGCCGTAGACGTCGTCGAAGCGGGTGATATGGCCGTCCGCGCCGATGACGATGGTGTTGTAGACGAGGTGGATCGGCAGCGGCTGCGGCAGGTTGATGCGGCGCTCGCCCTTGCCGATCAGCTTCTTCAGGCGCTCGCTCGTCCATTCCGGCCCGAGCACCTGGTCGGCCAGCGCGAAGGGGTCGTCGACGCGCACGCAGCCATGGCTGAGGGCCCGCCGCTCGCCGGCGAAGAGCCGGCGGTTCGGCGTGTCGTGCAGATAGACCGCATGCTCGTTCGGGAACATGAATTTGATCCAGCCGAGCGCGTTGCGCTCGCCGGGCGGCTGGCGCACCGAGATGCCGCCGCCCTTGGTGCGGGTGACGACATAGCCGCGCTTGGCCGCATAGTCCGGATCGGCCGCCAGCCCCGGCAGGAACTCCTTCTTCAGGATCGAGGGCGGCACGTACCAGGACGGGTTGACGATGACGTGGTCCATCTTGTGCGAGAAGATCGGTGTCGCCGAATCCGGCTTGCCGATGATCGCGCGGGCCTCGTGGATCACCTGTCCGTCGCGGATGACGCGCACGCGCATCTCCGGCACGTTGACCATGATGTGCTTGGCGCCGAGATCCGGCGGCAGCCAGCGCCAGCGCTCCATCTGGGCGACAATGTCCTCCTCGCCCCTTGCCGTCGCGGGCTTGCCGAGTGCGGCGAGGGTGCGCTCGCTGAGGATGCCGTTGGCGGGCAGGCCGGCTTTCTTCTGGAAGTCGGCCAGGGCCAGCGAGGTCGAGCGGTCGAAGACCGAATCGTCGCTGGAGCCGAGGCCGAGGCGGGCGCGCACCAGCGGCACGCGCTCGTCGCGCATGCCGAGCTTGAGCGGCGGCCCGGCCGGGATGCGCACTAGCGGCGTGTCGTCGAGATGCTCGCGCAGTTCGGCGAGCTTGGCCTTGAGGCGGCGATATTGCTCGTGCGGCGGGTTGTAGGCGGCGAGCACCGCGCCGGCATCGGGAGCGCCGGCGAGCTCGGAGAGCACCTCCGTCGCCGAGGGCAGGTAGAGCGTCGGCGTGATCAGCTTGGAGAGGCGGCGCGGATCGAGGCGGCCGCCGCGCGCGTCGCGGGCATAGAGCACGGCGAGCGCCGAGAGCCGCACATCGGCCTCGGCGAGCTTGGCCTTGTCGCTCAGCTCGAAGACCGGAAGGGCGTAGTCGGTCGGGCGCAGGCCGTCATCGGCGGCGTGCTCGAGCTGGGCGACGATGCGCTTGCCGGCGGCGGTCCAGCCCTTGGCGTCGATCCAGAACGGCTTGTTCTCGTTCGCCTGATAGGCGGCGAGGATCTCGCCGCGCTCGCGCTCGCCGAGGCGGCGGACCGCGACGCCGTCATTGGCGCGCGCCGCGATATCGGCGGCGAAGGCGAGGCCCGGCGGCACGTCGACCACCACCTTCGGCATCTCGGGCGGCGGAACCAGTGACGGGATGGCTTCGAGCGGCCCGGCGGCCGGGGCGGCTGCGGGCGGCGCCACCGTCACCGAGGCCGTCACGGGCTTGTCCGGAGCCGGCAGGGCCGGGGCGGCCTGGACGGGCGCGGTCTCGGCGGGAGCAGGGGCGGGCGCCGGCTCGGAGGATTTCGAGGCCGGCACGAGCGCCGGGTCCAGCGCCGGCACCTCGACTTGCGGAATGTCGAGCGTGACCGGCTCGGTTTCCGTCTCGACGGGGGCCGTGGCATCGACCGAGGCGGCACCGCGCAAGGTTGCGCCGCTCTTCACGGTTCCGGTGACGATGTCGCTGTCGGAGGGGCGGTCCGTCGCCGTCTGGCCGGCAGGGGCCGGCTTCTCGGTGTCAAGCAGCTTGAGCTGGGGCGTCTCGGGCAGGGGCACGCCGGTCGCCGGATCGGTGGCGAGGGGGGCTTGGGCGAGGGGGGCTTGGGCCGGAGGCGTTTGGGCAAGCACCGGAGCGCAGCTCAGCATGATGGCCAGGGCGGATGCCGAGGTCAGATTCGCCCAGTGGCGACGAGGCATAGTCGCTATCCCGATGAATGCCGGATCACGCCCATTCCTGCGTGACTCGGTTTGCTTCCACAAGATGCGGCGGCGCAACAGGCCGCCACTTTGATTCGTCGCGGCTCAGGCCGCGTCGGTTTCCTCAGGATGGCCGTCGCTCTCGATCAGCCCGTAATCCTTGAGCTTTCGGTAGAGCGTCGAGCGGCCGATGCCGAGCTTGCGCGAGACCTCGGACATGTGCCCGCGGTAATGCGCCAGCGCGAAAGTGATGATGTCGCGCTCGAGATCGTCGAGCTTGCGCATGTCGGAGCCGGAGACGAGCTCGAGCGAGTTCGGGTCGCGCACCGGCATGTGGATGATGCGGGGAGCGGCTTCGGCCTGCGCATCGGCCGGGCCGAGCTGGGCCGGCGCCGGCGGGATGCGGACGTCGTAACCATCCATCTGCGCCGCGATCTGCGGGAACTCGGCGACGCCGAGCTCGCCGCCATCGGCCAGGACGACGGCGCGGAACATGGCGTTCTCGAGCTGGCGGACATTGCCCGCCCAATCATAGCTCGCGATCAGGGTCATCGCCTCGCTGGAGATGCCGCTGAGCTTCTTGCCCTCCTCGGCGGCGAAGCGGGCGAGGAAGCCGCGGGCAAGGTCGGGAATGTCCTCGCGGCGCTGGCGCAGCGGCGGCAGCGTGATCGGGAAGACGTTGAGGCGGTAGTAGAGATCCTCGCGGAACTCGCCGCGCTTCACCTGATCGAGCAGGCTCTTGTTGGTGGCGGAGATGACGCGGATGTCGACCCTGACCGACTTCTTGCCGCCGACGGGGTCGACCTCGCTCTCCTGGATGGCGCGCAGCAGCTTGACCTGGGCGTCGAGCGGCAATTCGCCGACCTCGTCGAGGAACAGCGTGCCGCCATTGGCCTCGACGAATTTGCCGAGATGGCGCTCGGTGGCACCGGTGAAGGCGCCCTTCTCATGGCCGAAGAGGATGGATTCGACGAGATTGTGCGGGATCGCCCCGCAATTGACCGTGACGAAGGGCTTGCCCTTGCGGTCGCTGGAGCCCTGGATGGCGCGGGCCAGCACCTCTTTGCCGACGCCGGATTCGCCCTCGATCAGGATCGGGATGTTCGATTTCGCCGCCCGCTCGGCCAGGCGCACGACGCGGGCCATGTCGGGGCTCTTGGTCGCAAGGTCGCGGAAGCCCAGCGTGTTGGAGGCGCGGCGCTTGATATGGCGCAATTCATGTTCGAGGGCGCCGAGCTTCAGCGCGTTCTTGAGCGAAACCTGGAGGCGCTCGGCGCCGACGGGCTTGACCACGAAATCGACGGCGCCGGCGCGCATGGCCGTGACCACGGTCTCGATCGATCCGTTCGCTGTCTGCACGATGACGGGCTTGTCGATCTCGCGCTCGCGCAGCGTGGCGAGCACGCCCATGCCGTCGAGGCCGGGCATGTTGAGGTCGAGCACGATCGCGTCGATCGCGTCGCCATCCGGGCCGGCGATCAGCGCGACGGCCGCCTCGCCATTCTCCGCAACCAGGACGCCGTAGCCGAAACGCTTGAGCATCGCGTCGAGCAGGCGGCGCTGGACGGGATCGTCGTCGACGACGAGAACGGTGGCGGTCATGACACCTCGAAAGACGGCGCAACAGGACGGAAAGGCTCGGCTTCGAAAGGAATCGCCTGTTCCGTTCTGGGGCATCGTCGGCCAGAAGAGTTAAGCGGAGTTTAAGCGCGCCGGCCGGGCCCGTCATCAGCGCTGCGGCAGAACGCCCGAGATTGATCCCCGGCCCCATGCTGGCCTAAGTGGGGCACACCCGATGCCGCGAGACGGAGAGAGCATGTTCTTCCAGACGATGCGAGGCGAGACGGTTCACGGCCAGGCGGCGGCGCATGGCGGCGGCGTCGCCCCCGACAAAGCGCTCGGCGACCTGCCGGAATGGAACCTGGACGATCTCTATCCCGGGATCGATTCCGCCGCCTTCCGAGCCGATCTCGACCGCGCCTTCACGCAGGCGCAGGCGCTGGCGGCGGGCTATCGCGGCAAGCTCGCGGAGCTGGCGGGGCAGCCCGATGGCAGCGCCCTGCTGGCCGAGGCGGTCAAGGCCTATGAAAGCCTGAGCGACCTGCTCGGGCGGATCGGCGCCTATGCGGGCCTGGTCTATTCCGGCGACACCACCGATCCGCAGCGCGCCAAATTCTATGGCGACACGCAGGACAGGCTGAACGCCGCCATCACCGAATTGCTGTTCTTCGAGCTTGAGCTCAACCGGATCGAGCCGGACTTGCTGGCCAAGGTCGCCGGCGAGGCGCCGCTCTCGCATTGGAAGCCCTGGCTCGACGATCTCTCCAAGGACAAGCCGCACCAGCTCGACGACCGGCTGGAGGCGTTGTTCCACGAGAAGTCGATGACGGGCGCGGCCGCCTGGAACCGCCTCTTCGACGAGACCATTGCCTCGCTGCGTTTCGACGTCGATGGCGAGGAGCTGACGCTGGAGCTCACGCTCAACAAATTGCAGGACGCCGATGGCGAGGCGCGCCGCAAGGCGGCGGAGGCGCTGAGCAAGGTCTTCCGCAAGGAGCTGCGCACCTTCGCGCTGATCACCAACACGCTGGCCAAGGACAAGGAAATCTCCGACCGCTGGCGCAAATTCGAGGATGTCGCGGATTCCCGCCATCTGGCGAACAGGGTCGAGCGCGAGGTCGTGGACGCTCTCGTTTCAGCGGTGCGCGAGGCCTATCCGCGGCTGTCGCACCGCTATTATCGCCTGAAGGCCAAATGGTTCGGCCGCGACGCGCTCGATTTCTGGGACCGCAACGCGCCGCTTCCGGAAATCGAGCAGCGCAGCATCCCCTGGACCGAGGCGCGCGACACCGTGCTTTCGGCCTATGGCGCCTTCTCGCCGAAGATGGCGGATATCGCCCGGCGCTTCTTCGACGAGCGCTGGATCGACGCGCCGCCGCGTCCCGGCAAGGCACCCGGCGCCTTCGCGCATCCCACCGTGCCGTCGGCGCACCCCTATGTGCTGCTGAACTACCAGGGCAAGCCGCGCGACGTGATGACGCTGGCGCATGAGTTGGGCCATGGCGTGCATCAGGTGCTGGCGGCACCCAACGGCGCCCTGATGGCGCCGACGCCATTGACGCTGGCGGAGACCGCGAGCGTCTTCGGCGAGATGCTGACCTTCCGGCGCCTGCTCGACACGACCAGCGACCCGAAGCAGCGCAAGGCGATGCTGGCGGCGAAGGTCGAGGACATGATCAACACGGTCGTGCGCCAGATCGCCTTCTACACCTTCGAGCGCAGGGTCCATGAGGCGCGTCGGCAGGGCGAGCTCACGGCCGAGGCGCTGTGCGATCTCTGGATGGGCGTGCAGGCGGAAAGCCTCGGGCCGGCGATCCGGCTGTCGAGCGGCTACGAGCCGTTCTGGTGCTACGTCCCGCACTTCATCCATTCGCCCTTCTACGTCTACGCCTATGCCTTCGGCGATTGCCTGGTGAACTCGCTCTACGGCGTCTACCAGAGCGCGGCAGAGGGCTTCCAGGACCGCTATTTCGCCCTGCTCGCGGCCGGCGGCAGCAAGCCCTATGGCGAATTGCTCAAGCCTTTCGGGCTCGATGCGAAGGATCCGGGCTTCTGGCAGATCGGGCTCAAGATGATCGAGGGGATGATCATCGAGCTGGAGGGGATGGAGTGAGGCTTGCCGTCATGGTCGGGCTTGCCCCGACCATCTCGGAAACCAGTGCCTTCTCGTCCTGAGATTCTCGGGTCTGCGCTTCGCTGCGCCCGAGAATGACGCCGCGGCGACTAGAACTGCACCCTCAAGCCCACCTGCGAGACATTCGCGGTGTAGTCCGATCCCACCGCCGTTGAGTTCAGCCGCTCATGGGTGAAGCTCGCGCGGATCGCGAAGGTGCGGGTCAGCTTGTATTCGATCCGTGCGCCAACATTCAGGTAGTCCTCGCGCAGGCCCTGGCCCTCATACTCCGTGCGGCTGAAATTGGTGAAGCCGGTGAGCGTGAGGTTGCGGCGCAGCGCGTGGGCGATCTCCAGCGTCGCGCGCCGCATCGTCGTGCCCGACGAGCCGGCGATGGTGGTGTCGCCGAGCTGGGCGGTGCCGCGCAGCGTCACCGTGGTCAGCGGGGTCGGCGACCAGAGGATCGAGGCGTCGCCGACGAAGCCGCGCAGGTCCTTCAGCCTGTTATCCTCGTAGCGCCGGTTCTGGTAGCCGCCCGAAACCTCGCCCTTGAGCTGCTGGCTGAACTCGAAGGTCGAGCCGATGCTGCCGGTGATGCCGTCGGAGGAGCGCATATAGCCGCTCGAATCGGTCTTCTCGTCGAAATCGCGCCGGTCGATCTCGGCCTGGACATAGGGCTTGAAGCCGGGCGTGACCTCATAGGCCGCGCGCAGGCGCAGGCCGTAATCGGTCATGTTGCGGTCCTTCTGGGAGAGGATTGCACCGCTCGTCAGCCTGGCATCCTCGAAGTCGCTGCGGTCGGCCGAGCCGCGCAAGGTGAGCTGCAGGCGGTTGAAGTCCTGCGTCACGCCGGCCGAGCCGCCATATTGCCAGACCTGCGGGCGGCCCTGGACATTGGCGTTCAGGTCCGGCGAGCCGGGACGCTGGGTGTCGAGCTTGAGGCGCGATTCGAGCAGGATGTGGGTGTCGCGCGTGGCGTCGAGCCTGAGGTCGAGATTGCCCTCGGCATCGGGGCGCGAGGCGTTCCGATCACTGAAGTAATCCATGTAGCCGGCGCGCAGCTTGCCCTTGAGCTCATGCACGTTCCAGTCGGACTGCACCTCCACTTCCGCGTCGTAGCGCTGGAAGACCGAGCCCTTGGTGCCGGGCGTGGCGCTGCGCTGCGGGTTGGTGTCGTAGCCGGTCGAGCCGGTGATCGCCGGCTTCAGCGTGACCGCGCCCAGCCGCAGGCCGAGCGGCGCCCAGGGATCGTCCTCGGCGCTCGCGCGGCGCCGGCGCGGGGGAGGCGGCAAGGCCGCTTCCGGCGCGGGCAAGACCGCGACAGGCGGTTGCGGCGGGCGGAACTGGCGCTGCGTGGTGCCGCGCAGGGCCGGCGGCTGCAGCGGCCGGCTGGCACGCGGCGGCTGGCGCCCGGAGATGGCGGAAGGCTGGCCCTGGACGAGGGAGGCCGGATCGCGGATCGCCTGCGGATCGGGGGTGGCGGGCGTGAGCGGCTGTTCCGGCGGCGCGGGAGGCTGCGCGACATAAGCCGGCGTTCCCGTCCTGAGCCCGGCGCGCGGCGCCTGCTGCGCGCCCGCCGGCAGGCAGCCGAGCGCCAGGGCCGCCAGCGCGGAGCCGGACAGAAGCAGGATCTTGGCGCGGCCTGACACGGGCTTCGCGGGGCTCCAGGGCAGCAACAGGTGACAGCAATGGCTGGCGCGCCCGGCAGAGGGCGCATGGTTAACGCAGTTAGAACGAACAGGGTTAAGGAGCCGTCAACGCGCCGGCCGCGATCGCCGCGGCGGTGGAAATCCCGCATCGCCCCGTGCTAGAGCGCGCCATGACCGAAAACATCCGCGCCTCGGCGCTCCGCACCATCGCCACGGAACGGGCCGGGCTCGACACGCTCCATGCCGCCCTCGCCGACGGGCTCGGGCAGCCCTTCACCGAGGCCGTCGCGATGATCCTGGCTGCGAGCGGCCGCGTGATCGTCTCCGGCATGGGCAAGTCCGGCCATGTCGGGCGCAAGCTCGCCGCGACCCTGGCCTCGACCGGCACGCCCGCCCATTTCGTCCACCCGGCCGAGGCGAGCCATGGCGATCTCGGCATGGTCAGGCCGGAGGATGTGGTGATCGCGCTGTCCTGGTCGGGCGAGACGGCGGAGCTTGCCGCGCTCGTCGGCTATACCCGCCGCTTCCGCGTCGGGCTGATCGCCTTCACCGCGAATCCCGAGAGCACGCTCGGCAAGGAGGCGGATGTCGCGCTGATCCTGCCCAAGGCGACCGAGGCCTGCCCCAACGGGCTCGCGCCGACCACCTCGACCACCATGCAGATCGCACTCGGCGATGCGCTGGCGGTGGCGCTGCTGGAGGCGCGCGGCTTCTCGCGGCAGGATTTCTTCGTCTACCACCCCGGCGGCAAGCTCGGCGCGCAGCTCAAGACGGTCGAGAGCATCATGCATCGCGGCGCGGAACTGCCGCTGATCGGGCTGGATACGGCGCTGCCCGATGTGATCGCCATGATCTCGGAGAAGAGTTTCGGCTGCGCGGTCGTGATGGATCTCGACGGCAGGCTCGCCGGGGTCGTCACCGATGGCGACCTGCGCCGCAAGGCGACGATGGCAGGCGGTGCCGCGCTCAGGGCTCGCGATCTCATGACGGTCAACCCGCGCCGCGTCGGGCCTGAGACGCTCGCCGTCGAGGCGCTGGAACTGGTCAATCGTCTCAGGATCACCGCGCTGATCGTGGCGGATTCGGAGGAGCGTCCGGTCGGGCTCGTCCATGTCCACGACTTGCTGGCGATGGGCGTCGCGTAGTCCCGGCCCGTCATGCTCGGGCTTGACGAGCATCTCGCGACATGGATGCTTCGGCTCCTCCTCGGCCTGATATTCGCGGATCTACGTGTCGCTGCGCCCTGCGCCCGAGAATGACGCCGGGTTCATGATGGTTCGGCCTTGCCGTCGGCGCCTTCCCGCCTATCTAAAGCTCCAGAAACTACAGCTTTGGAGGTTGCGATGGTTGCGACGGCACGGCTCGAACGCGTGATGCCGATCGGCGCGCTGGCAGAGCGCACCGGCGTCAAGGTCGAGACCATCCGCTATTACGAGCAGGTCGGGCTTTTGCCGCCGCCGGAGCGTTCCGAGGGCAACCAGCGCCGTTATGGCCGGCGTCATGCCGAGCGGCTCGCCTTCATCAAGCATGCGCGCGATCTCGGCTTCGCGGTGGACAATATCCGCACGCTGCTCAGGCTTTCCGACACGCCCGGCATGGCCTGCGACGAGGCGCATGCGATCTCCGCCGGTCATCTCGAAGAGGTGCGCGACAAGATCGCCAGGCTGCGCTCGCTGGAAAAGGAGCTGGAGCGGATCGCCACCACCTGCTCGGGCGGCGTCGCCGCCTGCGATTGCGCCATCATCGAGGCGCTGGCCGATCACGGCCAATGCGATCACGCCCGCCATTGAGGCGGTCTGGCGATGTGAAGCTTCAGCCGGCCGGAACAGCGGCCGTCATCCCGGATCGGCGCGGCTTTGCCGCTTGTCCGGGATGACCTTGCGTTTTCATCGGGCGGGGCTCGATGTCGATTGCCTCTCGTTTCCGCGCCGGAAAGTCTTAAATAGGAACTGCGCCGGACGGCCTCGCCGTCCAGTTTTCGGGTTGGCAAGAGGGCGGGCGATGCCGGTATTGCGTTTGTCGGCGGGCTTCCGGCCCGGCGAGGGGAACAAACCCCGATTCTCCGGGAGTCAGCGATTCGGGCTTGCTTCGTTCCGGAGTCGTTCTTGCCGGAGTTCTTCCTGCCAGAGTCGTTCCGACAAGACCCGTCCCTGATTTCAGTTCACGCACCCGCCCGGACGGCTGAGGCTCGCGTCGAGCCGGTGTCGCCCGGATGGACGAGATGATCGGCCCTTCGCCTTGCAGCTCTTTCGTTCGTTGCCTCCCGCCGCCCGCGCCAACAGCGTCACCGCGGTGCTCGGACCCACCAATACCGGCAAGACCCATCTCGCCATCGAGCGCATGGTCGCCCATCCCACCGGGATGATCGGCCTGCCGCTGCGCCTGCTGGCGCGCGAGGTCTATCAACGGGTCGTCGACAAGGTCGGGCCGGAGGCCGTCGCCCTCGTCACCGGCGAGGAGAAGATCAAGCCGGAGCGGCCGCGCTTCTGGGTCTGCACCGTCGAGGCGATGCCGCGCGATCTCGCCGTCGATTTCGTCGCGATCGACGAGATCCAGCTCGCCGCCGATCTCGACCGCGGCCATGTCTTCACCGACAGGCTCCTGAACCGGCGCGGCCGGGCCGAGACGATGCTGATCGGTGCCGGGACGATGCGTCCGCTGATCGAGCAGCTCATGCCGGGTGTCAATGTCGTCACGCGCCCACGCCTGTCGCAGCTCACCTTCGCCGGCGACCGCAAGATCACCCGTCTGCCGCCGCGCTCGGCGATCGTCGCCTTTTCGGTGGAGGAGGTCTACGCCATCGCCGAATTGATCCGCCGGCAGAAGGGCGGGGCGGCGGTCGTGCTGGGGGCGTTGTCACCGCGCACGCGCAATGCCCAGGTCGAGATCTACCAGTCCGGCGATGTCGACTATCTCGTCGCCACCGACGCGATCGGCATGGGGCTCAATCTCGACGTCAACCACATCGCCTTCGCGGCGGACAAGAAATTCGACGGCCATCATTTCCGCAAGCTCAACCCGGCCGAGTTCGGCCAGATCGCCGGCCGGGCCGGGCGGCATCTGCGCGACGGCACCTTCGGCACCAGCGGGCGCTGCCCGCCCTTCGACGCGGAGCTGGTGGATGCGATCGAGAATCACCGCTTCGAGCCGATCCGCCAGATGCAGTGGCGCAATTCCGATCTCGACCTGCGCTCGGTCGGCGGCCTCCTGGACACGCTGAACATCCAGCCCTCCGAACAGGGGCTGACGCGGGCGCTGATCGCCGAGGACATGACGACGCTGGAAATCCTGGCCAGGGACCCCGACATCGCGCCGCTGGCGCATGGCCGGGCTGCGGTGGAGCGGCTCTGGGAGGTCTGCGGCCTGCCCGATTACCGCAAGATCTCGCCGATGCAGCATGCCGATCTGGCGACGACGCTTTATCTCAGGCTGATGCGCCATGGCCGGCTCGATGCCGACTGGTATGCGGCGCAACTCGGCTCGCTCGACCGCACCGATGGCGAGATCGACACGCTCTCCGCCCGCATCGCGCAGGTCCGGACCTGGACCTATGTCGCCAACCGGCCCGACTGGTTACCTGATCCTGAGCATTGGCAGGGCATGGCGCGTCTTGTAGAGGACAAGCTGTCGGATGCTCTGCATGAGCGTCTGGCCCACCGATTTGTCGATCGGCGCACCAGTGTCCTGATGCGCCGCTTGCGGGAGAATGCGATGTTGGAGGCTGAGGTCACTGCGACGGGCGACGTGCTCGTCGAGGGCCAGCATGTGGGAATGCTGCAGGGCTTCCGCTTCACGGCGGACCCGAAGGCGGGCGGGTCGGAGGTCAAGGCTCTGAACCTCGCGGCCATGAAGGCGCTCGGTTCCGAGATCGAGGCCCGGGCCGCGCGCGTCGTGCTGGCGGGCGACGACGCCTTCCTGCTCTCGCATGACGGGCTCGTGCGCTGGACCGGCGAGCCTGTGGCGCGCCTCGTCGCCGGCGAGAAGGTGCTGGAGCCGCGGCTTCGCCTGCTGGTCGAGGAGCATCTCAACGGTGCGGCGCGCGAGCAGGTCGAGGCGCGCCTCACGCTCTGGCTGAAGAATCACGTCACCCGCCTGCTCGGCGCGATCCAGATCCTGGAGGCGGCCGAGAACGTCGCTGGCATCGCTCGCGGCATCGCCTATCAGACAGCCGAGGCGCTCGGCGTGCTCGAGCGTTCGAAGGTCGGCGAGGAGATGAAGGCGCTCGATCAGGAGGGCCGGGCGGCGTTGCGCCAGCTCGGCATCCGCTTCGGGGCTTTCCACATCTACATGCCCGCCCTGCTGAAGCCGGCGCCGCGCGCGCTCGCCGCCCAGCTCTGGGCGCTGAAGCATGGCGGACCGGAGACGGCGGGGCTCGACGACATCGCCCATCTCGCGGCGTCCGGCCGCACCTCCTTCCCGGTCGACAAGGCCGTGCCGAAGGGGCTCTACCGGGCGGCGGGCTATCGCGTCTGCGGCGAGCGGGCGGTGCGCGTCGACATTCTGGAACGCCTCGCGGACCTGATCCGCCCGGCGATCGCCTATCGTCCCGGCGCCACGCAGGGCACGCCGCCGGCCGGCAGCGCCGATCAGGACGGCTTCGTCGTCACCGGCGCGATGACCTCGCTCGTCGGCTGCGCCGGCGAGGATTTTGCCTCGATTCTGCGCTCGCTCGGCTATGTCTCGGTGAAGCGTCCGGGCCCGGCGATCACCGTGCCGCTGGCGCCGCCGCCGGCCGCCACCGAGCCGGCCAAGCCGGTCGAGGCGAAGGCGAGCGACGAGACGGCCGATGACGCTGCCGGCGAGACGCCGGTCGGGGCCGCTGCCGACGAGGCCGTGCCAGCCGATGGCGCGGTGTCGACGGACGCTTCCGAGGAAGCCGCTGCCGTCGTCGAACCGGCCGAGGCCCTGAACGAGGGCGCGCTGGCGGAGGGCGAGACGCCTGTCACCGAAGCGCCTGCCGTCGAGACGGCGGATACGCCGATCCTCACCGAAACCGAGCTCGACGCGGTGCGCGAGCCTGTGCCGGCCGATGCGCTCTCGGCCTTGCCGGCTGCGCCGTCGGCTGAGGTTGCGGATGCAGCCGCGGAGGCCGAAATCGCTGCCGAAGCTGCGCCGGCCGAGCCCGAGCTCATCGAGATCTGGCGGCCGCATCGCCACCAGGGTGGGCGCCGGCCCGAGCATGCTCAGCGCGGCCGGCAGGACGGCCCGCGCCGCGAGGGCGAGCGCCGTGGCGGTGACCGTCCGCAGCGCGAGGGGCGCCCCGGCGGCCCGCGTCGCGACGGGCGGCCCGAAAATCGTCCGGCTGCCGCGGCAGCGGGCGAGGGTGCCGCTCAGCGCCAGGAACGTCCGAACCAGGACCAGCGCCCCCGCCGTGACGAGCGTCCGCGCTCCGATGAGCGTCCGCGCCGCGAGGATCAGCCGCGGCAAGGGCGCCCCGAGGGCGGTCGCGGCCCGCGCCCCGACTTCAAGCGCGACGGTCGCCCCGGCGGCCCGCGCCGCGAGGAGCGTGGGGGAGAGCGCTTCCAGCAGCCGCAGCGCCCGCGCCCGGCCAATCGCGAGCCCGATCCCGATTCGCCCTTCGCCAAGCTGGCCGCGCTCAAGGCGCAGCTCGAAGGCAGCAAGACCTAGGACCCGGGGAGGCGTAGCCGTTGCGGGAGCATCGTCAACGCCTCGACAAATGGCTCTGCTTCGCGCGCTTCGCGCGAACGCGGCCGGCGGCCGTGCGTCTGGTGGAAGACGGCCATGTCCGGATTGCGGGGCGGCGAGCCGAGAACCCCGCACAGGGGCTCAAGCTGGGGGACGTGCTGACGCTCGCCTTGCCGCACGCCACCGTCGTCGTGCGGATACTGGCCTTCGCCGAGCGCCGGGGCCCGTTCGAGACGGCGAGGCTCCTCTATGAGCGCCTCGACGAAGGCGGCGACGATCCCTCTCTTGCGGAGGGCGAGGGAGGCGACTAAATCCGGCCGCTATCGCCCGCAAGATCGATATGCGGCCATGCGGCGAACGAATTTCTCCCAGTGGATGCCGGAAGGGCAAAGTCTTCTGCCGAGCCCGGCGAAAACAATCTTGAAACCTGCGCCTGTCGGGGGTTTATGAGGTCGTTTAGAAGTGTTGGAAGGGCCGGCCCATGACCTATGTGGTCACCGAGAACTGCATCAAGTGCAAGTACATGGATTGCGTCGAGGTTTGCCCGGTCGACTGCTTCTATGAAGGCGAGAACATGCTCGTCATCCACCCCGACGAATGCATCGATTGCGGCGTCTGCGAACCGGAATGCCCGGCCGAGGCGATCAAGCCCGACACCGAGCCCGGCCTCGAAAGCTGGCTGCAGCTCAACACCAAATATGCCGCGAGCTGGCCGAACATCACGCAGAAGAAGGACGCCCCGGCCGATGCGAAGGCGTTCGACGGGGTCGCCGGCAAGCTCGAGATGTTCTCGCCCGAGCCGGGCGAAGGCGACTGATTTTCGCCGCTTCGGACGGTCCGTTCTGCGTTAACCATGACCGTGCCGCGCGCATGGCGGCGGATGGCTGCCCGCGTTTACCTTTGATTCGGCGTGTTTTTTGTGCTACACACAAACTCAGTCGAATTCGTTCCGCATGCCCCCTGCGAGGTTTTCACAAACGGGGCGTTCCCAAAGATCGCGTGCAACATGAAGGGCCGGCGGCTTTTCGCCGGAACAATCCGTTGTTCGCTTCTATGGGCGAGATGAACCAATCGACTGAGGGAGCGTGAAGCGCCGCATCACCGCGTCGCGTCAGGCGGAATGTCCCCGGCCATCCGGACGGGGACGGATCATCGCGCGCCCGCCACGGCGGGCCGGTCAGGAGTCGTAACGGCATGTCTACGGTGAAGAAAGCTGCTGTGCGCCAGGGTTTCAAGACGGGCGAATACGTCGTCTATCCGTCCCATGGCGTCGGACAGATCACGGCGATCGAAGAGCAGGAAGTCGCCGGCTTCAAGCTCGAGCTGTTCGTGGTCAGCTTTGCCAAGGACAAGATGACCCTTCGCGTTCCCACCGCCAAAGCCATCAGCGTCGGGCTGCGCAAGCTCGCCGATGCCGAAGCCGTCGCCAAGGCGCTGACCACGCTCACCGGCCGCGCCCGCGTCAAGCGCACCATGTGGTCGCGCCGCGCGCAGGAATACGAGGCGAAGATCAATTCGGGCGATCTCGTCGCCATCGCCGAGGTGGTGCGCGATCTCTATCGCTCGGAGGCCCAGCCCGAGCAGTCCTATTCCGAGCGCCAGCTCTATGAAGCCGCCCTCGACCGCATGGTTCGCGAGATCGCGGTCGTCGACGACGTCACCGAGATCGAGGCGCTCAAGAAGATCGAGGGCCAGCTCGCCAAGTCGCCGCGCCGGGTCGGCAAGGGCGAGGCCGTCGAGGCGGATGCTGAGCTCGAAGGCGACAACGACGATCTGCAGGAAGAAGCGGCCTGAGCCGTTCCTATCGGATCCCAGAATGCGAACCCGGCGGGCGACCGCCGGGTTTTTGTTTGCCGAGCCTTGCTTCGTCGCACTCGCAATGACGGGTGAAGGCGCCCGCTACTCGCCGATGACCTTGTAGCGCTGGCCGGGCGTGAGCGCGGCGGCGCGGTCGAACCCGTTCAGGAGCTGGAAGAGCTCGGCCGGCCGATCCTGCTCCGGCATGCGCTCCGCCATGCTCGCCACCGTGTCGCCCGGCGCCGCGTTGACGATACGGATGCGCAGCGGCCGGGCGGTCTGCGCCTCGGCCGGCGTCAGGGTCCGGAAGCTCTCGACGATGCTGCGCATCGGGCGTTCCGGATCGGCGGCGCCGCGCGCTGCCAGGATGAAGCGGTAGACGCGGTCGCCGAACTGCACGGCCGCCAGACGGAACGTCCAATCCGTGCCCTTGCCATGGGCGATGACGGCGGGCTGCCCGCCCATCTCGATCTTCTCGATGCCGGTCGTCTCGACACCCTCGATCCAACCGGCCGCGACATAGGATTCGAGCGTCTGGTCGGGCTTGAGCGTCACGGAGTCGAAGCGCAGGGCCTGCGCGCCATTGGCGCTGACGCCGATGACCATGTCCTGCGCCGCTTCGAGGCTGAAGCCGTCCGGCGCCGAGAAGGAGATGCGCAGCGAGCTGTTCACATAGCGCCGGCCGCGCACCACGCCGTCGCGCGGATCGTCGCCATAGGCGAGGCCGTCGATGGCGGTCAGCCAGCGGCCGGCATCGTGCTCGCCCAGGCCCGGCGCGGCGATCTGGCGCGCAGCGGCGGTGACGGCGGCGATGCGCTCCGGCGTCTGCGGATGGGTCGCGAGCATGTCGAGGCGCTTGTCCTCCGCGCTCTGCTGCTGCTGTCCGCTGTTGCGGAAGGCGGTGTTGCGGCCGAGCGTGTTGAGGAAGCGGCTCGCGCCGTAAGGGTCGTATCCGGCGCGGGCGAGGCTGGTCACGCTGATCTTGTCGGCCTCGAATTCCTGTTGGCGCGAGAAGCGGGCGAGGGAGAGCTTCGAGCCCGCCTGGACCGCGGCGCTCTGGTTCGGATCCTTCAGCACCTGCGAGACGACCTGGTTGACCAGGGCCGATTCCGCCTCCTTCTCGGCGCGCTGGACCGCATGCTGGGCGGTAACGTGCCCGATCTCATGGGCGAGGACCGAGGCAATCTCCGAGGTGTCGTTGGCGAGCGCCAGCAGGCCGCGCGTGACGTAGAGCCGGCCGTTGGGCAGAGCGAAGGCGTTGACCGCCGGTGAGTTCAGGATGGTGATCTCATAGGCGCCGATCTGGCCGTCGCTGGTCTTGGCGAGGCGCTGGACGATGTCGTCGAGCGCGGCCTTGGTGCGCGGCGCGCGATATTCCCCGCCGAAGGCCGCGAGCAGGCGCTGATGCTCCTGGTCGGAGGCGCGCTGGACGGGGCTGATGCGCGGCGCGATCTCGCCGTCGCCCGACATGCTGGCCGGCAGCACGGAGGTCTGGTCGCCGAAGCACCCGGCGAGCAGCAGCGCCAGGGCAAGGGCGCCGAGCCGCTTGCCCCGTCCTGCGAACCGTGTTGGCCAGACTTTCCGCATCCCTCAGTCGATCAGTTCCAGCGCGGCGCGCGAGGTGACTTCGAGCAGAAGGCCACCGCGGCCCGCGAGCACGCCATAGGCTCGCAGGCGTTTACCGCCGAGTGCGGCCGGGGTCCAGCCCGCCTCCTTCAGTTCCCGCCAGAGCTTGCGTGACAGAACGATCGAGGCCGCCTCCCCGGGCCGGCGCGAAAAGTTCAGATAGGTCCGCTGCGAGCGCTCGCCCACGGACGCGATCCGGCCTTCCAGCATGACGTAGCGACCCTCCTGCCCCTTGACGGCGGCGAGATCATGACCGTCGATCGCCAGCGGCGTCAAACCTTGGGCCGCCGGCGGCAAAACTTGCGAGGCAGAGGTTACCTTTGTCTGAATCGCGGTGGGGCCGGGCGCGCAACGCGCTACCTGCGCTTCTGCCAAGGGCAGGGCGGCGCCGCTCTTCTGGAGCAGTTGCGCGATCTCTTCGCGCCCGGCACCGGGCGCGGCCTCGACGAAGAGGCGGGCCGGCCAGCGACCCCAGCGATCCTTCTCGCCGGTGATCGCAAGCAGGATGTCGCGGCCGAGAAAGGGCGCGAGCCCGGATCGGAAACGGGCATCCTCCGCTGCATCCTGGCGAGGCGCCAGGCCGACCAGTCGCAAGGCGCGGCCATCGGCCAGGAGCGGATCGCCGGCGGCGTCGAAGCCCGAGAGGCGTGCCGGCACTGTCTCGACCGCCTCGACGCCGCAGGGCGTGGCCGCGCGGGCGGCAAGCGGCAGGGCGCCGAGGAGCCACAGGCCGAGAAGAAGGGGCTTCACCGTCATCGTGGTTATGCTACAGGGAGTTTCGTGCGTCCCGGTAGCTCAGCAGGATAGAGCAACGGTTTCCTAAACCGTAGGTCAGGGGTTCGAATCCCTTCCGGGACGCCATTTTGCTTTCCGTCCCCACCTGAAAATTGGCTCGGCCCTGGCATCGGGCCGGACGGCGGAATCCGTCTTTCCGGAACAATCCGATGCGATACCAGGCAGATCGATCGCCGTTATCGCGCCCGTGAGGACGCGCGGCGATCTAGGCGTCAGGTTTCCGGCAAGCTATGCAGGGGGCATGGATACCGTCGCGCCGCAAGAGCTGTTCTCCCATGTCCGCATCGTCATGGGCATGGTGATCGGCCTCGGCATCACCCGCATGCTCCTGGGCATTGCCGGCTTCATCCAGCATCCCGGCCGCAATCGCGTCTCGCTGCTGCACATGCTCTGGGTCGGCTCGATCCTGCTCGAGCTGGCACTGTTCTGGTGGTGGGAGTTCGCGCTGTCGCGGATCCCGAGCTGGAGCTTCGGCGTCTTCCTGTTCCTGATCGGCTATGCCGTCGTGCTGTATCTGCTCGCGGCCCTGCTCTTCCCGGATTCGATTGCGGAATATGCCGGCTACGAGGATTTCTTCATCAAGCGGCGGCGCTGGTTCTTCGGGCTGCTCGCCGTCGCCTTCCTGCTCGACGTCGTCGACACGCTGATCAAGGGGCTCGACCATTGGAGCCAGCTCAGCGGCGATTATCTGCTGCAGGTGCCGATCGGGCTGGCCTTCTGCGTCGTCGGCAGCATCTGGGCGGATCGCCGCCTGCAGATCGCGATCGCCATCACCCACCTCGTCTATCAGTTCTACTGGATCATCCGCCTCCTCTCCGCCATGCACGGATAGGATTCAGCTTCCGGTCTCGGTCAGCGCCATCTGCCAGAAATCGGCCTCCAGCCGCGAGGCCTTGGCGAAGAGGGCGGTGAGCTCGGCGAAGCGGCGCTCGGTCATCGCGCGCGCGGCGAGATCGTCGAGATGGCGGCGGGCTTCTGCGGCGACCTGCTGATAGGTCTCCCCGGCATATTCGCCGATCCAGTCGCGATAGGGATGGTTGGCAAGCGCCCCGGCGCCGTCCGGTGCCAGATTGCGGCCGATCTCGGCATAGCCGATGACGCAAGGGGCAAGCGCGACATGCAGGTCGAGCAGGTCGCCCGCCATGCCGCAATCGAGCACGAAGCGGGTATAGGCGATGGTGGCCTGATGCTCCGGCGCGGCTTCGATCGCCTCGGGCGAGAGGCCCCAGCGCCCGCAGAGCCGGACATGCAGATCCATCTCGACATCGAGGATGGCGTCGAGGCCCGCCTTGGCGGCGCGCATATCGGCGAGGCTGCGGCCCTTGTAGATCGCCAGCGCATAGGCGCGCGCGAACTGGATCAGGAAGAGATAATCCTGGACGAGGTAGTCGCGGAAGGCCTCCTGCGGCAGGGTGCCTGCGCCCATCCGGCGGACGAAGTCGTGATCGACGTAAGATTGCCAGTCGCTGCTGGCTGCGGCCTTCAATCGCGCGAAGAGATCCATCTCAGTGCTCATAGGCGGAGTCGAAAAAGGCCAGCTCAAGCGCGACCGAGCGCAGGAAGAAATCGCGGCTCAACGCCGCCTCGGCCGGGCCGACGCGGTCGAGTTCGGCGCGCAGGAAGGCGACGAAATCGCGGAAGTCGGGATTGTCGTGCAGGGTGATCCATTCGGCATGGACGAAGTTTTGCGGCAGCGGCGCCGTCGCCTTCGTCGCCCAGTCGAGATAGAGCCACTCCGCCACGTTCAGGACGGCCAGGGCGGCGGCGTAGGAGCGGGTCGCGGCGGCGTCCCGCATGATCGCCTTGAAGCCGGCCGTGGCCTGCGTGTCCGGGCGCTGCTCGCGCTCGGCGGCGGTCACGCCGAGCGCCTCGAAGGCGCGCAGGAAATAGGTGTTCTCCTCGCCTGAGACCATGCCGATGAAACGGCCGAAGCGCAGCCGCGCCTCGAAGCTGTCGGTGGTGGCGACGGCCGCGCCGAGCAAGGTGAGGAAGGCGTCGAGAAAGCGGTGATCCTGGATCAGGTAGCGCGCCATCACGGCGTCGGGGACCGTTCCGGAGAGCAGCTCGCGTACGAAGCGATGCTCCGTCGCCTGCGACCAGAGCGGCTCGCTCGCCTGCCGCAAGGTCTCGCTGAAACGTTCGGTCATCATGTCGTCTCCGGAAGGGCACGCATCACGGCAGCGCCGGATCCGGGCAATCTAGGCGCGCCGGGAATTCCGCTCAACTCTTTGTTCCATATGGAAAATTGGAACAGTTCGAAGATGCGGGGCAGCGGCCGGGCGATCAGGCGGTTGCGGTTCCGGCCTTCGCGAAGGGGGCGAAATGGCGGACGACCTGACGGTAGACGCCCTGCTTGAATGGGATGATCAGCTCCGGCGTCTCGGCAAGCGGGGCCCAGCGCCAGGCGTCGAACTCGGCCTTGTGGCCGCCGGCGGGCGTGAGGATGTCGATTTCGCTGTCGGAGCCGGTGAAGCGGAAGGCGAACCAGCGCTGCGCCTGGCCGCGCCAGCGGCCTTTCCAGGCCTCCTGGCCGATATCGACCGGCAGATCGTAGCTCAGCCAGCCCGGCGCCTCGGCCAGGAGCTCGACGGAGGTGATGTTGGTCTCCTCCTGCAATTCGCGCCGGGCGGCTTCCAGCGGCGTCTCGCCCTTGTCGATGCCGCCTTGCGGCATCTGCCAGGCATGGCCGGGGGCGACATGCTCGCGCTTGGTCTTGTCGGCGCGCCGGCCGATGAAGACGAGGCCTTCGGCATTGAACAGGGCGAGACCCACGCAGGGGCGGTAGCCTTCGGGGGCGGCGTCGGTCATCGCGGAGATCCGGTCGGGAGAGAGCCTGCGGGGCGCGAGCCTGGGCCGAGCGAGCCTGTGCTCTTGGGGTTGCGGAAACCCCGCGCGGCGCTCACCGGCACGATCGCGATCTTCTTGGCTTCGAGGGATTGCGCCCATTGCGCGATCCGCTCGATCGAGACGGGCAGGGCGCTCGCCGCCGCGACGACGATGCCCTGGTCGCGCGCCATCGCTTCCAGATTGGCGAGCTCCTTGTCGATGGCGTCGGCGCGCGCCACCGTGTCGATGGTCCGGTCGATCCTGAGCGCCGGGATCTGGGCGCGGCTGGCTGCCGGCGCGAGCTGGCTGCGCGCCGAGGAGCCGTCATCGACGACCAGGAGCCCGCGCCCGGCGAGATCGCGCAGGATCGGCGAGAGGGCGCCTTCATCCGCCGTCAGCCGGCCGCCGAGGAAGTTGATGATGCCGACATAGCCGGTGAAGCGGCCGAGCGACCAGTGCAGCTTGTCGAGATTGTCGGAGGCCTTCGGGCCGGTCAGCAGCGTATGCGGGCCGGGATCGTTGTCGGGATAGTCGAAGGGCTCCATCGGGAGCTGGAGCAGGACCTCGTGCCCCTCGCCGCGGGCACGCTGGACGGTGCGCTCCAGCTCGGTGCCATAGGGCGCGAAGGCGAGCGAGACCTGCGGCGGCAGCCGCGTGATCGCATCCGACGTGCCGCTCTGGCTGATGCCGAGGCCGCCGACGATCAGCGCCACCCGTCCGGCCGGCTTGGTCGCGGGGGCCGGGCCGAGCGGGCGGGCGTATATCTGCGCCGGGGTGGCGCCGTCCGGTGCGGTCTTCGGCAGCAGGCCGTAGCGCGTGCGCTCGACGAGGCGGTTATCGGGGGCGGGGGCGAGCTTGATCGGGCCGGCGTCGTCGGGAACGGTGATGACGATGGCGCCGGGTGCGTCCGAATCCGGGCGGTAGACGGTGACGCCCGCATTGCTCTCGAGCTGCGCGGCGCTGGCGGGGCCGCGCGGACCGGGATTGGTCACGGGGTCCGGGCCGGCCGAGACGGCGACCGGCGGTGCGGCGCGCTTCTCGATGCTCGCGACGGCCATGGGTTCGCCGCCATCGGGGTCGCGACGCAGGGCGACGACGAGGAGGAGGCCGAGAAGCACGGTGCCGACGAAGCCGGCCGCGGCGGTCGCAAGCCAGCGCCCCCACGGCCTGTTCGCGCGCGCAGGCTTGTCGTGGCCGAGCGGCCGGTTGAGGTCCGTGAGCGGCATTCCGGCCAAAGGTCAGCCGTCCTAACAGATTGCGACGCGGACCCGAATCAGTGGTCCGCGCGCTAGTCTTGTCGTCTTAGCCGCCCGCAGTCGAGCCCCGAGGCGCGCTCGGGGCCGCTCGTCAGGGCTTGGGCGCTTCCGGCGTGGCCGGCGCCGCGGGGGCGGCCGGAGCGGGAGCGGGCGTTGCGGCCGGGGTCTCGGCCGGCTTCTGGGCGAGCGCGGCGGCATCCTTCTTCACGCCGTGAAGCAGGTCGATCGCCGCGATGAGCTGCGTGTCCTTCTTGGGATCGTTCGGGACATAGGAGCTCGAGCCGGACTGTTCCTCGCCCTCGCCGGCCTTGAGATGGCCCTTGAGTGCGGCTTCGCCCTTGTTGTCGACGAGCTTGTCCTTGAGCTCGGCCGGGATGTCCTGCAGCACCTCGATGTCCGGCGTGATGCCCTTGGCCTGGATCGAATTGCCCGACGGGGTGTAGTAGCGCGCCGTGGTCAGGCGCAGGCCGCCATTCGAGCCGAGCGGGATCACGGTCTGCACCGAGCCCTTGCCGAAGGAACGCGTGCCGATCAGCGTGGCGCGCTTGTGGTCCTGCAAGGCGCCGGCGACGATCTCGGCCGCCGAGGCGGACGAGCCGTTGATCAGCACGACGACCGGCTTGCCCTTGGTGAGGTCGCCCGACTTGGCGTTGAAGACCTGCGTCTCCTCGGCGTTGCGGCCGCGGGTCGAGACGATGCGGCCGCGCTCGAGGAAGGCGTCGGAGACCAGCACGGACTGGTCGAGGCGCCCGCCGCGGTTGTTGCGCAGGTCGATGATGTAGCCCTTGAGCTTGTCGGCGCCGATCTCGCTGGTGGTCTTGTCGATCGCCTTGCGCAGGCCGTCATAGGTCTGCTCGGAGAAGGTGCCGATGCGGATATAGGCGATGTCGCCCTCGACGCGCTCCTCAACCGCCGGAACGACGATGGTCTGGCGGGTCAGGGTGAAGTCCAGCGGCTCCGTCTTGCCGGGGCGCTCGACCTTCAGCGTCACCTGGGTGTTGATCAGGCCGCGCATCTTGTCGACCGCCTGGGTGAGGGAGAGCCCCTTCACCTCGGTGCCGTCGATCTGGCGGATGATGTCGTTGGCGAGGATGCCGGCTTTGGAGGCAGGCGTGTCCTTGATCGGCTTGGCGACCTTGAGGACGCCGTCCTCCATGGTCACCTCGATGCCGAGGCCGCCGAACTGGCCGCGCATGTCGGTGTCCATCTCGCGGAAGGACTTGGCGTCGAGATAGGAGGAATGCGGGTCGAGCGAGGAGACCATGCCGTTGATGGCGGCCTCGATCAGCTTCTGCTCGTCGGGCTTGTCGACATAATCGGTGCGGATCTTCTCGAAGATGTCGCCGAATAGGTTGAGGCTGCGATAGACCTCGGCCGAGGCGGCGACGGCGCTGGTCGAACTCAACAACCGCGTCTGGGTAGCCAGTCCGGTCAGGCCCGCGCCCATGATGGCGCCGGCGAGAACGAGAGAAACCTTGCGCATCATCCGCGAACCTTTTCGCCTTGCGATTTCGTCCACCACGGCGTCGGATCGACCGAAACACCGTCTTTTCTGAATTCTATATACAGGACCGGCTGGCCGGTTCCCACTCCTACTGTCGTCGCCGCAGCTTCCGATGTTTCGCCCATCACCGCAACCGGCTCGCCGGCGAGCACGAACTGGTTGAGGGCGACATCGATGCGCTGCATTCCTGCCAGCAATATGTAGTATCCGCCGCCGGCATTCAGGATCAAGAGCTGCCCGAAGGAACGGAACGGACCCGCATAAACCACCCAAGCGTCAGAAGGCGCCGAAACTAGGGCGCCGGAACGGGTTTCCAGTGAAATCCCGCGCGTGGTGCCGCCGGCGCCGTCCGCATCGCCAAAACCACGCAATCGTGAACCCGCGGCGGGCAGCGAGAGCAGGCCGCGGGCGTCGGCGAAGGCGATCTTGGGGGCGAGCCGGGCCGGGTCCTTGAAGGCGAGCGCGGTCATGCGTTCGCGCTGCTCGCGGGTTTCCTGCTCGATCGCCTGGCGGGCCGCTTCCGCCGCCTTGCTCGCGACGGAGATCTCCTTCTCGATCTTCTCGACGAAGTCGCGCATCGAACGCGCCTGGCCGGCGAGCTGGTCGCCCAGCGCCTTCTGCGCATCGACATCCTTGGCCGCGCTGGCCTCGCGCTCGCGCCTTGCCTCGATCAGCGATGCCAGGCGCTGGCGCTCGGCCGCGAGCTGCTCCATCTCCGCGCCGATCCGGGTCTTCTCCGCGGCGATGTTGTCGCGCAGCCGCACCAGCTCGGCGAGGTCGGTGCCGAGAATCTCGACCTCCTGCCGCAGGTCCGGCACCACGGCGCCGAGCAGCATCGAGGCCCTGACCGCCTCGAGAATATCCTCGGGCCTGACCAGCACGGCCGGCGGCGGGCGCCGGCCGATGCGCTGGAGCGCCGCCAATACCTCGGCGATCAGCCCGCGCCGGCTCTCGAGCGAGCGGCGGATCGCCGCCTCGCTGGATTGCGACAGAGCGAGCCGCTTCTCGAGGTCGCCGAGCTTCTCTTCGCCGGCCTGGGTGCGGGCCGTCGTGTCGAGCAGGGCCTTGTTGAGCGCGGCGCGGTCGGCGCGGATCGCGGCGATCTCGCCTTCGAGCTTGCGGCGGACTTCGATGTTGCCGTCGAGGCGCTGCTCGATGGCCTTCAGCTCGGCCTCGCGCGCCTGCTTCTCGACGAGCTTCTGCATCGCCTCGCGCTGAAAGGCGTCCGGATCGGGCGGGGCGCTCTGGGCGCGCAACGGCGATGCCGTGCCGAGGAGCAGGGCGGCAGCTAGGCCCAGACGGGGGAGCGCGGTGCGAATCATCGGCTAAGCGCGAGTCATACGCGATGATAGGGGTGCCCGGCGAGGATCGTCATCGCCCGGTAGACCTGCTCCAGCACGAGCGCGCGCACGATCTGGTGCGGCAGGGTGAGCGCTCCGAAGGCGAGCGTGATGTCGGCGCGGTCGCGGATCGCCTCGTTCAAGCCGTCGGCGCCGCCGATGACGAAGCTGGCATGGGCGATGCCGCCATCGCGCGCGGCAGCGAGGCGGCTGGCGAAGGCTTCGCTGCCGAGATTCTTCCCGCGCTCGTCGAGCGCGACGATCAGCCCGGGCGACGGGAGCCTGGCGAGGATCGCCTCGCCCTCGTCGCGCTTGCGCTCTTCCGGCCGGCGGCCCCGGCTTTCCGGCAATTCGACGATCTCGGGACCGCTGAAGCCGATGGTCCGGCCGAGCGCCACCGCGCGCTCGCGGTAGCGCTCGCAGAGCTCGCGTTCCGGCCCGTCCTTGAGCCGGCCGACCGCAATAAGCGCGAGCCGCATGAGGGTTTCGACCCTATGCTGCGATCAGCTCACGAGACGTTCGTTCGGGCGATCGGTGCCCCACATCTTCTCGAGATTGTAGAACTGGCGCACTTCCGGCCGGAAGACATGGACGATGATATCGCCGGTATCGATCAGCACCCAGTCGCAAGCCGGCATGCCCTCGACCTTCGGCGTGGGCAGTCCGGAGCCCTTGAGGGCTTCGATCAGGGCCTCGCTGATGGCGGCGACATGGCGATTGACGTTGCCCGAGGCGATAATCATCGCGTCGGCCAGCGACGTCTTACCAACGAGGTCGATCACCGTGATGTCCTCGGCCTTCATGTCTTCGAGGACACGTTGCGCAAGGGCGATGCTATCGGCGGAGGGGTTGTCCGCAACAGCAGCCTGGGGAAGCGGCTTCGGCTCGGCTTCACCAAGGGTTTGACGGTTCAGTGACGTATCCTCTCGATCTCGACGCGCTCTCGGCGCGACGCAGGTAAAATAAGCCGGATAGGTCCGGAGTTCAATCGCGTCCGGCCTGTCGGCGCAGCTTGGTCGAGGACAGGTCCGAACGGCGGCCATGCAGGAACACCCAAGCGGGCGGGTGTATCCGTGCCAGCGCCGCGCCCTCGCTTTCGGGAATGCGCCAGCGCGACATCCAGTTGGCGGCCGGCGAGGCGATGGCGCTGTGGGTCGAGCCCGGCCGGTCGACCACGGCGATCGGCATCATCCGGGCGATGGCGCGCCACTCGTTCCAGCGGTGGAAGCTGGCGAGATTGTCGGAGCCCATGATCCAGACGAAGCGGACGCCGGGGCAGCGCCGCTTCAGGGCGCGCAGCGTGTCGGCGGTGTAGCGGGTGCGCAGCCGTGCCTCGATGCCGGTGACATGGATGCGGGCATGGTCGGCGAGCTTGCGGCCGAAGCGGATGCGCTCGGCCAGCGAGGGGAGGTTGCTGTTGTTCTTCAGCGGGTTGCCGGGGGTGACGAGCCACCAGATCCGGTCGAGCTGGAGCCGCTGCAGCGCTGTCACGCTGGCCATGCGATGGCCGTCATGGGCGGGGTTGAAGGTGCCGCCGAACAGGCCGATGCGCAGGCCCGGCGCGAAGGGCGGCAGCCGCAGATGTTCCATTGTGGCGATCGGCTGGGATGTCACGAGAGCGCTTGCGTCAAGGCCGGGTCTGGCCGCAGCCATGGACGCGGTATTTGAAGGAGCAGAGCTGCTCGACGCCAACCGGTCCGCGCGCATGCATCCGCCCCGTCGCGATGCCGATCTCGGCGCCGAAGCCGAATTCGCCGCCATCGGCGAATTGGGTCGAGGCGTTGTGGATTACGATGGCGGAATCGACCTCGGCGAGGAAGCGGGCGGCCGCCTCCGCATCGGCCGTGACGATGGCGTCGGTGTGGTGCGAGCCGTAGCGCTCGATATGGTCGATCGCCGCGTCGAGGCCGGGGACACGTTTCACCGCGATGATGCGGTCGAGATACTCGGTCGCCCAATCCTCCTCCGTCGCGGCGGTGACGCGGGCATCGAGGCCTTGCGTCGCCGCGTCGCCGCGCACCGCGCAGCCGGCATCGAGCAGGGCGGCGACAAGCGGCGCGAGATGGGTCGCGGCGCAGGCTTCGTCGACCAGCAAGGTCTCGGCCGCGCCGCAGACGCCGGTGCGGCGCAATTTGGCGTTGAGCAGGATGTCGCGCGCCATGGCGAGGTCTGCGGCGGCATGGACATAGACATGGCAGTTGCCGTCGAGATGGGCGAAGACCGGCACGCGCGCCTCGCTCTGCACGCGGGCGACGAGGCTTTTCCCCCCGCGCGGGACGACGACATCGACAGTGCCGCTGAGCCCCGAGAGGATTTCGCCGACGGCGGCGCGGTCGCGCGTCGGCACGAGCTGGATGGCGTCGGCGGGCAGGCCGGTCGCCTCCAGCCCTTCGCGCATGGCGGCGGCGATCTCGGTGGAGGAGCGGAAGGAATCGGAGCCGGCGCGCAGGATCGCGGCATTGCCGCTCTTCAGGCAGAGCGCGCCCGCATCGGCGGTGACGTTGGGGCGGCTCTCGAAGATCACGGCGATGACGCCGAGCGGGGTCGCGACGCGCTCGAAGCGCAGGCCGTTCGGCTGCGTCCATTCCGCCAGCACGCGGCCGAGCGGATCGGCCAGCCCGGCGACCTCGGCGACGGCGTCGGCGATGGCTGCGAGCCGCTTCTCGTCGAGGGCGAGGCGATCCATGAAGCTGGCGCTCAGGCCGGCCGCCTTGCCGTCGGCCAGGTCCTGCGCATTGGCGGCCAGGATGCGGGCGCTGCGGGCGCGCAGCGCCTCGGCCATGCCGAGGAGGGCGGCGTTGCGCCGGTCGGCGGAGCTGAGCGCGACCTTGCGCGCGGCGGCGCGGGCGCGCCGCCCGACCTCCTGCATGACTTGCTGTACGACTTGGCCGACTTGCCTGTCGGCCTCGCTCGTCGCGATGATGCGCAGCGCGCTGTCGCTCGTCATCCTGTCCCGCCCAAAATACGCATCCGGCTTTGTATTTAGCTCAGACCGAGCGCCATGTCGTCCCGGTGGATCATCTCGGCCCGACCGGGATAGCCCAGCACCGTCTCGATGTCGCGCGAGGCCTTGCCGAGCACGAGCGCGGCTTCCGACGCATCATAGGCGACGAGGCCGCGGCCGAGCACCTGGCCGGCAGGGTCGCGGATCAGCACGGCGTCGCCGCGCGAGAATTCGCCCTCGATGCGGCTGACGCCGACCGGCAGCAGGCTCGCCCCGCCGCGCAGAGCCCGGGCTGCGCCGGCATCGACATGCAGCGTGCCGCGCGGCTCGAGCGAGCCGGCGATCCAGGTCTTGCGCGCGGTCGCGGGCGTGGAGGCGGTCAGGAACCAGGTGCAGCGCCCCCCGGCGGCGATGGCGGCGAGCGGATTCTTGGCCCGCCCGTCGGCGATCAGCATATGCGTGCCGCCAGCGGCTGCGATCTTGCCGGCCTCGATCTTGGTGCGCATGCCGCCGCGCGAGAGCTCGGATGCCGCGCCGCCGGCCATGGCGTCGATCTCGGGCGTGATGCGCTCGACCACTGGGATGTGCCGCGCCTCGGGGTCCTTGGCGGGCGGGGCGGTGTAGAGCCCGTCGATGTCGGAGAACAGCACGAGCAGGTCGGCGCCGGCCATGGTCGCGACCCGCGCCGCGAGCCGGTCATTGTCGCCGTAGCGGATCTCGGTGGTGGCGACGGTGTCGTTCTCGTTGATGACGGGAATGGCGCGCAGGTCGAGCAGGCGCCCGAGCGTCGCGCGCGCGTTGAGATAGCGGCGGCGCTGCTCGGTGTCGGCCAGCGTCAGCAGGATCTGACCGGCGGTCAGGCCATGGGCGCCGAGCGCCTCGGCCCAATTGCGGGCGAGGGCGATCTGCCCGACTGCCGCCGCCGCCTGGCTCTCCTCCAGCCGCAAGGGGCCGGAGGGCAGGCCGAGCACGGTGCGGCCGAGCGCGATCGCGCCGGAGGAGACGACGAGGATGTCGGCGCCGCGCTGGTGGAGATCGGCGAGGTCCTCGGCGAGCGCGGCCAGCCAGGCATGGCGCAGCCGGCCGCGGCTCCGGTCGACCAGCAGGCTGGAGCCGACCTTCACGACGATGCGGCGAAATTGGGCGAGAGTGGGCGTGTTCACGGGTGCGGAACCGATTGCGGCGACGTTCATGCCTGTTTGGGGAAAACCGCGCGGATGTAAAGCGTTGGCGCCGTGAGGACGGGCAGGCGAGGGACGCATCGGCGGCCGCCGAAGTTGACAATGAGGGCCAGCGCACCCATATCGGGGCTCGCTTCGGTTGCACTCGCCGCGTTTTCAGCGCCTCTGCGACTTTTCCGTCACTCCGGACTGCTTCTGGCCGCCGCCTTTCGCGACGGCACATCGCGTCCATTCCCAACAGGAGGCCGCAATGCAAGTTCTCGTCCGGGACAACAATGTCGATCAGGCCCTGCGCGTACTGAAGAAGAAGATGCAGCGCGAGGGCGTTTTCCGCGAGATGAAGCGCCGTTCCGCTTACGAGAAGCCCTCCGAGCGGCGCGTGCGCGAGAAGGCCGACGCCATCCGCCGCGCCCGCAAGCTCGCCCGCAAGCAGGCCCAGCGCGAGGGTCTGATCGCCGCGCCGAAGCCCAAACCGCGTCCGGTCCGCGCTGGAAGCGCACCCGCTCCGCGCTGATTTCGATACCAATTCACCGCAATCTGGATTATTGCGCCCGCGCAGGCTGCAGATAGCCCGTGACAACCCGAGAGAAGACCACCCTTGAAGAACCCGAACGACCGCAGCTTCACTGACCGTCAGGCCAACTCCGCCAAAGCCAAGCAGGCGCTCCTCGAGCGTTTCAAGGCGCGGCCAAAGGCCGATGACCCGGTCATGATGCAGCGACGCGAAGAGCGGGAAGCCATCGCGCAGGCCCGCGCCGAGCGCGAGGCGGAGAAGGCCAGGCTTCGCGCCGAGAAGGAGCGGCTGGAGGCGATCGAGCGCGAGCGCATCGCGGAAGAGAAGCGCCAGCAGGAAATCGCCCGCGAGGCCGCCCGCAAGGCGGAGCAGGCCAAGCGCGATGCAGAGCGTCCCCGCAAGGTGCTGCTCGAAGCCGTGCAGTACATGCAGATGCGCTCGGCCGGCAAGCGCCGCTGAGACATCGAGCAGGTCGCCGCACATGTCCCGACGGGACATGGAGCGAGCGAGAGGATCTGGGGCGCCGCGGGCGCCCCTTTTCATGTCTGCGTTACCTCGTCCGAAGGCCGCCCCGCATTCCCTCTGCGATCATGGCCAAAAGGTGACCGAAGCCGTTCGGCGTGCTATCGGCAAAACCGGCCGTGCGGATTAATCTGCTGGCGTTTTGAACCTTCCTCCCGCTCGCCGCGACGAATGGATGCGAGCCGGGATGCCTGGCCTTCGAGGGGCAATGCATACGGAATCGGACGAGGATCTCGTCAAGCGGATCGCTTCCGGCGACCGGCTCGCAATGAAGGTGCTGTTTTCGCGGCATCAGGTGCGGGTCTACCGTTTCGTGCTGCGGCTCGTCCGCGACGAGACGCTTGCCGAGGATGTGATCAGTGACGTGTTCATGGATCTCTGGCGACAGGCGGATCGCTTCGAGGCTCGCGCCTCGGTCGCGACCTGGCTGCTCGCCATTGCCCGCAACAAGGCCTGGTCGCTCCTGCGCAAGCGCCGCGACGCCGAGCTCGACGAGGATTACGCCAACACGATCGAGGACGAATCCGACGGCCCCGAGGTCGTCCTGCAGAAGCAGGACAAGGGTCTCGCCATCCGCGCCTGTCTCGAGCGGCTCTCGGCCGAGCATCGCGAGGTCGTCGACCTCGTCTATTATCACGAGACTTCCGTCGAGGAGGTCGCGCGGATCGTCGGGATCCCCGAGAACACGGTCAAGACCCGGCTGTTCCATGCCCGCAAGAAGCTGGGCGAAATGCTCAAGGCCGCCGGCATCGACCGTGGCTGGCCGTGACACGAAGCGATTGGTGAAGTGCGGCAAGGCCGCTGCAGGAGTGGCGTCATGACCGACAGCATCGCAAGCGATCCGAAGCGCCGCGAGCTCGAAGAGCTGCTGCCCTTCTACGCCAATGGCCGCATTGCCGCGGCGGACAAGGCCCGCATCGAGGCGGCGCTCGCGACCGACGCCGAGCTCGCCGCCCGGCTCGAGATCATCCGCGACGACATGGCCGAGACCGTGCTGCTCAACGAGCATCTCGGCGCGCCGTCGCCGCGGGTCCTGGAGACGCTGATGGCCGGCATCGAGGCCGAGCCCCGGCAGATGCCGCTGCTGACCCGTGCCAAGGGCGGCTTCCTCGGCTGGCTCGGCGGCCTGCTGGCGTCCCAGCCGCCGCGCCGGCTGGCCTATGCCGGCGCCGCGGCCGTCGCGCTGATCGCGATCCAGGCCGTCGCCATCGGCGGGCTGGCGCTGCGCGACGCCGGCGCCGGGTTCCAGACCGCCTCCGTTCCCGGCACGCGGGCTTCGGAGCGCTATGTGCTGCTGAGCTTCGCGCCCGATGCGAAAGCCGGCGACATCGCCTCCTTCTTCAAGCGCTTCGATGCCTCGGTGGTCGATGGGCCGCGCGCCAACGGCTTCTTCAAGGTGCGGGTCGGCGACGCCTCGCTTTCGCCCGCCCAGGTCGATGCGATTGCCGCGCGGATGAAGGCGGAGAGTGGTATCGTCAGCTTCGTGGCGGCGACACCGTGACGAAGGCTTCCGGCGCGGCGGCGGCATGCCGCGGTTCCCTCGGGTGAGGCAGGAGGATCAGGCCATGCTCCCGACCCTTCCCGCGCGACGTTTCCGGCGACTGCGACGCCTCGCGGGCGCGGGGCTTTTCGCGTTCGCCCTCTTGCCGGCGCTTGCCCTGGCCCAGTCGCCCTCGTCCGGCCCGTCCCGGCCGCAGGGCGAGACGACACGGCGCGCCGTGGCGCCGGGCGGCCAGCCGCCTTCGTCCGCGACCTCGCCCAGCCGCTCGATGCAGGTGCCGCCCGGCCTGTGGGCTCAGCCACGCCAGGCGCGCAGCCTGGTTCCGGCGCAGGACGAGAACCGCTTCGTGCCCGACGAGGTGCTGTTCGAGCTCGCGCCCAATGCCGATGCCGATACGGTACTGCATCGCTACGGCGCGACGGTGATCGCCCGGCAGCGCTTCGAGCTGGCGGGCGTGACGATCATCCGCGCCAGGCTCGAAGCGGGGCGCGACCTGCGCGCCGTGCTGACGCAGATGGGCGATGACGACGCCATCGCCGGAGCGCAGCCGAACTTCCTGTTCGAGCTGCAGGAGGATGCGCCCAAGCCGCTCTCCGGCCTTCCGACCGGGGCGAGCACCGCCTCCAGCGATGCGCGCGGCCAGTCGACCCTGCCGACGCTGCGGCTTTCCGATCCCACGCCCGCGGCCCGTGCGCCGGGGACGATGCGCCGGGTGCTGCCGCCGCAATATGTCATCGGCAAGCTGCATCTCTCCGAGGCGCATAAGCTGGCGCTGGGCCGTGGCGTGCGCGTCGCGCTGATCGATTCCGGCGTCGACATGGACCATCCGGAACTGCGCGGCTCGGTCGCCGGCTATCTCGACGCGGTCGACGGGCTGGCGACGCCGCATGCCCATGGCACCTCGATGGCGACGGCCATGGTCGCGCATGGCGAGCTGGAAGGCATGGCGCCGGCGGCGCGGCTGCTCGTCGGGCGGGCCTTCGGCGGCCCGCAGACGAATTCGGCCAATGGCAAGTCGTTCCAGATCCTGACCGCGCTCGACTGGGTGGCGCAGCAGCGGGCCAAGATCATCAATCTCTCCTTCGCCGGCCCGCAGGACCGGCTGCTGTCCCAGGCGCTGGTCGGCGCGAAGGAGCGCGGGCTGATCGTGGTGGCCGCAGCCGGCAATGGCGGGCCGAAATCCGGCCCGCTCTATCCCGGCGCCGACCCGAACGTCATCGCGGTGACGGCGACCGATGCCGACGACAAGCTGTTTCCCGATGCCAATCGCGGAGGCTACATCGCCGTGGCCGCGCCCGGCGTCGACGTGCTGACGGCGGAGCCCGGCGGGCGCTACGTCTTCTCCTCGGGCACCTCGATCGCGACGGCGCATGTCTCCGGGCTCGTCGCTCTGCTGGTCGAGAAGCAGCCCGATCTCGACCTCGCCAGCGCCCGCAAGATCCTTGCCGACAGCGCCGTCGACCTCGGCGCGAAGGGGCGCGACCCCCTCTTCGGCGCCGGCCGGATCGATGCCGAGGCGGCCGTGGCGCGGGTTCTGCCGGTCGCGACCGCGAGGCCCTGAGCGGCCCGCGCTCTTGACCTTGGCCGCCGCATCGGCCTGATGGCGCGATGCCGCGCCCGAAACTTCTTTTCGTTGCCACCGAGGACTGGTTCTTCGCCTCGCATTTCCTGCCGATGGCGCGAGCGGCGCGCGAGATGGGCCTCGACGTCGCGGTCATCGCCCGCGAGCGCAACCACCGGCGCGTGATCGAGGCGGCAGGGGCGCGATTGATCGCGCTGGAAGCGGAGCGGCGCAGCCTCGATCCGCGCGCGCTGTTCAGGCAGGTCACGGCGCTGAAGCGGATCATCGCGGCCGAGAAGCCGGACATCCTGCACTGCATTGCATTGAAGCCGATCGCGCTGGCCGGCCTTGCCGGCAAGCTCGCCGGCATCGAGCGACGCGTCTATGCGCTGACCGGGCTCGGCTTCCTCGGCGCGAAGCAGGGCCTGCTCGCGGCGCTGGCGCGGTTTGCCGCGGTGAGCTGGCTGCGCGGCGCGATCGACGGCAGGCAGGTGCGCTTCCTGTTCGAGAATCCGGACGACCCCGTCACGCTCGGGCTTGATCCGCAGGATGCCGCCAAGGTCGCGATCGTCGGCGGGGCCGGCGTCGATCCGCTGATCCTGATGCCGTCGCCGATGCCGGCGACGCCGCCCTTCAAGGTCGCGATCGTGGCCCGGATGCTGTGGTCGAAGGGCGTCGATCTCGCGGTCGAGGCGATCAGGCTGGCGCGGGCGGAGGGGGTGAAGGTCACGCTTACCATCCATGGCGCGCCCGACCCCTCGAACCCGAAGGCGATCCCCGAGGCGACGCTGAAGGAATGGACGGCGCGGCCGGGCATCGTCTGGGCCGGGCCGACGCGCGACATCGAAGGCGTCTGGAAGGCGCATCATCTCTGCATCATGCCGTCGCGCGGCGGCGAGGGCCTGCCGCGCACCATCCTGGAGGCCGCCGCCTGCGGCCGCCCGATCCTGACGACCGACGTGCCGGGCTGCCGCAGCTTCGTGCGCGAGGGGCGGGACGGCATGGTCGTGCCGCCGGACGATGCCGCAGCGCTGGCCAAGGCGCTTCTCGTCTTCGCCCGGGCGCCGGGGGTGGCGGAGCGGATGGGCGCCAATGCGCGCGCGCGCCTGCTCGACGGCCATACCGAGCGCGACGTGATGAATGCGGTGAAGGCGCTCTATCGCGGCCTGCTGGTGCAGCCCACGACGGATGTGGCGGCATGAACGCGCTGGCGAGCGAGCCGGATCGCACCGCCTTCATCCGTGCCCATACGCGGCTCCTGCCGGTGCCCTATGCGCCGGAGATCGCGCTGCATGTCGCCGAGGAAGCGACCGAACTCTGGCAGAAGACCGAGGATGAGCTCGCCGTGATCGGCCTGCCGCCGCCGTTCTGGGCCTTCGCCTGGGCCGGCGGGCAGGCGCTGGCGCGCTATCTGCTTGACCATCGGGAGATCGTCGCCGGCCGGCGCATGCTCGATTTCGCCTCGGGTTCGGGGCTCGTCGCCATCGCGGCGAGGAAGGCGGGCGCGGCCAGCGTCGAAGCCTGCGACATCGACGCCTTCGCGGCGACTGCGATTGGTCTCAATGCGCAGGCGAACGGCGTCGCGGTGACGGCGCGGCTCGAAGATCTGATCGGCCATGACGAGGGCTGGGAGGTGATCTGCGCCGGTGACGTCTGCTATGAGCGCGCCATGGCGGAAGCCGTGATCGGCTGGCTCGGCGCGCTGGTGCAGCGGGGGGCGACGGTGCTGATCGGCGATCCCGGCCGCTCCTATCTGCCGAAGGACCGGCTCGAGTCCATCGCCAGTTACGAGGTGCCGGTGACGCGCGCGCTGGAAGATACCGAGATCAAGCGCAGCTCGGTCTGGCGGTTGAAGAGCTGAACGGGTCTTGCCGAAGGGCAGGCCCTCGGAGCCACGCTGCGAAGCGATCCGGTATCGTCGGGCGCTACCGTCCCCTGCATGGCTTCGCTGCGCTCGCAATGACGGCCGGGATCAGCCGCCATGCTTCTCCAGGAACGCCTCGACGGGCAGATGGCGGAAATCGTCCAGCGCCACGCGCAGGCGGACATGCTCCCAATCCCACCAGGCCAGTTCCTGCAGCCTCCGCGCGACATCCTCGGAAAAGCGCCGCCGGATCGGGCGGGCCGGATTGCCGGCGACGATGGTGTAGGCCGGCACATCCTTGGTGACGACGGCGCCGCCGGCAACGACCGCGCCGGTGCCGATGCTGCGGCTGGCGAGCACGATCGCGCCATGGCCGATCCAGACATCGTGGCCGATGGTGACGGCATGCGCCCGGCGCCAGTCGAAGAAGGCGGCATCGTCCTGCGCATCCTCGAAATAGGCGGAGGCGCGATAGGTGAAGTGCGACTGGCTCGCCCGGTGCATCGGATGGTTGCCGGGATTGATCCGCGTCATTGCGGCGATCGAGCAGAATTTTCCGATCGTCGTGTAAATGACATTCGCGTCGTTCACGACATAGGAGTAATCACCCAACGTCGACTCGGCGAAGACGGTGCGGGCGCCGATTTCGGTGTAGCGTCCGAGCGTCGCCTGCCTGACCTGGGCGGTCGGGTCGATCACAGGTTCCAGTCCGAGCTTCTTTCCGGCCATGTCCTTATCCTTTCCTGATGTCGCTGTTTCCGCTCCGCTTGCCGGAGCGCTGGTTCTGGTCGTCGGGCCTTCGGGGGCCGGCAAGGACACGCTGATGGATGCGGCGCGGGCCGAGCTCGCCGGGGACGAGGCCTTCCATTTCGCGCGGCGATTGATCACCCGCCCCGCCATGGCCGGTGCCGAGGACCATGATTCCTGCGACGAGGCCGCCTTCGCGGCGGCCGAGGCGAAGGGCGATCTCGCCTTGAGCTGGCGCGCCCATGGCTTGAGCTACGGCATTCCGGCAGCCGAGCTTGCGGGGCTCGCAAAGGGCGACGTCGTCATCGCGAACATCTCGCGCGGGGCCATTCCCGCGGCGGAGAGGCTGGCCGAGCGGGTGCTGGCGATCAACATCACCGCGCCGGTCGCGGTGCTGGCGAAGCGCCTGGCGGCGCGCGGGCGCGAGAGCGAGGCGGATATCGCGGCGCGGCTCGCACGCGAGGCGCCGCTCAAGACGCAGCGTGCCCAGACCGTCACCATCATGAACGACCGCAGCATCGCCGAGGCGAGCGCCGAACTGCTGGCGGTCCTGCGCGCGCTCGGGCCGCGGCGGGGCTGAGCTCGACATACCGCGTCTCTCGCCGCCGCCATGCTCAGGCTCGACCCGAGCATCTCTGGCGGGAGATTCTCGGGACTGTGCTTCGCTTCGCCCGAGAATGACGAGGCGGTTTCGACGCAAGGATCTCTACCCCAGCCGGTAGGAATCGAGCAGGCGGAAGCGGGCGTTGCGATGGTCCTGCCTGAACAGGGCGAAGCGGTCGAGCGCGACCGGGCCGGCGACAACGGCGGCATAGGCCTCCTTCAGCGCGGATTTCACCGGCGCCGTCTTCTCCGGCGGCAGCGAACCTGTCAGCGTCATGTGGAAGCGGAAGGCGTCGCCGACATAAGGATAGCCATAGGCTTCGAGATAGGCGCTCTGGGCCGGCGTCATCGGGCTCTTGAGGCGCCGGGCGCGGTCGGCCTCGCTCAGCGGCGCGCGAAAGGGCTCGAAAGCCTGCACCAGCGCGAAGGCGAAACGCTGCAAGGCCTCGTTCGGCTCGGGCGTCAGCGCGATGAAGGAGCCGAGCGCATTGACGTTCAAGCCCGCGAGCGGCACGCCGTCGAGGCCCGCGGCATAGTTGCGGGCGAAGGCACGCAGATGTTCCTCGGTCCGGCCGCCGGCCAGTTCGAAGGGCGCCTTCAGCGTGGCGTGGAAGCCGTAGCGGCGCGGCTCCTCGGTCAAGGCCGGCCATTCCCCGGGGTCGCAACCCGAGGGAACGGCGAAAGAGATATCCTCGCCTGTCAGCGCGTCATAGCCCAGCACCGACGAGCCGAAGCGCCAGAGGGCGCTGTCGGCGGCCGGAGCGTAGTAGACGGCGTAGCGAGGCTTGCTCAAAATGCGCGCTCGCCCTGCGACCAGACGGCGGCGAGGACCGGCGTGTCGCCGAGCACCTTGAAGCGCACGAGATCGGCGCGCAGGCCGGTCTTGAGATGGCCGCGATCCCTGAGGCCGAGGATGTCGGCGACCTTCCAGGTCACCATGCCCATCGCTTCCGGCAGCGCGATGCCGTGGCCGGCATTGAGCTTGACGACCGCCTGCAGCAGGCTCGCCGGGACATAGTCGGAGGAGAGGCCGTCGAGCAGCCCCTTCTCGGCGAGCTCGGAGACCGAGACACCGCCGGAATGCGAGCCGCCGCGCACGACGTTAGGGGCACCGGCGACCGTGGCGAGGCCGGCCTGCTTGGCGGCCGCCGCCGCCTCGATCGTGGTCGGGAATTCCGAGATCACCGCGCCGGAGGCGATGCCTTCCTCGACATGCTCCGGAATGGTGTCGTCGTGGGTGGCGAGCGGGATGCCGCGCGCGCGGAAGATGTCGACGACCGCCTGCCAGTTCTTGGCGACGTTGGCGGCGCCCTCGCGCTGCCGGACCTCGACGTCTTCCTCGAACTCCGCGACCGTCTTGCCGTTGCCGACGGCATAGGTCTTGAGATGCTCGAGGTTGCGCCACTGGCGCTGGCCCGGCGTGTGGTCCATCAGCGACACCAGCTGGACGAGTTCGTCGTCCTGATAGGGCTCGATGTCCTTGAGAAGGTCCGGGCTCGTCAGTTCGCAGCGCATATGGATGCGGTGGTCGATGCGGAAGACGTTCTCGCGCTTGCCATAGGCGAGCGACTTCATCACGTCGGCGAAGATGTCCTTGCGGTAGTCCTTGGCGGAGAAGGGCGTGCCGGCGCAGACGGCGTCGTAGACGGTGGTGACGCCGGCCGCGGCCATCTGCGCGTCATGGACGAGCGCTGCCGCGAGCCCGTTCGGCCAGAAGACCTTCGGGCGCGGCATGAAATGCTTTTCCATGTTGTCGGTGTGCATCTCGACGAGGCCGGGCGCGACATAGTCGCCGCCTACGTCGATGGCGCCCGGCAAGGACGATTTGCCCTGGTCGACCGCCGCGATGCCGCTCGCGTCGAAGGCGATGGTGCCGGTGACGACCTCGTTCTCGAGGATCAGCTTGGCGTTGGTGAGAACGGTTTGCATCGTCAGGCCTTCCGGAAAGCGGTGATGTCGAGATAGCGCGTCGCGACGCGTTCGCGAACCGCCTCGTCGTGGAAAATGCCGACGATGGCAGAGCCGGCGGCACGCGCCTCGGCAATGAGCTCGACGACGACGTCGCGATTGGCGGCATCGAGCGAGGCGGTCGGCTCGTCGATCAGCATGATCGCCGAGGGGTCGACGAAGGAGCGGGCGATGTTGACGCGCTGCTGCTCGCCGCCGGAGAAGGTGGCGGGCGCGAGGTTCCAGAGCCGCTCGGGCAGGTTGAGCCGGGCGAGCATGGCCTTGGCGCGCTCGGTCGCGGTTTCCGGTGAGGCGCCGCGCGCCAGCAGCGGGTCGCGCACGATGTCGAGCGTCGAGACGCGCGGGATCACGCGCAGGAACTGCGAGACGAAGCCGAGCGTGCGGCGGCGGATGTCGAGCACGGTGCGCGGCACGGCGGCGACGATGTCGACCGGGCGGCCGGCATGGGTGACGTGGATCGTCCCGGAGGTCGGCCTGTAGTTGCCGTAGAGGATGCGCAGCAGGCTCGACTTGCCGGCGCCGGACGCGCCCGCCAGCACCAGCGCCTCGCCGGCCTCGACATGGAAATTGACGCTGTCGAAGACGGGCAGACGCGCTCCGCCCTGGTTGTGCAGGGTGAAGGTCTTGGCGACGTTCTCGACCTGAATCATCGTGGTCATGGTGTCAGTGCCTTGCCGATTCGCGGTGACGAGGATGTGACGGGCGCAGAACGTCATTCTCGGGCGGAGCGAAGCGCAGACCCGAGAATCTCTCGCCGGAAGAGGCGCTCTTCCCTCCTGAGATGCTCGGGGCAAGCCCGAGCATGACGTTCCGTCCCTCACACACTCAGCACCGCCGAGGTCAGGAGTTGCGTGTAGGCGTGATGGGGGTCGTCGAGGACCTGGTCGGTGAGGCCCTGCTCGACGACCTTCCCGTCCTTCATCACCATCAATCGGTCGGTGAGGAGGCGGGCGACGGCGAGGTCGTGGGTGACGATGATCGCGGCCAGCCCGAGATCGCGGACCAGGACGCGCAGCAGGTCGAGCAGGCGGGCCTGCACGGAGACGTCGAGGCCGCCGGTCGGCTCGTCCATGAAGACGAGGCGCGGTTCGGAGACCAGCACGCGGGCGATCTGCAGGCGCTGCTGCATGCCGCCGGAGAACTGGCGCGGCCGATCGTCGATGCGCGAGCCCGCGATCTCGACGCGCTGGAGCCAGTCCAGCGCTCGCTCGCGGATCTCGCCGTAATGCCGGTCGCCGCGATCCATCAGGCGTTCGCCGACATTGCCGCCGGCGGTAACGTCCATGCGCAGGCCGTCGCGCGGATTCTGGTGGACGATGCCCCAGGCCGTGCGCATCAGGCGGCGGCGCTCCTGCTCGGAGACCGAGTAGATATCGAGCGGCTCCGTGCCACCCCGGAACAGCACCTCGCCCGCATCGGGCTTGTCGATGCCGGCGAGGCAGCGCAGCAGGGTCGACTTGCCCGAGCCGGATTCGCCGACGATGCCGAGCACCTCGCCCGGCCAGAGGTCGAAGGAGACATCGGCGCAGCCGATGCGCTCGCCATAGAAGCGGCTGACATTGGCGACCGAGAGCAGGGGGGCGGGTTCGAGGTCGAGCGCGGCCGGTGCGACGTGGAGGGTCATGGGTTGGTCTCCTCGACCAGGCCGCTCGCGGTAGCGTCGCCCAGCATGGCGCCGCGATGCCCTTCGGCCCGGCGCGTCTCGCAATAATGGCTGTCGGAGCAGACGAACATGCGCCCGCCGCGATCGTCGATGACGACCTCGTCGAGATAGCTGTCGGCGGCGCCGCAGAGGCCGCAGGGCTGCGACCAGCTCTGGATGCGGAAGGGGTGGTCCTCGAAATCGAGGCTCTTCACGCTGGTATAGGGCGGCAGCGCGTAGATGCGCTTCTCGCGGCCGGCGCCGAACAACTGGAGCGCGGGCGACATGTGCATCTTCGGGTTGTCGAATTTCGGGATGGGCGAGGGGGACATCACGTAGCGTCCGTTGACCATGACCGGATAGTCATAGGTCGTCGTCACCTCGCCGAAGCGGGCAATGCTCTCGTAGAGCTTGACCTGCATCAGCCCGTATTCGGCCCAGGCGTGCATCTTGCGGGTCTCGGCCTCGCGCGGCTCGAGCTTGCGCAGCGGTTCCGGCATCGGCACCTGATAGACCATGACCTGCCCGCTCTTCAGCGGTGCCTCCGGGATGCGGTGGCGGGTCTGGATGATCGTCGCCTCCTCCGTCGCCTCGCTGGTGCGGGCATCGGCCGTGCGCTCGAAGAACTTGCGGATCGAGACGGCGTTGGTGGTGTCGTCGGCGCCCTGGTCGATCACCTTGAGCGTGTCGGCCGGGCCGATGAGCGCGGCGGTGATCTGGATGCCGCCGGTGCCCCAGCCGCGGGCCAAGGGCATCTCGCGCGATCCGAAGGGCACCTGATAGCCGGGCACCGCGACGGCCTTGAGCAGGGCGCGACGGATCATCCGCTTGGTCTGCTCGTCGAGATAGGCGTAGTTGTAAGCCGGCTTTGTATTGTCCGCCGGCATCTGATGAACCGTCATTCCGCAGCCTCCGGCATGGTGTCCTGTTCGCGAGCCAGCCGCTCCTCGCGCTCCCGGCGGATGCGGCGGATCAGTTCGAGCTCGCCCTGGAAATCGACATAATGCGGCAGCTTGAGGTGCTCGACGAAGCCGGCCGCCTCGACATTATCGGCGTGGTAGAGGACGAACTCGTCCTGCTGCGCCGGGTAGTTCGTGGCCTCGCCGAAATCGCGGGATTTCAAGGCACGGTCGACCAGCGACATCGACATCGCCTTGCGCTCGCTATGGCCGAAGACGAGGCCGTAGCCGCGGGTGAATTGCGGCGGCACGTCCTTCGAGCCCTGGAACTGGTTGACCATCTGGCATTCGGTCAGGGTGACCTCGCCGAGATCGACCGCGAAGCCGAGCTCCTCCGGCACGAACTCCACCGCGACCTCGCCGACGCGGACCTCGCCGACGAAGGGATGCGAGCCGCCGAAGCCGCGCTGCACGGAATAGCCGAGGCCGAGCAGGAAGCCCTCGTCGCCGCGCGCCATCGATTGCAGGCGCACGTCGCGATCGGCGGGGAAGGAGACGGGATCACGCGTCAGGTCGAAGGGGCGCGGATCGCCCTCCGGCGGCTCCTCCGCCTCCATCAGCCCTTCGGCGCCGAGGATGTCGGGCACGCGCGGCATGGTCGCGTCGAGCGGGGCGGAGGCCTTGCGAGGCTCGGCCTCCCTACCTTCTTCCATCAGCGCGAAATCGAACAGCCGGTGGGTGTAGTCGTAGGTCGGGCCGAGCACCTGCCCGCCGGGCAGATCCTTGTAGGTCGCCGACACCCGGCGGCGGATCGCCATGGCGGCGGTATCGAGCGGCTCGGATGAACCGAAGCGCGGCAGCGTCGTGCGGTAGGCGCGCATCAGGAAGGCGGCCTCGATCACGTCGCCCTGCGATTGCTTCAGCGCCAGTGCGGCGAGATCCCGGTCGTAGAGCGAGCCCTCGTTCATCACGCGGGCGCAGGCCAGCGCCTGCTGCTCGCGGATCTGGGCGACGGTGATCTCCGGCACGGCCGGGTCGCCGCGGCGGGCCTGCGCGACGAGATCATGCGTGGCGAGGATGGCGGCCTCACCGCCCTTGACGGCAACATACATCAGACGGCCTCCTCAACTTGCGTCGAGCGCGGCAGGCCGATCATGCCTTCGCCGGAGGCGAGCACGACATCGACGCCGAGCGGGTAGAGCGCGCCGTTCTGGCGCAGCTCGTCGGCGAAGCCGGGGCGCAGGCCCTGCGGCGCGATCGTCCGGGTATCGGCAATGCCGGGGCCGGAGAGGGTGAGGCCTGCGCCGCCATCCAGGCCTGAGACCTGCACGATCACGGTGGTCGAGCGATCCGGGAACTGGTCGTTGCCGGGGTTGAAGGCGGCAAGCTTGGGTTCGCTCGCGGCGCCGTCGATCACGGCGAAGGCGGCCCTGGCGGGATCGTCGACCAGCGCCACGCCGCAGTGGAAACGCAGCCAGGCGGCGGCCGCGCCGTCACGCAGGTTTTCGGGCAGCCAGACCGGCGTCTCGTAGTCGGCCAGCGCCAGCAAGGCGGTGGCCGTTGCGGCGGCGAGGCCGTCCGGCGGCGTGATGTCGCCCGCGACCTGTTGCAACGTGCCGGGCTCGGAGAGGGCGGTGAGCAGGGCGCGGAAGGCCGCCTGCGACTGGAAGACCGGATCGGAGAAGCCCGGCGAGATCATGTCCTGGATCGCCATCACTCGCCCCTGACCAGCGTGAAGAAATCGACCTTGGTCGCCGCCGCCTTGCGAGAGGCGAGCTCGCGGGCCGCGTCCTGCTGCGCAGCCAGCGCGGCGATGCCGTCATGCAGGCCGCCTTCATACCGACCGTCTTGGGTCTCGTCCTGAAGGCGGGCATCGAGCAGGGCTGCGAGCCGCGCCTTCCGGTGGTCGCGGCCCAGCGCATAGGAAAAGCCCATCCGGCCATTGGCGAGGCGCACGACGCAGCGGGTCACGGTGGCCTCGCCGAGGTTGAAGCGCCGTCCGGCGCCGCCGGCCCGGCCTTCGACCATCACGGTCCCGGTCTCCGGCGCCTTCAGCACCTCATGCTCCGGCAAGGCGCCGAGCAGGCCCGCGATCTCGTCGCGGGAAGCGCGCGACAGGGTCGCCATCCAATGTTGTCGAGGGGTTCTTGCATTCATCCGCCGGCTCGCTGGTCAGCTTCAAAGGTCTAGACTATAATGCCTCTGACGATGGTGAATGTCTATACTTTTTGGATGAATTTTTGATGACGCAGGACGTGGTGCAAGAGACGGCGCAAGGTGCGCTGCCGGAGGGCGAGGGCGGCACGGTCTGGCGGCGCATCGCCGACGAGCTGGCGGCCGCGATCGAGCGCGAGGAGTACCGGCCGGGCGACACGCTGCCGGCCTCGGTCGCGCTGGCGGAGCGCTATGGCGTGCATCGCCACACCGTGCGGCAGGCGTTCCGCCACCTTGCGGATCTCGGGCTGGTGACGGTGTCGCGCGGGCGCGGCACGCAGGTCAGCGCGCGGCGCGTGCCCTATCCGATCGGCCGGCGCGTCAGCATGCGGACCAATTTCGGCAAGCTCGGCATCGTCGGCACGAGCCGCATGCTCTCGGCCGAGATGGTGGAGGGGGAGGCGGAGCCCTGTGCGGCGCTGGGGCTTGCGGCCGGGACGCGGCTCTGGCGGGTCCGGGGCGTCAGCCTCGGTGACGGCGTGCCGATGGGGACCGGCACGCACTGGCTCTCGGTCGCGCGCTTTCCGGATTTCGACCGGGTCTATCGCGAGGCCGCCGGCTCGATCACGGCTGCCTTCAAGGCCTATGGCATCGAGGATTATGTGCGCCTGTCGACGCGGCTCACCGCAAGGCTGGCGGATGAGGCGGAGGCGGAGCTGCTTCAGATCGCGCCGGAAGCGGCGGTGATGATCTCGACGGCGGTCGACGCGCTGCCGGACCTGACGCCGATCCATCTCGTCGCGAGTGTCTTCGCCGGCGAGCGCATGGAGATGGTGATCGAGCCGTTTCGCGAGTGAGCGGCCGCCTGGAGCGGCTTGCATCCCGGCCGATGGCGCGCGATCCTCGGTCGTATCGATCACGGCACGGCCTCGAGACCATGCCGGTCGCATCTGAGGAAATGCCATCATGGACATGGTCAGCCGGTCGCTGCGCGCGGCCTTCTTGCTTCTTGCCGTCTGCCTGCCCATCGCCACGGCCGCTGCCGACTACCCGGCGCCGAAACAGGGGGTTTTCGTCGCGAAGGATTTCCGCTTCAGCACGGGCGAGAGTTTGCCGGAGATCAAGCTCGGCTATGTCACGGTGGGCGACCCGTCCGGCGAGCCCGTGCTGATCCTGCATGGCACCTATGGTTCTGCCGCCAGCATGCTGAGCCCGGCGTTTGCGGGCGAGCTGTTCGGCCCCGGCCAGGCGCTCGACGCGAGCAAATATTTCATCATCCTGCCGGATTCGCTCGGCGTGGGGCAATCGTCGAAACCATCGGACGGCCTCAGGGCCAAGTTCCCGCGCTATAACTACGAGGATCTGGTCGAGGCGCAGTATCGGCTCGTCACGGAAGGGCTCGGCCTGCGCCATCTGCGGCTCGTGCTCGGCAATTCGATGGGCGGCATGCATGGCTGGCTCTGGGGCGTCAAATATCCCGGCTTCATGGACGCGATCGTGCCGATGGCCTCGCAGCCTACCGAGATGTCCAGCCGCAACTGGATGATGCGGCGGATGATCATCGATGCCGTTCGCAACGACCCGGAGTGGAAAGGCGGCGACTATAGCACGCAGCCCACGGCCTTCCGCGTCGCCAACGTCTTCTTCGGCATCGCCACCAGCGGCGGCACGCTCGCCTACCAGCAGATGGCGCCGACCCGCGAGGCAGCCGACAAGCTCCTCGACGGGCGGCTCAAGGCGCCGTTCGATGCCGATGCCAACGACTTCTTGTATCAGTGGGATGCCTCGCGGGACTACAACCCCGCGCCCAGGCTGGGCTCGATCAAGGCAGCGGTGCTGGCGATCAATTCCGCCGATGACGAGCGCAACCCACCCGAAACCGGCGTCATGGAGCGGGAACTCAAGCGTCTTCCGAATGCAAAGCTGCTGTTGATCCCGGCGAGCGCCGAGACACGCGGCCATGGCACGACGGGGATGGCGAAGTTCTGGGCCAAGGATCTGGCCGCCTGGCTGCCGACTGTGCCGCGCCGGCCGGCCGGAGCCGAGTGAGGCGACGCCTCGTTCACACCGCCCGCTTGCCGATGATCGCGAAGCGCAGCTTGCTCGACAGGAAGTCGATGGCGGAGACCGCGACGAGGATCAGCAGGATCAGGAAGGAGGTCTGCTGCCATTCCAGCGTGCGGATGGTCTCCGCGAGATAGAGGCCGATGCCGCCGGCGCCGACGATGCCGATGATGGTCGAGGAGCGCGTGTTCGACTCGATGAAGTAGAGCACCTGGCTCGCGATCACCGGCAGCACCTGCGGCAGCAGGCCGAAGCGGATCTCGTGGCTCTTGCCGCCGCCGACCGAGGCGACGCCCTCGACCGCCTTGCGATCGGCCGCCTCGATCGCCTCCGAGTAGAGCTTGCCGAAGGCGCCGAAATCGGCGGTCATGATGGCGAGCATGCCGGCGAAGGGGCCGAGACCCACGACATTGATCCAGATCAGCGCCCAGATCAGCGCATCGACGCCGCGGATCGTGTCGAGCGAGCGGCGGGCGAGGAAGTGGACGATGCGGTTGGCGACGACGTTGCGCGCGGCGATGAAGCCGAGCGGCAGGGCAAGGATGGCCGCCAGCACCGTGCCGAGGAAGGCGATGGCGATGGTCTCGAACAGCGCCTGAACGAAGATCAGGGCCTTCGCCCAGGAGCCGGGATCGGGCGGCAGCATCAGCACGACGAAGGAGCCGAGATTGCCGAAGCCGGCCAGCACCCGCCAGAGCGTCGTCTCCAGCGTCGTCAGCCCGTAGAGGAAGAGGCCGAGGATGAAGACGACGGTCGCGATGGTGAAGAACCGCGTCCGGGTCGATCCGCGGATGGCGGCGGCGTGGCGCTGCAGGATGTCGCTGCGCTCGGTCGCGGAGATGGCGATGCTCACGAGCGGCTCTCCAGGCTGAGGAGGGCGTGGCGCAGCCGCTCCGTGCCGAGGTCGATCAGCATCACCGCCAGGATGATCAGGAGCATGATGGCGCTGACATCGGTGTAGTAGAATTTGCGGATGGCCTCGATCAGGTCCTGGCCGATGCCGCCGGCGCCGACGAAGCCCATGATCGAGGCGCCGCGCACATTGATCTCGAAGCGCAGCAGGGCGTAGCTCGCGAAGTTGGAGAGCACCTGCGGCATCACGGCGAAGCGCACCACCTGCCACCAGCTTCCGCCGGTCGCGGTGATGCCGTCGACGGGCTTCAGGTCGATGTTCTCGACGACCTCGGAGAAGAGCTTGCCGAGCGCGCCCATGGTGTGGATGGCGATGGCGAGCACGCCGGGCAGCGGCCCCAGCCCGAAGGCGATGACGAAGATCAGCGCGAAGACGATCTCGGGGACGGTGCGGCAGAATTCGAGATAACGGCGCACCGCGAAGCGCAGCCAGGGCGCGCGGCCGAGATTGGCGGCGGCGGCGAAGCAGAAGAGGAAGGCGCCGGCCGCGCCCAGGATGGTGCCGACATAGGCGATCAGCACGGTCTGCCAGAGCAGCCTCAGCCAGCGCGCCAGGCCCCAGTACCATTCGGCGAGGTCGGAGCCGAGGCTGGCGAGGCGCAGCGTCGGCAGCGTCTGCCAGATATAGTTCGGGAAGCGGTGGATATTCTCGATGAGCGTGCCGAGCCTGACCTCGGCTCCGACAGCGGAGAGCCAGACGCAGATCGCGAAGACGGCGATGCCGACCAGCATCTGGCGGCGCTTGCTCGCGGCGGCCTGCCGGTAGCTTTCGGCATGGGCCGTGATGGCCGGGTCGTGACGGTCGATCGCGAGGGTCATGGAGGCTGCCCGTGGAGAAGGGCGTCATTCTCGGGCCCGCGGCGTGCGGACCCGAGAAGCTCTTTGAAGAGATGCTCGGGGCAAGCCCGAGCATGACGGGCTGAATTACGACGACTTCTTCTTGCGCAGTGAGTCGACGAAGGTGATGAGCTCGATGACCGGGTCGTAGGCCTTGTTGTCGACGGCGACGAGCGGGCCCTGCTTGCCTTCATAGATCTTGTCGAAGGCGGCCTTGTCCTTGGTGGCGAGGTTGAGGACGGCGTCGCGGATCTTGGCCTTGAGGTCCTCAGGCAGGTCCGAGAGATAGGCCATCGGCGAGTTCACGATCTGCTCGGACTTGTAGATGATCCGGAAGTCCTCGGCCTTGGCCATGTTCTTGCGGGCCATGCGCAGCAGGTTCGACTCGTTCTCGTCGTTCCACCAGTTCGCGGCGACGTCGACGGTGCCCTGCTGCAGCGCGATGATCGCGTTCTCGTGGCTGCCGGTATAGACGACCTTGGAGAAGAAGGTCTCCGGGTCGATCTTCATCTTGTCGAGAACGAAGCGCGGCACGTTATTGCCCGAGGTGGAGTTCGGATCGACGAGGCCGAGATTCTTGCCCTTGAGGTCCTCGATCTTCTGGTAGGGCGAATCCTTCTTCACGTAGAAGACGGAGTGATAGCCCTTGGTGCCGTCGAGATTGGTCTCGATCGCGAAGGCGTCGACCTTGACGCCGGTGACGCGGGCGCGGGCGAAGGAAGCCGGGCCGTACATCCCGATCTGGATGTTGCCGGCGCGCTGGCCCTCGATGATCGCGGCGTAGTCATTGGCGACGCGCAGCGTCACCTTGGTGCCGAGCTCCTTCGAGAGATAGTTCACGAAGGGGGTGTAGCGGTCGACGACGCCCGAGGCGTTCTCGGCCGGGATGATGGCGAAGACGAGCTCCGGATACTTCGCCTTCCAGTCCTGGGCGAAAGCCGGGGTGGCGGCGACGGCGAGGCCGGCGGCGGCGAGCTTCAGGGTATGACGACGGGTCAGCATGCGGTCTGCTCCTTTGGATGCGGGTCTTCGGGTTAGGCTCGTCTTCTCGCGGCTGGCGGCGGGATGCCGCTCAGGCGATCTTCTGCTTGGCGCGCTTGGCCGCCTCGGAGGCGGCGATGGCGTCGAGCGCGTCCAGGGCCTCGGCGCCGGCATCCTTCGCTTCGATGCCGTAGAGCTCGGCCGCGACCTCGCGGGTCAGCGCCTGCGGCACGTCGTCGAAGACGACCTTGCCGGCGGCCATGCCGATCAGCCGGTCGCAGTATTTCGCCGCGATATCGAGGTCGTGCAGGTTGCACATCACGGTGATGCCGTGCTCGCGGTTGATGCGGAACAGCGCGTCCATCACGACCTGGGTGTTGCGCGGGTCGAGCGAGGCGATCGGCTCGTCGGCCAGGATGATGCGCGGCTCCTGGACCAGAGCGCGGGCGATGGCGACGCGCTGCTGCTGGCCGCCCGACAGGGTCTCGGCGCGCTGGGCGAGGAGATGGGCCATGTCGAGCCGCTCGAGCGCGGCGATGGCGCGGATCTTGTCGTCGGTGGAGAAGCTCTTCACCAGCGTCAGCGCGGGCGAGCGGTGATTGAGCCGGCCGAGCAGCACGTTGGTGAGCACGTCGAGGCGGCCGACGAGGTTGAACTGCTGGAAGATCATCGCGGTGTCGCGGCGCCAGCGCCTGAGCGCGGTGCCCTTCAGCGCCGTGATGTCACGGTCCTCGCAGATGATGCGCCCGGCGCTCGGCTCGGCGAGCCGGTTGAGCATGCGCAGCAGCGTCGATTTGCCGGCTCCGGACCGGCCGATGACGCCAACCATCTCGCCGTTGGGGATCGACAGCGAGACATTGTCGACGGCGTTCTTGTCGCCGAAGCGCTTCACCAGGCCTTCGATGCGCAACATGAAAGGTTCTCGAACATGACATTTCGCACGATGGCGACACCGGGCCGGCCGGAGCCGTCGGAGCCAAGATTCATGCATGGGAAGAAGCGCTATCGGCCGGAGATGACAGCGGCGTGACGGCGGGCGGCCGCTGTGCGGCTCCGAACGGCCTTTCACGGGGCCGGGCGGGCCAACATTTTCGTGAGGTCGGTAAAATGCGCTTGGACGATGGGTGACTTATCGGCAGGATGAGGATGGATGCCTGCGTGCGGCAGAGGCGCCGTATCGGCGCGTCGCGCCCCGGCAGGTATCTTGCATAGGTGCCTAAAGGCGCCGGATCGATGCGGCGGTGGCGCAAAAACATGCGTTTTTGTGCCGCTGTGGCGTGCCGGCATCTTAGCAAGGCCTTTCGTTCCATTTAAGACCAACCGGCGGCAACGGAGCCCCCAGCCTGATGAAGCGGTTCGTTCTCCTTCTCCTCGTTGCCGGCCTGGCAGGCGGCGGGTATTACGGCTACCGGATGCGTCTGGCCGGCAGCCAGCCGGCCCAGGCCAGCGTGGCGCCGACGGCGCGTGCGGCCGTGCCGGTGGAAGTCGCCTCCGTCGAGATCATGACGGTCAGCGAGGAGGTCGAGGCGCTCGGCACTTTGGCCGCCGACGAATCCGTCGTCATCGCCCCCGAGATCGCCGGCCGCGTCGTCTCGCTCGGCTTCAGGGAAGGCGAGCCGGTCAAGGCCGGGCAGGAGCTGGTCAAGCTCGACACCGCGATCCTCGATGCCGAGCTCAAGCAGGCGATGGCCGATCTCGGCCTCGCCCGCGACACCAACGAACGTCTGAGGGGGCTGGTCTCGCGCGGTTCGGGAACGCAGGTCGCGCTGGACGAATCCGCGGCGAAGCTCGCCTCGACCGAGGCCCGCGTCCAGCTCGCCAAGGCCAAGCTCGCGCAATCGACCATCCTTGCGCCGTTCAACGGCGTGGTCGGCCTGCGCGCGGTCGGCGTCGGCGACTATGTCCCGGTGGGCAAGCCGCTGATCACCCTGACCAGCGTCGACCCGATCAAGATCGATTTCCGCGTTCCCGAGATCTTCCTCAGCCGCCTCAAGGTCGGGCAGCCCGTGCAGATGCGGGTCGATGCGGTCGTCGACCGGAAATTCACCGGCAAGATCTTCGCGATCGACCCGGTCGTGGACGTGAACGGCCGCGCCATCCGCCTGCGCGCGACGATCCCGAACGCGGATCTCGCACTCAAGCCCGGCCTCTTCGCCCGCCTCGCCATCACCATCGACCAGCGCCCGAACGCGATCGTGGTGCCGGAGATGGCGGTGGTGCCGGATGCCGTCGGCAAGATGGTCTATGTCGTCGAGAACGGCAAAGCGAAGCGCCTCAGCGTCGAGCTCGGCAAGCGCCTGCCGGGCAAGGTTGAGATCGTCAGCGGGCTGACGCCCGGCATGCAGATCATCACCGCCGGGCAGATGCGGCTGCGCGACGGCGCCGCCATCGCGATCAAGGACAAGATCGTTCAGACGAGCCAGCTCTGATGAGCCTGTTCGAACTCTTCGTCCGTAGGCCCGTCCTCTCGACGGTCATGAGTCTGCTGGTGATGCTGATCGGCTTCGTCAGCTATGGCCGCCTGACCGTGCGCGAATATCCCAATATCGACGAGCCCGTCGTCTCGGTGCGCACCGATTATCGCGGCGCCTCGGCTGAGATCATCGAGACGCAGGTCACCCAGATCCTGGAGAACTCGATCGCCGGCATCGAGGGCATCGAGATCCTCTCCTCGACCAGCCGCCAGGAGCGCAGCTTCATCCAGGTCCGCTTCCGCCCGGATGTCGACCCCGATGTCGCGGCCTCGGATGTGCGCGACCGCGTCAGCCGCGTGCGCAGCCGCATGCCCGACGAGATCGACGAGCCCGTCATCGCCAAGGTCGAGGCCGACTCGCAGCCGATCCTGTATCTCTCGCTGACCAGCTCGCGGCACGGGCCGCTCGAGCTCACCGACTTCGCCGACCGCTTCATCTCCGACCGCGTGCAGAACGTCACCGGCGTGGCGGAGGTCCGCATTCTCGGCCAGCGGCAATACGCCATGCGCATCTGGCTCGATCGCGCCCGGATGTCGGCCTATGACGTCAGCGTCCAGCAGATCGAGGCGGCGGTCCGGGCCCAGAACATCGAGATCCCGTCGGGCCGCATCGAGAGCAACGACCGCGAATTCACCGTGCTCTCGCAGACCAGCATGACGACGCCGGAGGAATTCCGCGAGATCGTCATCAAGGACGCCAACGGCTTCTCCGTGAAGCTCAAGGACGTCGCCAAGGTCGAGCTCGGCGCGCGCGAGGAGCGCAACGCCGCCTGGTTTGGTGGCGCGCCCTCGGTGACGATCGGCATCGTCAAGCAGGCGACGGCCAACCCGCTCGACGTCTCGGCCGGCATTGAGGAGGCGCTGCCGGGCATCATCGAGGATCTGCCTCAGGGCATGTCGATCGCCAAATCCTACGATACCTCGGTCTTCATCGACCGCTCGATCAAGGCGGTCTACCAGACGATCATCGAGGCGACCGTCCTCGTCGTCCTGATCATCTTCATCTTCCTGCGCTCGCTGCGGGCGACGCTGATCCCGCTGGTGACGATTCCGGTTTCGCTGATCGGCTCCTTCGCGCTGATGTATGCGCTCGGCTTCACCGTGAACACGCTGACGCTGCTCTCGATGGTGCTCGCCATCGGCCTCGTCGTCGACGACGCCATCGTCGTGCTGGAGAACGTGCACCGCCATATCGAGGATGGCATCGCGCCGACCAAGGCGGCGATCCGCGGCATCAACGAGATCGCCTTCGCGGTCGTGGCGATGACGCTGACGCTGGTCGCGGTCTATGCGCCGATGGCGTTCTCGACCGGCCGCACCGGCAAGCTCTTCATCGAGTTCGCGCTGACACTGGCCGGCGCGGTGCTGGTCTCGGGCTTCGTCGCGCTGACGCTGACCCCGATGATGTGCGCCAAGCTGCTGCGCCATCACGATTCCCATAGCTGGCTGTTCAACGTGCTGGAGCGTGGCTTCAACGCGCTGTCGCGGGGCTACAGGGCGTCGCTGCGCGCGGCGCTGTCGGTGCGTCCGCTTATCATTCTGCTGGCGGTGGGCGTCGCCGGCGGCGGCTACTACTTCTTCACCCATCTGCGTTCGGAATTGTCGCCGGTCGAGGATCGCGGCACGATCAACGTGATCGGCGTCGCGCCCGAGGGCGCCACGCTGTCCTTCACCGCCGACTACGCCCGGCGGGTCGAGACCTATTTCAAGAACATCCAGGAGGTCGAGACCTACCTCGTCATCGTCGGCTTCCCCGATGTGACCCGCGCCATCGCCTTCGCCCGCCTCAAGCCCTGGGAGGAGCGCGAGCGCAAGCAGCAGGATCTGGTCGCCGAGATCAACCGGGGGCTGTCGCAGATCCCGGGCATCCGCCTGTTCGCGACCAATCCGGCCTCGCTCGGCCAGGGCCAGGCGAACAGCAAGCCGGTCGAGTTCGTGCTGCGCTCGTCCGAGCCCTATGCCCAGATCAAGTCCTATGTCGACCAGCTGATGGCGGAGGTCGCGAACTCGCCCGTTCTGACCAATGTCGAGAGCAACCTCATTCTCGACAAGCCGCAGATCAAGGTCTCGATCGACCGGCAGCGCGCCGCCGATCTCGGCGTCAATGTCGACATCATCGGCCGCACCATGGAGACGCTGCTCGGCGGCCGGCAGGTGACGCGCTTCAACATGAACAGCAAGCAGTACGACGTCGTGCTGCAGGTCGAGGGCACGGAGCGCAACACGCCGCAGGCGCTGCAGTCGATCTATCTGATGGGCCGCGGCGGCGCGGTGGTGCAGCTCTCCAGCCTGGTCAAGGTCGAGGAGAACGTCGCGCCGAAGGAACTGGTCCGCTTCAACCAGCTCCGCTCGGCGACGATCACCGCGATTCCCGCGCCGGGCTATTCGCTGGGCGATGCGCTCAAGGTGCTGGAGGAGGGCGCGGGGCGCGTGCTGCCCAGTTCGGTGCAGATCGACTATTCCGGCCAGAGCCGCGAGTTCAAGCAGTCGGGCGCCAGCATCTTCATCGTCTTCCTGCTCGCGCTCGGCTTCATCTATCTGGTGCTGGCGGCGCAGTTCGAGAGCTTCGTCGACCCCATCGTCATCATGGTCTCGGTGCCGCTCTCGCTGACGGGCGCGCTTGCCGCGCTGTACTATTCGGGCGGCACGATGAACGTGTACAGCCAGATCGGCCTGATCACGCTGGTCGGCCTCATCACCAAGCACGGCATCCTGATCCTGGAGTTCACCAACCAGTTGCGCGAGGAGGGCAAGGAGATGATCGACGCCCTCGTCGAGGCGGCGGAACTGCGCCTGCGGCCGATCCTGATGACGACCGGCGCCATGGTGCTCGGCGCCGTGCCGCTCGCCATCGCCCATGGCGCGGGTGCCGAGAGCCGCTCGCAGATCGGCTGGGTCATCGTCGGCGGCATGAGCTTCGGCACCTTGCTGACACTCTATGTGGTGCCGGTGGCCTACAGCTATCTGGCGCGCAAGGTCCATGGCTCGCGCCATGGCGCGCATGAAGAGGCGCATGGCGCGCATCCGCAGCCGGCGGAGTAGCGCGCGAACAGACAAAGGGCTCCCTTCTCCCCTTGTGGGAGAAGGGGTCTGCGAAGCCGTCGGATGAGGGAAGGGTCGCGCAAGCGGCCCTTTCTTGTTTTCGGCTGAGGTTCCGCCCTCATCCGTCTCGGCTGCGCCGAGCGACCTTCTCCCCGAGGGGAGAAGGAAGAAACCCCGGTTCCTCGACCAAACTTATCCCCGCCCTTCCAGCCCATGCCTATTCTCGCCTCGTCCCAGCCGACCGAGGGGCTTCGCGAGGCATCGTGGGCCGGTTGGGATTGCGGGTTTCGCGCTCCCGGACCGTTGCGGGTCCGCTGGATCGCCGCGCGTCCGACAGGACGCGATCACGGTGATCCTCTCTTTGGTCGCGCGGAGGTGCCGACTTCGTCCGGGCCGAACAGGCAGGCCCTGCCCTTTGCCGGGCTTCAAACACGAAGCGGACCCCCAGATACCCGTGCGCGGAGCCGGACGGCGCGAGGTCGTCGCTGTTCGACACCATCGACATCGACTCGACATCGGCACGCAGCCGTCGACTGCGAACGCCACCCGGCTCCGCGCATCCCTCGGATGTTAAAGCCCGAAAACCCCGCAGGCTGAGCCTGTCGGGGCTTTCGGTGCGTGCAAACTTGCTATTGCAGCCTGACCGAGACGCTCTCGCTCGCCCCCGTCCCATCCACCACGGAAATCCGCATGAAGCCCTTGCCGGGTGGCTGCCAGGCAGCCTCGCGTCGACGCAGCGGCGCGGTGACAGGCGTGCCGTCGACCAGCCAGGTGAAGGGCGGTGCACCGCCCGCGGCCTTCAGATTGAGCTGGCCCTGGCCGTCGAGGCTGTCGGCCGAGAGGTCGATGCGGGCGCCGTCCGGCGGGAAGGCGAGTTTCAAGGCCGGCGTCGCGATGGCGGCCACCGTCTTCGGCACATCCTGGCGCAGATGGCGCAGCGGCGGCGGCAGATGGTTCGTGCTGGCCACGATGGCGTCGGCGGGTTGCGGGAAGGGGCGCGGATCGATGCCGAGCCGGGCGAAGGCGTCGAACAGGATCGGCGCCGCCACCACGCGCCCGACGAGGCCGGGCACGGCGCCGTTATCGGCCCGGCCGACCCAGACGCCGATGGTGTGCTTGCGGTCGAAGCCGACGGCCCAGGCATCGCGATAGCCATAGGAGGTGCCGGTCTTGTAGGCGATGCGGCCGGGCACGGCGTTGAGCGGCGGCGGGGCGCCGAGCAGGGTGTCGGCGACATACCAGGCCGCGACCGGCTCGACGAGATGCAGGGGCGGCGTTCCGCTGGAAGACGGCTCCTCCCTGAACCGCAGCGGCGCCATCTCGCCACCGCGCGCCAGCCCGACATAGGCGCGGGTCAGATCCTGCAAGGTGATGCCGAGCCCGCCGAGGCCGACCGCGAGGCCGGGCGCGCCGCCCTCTTTCGGCAGAGCGACGGTGATGCCGGCATCGCGCAGTCGCGACAGGAAACGCTGCGGGCCGAGCGCCGAGAGCAGCTCCACCGTCGGGACATTCAGGGAGAGTTGCAGCGCCTTGCGGGCGCTGACCATGCCCTGGAAGGTCATGTCGAAATTCTCGGGCACATAGCTGCCATAGCGTGCCGGCCGGTCTTCCAGCATCGTCTCGGGATGGGCGATGCCGTTGTCGAAGGCGAGCGCATAGATGAAGGGCTTCAGCGCCGAACCGGGCGAGCGCAACGCGCGCGTCAGGTCGAGCGCGCCTGCCCGTTCGGCCGCGAAATAATCGACGCCGCCGACGGAGGCGCGGACCGCGCCGGTCTCGTTGTCGACGGCGAGGATCGCGATCGAAACCTGGGGCGCGAGGCCGAGGCTGCGCTCGCGGGCGAGGCCTTCCAGGCTCTTCTGTAAGCGGGCATCGAGGCTGAGACGGTGGACGCGCTGCGCCGGCGCCTCCGCCACGACCTGCTCGGCGACATGGGGGCTCAAGGTGGGGAAGGGGCGGCGTGCGGTCGGGATCTCCTCGTCGCGCGCGGCGATGACTTCTCCGGCCGTCGCGATGCCGGCACGTTCGATGCGGGCGAGCACACGGGCGCGGGCTTTTCGGGCGGCTTCCGCGAAGCGGTCGGGCCGGCGTGTCTCGGGCGATTGCGGCAGGGCGACGAGCAGCGCCGCCTCGGCGGTGGAAAGCCGCTTCGGCTCCTTGCCGAAATAGGCGAAGCTTGCGGCGCGCACGCCTTCGAGATTGCCGCCGAAGGGGGCGAGGTTGAGATAGAGGTCGAGGATCTCGGTCTTGCTGAGGTGCCGTTCCAATTCGACGGCGCGCACGGCCTGCCGGAGTTTTGCGGCAAGGTCGCGCTCGTCGCGCGGCTCGAGCAGGCGGGCGACCTGCATGGTCAGGGTCGAGCCGCCGGAGACGACGCGGCCATGCCGCAGCATTTGGCCGGCAGCGCGCAGCAGGCCGAGCGGATCGATGCCGGGATGGCTGTCGAAGCGCCTGTCCTCATAGGCCTTGAGCATGGCGAGGTAGCGCGGGTCGACATCGTCGCTGGTGACGGTAAGCTTCCAGCGGCCATCGGTGGTGAGGAAGGGCCGCAGCAGCCGGCCTTCGCGGTCGAGCACGACGGTCGAGCGGTCGGCGGCGGCGGAAAGGTCGAGCGGCGGGAGGGAGCGGATGTAGAGGGTGAGGGCGGTGGTGGCGGCAACGACGGCAAGGGCGCAGGCCGCCACCCCGATCTTAAGCTTGCCGAAGCGGCCAGGGCGCGGCGTCATGCTCGGGCTTGACCCGAGCATCTCCTGATCGAGATTCTCGGGTCTGCGCTTCGCTTCGCCCGAGAATGACGGACTGGTCGGGTCATTCACGGCCATCACCGCGCCGAACTGATCTCCACCGCGCCGAAGCCCGTGCGGCCGAAGCGATCCGGCCGGTACATGTCCTCGATCACGGCGGCCGGCGCGACGTAGCGGCCGGGCGAGACCGCCCGGGCGATATAGGCGACGGTGTAGGCGAGCTTGTCGCTCTTTCCGCCGGAGCGCTCGAAGGCCGCGACGAAGCGGTCGTCGCGCGCTTCGGTATGCACCGGCGAGACCTCCTGCTTCAGCCAGTCGAGCCCGGCGGTTGAGGCGCCCTCGGTCAGGTTGGCGTTCTCGATCTCCAGCCCGGCCGGCACCGGATCGACCAGCAGCAAGCGGCCGAAGCGCGGCGCGCCCTCGGTCACGTTGAGCGCCACGACATAGCGCTCGTTCTGGCGCAGGCGGGTGGGGTCGGCCCGCTCGCCCTTCATCGTGTAGATGACGCGTTCGAGGCCGAAACCCTGGTTCAGCGCCGGCTCCGGCGTGGTCGGGATGCCCGCGACGGTGATCACCGCCTGGGCATTGGCGCTGCCCGGATTGGCGATGGTCAGCGGCTTGGCGTCCAGCGCCTCGGCCGAGACGGTGCGGTAGAAGGCGCCCTTGCGGGCCGCGCCGTCGACGGTCAGCGTCATGCCCTCGGCCTCCTTGGACATGGCCTGCGCCGCCAGCACCATCCACATCTGCTCCTGCGTCGAGGTGTAGCTGTAGCGGGCGCTGTTGCGGGTGGCGTCGAGGAGGGAGACGGCGCGACCGATATCGGCGCGCTCGCCATTCGATTCCGCGATCAGCGCGAGCACGCCGGCACCGTCGCGCAGGCGCGAGCCGTAATCGGGGCGCGAGAACCCGTCATCGCTTGCCTGCTGGAGCAGGCCGAGCGCGCTGCCGAAAGCGGTGCGGCCCCGCGCCCGGTCGCCCAGCGCCGAGAGTGCGGCGCCGATCTGGGCGCGGGCGAGCGGGGTCGCGAAATCGCCGAGCTTGTTGTCGGCGAGATAGCGCAGATCGCCCATCACCGGCCGGCCGTTGCGGGCGAGCACATAGAGCGCATAGGCGATGCCGGCGGCCTCCTCCTTGTTGATGTCGCCGGTGTTGACGACTTGATTGCGCAGGCGGTCCAGCGCCATGTTGAAGGCGGTCTGCGGCACGTCGAACTTGCGCTCGCGGGCCCGCGTCAGGAAGTCCGCGACGAAGGCGTCGAGCCACAAATCCTCGCCGCCGACGCCCCACAGGCCGAAGGAGCCGTTGCCGCCCTGCCGGGCGAGCACGCGCTCGATCGCCTTCTGCACGCGCTCATCGGCATTGTCGTCGAGCGCGAGGTTCTCCATCGAGGCGAGCTGGTTGACCGCCAGCAGCGGCAAAGCCCGCGAGACGGTCTGCTCGGTGCAGCCATAGGGGTAGCGGTCGAGCGCCTTGAGCAAGGCGGGCACGTCGAGCGAGCCGAAGGGCGAGACCGAGACCGAGACCTGCCCCGAGCCCGGCACGAGATCGGCCAGCAGGTCGGAGGAGACGGTGACGGCGCCGCCATTGCCGGGGATCGGCCGGACGATGCGTCGCGCCAGCGTTGCGGCCGAGGGCTGCACCTTGACCGCGAGGTTCTGCACCGTGCCGATGCCGTTCGGCCCGGAGACACGCACGTCGAATTCGGCGCGGCCGAGGCCGGCTGCGGTGACGGGGATCGTCATCTGCGTCTTGGCGCCGGCCGCGAGCTGGACCGTGCGATGGGTCGCATCGGCGGCGACGAGGACCGGGCCCTTCACGTCGAGATCGACGGTGTAGGCGCCGGCGGGACCCTCGACATTGTCGATCTGCAGATGGAAGCGGGACTGGTCGCCGATGGCGAGGAAGCGCGGCAGCGTCGCCTGCGCCACGACCTGGTCGCGCACGATCACGTCGGCGCTGGCCTGGCCGGTGCGCCCGGCCGACCAGGCCACGCCCATGACGCGCACCGTGCCGTTGAAGGCCGGCAGGTCGAAATCGATCTTGGCCGTGCCGTCGGCCCCGACCTTGACGACGCCGGAATAGCGGGCGAGCGGCTCCTGCGTCGGCTTCTCGCCGTCCATCTTGGGCGCGGCGTCGCCGCCGGTGCGGATGGTGCCGCGCACGCCCTGCATGCCGTCGATCAGATAGCCGTAGAGGTCGCGCAGATCATGGCCGAGCTGGCGCTGGCCGAAGAAGTACTTGCTCGGATCGGGGCTCTCATAGCGGGTGAGGTTGAGGATGCCGACATCGACGGCAGCGACCGTGACGAAGGCGTCCTCGCCGGCTTTCAGCCCGGAGAGCTTGACCGGCAGCGAGAGCGTCGAGAGCGGGCGCATCAGCTTGGGCGCGCCGAGATCGACCGCCAGCGTGCGCTCGTCCTTGCCGATCTGGAACCATGCCAGACCGATGGCGCGGCCGGGCAGGCGCTTGGCGGCGGTGTCCATCGGGCGATGGGCGAGCACGACGAGATAGGCGCTCGCGCCCCATTCCGACTTCACCGGGATCGTGGCGGTGGTGCCGCCCTCGGTGATGTCGATGGTGCGGATGTCCGCGAGCTTGTCGCTGATGACGGCGAGCGTCGCCTTGCCGGCGAAGCGCGGCGAGAGCCGGACCTGCACGGTCTCGCCATTGGCGTAGGAGGCCTTGTCCAGGGCGACGTCGAGCACATCCGGCGTATCGGCCGTCTTGTCGCTCTCATAGCCGACGCTGAAGGAGACGGCGGTCGCGGCCTCCTCGGCGCCGTCGGAGGTCACGTCGAGCCGGTAATTGCCCCATTCGACGGGCGCGGCGATCTTCGCCGGCACGGTCGCGGAGACCGTGACCTGCCCGTCCGAGACGCGCCGCGTGGTGGTGACGCCCTCATAGTTCCAGCGTCCGTCCTTGAAGAACCACTGATAGTTGCGGCGGACCTTCGAGAGCACCCATTTCACGTTCGGCCGGCTGAGCCGCTTGCCGTCGCCGGTCGCCATGATGACGTCGAAGGTCGCGGTCTGGTTGTTGCCGAGCTCGCCGTCCTTGAAGGTCTGCCGGACGCCGATGGCCGCGCCCTTGGGCACGATCGGCACGGTGACGGAGCGGGCGATGGCGCGCCCGCCGGGCTCGCCGACGCGCACTGTCATCTCGACCTCGAGCGGGCGGTTGGTCTCGGCCTGCTGGACGGGGTTGGAGATCGTCGCCTTGCCGGCGGCGTCGGTGGTGGCGCTCTCCTCGAATTCGGTCTGGATGGGATCGAAGGATTCGTCGGTCAGACCGACCTGATAATCCCCGAAGCCGGGGATGGCGCTGGCGCTCGCGGCGCGCAGCGTCATCGAGCCGGTGACGTCGAGCGCGGAGCCCGGCGCGCCATAGAGATAGCGGGCGGCGACGTTGACCTCGGCCGGCTCGCCGGCCTGGAGCACCGGAGCCTTCGGGGTGAGCGTGAGCTCCAGCCGCTCGGGAACGTAATCCTCGACGAGGAAGGAGGTCTCGCCGATCGCCTGTCCCTTCGGATCGGCATAGGCGAGGACGCGCCAGGTGCCGGTGGCGGCGCCGGAGATCAGCGGGATCGAATGGGCGCGGCCGCCGGCACCCTGATCCTCGACCTGACGGCGGCGGTACTCGACGCCGTCGGGGCGCTTGACCACGATGGTGAGCGGCAGGCCGGTGACGGCGGCGCCCTTGGCGTCGCGCAGCAGCGAGGTGAGATAGACCGTCTCGCCCGAGCGGTAGACGCCGCGCTCGGTATAGAGGAAGGCGTCGAGCCCGGCCGGCGCGACGCGGCCCTTCACGCCGCGATCCGACAGATCGAAGGCGGTCTGCTTCAGGTCGAGGAAGCCGTAATCCTCACCCAGCCCGGCGGTGACGAGGCCGGGCGCGTTGCCGCCTTCGCCCTTGGCGAGCCCGGCATCGAAGCGGGCATAGCCGTTGGAATCGGTCTTCGCCGTGCCGAGCACCTCGTTGTTGCGGGCGATCAGGCGCAGCTCGGCATTGGCGATCGGCTTGGCGTCGGCCAGCGAGCGGGCGAGCACATGCACGCCGTCCGGCCCGGAGAAGGAGGTCAGGCCGAGATCGGAGACGACGAACCACTGCGTCGCGCGGGTCGAGCCGTCGTCATAGGAATCGCCGTCGTCGCCGGTCGCGGGCGCGGCCGGGCCGCCCGAAGGCTTGGCGAACATGACATAGACGCCGGGTTTCAGGCTGCCGACCGCCTCGACCACCGGGAAGGCGGTGACGACGTCCTTGTTGAGCTCGGACTTCACGTCCATCGTGCCGGTCCAGACGCTCTGGCCCTTGTCGGAGGCGATCTGGCGGGATTGCCACGAGCCGAGCTGGCTCAGGAAGTCGTCGGAATGGACCGAGTTGATCAGGTTGCGGTCGCCGATCCGCATCACCTCGAGGTCGAGCTTGCCCGAATTGACCGAAACGACCGGGATGCCCTGCTGGCCGGTGCGGGGCAGGACGTAGTTCTTGCCGGTGAAGCGCACCGAGGGCGTGCGGTCGCGGACATAGATCTCGTAATCGGCCGATTTCAGCAGCGTCTCGTCGGGGATGGCGGAGGGCACGCCCTGGCGGATGACGATGGCGTAGCGCTCGCCATGGCGCAGCCCGTCGACGCAGATCTGGCGTTCCTCGCCGCTCACGGCGAAATCGCCGGAGCCGCCGGAGATCGCGACATAGGGCGCGAAATCGACATTGCCGCGGGCGAGCGGTTCGGAGAATTCGAAGCAGGCGCGCGGGGAGGCGGCGTCGGAATCGACCTGGTTCGAGAGCAGGCGGAAGCCGCGTTTTTCGCGCAGATCCTCATAGCTCTTCTGCAGCGAGGCATTGGCGGTGAGGTCGAGGCTGAGGCGATAGGTCGTCAGCGCCGGGCGCCAGAGCTCGTATTTCTCGAAGGTCTGGGCGAGCACGCCGAGCGAGGAGGCCTCGTCGGTGCGGTTGCTGGCGCGGCTATAGGCGAGATAGGCGGCGGTGATGGCGCGCTCGCGCATCTCCCAGCGCTCGCGATAGTCGCGCGGCTCGATGCCGCTGGCGGCGCGGGCCATCAGGCGCCAGGCGGCGGCATTGCCGGAATCGGCGACCACGGCGGCATTGGCGAGCGGCAGGGCGCCGCGCGCATCGCCGCGCCCGAGCACGATGTCGCCGGCGCGGACGAGATCGGCCGCCGGGCGGTTGCCGGCCGCGACCTCGCGCTTCAGCCGCTCCTCCAGCCTCTGCCCGTCGGCCGCGAGATCGGTGCGGATATAGGCCTTCTGGGCGAAGGCCGGGGCGGCCGCGAAGCTCAGGCAGAGCGCGACCAGGAGGCGGGGCAACAGGTTCATCGTCGATCCTCTTCGGCGGCCGAGGGCTTCAGCGTGGCTGGCGAAGGCTTCGGACCGATGACGGTGCTGAACGGGCCGGCAGGCTATCACCGCGCCGCGCCCGTGCAAGTCATGCGCGTGAAGGATGCGGCGGCGCTGCGCGCGGGCTAGGCGGTTCGATTGGGAAACACGCGGGTCATCCCGGACGGAGCGAAGCGGAGAGCCGGGATCCATGCCGGAGCCTTTATCGGATGGGCTCCGGCATGGATCCCGGGTCTCCCTGCGGTCGCCCGGGATGACACGCGCTGGGATGCCCTTCCCCGGTTGCAGCGCCAGGCGTTCTGACGCTCAATGCAGCCGCTCCGCCCCCCTGTCGAGGACGAGACCATGTTGCCTGACGATCGAAACCGAGCGCGAATCAAGCAAGCCGGTGCGGCCCTGCTCGGTCTGGCGCTGCTGGTGGCCGCGTCGGGCGCACAGGCGCAGGCTCCCGCCCCGGCCGCGCCCAATCCGCAGATGGCGGCGGCGCAGGCGAGCTTCGAGGCGCTGCCCGAGGCCGAGCGCAAGGCGATCCAGACCGATCTGATCTGGGCGGGCCAGTTTAATGGCGCGGTCAGCGGCTCCTTCGGTCCGCTGACCTTCCGCGCGATCAATGCGCTCAAGGGCGGGCGCGGGCCGGCGGACGGCATCCTCGCTCCGGCCGATCGCGCGGCACTGGCCAAGGCGGCGCAGGCGGCACGCGATGCCGTCGGCTTCCGGCTGATCAACGACGACAAGACCGGGGTGCGCATCGGCATTCCCGGCAAGCTCCTGCCGAAGCGCGACGCGACGCCCGCCGGCGGCAGCCGCTGGCAGAGCGCCGACGACAAGGTCACGCTCGACACCACCGCCTCGCCGCCGGGCGACGATCTCGCAGCGCTGTTCGAGAAGGCGACCGCTGTCAGCCCGAACAGCCCGCGCAAGATCACCTACAAGCTGCTCCGGCCGGATTTCTTCGTCGTCACCGGGGAGACGCCGACCGGGCGGTTCTATCGCCGGCTCGCGGCCGGGCCGCAGGGCCTGCGCGGCTTCTCGATCGGCTACGACAAGGCGCTGGCACCGACCGTCGACAAGCTCGTCATCGCGATCGCCGCGAGCTTCGAGCCCTTCCCGACCGGGCCGGCGCCTGCAAGCGGGACTGCTGTCGCCAGTGCTGCTGCGCCGGCATCGGCGCCGCCGCTGACGCAGCCGGCGGCGCGCAGCAATGAGCGCTATGGCGTCGCGGTGCTGCTCTCCGACAAGGTCGCGCTCGGCGCGGCGTCGGCGGCCGAGGGCTGTCGCAGCCTGCGGGCCGGTGCGCGCACCGCCAAGCCGCGGGCGAAGGATGCCAGCGGCCTCGTGCTGCTCGATCTCGACGGAACCGGCGTGGCCAGGCCGCCCGCATTGGCGGGGCAGGCGCTGGATGCGGGCGCGGCGCTGGTGCTGGTGGCCTTCAGCGACGATGCCGGCAAGCGCGCCGCCGTCGCGCTGCCGGGGCAGGCCCTGCGCGCCACCACCGGGGCGGCGGTGCTGGCGCCGCTGCAACCCGGACAGGCCGGAAGCCCGGCCTTCGACCGTCAGGGCCGGCTCGTCGGGCTGGTGACCGCCAACCCCTCCGACAAGCAACTCGTCGCCGGCATCGCGCCGCAGCGTCCCTATGCGCTGGCGGATTCCGCCGCGATCCAGGGCGTTCTCGGCAATGCCGGCCTGTCGCTGACGACCGATTCAGGCGCTGCCGCGAGCCTCAGCACCGGCGCGGTTGTCGATAAGGTCTCGGGCGCGGTCGTGCCGCTGGTCTGCGGCTTGTAGCGCTTTTCAGCGCCGGTTTCCCGAAGCCCTCGCTGCGGGGAGCACCCATGCCCGCCGTGACGAAACCCGCTGGAAAAGGCTCTTTCTTCGCCGAAATGCGAAGTTGCCACCGCTTCTGCGATCGGCTCAGATGACCCGGTTATCTCAAGAGCGCCCCGCCAGCGGTGAGGAGCGCTCAGCCCCTAAAACGATTTAGCGGAGGAATGACAGATGACCACCCTCGACAGACGCAGTGTACTCAAGGGAGCGGCGGCGGGGGCTGCCGGCCTGATCGCCGCGCCTGCCACCGCACAGGCCAAGTTCCCATCCCGTCCCGTCACCCTGGTATGCCCCTGGGGAGCCGGCGGCGGCACCGATGCCGTCGTCCGCATCATCGCCTCGCTGCTGGAAAAGAGCCTCGGCCAGCCCTTCAGCGTCGTGAACCGCACCGGCGGCTCCGGCGTGGTCGGCCATTCCGCGATCGCGACGGCACCGCCGGACGGCTACACGCTCGGCATCATCACCTCCGAGATCGCGATGATGCATCACCAGGGGCTGACGCAACTGACCTATGCCAGCTACACGCCCTTGGCGCTGATGAACGACGACCCGCCGGGCGTGCAGGTGAAGTCGGATTCGCCCTACAAGGACGTGAAGCAGCTCGCGGATGCGATCAAGGCCGCGCCCGCCGGCAAGTTCAAGGCGTCCGGCACCGGGCAGGGCGGCATCTGGCATCTCGCCCTCGTCGGCTGGATGCAGGCGATGGGGCTGAAGCCCGACCATGTCGCCTGGGTTCCCTCGAACGGCGCCGCGCCCGCGATGCAGGACCTCGCTGCGGGCGGGCTCGACCTCGTGACCTGCTCCGTGCCCGAGGCGCGCGCGATGATCGATGCCGGCCGCGCCAAGGCACTCGCCATCATGGCGGCAGAGCGCAACCCGCAATTCAAGGACGTGCCGACACTGAAGGAGGCGCTGAACATCGAGGTTCCGCTCGGCTCCTGGCGCGGCATCGGGGGGCCGAAGAACCTGCCGCCGGACGTCGCCAAGCTGCTCTCAGCCGAGCTGAAGAAGATCTACGACTCGCAGGAGTACAAGGACTTCATGAATTCGCGCGGCCTCTCGATGAAATATGCGGACGCGGAGAATTTCGGCTCGTTCATGGCCGAGAGCGACAAGGCGATGGGCGCCTTCATGAAGGCGGGCGGGCTCGCCAAGGGCTGACGCTCAGACCTCGCGCAGCCGGGCGCGGCCGCAAACGCCGCGACCGGCCTCTTCCCGTCACGAAAGCCGTTTTTGCCCATGCTCCTCTCAGACAAGGTCACCGGAGGTGTCGTCGCCGTTCTGGGCGGCCTCGCCTTCGCCTATGGCTCGCAACTGCCGCCGGTGCCCGGCCAGCAGATCGGCCCTTCCGCCTTCCCGATGGTGATCGGCGCTGGCCTCGTCCTCTGCGGCGGGCTGATCATGCTCGGGATCGGCCATCGCTTCGAGGAGGTCGCCGAGGCCGATCTCGCCAGTCATACGGCGCCGGAGCAGCTCGCGCCGCTGCCGGCCTGGCGCAACTGGCTGGCCTTGCTGCCGCCGGCGCTGCTGGCCTTCTATGCGCTGGTCTCGGAGACGCTGGGCTTCCTGCCGACGTCGGCGATCATGGTCCTGGTGGCGAGCCTCGCCTTCGGAGCCAGGCCGAAGCTCGCCGTGCCCCTCGCGATCATCGCGCCCTTCGTCATCAACCTGATCTTCCTGAAGTTGCTGCGCGTGCCGCTGCCCGGCGGCATCCTGCCCTTTCCCTGGTGAGCGAGGCCTGACGATGGACACCGTCATCAAGGCCTTCGGGCTGGTCTTCCAATTCGACGTGATGATCGCGATCGTCGCCTCCGCCTTCTACGGGCTGACGGTCGGCGCGCTGCCCGGCCTGTCCGCGACGATGGCGACGGCGCTGCTGGTGCCGGTCACCTTCTACCTCTCGCCGATCGCCGCGATCGCGACGATCATCACGGCATCGGCGATGGCGATCTTCTCCGGCGACATTCCGGGCTGCCTCCTGCGCATCCCCGGCACGCCGGCCTCCGCCGCCTATACCGACGAGGCCTATGCGATGACGCGCAAGGGCCAGGCGGAGACGGCGCTCGGCATCTGCCTGTGGTTCTCGGCACTGGGCGGCATCGCCGGCACGCTCTCGCTGATGCTGATCGCGCCGCTGCTGGCCGATGTCGCGCTCTCCTTCTCGACCTATGAGAATTTCTGGCTCGCCATGCTCGGCCTGATGTGTTCGACGCTGGTGGCGCGGTCCTCGCCGATCAAGGCGATCGCGGCGATGCTGCTCGGCCTGCTGATCACCTGCATCGGCATCGACAATCCCGGCGGCGTGCCGCGCTTCACCTTCGGCTCGACCGACCTGCTCGGCGGCATCGAGCCGATCCCGGCGCTGGTCGGCGTCTTCGCGCTGGCCGAGGTGATGCGCGCGCTGACCGAGCGCGAGCCGCCCAAGATCGAAAACCGGCGCCTGGGCTCCATTCTCAAGGGGCAGTGGAAGCTCACCAAGGAATACCCCAAGCAGCAGACGCGCGGGAATATCGTCGGCATCATCATCGGCGTGCTGCCAGGCGCCGGCGCCGACATGGCGGCCTGGGTCAGCTATGCGATGGCCAAGCGCTTCTCGAAGACGCCCGAGAAGTTCGGCACCGGCCACCCCGAAGGGCTGATCGAGGCCGGCGCCTCCAACAACGCCTCGCTTGCCTCGGGCTGGGTGCCGGCGCTGCTCTTCGGCATTCCCGGCGATACCATCACCGCCATCGCCATCGGCGTGCTCTACATGAAGGGGCTGAACCCCGGGCCGACGCTGTTCACCCAGCAGGCCGAGAGCATGTATGCGCTCTACATCATCTTCATCCTCGGCAACATCATCATGATCCCGTTCGGCATCGTCATGATCCGGCTGGCGAGCAAGGTCGTCGGCGCGCCGCGCTCGGCGGTGATGCCGGTGATCATGATCTTCTGCGCGGTCGGCGCCTTCGCGACGGCCGGCAACAACCTGTTCGCGGTCTGGTGCGTCGCCCTCTTCGGCATCATCGGCTTCGTGATGGAGAAAAACGGCTATCCGGTCGCGGCGATGGTGCTCGGCATCGTCATGGGGACGATGGTGGAGCAGAGCTTCGTCACCTCGCTGATCAAGTCGGACGGCTCGGTGCTGCCCTTCTTCGAGCGGCCGGTCTCGTCCGTGCTGGCGGCGATGACGGTTGCGGCGCTGCTCTGGCCGGTCTTCTCCTGGACGCGCGACTGGCTGAGGGGGCGGAGAGCCGTGGCGGCCTGACGGGCCGTCGCTATTTCTTCAGGAACGCCGCAAATGCCGCCATGGCCTCGGCCGAGCGCAGGCGCTCGCCGAAATGATGCGCCTCCGTCGCGATGGTTTCGGCCACCGCAGCAGCAGAGCCGCGCTTCAGCAGCATCTTGGTCAGGGCGACCGATTGCGGCGGCAGTGCCGCCAGCGCCTTCGCCTTGGCGAGCCCATGCTCCAGCGCCGTGCCCTCCGGTACCACGGCATTGACGAGCCCGGCCCCGGCGGCGGTCCCCGCGTCGAAGGCCTCGCCCAGCATCAGCAGTTCCGCCGCCTTCTTCGAGCCCGCGACCAGCGGCAGGAGATAGCTCGACCCGCCCTCGGGCGAGAGGCCGAGCGTGACGAAGGGCAGGCGGAAGCTCGCACCGCTGCCTGCGAAGGCGAGGTCGCAATGCAGCAGCATCGTCGTGCCGATGCCGACGGCAAAACCCTCGACGGCGGCGACGATGGGCTTCTTCGCCGTCGAGATCGCGTCGAGGAAGTCGATGGCGACGCGCGGGCCTTCGCCGGCTGCGGCGGCCATAGCGAAATCCTTGATGTCGTTGCCGCTGGTGAAGCAGCCGCCGGCGCCGGTCAGCAGGATGGCGCGGATCGCGTCATCCGCCTCGGCCGCGGCGATGGCCGCGATCAGCCCGGCATAGCTGGCGCGGTCGAGCGCGTTCTTCCGGTCGGGCCGGTTCATGGTGATCTGCACGACGCCCGCCGCGACGATCTCGCTCAACACGCTTTCGCTCATCTCGGTCCGCCTTCCGGGGAATGTCCTGCCGGGATGGCATGCGGTTTCCCGGCGGGTCAAGCGAGGCGGGCTTCGCCTTTCGTCACGGATCGCCCGCCCTTCGCACCGGTGCCGTCGTCAAGCGGGAAGCGGAGCCTGCGCGATTGCGCGCGGCGCACAAGCTCCTATCCTGCCGGACACGCCGATAGGGGAGAGACGCTTGGCATCCGGTCTGTTCGCATTGCTCGACGATGTCGCCGGCATCGCCAAGGTCGCGGCGTCGTCCGTCGACGACATCGTGGCGCAGGCGGGCAAGGCGGGGGCCAAGGCGGCGGGCGTCGTCATCGACGATGCGGCGGTGACGCCGCGCTATGCCGTCGGTTTCGCGGCCTCGCGCGAATTGCCGATCATCTGGCGCATCGCGCTGGGCTCGCTGCGCAACAAGCTTCTCTTCCTTTTGCCCGGCGCGCTCATCCTGGCCGTGGTCGCGCCCTGGGCGATCACGCCGCTGCTGATGGCCGGCGGCGCCTATCTCTGCTTCGAGGGAGCGGAGAAGCTGCTGGAGCTGGTGCTGCCGCATGGATCGCAGGATAGCGCGAAGGCGGGGGAGGCGGCGGCCGGCGATCCCACGGCCCTCGAACGGCAGAAGATCGCGGGCGCGATCAAGACCGATTTCATCCTTTCGGCCGAGATCATGGCGATCACGCTCGCGGGTGTGTCGGACCAGTCCTTCTGGATGAAGGCGGCTGTGCTCGCCATCGTCGGCATCGGCATCACCGCCGCCGTCTATGGCGTCGTCGCCCTGATCGTGAAGGCAGACGATGTCGGCGTGGCGCTCGCCGGCAATGAGCGCCCGGCTACCAGCCTGCTGGGGCTGAGGCGGCTGGAACCGGGCGAGGCGAGCTGGCCCGACCGCACCCTGCGCCAGCTGACGCGGCCGCTCGGCCGCGGCCTCGTCGTCGGCATGCCCCATTTCCTCGGCCTGCTCGGCGCGGTCGGCACGGCGGCGATGCTCTGGGTCGGCGGCGGCATCATCATCCACGGGCTGGAAGGCTACGGGCTCAGCGCGCTCGGCCACTCCATCCACGATCTCTCGGTCGCGACCGGGAAAGCCCTTCCGGCCGGGTTGAGCGGGGCGGGCGAATGGCTGGCGGGCGCGGTGCTCGCGGCGGCCTTCGGCCTCGTTGTCGGCGGCATCGCCATCGTCGCGATGCATTGGGTGGTGAGCCCGATCTTCAAGCTGTTCCGCAAGGACGAGCGCAAGGCGTCGCTCGGCGGGTAGGCTTTCCCCGTTCAGTCCAGCCAGGTGGTGAAGTTCTCGACCGGCTCGCGCTCGGGCACCAGGCGGTTGGCCGGGGCGTCGGGGTCGGCCTTGCCGATGGCAATGCCGCAGACCACGACCTCGTCCTCAGGGATAGCGAGCTCGCGCCGCACGACCGGGTGGAACTGGGCGAAGATCGCCTGCGGGCAGGAATCGAGGCCGTGGCCCTGCGCGGCGATCAGCAGATTCTGCACGAACATGCCGAGATCGAGCCAGGAGCCGATCTCCAGATCGCGGTCGATCGTGACCATCAGCGCGACCGGCGCGTCGAAGAAGCGCAGATTCGCCGCCGTCTGGCGCTTCATGCCCTCGATGTCGCCCTTCGCGACGCCGAGCAGGCCGTAGAGATCCCAGCCGACCTTGCGGCGGCGCGAGAGATAGGGCTCGCGGAAACGCTCGGGATAATAGCGGTATTCCTCGGTGCCGGGGCGCTCGCCGGCCTCGAGCGCGGCGAGCAGGGCGGTTTCGAGCCGCGTCCGCGCCTGCGGGCCGATCACGCGGAGCTTCCAGGGCTGCATATTGGTGCCGGAGGGCGCCTGCGCCGCCAGATCGATCAGCCGGCGCAGCAAGGCAGGATCGACGGGGTCGGGCCGGAAGGCCCGGATGGCGCGGCGCGCGCGGATCGCACGTTCGACAGCTTCGGCGGTCGTCATGGAAAGGTCGATCTCCTGCGGTCCTGTGTGTTCGGCAGCCTGCGACGAAGTCTCGAATCGGTCGCGGCGCGGGTCTGCGTGGTTATCGTATAGGCGGATGAGGCGGGTGGCATCGGCCGGCCCGCAGGGAGGAGCGAGCATGATGGCCGCAGCAAGGTTGGTGGTCGCGTTGCTGGCGGCAGCGGCCATGGGGTCACCCGCCGCCGCGCGCTCGGTCGAGACGATCGTGCTCGTCCGGCATGGCGAGAAGCCGTCCGGCGGCTTCGGCCGGCTCGATTGCCAGGGCCTCAACCGGGCGCAGGCCTTGCCCGGCGTGATCCTGGGCGCTTTCGGCAAGCCCGATGCGCTGTTCGCGCCCGATCCCGGCCATCTCAAGAAGGATGACGGCGTGAAATATCCCTATCGGCGCCCGCTCCAGACGCTCGAGCCGCTGTCGCGGCAGCTCGGCCTGCCCATCCAGACGCCCTATGGCTACAAGCAGACCGGGCGGCTGGCGCAGGCGCTCGATGCGCCCGACTATCGCGGCGCGACCGTGGTCGTCGCCTGGGAGCACAAGCGCCTCGTCGATCTCGCGCGGCGGCTCATGACCGAGCATGGCGGGGATGCCGATGCGGTGCCGCGCTGGCACGGCAGCGATTTCGACGGCATCTATGTCGTCCGCATCGCGCGCGATGGCGAGACGGCGCGCGCAAGCTTCGAGCAGCGCCGGCAGGGGCTGGACGGGCAGTCCCGGAACTGCCCGCCCTGAGGGTCAGCCGCCCTTGCGCGTCTTCAGGAAGGCGGCGTGCTCTTTCAAGAGATCACCGCTGAGCGCCTTGGCGATCAGCGCCCGGGTGTTGGGCAGGCCGTAGATCGCCGCGAAGGAGCCGAAGCGCGGGCCCTGATCCTCGCCGAACATCACCTGGTAGATCGCCTTCCACCAATCGCCCGAGACGCCCGGCCGCTCCGGCGTCGCGTTCTTGGCGGTGAGGTTCTGGTAGCGCGGGATGGCCCGGGCGACGTCCAGCGCGGTGTCCTGCACCATCTCCGGTGTCGGGTCGGCGGGTAGGGCGGCCAGCGCCGCGTCGAGCTTGGTGAAGGCGTCGCGCTCGACCTCGTCGGCCGGGCGGTAGCTCTTCGCCGGCTTCACGAAATCGCGGAAATAGGCGATCGCGTAGCCGACCAGCGCGTCGAGGCGCGGATGGGTCTGCGGCGACATGCCCGGCGCGTAGCGCTGGAGGAAGCCCCAGAGCACGCCCTTGTCCTCGGAATTCGCGACGGCGACGAGGTTCATCAGCAGGCCGAAGGTGACCTGCGTCCGGACCGCGTTGTCGCCTTCGCCCGAGGCGATGACCTCCGGCGCCGGCGGGTTGCCGGCATGGATGTGCCAGACCGGGTTGCCGAGCCGGTTCTTCCAGTCCTGCCGCTCATAGCCGTTGAGGAACTGCAGATACTCGTCGATGGCGCGCGGGATGACGTCGAAATGCAGTTTCTTGGCCTCGCGCGGGCGCTGGAACATGTAGAGCGCCAGGCTCTCCGGCGGGCCATAGGTCAGCCAGTCCTCGATGGTCAGGCCGTTGCCCTTCGACTTCGAGATCTTCTGGCCGAGATCGTCGAGGAAGAGCTCGTAGTTGAAGCCTTCCGGCGGCGTGCCGTCGAGCGCGCGGGCGATCTGCGAGGAAACCTTGACCGAGTCGATCAGGTCCTTGCCGGCCATCTCGTAGTCGACGCCGAGCGCGACCCAGCGCATCGCCCAGTCGGGCTTCCACTGCAGCTTCACATGGCCGCCGGTTACCGGTGAGACGAAGCGCTCCTTCGTCTGCGGGTCGGTCCAGGCGATGGTGCCGGCCTCGACATCGACCTCGTCGATCGGCACCTGCATGACGACGCGCGTCTTCGGGTGGATCGGCAGGAAGGGCGAATAGGTCGCGGCCCGCTCCTCGCGCAAAGTCGGCAGCATGATCTTCATCACCGCATCGTAGCGGGCGAGCATCTTGAGCAGCGTCGCATCGAACTCCCCGGCGCGGTACGAGTCGGTCGAGGACTTGAACTCGTAGTCGAAGCCGAAGCCGTCGAGGAAGGCGCGCAGGCGCGCATTGTTGTGGCGGCCGAACGAGTCATGCGTGCCGAACGGGTCCGGCACCTCGGTCAGCGGCTTGCCGAGATTGTTGGCGAGCAATTCCTTGTTCGGCACGTTGTCCGGCACCTTGCGCAGCCCGTCCAGATCGTCCGAGAAGGCGATGAGGCGGGTCGGAATCGTGTTGCCGGTGAGCACGCGGAAGGCGTGACGGACCATCGAGGTGCGCGCGACCTCGCCGAAGGTGCCGATATGCGGCAGGCCCGAGGGGCCATAGCCGGTCTCGAAGATCACCGTTTTCTTGCCCGATTTCTCGATGCGGGCCACCAGTTTGCGCGCCTCCTCGAACGGCCAGGCGGCCGAACGCTGGGCGGCGTCAACAAGGGCTGCGTCGAAGGCGGGCATGGGGGCTGGTGTCCTCTCCGTGTCTGTCCAGAAAGCGATATCGCTTATCGGCGGACCACGGGCTTTGGCAGATCGAAAAGGGGTGCGTCAATGCGCGAAACGCACAGCGGCGGCATTCGGATGATCCTTTGCCGTGCTCCCCTGCCAGTATAGCTTGACGACCTCGCTGTGGCTGAAGCCGCAGCCCTCATCCTGAGGAGGTCGCGAATGCGGCCGTCTCGAAGGATGTTCCAGGGTGCTCTGGAACATCCTTCGAGACGCGCTCCTTTGGAGCGCTCCTCAGGATGAGGGCTGCGGAACGCATTTGCGAGGCTATCGATTTTGAAAGGAACCCCGCCTTGGACCGCGACCTGCTCGACAAGCTGACCGCCTGGCGACGCCATCTCCACGCCCATCCGGAGCTTGGCCGTCACGAGAAGGCGACGAGCGCCTTCGTGCAGGAGAAGCTCACCGAGCTCGGCGTGCCCTTCACCGCCGGCATCGGCGGCCATGGCGTGGTGGCGACGCTGAAGCGCGGCGCCTCCGAGCGCAGCGTCGGCCTGCGCGCCGACATGGACGCGCTGCCGATCCAGGAGGCCAGCGACCTGCCCTACAAATCCGGCACGCCCAACGTGATGCATGCCTGCGGCCATGACGGGCATACCACCGCGCTGCTCGGCGCCGCGGCGCTGCTCAAGGGCGACGAGGGCTGGAGCGGCACGGTGCAGTTCGTCTTTCAGCCGGCGGAGGAGGGGGCGGGCGGCGCCCAGGCGATGCTCGCCGACGGCGTGCTCGAGCGCTTCCCGATGGAGCGCGTCTTCGCGCTGCATAACTGGCCGGGGCTGGAAGCCGGCACCGTCGCGGTGCATCGCGGGCCGGTGATGTCCGAGCCCGGGCGCTTCAAGATCACGCTCACCGGCAAGGCGGGGCATGCGGCGCTCCCCGAGCAGACGCATGATCCGATCGTCGCGATGGGCCATCTCATCGTCGCGCTGCAGACGATCGTGTCGCGCAATGTCGATCCGATGGAGTCCGCCGTGGTCTCGATCGGGCAGGTGCATGGCGGGCTCGCCTCCAACCAGATCCCGACCAGCGTGTTCATCGAGGGCACCTTCCGCACCTTCGTGCCGGCGGTCAGGAACCGTCTGCTGGCGCGGCTCAAGGGCATCGCTGAGAACATCGCCGCGACCTTCGAGATGACGGCCGCGGTCGAGACGACGCATGGCAGCGCCACGATCAACACGGCTCCCGAGGAGGAGATGGCCGTCGCCGCCGGCGAGGCCGCGGGGCTCGCCGTCCGGCGCGACCTGAAGGCCAGCACCACCGGCGAGGATTTCGCCTATTTCCTGGAACGCCGCCCCGGCTGCTACATCTGGATGGGCAATGGCCCGGCCGTGAATGGCGGCGACCTGCACAATGACCGCTACGACTTCAACGACGCGATCCTGCCGGCAGCGTCCGGCTGGCTCGCGGCCGTGGCGAAGCAGGCGCTGGCCAGCAACGCGCCCTGAGCTTCGCCAAGGCGGGCAAAGTCTTCGAAGGCGAGGCGCCGGCGCCTCGCCTTCCGAACCGGAGGAACCGAAGCAGGCTGTCAGGGACAGAATCGGCAAGCTGGGTTTCGCTCTGCGCGTTCCCGGCATAAGCAGGTCTTTTCTCTCTTCATGTCGATGTCTTTATTATAATGATCGCTAGAATCCGATCGAATTCAAAATATACAACCACAGCTTGAGTCTTTTCCGTTTTTGTACAATCGTTGATCTCGATACGATTGTTTGGGCGGGGGGAAAGATGTCCTGGCTGTCTTCGATCTTTCACCAGTCTCCTGAAATCGCACTCTTTCTTTCGCTGGCTGTCGGCTACTGGGTCGGCAAGTTCCAGTTCGGGAAGTTCCAGCTCGGCGGCGTCGCCGGCTCGCTGCTCGCGGCGGTGGTGGTCAGCCAGGTCGGCGTCACCATCGATAACGGCATCAAATCGGTGCTGTTCGCGCTGTTCATTTACGCGGTGGGTTTCGAGAGCGGGCCCCAATTCTTCCGTTCGCTCGGGCGCCAGTCGATCCGCGAGATCGTGATGGCGGCGGTGCTGGCGGTCAGCGGGCTTGCGACCGTGGTGGTGCTGGCGCGGATGTTCGGGCTCGACAAGGGCCTGGCGGCCGGCATCGCGGCCGGCGGGCTGACGCAGTCGGCGATCATCGGCACGGCGAGCGCCGCGATCGGCAAGCTCGGGCTCGCGGCCGACGAGGTGCAGCGCCTGCAGGGCAATGTCGCCGTCGGCTATGCTGTGACCTATATCTTCGGCTCCTTCGGCGCGATCATCGTCTGCGTCAACATCCTGCCCTGGCTGATGGGGCGCAGCATCCGCGACGATGCGATCAAGGCGGAAGCCGCGCTGCTTGCCGGCATCCGCGTCTACGGGCCGGGCGAGCAGCCGGCGGCGCCCGATCTGGTCGGGCGGCTCTACAAGGTCGAGAAGGTCGCCGGGCGAACCGTCGCGGAGGTCGAGGCGCTGGCGCAGGGCGATGCGATCAGCATCGAGCGGATCAAGCGCGGCGGGGCCGTGGTCGGCGTCGAGCCCTCGCTGAAGCTGGCTGCCGGCGACATCATCCTCGTCGTCGGGCGGCGTGCGGGCGTCGTCGGCGTCGCCGCGCAGATCGGCCCAGAGCTGCAATCCTCGGAAGGCATGGATCTGGTCGTGCAGGTCCGGGATGTCGCCATCGCCAATCGCGACTTCATCGGCAAGAGCGTCCAGCAGATCAGGGACGCCACTGCGGGCAACCTGCGCCACGGCATCTATGTCACCGGGTTGCAGCGCGCCGGCAAGCCGTTGCCGCTGAAGCCCGACACGGTGATCGAGCCGGGCGATGTCGTGCAACTCTACGGCACGGCGGAAGACGTGCAGCGCGTCGCCAAGGTCGTCGGCACGGTGATCGTCGCCAGCGACAAGACCGATTTCGTCTTCCATGGGCTCGGGCTGGTGGTCGGCCTGCTCATCGGCCTCATCGTCGTGCGCATCGGCTCGATTCCGCTGACGCTTGGCAGCGGCGGCGGCGCGCTGCTCTCCGGCCTGCTGTTCGGCTGGTATCGCAGCCGCAACCTCGCCATCGGCAACATGCCGACGGCGGCATCGACCCTGCTGCGCGATCTCGGCCTCGCCGGCTTCGTCGCAGTGGTCGGCCTGCAATCCGGCCAGCAGGCGGTCAGCACCATCATCCAGCAGGGGCTGTCGATCTTCCTGATCGGTGTGGTCGTGACCATCCTGCCGATGATCATCACCATGCTCGTGGGCCGCTACATCCTGCGCTACGACAATACGGCGATCTTCGCCGGCGCGCTCTCGGGCTCGCGCAGCGCCAATCCCGCCTTCGGCGAGGTGCTCGACAAGGCCGGCAATTCCATCCCGACCACGCCCTTCGCGATCACCTATGCGCTCGCGAATGTCTTCCTGACCCTGCTCGGCCCGCTTGTCGTGGCCTTCGCCTGAACGCAACGAGGAGACGCAAGATGGCCGCCGATTACAGCCAGTATGCCAAGCTCAGCCCGTTCGAGCTCAAGGACGAATTGATCAAGCTGGCTTCGGGCCGGGAGAACCGGCTGATGCTCAATGCCGGCCGCGGCAACCCCAATTTCCTCGCGACCCTGCCGCGCCGGGCCTTCTTCCGGCTCGGCCTGTTCGCGGCGAACGAATCCGAGCTGTCCTTCTCCTACATGCCGAACAATGTCGGCGGCCTGCCGCAGATCGCCGGGATCGAGGGGCGCTTCGAGCGCTTCATCGCCGAGAACCGCGACCAGCCCGGCGTCGTCTTCCTCGGCCGGGCGCTGAGCTATGTGCGCGATCAGCTCGGCCTCTCGGCCGCGGCCTTCCTGCACGAGATGGTCGAGGGCATCCTGGGCTGCAACTACCCGGTGCCGCCGCGCATGCTCCGGATCAGCGAGGAGATCGTCAAGCACTACATCGTCAAGGAGATGGTCGGCGGCTTCATCCCGCCGGGCAATGTCGATCTCTTCGCGGTCGAGGGCGGCACCGCCGCCATGACCTATATCTTCAACACGCTGAAGCAGAACGGGCTGGTCAAGAAGGGCGACAAGGTCGCGATCGGCATGCCGGTCTTCACGCCCTATATCGAGATCCCCGAGCTCGACGAATACGGGCTGGTCGAGGTTGCGATCAACGCCGATCCGAAGAAGGAGTGGCAATATCCGGATTCCGAGCTGGAGAAGCTCAAGGATCCGGCGATCAAGATCTTCTTCTGCATCAATCCGAGCAATCCGCCCTCGGTGAAGATGGATGATCGCAGCCTGGAGAAGGTCGCCGCGATCGTGCGCGAGCACCGGCCCGACCTGTTCATCCTGACGGACGACGTCTACGGCACCTTCGCCGACGATTTCCGCTCGCTCTTCGCGCTCTGCCCGCAGAACACGATGCTGGTCTATTCCTTCTCGAAATATTTCGGCGCGACGGGCTGGCGTCTCGGCGTGGTCGCGACGCATCGGAACTCGATCTTCGACAAGGCTTTGGCCGCCCTGCCGGAGGCGGCCAAGGCCGCGCTCGACCGGCGCTATGGCTCGCTCCTGCCGGATGTGCGCTCGCTCAGCTTCATCGACCGGCTCGTCGCCGACAGTCGCACGGTCGCGCTGAACCACACCGCCGGCCTCTCGACGCCGCAGCAGGTGCAGATGGTGCTGTTCTCGCTCTTCGCGCTGATGGACGAGGCCGATGGCTACAAGGCCGAGCTGAAAAAGCTGATCCGCCGGCGCGAGGCGGCGCTCTATCGCGAGCTCGGCGTCGCGCAGGAGACCGACCCGAATGCGGTCGACTACTACACGCTGCTCGATCTCGAGGCGATCGCGCGCGACCTCTACGGCGACGATTTCGCGGCCTGGGTAAAAGACAACGTCAATCCCGACGAGCTGCTGTTCCGCATCGCCGACGAGACCGGCATCGTGCTGCTGCCCGGCCGCGGCTTCGGCACCCAGCAGCCGGCCGGTCGCGCCTCGCTCGCCAATCTCAACGAGTTCGAATACGCCAATATCGGGCGGTCCTTGCGCGGCATGGCCGAGGAGTTCCACGCGCTCTACGAGAAGGGCGGCGGCGGCAAGCGGTCCGGCAGGGGCAAGGCCAAGGCCAAGGCGAAAGACGCCGCCGCTGCCGACAAGGTCTCCGCCAAGGGCAAGGGCGGTCAGAAGGGGCTGACCGGGAAGAAGCGCAAATAGAAGCGGCTGTAGGTCCCGTCGTCCCAGAGGCTCTGGAGCGCGTAGTCGATGGCGCGTTGCAGGGCCGGGTCGTCCTTGCGCAGCAGGAAGGCCACGCCCTCGCCGAAATAACGGCTCTCGAGATAGGGCCCGCCCGAGAAGGCAAGCTCGCCGCCGCTGGCGGAAATCAGCAGCGCCAGCGCCGGGCCGTCACCGAAGACATATTCGGCGTCGCCGCTGCGCAGCGCCGCGACGGCGGCGTTCAGGCCGCTGGTCTCGCGGCGCTGCACGAAGGGCATCAGCCTTTCGAGAAAGGCCTGATGGGCCGTGCCGGAAACGACGGCGACGCGCCGTCCCTGCAGGCTTTCGCCGTCGAGCTCGGCCCGGACATTGCCGCGCGTCGTGACGAAGCGGGCCGGCGCGCGGAAATAGAGATGGCTCGCGGCGAAGCGCTCGCGGATCGCGGGTGTCAGGTTCATCGCCGCCGCCAGCACGTCGCCACGGCCCTCGCCCAGCGAATCCAGCAAGGTGTCGAAGCGGCGCGGCTGGATGGTGCAGGTCCAGCCGAGCTTGTCGCAGACGGCGCGGGCGAGCTCGACCGAGAAGCCGGTCAGGGCCCCATCGGGCCCGGCGAAATGGAAGGGCGGATAGTCGTCATCGGTCAGGAAGCGCACGACGCGCGGCGGGCCGGGCTCGGGCCGGTCGAGCCTGATGCGCGGATCCCAGAAATTCGGGATGGCGATGCGCGGCTGGTCCTGCGCCGCGGCGGTCGCGGCGGCGAGGAGTGCGAAGGCAAAGGCGGCGAGCGCGCGAAGCATTGCCGCGCATCTGGCGCCGGATGGCGGCGGGGATCAAGGGCCCGCCGTCATGCTCGGGCCTGACCCGAGCCTCTCTTGCTTGCCGGATGTGGGTCCGGGAGTCTTCTCGTTGCGAGATTCTCGGGTCGAAGCTGCGCCTCGCCCGAGAATGAGGGTGAGGCTCAACCCAGGCTCGCCGCCGTCGCCTTCGCGCCCTTGTCGAAGAGCGCAGCGAGATGGGCGGTCACCGGTTTTGTAAACCGTTGCTCGCCCGGCAGGTCGCTGCCGAAGATCGCCTCGATGCCGAGCAGGCTCGCGCTCAACGCCTCGGCGTTGCGGCCCGCGACATCGGCCCGGCGCTTGAACTCCGCCGCCAGCGGGTCGCGGACGTCGATGGCGCCGCCCTTCTCGTCCATGCCGGTGACGTAGCGCATCCAGGCGGCGACGCCCAAAGCGAGGTGGTCGATTCCGGCGCCCGCCTTCAGCCGCTCGCGAATCGTGCCGAGCAGGCGCTGCGGCAGCTTCTGCGAGCCGTCCATGGCGATCTGCCAGGTGCGGTGGCGGATCGCCGGGTTCTGGAAGCGGGCGAGCAGGGCCTTCGCGTAATCCGCCAGCACGACGCCCTGCGGCGCCGGCACGGTCGGGATGATCTCGCTCCAGAGCCCCTGCAGGAAGCGGGCGAGGACGGGATCGCCGCTGGCCTCGGCCACCGTCTCATGGCCGGCGAGATAGCCGAGATAGGCGAGCGAGGAATGCGCGCCGTTCAGCATCCTGAGTTTCATGAACTCGAAGGGCGCGACCTCCGTCACCATCTGCGCGCCGACTTCATGCCAGTCCGGGCGGCCGGCGGCGAAAACGTCCTCGATCGCCCATTGCCGGAAGGGTTCGCCGATGACGGGCGCGGCATCGTCCAGGCCGGTCTGCTTGGCGACCTCGGCGATGTCGGCCTCGGTCGTCGCCGGCACGATGCGGTCGACCATCGTCGCCGGGAAGGCGCCGGTGGCCTCGATCCAGGCGGCGAGCCTGTCGTCGGTGAGCGCCGCGAAGTCGCGGACGAGGCCGCGCAGGACATGGCCGTTCGAGGGCAGGTTGTCGCAGCAGAGCGCGGTGAAGGGGTCAAGGCCTTCCGCCCGGCGCACGCGCAGGCCGGCGACCAGGATGCCGATGGCGGAGCGCGGCGCGTCCGGGTTTTCGAGATCATGGACGATGTCGGGATGATCGGCTCTGAGCTTGCCGGTCGCCGGATCGTGGCAATAGCCCTTCTCGGTGACGGTCAGCGAGACGATGCGGGTCTCGGGCGAAGCGAGCTTCGCGACGAGGGCGGCCGGGCTTTCCGGCGCGACGAGCACATCCAGCACCGAGCCGATGACGCGCAGCTCCGGCCCCGTGGGGGCGAGCTTCAGCAGGGTGTAGAGCCCGTCCTGCGGTTTCAGCCGGTCGCGCTGGTCGGGGCGCTGGAGGCTGGCGCCGGTGATGCCCCAGGCTCCGAAGCGGCTCTCCAGCGCGTCCTCGGTGTACTCGGCGAGATGGCCGCGGGCGAAGGCGCCGAGGCCGAGATGGACGATGCCAGGCCTGAGGGCGGCGCGGTCATAGGCCGGGCGGCGGACGCCCGCCGCGATCTGGCCGAGAGTGGCGTTGGAAAGGCGGGTCACAGCTTGTAGGCCTCCTTGGCGAGGCGATAGGCGAGGTCATGCGCCACTTCGGCCGCCTCGTCCTCCTCCAGCCGGTGCTCGGCGACGAGTTTCGCGAGATAGGCGCAATCGACCCGGCGGGCGAGGTCGTGGCGGGCGGGGATCGAAAGATAGGCGCGGGTGTCGTCGTTGAAGCCGACGGTGTTGTAGAAGCCGGCCGTCTCGGTCGTCAGCTCGCGGAAGCGCAGCATCGCCTCCGGCGCATCGAGGAACCACCAGCCCGGTCCGAGCTTCAGCGCCGGGTAATGCCCGGCGAGCGGGGCGAGCTCGCGCGAATAGGAGGTTTCGTCGAGGGTGAAGGCGATCACGGTGAGGTTGCGCTCGTTGCCGACGGCGTCGAGCAGCGGCTTCAGCGCTTCGACATAATTGGTCGCGGTCGGGATATCGCAGCCCATGTCGCGGCCGAAATGCTCGAACAGCGCAGCGTTGTGGTTGCGCCAGGAGCCGGGATGGATCTGCAGGACGAGCCCGTCGTCCAGGCTCATCTTGGCCATCTCGGTCAGCATCTGGCCGCGGAACAGGTCGGCATCCTTGGCCGAGACCTTGCCCTTCAGGATCTTGGCGTAGAGCTTCTCGGCCTCGGCATCGGAGAGATTGGCGGTGCGCGCCGTGGCGTGGCCGTGGTCGGAGGAGGTGGCGCCGCGCTGCTTGAAATAGGCGCGCCGCTGGCGATGGGCAGCGAGATAGCCGGTCCAGGAGCCGATATCCTCGCCCGTCAGTTCGCCGAGCTTTTCGAGGTTCTCGGCGAAGCCCTCGAATTCCGGATCGACGACACTGTCGGGCCGATAGGCGGTGACGACCTTGCCGCCCCAGCCGGAGTCGCGGACCATGTCATGCCATTTCAGGTCGTCGAGCGCGCCTTCGGTCGTGCTGATCGCCTCGATGTTGAAGCGCTCGAACAAGGCGCGCGGACGCAGTTCCGGCTCTTCCAGCTTGGCCGCGATCTTGTCGTAGATCCGGTCGGCATTTTCCGACGTCAGGCGCTCGTTGACGCCGAAGATGGTCGAGGCCGCGTGCTCGAACCAGAGTCTGGTCGGCGTGCCCCGGAAGAGATGCCAATGGTCTGCGAAGATCTGCCAGATCTTGCGCGGGTCGGTCTCGACCGGAGCGCCGTCCTTGCGCGGAATGCCGAGCTGTTCGAGCTGCACGCCCTGCGAATAGAGCATGCGGAAGATGTAGTGGTCGGGCTTGACGAAGAGCGTCGCCGGATCGGGAAACGGGTTGTTCTCGGCGTACCAGCGCGGATCGGTATGGCCGTGCGGGGAGATGATCGGCAGGTCGCGGATCGCTGCGAAGAGCCGTCGCGCGATGCCGCGCGTCACCGGATCGGCGGGAAAGAGGCGATCATCGTGCAGCAACATGGGGTATCTCCCTAGTGTTTGGCCGATCTCTAGAACTGCGCGCAGCAGGGGTCAATCGCGTGGTATACTAGTGCGCCAGAGACGCTTGTTTGTAAGCATCCGAAGTGGCGGGGTTGGGCTTGCAAGCGCTGCCGGACCCACGCCATCCTGCCCGCCGCAAACGGAGCGATGACGATGACGACGCGGCGTGAACTTCTGGCAGGGGCCGGTCTGGCGGCTGTCGCAACCCAGATGCCGGCCATCGCTTTCGCCCAGGTGAAGGACAGCGTCACCATCGGCATGACGCTGGAGCCGCCGACGCTCGACCCGACCTCCGGCGCCGCGCAGGCGATCCGCGAGGTGACGCTGCAGAACATCTTCGAGGGGCTGGTCAGGATGGACCGGACCGGCAAGATCCAGCCCTGCCTCGCCGAGAGCTGGGAGATCGCGCCCGACAACGTCACCTATCGTTTCACGCTCAGGAGCGGCGCGACCTTCCATGACGGCACGCCCTTCACCTCCGCGGAGGTGAAATTCTCCTTCGAGCGGGCCGTGGCGCCGGATTCGACCAATGCGCAGCGCCAGCTCTTCACGCCGATCGCGGAGATCGCGACACCCGATCCCGCGACCGTCGTCATCAAGCTCAAGCAGCCGACGGCGAGCTTCCTCTACGGGTTGAGCTGGGGCGATGCCGTGATCGTCGCGCCGGCGACGGCGGCGAACAACAAGACCGCCCCGATCGGAACCGGGCCGTTCAAGTTCGCGCGCTGGAACCGGGGCGACCGGCTCGAACTCACCCGCTTCGACGGCTATTGGGGGCAGAAGCCGTCATTGGCGAAGGCGACCTTCCGCTTCATGTCCGATCCACAGGCGCAGGTCGCGGCGCTGCGGGCCGGCGATGTCGACGCCAACACCAATCTCTCGGCGCCCGAGGCGGTGCCGCAGCTCCAGGCCGATCCCAGGCTCAAGGTCACCATCGGCAAGACCGAGGGCGAGACGGTGCTCGCCACCAACAACGCCAAGCCGCCCTTCGACAATCCTAGGGTGCGGCAGGCCATCGCCCATGCGCTCGACCGCAAGACCATCGCGCTCGGCGTCTACGGCTTCGACGTCACCCTGATCGGCAGCCATTTCTCGCCGCTGCACCCGGCCTATATCGACCTGACCGGCACCTACCCCTACGACCCCGAGAAGGCGAAGGCGCTGCTCAAGGAGGCGGGTTTCCCCAACGGCTTCTCCTGCACGCTGAAGCTGCCGCCGCCCTCCTATGCGCGCCGGGCCGGCGAGATCGTCGCGGCGCTGCTGGGGCAGGTCGGGATCAATGTTTCCATCGAGCCGCTCGAATTCCCGCAATGGCTGGAGCGCGTCTTCCGCAACAAGGATTACGACCTCAGCATCATCGCCCATACCGAGCCGCTCGACATCGATATCTATGCGCGCGACGACTACTACTTCCAGTACCGGAACCCCGCCTTCAAGGCGCTGATCGCCAGGATCGCGGGAACGCTGGACGAGGGCGAGCGCAACGAGCTCTACAAGCAGGCGCAGCGCATGCTGGCCGAGGACGCGGTCAACGGCTTCCTGTTCATCCTGCCGAAGATCACCGTCGCCAAGGCCGAACTGGAGGGCATGTGGACCGACTGGCCATTGCCGGTGACGCCGCTGGCGGAGCTGCGCTGGCGTTGAACGCGGCTCCGCCCGGGATCTTCTCGTGATCGGCTACATCCTGCGCCGCCTTGTCGTGCTGGCGCTGACGCTGATGGCGGCGGCGCTGGTGATCTTCCTCGTGCTGGAGGTGCTGCCGGGCGATCCGGCGGCGGTGACGCTCGGCCTCAACGCCTCGCCCGAGGCGCTGGCGGCGCTCCACGCCGAGCTGGGCCTCGACAAGCCGGCGCCGCTGCGCTTCCTCCTCTGGCTCGGCGGGCTCGCCAGCGGCGATCTCGGCCTGAGCTATACCTATCGCGTCCCGGTGGCGCAGCTCATCATGGAGCGCATGGCGGTGACGCTGCCGCTCGCCGTGCTCGCGATCGCGCTTGCCGTCCTGATCGGCATGCCGCTCGGCGTGCTTGCCGCCTCGCGCCATGGCAGGCTGGCCGATGCCGGCGTCATGGCCTTCGCGCAGGCGGGGCTCGCGATTCCGAACTTCTGGTTCGGGCTCTTGTTGGTGCTCGTCTTCGCGGTCGGGCTCGGCTGGCTGCCGGCGGGCGGCTTTCCGGGCTGGCAGGCGGGGCTGGCCACCGCGCTGAAGTCGCTGGCCATGCCGGCGCTGGCGCTCGCCCTGCCGCAGGCGGCGATCATCGCGCGGGTGACGCGCTCGGCCATGCTCGACACGCTGCAGGAGGATTTCGTCCGCACCGCCCGCGCCAAGGGGCTGAGCGAGGGCACGACGATGCGCCGGCACGCGCTGCGCAACGCGCTGATCCCGGTGGTGACGATCCTGGGGCTGCAATTCTCCGTGCTGATCGCCGGCGCCATCATCATCGAGAACGTCTTCGCCTTGCCGGGGCTGGGTCGGCTGGTCTTCCAGGCCATCGCCCAGCACGATTTGATCGTGGTCAAGGACCTCGTCATGCTGTTCGCCGGCCTCGCCATCATCATCAATTTCGCCGTGGAACTGCTCTACGGGCTGATCGATCCGCGGCTGAGGCAGGCATGAGCGCGCTCGCGGACAAGGCGCCCGGCGGCAGGAAGCGCTGGTGGCTCGCACCGTCCTTCCTGATCGGGGCGGCATTGAGCCTTGCCGTGGTGGCGCTGGCGCTGGTTTCCTATGTCTGGACGCCGCATCCGCCGACGCAGATGGCGATCCTCCGGCGCTTGCAAGGCCCATCCGCCGCGAACTGGTTCGGCACCGACCCGTTCGGCCGCGACGTCTTCTCGATGATCATGGTCGGCGCGCGCAACTCGCTGGCGGTGGGGCTGGGCGCGGTCGGCATCGGCATGGTGCTGGGGACGGTGCTGGGGCTGGTCGCTGCGGTGAGGCGCGACGGCGTCCTCGACAACATCATCATGAGGACCGCCGATTTCACCCACGCCTTTCCGGCGGTGCTGACGGCGATCATGATGACCGCCATCGCCGGACCCGGCATGCTCAACGCCGTCGTCGCCATCGGCGTGCTGAACCTGCCCTATTTCGCAAGGCTTTCGCGCGGCGCGGCGCTGCAGGTCTGGGCGCAGGATTTCATCCAGGCGGCGCGGGCCAACGGGCTGAACAACCGCCAGATCACGCTGCATCATGTCCTGCCGAACATCGCCGGCATTCTGGTGGTGCAGGCGACGATCCAGTTCGCGCTTGCCGTGTTGGCGGAGGCGGGTCTGTCCTATCTTGGCCTGGGCACGCAGCCGCCCAACCCCTCCTGGGGGCGGATGCTCAACGAAGCCCAGACCTTCATGGCGGCGCAGCCCTGGCTTGCGATCTTTCCGGGTGCCGCGATTGCGCTGACCGTGCTGGGATTCAACCTGCTCGGCGACGGTCTGCGCGACGCGATCGATCCGCGCCTGCGCCGCAGCCGGTGAGGGTTGAAGGGAATGAGGATGCTTCGATGACCGACCTTGCCGATCTGAGCGCGGCCGAACTGCTGTCCGCCTATCGCGGCCGCTCGCTCTCGCCGGTCGAGGTGACGGAGGCCGTCATCGCCCGCATCGCCGCCTGGGAACCGAAGCTCGACGCGCTCTGGGCCTATGATCCCGACGCGGCGCGGGTGCAGGCAAAAGCCTCGGAGGCGCGCTGGCTGAGGGGCGAGGCGCTGGCGCTCGACGGTGTGCCCGGCACGATCAAGGAGAATATCCGCACCAAGGGCGTGGCCGTGCCGCTGGGCACGGCTGCGAACGATCTCGCTCCTTCCGCCGACGATGCGCCCCCGGCGGCAAGGCTGCGCGAGGCCGGCTGCGTCATCCTCGGCAAGACGACGATGCCGGATTACGGCATGCTCTCCTCCGGGCTGTCGAGCTTCCACAGGCTCGCGCGCAATCCGTGGGACGTGACGAAGAATCCGGGCGGCTCCTCCGCCGGGGCCGGTGCGGCCGGGGCTGCGGGCTATGGCCCCTTGCATGTCGGCACCGATATCGGCGGCTCGATCCGCCTGCCGGCGGGCTGGTGCGGGCTGGTGGGTCTGAAGCCGAGCTTCGGGCGCGTGCCGATCGACCCGACCTATTATGGCCGCGTCGCCGGGCCGATGACGCGCACGGTTGAGGATGCCGCGCTGATGATGCGGGAACTCTCGAAGCCCGATGCGCGCGACGGCATGAGCCTGCCGCCGCAGGACATCGACTGGCTGGCGCTGGACATCGACCTGAAGGGGCTGCGCATCGGCCTCCAGCGCGATGCCGGCATCGGGCTCCCCGTCGAACCCGAGACGAAGGCTGCGGTTGAGGCGGCGGCGAAAGCCTTTGCCGACGCCGGGGCCATCGTCGAGCCGGTCGGGCCTCACATCACCCGCGCGATGCTCGACGGGCTCGACGATTTCTGGCGCCAGCGCGCCTGGGCCGATATCGGCGCCCTGCCGGCGGAGAAGCAGGCCAAGGTCCTGCCCTACATCTTCCAGTGGGCGAAGGGCGGGCAGAACCTGCCGGGCGAGCGGGTCTATCGCGGCATGAGCCAGATGATGGCGATGCGCGACGCCGCGCTGAAGGCGATCCTGCCTTACGATTTCATCCTCTCGCCGGTGTCGCCGGTGCCGAGCTATCCGGCGGAATGGGCCTCGCCCATTAACGACCCCGCCAAGCCCTTCGAGCATATCTGCTTCACGGTGGCGGCGAACATGTCGGACCAGCCGGCGGTCTCGGTTCATGCCGGGACGACGAAGGCCGGGCTGCCGATCGGCCTGCAGATCACCGGCAGGCGCTTCGACGATCTCGGCGTGCTCAGGATGGCGCGGGCCTGGGAAGAGATGCGCGGCCCGATCATCTGGCCGCGCGCACCCTCGGCCTGACGCTTTCATCGAACAGGAGAGAAGCCATGGATCTGCAACTCAAGGGCAAGCGCGCGCTGGTGACCGGTGGCAGCAAGGGCATCGGGCGCGCCATCGCGCGGCAGCTCGCGCTCGAGGGCGCCGATGTCGTCATCGCCGCGCGCAACCGGGACGAGCTGGCCGAGGCCGCCTCGGCGCTCGCGGCCGAGAGCGGGCGCAAGGTGGTCGGCCATACCGTCGATACCCAGCACGACGACTCGGTGAAGGCGCTCGTCGCCCATGCCGTCGAGGTGCTCGGCGGGCTCGATATCCTCGTGAACGCGGCGGGCAAGCCGGGCGGGCAGGCGCCGCCGCCGAAGCTCGCCGAGATCACCGACGCGCTGTTCTGGGACGACGTCAACGTCAAGGTGATGGGCTATCTGCGCATGGCGCGCGAGGCCGCGCCGCATATGGCGGCGAATGGCTGGGGCCGGATCATCAATATCAGCGGTCTCGCGGCGCGCTCGACCGGCTCCATCATCGGCTCGATGCGCAATGTCGCGGTCGCGGCGATGACCAAGAACCTCGCCGACGAGCTCGGCCCGCAAGGCATCAACGTCACCGTCGTCCATCCCGGCGTGACGCGGACCGAGCGCACGGCCTGGCTGGTCGGGGCGCGGGCGCAGGTCAGCGGCAAGAGCGAGGCGGAGGTCGAGGCCGGCATGACCGCGAACGTCACCATCGGCCGGCTGGTCGATGCGGCGGAGGTCGCGGATATCGTCGCCTTCCTCGCCTCGCCGCGCAGCGTCGCGATCAATGGCGATGCCATCGCCTGCGGCGGCGGCATGCGGGGCGCCATCCACTACTGAGGCAGCCCCTTACCGAGGCAGCAGCGCCCTCAGAACAGCAGATGGGGGGCGAACAGCGCGAGCCCCATGAAGGCGATCGCGACGGCGCCGAGCCCGCCGCCAACGCCGGCGAGCAGCGCCACGCCGGTGATGATCGAGGCCGAAGCGACGACGATGCCGATCTGGAGCAGGCCCGAGGCGATCTCGAAATTCTCGTTGCGGGCCTTGTAGTCGTCGCGCTGCTGCTCGGCCGCCTTGGCCCGCGCCATCAGCTCCTTGCGGCCTTCATTGGTCTCGGGCTCGCTGTTGTAGCGGGCGGCCGTCGCCTTCCAGCCGTCGATGCGCTTCTGCAGCCGGTCGCGGGTCGCCGCATCGGCGGTCGCGGCAAGATCGAGCTCGAGCGTTTCCGCCGCCGTCGTCACCACGGTGCCGCGGATCGTCTTGGCCTGGAAGAAGGCCCAGAGATTGGAGGCGTCGATGTTGCGCGCGATCGCGTCGTTCTCGGCCTGCTTGCCGCCGATCTCGGCCAGCGCCAGCAGCAGGGCCAGACAGGCGATCAGCAGCGCGATGCGCTTGTTGCCGCCTTCCGGGATCTCGACAGGTTCCGACATCGAATCACCTCGCAGGGCCACTATGGCCGCTGTTTAAGGCTTTCCGTTGCGGCAGCAAGATGTCGGATCGCCATGCGCCCTGGCGGGCAAGATGGCGTTCCGTTTTCCTCTTGCATCGGATTCGTCCGAAAAGTGGTTTCCACTTTTCGGTCCGATGTCAGCGCCCCGCCCGCGGATGGGCGGCGTCATAGGCCGCCATCAGCCGGGCGGAATCGACGCGGGTGTAGATCTGCGTGGTCGAGAGCGAGGCGTGGCCGAGCAGTTCCTGGATGGCGCGCAGATCGCCGCCGCGCCCGAGCAGATGCGTCGCGAAGGAATGGCGCAGGGAGTGCGGCGTCGCGGATGAGGGCAGGCCGAGCGCGCCGCGCAGCCCCTCGACCGCGAGCTGGATGATGCGGGGCGATAGCGGCCCGCCCTTGGCGCCGACGAAGAGCGGACCTTCCAGCGGCAGGCGCCAGGGGCAGAGCTTGAGATATTCCGCGATGGCGGCCACCACCACCGGCAGCACCGGCACCATCCGCGTCTTCGAGCCCTTGCCGATCACGGTCAGCGTCTCGCCGGCGCTTTGCGGTGCCTGGGCACGAGCGAGCGAGAGCGCCTCCGAGATACGCAGGCCGCTGCCATAGAGCAGGCCGAGCACGGCGGCGTCGCGGGCCAGGATCCATTGCTCGCGCTCCTCGCCGGCGCGGGTGTCGGCCTGGGTGACGGCGCGCGCGGAGGCGGGTTCGAGCGGGCGCGGCAGCGACTTGCCGAGGCGCGGCCCGCGCGTCGCGGCGAAGGCGGCGGCGGTGAGCTTGCCGCTGCGCTCGCCGAAGCGGGCGAAGGAGCGCAAAGCCGCGAGCTGGCGCATCAGCGTGCGGTTGCCGACGCCGTCGCGGCGGCGCTGGCCGAGGAAGGCGCGCAGGTCGACAGGCTTCAGTGCGGCGATATCGGCGAGCGAGGGCGCTCCGCCGAGATGCCCGGTGAGGAAAGCGGTGAACTGGCCGAGATCGCGGCCATAGGCTTCCAGTGTCTTCGGCGAGAGGCGCCGCTCGGCCGAAAGATGGGTCAGCCAGTCCTGCCGGAAGGAGTCGAAATCGGTCATCGCGGAAGCATGACGCTCCTGCCTTAACAGCAGCCGAATCGGTGCTAGACACTGGCAGGATGGACGAGACGGCGGACATGATCGAAGGCGGCACGGTCGACGTGCTGATCCCGCTCGGGCTCGACCAGGCCTATAGCTATGCCGTGCCGCCGGGGCTCGCGCTTGCGCCCGGCGATGTCGTGCAGGTGCCGCTGGGGCCGCGCGAGACCGTCGGCGTGGTCTGGGCCGTCGGGGCCGGGCGCGGCGGCAACCTCAAGAAGGTCACCGGCAAATACGACATGCCGCCGCTCGACCCGGCGCTGCGCAAGCTCGTCGATTGGGTGGCGTGGTACACGCTCGCGCCGAAGGGCTCGGTGCTGGCGCTGGCGCTGCGCCGGCAGCCGGACGACACGCCCGAGCGACCGAAGCTCGGCGTCAGGCTCGCCGGGCCGCCGCCCGGCCGGATGACGCCGGCCCGCGCTCGTGCCATCGCCGCGGCCGAGGGTGGCCTGCTGATCGCGAAATCGGCGCTGGCCGAGGCGGCCTCGGTCAGCGCTGCCGTGATCGATTCCCTCGTCGATGCCGGCACCTTCATCGTCGAGCCGATGCCGCGCGAAGCCATCGCGGCGCTGCCCGATCCCGACCATGCCGTCCCGGAATTGTCGGAGGGGCAGGGCGAGGTGGCACAGGCGCTGGTGGCTGCCGTGCAGGCGAGGGCGTTCAGCGTCGCGCTGCTCGAAGGCGTCACCGGCTCGGGCAAGACCGAGGTCTATTTCGAGGCGGTGGCGGAGGCGATCCGGCAGGGCCGGCAGAGCCTGATCCTGATGCCGGAGATCGCGCTGACCGCGCAGTTCATCGACCGCTTCGAGGCCCGCTTCGGGGTCAGGCCGGGGCTCTGGCATTCGGCGGTGACCGGCCGCAGGCGCGAGCGGCTGCAGGCCGCGATCGCGAGCGGCGAGGCGAAGGTGGTGGCCGGCGCCCGCTCGGCGCTGTTCCTGCCCTACAAGGATCTCGGCCTCGTCGTCGTCGATGAGGAGCATGAATCCGCCTACAAGCAGGAGGATGGGGTCTCCTACCATGCCCGCGACATGGCGGTGGTGCGCGGGCGCATCGAGAACGCGCCGGTCGTGCTGGCTTCCGCGACGCCCTCGCTGGAAACCCGCGTCAATGCCGAGCGCGGCCGCTACACGCATCTCAAGCTGCCGGAGCGTTTCGGCGGGCGCGAATTACCGACGCTCGGCCTCGTCGATCTGCGACGGGACAAGCCGGAGCGCGGGCGCTGGCTCTCCGGCGCGCTGGTCAAGGCGATCGAGACCAATATCGAGGCCAAGGAGCAGTCGCTGCTCTTCCTCAACCGGCGCGGCTATGCGCCGCTGACGCTCTGTCGCGATTGCGGTCACCGCTTCCAGTGCCCGAACTGCACGGCCTGGCTGGTCGATCATCGGTTCCGGCGGGCGCTGGTCTGCCATCATTGCGGCCATGTCGAGCGCCGGCCGCAGGAATGCCCGGCCTGCCACAAGCCCGAGAGCCTGATGGCCTGCGGGCCGGGCGTCGAGCGGCTGGCCGAGGAGGTCGCGACGCTTTTTCCACAGGCACGCTCGATCGTGCTCTCCAGCGATTTTCCCGGAGGGACGGAACGCCTGAAGACGGAGCTGATGGCGGTGGCCGAGGGTGAGTTCGACATCGTCATCGGCACGCAGCTCGTCGCCAAGGGCCATAATTTCCCCGGCATGACGCTGGTCGGCGTCGTCGATGCCGATCTCGGCCTGACCTCGGGCGACCCGCGCGCGGCCGAGCGGACCTTTCAGGCGCTGCGGCAGGTCACGGGCCGCGCAGGACGGGGCGAGAAACCCGGCCGCGCCTTGCTTCAGACGCATGACCCGGAGCATCCCGTGCTCAAGGCGCTGGTCTCGGGCGACCCGGAGCGGTTTTATGCCGCAGAGGAGGCGTCGCGGGAGGCTGCGGGGCTGCCGCCCTTCGGCCGGCTGGCGGCACTGATCGTCTCCGCGAACGGTCAGGCCGAGGCCGAAAGCCATGCCCGCGCGCTGGCGCGCTGCGCCGAGGCCGGCGACGGAATCGCGGTGCTGGGGCCGGCGGAAGCGCCTCTGGCGGTGCTGCGCGGGCGCCATCGCATGCGTCTGATCGTCAGGACGACCCGCGAGGTCAACCTGCAGGACTATCTGCGCGCCTGGCTGAAGCGCGGGCCCAAACCCAAGGGGTCGGTCCGGGTCGCGGTCGATGTCGATCCGCAGAGCTTCCTGTAAAATTGCTGAAAGCCGTGGCCCAATCGCCACTTCCATGGTCGAACTAGCGATTGCGTGCCCCGGAACCACATGCTAGTGCACCGCCACATTTTGGTCGCGAAGCCGTGTCGCTGGCTTTGCGCCTGTGATACTCGCAGCGTCGGGACGATGCACTCCACCTTCCCAGGAAGGTCGCCGGTGCAAGCCCTTGAAACGAGAGACGGGAAGCGTGGCAGAAGGCGGATCGCAGGGGACACTGGTGTCGGGCGTAGCGCAGCGCTATGCCACCGCTTTGTTCGAGCTGGCTGAGGAGACGGGCGCGATCGACACCGTCGCCGCCGCTCTGGACGCCTTCAACGGCCTGCTCTCCGAGAGCGCCGATCTCGCCCGCCTGATCGAGAGCCCGGCCTTCACCGCCGAGGAGCAGGTCGCGGCGATCAAGGCCGTGCTCGAGAAGGCCGGCATCACCGGCATCGCCGCCAATTTCATCGGGCTGGTCGCCAGCAAGCGCCGCCTCTTCGCGCTGCCGGGCATGATCGCCGGCTACAAGCGCCTGGTCGCCGAGGCCAAGGGCATCGTCTCCGCCGAGGTGACGGTCGCCGAGCAGCCCACCGCCAAACGCGTCGACGAGATCCGCGCGGCGCTGAAGGGCGTCGCCGGCAAGGATGTCGACGTCTCGATCAAGGTCGATCCGGCGCTGATCGGCGGGCTCGTCGTCAAGATGGGCTCCCGCATGGTCGACGCCTCGCTGAAAACCAAGCTCAATTCAATTCGTCTTGCCATGAAAGAGGTCGGCTGATGGACATCCGCCCCGCTGAAATCTCCGCCATCCTGAAGGCTCAGATCTCGAATTTCGGCTCGGAAGCTTCGGTGACCGAAGTCGGCCAGGTTCTCTCCGTCGGTGACGGCATCGCCCGCGTCTATGGCCTCGACAAGGTTCAGGCCGGCGAGATGGTCGAGTTCGAGTCCGGCGTGCGCGGCATGGCGCTCAACCTCGAGAGCGACAATGTCGGCGTCGTGATCTTCGGTTCCGACCGCGAGATCAAGGAAGGCCAGACCGTCAAGCGCACCGGCGCCATCGTCGACGTTCCCGTCGGCAAGGAGCTGCTCGGCCGCGTCGTCGACGCGCTCGGCAACCCGATCGACGGCAAGGGCCCGATCAAGGCCAAGGAGCGTCGCCGTGTCGACGTCAAGGCGCCCGGCATCATCCCGCGCAAGTCGGTGCATGAGCCGATGGCGACCGGCCTCAAGGCGGTCGATGCCCTGATCCCGATCGGCCGCGGCCAGCGCGAACTCATCATCGGCGACCGCCAGACCGGCAAGACCGCGATCGCGCTCGACACGATTCTGAACCAGCGTCCGCTGAACGTCGAAGGCGCCCCCGAGAGCCAGAAGCTCTACTGCGTCTACGTCGCCGTCGGCCAGAAGCGCTCGACCGTCGCCCAGCTCGTGAAGGTGCTCGAGGAGCGTGGCGCGATGGAGTACTCCATCGTCGTGGCCGCCACCGCCTCGGACCCGGCCCCGATGCAGTTCCTGGCGCCCTTCGCCGGCTGCTCGATGGGCGAGTTCTTCCGCGACAACGGCATGCACGCCGTCATCATCTATGACGACCTCTCCAAGCAGGCCGTCGCCTACCGCCAGATGTCGCTGCTGCTGCGTCGCCCGCCGGGCCGCGAAGCCTATCCGGGCGACGTGTTCTATCTCCACTCCCGCCTGCTCGAGCGCGCGGCGAAGATGGGCGAGGCCGCCGGCCTCGGCTCGCTGACGGCGCTGCCGGTCATCGAGACCCAGGCGAACGACGTCTCCGCCTACATCCCGACCAACGTGATCTCGATCACCGACGGCCAGATCTTCCTGGAGACGGACCTGTTCTACCAGGGCATCCGCCCGGCCGTGAACGTCGGCCTCTCGGTGTCGCGCGTCGGCTCCTCGGCGCAGACCAAGGCCACCAAGAAGGTCGCCGGCAAGATCAAGGGTGAGCTCGCCCAGTACCGCGAGATGGCCGCCTTCGCCCAGTTCGGCTCGGACCTCGACGCGGTGACGCAGCGCCTGCTCAACCGCGGCGCCCGCCTGACCGAGCTGCTGAAGCAGCCGCAGTTCTCGCCGCTGAAGATGGAAGAGCAGGTCGTCGTGATCTATGCCGGCGTGAACGGCTATCTCGACGCGATGCCGGTCAACAAGGTCCGCTCCTTCGAGGACGGGCTGCTGGCGCTGGTCCGCGGCAAGCATGCCGACCTCCTCGCCGAGATCGGCACGAGCAAGGATCTGTCGGACGCCAACGCCGCCAAGCTCAAGGACATCGTCGCGGGCTTCGCGAAGTCCTTCGCCTGATCATCACCTTCGGTGCGGCGGAGCCAGGAGCTTCGCCGCACCGCTTCTCTGAAATGCTTCGTTGCCGCGCTTTCCGTGGCTGACGGGTAGGGGATCAAGATCGGATGCCGTCCCTCAAGGACCTACGCAACCGCATCGCCTCGGTGAAGGCGACGCAGAAAATCACCAAGGCCATGCAGATGGTCGCGGCTGCGAAGCTGCGCCGGGCGCAGATGGCTGCCGAGGCCGCGCGCCCCTATGCCGAGCGCATGGAGACGGTGCTGTCGAACCTCGCTTCCGGCGTGTCCGGTTCGAGCGCGCCGCGCCTGATCGCCGGCACGGGCTCGGACAAGGTGCATCTGCTGCTGGTGCTGACCGCCGAGCGCGGCCTGTGCGGCGCCTTCAACTCCTCGATCGCGCGACTGGCGCGTGACAAGGCGAATGCGCTCAAGGCCGAAGGCAAGACGGTCAAGATCATCTGCGTCGGCAAGAAGGGCTACGACATCCTGCGGCGCCAGTTCGCCGACGAGATCATCGAGTTCATCGACCTGCGCGAGTTCAAGCAGGTCGGCTACGTCAATGCCGAGGCGATCGCCCAGAACCTGCTCGCCCGCTTCGCCGCCGGCGAGTTCGACGTCGCGACGCTGTTCTTCTCGAAGTTCAAGTCGGTGATCGCCCAGATCCCGACAGCGCAGCGCATCATCCCGGCCGAGATTCCGGAAGGGACGAAGCAGACCGACGCCGTCTACGACTACGAGCCGGACGAAGGCGAGATTCTCGAGGCGCTGCTGCCGCGCAATCTGACCGTTCAGATCCTGCGCGGGCTGCTCGAGAACGCCGCCTCCGAGCAGGGCGCGCGCATGTCCGCGATGGATTCCGCCACGCGCAACGCCGGCGAGATGATCAAGAAGCAGACGCAGCTCTACAACCGCTCGCGCCAGGCGATGATCACGAAGGAACTGATCGAGATCATCTCCGGCGCGGAAGCGCTCTAACCGCCCAGCCTTCCGCCGGCGGCGCTTTCCGCCGGCAGCCGAAACATCCGAATGCGCTAGTCCCGAGGTTCCACCATGGCCAAAGCCGCTACCAAGACCACCAAGACGAAGTCCGCTGACGACAAGCCCGCCAACACCGGCACCGGCCGCGTTGCCCAGGTCATCGGCGCCGTCGTCGACGTGCAGTTCGACGGCGCCCTGCCGGAGATCCTGAACGCGCTCGAGACCGACAACCTCGGCAACCGCCTCGTCCTCGAGGTCGCCCAGCATCTCGGCGAGAACACGGTTCGCACCATCGCGATGGACTCGACCGAAGGTCTGGTTCGCGGCCAGTCGGTCACCGACACCGGCGCCCCGATCGCCGTGCCGGTCGGCGAGGAGTGCCTCGGCCGCATCATGAACGTCATCGGCGAGCCGGTCGACGAAGCCGGCCCGATCCTGACCACTGCCACCCGCGGCATCCATCAGCCGGCTCCGGCCTATTCGGAGCAGTCGACCGAGGCGCAGATCCTCGTCACCGGCATCAAGGTCGTCGACCTGCTGGCTCCCTACGCCAAGGGCGGCAAGATCGGCCTGTTCGGCGGCGCCGGCGTCGGCAAGACCGTGCTGATCATGGAGTTGATCAACAACGTCGCGAAGGCCCATGGCGGCTACTCAGTGTTCGCCGGCGTCGGCGAGCGCACCCGCGAGGGTAACGACCTTTATCACGAGATGATCGAGTCCAACGTCAACAAGGACCCGAAGGAGAACGGTGGCTCGACCGCTGGCTCCAAATGCGCCCTCGTTTACGGCCAGATGAACGAGCCCCCGGGCGCCCGCATGCGCGTCGCTCTCGCCGGCCTGACCGTCGCCGAGGACTTCCGCGACAAGGGCCAGGACGTGCTCTTCTTCGTCGACAACATCTTCCGCTTCACGCAGGCGGGTTCGGAAGTGTCGGCGCTGCTCGGCCGCATCCCTTCGGCGGTGGGCTATCAGCCGACGCTCGCTACCGACATGGGCAACCTGCAGGAGCGCATCACCACCACGACCAAGGGCTCGATCACCTCGGTGCAGGCGATCTACGTGCCGGCGGACGACCTGACCGACCCGGCGCCGGCCACCTCCTTCGCCCACCTCGATGCCACGACCGTGCTCTCGCGCTCGATCGCGGAAAAGGGCATCTATCCGGCGGTCGACCCGCTCGACTCGACCTCGCGCATGCTCTCGGCCGACATCGTCGGTGAGGAGCACTATGGCGTCGCCCGCCAGGTGCAGCAGGTGCTCCAGCGCTACAAGGCGCTGCAGGACATCATCGCGATCCTGGGCATGGACGAGCTCTCGGAAGACGACAAGATGACCGTGGCGCGCGCCCGCAAGATCGAGCGCTTCCTGTCGCAGCCCTTCCACGTCGCGGAAGTCTTCACCGGTTCGCCGGGCAAGCTCGTCTCGCTCGAGGACACGATCAAGGGCTTCAAGGGCCTGGTCGAGGGCAAGTACGATCACCTGCCGGAGGCGGCCTTCTACATGGTCGGCTCGATCGAGGAAGCCGTCGAGAAGGCGCAGCGCCTGGCCGCCGAGGCGGCGTAAGGCATTCCGCACGCGTCATCCCCGGGCTTGCCCCGGGGATCTCATGACCAGAACACGCTGGTTTCCGAGATGACCGGGTCAAGCCCGGTCATGACGAACCGGGGAGAATGAAACGATGGCCACCTTCAAGTTCGAACTCGTCTCGCCGGAGCGCATCCTGTTCTCGGGCGATGTCGTCAGCGTCATCGTTCCTTCGGTCGAGGGCGAAATGACCGTGCTGGCCGGCCATGCGCCGCTGGTTGCCGTGATCAAGGCCGGCATCGTCTTCGTCCAGACGACGGAGAGCAACGGCAAGGAGTTCTTCGTCAATGGCGGCCTCGTCGAGGTCAACCAGGCCTCGACGACGATCCTGGCCGAGCAGGGCCGCTTCATCGAGGACGTCGACACCGCCGTTCTCGACGCCGAGATCCTGACTGCCGAGACCCGCCTCTCCGGCTCGCACAACGATGACGAGAAGAAGCGCCTGCACGACACGCTGGTGCAGCTGCGCGAGTTCAAGCACGTCTTCGAGCAGCGCAAGGCGGCCTGAGCCCAGCCCCCATATCCGGAACAGAAAAGGCCGCGCGAGCGGCCTTTTTCATGCGTAGCTGATGAATTCGAGCAGCGAACCGTCCGGGTCGCGGAAATAGACGCTGGTGCCGCGACCGCCACGGCCGAAGCGCTGGACAGGCCCGAGCTCGATCGCGACCTCCTGCCGTTCGAGATGGGCGATCGCTTCCGCGATCGGTCCCGGCCAGGCGAAGCAGAGATCGCTGCCGCCGGGCGGGACGGGCAGCCTCGCGACGGGCGTGGGCTGCAGCCCGGGACCGTGGCAATTGAGCTGGGTGCGGCCGATGCGATAGACGAAGCCGTCGCCGTTCGGCACGATCTCGGCGCCGATCACGTCGCGATAGAAGGCATTCGAGCGCTCCCAGTCGGAGACGTGGATGACGCAGTGGTCGAGTTCGACGAGGCTCATCTCGCTTCTCCCCGGGAAACCATGGGCACGGCGAAGGCGGCGAAAGCGGCGGCCACACGTTCATAGACCGCTCGCTTGAACGGCACGACGAGCTCCGGCATTTCCGCGAGCGGGCGCCAGCGCCAGGCGCCGAACTCCGGCGGCTCGTCGCCGTTGGGCTTGCCGATGTCGATCTCGCGCTCGTCGCCCGTGAAGCGGAAGGCGACCCAGCGCTGGCGCTGGCCGCGAAAGGCCGCCAGCTTGTGCGGCGGCCCGTCATAGGGTGGGAAGTCGTAGCTCCACCACTCCTCCGTCGCCGCCAAGAGTTCCGCGCCGGCGATGCCGGTTTCCTCCGCCAGCTCGCGCCGGGCGGCCGCGATGATCTCCTCGTCGGGGTCGATGCCGCCTTGCGGCATCTGCCAGTCCCGGCCGGGCAGGATGATCTCGGGGCCGGCGCTGTGGGCCTTCCCGGTGAAGACCAGCCCTTCGGCGTTGAACAGGGCGATGCCGACATTGGGGCGGTAGGGGAGGGCTGCGTCCGTCATTCGCCTTGGCTCGTCATGGTCGGGCTTGACCCGGCCATCTCGGAAACCAGTGTTCTCGGCATGAGATGCCCGGGTCAAGCCCGAGCATGACGGCGCGGGAAGCGTCCGCTCACTCCCCCATCGCGATCAGGCTGGCATTGCCGCCGGCGGCGGCCGTGTTGATCGTCACGGTCTGCTCGGTGGCGAAGCGCACCAGATAATGCGGACCGCCGGCCTTGGGGCCGGTGCCGGACAGGCCATGGCCGCCGAAGGGCTGCACGCCGACGACCGCGCCGATGATGTTGCGGTTGACGTAGATATTGCCGGCAGAGAGCCGCTCGATGACGCGCTCGACCGTCGTCTCGATGCGCGAGTGGACGCCCAGCGTCAGGCCGTAGCCGGTCGCGTCGATCTCGGCGATGACCTTGTCGAGCTCGCCCGCCTTCCAGCGCACGACATGCAGGATCGGGCCGAAATGCTCGGCGGTGAGGTCGCTGACCCGGTCGAGCCTGACGATATGCGGCGCGACATAGGTGCCGCCGAGCTCGGGCGCCTGCCCGGCCCAGGCGACGCGACCCTGCTGGCGCATGGCGGCGAGATGGGCGTCGAGGCGCTGCCTGGCGGCGGCGTCGATGACCGGGCCGATATGGATGTCGAGCTTGCGGGGATCGCCGAGCTTCAGCTCTTTGGTCGCACCTTCGATCATCTCGATCATCTTGTCGGCAACGTCGTCCTGCACCACCAGCAGGCGCAGCGCCGAGCAGCGCTGCCCGGCCGAACGGAAGGCTGACATCACCACGTCGTCGCTGACCTGTTCGGGCAGGGCGGTGGCGTCGACGATCATGGCGTTGAGGCCGCCGGTCTCGGCGATCAGCGGTACGATCGGGCCGTCCTTGGCGGCGAGCGTCCGGTTGATCCCGCGCGCGGTCGCGGTCGAGCCGGTGAAGGCGACGCCGGCCACGTCCTTGTGCGCGACCAGGGCCGCGCCGGCCTCGGTCCCGCCCGGCACGAGATGCAGCGCGCTGACGGGCACGCCGGCCTCGTGCAGCATCCTGATCGCCACGGCCGCGATCAAGGGCGTCTGCGGGGCAGGCTTGGCGACGACGCTGTTGCCGGCGACGAGCGCGGCCACGACCTGCCCGGCGAAGATCGCGAGCGGGAAGTTCCAGGGCGCGATGCAGACGAAGGCGCCGCGCCCGCGCAGGACGAGCCGGTTTTCCTCGCCTGTCGGGCCGGGAAGCGCGGTCGGCGTGGCGAAATGCTCCTCGGCCTGCGCCGCGTAGTAGCGGCAGAAATCGACGGCCTCGCGCACCTCGGAAATGGCGTCGTCGATGGTTTTGCCGGCTTCACCTTGCAGCAGCGCGATCAGGAGCCCGCGTCGGGCCTCCATGATGTCGGCGGCCTTGCGCAGCGCCGCAGCGCGGATGCGAGCGGGCGTCTCGTTCCAGGCACGGAAGCCCTTCACTGCCGCGGCCATGGCGCGCTCGGCCGTGGCGGCATCGGCCTCGATCACCTTGCCGATCGGCTTGCCGTCGATGGGCGAGCGCACCTCGCGGGCCGTGCCGGGCTGCGGCTTGCCGTCGATGATCGGCGCGGCAACGGGGAATTGGCCGGCCGCCGCGATCTCCTTCAGCAGCCCGTCGAGGCTTTCCTCATGGCCGAGCTCGGTGCCGGCCGAGTTCTTGCGCGAGGGGCCGTAGAGATCGGCCGGGAGCGGGATGCGGCGGTGGCGAGCGGCGCTGGCCGAGCCGATGATCTCGGCCGGCGCCAGCAGGAGCTGCGAGACCGGAACCTCGGGGTCGCCGGAGGCGCTGACGAAGGAGGAGTTGGCGCCGTTCTCGAGCAGGCGGCGGACGAGATAGGCGAGCAGGTCCTGATGGCCGCCGACCGGCGCATAGGTCCGGCAGGCATAGCCTTCGTTCTCGCGCAGCAGCTTCTCGTAGAGCGCCTCGCCCATGCCGTGCAGGCGCTGGAACTCGAAACCCTCGGCATTCCCCGCCATCTCGGCCACGGTCGCGACGGTGAGCGCGTTATGGGTGGCGAATTGCGGGATGATGCGCGGCCTAAGCTTCAGGAGCTGGGCCGCGCAGGCTTCGTAATTCAGGTCCGTCATCGCCTTGCGGGTGAAGACGGGATAGTCGGGCAGGCCGCGCTCCTGGGCGCGCTTGAGCTCGGTGTCCCAATAGGCGCCCTTGACCAGCCGCACCATCATGCGCCGGCTATGGGTTTCGGCGAGGCGGCCGATATGGTCGATCACCGCCGAGGCGCGCTTCTGATAGGCCTGGATGGCGAGGCCGAAGCCATCCCAGCCGTCGAGCGAGGCATCGGCGAAGACGGCGTCGATCACGTCGAGGGAGAGTTCGAGCCGGTCGGCCTCCTCGGCATCGACGGTGAAGTTGAGGTCGTAGCCCTTGGCCTGACGGGCGAGCGCGACGACCTTCGGCACGAGCTCCGACAGCACGCGCTCATGGTTCGTCGCGTCATAGCGCGGATGCAGCGCCGAGAGCTTGACCGAGATGCCGGGGCGGTTGGGTAGCCTGTCGTTGCCGGCGGAGCGGCCGATGGCGTCGATCGCGGCGGTGTAGGAGGCGAAATAGCGGTCGGCGTCGGCTTGCGTGCGTGCGCCTTCGCCCAGCATGTCGAAGGAATAGCGATAAAGCTTGCCGGTGCCGGAGCGGGCGCGCTTCAGCGCCTCCTCGATGGTCTGGCCGAGGACGAAATGATTGCCCATGACGCGCATCGCCTGGCGCGTCGCGGTGCGAACCGTCGGCACGCCCAGGCGCTTGGCGAGGCTGCTGACGATGCCCGTCGGCGTTTCGCCCGGCTGGATGACGCGCGCGGTGATGCCGAGCGCCCAGGCCGAGGCCGAGACCAGGAAGGCGTCCGATTTCGCTTCGTGATGGGCGAAATCGCCCTGGCCGAGCTTGTCTTCGATCAGCCGGTCGGCGGTAGCGGCGTCAGGCACGCGCAGCAGCGCCTCCGCCAGCACCATCAGCGCGAGGCCCTCCTTGGTCGAGAGCGAATATTCGCGCAGCAATTCCTCGATACCGCCCAGGCCCACCTTGCGGCTGCGGATCGCCTCGATCAGCCCGGTGGCGCGGGCGTCGATCCGGGCCTTGGCCGCCGGGTCGCGGCGGGCGCCTGCGAGCAGCCGGCCAGCCATGGCGCCGTCATCCTCGGCATAAGGCGCGCGGAAAGGCGGGACGGTCGAGATGGCCATAAGGGGCTCCGAAGGCGGGCTGGAATATCTGAAGGATGATGAGAGATCGGCCGCATATCAATTGGCATTTCAGGCAAGTTTGCCTTATGAAATTCCATAGAAGACGAATTTTATAGAGATTTATCATGCTGGACCGGACGGACCGCCGCATCCTCTCGCTTCTGCAGGGCGATGGCCGGATCGCCGGCGTCGAGCTCGCCGAAAAGGTCGGGCTTTCTCCCACGGCCACGGGCGAGCGGCTGAAACGCCTGACGCGGGACGGTTTCATCACCGGCTATCGCGCGACGCTCGATCCGACGCGGCTCGGCCTGAACCTGCTCGTCTTCGTCGAGGTCTATCTCGACAAGACGACGCCTGATGCCTTCGAGCGCTTCGCCGCGGCAGTGAAGCGGGCGCCGGAAGTGCTGGAATGCCATATGGTGGCGGGCGGTTTCGATTATCTCGTGAAGACGCGCGTGGCCGATATGAATGCCTATCGCCGCTTCCTCGGTGAGGTGCTGCTCGCCCTGCCGGCGGTGCGCGAGACGCGCACCTATGCCGTGATGGAAGAGGTCAAGACCGATGGCGCGCTGCCATTGTGACCGCCCGACGCAATCGCGTGACGATGTTGACGTGATTTCAACGTGTTGTGATCTCAAACTGCTCCGGTAGGCGATCGATGGCCGGCCGTGCCGGATGTTCCGGCCAGAATGCTTCCGAGGTTCCCATGGCGCCCCTGCCGCCCCGTGCTTCCGTTCTGCTCTCGCGCCGCGCTTTCGTGGCGGGAGCTGCCGCCTGCGGCTTCGGGGCGAGACCGGCTTCGGCCGAGACGGTGACGCCGATCCGGATGCTGCTGAGCTGGCGCCTCGAAGGGCTCGCGGGGCTGTTCCTCGCCGCGCAGGAGAAGGGCTATTTCCGTGCGGAAGGGCTCGATGTCAGCTTCGAGGCGGGAAGTGGGGCGCGGCAAACCCCGGCGCGCGTGGCGGCCGGCGAGTTCGATGCCGCCTGCGGTGACGTCAATGCGTTGATGCGCTTCCGGGACGCGAATGCCGGCCAGGATCTCAAGGCGGTGATGATGATCCATGATCGCCCGCCTTTCGCCGTCATCGGCCGCCGCAGCCGCGGCATCTCGGCCGAGCCGGCGAGCCTCGAAGACAAGAAGCTCGGCGCACCGGCGGCGGATGCCGCCTTCGCGCAATGGCCGCTCTTCAAGGTCCTCACCCGGATCGACGACAGCCGGATCCGGCTGGAAAATATCGGCTTCCCCGTCAGGGAGCCGATGCTGGCTTCCGGGGAGGTCGACGCCGCCTTCGGCTTCGGTCCCTATTCCTTTGCCGGCCTCAAGGCGCGCGGAGTGCCGGCGGACGACATCGTCGTGATGACGATGGCCGATCACGGGGGCCTGCTCTACGGCAATGCGATCATGGTTTCGCCCAAGCTCGCGACCGACAAGCCGGAGGCCGTGCGCGGGCTCCTGCGGGCGCTGGTTCGCGGTGTCCGGGACGTCGCCGCCAATCCCGATCTCGGCGTGCAGGCGATCATGCGTCGCAATGAGAATGCGCAGGCCGAGGTCGAGCGCGAGCGGCTGACGCTGGCGCTCGCGCAGAACGTGCTGACGCCCTCTGTGAGGGAACACGGGCTCGGCGGCATCGACCGGGTGCGCTGGGCGGCGGCGCTGGAGCAGAGCGCGCAGGCCCAGCCCTTCCGCGACAAGGCCCGCGCGGGCGATGCCTTCACCGACGCCTTCCTGCCGGCGAAGGACGAGCGCCTGTTCTGAGCGCCGCGCCTGGTGCAAGGCGGCCTGTCCCATGAGAGGGTGACAGGGCGGGGCGGGCTGCCTATCGTGCCGCGCCTTTTTCCACCGGATCCCGGTTCTTTGCACCTGCCCGACCTGCCTGATTACGCCCAGCTCCGTTCCGCTTTCCGCTGGCGCATCCCCGAGCGCTACAACATCGCCGCCGACGTCTGCGACCGCTGGGCCATGGCCGAGCCGGAGCGGCCGGCGATCATCGAGGTGTCGGGCGACTGGCAGGTCGAGCCGGTCAGCTTCGGCTGGTTCCGGGAATATTCCAACCGGCTCGCCAATGCCCTGCGGGCGCGTGGCGTCGCGCGCGGCGACCGCATCGCGATCCTGCTGCCACAGGGGCGGGCGGTGCTCGCCGCCCATCTCGCGGCCTACAAGCTCGGCGCCATCGCCGTGCCGCTGGCGGCGCTGTTCGGCGTCGATGCGCTGACCTACCGCCTGGCCGATTCCGGCGCGAAGGTCGTCGTGACGAACGCGCCGGGGCTGGCGAAGCTGCGCCAGATCGAGGAGCCCTTGCCCGGGCTTGCGCTGGTCATCTCGACCGATGGCCGCGACGGCGAGGCCGAGGATTGGGAGGCGCTGCTGGCCGGGGCGAGCCCGGATTTCACGCCGGTCGACACCACGCCCGACGATCCGGCGCTGATGATCTACACCTCCGGCACCACCGGCAATCCGAAGGGCGCGCTGCACGGCCACCGCGTGCTGCCGGGCCATCTGCCGGGCGTGCAGATGCCGCATGAGTTCATGCCCCGGCCGGGCGACCTCGCCTGGACGCCGGCCGACTGGGCCTGGGCCGGCGGCCTGCTCAACATGTTGCTGCCGGCGCTGCATTTCGGCGTCGCGGTGGTGGCGCGGCCGGTGACGCGCTTCGAGCCGGACGAAGCCTACCGGCTGATGCAGGATTTGCGGATCCGCAACGCCTTCGTGCCGCCGACGGCGCTGCGGATGCTGCGCGGCGCCGGCAGCCCGCGCGGCCGCTTCACGCTGCACCTCAGGAGTGTCGCAGCCGCCGGCGAGGCGCTGGGCGCCGAGACGCTGGAATGGGGGCGCGAGGCGCTCGGCCTCACCATCAACGAGGCCTATGGCCAGACCGAATGCAATCTCGTGCTCGCGTCGAGCGCCGCGATCGGCGTCAGCCGGCCGGGCGCGATCGGCAAGGCGGTGCCGGGGCATGAGGTCGCGGTCATCCGGCCGGACGGCTCGGTCTGCGCAGCCGGCGAGGAGGGGCAGATCGCGGTCAGGCGCCCCGATCCGGTGATGTTCCTCGGCTACTGGAACAATCCCACCGCCACAGCGGCGAAGTTCATCGGCGACTGGATGACGACCGGCGACGAGGGCGTTGAGGACGAGGACGGCTATGTCCGCTTCATCGGCCGCGACGACGACGTCATCACCTCCTCGGGCTATCGCATCGGGCCGGGCGAGATCGAGGATTGCCTGCTGCGGCATCCGGCGGTGGCGCTGGCGGCGGCCGTGGGCAAGCCCGATCCGCTGCGCACGGAGATCGTCAAGGCCTTCGTCGTGCTGAAGCCGGGTTATGCCGGCTCGCCGGCGCTGGTGTCCGAATTGCAGGATTTCGTCAGGGCGCGGCTCTCGGCGCATGAATATCCGCGCGAGATCGCCTTCCGCGAGGAACTGCCGCTGACGACGACCGGCAAGATCATCCGCAGGCTGCTGCGGGCGGAGGGGTAGGCAGGAAGCGGTCCTTATCCTTCAAGACGCGCCTGCGGCGCTCCTCAGGATGAGGGCTCGAACTGTCAAAACACTCTGAGAAGCGCTTTCAAGCCGGTTGAGCGGTGCTCTCGCGGGCCTGCTGGCCGAGGAACGCCGCCCAGAGCCGCTGCACCGTCTCTTCCTCGATGTCCTTGACGATCAGGACGAGGCGGGAGCGGTGGTCGCCGTCCGGCCAGGCATCGAGCCGGATCGGTGGATGCAGGATCTGCTGGACGGCATGGACCAGCAGCGGCCGTTCCGGCTGGTCGGCAAGCCGGACGAGGCCCTTCAGCCGGAGCAGGCGCGGCCCGTGGATCGAGCGCAGCAGCGTCCAGAACAGCTCGAAGGTCTGCTGTGCCACCGGCTGCTCGGCCGTCAGCGCGAAGGCCCGGATCGAGGCGTCGTGGCGATTGACGTCGTGCGGGTGCTGATCGTGGTGCTCATGGCCGTGGTGGTGGTCGTGCCCATGGCCATGATCATGGTGATGATGGCCGTGGTCGTGGTGCCCCGGTAGCGCGTCCGCCGCCAGCCAGTGCCGCAGAGCTTCCGGTCGCCTGGCGAGATCGTAAAGGCCGGCGCCGAGCAGCGTCGAGGCCGGAGCATCGGGCGGCAGGATCTCGATGCCGGGATTGAGCGCGGCGAGGCGCGCGCGCAGCGCCGCGACATCCTCGGGCGCGGCGAGGTCGGTTTTGGTCAGGACGAGCCGGTCGGCCGCGACGACCTGCCGGCGCGCCTCCTCATGGGCGTCGAGCGTCGCCATGCCGTTGACCGCATCGACCAGCGTGACGACGCCGTCGAGCCGGAAGCGCAGGGCGAGATAGGGATGGTTGATCAGCACGTTGAGGATCGGCGCGGGGTCGGCGAGGCCGGTCGTCTCGATGACGAGACGGGAGAACGCACCGATGCGGCCGTTGTCGCGGCGGCGCAGCAGGTCTTCCAGCGTGACGATGAGGTCGTCGCGGATGGTGCAGCACAGGCAGCCGGATTCCAGCAGGATCATGTTCTCGGCGACGCCCTCGACCATCAGATGGTCGAGCCCGACCTCGCCGAACTCGTTGACGAGCACGACGGTGTCGGCCAGCGCCGGATCCTTCAGCAGGCGGTTGAGCAGGGTCGTCTTGCCGGCGCCGAGGAAGCCCGTGAGCAGGGTCAGCGGAACGGGGGCGGGGCGGGCTGGATCGCCGGTCATCACACTCTGAAAGCCTCAGGCCGGCACGGGGCGCCGCCTCGATTGTTCTAGTATTACATTAGTGACCAGCGCCGCGATGACAAGGGCGCCGCCGGCATATTGCAGAGACCCCAGCCGCTCGCCGAGGACGACGGCCGCGATCGCGACGGCGATGATCGGCTCGGCGCAGTAGGCGAGGCCGGCGGGGCCCGGCGCGATCCGGGCCAGCGCCAGGATCTGCAGGACGAAGCCGACCAGATAGCCGCCATAGGTCACGGCAAGCGCGATCGGCGCGAGCAGGAAGGCCTGCGGCGGCAGGAAGCCGCCGGTCAGCGCGAGGATCAGCAGCGTTACCGGCAGGATGACGACATGCGACCAGAACAGCTTCGGCATGGTGGCGATCGATGCGCAGCTCGCAGCGGCGAAGAATTGGGCGGCCGCCGCGAGGCTGGCGAGCCCGGCCAGCGCCAGCCCGCGCGGGTCGAGGCCATGCAGGTCCGGCCCCACCACCAGCGCGATCCCGATGAAGGCGACGATCGCCACGACGAGCCTGTCGGCCCGGAACGGCGCCCGGGTCAGGAGCGGCTCGAGCAGAACGATGAGCACCGGATAGGTGTAGAAGATCACCGCCGCGACCGAGACCGGGACGAAGGATACCGACGAGAGATAGGCGGTGCCGACGAGGGCGGTCGCGATGCCGAAGCGCAGCACGGGCAGGCGCTGGCCGCGAAGCAGGCTGAGCGAGGCGCGGGCGAGCAAGGCTGCCGCGCCGACCAGCACGAGCATGATCAGGACGCGGTAGAAGACCAGCAGCGGGCCGCCGAGGCCGGCAGCCCCCGCGATCTGGGCGCTGACGATATTGGTGCCGAAGGCGGCGGCCGACGCGAAGGCGAGCAGCAGCCCCTGGCCTTCGCTGGTGCGCGCCCCGCTCAATCAGGCCCCCGACCGTTTCAGGCGTCGTCGCCGTTCCTGGCCTTGGCTTTCGCCGCGGGCTTGGGCTTGACGGCAGCCTCGGCGGGCTTCGGCTTCACCGGCGGAACCTTGATGGCCTTCGTCGGCTGCGCCTTGGCGGGCTGTGGCTTGGCCGCCTGGGAATTGGCGGCCCGCGCGGCCGGCTTGATCCCGGCGGCGGAACCGGGGCGCAGGCTCGCCGCCGTCGCCTTGTTGCCGGCCTGGACCGCTCCCTGCAGGCGCAGCGGCCCGGATTCGAAGGCGTCGCTGGAGGGCTGGAGAGGCGCGCCGGCCGGGGCGAAGGCGTTGGTGCCGCGCGGGATCGCGCCATTGGCGGAGGCCGTGCGCGGCACGGCGCCGCCGACGAGGCCGGCGGCGACGGGCGCGCCCGGCTCGATGGTCGGCGTCGCGCCGCGGGCGACGCGCGAATCGGGCTGCGAGGTCACATTGGCGGCGAGCGGGGCCGAGGCCGAGCCGGCGGTGCGGCCGAAAGAGACCTGAACCGGCATCGTCTCGGAACGCGGACCGAGGACGACGCGGCCGCGCGGGGAGCGCGTCGCGACGGGGCCGGCCGATTGGGTCGCGAAGGTGGCGAAGCGACCGCCATCGGAATCATTGCCGCCGGTCGGCGCGAAGCCGCCGATCGGCCCGCTGGAATCGGCATCATCAGCCAGCGCCACGCCGCCGCCGCGACGGCGGATCTCGTCGCAGACATTCGGGGCGCGCGTGCCGCTCGGCGGCATCGAGGCAAGGTTGGTGCCGGTGCCGCCCCAGCGGCTGAAGCCTTCGTCGAGGAGCTGCGCGGCCTTGACCGTGCGCTCCGTGCCGGACGCCGAGCCGAGCACGACGGCGATGAGAGTGCGTCCGCCGCGGCTCGCGGTCGCGACGACGTTGAAGCCCGAGGCGCAGGTGAAGCCGGTCTTCATGCCGCCGATGCCGGCATAGCGCCCGACCAGGCCGTTGGTGTTGTGCATGACCTGCTTGCCGAGCTGGACGGCGGAGGTGCTCCAATAGGCGGAGTATTCGGGGAAGTCGCGCATCAGCGCCATGGCGAGCACGGCGAGGTCATGCGCGCTGGTCTGCTGGTCGGGATTGTCCCAGCCATTCGGATTCATGAAGCGGGTGTCGCGCATGCCGAGGCGCTGGGCCTCGGCATTCATCATGCCCACGAAGTCCGGCACGTTGCCGCCGACGCCCTCGGCCACGACATAGGCGATGTCGTTGGCCGATTTGACCATCATGATCCTGAGCGCGTTGTCGAGCGTGATCTCCTGGCCGGCGCGGATATAGACCTTCACGCGGGGCTGGCTGGCGGCGAGCTTCGAGGCCGGGATCGCGGTCTCGAGGCCGATGCGGCCGTCGCGGACAGCCTTCAGCGCCAGATAGATCGTCATGATCTTGGCGGTCGAGGCCGGGCGCCAGGCCTGGGTCGCGTTCTCGGCGGACAGGACCTCGCCGCTCGAGGCGTCGACGACGAGGCTCGCTCCGGCCAGAGCCGGTGCCGTGAAGGCGAGACCAAGGGCAAGGGTGACGGTGAGGCGGGATGCGATCATCGGCGGGTCTTGAACCTGTCTTGTCGTGAACGAAGCTTGGCAGCGCGACGGCGCTGGGTTCAACGCGACGCATGCGGCATTTTCGAGACGACGGGCGCAAATCTCCGCCCAGGAACTCATAGCTGCATGCATACCTACCCCCAGCGCAGCGATTTGCCTAGCCGCCACGGCCGGTCCAGAAGCAATAGCGCATCATGCTTTCGCGGGGCTCATCGGCGTGGCTTTCGGCTTTCTCTGGATTCCGGCGACGATCCTCGCCTCGCTGCTGCAGACGGCGCGCAACCTGGCGCAGCGCTCGCTGACCGACGTCATCGGCGTGGTCGGGGCGACGCAGGTGCGCTTCCTGTTCGGGCTGCCCTTCGCGATGGTCTTCCTCGCCGCCGCCTGCCTCGGGCTGCGGACGTTGCCGCCCTCGATCGGACCAGCCTCGCTCGGCTACACCGCCTGGGGCGCGCTGATGCAGATCGCGGCGACTGCGCTGATGCTGGCGGCGATGCGCGAGCGCTCCTTCGCCGTGACCACCGCCTACACCAAGACCGAGCCGGTGCAGGTCGCGATCTTCGGCGCGCTGCTGCTCGGCGACGCGCTCAGCCCGCTCAAATTCCTCGCCATCGCGATCGCGACCGCCGGCGTCATCGTCGTCTCCTGGAAGCTGGGGGAGAAGCTGACCCGCGCCGGCCTGCGGCCGGCCGTGCTCGGCATCGTCTCGGGCGCCTGCTTCGCGCTTTCGGCGATCGGCTTCCGCGGCGGCATCCAGGCCCTGCCGGAGGGCAATTTCCTGATCCGCGCCTCGACCATCCTGGTGCTGGGGCTGGCCATGCAGACCGCGCTGCTGACATTCTACATGCTGGTCGCGAACCGCCCGGCGCTGTGGCTCAGCCTGCGCAACTGGCGCCGCTCGCTCTCGGCCGGTTTCCTCGGCGCCGCCGCCTCGCAATTCTGGTTCATCGGCTTCTCGCTGACGAGCGCCGCCAATGTCCGCACGCTCGGCCTGATCGAGGTGCCGCTGGCGCAGATCGCCTCGCGCCGCCTGTTCGCGGAGGGAACGAGCCGGCGCGAGATCCTCGGCATGGCGATGATCGTCGGCGGCGTCGGATTGCTGCTTTTGATCTCGTTGCAGTGAGGCCGGGGGCCGGCTAGTGCTGAAGCGAAGGGCCGTCAGCCGATCCGCGCACGCCGAGCATGCGCGGATACCGGCTTGCGGGATCGACAAGCGCTGCCAAGATAACGTGTAGCTGCACATTAAGGGAGATTCGCCATGAGCGCTGCGATCGTCGGCTGGGCCCATACGCCGTTCGGCAAGCAGGATGCCGAAACCGTCGAAAGCCTGATCGTGCGCGTCGCGACCGACGCGCTGGTCGATGCCGGCATCACCGCCGACCAGGTCGACGAGATCGTGCTCGGCCATTACAACGCCGGCTTCTCGGCCCAGGACTTCACCGCCTCGCTGGTGCTGCAGGCCGATCCGGCGCTGCGCTTCAAGCCGACGACCCGCGTCGAGAATGCCTGCGCCACCGGCTCGGCCGCGGTCCATCAGGGCGTGCGGGCGATCAAGGCCAAGGATGCCAAGATCGTGCTCGTCGTCGGCGTCGAGCAGATGACCAAGACGCCCTCGGCCGAGATCGGCCAGAACCTGCTCAAGGCCTCCTATCTGCCGGAGGATGCCGGCACGCAGGGCGGTTTCGCCGGCGTCTTCGGAAAGATCGCCGCCGGCTATTTCCAGCGCCATGGCGACCAGTCCGACGCGCTCGCCATGATCGCGGCGAAGAACCACAAGAACGGCGTCGAGAACCCCTTCGCGCAGATGCGCAAGGATCTCGGCTACGCTTTCTGCCGCGAGGAGAGCGAGAAGAACCCCTATGTCGCCGGGCCGCTGAAGCGCACCGACTGCTCGCTGGTCTCGGACGGCGCCGCCGCGATCGTGCTGGCCGACGAGGAGACCGCCTTGCAGATGCGCCGCGCCGTCGGCTTCCGCGGCATGGCGCATGTCCAGGATTTCCTGCCGATGTCGAAGCGCGACATCCTGAAATTCGAGGGCGGCGCGCTCGCCTGGAAGAAGGCGCTGGCGGATGCGGGCGTGACGCTGGACGACCTCTCCTTCGTCGAGACGCATGACTGCTTCACCATCGCCGAATTGATCGAATACGAGGCGATGGGGCTGACCAAGGAAGGCGAGGGCGCCCGTGCGATCAAGGAGGGCTGGACGCAGAAGGACGGCAAGCTGCCGGTCAACGTCTCCGGCGGCCTGAAGGCCAAGGGCCATCCGATCGGCGCCACCGGCGTCTCGATGCATGTCCTCTCCGCCATGCAGCTCACCGGCGAGGCGCCGGAGGGCATGCAGCTCGCCGAGCCGCGCCTCGGCGGCATCTTCAACATGGGCGGGGCGGCGGTGGCTAACTACGTCTCCGTGCTCGAACGCATCAGGTGACAGGGGCGCCTCGGGCGGGCGAGACCTCCCGGGGCGCGGACTTGCAGACAGGGCCTTTGCCGGAGCGCGGGCCGCCAAGCGAAAGCGACCCTTCGTGACGAGCTTCGTCGTCCTGCTGCTGGCCTATATCCTGAGCCAGTTCTTCCGCGCGTTCCTCGCGGTGATCTCGGGCGACCTGACGCGGGATCTGGGTCTCGACCAGGGCCAGCTCGGGAGCCTACAGGCGGCCTGGCTCGTCGCCTTCGCGCTCACGCAGTTCCCGGTCGGCTATGCGCTCGACCGGATCGGCCCGCGGCGGACGCTGGCGGGATTTCTCCTGGTCGCCTTCGCCGGGACGGTGATCTTCGGCTTGTCGCGCGGCTATCTCTCCGCCCTGGCGGCGCTCGCGCTGATCGGCATCGGTTGCGCCCCCATCCTGATGTCTGGCTTCTACCTGGCTGCGCGCCTCTATTCGCCCCGGCATTTCGCGACGATGTCGTCCTTCCTGATCGGCTTCGGCTGCATCGGCGATCCGTTGAGCGGGGCGCCGCTCGCCTATTTCCTGGCGGCCTATGGCTGGCGCGCGACCGTCTTCGGCCTCTCCGGCATCGTGGCGCTGACGGCCCTGCTGGTGATGTTGCTGCTGAAGGATCCCCCGCCGCTTCCCGGCACGCCGCAACGGCATGTCTCGCTGCTGGACGGGATCAGGCAGATCGTGGTGAAGCGCCCGCTCTGGCTGATCCTCCCCTTCACCTTCGTGAGCTACGGCGTGACGATCTCCATCCGTGGCCTGTGGATCGCGCCCTATCTCCAGAGGGTGCACGGCTTCGATCTCGCTGCCACGAGCTATGCGGCGATGGCGATGGGAGGCGTCATCGCGGCGGGCGCGCTGCTGGTGCTGCCGCTCTATCGCCGGATCGGGGCCAAGCCTACGGTCATCGCCTGCGCGGTGACCGTCGCCCTGGCCTGCTTCGCGCTGGCGCTGTGGGGCGAGGCATCATCCCGCCTTGCCGTCGGCCTGCTTCTCGTCATCGGGCTGTTCGGCGTCACCTATGCCGTGGTGATGGCGCATGCGCGCGCCTTCATGTCGCCTCAGGAGATCGGCCGCGGCGTGACCTTCATGAATTTCGTCTTCATGGGCGGAGCCGGCGTGATGCAATGGGTGTCGGGGCGCCTGGTGAACGCGCTCGACAGGCAGGGCTATGAACCGCAGGCGACCTTCGGCTGGCTTTTCATCTTCATGGGCGTCGCCCTCGCCGTGGCGCTTGCCCTCTACGTGGCATCGCCAGCCGAATCGAAGGCGGGCGCCCCCGCGGGGACGTAACCCAGCTCAATTTCCCGGTCCTTAAAACGGATGACCCTTGAATCGGCTTTTGGCGCTCAGCCCTCGCCGGGCGCCTTCGCCGCGATGGCGAGCGCGTGGACACGGTCCGCCAGCTCTTCCGACAGCGCCGCGTTGACGAGGCGGTGGCGCTCGAGCCGGCTCTTGCCGATGAAGGCTTCCGACACGATATTCACCCGGAAGTGAGTTTCCCCGCCCTCGCGCCAGCCGCCATGGCCGTGATGCTGGTGCGATTCATCGATCACCTGCAGGCTCTGTGGCGCGAAGGCCGCATCGAGCTTGTGAGTGATCCTTTCAGCTATCGTGGTCATGATCGCGCCACCGTTGCGATGATCTCCTGAGGGTTCGGCGCGTGCATGTTGCGTCGCACTTGCCGGCCCGCCTTCCGCGTTTCATAACCATTCGACGATGAACATCAACTCGCGCCTTTTCGATCGTATCAGGATCGGCCCTTCCGAGGCGGAAGCGGTCGTCGATGGCGATGTGCCGCGCTGCGACCATCCCGGCTGCGCGCGGACCGGCGAGTTCCGCGCGCCCAAGGGGCGCGGGCGCGAGGGCCAGTTCTTCCGCTTCTGCATGGAGCATGTGAAGGAATACAACGCCTCCTACAACTACTTCTCCGGCATGGACGATGCCGCGCTCGCCGCCTACCAGAAGCAGGAGGAGATCGGCCACCGGCCGACCTGGAAGCTCGGCGTGAACTCCAAGGCCGCGCGCATGGCCCAGAAGGGGCGCGTCGCGAATGGCCAGGCGGGGCCCGATACGAGCGACGCCTTCAACCTGTTCGGCGCCCGCCGGGCGCAGCATGCGGCGCGGCAGGAGCCGCGCGTCGGCGTGGTGGCGATGAAGGCGCTGGAGACGCTCGGTCTCGACGACAGCGCCGATTCCGCCGCGATCAAGGCGCGCTACAAGGAGCTGGTGAAGCGCTTCCATCCGGACGCCAATGGCGGCGACCGCTCGCGCGAAGGCACGCTCCAGGACATCCTCAAGGCCTATCAGCAGCTCAAGAGCGTCGGTATGGTCTGAGCGGCCGGGCCGGCTTCGCCCGGCGGGCGAAGCGAAGGGCCGGAGGCGAGATGACGACGGATATGGTGCAGGCGCCGCCCGATGCGGCGCAGCGGCGGGCGAAGCCGCCGGTCGTGGTCTATCCGAACGGCACCCTGCCGCCGCCCGATATGGCGATGCTGGCTGCGGCGCGCGCGCGGCTCAGCAAGATCGACGAGATCATCGTGCCGCCGCGCGAGGGCGGCAGCTTCCGCGTGCCGCAGGGACATTTTTTCCGGATCGTCAGCATCGAGGGGCCGCAGGTCGGCGACCTCAATCTCTGGAACGCGGACGACCTGTCGGAGCGCTTCTTCAGCGGCAAGACGCGGGCGCTGCATGCGACGCATCTGTCGACCGGCGACCGGCTGTGGAGTTCGCTGCCCTATCTGCGCCCGATGGCGACGATCAGCCATGACACGCTCGGCTGGTATGGCTGGGACCAGGACGGCGCTGGCATCCACGACGTCATCGGCACGCGCTGCGACCCCTATACGCATCGCCTGCTCGGCGGGGACGACTACCATCATTGCTGCCACTCCAACCTGTCGCGGGCGCTGGGCGCGGCGGCCGGCAAGCCGGCGCGCGAGGTCGAGGGCCATGTCCATGACGTGCTCAACGTCTTCATGTGCACGGGCTTCACCCGCGACACGCATCAGTATTTCATGAAGGCGAGCCCGGTGCGGCCTGGCGATTTCATCGAGTTCTTCGCCGAGATCGATCTGCTCGGGGCGCTGTCCGCCTGCCCCGGCGGCGATTGCGGCGCGACGCATTCGAGCGATGCGGCGGCCTGTCATCCGCTCAAGGTCGAGATTTTCGCGACGGAGCCGGAATTGCTGAAGGGGTGGACGCCGCCGGAGCGGAATCCGTATGGGCGGGGGCACGGGGAGTAGACCCCCTAACCCTTCCTCTTCGCCGCCAGCCCCGCGACATCGGCGATGATGCCGTCGAGCGCGAAATCCTTCGGGGTGTAGACCCGCGCCACGCCCATGTTGCGCAGCGCGTTCTCGTCGTCGGGCGGGATGATGCCGCCGACCACGACGGGCACATCCATGCCGGCGACGCGCAGGCGGGCGGTGACGTCGCGCACCAGCGGCAGATGCGAGCCGGAGAGGATGGAGAGGCCGATGATGTCGGCCTCCGTCTCCCGCGCCTGGGTGACGATCTCCTCCGGCGTCTGGCGGATGCCGCCATAGCTGACATTCATGCCGGCATCGCGGGCGCGCACCGCGATCTGCTCGGCGCCGTTGGAGTGGCCGTCGAGGCCGGGCTTGCCGACGAGGAAGCGCGGCGGGCGGCCGAGCCGCTCGGTCGCCTTCTCGACGGCGGCCCGGGCGGTGGCGAGACCCGTCGCGTCGCCAAGCTTCGTCGTGTCGACGCCGGTGGGGGCGCGGTATTCGCCGAAGATCTCGCGCAGGGTCTGCGCCCATTCGCCGGTGGTGACGCCGGCCTTGGCGCAGGCGATCGAGGCCGGCATGACGTTGCGGCCCTCCCGCGCGCTCGCGGCAAGCTCGGCCAGCGCTGCCTCGGCGGCTTTCGCGTCGCGGGCGGAGCGCCAGGCCTTCAGCCGGCCGATGGCCTCGATCTCGACCGAATCCGGCACGGTGACGACAGAGCCGTCGCCGGCCGAGAGCGGCGAGGGCTCGCTATTGGTGAATTTGTTGACGCCGACGACGACCTGTTCGCCACGCTCGATCGCCTCGATGCGCCGCGCGCCGTTCTCGACCAGCGCCTGCTTCATGTAGCCGCTCTCGACGGCGGCGAGCGCGCCGCCCATGTCGTCGATCCGGGCGAGTTCCTCCAGCGCGGCCGCCTTGAGCTCGTGGACCTTGGCGTCGACCACGGTCGAGCCGTCGAAGATGTCGCCGAATTCAAGCAGGTCGGTCTCATAGGCCAGGACCTGCTGCATCCTGAGCGACCATTGCTGGTCGAAGGGGCGGGGAAGGCCGAGCGCCTCGTTCCAGGCCGGGAGCTGTACGGCCCGCGCGCGGGCCTTCTTCGAGAGCGTGACCGCCAGCATCTCGATCAAGATGCGGTAAACGTTGTTCTCGGCCTGCTGCTCGGTGAGGCCGAGCGAATTCACCTGCACGCCGTAGCGGAAGCGTCTGCTCTGTTCTTCGGTAACGCCATACCTGCCTAATGTGATCTCGTCCCAGAGCTCGGCGAAAGCCCGCATCTTGCAGAGCTCGGTGACGAAGCGCATGCCGGCATTCACGAAGAAGGAGATGCGGCCGACGACGCCGGGGAAGTCGGCCGCGCTCACCTCCGGCCGGGCGCGGATCGAATCCAGCAGGGCGATGGCCGTCGCCAGCGCGAAGGAAAGCTCCTGCACAGGCGAGGCGCCGGCCTCCTGCAGATGGTAGGAGCAGACATTGGTCGGGTTCCATTTCGGCAATTCGCTGGCCGTGAACACGACGATGTCTGTGGTGAGCTGCATCGAGGGGCGTGGCGGGAAGACATAGGTGCCGCGCGACAGGTATTCCTTGACGAGATCGTTCTGGGTCGTGCCCTGCAACAACCTGCGGTCGGCGCCCTGTTCGTCGGCGACGGCGATGTAGAGCGAGAGCAGCCAGGCCGCCGTCGCGTTGATCGTCATCGAGGTGTTCATCTGCGCCAGCGGAATCTGGTCGAACAGGGTCCGCATGTCGCCGAGATGGCTCACGGGCACGCCGACCTTGCCGACCTCACCGCGCGCCAGCACATGGTCGGGGTCGTAGCCGGTCTGGGTCGGCAGGTCGAAGGCGACGGAGAGGCCCGTCTGGCCCTTGGCGAGATTGTTGCGATAGAGCTTGTTGGATTCAGCCGCGTCGGAATGGCCCGCATAGGTGCGGAAGATCCAGGGCTTGTCGCGCTGCGCCGCCTGCAGGCCGCCTCGGTCGATCGCGGTCATGACGTTTCCCCGGTCTTGCAGAGCAATCTCAATGTTGCACTGCGGCGAAGATAACGCCAGAGCCGCGGCGATGTCCCCTTCGACGTTAGGCGGACGGGATCAATGCCTGGGGCAGCCCATGTTCATCCCTCGAGACACGCTTCCGCGAAGCCGTCCTCAAGATGCGGGATGCCGAGATTTGCCCGGTCCGGATCGGTTATTCCGAAACGATCGTGCCCCGCATCGGGGAAGGCGGCGGCAGAAGCGCTGCCAGGCGGCGATCGGTCTTGGGAGGGGCGATGAAGGCGTGGGCGGTCTTCTTCGGCAGGTCGAGATCGAGCGGCCGGTCCGGCGGCATCGGCGCGTTCCGGACGAGCCTGACCGCGGCGGAATCGAAGGCGGGGTTCGTCGGCGCGGAAGGCTGCGGCGCGAAGGCGAGCGGCGCGGATGCGAAGGATGCAGAGGAGGTCGAAGCGGCGGAGGAGGCCGTCGCGAGCGGGGTGGCTGCCGGCTCGGATACCGCCGCGAGCTGGTAGTTCGGCTCCTCGTAGATGCGGCGACGCTCGGGCCGTTCGCCCTTCAGGTAGAAGGCATTGCCGCCGGCCACCGTGACGTAATGCATGTTGGTGTAGGAGAAGCGCAGACCGGCCGTGTGGAAATGTTTGGCCGATCCGACCGCCGCGTTACGGCGCCCGTCGAGGATATCGTCCGCGATAGCCTCGATCTTCGGCAGCGTCTTTTCCGTCATCGGGCGCGTCAGGACGCCGGAGGCGAACTGGCGGGGTGCGCCGACCACGCCGCAGATCGTCTCGGGATAGCGCGCCGATTCGACCCGGTTCATCACCACCGTGCCGACGCCGAGCAGGCCCGCTTCGCTTGAGCGGTTCGACTCGAAATACATCGCCCGGACGAGGCATTCCTTCTCGCGGGGATCGGCCTTGGCGAGGGCGACGGCGCGCTTGCGCGCCTGGCTCGGTTCCTTCGCCGCCGGCGCGGCGGTCGAGGCCGTCTCGACAGGCGACATGCTACAGGCGCCGAGGACCGGAGCAGCCAGCGAAATCAGAAGCGGGATCGCTTTGCGGCCATGTCGGCGTACGCCGCCGGAACGAAGACCAAGTGCAGCGATCGCGGTCCGCTTCATGCGGCAACCTCCTGAATTCGGGACCGTGGGTTGCCGGGAAGGCGACCGGGATCTCCGGCAAGGAAACCTGAATTCCTTAACAGAAAGTTAATCCGGGAAGGAAGGGGTGGCGCGTGCGAGGGCGGCTGAGGTGACTGGAAGGCGCCGAGGCAGCCTCAGCTAACGCCCTCTTTCGCAACGGAAAACCCGGACGCTCCGAGCCGTGAATTTTTATCGGCGGAGGGCCTGCAGACGCCTTAAGGAAGCGGTGCCGTGCCGGCAGGAAGGAAGCGGAGAGCCGGGATTCAGCTCGGAACTTTGCCGACTCGCGCACCGGCATGGCGCCCCGGATCAAGCCCGCGACGACGGCGCGGTTCCTCTGAACCTCAGCGGCCGCGGGATGCTTCTGTTCGAACCCGGAACTCCCGGGCGACGGTTTTCGCAACCCGGTGGGCGCGAGGAGGCTTCAGTTCCCCGAGCCCGGCAGGCGCGGCAGCGGCAGGAATTCGACGCCTTCCTCATGCAGCATCCGGGCATCGTCCGGCGTCGCCTCGCCATAGATGGCGCGCTCTTCCGTCTCGCCGTGATGGATCTTCAGCGCTTCCTCGGCGAAGCGCTCGCCGACATGCTCGGCATTGTCGCGGACATGGCGGTGCAGCGCCGTGACCATCTCGCGAAAGGCCTTCTCCTTCTCGCTCATCAGCGCGACAGGAGCAGGGGCTGGCGCAGGTGCGGAAGGCGCGGCCGCGGGCGCGGGCGCCTTAGGGCCGAGATCGGTGCGGGCGACGTTCGGCGCCATGATGGCGCGCTCGACCTTGGCGCTGTTGCAGACCGGGCAGGTGACGAGCCCGCGCTTCGCCTGGTCCTCGAAGCCTGCGGAGGTCGAGAACCAGCTTTCGAAGGCGTGGGCGTTGTCGCAGATCAGGGCGTAACGGATCATGGCGTTTCAGCAAGGCGACCAATCGCGCCTGTCGGGCAGATGGGTGTTCGGGAGCCTGTCGGCAAGGCGGCGAGCGCGTGGCGGCCGGCCGCTCGCCTCCCACGGTCATGCGCCGGGGCGGTCAGGCCGCCAGCAGCGGGTCGAGCTCGCCGCGCGCGTCGAGGGCGTGGAGGTCGTCCGAGCCGCCGACATGCCTCTCGCCGATGAAGATCTGCGGCACGGAGGTCCGCCCGCCGGCGCGCGCCGTCATCTGCTGGCGCAAGCCGGGCCCGCTCTCGACGTCGATCTCCTCGAAGGCCGCACCCTTCCGGGTCAGCAGGGACTTGGCGGCCGCGCAATAGGGGCACCAGGAGGTGGTGTAGATCGTGATCGGCGGCATGAAGGCGGCCTTGGTTAGCGTTGCGTCGTTCCTCATGTAGTGCGTCGTCATCCATCCGTCACGACCCGCGCGAAGGTCAGCACCTCGACTTGGCGCGCGCCGGCCTTGAGCAAGGCGCGCGCCGCGGCATTGACGGTCGCGCCCGTGGTCAGCACGTCGTCGATCAGCAGGATGCGCCGGCCCTCGATCTGCGGGCGCGTGCCGTCCGGGACCCGGAAGGCGCCCTGCAGATTGTCGGCGCGCTGGGCGCGGGTGAGCCCGACCTGCTGGCGCGTGCGCTTGCGGCGGGCGAGCGCCGCCGGCGCATGGGGCAGGCCGGTCAGCCGGGCAACGACCTGCGCCAGCAGGGCCGCCTGGTTGAAACGGCGGCTCCAGAGCCGCGTCCGGTGCAGCGGCACGGGGAGGATCAGATCGGCCTCGGCGATCAACTCATGCCCAGCCTGCACCATCATCCGGCCGAGCGTCACCGCCAGTTCCGCCCGGTCGCCGTATTTCAGCCGGTGCACCAGTTCGCGCCCGACACCGTCGAAGCGGCAGACGGCGCGGGCGCGGGCGAAGACCGGCGGATCGGCGATCGCCGCCGGCGACAGGAGCCCCCGGCCGAGATCGACGGCGAAGGGCGTGCCGAGACGCTCGCAATAGGGTCGCTCGATGAATCCGATCTCGCCCCAGCAATGGGCGCAGAGCGCCTGCGCATCCCCCGTCGCAGCCCGGCAGGCAACGCAGACCGGCGGATAGATCAGGGCCAAGGCCCGCTTCAGCCCTGCACCCAGCGCAAGGCGGGCCGGCTTCAATGCCGGGAAGGAGAATATTATTTTTCTCGCCGGGGAGGCGGCAGAGGAATCCTCCTGAATGGCCGGCGCGCCTTCGGGAAATCGCTCTTCGTCGACGAGATCGGCCTGCCGCTGCCCTGTCATCCCGCGCTGCAACCTCTATCTTCTTCGCACTGCATGATGGCGGACGACCGCTCGGCGTCGTTGCGTGCCGGCCTACCATCGAGCCTCGCGTTCCGAAGGACAATCCCATGAGCTCATCCGTAGAAACCCTGCCGAAGCTGTTCACGCCTCTGACCATCGGCGACATCGCGCTGAGCAACCGCGTCGTGATGGCGCCGCTGACGCGCAACCGCGCCACGCATGGCAGCGACGCGCCGAATGCGCTGAACGTCGAATATTACCGCCAGCGCGCCAGCGCCGGGCTGATCATCAGCGAAGGCACGCAGATCTCGCAGCAGGGGCAGGGCTATATCTGGACGCCGGGCATCTATAGCGAGGCGCAGGTCGAGGGCTGGAAGGCGGTGACGGAAGCCGTCCATGCCGAGGGCGGCAAGATCGTCGCCCAGATCTGGCATGTCGGCCGCGTCAGCCATGTCTCGCTGCAGCCCGGCAACAAGGCGCCGGTCGCGCCCTCGGCGGTTGCCGCCCGGACCAAGACCTATATCGAAAGCGGCTTCGCCGAGGTCTCGCAGCCGCGCGCCCTGCCTGCCGAGGAATTGCCCGGCATCGTCGCGGACTATGCCCGCGCGGCGGAGAATGCGCGCAAGGCCGGTTTCGACGGCATCGAGATCCACGGCGCCAATGGCTATCTGATCGACCAGTTCCTGAAGGACGGCACCAACCAGCGCACGGACGCCTATGGCGGATCCGTGGAGAACCGCGTCCGCTTCCCGCTCGAGGTCGTCGACGCGGTGACGAAGGCGATCGGCAAGGGGCGCGTCGGCATCCGCATCTCGCCGGTGAGCCCGGCCAACGGGATTTCCGACAGCGACCCGCAGGCGGTGTTCGGCCATTTTGTCGCCGAGCTCGGCGCGCGGGGGCTGGCTTTCCTGCACGTGGTCGAGGGCGCCACAGGCGGCCCGCGGGACATCGCGCCCTTCGATTACGATGCGCTGCGCAAGGCCTTCAAGGGCGCCTATATCGCCAATAACGGCTTCGATCGCGAGACGGCGATCGCGGCGGTGGAGAGCGGGCGGGCCGATGCGATCGCCTTCGGCAAGGCCTTCATCGCCAATCCCGACCTTGTCGAAAGACTGGAGCGCGATGCACCGCTCAACACGCCGCAAGCCGAGACCTTCTATGGCGGCGACGCGCGTGGTTACACCGACTATCCGGCGCTGACGGAGAAGGCGGCCTAAGCGCCTCGGCCGGCCTCTTTAGGCCTCTCGCCACATGCGCGACGCGATCCCGCTCTTCATCGGCGGGAGCGCGTCCGCTTCGGAAGCCCCGGCGGGAGGCGGCAAAACTTTTGCCGTCTCCCGTGAAAAAGGAGTTGCGGCGGCGCAACGCTCCGACTACATAGCGCCCTCGACCGGCGCTGCTCCCTTCGTCTAGCGGTCTAGGACGTCGCCCTCTCACGGCGAAAACAGGGGTTCGAGTCCCCTAGGGAGCGCCAATCAAATCGACGGCTTAAGTGCAGTCGGTCCTTGTCGTCGTTTATCCATCCATTGAGCACGCGGTAGACGCGGCGCGGGCGGCATCATACCGGCCCTTGCGGAGCCGGTCCCCCGTGGCGCACCGATGTTGTTTCGTATCCGGCGAGCTCTTCGCGCACGACGGCCAGAAAACCATCGACGAGGGGGTCGGTGCGGTGGTGGCTCGGGAACATGGCATGGCCGTGGAACATCACCTCCGGCTTGAAAGGCCGGAAGACGATGCCGCTGCGCCGGTAGTCGTCGGCGGCGATCGGATTGACGATGCCGATGCCGAGCCCTTGCTCGACAAGCGCGCAGATCGCCGCGCTGAACGGCGTTTCCAGCGCGAGATGGCGGCGCACGCCCGCATCCTGGAAGATGCGGTCGACACGGGCTCGCGCGCCATCCTCGAGCGAGAGCGAGATGAAGGCCTCGCCTTCGAGATCCTTGGGCGTGATGCGGTCACGTTTCGCAAGGCGGTGTCCCGGCGGAAGGGCGCAGACGCCGGGGATCATGTAGAGCGGGCGATGTTCGACGCGCGGAATGTCGATCACGTTCGCGATGAAGCCGATGTCGCAATAGGATGACGACATCCAGCGCGTGACCGTGCCGTCATGGCCCATCTGCAGTGAGATGCTGACTTGCGGAAAGCGTTCCTTGAAGCGCCGGATGCAGCGCGGAATGAAGCCCAGCGCCATCACCGGCATCGCCGCGATGCGCAGGCGCCCCGTCCCGAAGATGCGGATGTCGCGCGCGGCGTAGGAGAGGGTCTCCAGCCCGATATAGCTGCGTTCGACCTCGCGATAGAAGGCCAGCCCCTCCTGCGTCGGCCGAATCCGCCCCGCTTTCCGCTCGAACAGCTTGAGGTCGATCTCGGCCTCCAGCTCGGCGATCAGCCGGCTGATGCTGGGCTGGGAGGTTCGCAGCTCCTGCGCCGCCGCCGTCATCGAGCCGCGCAGGATAATGGTCCGGAACGCGTCCACCTGTCGCAGATTCATCGGCAAGCTCATATCACTGGTGAATAGAAGAGCCAAAAACTGAGATTTGACCAGATAGATGGCCAAGACAATACTTTTGGCCATGTCAACGCGTCCGAGCATCGCCGTGACGTCCCGCCTCACCGGCATGGCCTGCCTGCGCTGCGCCGAGCCCTGGCCGGTCGCGGAGTACGAGGCGGGTTGCCCGCGCTGCGCCGCCGAGGGACATGCGTCCAATCTGCGGCTGACCTATTCGCCCGGCGGGCGCGGCGCCTCGCTGCCCTATCCCGAGGCCCTCTCCCTGGGTGAAGGCGGCACGCCACTGGTCGAGCTGCCTGAGCTGGCGAGCGAGCTGAAGCTCGGCAAGCTGTCCGCAAAGCTCGAATGGTGCAACCCGACGGGCTCGCACAAGGACCGGATGAGCGCGCAGCTGATCGCGCGGGCTCTCGATCACGGCGCCGCACGCGTCGTGGCGGCGTCGAGCGGCAATGGCGGCCTCTCGGTGGCGGCCTACGCCGCCCGTGCCGGGCTCTCCGCGGAGATCGCGACCACCGAAGCGCTGCCGCGGGTCTATCGCCGGGCGATCACCGCATATGGTGCGACGCTGGTGGGCTTTGCCGACAGCATGGCCCGCTGGAAGCATCTCGCGAAGCGCGTCGGCGAGGGAGCCTTCGCGGCGACGAACTACAAGGTGCCGGCCATCGGCACCAACCCCTTCGGTATCGAAGGCTACAAGACGATCGCGGCCGAGCTGGCAGCGGGGACGATGCCCGATCTCGTCGTTATGCCCTGTTCGCGCGGGGATCTTCTGTCCGGCATCCGCCTCGGCTTCGAGGAGATCGGCGCGGGTGTGCCGATGCTGGTCGCGGCCGAGCCCTTCGCGCGGCTGGAGCGGGTGCTCGCCGGCGCCGATTATCGCGAGCCGTTTGCCGGCGACACCGCCCAGGCTTCGATCGCCGGCAGCACGGTGACATGGCAGGCGGTCGAGGCGCTGCGTGCCAGCGCCGGCCGCGCTATTCCGGTCGATGATAGGGCAGCGCGGGCGGCGCAACGCCGCCTCGCGGCCTGCGGGCTCCATGCCGAGCTGTCCGCGGCCTCCGCATTGGCTGCGCTCGCCATACTCGCCGCAGGCGGTGGGTTCGCGGGCCGCCACGCCGTGATCGTGCTCACGGGTTCGGGATCGCGCGATCCTGGTGACACCGACCCCGCCGCAAGGCCCCACGACGAAGCTGCCCCGGAAGGGGCGCTCGCACAGCCGGCAACGACCGGCGTTTCACCACAGAGAACCGATCCATCGGTCCAACAGAGGGAAAACGGATGACCACGCTCGTCTCGCGCCTATCGGCGCTCTCGGCTTTCGCCGCCACCGCCTTCACGCTCTCCCTCGGGGCCCAGGCCCAGAGTCTGCCTCCACTACCGGAAGCGATCAAATCCGCAGGCGTCCTCAAGGCCGGGGTGCGCTGCGACCAGCCGCCCTATGGCTACAAGGACGAAACCGGCAAGTTCGCCGGCGTCGAGACCGAGATGGCGATCCAGATCGCCGCCTGGGCCTTTGGCTCGCCGGACAAGATCGAGCTGACCTGCGTGACGGCCGAGAACCGCATCCCGCAGCTGGCCGGCAAGAAGGTCGACATCCTGATCGCCACGCTCGGCGTCACGCCCGAGCGCGCCCGCGTGATCGACTTCTCCAAGCCTTATCGCTGGGGCGGTTCGGACATGCTCGTCGCCAAGGACAGCCCGATCAAGAAGCTCGACGATGTCGCCGGCAAGACCGTGATCATGCTCAAGGGCTCGACCCAGGCGAAATGGTTCGAGGACAACATGCCCAAGCTCGAGGGCCTGAGGCTGAACACGGCATCCGATGCGCTGCAGGCGCTGAAACAGGGCCGCGGCGACGCCTATACGCATGATGCCGCCACGCTCGTGGTCATCGCCGCCAAGGATCCGAGCCTGCGGCTCGTCGGCGAGCCCTTCGCCGTCTCGGACGCCGCCGTCGGGGTGCGCAAGAACGAGCCGGAATGGCTCGCCTATGTCGATGCCGCGCTCGACCGAATGAAGGCCGAGGGCCTCTACGGCAAATGGGTCGACAAGTGGATCCCGGCCGATATCCGGCCCTTCTACGTCGACGCCTTCACCAAGCCGAAGCCCAACGCGCGCTGAGCGCAGGCAAGCGCCGGGAGCGGTTCGCGCTCCCGGCACCCCGGCAGCCTGGCAGCGAGAGGAGCGCGTGCCATGGAGTTCGACTTTGCCTATCTCACTGCGCAATGGCCGGCGCTGATGCGCGGCCTGTGGCTGACGGTGCAGGTCAGCGCGCTCTCGATCGTGCTCTCGATCCTGGTCGGCGTGTTCGGCGCGGCGGCGCGCGTGCTGCAAGTGCCGGTGCTCGACAAGCTCGTCGTCGGCTATGTCGAGTTCATCCGCAACACGCCGCTGCTGGCCCAGCTCTTCTTCATCTTCTACGGCCTGCCGGGCCTGGGCCTCAGACTCTCGCTGTTCTGGTCGGGCGTGCTGTGCCTCACCATCTGGGCCGGTGCCTACCAGATCGAGAATATCCGCGGCGGGCTCGAGACGGTAGGCAAGGGCCTGCGGGAGGCCGCCTTCTCGCTGGGCCTGTCGCCCTGGCGCTATTTCCGCCTGGTAGCTGCGCCGATGGCGATTCGCGTCAGCCTGCCGTCGATGCTGAACACCTCGATCTCGCTCCTGAAGAACTCCTCCTATCTGCAGGCGATCGGTCTGGCCGAGCTGACCTATGTCGCGATCGACCGGATCTCGATGGATTTCCGCACCATCGAGATGTTCTCCGCGATCTGCGTGATCTACCTCCTGCTGGTCCTCGCCCTCTCATTCCTCGCGAGCCGGCTGGAATACCGGCTCAACGCGCCGTTCAGGCATTGAGGGGGCGCTGATGGAGCTGCTGATCCGCAATTTTCCCTTCATCCTGCAAGGCCTCGCCATGACGCTGGGCCTGGCGCTGGCGACGCTGTTCTTCGCGACGATCATCTCCTTCGTGCTCGGCACGCTGGCGACGCTGCGCTTCGGCTGGCTGCGCGTGCTGGTGAAGATCTATGTCGAGCTCTTCCGCGACATTCCGCTGATCGTGAACATCTTCTTCGTGTTCTTCGTCGCGCCGCTCTTCGGGCTGGAGCTGTCGCCCTTCGCGGCCGTGACGGTGGGGCTTTCGGTCTGGGGCAGCGCCAACGGCATCGAGATCGTCCGCGGCGGCTTCAATGCGGTGCCGAGGCATCAATGGCAGAGCGCCGCCGCGCTCGGGCTGAAGACCTGGGAAATCTATCTCTTCATCACCGGCCCGCAGGCCCTGCGCGCGATCCTGCCGCCCTTCGTCGGGCTCTTGACGCTGCTCGTGCAGGCGACGTCGCTCGGCGCGCTCGTCGGGGTCAACGAGTTCTTCAAGGTCGGGCAGATCATCGTCGAGCGCACGACGATGATGGAGGGCTGGAATCCGGCCTTCACCGTCTATGCCGCGGTCCTGCTCACCTATTTCGTCATCTGCTCGACGCTGACCTGGTTCGGCCGCTGGCTGGAGCGCCGGCTGAAGCGCGACCGCCCGCAAGCCCGTCCGGAGGTCATCGCCTCGGCCGCGCCGGCCGCGCAACTGCCCTGATCTTCGCAAACTCACCTGGATACTGGGGAAGCCGTCATGGAATCGAAAGTCAGCCGCCGCCTGACCGAGAAGGTCGCCGAGGAGGTCTGCGAGCACATCTACGCGCCGCGGCTCGCGCGGGATTTCCGCACCGTCTTCGGCTATATGAGCGACCTCAATCAGGCTCATGTGCTGATGCTCGCGCGCTGCGGGCTGATCTCCCCGCAGGCTGCGAAAGCGCTTGCCGCGGGGCTCCTGCGCATGGAGGCCGACGGGCCCGAGGTCGTCGAACTCGACCCGCAACGCGAGGATTCCTACTTCAATTTCGAGGCGCATCTGATCAAGCTGATCGGGACCGAGGCCGGCGGACGGATGCATATCGCCCGCAGCCGCAATGACCTGACCTCGGGAATCGACCGGCTGCGCGCCCGCGACCTGCTGCTCGACGCGAGCCAGGCTCTGCTCTCGGTCGAGGAGCACGCGCTCGACGGAGCCTTCCGCTTCCGGGAGGTGGTGATGCCGGGCTACACCCATCTCCAGCCGGCGCAGCCCATCACCTACGGCTTCTATCTCGCCGGCGTCGCGCAGTCGCTCGAACGCGACCACGGCCGCCTGACAGATGCCTGGGCGCGCACCAATATCAGCCCGCTCGGAGCAGGCGCGCTTGCCGGCACGACCTTCGCGATCGACCGGGACGCGGTCGCACGCTCACTCGGCTTCCAGGGGCTGGTGGAAAATGCCCTCGATGCCGTCGCGACGCGGGATTTCGGGCTCGAGATCCTGTCGGCGCTCACCCAGATCGCATTGGGGTGGAGCCGCGTGGCGCAGGACTATCACGTGATGGTCTCGCACGAATTCCAGACGATCGAGTTCCCGGACCGGGTGACCGGCACGTCGAGCATCATGCCGCAGAAGAAGAACCCGGTGGTGCTCGAACATCTCAAGGGCAAGGCCGGCCATCTGCTCGGCCTCTACGTCGCCTCCGCGACGGCGGTGAAGGGCACGCATTTCACCAACACCATCGACGGCAATCGCGAGGGGATGCGCGGGGTCTGGGAGGCGGGCGAGGAGACGCTGCGCTGCCTCTCGCTCTTCGATCTGATCATCGCCACGGCCCGGCCGAACGCGGCGCTGATGAAGCGCCGCGTCACCGAGGATTTCGCCTCCGCGACCGATCTCGCCGACCTGATGGTGCGGGAGGCCGATCTCTCGTTCCGCGAGGCGCATCACGTCGTTGGCGGGGTCGTCCGCGCGGCGATGGATGCCGGCCTCGCCGCCGACGGCATCACCACCGAGATGGTCGATGCGGCAGCCCAGGATCAGCTTGGCCGGTCGCTCGGCCTGCCGGCGGATCGCGTCCGCGAGAGCCTCGACCCGGCGGCAAGCGTCGCTGCGCGCCTTGTTCCCGGCGGGCCGGCCCCGGATGCGGTCGCGCAGGCGGTGGAGGCGGCGCAGGCGCGGCTCGAAAATCGCCGTGGCGTTCTGGCACGCAAGCGGGGGGATCTGCAGGGCGCGCGCGAGGAGCTGAAACGGGCCATGCGGGAGCTCGCCGCATGAGCGCCTGGCCGCTGGTCAGCTTGCGCGGCATCGGCAAGCGCTTCGGTGCGCATCGGGCGCTCAGCGGCATCGATCTCGATGTCGAGGCGGGTAGCGTCGTGGTCCTGATCGGGCCGAGCGGCTCCGGCAAGAGCACGCTGATCCGCTGCATCAACGGCCTCGTGCGGCCCGACGAAGGCACGCTCCACATCGCCGGAAAACCGGTCGATATCCATCACGAGAGCGCCTGGCAGCAGATGCGGACCGAGGTCGGCATGGTCTTCCAGGACTACGCGCTGTTCCCGCATCTGAGCGTACTGCGCAACATGACGATCACGCCGGAGCGCCGCCGGGGCGTGCCGCGCGCCAAGGCGGAGGAGGAGGCGCGGGCGCTGCTGGCGCGCGTCGGGCTTGCCCACAAGGCGCTGGATTATCCGTCTGCCCTGTCCGGCGGGCAGCAGCAGCGCGTCGCCATCGTCCGCGCGCTCGCCATGCGGCCGAAGGCCATCCTCTTCGATGAGCCCACATCCGCACTGGATCCTGAGACGATCGGCAGCGTCCTCGACGTGATGAAGGATCTTGCCCGCGAGGGCACGACCATGGTCGTCGTCACGCACGAGATGGGCTTTGCCCGCGAGGTGGCCGATCGCGTGGTGTTCATGGCGGAGGGGCAGATCGTCGAGGAGGGGCCGCCGGATGCCTTCTTCGGCGCACCACGGCACGAGCGCACCCGCACTTTCCTGTCCAACATCAGATCCTTCGGAGAGGCCGCCCATGGCTGAGCCGACCGGCGTTCTCGCGCCGAACTTCACAACCGATCCGTACTGGTGGGACGCGGCCCCGCCCGAGACCGCACGTGACCCGCTGCCGGAGGAGACCGATATCCTTGTCGTCGGCTCAGGCTATTGCGGCCTCTCGGCTGCGGCCGAACTGGCTCGCAATGGTGTCGACGTCACGGTCGTCGATGCGGAGGAACTCGGCGCCGGCGCCTCGACGCGCTCCGGCGGCATGGTCTCGAGCGGCCAGAAGCTCGTCATCGGCGGCGCGATCAAGGGCGTCGATGCCGCGCGCATGGAACGGCTTCTGGAGGATTCGCTGTCATCCTACGAGCACCTCAAGAGCCTGATCCGCGAGAAGGAGCTCGATGCCGATCTCGGTGTCTTCGGCCGCTATTTCGGCGCCCATGTGCCTGGTCATTACGACCGGCTGCGCCGCCATGGCGAATTGCTGGCGAAGCACACCGGCGTCACCGTCCACGAGATTCCGAAATCGCGGCAGCACGAGATCACGAAGACGGATTTCTACCATGGCGGCATCGTCATCGACGATTATGGCGGCCTCCATCCGGCGAAGTATCACCGCGCCTTGCGCCGCCTCGCGCAGGCCAATGGCGCAAAGCTGCGCTCGCATGCCCCGGTCCTCAAGGTCGGCCCGCTGGCGAACGGCTTCCACGCGGTCGAGACCGGTCGCGGCATGGTTCGCGCGCGCCATGTCTTCTTCGGCACCAACGGCTATAGCGACAAGGCGAGCGGCTTCCTGCACAAGCGGATCGTCGGCGTGCGCAGCTACCAGATCGCGACCGAGCCGCTGCCGCCGGAGCTGATGGCCGAGATCAATCCCGGCCGGCGCATGATCACCGATTCCAAGCGCGAGCTGATCTATACCCGCCCGTCTCCGGACGGCACGCGCATCCTGTTCGGCAGCAGGCCCGGCATGCTCAACGTGCCGGAACGCGAGGCGGCGCCACGGCTTCATGCCATGATGCTGAAGGTCTGGCCGCAGCTTGCGGGCTACAAGGTCACGCATTGCTGGAGCGGCAAGGTCGGCATGACCGCCGACAAGATCGCGCATATGGGCAAGCTCGGGGGCATCGACTTCGCCGTCGGCTGCAATGGCAACGGTGTCGCGCTGATGACCTATCTCGGCCACCAATCGGCACTGAAGCTGCTCGGGAAGCAGAACCGCAGGAGCGCCTTCGACGACCCTGCCTTCCCCGAAATTCCGGTGCCGCTCTACGATGGCCGCCCCTGGTTCCTGCCCATTGTCAGTGGCTGGTACCATCTGCAGGATGCGATCGATCGCCGACTGGCGCGGTTCTGAAGGAAATGGCGGCGGCAAAAAAACTGCCGAGTTGCTCGCGGCAGCCTCACCCCGCAGCAGAGCGCGCCGCGGTCACCGCAGATAGTGGATATGCGGTCTGTGATGGTGAGGAGACGCCTCGACGCGCGCCTCGACTGAAAAGACCTCCCGCAGGAGCGTCTCGCTGATCACCGCGTCCGGCGGTCCGGACGCCACGATCCGGCCTTGCTGCATGACGATCACCCGGTCGCAGAACATGGCGGCGTGGTTGAGGTCGTGCAGGGCGACCACGCTGGTGATCGGCAGGCTCGCGACGAGCTTCAGCACGCCGATCTGGTGCTGGATGTCGAGATGGTTGGTCGGCTCGTCGAGGATCAGCTCGGTCGGCGTCTGTGCGAGCGCCCTGGCGATATGCGTGCGCTGCTTCTCGCCGCCCGACAGGCTCTGCCAGCGCTCGTTGCGCCGGTCCTGCATGCCGGCGCGCTGGAGCGCCTCGTCCACGGCACGGTCGTCCGCATGGGTCCAGCGGGACATCCAGGAGCGATGCGGAAATCGTCCGAGCCGGACGACATCGACGACACGGAGATTGGCGCTGGTGGTCGCATGCTGCTCGACGAAGGCGACGCGACGCGCCACCGTTCGGGCACCCAGCGATGCGAGATCGCTTCCATCCAGCAGCACGCGGCCCGATTGCGGCCGCTTCAGACCGGTCAAAAGGCGCAGGAGCGAGGTCTTGCCGGAGCCGTTGGGGCCGAGCAATCCCAGCATCCGGCCGGGCTCGGCGGCAAAGGAGACGCCGTCGACGATCGTCCTGCTTCCGATCCGCCAGACCAGATTCTCTGCCGTGATGCTCATGAGGCACGCTGCAGCCGGTAGAGGATGATCGAGAAGAACGGCACGCCGACGAGAGCGGTGACGACGCCGATCGGGAGCACCTGTTGCGGGATCAGGGCACGCGAAGCGACATCCGCCAAGACCATGAAAACCGCGCCGATCAGCACGCAGGCCGGCAGGAGCCGGACATGGAGGGGGCCGATCAGGGCCCGGGCGGTATGGGGCACGATCAAGCCGACAAAGCCGATCGAGCCGACCATGCTGACGATGGTCGCGGTCATCATCGCGGTCAGGGCAAAGAGGACGATCCGGGCCCGCCCGACATTGACGCCGAGGGAGGCGGCGGTCTCGTCGCCGAAGGCGAAAGTGTCGAGCGTCCGGGCATAGCAGAGGCAGGCGACGAGCCCGAGGCTGACGACCACCGAAACCAGCATGAACTCCGGCCAGCGCACGCCGCCGAAGCTGCCGAGAAGCCAGAACATGACGTCGCGGGCCTGCTGGGCGTTGCCGGAGGTGGTGACGATATAGGAGGTCGCGGCATTGAAGAGCTGCGAAGCCGCTACGCCCGCCAGGATGGTGCGGTCGGCGCCGCCGCGCGTGCCGTTCGAGAGCAGGGCGACGAAGCAGAAGGCGGCGAAGGCGCCGAGGAACGCGCCGCCGGACAGCGAGAGAACGCCGCCGCCCAGACCCAGGATGATGATGGCGACCGCGCCGGTCGATGCGCCCGCCGAGATGCCGAGCACATAGGGTTCCGCGAGCGGGTTGCGCAGCAGCGACTGCATGATCGCGCCGGAGAGTGCGAGGCCGGCGCCACAGAAGGCGGCGACCAGAGCGCGGCTCAAGCGGTAATCCCAGATCACCGTCTCGTAGACGCGATCGATCTCGACCGACGACCAGCCCAGCCGGTTGGTGACGGCGGCGAGCGTCGTGCCGAGCGGGATCGGCAGGTCGCCGATGCCGACGCTGAGACCGATGGCGAGTCCGATCGCCGCCAGCGATCCCAGCAGCAGGCCGGCCAGGGCCGCCTTGCCCTGGAGGGCGCCGTATTCCCCGTTCACTTCAGCAGGCCGAGCGCTTTCAACTGCTGCGCCACCTGTTCGGCGCCGTAGATCGTCCGGACGGTGGGGTTCATCGCCTGGCCATCCATGACGACGATCGCCTTGTTCCTGACGGCGGCGAGCTGGCTGACCGCCGGGTCCGTGGTCAGGAACTTGATCTTGGCCTCCGGCTTGTCGAGCTCCCAGCGGTTGCGGTCGAGGCTGGCGACGACGATCACGTCGGGCTTCGCCGCGATGATGCCTTCCCAGCCCAGCGTCGGCCATTCGGCCTCGGTCTGGATGGCGTTGCGACCGCCGAGCAGGTCGGCGATGAAGCCCGAGGCGCCGTTCTTGCCGCCGAGATAGGCGTCGGCGGAGGGAGAAGGGCTGGAGAACCAGAAGACGTAGGAGAGTTTCCGGTCGCCCGGTGTCACGCTGGCGCGCAGCGCCGCCTCACGCGCCTTGAAATCGGCGATCAGGGCCTGGCCGCGATCCGCGACGTCGAAGATCCGCGAGAGCTCGTCGATCTCCTGATAGAGCGCATCCGTGCTCCAGAGCTGGGCGCGGCTGCCATAGGCGTCCTTGCTGCCCTTCGTATCGAGACAGGTGCTGGGGGACAGATAGCTGGGAACGCCGACGCGCTCGAAATCCTCGCGCTTGGCGACCTTGCTGCTCGGACCGAGCAGCGTGGGAAGGGCGGCTGCGACGAAATCCGGCCTCTCGGCGAGGAGGCTCTCGAAGGTCGGGAACTCCACGGTCAGGAGCTTCACCTTGGCATTGGCGTCGGCAAGCTGCGGCAGGACCTTGCTTGGCCAGAAGGCGGTGCCCACCATCCTGTCCTGGAGCCCGAGCAGCAGCATGATCTCGGCGCTGTTCTGGCCGAGGCCGATGGCCCGCTGCGGAGCCTTCTGGAAGGTGACCTTCACGCCGCAATTGTCGAGCGTCAGCGGGTAGCTGTTCGGAGCTGCCGCAACCGGGGTCGCAATGCCGCCGGCGACGCAAAGCCCGGCCGCGATCAAAAGCGATTTGAAGCTGCCCACGCGTCATGTCCAAGGAAAGTTGTCTGTGGGGCGACCTCTTAACGGCCCTGCGAGGAAAGGGCTAGCCGAGGCCAAAACATTATAAATATTCTAAATTACGGCGGCGATTTACTTTCCGGCGGCGTGAACAGTGCTTCCCCTGCGGAGATTCGCAAGGGCCATGCGACGATGCCATGTCCGTCGTCCGGGCGCTCCGCTCAAAGCTTCGAGCAGAGCCGGTAGGCCTCGTAGATCGATGAATAGATGTCCCGGCTCGACACCGCGTCGCCGATGCGATGCAGTAGGAAGCTGCCGGCCGGAGGCGCTTCAGCCTCCGCATCGTCGACCATGAAAGCGGTATCGGTGACACCGTCATTGGCCGAGAGCGCTCTCAGCGCGTGATAGATCTCGGCGGCGGGCAATGTGCCGTGCTCGACGATGATCTGGCTCGCTTCGATCCGGCTTTGCGCACCGGTCAGCTCGTGGCGGAAGCTGGCCTGAAGGGTGTTGCCCCGGCGTTCGACCTTCTCCAGCCTGACCTCGGTGAAGGAGCGGATGCCAAGCTCCGCAAAGCGCTTCCTGAAGCCGGATCTGTCGATATAGGACATCTCGACGGCAAGCGCGTCGTCCGGGGTGGCGATGGAGACCGTCTTGCCCTGCTGGGCGAGATGCAGGACGCAGGACGCCGCCGCCTGCCGCCCGGTTCCATCATAGACGAGCACATCGTCCTTGCCCGGCACCGTTCCGGTCAGCACGTCCCAGACTGTGTCGCAGAGCTCGGCGCCCTCCAGCCAGTCGGTGTCGGGAACGCCGCCCGTGGCGATGATGACGAGGTCGGGCTCCTCCGCGCGCACCGCGTCGGCCTCGACATAGCTGTTCGTGCGGATATCGACGCCGAGACGTTCCAATTCGCCGATCCGCCAGTCGACGATGCCGATCAGATCGCGCCGTTCGACCGCGGCCGTCGCCACGAGCAGCTGGCCGCCGAGCCTGGGCGCAGCCTCGAACAGGATGACGGAATGGCCGCGCTCGGCGCAGACGCGGGCGGCTTCGAGGCCTGCGGGGCCGCCACCGACGACGATGGCTTTCAGCCGCCGCGAAGCCGGCTTCACCTCGTGACCGAGCACGGTCTCGCGTCCGCTGGCCGGGTTATGGATGCAGTTGACCTTCTTGTAGAGGCAGTAGGAGGCCCCGACACAGGGCCTGATCCGCTCCTCATCGCCCCGGATGAGCTTGTTGACGATATGCGGGTCGGCAATGTGGGCGCGTGTCATGCCGATCAGGTCGACGATGCCCTCGCGGATCGTATGGCGGGCCGTTGCGATATCGCGGATGCCGCCGGCATGGATCAGCGGCAGCTTCGTCTCGCGGCGGAATTGCGCCACCTTGTCGAGATAGGGCGCGCTGCGCTGGAACAGGCCGGGCATGTTGTCTTCCGCCAGCGCCAGATCGGTGTCCATGCGGCCGTAGATGCAGTTGAAGTAATCGATGTGCCCCTCGCGCTCGAAGATGCGGGCGAGCTGCACGCAGTCCTCGAACCCCGATCCATCGGCGACGCCTTCGTCGATCACGAAGCGGATGCCGACCACGGCGTCGTCACCGACGCGCTTGCGAATGGCCTCATGGACCATCAGGCCGAAGCGGGCGCGGTTCTCGGGCGAGCCGCCGAAGCGATCCCTGCGCTTGTTGGTGAGCGGCGACAGGAACTGGCCGATGAGATGGCCTCCCGTCACGGTCTCGACGCCGTCGAGACCGCCCTCCATGCAACGCAGCGCCGCATCGGCGTAATCCCGGATGATCCGCGCGATATCCGCCTCATCCATTTCCTTGGGAAAGTTGCGGTTGCGCGTCTCCCGCACGCGCGACGGCGCCAGCACCGGCAGCCAGTTCCAGCCATAGGAGGTGGCGCGGCGACCGAGATGCGAGACCTGGCACATCACCGCCGCGCCATGGCCATGGATGCGCGCCGATAATTGCGACAGATGCGGAATGATGCGGTCGCTGGAGAGATCGAGCTGGCCGCCGCCCCAGCTGGAGTCGGGGGAGGTCATCGCCGAGCCGCCGATCATCGTCATGGCGAGCCCGCCGCGGGCCTTCTCCTCATGGTAGCGCTGATAGCGCTCCAGCGGCAGCCCGCCATCGTCGAGCATGGAGGCGTGGCTGGTGCTGACGATGCGATTCCGGAAACGCAGTTTCTTGATCGCGAACGCCTCGAGAAGCGGGTCGAGGCTTGCACCGGGCGCGGGAGCGGCGGTTAGCTGTGCTGCACTCACCGAATTGTCCTCGCCAAAGCCAAGCCTATACGCATGCGTGATGGCAGCTGCGAAGCTGCGCAGCCGCTGTCATATGGCTGATCCCCTGGGATCCTGTGGCAGATGACGGAAGCGGAGTAGATTGAAAAAAGCTTGGCGAGGGATACGCTGAGCGTATGGCTCTTCTTCCTCACCTGGTTCCGTCGGCGCGCGGGCTGCTGATCTTCGAGGCCGCGGCACGCACCGGCAGCTTCACGGCGACGGCGTCCGAGTTCAATGTCACCCAACCCTCGATCAGCCGCAGCGTCGCCGAGCTGGAGGCGGCCATCGGGGTCAAGCTCTTCGAACGCCGCGCGCGTGGAATCGAGCTGACCATCGATGGGCGCGCGCTCCATGACGTCCTCGGTGAGGCCGTCACCCGTATTGCCGAGACCATCGAGGCGATCCAGCGTCGCAAGAGTTCGACGAAGCCTGTCGTCACGCTTTCGATGTCGAGCTCTTTCGTGGCCCATTGGCTGCTGCCGCGTCTCGGCGAGTTCAATGCGGCATTCCCGCAGGTCGATATCCGCTTCGATCTGGTTCCGGGCGTCCTGCGCGGCATCCCGGACAATGTCGATCTCGCCACGCGCATCGTCGCCGACGACGATGAAAGCTTTCATCGCTGGTTTTTCGCGCCCGAGATCATTTTCCCGGTGTGCAGCCCGGCCTATCTCAGCGCCCGCGGCCCGCTCGACCATAAGGGCGATGGGGCCGGACATGTGTTCCTGTGGCTGACGGACCATGCGACCCCCAAATGGGCCAGGGAATGGGGCAACGTCGCCCATCGCGGAACGTCCCGCGGCGTCTGGCACGAATTCACGGATTACTCCGTCATTCTCCAGGCCGCTCTCAACGGCGAGGGCATCGCGCTCGGCTGGGTCAGCGTCATCGCGAGCATGCTGTTGAAGGGCATGCTGGTGCCTGCCTCGGATCTCGTCATCCGCACCGGCCAGCACCATAGCCTGGTCGCGCCCCGGTCCAAGCCCCTGAGCCCCGTCGTCGTCGAGATCGCTCTCTGGCTCCAGGCCGGGATCGCGAAAGAGCTCGATGCGCTTGCCGGCATGGATGGCCTGTCCATCGGGAGCTGATCGTAGGAGCCGGCGGCGGACCGGTTTCGCTTCAGAAAAGCAGGGCGTCGACGTCGTTGGGGGCCGCTTCCGCCGGCAAGAGGCGCGGCAGCGCTGCGGGCCTCGTTCCGAGGATTGCCGGCCGCGTGAGGTGCGTGAACGGATGCCGACGCCAGCACGCTCAGGTTGCGGTGTTAAGCATCCATTAACCAAGCTGGCCCAATACTCCTATTGTATCGACTTGCCTAAATTCCTGACAATGGATGTTTTTATCATGGCAAGAATACATTTCGCTCCGGCAGTACTGATAGCTTCCCTTGTGTCAAGCGCCCTGAATGCGGCCACGGCGACGGGCAATTTCCAGGTTCAGATCAATATCCAGGCTACCTGCATTGTTGTCAGTGCCTCGGATCTTAACTTCGGCAACGCCGGCGTCCTTTCGGCGAATGTCGATTCGACGAGTACTATCAGCGTCCAGTGCACGGCCACGACGCCTTATTCCATCGGGCTCAACCAGGGCGTGAATGGTGGCTCCGTCACGACGCGCCAAATGGCGGGGACCGGCGGCCTGATCAATTACGCGCTTTTCCGTGACACCGGCCGAACCCAGAACTGGGGATCGACCATCGCGACGGATACCGTTGCCGGGATCGGGAGCGGCGCGGCGCAGAACTATACCGTCTACGGCCGGGTTCCGCCCCAAACCACCCCCGCGCCGGCGCTCTACACCGACACCATCACGGTGACGGTGACCTACTGACCGGCGCAATCGCGCTCGCCTGCCGCCGACGATCGACCAGGCCTAACCGAAGGAGGCGCGACGGAGCTGCATGCGCAGCGCCGATCCCTGCCGCTGTGCCGGAACAGAAGGAAACCCGCATGAAGAGCGCGGTCATCGGAATTGGTTTTGCAAGCCTCATCGCCGGAGTGGCGGATGCGGCTTCCCTGCAGGTCGCCCCCGTGCTGCTGGACCTCCCGGCGCCCGGAAACACGGCGACGATCACCCTGCGCAACACGGATGTCGAACCGATCACCGCCCAGATCCGCGTCTTTCGCTGGATCCAGCGCGACGGAGCCGAACGGCTTGAGCCCGTGGACGACGTCGTGGCCAGCCCGCCGGTCGTTCAGCTGCGCTCCCGTCAGGATTACACGGTCCGGATCGTCCGGGTGACGGGGCAACCCGTCGCGCGAGAGGAGGCTTATCGGCTGGTCATCGACGAATTGCCCAAGCCGAACCGCACGCCCGGAACCGTGGCTCTGGTCATGCGCCATGTGGTGCCCGTCTTCTTCAGCCGGAAATCCGCTTCGCCCGCCTCGGTCGCCTGGTCGGTCAGCCGCCATGACAAGAGCTTGACCCTGAGCGCGGTGAACAGCGGAGAAAGGCGCGCACGCTTCGCCGCGATCACGATCCGCGACGCCTCCGGAAAGGTGGTGTCCGAGACGAAGGGGCTTCTCGGCTATTCGCTCGGCGGTTCGTCGATGCAATGGGTCCTTCCCTCGTCGCCGTCAGCGAGGTCGGGCGCGCGGTTCACGATCTCCGGCATGACCGACATTGGCTCGTTCAATGCGCCGCTGCCGGTGTCCGCCAGCCGCTAGGTTCGCAGCCATGGCGATGCTGGTGCTTGGATCGGCGTGCTGGGCTGCGAACCCCGCTCAGGGCGAGGACGGCACGGGCCGCGAGCTGCATCTCGATGTTCTTCTCGACGGCCAGGCGATCGGCCTGATCGGCGCCCTCCGTCAAAATCCTCGCGGTGACATCCTGGCGCTTCGCAAGGAGCTGGAGGAGCTCGGCGTCAAGATCCCCGGTGCCTTCAAGGCGGCGGACGAGGTCGCCCTGCTCGCCATTCCCGGCCTGACCTTCCGCTATGACGAGGCGGCGCAGCGGATCGACATCAGGCTGCCGCCGGAGGGGCGCCTGCCCAAGACCTACGACGCGCAACCGTCCAGCGCCACGCCCGCGCCGAAGCCCGAGCGCGGCAGCACCGGTGCCGTCCTCAACTACACGCTCTTCGGAACATCCGAGGACAAGCAATTGAGCAGCTTCTGGCGCTATCCCACCCTGTCCGCGACGCTCGACGCGCGGCTGTTCAGCCCCATCGGCGTGGTCTCGCAGACCGGGATCCTGAGCGACCGGTCGCTTGCGGGAGGATCGACCGAAGCGCTCCGGCTGGAGACGAGCTGGACCTATTCCGACCCGGAGACCCTGCTGACCTACCGTGCCGGCGACCTGATCTCGAGCGGCTTGGCATGGACCCGCCCCGTCCGCCTGGGCGGCCTACAGTTCCAGCGGAATTTCGGGCTGCGCCCCGACCTGATCACGCTGCCGCTGCCCAGCGTCACGGGTTCCGCGGCGGTCCCGTCGACGGTCGACGTGTTCGTCAACGGCGCGAAGGCCATTTCACAGGATGTCGGCAGCGGCCCGTTCCGCATCACCAACATCCCCATCCTCACCGGCAACGGCAATGCCAGCGTGGTCGTGCGCGACGCCTCGGGCCGGCAGAGCGAGTCGAGCCTGCCCTTCGTCGTGTCCAGCAATCTGCTCCGGCCGGGCCTGTTCGACTTTTCCGCCGAGCTTGGCCTGCCGCGCCTGCAATACGGCTTGCGGTCCAGCCTCTATGGCGACGATGTCGCGGGATCGGCAAGCGCGCGTTATGGCATCACCGACACCGTCACGGTGGTCGCTCATTTCGAGGGGACGCGCGGGCTCGGCATGGGCAGCGTCGGCGGCGTCTTCGGCCTCGGTCGCTACGGTGTCCTGACCGCGGCGGGCGCCGGCAGTTGGAACGATGGCCGCATTGGCGGCCAGTCCTATGTTTCGTTCGAGACGCAGCTTTGGGGGGTGTCCTTCATGGCCGCGTCCCAGAGGACCTTCGGAGCCTACAGGGATCTGGCCGCGGTCAGCGGCGTTCCGTTCCCGGGGCTGGGCGGCGGCGTCACCGACTATGTCGCGACGGCGGGCTCGCCGACGCTGAGCGGCGACAGATGGGAGCGGATGCTTCTGCCGCCGCGCGCGCTCGACAGGGTCTCGATCGGCGTGCCGGTGCCGCTGCTGGGCGGAGCGGTCAGCCTCGGCTTCGCCCATGTGAAGCCGGCGCTGGGGCGCGCCAACCGCATCGTGAATGCGAGCTATACGCGGCCGCTCTGGGGTGGCGGCTCATTCTACGCCACCTTCTACACCGATCTGGCGGATCGCAGTTCCGCTGGCGTTTTCGCCGGGCTGTCGTTTCCGTTCGGGAGCGACATCACCTCCTCGGCGGGCGCCAGCCGCACGGGCTCGACCTGGTCGCTCGCGGCCGACGTCAACAAGCCCATCGGCCAGGAGATCGGAAGCGTCGGCTGGCGCATCCGCGATGTCGAAGGACCCTCCGGACAGACGCGGCGGGCGGCGTCCGTCGCCTATCGCGGCGCCGCCGGCCAGATCGAGGCCGGCGTGGCGCAGGGCGACGGAGGTTTCACCGGGACGATGCAGCTCGACGGCTCGGTGGCGATCGCGGGAGGCAGCGTCTTCGCCGGCAACCGGATCGACGATGCGTTCGCCGTGGCGAAGGTCGGCGTCCCCGGCGTCGACGTGCTGTTCGAGAACCGGGTGGTCGCTCGCACCGACGCATCCGGCAGCGCGCTCATCCCGACGCTGCGATCCTATCAGGCCAACAAGATTTCGATCGACCCCCGCGACCTGCCGGTCGATGCGTCCTCGGAGACCACGGTCGAATTGCGCGCCCCGTCGGATCGGGCCGGCGTGATCGTCGATTTCGGCGTCAGGTCGATGAGCAACGCGGCGATCGTCATCCTTCAGGACGCGGCGGGGCGCCCCTTGCGCGTCGGGGCGACGGGCGCGCTTCAGCCCGGCCTCAGGGGGACGAGCGCCGCCGCGCCGGAATTCACGGTGGGCTATGACGGCCGAGCCTTCATCGAGAACCTGTCGGCGGATAACGAGGTGGTCGTGCGGCTCGAGGCGGGATCCTGCCATGCGCGGTTTCCCTTCGCGCCCCGGGACAAGGCGCAAGTCTCGATCGGGCCGGTCCGATGCCCATAGCGCGCAGTCTGCTGTGGCTGTGCCTCTGGACCATGCTCGCGGCGGCAGGGATGCTGCCGGCGGCCCGGCCGGCGAGCGCTCAATCCTGCTCCTTGAGCATCACGCCCCTGGCCTTTGGCGATGTCGACGTCACGGCCAATGCGCAGGTGAACGGAACGGCCACGGCCACGGTCTCCTGCTCGGGTACAATCTTGCCGGTGGGAGTCTGCATAGAGCTGGGGCCCGGCAGCGGCGGCGGCACGAATGCGGCGAATCGCACCCTCGTCAACGGCGCCAACCAGCTCCGTTACGGCCTGTTCTCCGATGCGGCGGCGAGTGTCCCCTGGGGATCGGGGGCGTGGGCGGCAGGAGGCGCATCGCCCGTTGGCTTCAATCTGTCCATGCCCGGCGGCACCGGCAGCCGCAGCGTCACGATCTATGGCCGCGTCTATAGCGGCCAGGCCACGGCTGCGCCGGTGCCTTACAGCAGCAGTTTTTCCGGCGCCGATGCGCAGATCCGCTATGGGCTCCTCTCCTTCCTGCTCGGATGCAATCTGCTGACGGTCACCCAGACAGCGAGCTTCAACGTCACGGCGAACGTGCCGCCGACCTGCAGGGTCACGACCAGCGACCTGAATTTCGGGCCGGTCGGCGTCCTGACTGCCCCCCATGATGCCTTCACCAGCCTGGCGCCGACCTGCACGAACGGAACCGCCTATCAGATCGGACTCGATGGCGGCCTGTCGGGCGCCACCAATCCGACGCTGCGGCGCATGGTCAAGGGGGGCGAGGGGATCACCTATGGCCTCTACCGGGATACGGGGCGCACCCAGGCGTTCGGAAACACGCTCGGTGCCAATACCCTGGCGGGGCTGGGATCGGGCCTGGCACAGACGACATTCGTCTATGGGCGCGTGCCGGCTCAGGCGACGCCGTCACCGGGCGCCTATGCCGATACGATCCAGGCGACGGTCACCTATTGAGCGCCCGCTCCGTCGTCGAACGCCGCCGGCGGCCAGTGGGTCGGGGCAATTCCAACTCTGTAATTGCTAATAAATCGCACTTGCAAATTGTGAGGGCTTCGAGGTAGCAGTAAATTGCTTCTGCAATTCATTGTCAATAAGGATGCCTCAATGCCCGCTGCTTCGCGTCGATCGATCCTGGCCGGTTTCATGGGCGCCGCCTTCGCCGCCGTGCTGGGCAGCTCGCCGGCCGCCGCCCAGGGCAAGTTCAAGGCCGTCACCACCTTCACGGTGATTGCGGACATCGCGAAAAACGTCGCGGGCGACGCGGCGGTCGTCGAGTCGATCACCAAGCCCGGCGCCGAAATCCACAACTACCAGCCGACGCCAGGCGACATCCAGCGCGCCCAGGGCGCGCAGCTCATCCTCTGGAATGGCCTCGGGCTCGAGCTCTGGTTCGAGAAGTTCTTCCAGAATCTCAGGAACGTGCCGGGCGTCGTCGTCTCGCAGGGCGTCGCCCCGATGGGCATCGTCGAAGGCCCCTATAAGGGCAAGCCGAACCCGCATGCCTGGATGTCGCCGGCGGCCGCGCTGATCTATGTCGACAACATCCGCGACGCCTTCGCGAAGTACGACCCGCAGAATGCCGAGACCTACAAGGCCAATGCGGAAGCCTACAAGGCCAGGATCAAGGCCGCCATCGAGCCGATCAGGGCGGAACTCGCGGCCGTTCCCGCCGAGAAGCGCTGGCTTGTCTCCAGCGAGGGCGCCTTCTCGTATCTGGCACGCGATTTCGGGCTGAAAGAGCTCTATCTCTGGCCGATCAACGCCGACCAGCAGGGCACGCCGCAGCAGGTCCGCAAGGTCATCGACGCGGTGCGGAAGAACAAGATCACGGTGGTCTTCTCCGAGAGCACGATTTCGCCGAAGCCGGCCCAGCAGGTCGCGCGGGAAACCGGGGCGGCATATGGCGGCGTCCTCTATGTGGATTCGCTGAGCGAGAGCGACGGTCCGGTTCCGACCTATATCGACCTGCTTAAGGTCACCTCGGGCACCATCGCCAGGGGGCTGGCGCAGTGAACGCGCCTGTCGATGCCAAAGCCCTCCTCGCCGGGTCCGAGGCGGGGGGCGGCATCGCGGTGACCGGTGCGACGGTCACCTACCGCAATGGCCATACGGCGTTGCGGGATGCGAGCTTCCGGATCCCTACGGGCACGATCGCGGCTCTCGTCGGCGTCAACGGCTCCGGCAAGTCGACGCTGTTCAAGGCGATCATGGGCTTCGTGCGCCTCGCCAAAGGCGATATCCGCGTGCTCGGGCTGACGATCCGGCAGGCGCTGCGCCAGAATCTGATCGCCTATGTGCCGCAGGCCGAGGAGGTCGACTGGAACTTCCCGGTCCTGGTCGAGGATGTCGTGATGATGGGCCGCTACGGCCGCATGGGCCTGATGCGCATCCCGAAGGCCGCCGATCACGCGGCTGTCGATGCCGCGCTCGCCCGCGTCGACATGGGCGCCTTTCGCAAGCGCCAGATCGGGGAGCTCTCGGGCGGCCAGAAGAAGCGCGTCTTCCTGGCGCGGGCGCTCGCCCAGGACAGCCGGGTCATCCTGCTCGACGAGCCTTTCACCGGCGTCGACGTCAAGACCGAGGAGCGGATCATCGCGCTGCTGCGCGAATTGCGGGCGGAGGGCCGCGTCATGTTGGTCTCGACGCATAATCTCGGCTCCGTGCCGGAATTCTGCGATCGGACGATCCTGATCAAGGGAACGGTCCTGGCCCATGGCCCGACCGCGGACACCTTCACCCAGGAGAACCTGCAGAAGACCTTCGGCGGCGTGCTGCGCCATGTCGTGCTGAACGAGGCGCATGGCGCCGGGCAGGCGCCCGTCGGCGTCATCACCGACGACGAGCGGCCATTGATCCTGCGCGAGGGCAGGGCGGCCCGCCGGGAGGCCGGGATGCGCGAAGGAGGCGGGGAATGATCGCCGTTCTCCTCGAGCCTTTCTCCTATGGCTATATGCGCAACGCCATGTGGGTCTCGGCCCTCGTCGGCGGCGTCTGCGCCTTCCTGTCCTGCTACCTGATGCTGAAGGGCTGGTCGCTGATCGGCGATGCGCTGTCGCATGCGATCGTGCCGGGCGTGGCCGGCGCCTATATGCTGGGCCTGCCCTTCTCGATCGGCGCCTTCTTTTCCGGCGGGCTCGCCGCCGGCGCGATGCTCTTCCTGAACCAGCGGACCAAGCTGAAGGAAGATGCCATCATCGGCCTGATCTTCTCGAGCTTCTTCGGGCTTGGCCTGTTCATGGTGTCGCTGTCGCCGACCTCGGTGAACATCCAGACCATCGTGCTCGGCAACATCCTCGCCATCACCCCCGCCGACACGATTCAGCTCGCGCTGATCGGCGTCGTCTCGCTCGGTGTCCTGCTCGTCAAATGGAAGGACCTCATGGTCACCTTCTTCGATGAAAGCCATGCGCGTTCGATCGGCCTCAACCCGACCGCTCTGAAGCTGATGTTCTTCACGCTGCTTTCGGCGTCCACGGTCGCGGCGTTGCAGACGGTGGGGGCCTTCCTCGTCATCTGCATGGTCGTCACGCCCGGCGCCACCGCCTATCTGCTGACGGATCGCTTCCCCCGGCTGCTGGCGATCGCGGTTGCGATCGGCACGCTGACCAGCTTCGCCGGCGCCTATGCCAGCTATCATCTCGACGGAGCCACCGGCGGCATCATCGTCGTGCTGCAGACGGCGATCTTCCTGCTCGCCTTCTTCCTCGCGCCCAAGCACGGCATGCTGGCCGCCCGTCGCCGCGCCGCCCGCACCCTGGAGGCCGCATGACGATCCTCGTCGAGACGCTGCTCCAGCCCTTCCGCTTCGACTTCATGGTCAATGCGCTGGTGATCGCGGTGGTCGTCGCCATACCGATGGCGCTGCTGTCCTGCTTCCTCGTGCTGAAAGGCTGGTCGCTGATGGGCGATGCGATCAGCCATGCCGTCTTTCCCGGCGTGGTCCTCGCCTACATCCTCGGCTTTCCCTATGCCGTCGGGGCTTTTGCTGCGGGGATGATCTGTGCCACCGCAACGGGCTTCCTGAAGGACAACAGCCGGATCAAGCAGGACACTGTGATGGGCGTGGTCTTCTCCGGCATGTTCGGGCTCGGCCTCGTCCTCTATGTGAAGATCCAGTCCGAGGTGCATCTCGACCATATTCTCTTCGGCGACATGCTTGGCGTCTCCGGGGCCGATATCGGCGGGGCCGCGCTGATCGCCCTGCTGACGGCCGGCGTGATCGGCATCAAATGGAAGGATTTCCTGCTGCACGCCTTCGATCCGGCGCAGGCGCGGGCGGTCGGCCTTCGGGTGAACCTGCTGCATTACGGCCTGCTCAGCCTGATTTCGCTGACGATCGTCGGCGCGCTGCAGGCCGTCGGCATCATCCTGGCCATCGCCATGCTGATCGCGCCGGGCGCCATCGCTTTCCTGCTGACCCGCCGGTTCAGCATCATGCTGCTCGCGGCGGTCGTCATGGCCGTGATCGGCTCGTTCCTCGGGGTCTATCTCTCGTTCTTCATCGACAGTGCGCCGGCGCCGACCATCGTGCTCCTGCTGTCGCTCGCCTTCATTCTGGCGCTGGCCCATGCGAGCCGCAGGACGCCCGAAACCCGGCCGGATGGTGCCGCGCGTCCACTTCATTAGAACGGGCTGACTTTCAGCGGAACGACGCGGTCATCCCGGGCCGGCCGCGAGGCGATGGGCTGCCGCCTCGTCGCGGAGCCATTGCCGGAACGCGGCGATCGCCGGCCGCTGCGCCGACGCCTCCGGGCAGACCAGATAATACTGGTGCGGACCCCTGACCTGATCCGGGAAGGGCCGGACCAGACGGCCGGCATCGAGATAATCCCCGATCAGGACATTGGTCGCGAGCGCCACGCCCTGTCCCGAGGCGGCGGCCTGCAAAGCGAGAAAGGTGTGCGAGAAACGCGGCCCATGGCTCGCGTCGATCTGCGGCATGCCCACCGCCGCGAGCCAGCGCGGCCAGGTGACGAAGTCGGGGATTCCTTCCGGGATCTCGTGCAGCAAGGTGTGATGGCGCAGATCCGCCGGCTCGCGCAGCGGCCGGGCCGGATCGCCGAGCAGGGAGGCGCTGCAGACGGGAAAGAAATTCTCCTCCATCAGGAGATCCGCCCGCAGGCCCGGATAGCCGCCGCGGCCGGAGCGGATCGCCACATCCACGTTCTCGCGGGCGAAATCGGTCAGGCTCACCGAGACCTCGACCCGCACCTCCAGATGGGGCTGGCGCTCCTTAAGGGAGCCGAGCCGGGGAATCAGCCAGTTCAGGGCGAAGCTCGGCAAGGTGCTGACGGTCAGGACATTCGGCGTCTCCGGGCGCAAGGCCCGCGCCGTCGCCTCGTTGAGCTGGTCGAGCGCCTGCGAGACGGTCGCGGCATAGCGCTCGCCAATTTCGGTCAGGGCCACGCCCTTGCTCGGCAGCCGAATGAAGAGCGGGCGCCGCAGCCAGGTTTCGAGCGCTCTGACATGCTGGCCGACAGCACTGGCGGTGACAGCCAGCTCATCGCCCGCCTTCTCGAAATTACGATGCCGGGCGGCAGCCTCGAAGGCGCGCAAGGAGGCCAGCGGCGGAAGATGGCGGCGGCTCATGACAGGCCAAGCTCAACTTGGGCAATGCGAAGAACTTCGCATTTGCTTGACGCCACGGCAAGGCGCAGATTCCCGGGCAATCAAGTCACCTGAGAGGCATGCCATGTTCGCAAGCCCAGCCACAGCCCAGCTTTCCCTTTCCCATCGCTCGCGCGGCGGTGCCCTGAAACTCCTGCTGCAGCTCGAGGCCTGGCTCGATGCGAGGGCGAGCGCGCGCGCTCTCTATGCGATGGACGAGCGCGGCTTGTCCGATCTCGCTCTGTCGCGCAGCGATGTCGAGCGCGTCAACGCCGATGCCCGCCGGCCGGCCGGAACGGCCTGAGGCGATCGGCGCGGAAAGAGGCCGGCAGTGAAGCGAGGCCGCACGCGGCGCTCGCCGCCGGTTGCGGCGTCGGCATCGCTGATAGCGAGGCGGCGCGGATGCGCGACGGCCACGGCCTCGTCTTCCGCAGCTTCCGGCTGGCGATACGGGTTCCGATCTTCCTGTTTCGCCAACGCGGACGGCCGACCGGCGAGCTGGTCGAGGCCTTCAGCGCCGCCTCAAGCCCCCGCCGGCCTTTCGCGGCGCGCCGGGCTGAGGTCGGGCTGTCCGAGTATTTTCCTCATGCGCATTGGTATCGATCCGCCTCGCCCGAAAATGCCCGCGCGTAGCAGCGGCTAGCCGCTCAGCCTGTGAATCCAGCCGATCTGGCGGTCCACGCAACGCTCGCGTTCATATCCGGCCCGGATCGTTTCGCGTGCGGTGTGGCGCAGAGGCGCCATCGCGGGGGCGTGCCGCAGCGCCTCGCCGATGCGCCGCGCCAGTAAGGCGGGGTCGTCGAACGGGGCGAGCAGGCCGCTGATGCCGTCGCGCACCACCTCCCTCACCGGCGGCGTGTCGGAGGCGACGACGAGGCAGCCGCAGGCCATCGCCTCCAGCAGCGACCAGGACAGCACGAAGGGGACCGTCAGATAGACATGTGCCGCCGAGACCTGGAACAGCCTGATCAGTTCGTCATGAGGCAGCCAGGGGATGTGCACGATGCGATCGGCGAGCCCGGTTTCCGCCAGCATCGCTTCGCGCCAGACGCGACCATCGTCGCGCGGGCGGCCATAGCCTGCCCCATCGCCACCGACAGCCACGAAGATCAGGTCCGGATCGCGTTCCGCCAGAATGGCGGCGGCGCGCATGAACTGGGGATAGCCGCGATAGGGGTCGAGGTCGCGCGCGACGAAGGTGACGACCGGCGCGCCCGGCGCGAGCTCGCGGCCATCCGGCAAGGTGAAGCGCGCCTGCGGCTCGGGCCGGCAGAGTGCGGTGTCGATCCCGTCATGGCAGACGGCGATGCGCTGGCGATAGGCTGTAGGATATTGCCGGCGCTGCCACTGCGTCGGGGCGTAGGCCGCGTCGAGCGTGTCGAGGGCGAGGAGTTGCGCGGCGTTGCGCATGCGGATGCGCTGCTGCTCCGCCAGGGGGATCGGCGCGGTCGCACCGAAATCCAGATCCGATCCGGAACTGCGGTAGTAATATTCGCAGTAACCCATCAAGGCGGCGTCCGGCAGCGCGTCACGCGCGAAGAGAAGCCCGCCCCAGCCGGTGTGCCCGATCACGACATCGGGCGGATCGGTCGTCTTCAGGGACGCCATCATCTGCGCAACGGCCTCCCCGGTGCGCAGATGATAGTCGGTGGCGGCAAGCGCCGGGTGCTGTGTCGATGCTTCCCCGACCGCATAGGTCAGTTGCCGCACGCCGGCCTGCTCCTGCGCAGGGCGTTCGGTGATCAGCGTGACCTCGTCGCCCTGGGCGACGAGGTTCGCGATCAAAGAAGCGAACTGACCAGATCCTGCACGATGAACGAATAGGATATGCATGAGGCCAGTAAGACACCGCCGTAACGGAGGGAATCGTTCCACCACTGCTCCAGACGGCGCAGGGTTTCGTGAGTCGTCAGAAGATCGGCCTCGGTTCCGTTCTCGGAGCGTTGGCTGAACTGGCTGGTTTCGTCGAGCAGGCGCAGCCGCTCGCAGAGCATCTGCCCCTTGGGCGAGAGCGAGATCTTGGCCAGCCGGCGGTCGCGTGGCGACGCCGTTCGATCGAGATAGCCGCTCTCGACGAGCTGCTTGAGATTATAGGAGGCGTTCGAGCCCCCGTAATGCCCACGATCCAGCAGGTCGCGGACCGCGATCTCACCTTGCCCGATGGTTAACAGAATCATCACCTGCGCAGGTGAGATGTCCTCGATGCCGAGCTTGCCCAGCTCGAGGCGCAGATAGTCGAGAAATCTTCGGCTCACGCGCTCGATGACACGGGCCAGATCAAAGGCGGAAAGCCTTCGCTCGGGACCGTCCTCGAGATCGCCATCGCCGTTGGGCTGGTGATGGCCGTTCAAGGATCTGCCTGAAAATTGCCCGCCGCCATGCAATTTGAAGTGCATTCCTTACCCCGTCTGATCGAGTTTTGGACAATCCACCCTTTTTTCTCCCTTTCCCCAGTGAAGCCTATGGCAAAGCACGTGCCATACTGCGTGGCCAAAAGATAAGAATTTATCAAACGTGAATTAGATGGAAACTACTTCGAATTTCGAAATATCCCATAATCACGCCGCATTTGCTGAGTCGCTGCGTGAGGAGATAGAGTTCTAATCTGTCATAATCTTGACACTCCGCGCATATCACGTTCCCAATGCTGACGCTTGGTCGGCGTCGCCCAATGGTGACGTCATCCTTCTGGCTCGGCAACCCTCGCTTTCCGGAGATAGGAATGAAGGCTGTGCAGACCGCCTCCGACGCCTTGGTCAGGGATTTGCAGCGGTCGTTCGTGGGCGGCCTCGGCTATGCCGGCTTTCTCAGCCTGTGCGTGAATCTGCTGCTGCTAACCGTCCCGCTCTTCATGATGCAGGTCCAGGACCGGGTGACCGTCAGCCACAGCTACGACACGCTGACGATGCTGCTCGTCGTCGCGGTGGGGGCGCTCGCGCTCTATGGCACGATCGAGTTCATCCGCTCGCTGACCTTCCAGACCATGGCCAGCATCTTCGCGCGCCGACTCAACCTGCCGGCCCTGCAGGCGGCGGTGAGCGCCTCGCTCGAACAGGGCTCGGGCCAGGCGACGCAGGCGATCCGCGATCTCAACGACATCCGCTTCTTTATCGCAAGCTCGGCCATCGCGACACCGCTGGAGGCGGCCTGGTCGCCGGTTTTCCTCGCCGTGCTGTTCGCGCTGCACCCCGTCTACGGGCTGGTCGGACTGGCCTCGCTGATCATCCTGCTGCTGCTCGGCGTGCTGTCGGACATGCTGACCCGCCGGATCCTCAAGGAGGCCAACGAGGCCGGCGTCGCCAGCATCAACGAGGTCGGCTCCAGCCTGCGTCACGCCGAGACGATCGAGGCGATGGGCATGCTGCCGGCGCTGTCGCAGCGCTGGCGCGGACAGCAGCTCGTCATGATCGAGCAGCTCGACATGGGCACGCGCCGCGCCAAGTTCATCGCGGCGCTGACGCGTTCGTGCCGGATGACGATGCAGCTGGCGGTCTATGCCACCGGCGCCGTGCTGATCATCCGCGCGGAGGTCACGGCCGGCACGCTGATGGCGGCGAGCATCCTGCTCGGTCGGCTGCTGGCGCCGTTCGATTCGATGATCACCGACTGGCGGCAATGGGTGCTGGCCGCGACCGCATGGAAGCGGGTGCGGGAGCTGGTGCTGTCGCGCAGCTCGCAGCGCCAGACCGTGCCGACGCCGCCCTGCCAGGGCGATCTGGTGGTCGACCGCGTGATCTTTGCCCCAGCCGGCTCGGAGCAGACCGTGATCAAGGGCGTGTCCTTCTCGCTGGAGCCGGGCGAGGTGCTTGGCATCGTCGGGCCGTCGGGCGCCGGCAAGTCGACGCTGGCCCGGCTTCTCGTCGGCGTCCTCAAGCCGAATGCCGGCGGCGTCTATCTCGACGGCCACAGCACCTATCTCTGGGAGCGCGGCTCCTTCGGGGCCATGGTCGGCTATCTGCCGCAATCGGTCTCGCTCCTGAACGGCACGATCGCGGAGAACATCGCCCGCATGCGGGCCCCCGATCCGCATGCGATCCTCGAAGCGGCGCGCATCGCCGGCGTGCATGAGCTGATCGGCCGGCTGCCGCTCGGCTACGACACCAGCGTGGCCGACAGCGACTTCAAGCTGTCCGGCGGCCAGCGCCAGCGCATCGGCCTGGCGCGCGCGCTCTACGGGCTGCCGCGCCTGATCGTCCTCGACGAGCCGAACGCCAATCTCGACGCCGAGGGCGAGCAGAGTCTGATCCGTGCCGTGGCGGCCGCGCGCGAGAGCGGGGCCATCGTCATTCTGATCGCGCACCGCCCCTCGGTGATGCAGGTCGTCGACAAGCTCCTCATCCTGAAGGACGGCCGCGTCCAGCAATTCGGCCCACGCGCGGCGATCGCCGGCATGATCACGCCCGGCGGGCGCGTGGAGATCGAGCCGGCCGCGGCGAATGCCGCCCCATCCGCTCCGTCCGTTCGCGAGGTGAAGGCGTGACCGGAAACTCCCTGATCAAACGGCCTGAAATGCTGCCTGTCGCCTCCGCCGCGTGGCAGGAACCGGAGGAGCGCGTGCCGAGCCTGCGCAGCCTGGTTCTCGCCGGGGTGGCGGCGATCGGCGTGGGCTTCGGCGGCTTCGGCGCCTGGGCGGTCACGGCCCGGCTCGACAATGCCGCCGTGGCGAGCGGCGTCGTGGCCGTCGACAGCAAACGCAAGACGGTCAGCCATCTCGAAGGCGGCATCCTCAAGACCCTGCTCAAGGCCGAGGGCGAGCGGGTCGCCAAGGATGAACCGCTGCTGCGGCTGGAGGATGCCCGCGCCCGTGCGGAATTGCAGCAGCTCGAGGCGAAACGGATCGGGCTGGAGGCGAAGCTCGCCCGCCTCCGGGCCGAGCAGGCGAATGCGCCCGAGGTCGATTTCCCCGACATCGTCGAGCGGGGAGAGAGCCCGATCGCGCGCGAGGTGCTGCGTGCCGAGCTCACGCTGTTCAAGTCACGCGCGCAGGTCCATGACGGCAAGATCAACATCCAACAGCGCGTCATCGAACAGCATCAGGCCGAGTCCGAGGCGCTGAACGCGCAGATCGACGCCACCATCCGGCAGCGCTCCCTGATCGACGACGAGGTCCGGATTCTCACCGATCTCTACGAGAAGCGCTACGCCAAGCGCAGCCAGCTCGTCGAGCTGCAGACCCGGCAGAGCGAGCTTTCCGGGCGGGCCGGCGAATTCGCCGCGCGCAAGGCCAAGGCCGAGCAGGCGGTGGCCGGCGCCAATCTGGAGATCCTGTCGATCAGCCTCGAGCGCCAGAACCAGATCGCCGGCGACATTCAGGAAGCCCAGCTGGCGCTGTCGGAGGTCATCGAGCGCATCGTCCAGGCGCGGGACGTGTTGCGCCGCCTGATCGTGACCGCTCCTCAGGAGGGCATCGTCACCAATATCCGCATGCGCACCGCCGGCAGCGTGATCACGGCCGGCGAGGCGATCCTCGACATCGTGCCGGAGAACGAGCCGTTGATCGTCGAGGCCAAGGTCGACCCGCGCGATATCGATGTGGTGCGCGTCGGGGCGCCCACCCGCGTGCGATTGACCGCGTTCAACTCGCGGACCCTGCCGCCGCTGGAGGCGAAGGTGACTTATGTCGCGCCGGACCAGCTCGTCGACGAGAAATCCGGCGTTGCCTATTTCGTCGTGCGCGCCGAGATCGATCCCGACAGCCTGAAGGGCCATAAGATCGTGCTGCATGCCGGCATGACCGCGGAGGTCATGATCGTCAACGGCGCGCGCCGCGCGATCGATTATCTGATCTCGCCCTTCACCGACAGCTTCAACCGGGCATTCCGCGAGGATTGACGCGACCCGAGGCGAGGAGCGGATGGCGAGGGATATTTCAAAATTGGAAGTATATTCTCGGGATTGTCGGAAGAATTGCCGAATAAAATGAAGTCTAAATTTTTGTGCATCGCAAAATAGTCACAATAAAAAGCTTGCTGCGACGCACGCATTGAGTAATCCTCTAAGAGTCGAGCGACGGCGTGACGCTTGCGATGCTGTCGGAACCGTTCCCGGACACAGGATTTGCGGCCGGATTTCCGGACAAGTCCGGGTTCACCAGATCGCTTAGGAGGTGCCGAATGGCGACGATCGAAGGAAGTGCATTCGACGACTTTTTGATTGGGACTCGCTTCAGCGACGTGATCCACGCCGGCAACGGCGACGATTTCGTTCATGGTGGCGATGGGGATGATTTCATCTTCGGCGATAAAGGGGACGACGTGCTTTACGGCGACGAGGGCGACGACGCGCTCTTCGGCGGCAATGGCGACGACATCCTCTTCGGCGGCAATGGCAATGATGTCCTGTCCGGCGGCAATGGCAACGATGTCCTTCAGGGCGGCGCGGGAGACGATATTCTCCAGGGCGGCAAGGGGGACGACGTTCTGTATGGCGGCGACGGCAACGACGTGCTGATCGGCGGCGCGGGCGACGACATCCTCTTCGGCGGCGCCGGGGACGACGTCCTGATCGGCGGCGCCGGACACGATGTCTTCGTCTTCACCGGTGGCGGCGGCAACGACGTCGTCCTCGATTTCGAGGCGGGCACGGACATGCTGCAGATCGCGCATGACATCAACGGCACCGGCGTGGCGACGGCCGAGGACGTGGCGGCGCGTGCGACCACGGTCGGCGGCAACACCGTCATCGATCTCGGCCATGGCGACACCCTGACCCTCGTCGGCGTGACCGCCGAGGACATCCAGGCCGATCCGCACAGCTACTTCTCGATCGCCTGATCGTCCTGACGCGCGTGTCCGTCCGGCCGGCAGCGGCCGGGCGGAAGGCGACGCGCCCGACAACGCTCCGGAGCGCGCGGCTTCCCGGGAGGTGGATTTCCCTCTTCGCCGAGCGCTCCGGGACCCTCCGTGCGGCAGGAGAACCCCATGCTTTCACTTGCGCCCGCCGCCACGGCGGTGGCGGCCCCGACCCAGCTCGAGCTCCATCGCCTTGGTGGTTCGGTCTTCCTGCTCTGCTGGACGCTCGAAGCCTCGCCCTTCGGCAAGCCGTCGATCGCGCTGACGGGCGGCGGCCGGCGCCTCGCCGCGGCCTCGATCTCGCTGGGGCTGCGCGACGGGCGCGAAAGGCTGGCCGTCGCCTTCCGCTCCTCCGGCCATGACAGCATCGTCGCGACCCTCTCCGACCACGGCCCGCAGGGCGACGTGACGGCAGCCTTCGACCCGGCGCTGGTCCACGGCCTGGCCGATCCCGACGACATCCTGAAGGACCTCACGCCGCGGGCCCGGCTGGCGCTCGCCAATGCGCTGGTGCGGGCCTGGCCGCCCTTGTTCAACCTCGCCGCGGTCCCGAGCTACCTGTCCTTTCTGCGCCAGCTTCTCCTGGCTCTCTTTCCCGAGCCGGCCGCGATGCAGCCCAGCGCGGCGCTGGTCGAGGGCCGATGGCTGTCCGAGACCGTCGTCCCCGCCGATCTCGACGCGCTGCGCACGGCGTTCCGCCTGGACGGCGCCGGCCTCACGCGCCTCGAGCTGCCGTCGCGCCTCGGCGCAGCCGATCGCAACGGCCAGCGCGAGCTTCACCTCGTACTGGAGGAGCCGCCGGTGCGCGGCGGCGGCCTGCTGATCCTGCAGAGCGAGCGCTCGCTCGTGGTCAGGACCTTGCCCGGGCGGCAAGCGGCGCCCTCGCTCGGCCGCTGGTGGGCCGGCAAGGCCGCGAGCCGCGACGGCCTGCGCAACTGGGTCATCGAGCAGCTCGCCGGCCTGTCCGAGCAGGGCCGGCTTCTCGCCGTCGAGATGCAGCGCCGGGCGCCTCTCGCCGTCCAGCATGTCCGCCGCAACGACGATCTGCCCGCCGCCGAGCTCGATCTCGCGGTCTGCAACCGGGCGGGCCTGCTGATCGGCGGCTATCTGCGCGATCCCGACGATCTCCTGGAGGAGGTGCTGCTGCATCGCGGCACCGGCGAGCCGATCGCCATGCTCTCGCGCCTCCAGCGCTTCCCGGTCAGGTTGCCGAGCGGGGCGGAAGGCGAGACGCGGGCCGCCATCGGCTTCGCCGCCTTCGCCCCGGACTATGCCGCCGGGGCGCCGGTGCTGCAGCCGCGCTGCGAGATCAGGCTGAAATCGGGGACGGTGCTGACGCTGCGCCCGCCCGTGCAGCCGGCCGACGCGGCCACGATCCGCGCGCGGGCGCTTTCGGCGATCCCGCCGCAATATCTCACCGGCGCGATGCTCGAGGAGACGCTCGCGCCGATCCTCGCCGCTTGCCAGGAGGAGTTGCGCGAGAACCGGCCGGAGCCCGAGGTCAAAACCTTCGGCCGCGGCCCGGCCCGGCCGAAAGCCTCCGTGGTGATCCCGCTCTACCGCGTCTATGATTTCCTGCGCGTGCAGGTCGCGGCCTTCGCAGGCGATCCCTGGTTCGCCGAGAACGCCGAGCTGATCTATGTGCTCGATTCTCCCGAACATGAGGCCGAGGTCGCGCATCTCCTGGGCGGGTTGCATCTCGCCTACGGCCTGCCGATGCAGCTCCTGGCGATGCGGCGCAATGGCGGCTTCTCGGCCGCCTGCAATGCAGGCGCGCGCCAGGCGCGCGGCGAGGCGCTGGCTTTGGTCAATTCCGACGTGATCCCCGTCGGCAATGGCTGGCTGCCGGCTCTGGTCGCCAAGCTCGACAAGCGCCGGCGGATCGGTGCCGTCGGCCCGAAGCTGCTCTACGAGGACGGCTCGCTGCAGCATGCCGGCCTTTTCTTCAAGCGCGACAGTAAAGGCACCTGGCTCAACCATCATTACTTCAAGGGCATGCCGGGCAGCTATGCGCCGGCCAATGTCGAGCGCCCGGTGCCGGGCGTCACCGGCGCCTGCATCGTCATGGCGCGCGAGCTCTTCGGCGAACTCGGCGGCTTCGACGAGAGCTATGTGATAGGCGATTACGAGGACAGCGATTTGTGCCTCAAGATCCGGCGCGCCGGCCTCGGCATCATCTATGTGCCGGATGTCGCGCTCTACCATCTCGAGCGCCAGTCGATCTCCAAGAGCACCGATTACACGCGCGGCGCCGCCTCCCAGCACAATGCCTGGCTGCAGATGCGGCGCTGGGACGCGCAGATCGCCGCGCTGATGCAGGCCTTCGAGACCTCGGCGGCCGAGCCCGCGCTGCTGCAAGCACAGGCGCCGAGCGAACCCGACCTTGTTCCCCGCTTCAGCTTCAGGAGAGCGACCGCGGCATGACGGCGATGACGGCCCTGAGACAGATCGCGCCCGAACCGGCGCCCGCGAGCGCCCCGGCCGGGCCGGAGCTCGACTGGCTGCTGGCCGGGCTCCAGACCAACCGCTTCATGCCGCATCCGCCGCCGGATTCGATCTTCGTCGGCGATGGCGACTATCGCGCCATCGGCGCCGAATTCCTCGGCCACTTCGTCCGGATCGGCCGGCTCATGCCGCATGAGCGCGTCTTCGATATCGGCTGCGGCATCGGCCGCATGGCGGTGCCGCTGACGCAGTATCTCGACCCCGAACGGGGCAGCTATGACGGTGTCGACCCGGTGATGGACGGCATCCTCTGGTGCGCCCAGACGATCACGCCGGCCTACCCGCGCTTCCGCTTCCAGCGCCTCGACATCGCCCACCCGCTCTACAATCCGCAGGGGTCGCTGCCGGGCAACGAGGTCCGCTTCGGCTTCGCCAATGGCAGCTTCGACTTCGTGACGATGATCTCGGTGGCGACGCATCTGCCGCCCGACGAGCTCGTGGTCTATCTGCAGGAAGCCTCGCGCCTGCTGGCGCCGGGCGGCCGGCTCTTCCTCACCGCCTTTGCGATCGACGGCAGCACGGGCCAGGAGCGCCTCTCGTTCAAGCGCTGGCAGGACGGGCCGGGCTGGTATGCGATCGACGAGGCGCCGCTTGCGGCGGCCGGCATCGATGCGAGCTTCCTGCTGGAGCAGGCGATGCAGGCCGGGCTCACCGTCGAGGCCCTGCGTCCAGGGCATTGGCGCGGTATCAGCGCGGCGCATTACCAGGACGTGCTGATCGCGACCAAGCCGGGAGGCCGGCCATGAGCCGCCGCATCCTCGTCGTCGCGCACAACCACCCCGCGCTGCATCCGGGCGGGACCGAGATCTTCGCGCATGACCTTGCGGGCGCCTATCGCGAGCAGGGCTGCGAGGTGCTCTTCCTCGGCGCGACCAACACGATTCATCGGGAGCCGCATCCGGGCACGGCGCTGCAATCGGTCGGCGAGGACGTGGTGCTGTGGAGCGCGCATTACGACCGCTTCCACATGAGCCAGATCGACCATTACGGCACGTTGCAGGACCTCGGGACGCTGCTCAGCGAGTTCCACCCGGACGTGATCCACGTCCATCATCTCGCCCTGATCGGCGCGGAATTCCTGACGCTGGCGCGCCGGCTGCTGCCGGGGGCGGCGATCGTGATGACGCTGCACGACTACTATCCGATCTGCCATCATGACGGGTTGATGGTGCGGCCCGGCGACCGGCAGCGCTGTGCCGGCGCCTCGCCGGCGGGCTGCCATGGCTGCTTCCCCGAGATCGGCGCCGACCGCTTCCTGCTGCGCGAGCGCTTCATCAAGACGCATCTGGCGGCGGTCGATCATTTCGTCGCGCCGAGCCGTTTCCTGCGCCAGCGCTATATCGAATGGGGCCTGCCGGGCGACAGGATCGAGGTCTTCGCCAATGCCCGCCCGGCGCAGGAGCCGGTTCCGCACCGCCGCGCGACGGGCCGGCGCGCCAGCTTCGGCTATTTCGGCAATCTGAATCCCTGGAAGGGCGTGCTGCCGCTGCTGCAGGCGGCCAGGATTCTTCAGGCTTCGGGGGAGAGCGGCTTCAGCCTGCGCATCCATGGCGGCGCGCCGTTCCAGAGCGAGGCCTTCACCAGCGCGCTCGACGCCGCGCTCGCCGGGACCGAAGGCGTCGTCACCCATTGCGGCGCTTACGCCCGCGACGAGGTGCCGGCACTGATGGCCGAGATCGACTGGGTGGTGATGCCCTCGATCTGGTGGGAGAACGCGCCGCTCGTCATCCAGGAAGCCTTCCAGCATCGCCGGCCGCTGATCGTCAGCGATATCGGTGGCATGGCCGAGATGGTGCGCGACGAGATCGACGGGCTGCATGTCCGGCCGGGCGATCCGGCCGCGCTCGCCCGCACCATGCGCCGGGCGATGGAGGAGGCCGGGCTGTGGCAGCGCCTCGTCCACGGCATCGCCGAGCAGCCTTCGCTCGCCGCATGCGCCGCCCGCCATCTCGCCCTCTTCGACAGCCTCAAGCTCGCGGAGGCCGCATGACGACCGCGACCAACCAGAACAACGAACTCCGGCTGCCGCGCGTCGACGCGCCGAATGTCGAGCCGGCGAAGCTGAACGGACGGATCGACGCCCTCGACGGCAACCGCCTGCATGGCTGGATCTGGGACGAGGCCCGTCCCGACCAGGCCGTCACGGTGAAGCTTTATTGCGACGGCAAGCTCGCTTTGGAGGCCAAGGCGGATCAAAGTCGCATCGATCTGCGTCGCAACGGCATCGGCGACGGCAAGCACGCCTTCTCCATGGAACTCGACGAAAGGCTGGTCGCGGCACGCGGCCGCCTCAAGGTCGTCGGCATCTCGCCGGCGACCGGGGCCGAATTGGAACTGCGCCTGCCGGCGGCGGACGAGCTGGCGGCGGAGGCCGCGATCGCCGTGCCGCTCGCGCGCTTCTTCGACAAGGTCGAGGTGCTGATCGCGCTCAACCGGCGAGCCCAGCTCGTCCAGAAGGAGCTGAACGAGAAGCTCGACCGCATCGCGGCGCGTCTCGAAGAGAACAACGCCCTCGCCGAGGCCAGCAAGGTGGAGGCCGAGACGCAAAGCGAGATCGTGCGCCGCCTCGGCGAGCTCGACGTCTTCCAGCTTCGCTTCGACGGCACGTTGCGCGCCTTCGACGAGCGCCTCATGGCGATCCGCAAGGAGGCGCGCGCGCCGCTCCGGCAGGTCACGGTGATCCTCGGCTTCCTCTCGACGCTCGCCGCTGTGATGTCCTTCGCCACGCTTGCCGTGACGCTCTGGGGAGGTTGAGGCGATGAGCGAAGTCATCGTTCCGGAAAGGACGTCCGTCAGCCCGGCGCCGATCGTCGCCTGGACGCCGCTCGGCGAGAACGCCATTCTTGTCCGCAGCGCCTGCGATGCCATTCCGGCCAAGGTTCCGGTCGCGGTCGACGGCAATCCGCGCAACCGCGCCCAGACCATGGTGCTGAGCTGGCGCCGGCCCGGGGCCGAGCCTTTGGCGGCCACCGGCTTCCTCTGCCTCGCGCCCGCGCCCAGCGTCGACAATAGCGGCACCGGCGCCCTGCTGATCGGCCGCCCTGGCCGTCCCCTGCGCCTGATCCTGGCGGCGAAGCCGCAGCCCTTGCAGACCTTCCTCTCCGAACTCGCCGAGGATGCGGGCCAGGCCTTTCCGAGCGTGGTCGACGGCCTGCTTGAAGTGCTGCTGACCGGCGCGCCCAATCCCCGTCGTCTGAGGGCGGTGGCGATGTTGCTGCAGACCGTGGCGCGGCCCGGGGGCTTCGTCGAGGTGATGGGCGCGCTGGAGGGCGACGGCATCTTCCTGCAGGGCTGGACCTCCGATTTCGCCGCCGGGCGGCTCAAGCTCCTGATCGCGCATGGCGGCCTGTCTCCGGCCCATCTCGAAGCCGGAACTTTCGAGCGGGGCGATCTCGGGGAGGGCGCGCGTGGCTTCTTCGGCCTGCTCGAGGATTGCCAGGTCCAGCAGCCGGGCGAGATCGAGCGGCTCTATTTCCGCGGGAGCGACGGCTGGCGGGCGCTCGAGGTCTATGAGCGCTACGTCCTGCTCGAGCCGATCACGGTTCCCGGCCATCTGCGCGACGGGCTGGCGCGCGGCACGGCGCCCCAGACCACCACCGACAGGCTCAGGCGTGCCTCGCAGCGCTTCGATGGCCGCGACACCGTCTGTCTGCTGGAGGAGCCGGTGCGCGCCGGCATCGACTCCGTGACGGTCGTCGAGGATACCGGCGTGCTGATCATCGGCTGGCTTTTCGATCCGGAGCGCCGGGTCGATGCGGTCACCTTGCGCAGCGGCGGCCAGTCCTGCGCCGTCGACCGGCTCTGGACGCGCGTGCAGCGCCCGGACGTCACCGCCGCCTTCATGGAGGATCCGCGCTTCGGCCCGGCGCTGGCGGCGCGGCGCAACAGCCACGGCTTCATCGTCTTCGCGCCGAAGCTCCTGCCGGAGCCGGGGCAGCCGCTCCACCTCGCCTTCGAGGTTCAGGGTACGGGGCCGGCCTTCCTGCCGCTCGAACCGAACCGCGCCCAGGCGCGGCGGGCGCTGGAGCGCGTCCTCGGCCTGCTCGACCCGCGTTCCTCGACGGCGAATGCGGTGGTCGAGCGCCAGATCGCGCCGGCCCTGCAGGCGGCCGAGATCGTGCCGCCGCGCGCCGTCGAGACGCTCGATGTCGGCCCCTTCGATGCGGAGGCGCCGCTCGGCCTCGTCATCGGCCTGGACCATCGCCAGCGCGAATTGTCGGCGCTCTTCGCCTTGCTGGCGATGGATCCGGAAGTCCGGCCGCTGCCGATCGCGATCGCGGCGCCCTCCGAGAGCTTCGACCGCGTCGGCGCGGAAGCGCGGCGGCTCGCGCGCTTCTACGGGCTGTCGGTGCGCCTCGTCGCGGTCGAAGGCGTCGAGGATGCCTGCGACGCGCTGGAGGCAGGCGTACGCGCCTGCCGCTTCCAGACGGTCGTGCTGCTCTCCGGGGCCGCGCAGATCCGGATGCCGGGCTGGCTCGGACGGCTCGAAAGAGCTTATCGCGCCCGTGGCGGGCAATGCGTCGCCAGCCCGACCTTGCTGTTCGAGGACGATTCCATCCGCTGGGCCGGCGCCTGGCTGGAGGGAGAAGGCGCTAGTCGGCGCATCGCCAATCGCTTTGTCGGCTATCCGCTCGACGCGGTCGGCAATCTCGGCCCGATGGAGGTCGCGGCCGGGGCGAGCGAGTGCTGCGTGCTGTCGCGCGCCGCTTTCATCGAGGTCGGCGGTTTCGCGCGCAATTACTTCACCACGGCGGAGAAGGGGCTCGATCTCTGCCTCAAGCTCAGGATGGCGGGCTCGCCCTCGCTCTGGGTGCCCGACGTCGAGGTCTACGCGGTCGACGACATCGAGACGGCTGCGCCGCATGCCGGCGCGCTGGCAAGGCTCGCGGACCGGACGAGCTTCGACCGGCGCTGGGCGCTCGCGATTTCCAACATGAAAGGCTGAGGATGCGGGTTCTCGTGATATCGCACGCTCATCCCTCGCTCTCGCTGGGCGGGGCGGAGGTGGCGTCCTACAACCTGCACAAGGGGCTGCAGGCGGGCGAGGGCATCGATTCCCACTATCTCGCCCGTGTCGGCGCGCCGACGCCACGCCATGCCGGCACGGCGCTGATGAGCCTGCGCCAGCGCGGCGGGGAATTGCTCTACTACGCCGAGGATTACGATCACTTCCTGATCTCCAACCGCGCCACGGAGGAGATCGAACGCGACTTCGTCCGCGTGCTGCACGATCTGAAGCCGGATGTGGTGCATTTCCACCACTTCATCGGGCTCGGGCTCGAATGCCTGTTCGCGGTGCGCGACGCGCTGCCCGATGCGCTGATCGTGGTCACCTTCCACGAATATCTCTCGATCTGCCACCATCACGGCCAGATGGTGAAGACCGGCGCCTTCAAGCTCTGCTACCGGGCCTCGCCGACCGACTGCAACGCCTGCTTTCCCGACATCTCGCCGGCCCGCTTCCTGGCGCGCGAGACCTTCATCAAGGGCATGCTGGGGCTGGCTGACCATTTCGTCTCGCCGAGTCGCTTCCTCGTCGACCGCTATGTCGGCTGGGGACTGGCGGAGGAGCGCTTCTCGGTGATCGAGAACGGCATCGACGTGGCCAGCACCGCCCCGCCGCGGCCCCTGCCCGAAGGCAAGGAGCGGCGCTCGCGCTTCGCCTATTTCGGCCAGCTCACGCCCTATAAGGGCGCCGACGTGCTGATCGACGCGGTGACGCGCATTCCCGATTCCGTCTGGGGCGAGGATGCGATGCTGCTGGTCTATGGCGGCAATCTGGAGCGCCAGCCGCAGGCCTATCAGGACAAGTTCGCCAAGCTGGTCGAGAGCGCCGGCCGGCGCGTGCGCTTCTGCGGCGCCTTCCAGAACCACGAGATGCCGAACCTGATGCGCTCGGTCGACTGGGTGGTGATGCCCTCGGTCTGGTGGGAGAACTCGCCGATCGTGATCCAGGAGGCGTTCTTCCACGGTCGCCCGATCCTGGCGAGCGCGCTCGGCGGCATGGCCGAGAAGATCACCGACGAGGTCGACGGCCTGCATTTCCGCGCTGGCAGCCCCGAGGATCTCGTCGACTGCATGGTCCGCGCCCTGACCGAGCCGGGGCTCTGGGAACGCCTGCGCGGCGGCATCACCCGGCCGATGAGCCATCGCGAATGCGCACAGACGCATCTCGATCTCTATCGCCGCCTCATCGCCGAACGCAGCCGCCCCGCGCAGGCGCGGCAAGACCCCGCGGCGATGATCGCCTGAAACCATAACGAGACAAAAGGGGAGACCTGTCCATGGCCCGCATCCTCGTCATCAGCCCCTCCGGGGAGGTCTACGACCATGACAATGTGCGCTGGTACGATTATGCCAATCTCGCCAGCCACATCGATCACTATCACAATATTGGCGACGCCTTCGTCTTCGATTCCTCGCTGAAGCTGCTCAATTTCGAGACGCTCGACACCTTGCCGATCGACCATGTCGACCCGGCGATGATCGACCGGCTCAATGCCGAATACGACTACGTCTTCCTGCGCGGCTCGAACTATGTCCATGCGGAGATGGACTGGGCACAGGCCCCGGCCGTGCTGCGCCGGCTGAAGATCCCGGTCATCGCCTTCGGCATCGGCGCGCAGGCGCCGGTCAGCGGCAAGCTGGAGCTGAGCGAGGATACCAAGACGGTCCTCAAGCTGATCGCGGATTCGACCGCTTCGCTCGGCGTGCGCGGGACCTATTCGGCCGAGGTTCTGAACGATCTCGGCATCCGCAATGTCCGCATCATCGGCTGCCCGACCGCGTTCCGGAACAACAATCCCGGTCTCGCGATCCGCTTGCCGCCGCTCGACCAGGTCAAGACCGCTGGCGTCACGCTGCGGCGCGAGGTTTCCAAGACCTATGCGCAGGACATCCAGCGCTATCTCACCTTCCACCGCGATCTGGTGAAGGCGATGGCGGATCGCTTCGAGGTCACGCTGATGTCGCAGGGCGAGGCCGAGGAGAAGAAGCTCGCGCTGGGCACGCCTGAGCAGAAGGCCGCGGCCATGGCGGCGCTCAAGGACAATGCCTGGGCGACAAGCTGGTATCTCGATGAGCAGGTCGAGGGCCTTTATCGGAACCGCATGTTCTATTCCGACGTGGTCGCGGAATATGAGCGACTGGTGCGCGGGCTCGACCTCGTGCTCGGCTACCGGCTGCACGGCAATCTGATGGCGCTCGCCAATGGCACGCCGTCGATCTACTTCACCTATGACAGCCGCACCGTCGAGTTCGCCGATACCTTCAAGATCCCGAGCGTGGACGTCTTCTCCGGCCGTGACTTCCGGCTGGAGGAGTATTGGGACCAGTCCCGCTTCGACCGCTTCAACGCGGCTTACGCCCAGGTCTACGGGCAGATGCGCGACTTCCTCGTCGAGAACCGCGTCGACAACAAGATGGTGCCGCGTGCGGCCGAGCCGCAGCGGAAGGTGGCATGAGGGGCGCCCGCATCGCGCATCTCGCGCTGTCGGCGGCTTTCCTGCTGCTGGTGGCGCCTCTGGCCGCAGAGGCGCAGACGCCTGCCTATCGGCTCGAGGTCGCGCCCGACGCGAAGGAGGAGACGGTCGTCTCCTGGGCGCGCCAGCGTTGCGAGGAATGGGATCTGCCGGACGCGCCTCTGCGTGCCTTCCGCGACGACAAGGGCGAGGTCGTCGCCTTCGCCAGCCATTACCGCAGCCGCCCGTTGATTGGGGCCGACCTGTCCTCGATCCGCAAGAGCTGCGCCGTCTCCTTCGAGGCGAAGAACAGCGCCGATCCCAGCCAGTTCAGCGACAAGAGCTGGATCGCCGCGACCTGGACCGACGACGGACGCCATGTCCAGGCGCTGATCCATGCCGAATACCATGCCGACAAGCATCCCGGGGCCTGTCGCTTCAAGGAGGCGATGAGCTGCTGGTACAACGTCGTCACCGCCGCCCGGTCTGATGATGGCGGGCGCAGCTTCAAGACCGACGAGCCGCGCCCTCTCGTGGCGGCCCCCCCCTACAGGCAGGATGTCGACCAGGGCCGGCATCGCGGTTTCTTCAACCCCTCGAACATCGTCGAGAAGGATGGCGCCTGGTATGCGCTGATCGCGACCACCGGCGGCGAGGGCCAGAAGAGCGGCGTCTGCCTGTTCCGGTCCACGGACATCAAGGATCCGACGACGTGGCGCGCCTTTGACGGGCAGGACTTCACGATTCCGGCAGTCGACCCCTACCGCGACGATCTGAGCCGGGCGCGGCCGTGCCAGCCGCTCAAGGAGCTGCCGACCACGGTCGGCTCCGTCACCCGGCATGAGGCGAGCGGGACATGGCTCTCTCTCTTCCATCTCGGCCCGGATCCGCGCCAGAACATTGCGGGTGGCCGCGTCGCCTATAGCTGGTCCGACGATCTGATCCACTGGTCGCCGCTGCAGACGCTGCTCGTGCACCCGACGATGTGGAGCAAGGATTGCAGCGACCGGCTGCGCTACGGTTATGGCGCCATCGCCGACCCGCAATCGCGCTCGCGGAATTTCCAGACGACGGGCGACACCGCCTATCTGTTCATGACGCGGATGCACGTCACCGGCTGCAAGCTCGGCCCCGACCGCGATCTGGTTCGCCTGAAACTTCGTTTCGTCAAGGAGGGCCCATGAACGCGCCCGTGCTCTCGCCTGTCTCCGCCGTTTCGCTGGAGAACGCCATCAAGATCCTGCGCGCGACCACGAGCGAGGTCGTCGTCTCCGTCGGCCGCCGGCCGGATGGGAGCTGGCCGGCGCTCAAGCTGATGCTCGACGGGCAGGATTACGCGACGATCCAGCCCGGCGCGATCGTGACCGGCCACGCGCCGGTCGCCGAGTTGGCGATTCCGCTGCCGCGTCTGCCTGAGGGCCGCCTCCGCTCGATCGCGGTAGTCGATGCGGCGACGGGCACGCTCGCGCCCGGCTCGAATCTGCGTCCGATACCGACCGAGACCAAGCTGCGCGCGCTGGTGATCTATCCGGCCGGCGAGGTCTATGACCACGACAAGGTGCGTTGGTACCGCGCGCCGATGGAGAAGCTGCTCAGCGACTATTTCAACATCGGCGACATGATCGTCTATGATTCGACGCTGAAGCTCCTGCGCTATGCGCATCTGGAGCCGATGAAGATCATGGCGCCGACCGAGGCCGACATCGCGCGCTATGCCAACGAGTTCGATTTCATCTTCGTGCGCGGCTCGAACTTCATCCATGAGAGCATGGAATGGTTCCGCGCCGTCGAGGTGCTGGAGAAGGTGAAGCTGCCGGTCTACGCCATCGGCGTCGGCGCTCAGGCGAGCCAGAACCGCAGGATCGAGCTCCCCGAAGCTTCGAAGCGCTTCTGGTCGATCGTGGCCGAGCGCTCGGCAGCGATCGGCGTGCGCGGTGCCTTCAGTGCCGAGACCCTCAGGCAGAACGGCATCCGCAATGTCGAGGTCGTGGGGTGTCCCTCAATCTTCCGCACCCGCAACCGCGAGCTCCAGATCCGCGTTCCCGACCAGCGCGATATCCGCAAGGTCGCGTTCAGCCTGCGCCGCGAGTCCGACAAGAGCTACACCGCCGATCCGGAAGCCTATCTGCGCAACCAGAAGGCCGCCCTCCTCAAGGTCGACGACCAGAGCGAGATGGTCATGTCCTCGCATGGCGAGCAGGAGGAGAAGGCGTTCTTCCTGCGCGACGTCGCGGCCAAGGAGAAGGCGGTTGCCGAATTCGTCAAGACCGGCTGGTGGAGCGGGCCGGACGACGCCCCAATGCGCCGGATTTACGAGAAGCAGCTGTTCTCCTTCTTCGATGTCGAGCATTACGACGCCTTCGCCCGCTCGCAGGACCTTGCTGTCGGCTACCGCGTCCACGGCGTGCTGCCGGCCGTCGCGCATGGCGTGCCCGGCGTGCTCGTCGCCTATGACACGCGCAGCCAGGAGCTGGCCGAGACGCTGAAGATCCCGGTCGTGCCGGAGGCGGCCCTGGCCGAGGGCGGCTGGCGCGCGGTCTATCAGGAGGCGGCGCTGAACGGCCTGGCGAAGAGCTATGCCGGATCCTACGACCGGATGCGCAATTTCCTCGACCGGAACGGTATTCCCCACCGGATGTGAGGGCCGGGCGGGATCACGGCCGGCCCGCCTCGCAGGTCCGCAGGCCGGGAGAGCCAAGACTGCAAGCCTACGCGTTCTCACCAGTCAGGAGACGATCATGAAGATCGAATATGATGCAGGCACGGCGCTTTCGATCATGCGCGGCAACCCCGTGCGCGGCTGGATTTCGGGCAAACCGGAAAAGATGGCCAAGGAGCGCCTGACCACGGGCGCCTACCTCGCCATCGAGCACAAGCCGAAATTCAAGATCGACCCCTCCTGGCCGATCTTCACCATGGGTTCGTGCTTTGCGCGCGAGGTCGAGAACATCCTGATGATGCGCGGCCTGCAGCTGCTGCTCAACGGTCACGGGGTGCCGGCCGAGCATTTCGAGAGCTGGAACGAGGAAAGCGGCCGTGGCGGCGGTGCCGACCGTGGCCAGCTCAGCCGGGGCGCGCTGAACAAGTATTCGGTGCGCTCGATGACACACGAGCTCAAGCGCAGCCTGCTCGGGGAAAGCTATCCGGACGATGGGCTGATCGAGCTCGCGCCCGGGCAATGGTTCGATCCGCAAGCCAGCGGGTTGCGATTGCTCGATCGCGAGAACGCCTTTGCCAACCGCAAGCGCCTCGCCGCGGCGACCGCCCAGATCAAGCAGGCGCGCGTCTGCTTCTTCACGCTCGGCCTGACCGAGACCTGGCTCGACGCCGAAACCGGCATCGCCATGAATGCGCATCCCGGGCCGAGCTGGCTGCAACGGATGCCGGAGCGCTTCCGCTTCGTGGACTACGGCTACGACGCGACGCTCGCCGACATGGAGGAGATCATCGGGCTGATCCGCGAGCATTGCCATCCGGAGATGCGCTTCGTCGTCACGGTTTCGCCGGTGCCGTTCGGCGCGACCTTCAAGGACGCCGACGTCATCGTCGCCAACAGCGCCTCGAAATCGGTGCTGCGGGCGGTGGCGGAGGAGCTGTTCCGGCGCCACGATTTCGTCGACTACTTCCCGAGCTACGAGATCGTGCTCAACTCGCCGCGGCCGATCGCCTTCCAGGACGATCAGCTCCACATTGCCCGTGACATGGTCGCGCATGTGATGACGACCTTCGAGAATGCCTATCTGGCGCCGCAGGAGCAGTCCCAGGCCGCCTGACGAACGGACAGACCGTTCCTGGAGCTGCTGGTCGCGGCTCCCATCGCCGTCTTTCGGCTCGAGCTGAGGTGGACAGGCCCGGCTTCGTGTCTGCCGCCGCCGCTCGCGAGCGCCAGAACCGGGCTCGCGGCCTGTACCGGGTGGGGCCGGCGCGGGCTGTGGGGGAGAAGGTCGCTGCGGCGGCGTCTCAGCCCGTCCTGAGCTTGACGATGTCGGCGGAGCCGCGCTGGCCGTCCGGCAGTGGCCGGATCTGGGCCAGGAACTCCGCTTCGTCCGAGCTGATCGCGACCTGGTCGCGGCCATTGCGCTTTGCCGCGTAGAGCGCCTTGTCGGCGTCGTGCAGCAAGGCGTCGAAGTCGATGACGCTGTCTTCGGTATGGGCGACGCCCGCGCTGACGGTGCAGTCGAACGCGCCGGCGCTCCCGGTGAAATCGCGCTTGGCGAGGCGCGTGCGGATGCCTTCGGCGAGAATGGCGGCGGAGACGAGCGAGGTGCCGGGCATGAGTAGCGCGAATTCCTCGCCGCCGAGCCGTGCGGCCAGATCCTGCGGGCGCGCAGAGAGGGTCAGGATTTCGCCGAAGGCGCGCAGGACGTCGTCACCGGCGAGGTGGCCATGGGCGTCGTTGATCATCTTGAAACGGTCGACGTCGAGGACGACCAGCGCGGCCGGTCCCTTGATCTCGCCTGCCAGGCGAGCGAGCAACGCGCGCCGGTTGAGCAGGCCGGTAAGGGGGTCGGTTTCCGCGTCGCGCTTGTGGCCACGCGCCAGCCGCGCCTGGTTGAGCGCGAGCGAGAGGGCACCGATGCCGGCAAGCGTGGTCAGGCAGATGCCGATATTGAGGTCTTCGGCCCAGTTCGCCGGAATTTGCGGCAGAACCCATTGGCCGTCCTGCAGCAGGAGGACGGCGCAGGGAACGAAAGACAGCCCGGTCAGGACATAGAGGGCGGTGAGCAGCGCGATCATCAGCCGGGCTTCCGCGCGGCCGAGCCAGTAATCCCAGGCGGTGACGAGCAGGATGATCGTCGCCGCGACATTGAGCATGAGGATCGCGATGCCGTTGTAGCCGGCGAGCATGGGAACGGCCATGGTGACGGAGGAGGAGACCGCCATCACGACCATGCCGCGCCAGGGCAGAATTGCGGTGCGGAACTCGCGGCCGGCGCCGAAGACGAAGGCAAGGCCGATCAGCAGGATCGTATAGCCGGTGGCGCCGAGCGCCGGGGACATCGTCTTTCCATAGGCGCCATAGACCAGTACGCCGAGCGCCATCAGCGAGACGCCGATGGTCCAGGCCATCAGGAAGCGTTCCTTTTGCGAGACGAGCCAGCTTGCGAGGAACGCGGCCGCCAATCCGCAGCCGGAAAGGGTGAAGGCCGTCAGCAGCGAATGGTAGTCCAGCGGCACGGGCGACTCTGGATCAGGCAGCGAGATTCGCCCCATTTATGGGGGCGGCGCCATTGCGAAACATTTAAACCGATAGAGCAAACCCCACCCTGTTGCGAGGTCCGACTTGTTTATGCGCGGCGCGGACCGGTGGCCGTTACCGCGCCGCGCCGCCGGGCTTGCGTGCGACCAGCGCGAAGCGGGTCGAGGAGGCGAGGCGGATCGCGTCGTGCAGCGGGGCTGCCCGCTGCTGCTCGCGCACGACCTGATGGTAGTCGGCCGGCGTGATCCCGGTGAAGCCGGCGGCCGTCAGCATGGCTTCGAGACGCTCCCGTCCGAGTCCGTCCCTGAAATAGAAGCGGCTGGTGATCGAGGCGTGAGTGTCGGCGTCGATTTGGTGCACGGCCGCGCCGCGACGCTCGCGCAGCCAGGTGCCGAAGCGGTTGACGAGAGCCTGCCAGCGGGTGCGGTTGACCCAGTCGCCGTCGATGACCAGGAGCCGGCCGCCGGGCTTCAGCACGCGAAACCATTCGGCGAAGGCGGCCTCGGGATCGGTCAGCGTCCAGACGAGATGGCGCGTGATCAGCGCATCATAGCTCGCATCGTCGTCGAGTAGCCTTTCGGCGTCGCCGAGCAGGATGCGCGCGGCATTGCCGTGCTTGGCGCGGGCGCGCGCGATCATCGCCTCGGAGAAGTCGAGCGCCGTGACGCGGTGGCCGAGCGACAGCAAGGCGCGCGTGATCTCGCCGGTGCCGCAGGCGAGATCGAGCACGTCGAGCGGCGCGGGTCCGAAGGAGTCGCGGATCAGCCGCTGGAAGGCGGCAAGCTCACGGTTTGACTTGATCGCATGGCCGTAGGAGAGGTCGAAGCTCTCGGCCCGCGCCGACCAATAGGCCCGGATCTCTTCCTTGAGGGAGAAATTGTCCTGGGGGGTGGGGGCTGACATGGCTCAATCGACCTGGATATAGGGCTCGACCAGAAGCGTGCCGCGTGCCGAGCGTTCGAGATGCACGCCGACCGCATATGTCTCGGAAACGGCGGAGTGGGCAAGCACCTCGGCCGGGGGGCCGGCCTGTGCGATGCGCCCCTCATTCATGACCAGCACCCGGTCGGCGAAGCGCGCCGCCAGCGAGAGGTCGTGGATGGCGGTGATCGTGACGATATGGCGCCGGCGCGTCGCCTCGCGGATCGTCGCCATCACGTCGAGCTGGCGGCGCACGTCGAGCGCGCTGGTCGGCTCGTCGAGCAGCAGCACGTCGGGCTCGCGCACCAGTGCCTGGCCGATGGCGGCGAGCTGGCGCTGGCCGCCGGAGAGCGTGCCGATGTCGCGCGAGGCGAAGGGGCCCAAGCCCAGCTCGGCGATCACCGCCTCGACCGCGCGCATGTCGTCCGCGGAGGCCGCCAGCGCGAAGCCGCGATGCAGGCTCTTGCGGGCGAGCAGGATGATGTCGAAGACCGAAAGCGCGACGCGCGCCTGCGTATCCTGCGACAGGTAGAAGATCTTGCGCGCCCGCTCACGACTCGTCAGGGGGGCGAGATCGGCGCCGTCGAGGGTGGCGGAACCGAGCTGGGGCTTGAGCAGCCCGGCGGCGCAGCGGAACAGCGTCGACTTGCCGGCTCCGTTGGGGCCGACCAGCGCCGTGAGCTCGCCGCGCGGCAATGCGCCTGTGGAGAGCCGCTCCAGCACCGGGGCGGCGCCGTACCGGAAGGAGAGATCGCGGATCGCAAGCGCCATGCTCAGGCTCCCCTGCTGCGGATCGACATGACCAGGCTGAAGAAGAAGGGCACGCCGATCAGCGCCGTGATGATGCCGATCGGGTAGATGACGCCGGGCGTGATCGCCTTCGAGAGGCTGGATGCGAGCGAAAGCAGGGTGGCGCTCGCCAGCGTCGCGACCGGCAGGAAGAAGCGCTGATCCTCGCCGACCAGGAGCCGGGCGATGTGAGGGCCGACGAGCCCGATGAAGCCGATGCCGCCGACGAAGGAGACGGAAACCGCCGCGAGCAGCGAGGTCGCGATCAGGATTTCCAGGCGCAGGCGGTCGACGCGGATGCCGAGGCTCTCGGCTCGCTCGTCGCCGAGCCGGAGCGCGGTCAGCGCCCAGCCGCGCATCAGGAAAAAAGGCAGGGCGAGCGCGATCAGCAGCGCGGCGACGCCGACCTTGGTCCAGGTCGCGCGGGCGAGGCTGCCCAGGGACCAGAACACGATCTGGGTGAGCTGCACCTCGTTCGAGCGATATTGCAGCAGGGCGGTGATGGCGTTGCAGGTGAAGAGCAGGGCGATGCCGACCAGGATCATGGTCTCGGCGCTGACGCCGCGCAGCTTGGTCATGAAGAACAGGATCAGCGAGGCCCCGAGCGCGAAGACGAAGGCGTTCGCCGTCACGATGAAGGGGCCGGCGCCCGGCACAACGCTCCAGCCGAAGACGATCGCGACGGAGGCGCCGACGGTGGCGGCTGCGGAGACGCCGAGCGTGAACGGGTCTGCCAGCGGGTTGGAGAGGATCGTCTGCATGCCGGCACCGCTCAGGCCCAGCATGGCGCCGACGGCGAGCGCCATCAGCGCGATCGGCAGGCGCAGATCCCAGACGATGACGGAGAGGCGTGGCGTCGCCGATTGCGGGTCGAGCAATGTCCGCAGCACGTCGGCGAGCGGCAGATTGCCCGGGCCGATCGAGACGTCGAGCGCCAGCGCGAAGGTCAGCGCCAGCAACCCGAACAGGACGAGCTGCAGGCGGCGCGCATTGCGCCTGCGATAATCCGCGGCGGCAGGCACTGTGGCGGGCATGACGGCGGCCATCGCCGCTTACCTCTTCACTGCAGCTTCGCCCAGAACAGGCCGGAATAGGAGATCGGCAGGAATTTCTCGTGGAACTCCTTGAACACCGCTTCCGGATCGACGTCCTTGAACAGATCGGGATAGAATTCCTTCGCCATGGCGAGCTCGGCGACGAAGTAATAGGGCGCATCGTAGAACTGGTGGTAGAAGGCCATCACCTTCTTGCCCTGCACGGCCTTGAGCTGCTGGAAGCCCGGCCGGTTCATCAGGGCCGAGATCTCCTTCTGGACCTTCTCGGGCGTGGCGTCATAGCCGAGGCTGACGGCGCTGCTGCCCGGATTGCTGCCGTACCAGTTGGCGCCGGTCAGGAAGTAGATGTCGGGGTTGTCCGAAAGGACCTTCTCCTGCGCCGCATCGCCCTGGAAGCCGGTGAAGAACTGGCTGCCCCAGTTGCGCCCGCCGGCCTCCTCGATGAAGCGGCCGAAATTGAGGGCGCCGAAGGTGGCGCAGCAGGGCAGCAGGCCGGCGGCGCGCTCGATGAAGACCAGCGGCTTCTTCTTGTCGGGAACAGCGCCGACGCGGGCATAGATGCGCCGGGTCTGCTGCAGGAAGTAGTCGGAGAAGGCGTTCGCCTCCTTCTCGCGGCCGAGCACGCGGCCCAGCAGCTGGACGCTCGGCAGCACGTTCTGGGTCGGGTCCTGGCGGAAATCGACGAAGATCGTCGCGATGCCGGCCTTCTCGAGCTTGCCGAGCAGGCCAGTCTCCTGCGCCTTGAAATAGTTGGAGAGGTCGAGGATGTAGACCTCGGTGCCGAGCGCGGCGATCTTCTCCATGCTGACATCGGACGCGTAGGGGTTGCCCATATCGGCCACGTCCTTGGCCTTGGGGAACTTGGCCAGATATTTCGCCCAGGCGCCCGGATCGTTGGCGATCAGGTCGTTGCCCCAGCCGACGACGCGCTTGAACGGATCGTCGCGGTCGAGCATCGCCAACGTGTAGAGCTGGCGGCCTTCGCTGAGGACGATCTTCTGCGGGTCGCGCGTCACCTTGACGACGCGGCCGGCGAGATCGGTGACCTCGATGGTCTCCGCCCAGGCCGTGGCGGCACCGAGGAGCGCCATGCCGAGCGTGAGCGCCGAAGTCAGGCGGCGGAACCAGCGGGAAGCGGCCATGGGAGGGGATCCATCAGTGAAGACGGCCCCGCGCTAACACAGGCGGTCACAGTTCCGCAAAGCAATTCTCTTGTTTGTAATTGCTCTAAATACAATCGAATGAAGCATTCGTTCCACGGTTTCTTGATGTCGACAGATTTTGCTCATGACGAAAGGAAGCGGGCTCGCTCGATATTCGCTCGGGATTCAAAATGTGAGAGAGACAAGATGGGAGCAGGCCGCCCAACGGCGTGCTCGCGCCTCGTTTCGGCAGCGCTCCGGTATGGATCGCGGTCAAGTCCGCGATGACCACTGGGGCCATCGCTCGTTGGCGCCGTCGCTACGGAACCTCGCTCTGCGCCGCACCAGCCTTCGCCTGCGATGGCGAGCAGCCGAAGCGTTTGCGGAAGCTGCGGTTGAAATAGGACAGGTCGCCGAAGCCGACCTCGAAGGCGACGCCGCTGATCGAGAGCCGGGCTTCGTCCGCCGCGACCAGCCTGAGCCAGGCGCGCTCCAGCCTGCGTTCGAGAACATATTCCGAGAAGGCCCTGCCTTCGGCTTCGAAGGACTTCTGGATGGCGCGGGGCGTCACGCCGTGAAGTCCCGCGATCATCTCGAGGCTCAGGTCGCGCCGTTCCAGCCTGACCTCGATATCCGCCTTGATCGCCATCAGCCGTCCCGCCCGCTTGTCCGCCGTGGCGGGCGTGCCGGGCGGGCTGCGATCCGTCATCATGACGTCGACCAGGTCATGGACATGCCCGATCGCGAGATCCCGGAGCGCGGCCGAGTTCAGCGGGAACAACCCGCGCAGCAGCAGCGCACCGTAATGCGCGAGAACCTGCAGGCCGCGATTGCCGCGCGGAATCGGTCGCATCAACGCGGCCGCATCGGCCGAGGTCAAGGCGGGCAACCGCCCGGCGTCGAGGGCGATGAGGTCGATCCGCCCGAGCTGCGGCAGGCGGAAGCGCGTCTCGCAGGCGAGGTCGAGAATGGCCGCTTCGCGGGCACGCAATGACAGCCGGCGCTCGCCCTGCTCGATCACGGCCCGGCCATCGGCCGGCCTGACCAGCACATAGCGCGGTAGATCGACAGCGCCTGCGACGGGCCAAAGCCAGCGGGCCGCCGGCTCGAAACAGGACATCAGGCCGATATCCGGCCGGGTGGTCAGGACGCAGCGCGCGCCGAAAGGCAGCGCCGGCTCGGTGCGGAGATCGCGGCGCCCGAGAACGCGCCCCAGAATCTTGTGCGCGATCGCGCGCGCCTCTGCCTCGGCGATGCCGTCCGACATCAGCCAGAACGGTGAAAAGGCATCGCCGGCGCCGGCATCCGCGGCTTCGGGCTGTGTCGTGGCGACTACATCCATCGTCTTCGATGCTTCAGTTCGCTTCCGTCCTATACGGCGTTCGCACAGGTCCAAGATTAAATCCTGTAGCGGAAGATAGAGCATTCGATCAATCGCTGCACGCTTACGCGGAATGGACGGTGATAAAGATGCGATTTCACAGTTTATTCTATTTCTAAACAGCCGGCAGAGTTCACGTAAAAGACTAGATCAACTTCGGATTCATGGCGCTGCCCGGCGGCGCAGATCCGAGAACCTTCACCGACAGGTGCCGAGATGTTCAAGTTCGCTCCCCTTGCCAGCAGCCTTCTGGCGCTCTGTGTCGCATCGCCCGCTTTCGCGCAGCAGGCGCCCCCGCCGGCCACGATCGATCTCGACACCATCACGGTGACGGCTGCCCGTGCCGAGCGCAGCACGGCCGAGACCCCGCAATCGATCCAGGTGATCGAGCGCAAGGCGATCGAGGAGCAGCTTCAGTTCAGCCCGAACGCCGCCGCTGTGCTCGGCAAGCTGGTGCCGGGCTATTCGATGTCGACGCAGACGGTCTCCAGCGCCTCGGAGAACTATCGCGGCCGCGATCTGCTGGTGATGATCGACGGCGTGCCGATGAACACGCCGCTGCGCGACGTCTCGCGCATCCTCTCGCTGATCGATCTCAACACGGTCGAGCGCATCGAGGTCGTCGCCGGCGCCTCCAGCCTCTATGGCGCGGGGGCGACCGGAGGCACGGTGAACTTCATCACCAGGAAGGCGGTCGAGGGCAAGCCGCGGGTGACGGTCAACACGGCGATCCGCGCCTTCACCCAGAACATCGGCCGCTCGCTGGCGCCGGAAGCCTCGGTGACGGTCTCGGGCAAGGTGCCGGAAGGGGTGGATTACCTGTTCTCAGGCCAGATCCGCGGGGCGGGCCGGACCTATGACGGCGCCGGGCGGGAACTGCCCTCGGACGGGCTGCTCGGGCAGGGCGGTGGCGATCGCTACAAGGCCGGCAACCTGCTCGCCAAGCTCGGCTACGACTTCGCCGGGGGCAAGCGTGTCGAACTCAACGCCTCCTGGATCGGCTTCGACCAGGACCCGAAATATCTGACGAACTACGCCCCGCCCTTCGCGCGGCCGGACCTGACCAAGCCCTATACCGGCCAGAGCGTGCTGGAGGATACGAAGACCGTCTCGCTGCGCTATAGCGACGATGATTTCGCGCTCGGCAAGCTCAGCGTGCTCGGCTACTACAACGACATCAAGAAGCGCTTCAATTTCTCGACCTTCTCGTATCCGTACAACACCCAGGTCTACTATTCCTTCAACCCGCTCTCGCCGACGAGCCCGGACAACCAGACGACGCTCCATTCGCAGCGCGGCGGTGTGAACGTCACCATCGACACGCCGCTCGACCGACTCCTGCCAGGCGCGAAATTCACCTGGGGCGGGGACCTCATCCAGGAGAAGACCTGGCAGACGCTGACCAGCGGGCAGGATGTCTTCACCCCGCTGAAGCAGACGACCGCGGCGGGCTTCGGCCAGCTCCAGATCCCGGTCGGCGAGCGTATCGTGCTGCGCGGCGGCCTGCGCTACGAGCATTTTTCGCTCTCGGTCAGCGACTATACGCGCCCGGCCGCCTATGCCGCCGTCGCCGCCAATAATGCGCAGGGCTACCAGGCCTTCGTCCTGCCGGCGCTCAAGGTGACCGGCGGCGATTTCGACTATTCGGCGCTCACCGCCAATATCGGCGCGACGATCAAGCTCTCGGAGACCAGCGAGATCTTCGGCGGCTTCTCGCAGGGCTTCGCGCTGCCCGATGTCGGCGCCTTCACGCGGCGCGCCGGCGTCTCGACGCTCTATGCCTGCCCGTTGCAGGCGCCGAACTGCCTGCCCGCCAGCCGGCAGACGATCAGCTATGCCGCGATCGCGCCCAAGGCGCAGATCGTGAACAATTACGAACTCGGCATTCGCGGCAGCTATGAGCGCTTCAAGGGCTCGTTGACCGGCTTCATCAGCACCTCCGACGACGGCGTCACCTTCGATTCCGTCACCAACACCATGTCGCAGCAGAAGGAGCGGATCTGGGGCGTCGAGGCGACCGGCGACGTCACCGTCACCGATGCCTTCACGATGGGCACGGTGATCTCCTATCGCGAGGGTCGCTACGACACCAATGGCGACGGCAAGCTCGACAGCAACCTGCCGAACAACCGCATCGGCTCGCCCTGGCGCGGCATGCTCTATGGCAGCTATCGCTTCGTGAACGGCATGCAGCTCAGGGTCGAGGGCGAGGCCTTCTCGGACCGCGACGTCGCCATCGACCTGCGCGGCACGCGCTACAAGCTGAAGGGCGCGGCGACGATGAATGCCGCACTCACCGCCCCGATCTGGGAGGGCGAGGCCTATGTCGCGGTGAACAACCTGTTCGACCGGAACTACCAGAACCCGACCGCGACCTCGGTCCGCAATCTGGCGAATTATAGCTGGGGCCGGACCGTCACGCTCGGCTTCCGCAAGACTTTCTGAGGCTGCGCGCCGATGGTCAGCCTCGATATCGACGCCGATGCGGTGGTGACGCTGCGCTTCATGCCGCCCTATGACGCGCGGGACGAGCGCGCCTATCTCGACGCGCTCCACCAGATCGGCCAGCGCGAGGAGCCCTATACGCTGCTGACGATCTTCGGCGGCGGGCGGGCACTCTCGCAGGCCGGCGAGCGCGAGCAGGCGCTCTGGTTCAAGGCGACGCGCGAGCGGGTCGGGCGCTATTGCCGGGCCTGCGCGATCGTCAGGCCGGATGCGGAGGAGAAGACGGCCGAGATTTTCCGCCGTCTCTGGCCCTTTCCGATCGTCGCCGAGCGCGACGAAGCGGTCGGCCGCGCCTTCTTGCTGGAACAGGCGAGGGCGACATGAGCGCGGCGGGGTCGGGAACGGCGGCAGCGGAGAGCGGCGCGGCGCCGAGGGGCGGCCGCTATCGCCTCTTCGCCGTGCTCGGCGGGCTTTATCTGGCGCAGGCGATCCCATCCTATCTCTTCGTCGCGGCGCTGCCGCCGATCATGCGCGAGCTCGGCGTCTCGCGCACCGCCATCGGCTCCATGAGCATCCTGCTGCTGCCGCTGGTGATCAAGTTCCTCTGGGCGCCCTGGATCGACCGCATCCGCCCCTTCGCGCGGGCGCATCGGGCCGGCTGGGTCTTCATCACGCAAAGCCTGACGATCCTCGCCATCCTGGCCCTGATCGCGGCGGGGCCCACGCAGGTCGGCGCTATCGTCGCGATCGGCTTCGTCGCCTCCGTGCTGATCTCGACGCAGGATATCGCGACGGATGGTTATGCGGCAAAATATCTGCCGGAGGAGGATCGGCCGATCGGCAACGCCATCCAGGGCGGCTCGGTCGCCTTCGGGGTGGTGATCGGCGGTACGCTGGGGCTGGTGCTCTACCACCATGTCGGCTGGACCGGGATGCTCGTGACCATCGCGGCGGTCTCGCTCTTGCCGCTCGTCGCCGCGGCGATGATGCGCGAGGACGATCCCGTGGCCGGGCAGGCCGTCGCGCGACCGTCGATCCGCGCTTTCCTGAAACGCCCCGAGGCGCGCCAGATCCTCTGGATCGCGCTGATCTACCGCGCGAGCGAAGGGCTGGTGAAGGCGATGGAGGGGGCCTATCTCGTCGATGCCGGCATTCCGCTCGACCAGATCGGCTATCTCTCCGGGCTTTCGGCGACGACGGCGGGGCTCGCCGGCTCGGCTCTGGCAGCCTGGATGGTCAAGCGACACGGGCTCTCTGTCGTGCTCGCTTTGCTCGGCGGCATGCGGACGCTGTGCTTCCTGCTGTTCACGGCGCATGCGCTCGGCGTCGTCGTTGGAGCCTGGCCGCTCTTCGGCGCCGCCGGTTTCCAGACGCTGATCCGCTATATGGAGATCGTCGCGCTTTATTCGCTGTTCATGTCGGTGACGACCTCCGAGCAGCCAGGCACCGATTTCACCATCCTCTCCTGCGCGCAGCTCCTGGTCTATCTCGCCGGCTCGATGCTGGCGGGCAGACTGGCGGACGCGCTGGGCTATGGCTGGCTGTTCGCCATCGCTACCGCGATTTCCGCGATCGCCGTCATCGCGACGGTGCGGATGATCGCCCGTTTCGGGCGGGAGCGTCGCCTGCCATCGCCGTCAGTAGTCTAGAATCGATATAAAACATTGATATTGCAGGTTTAATTTTGATGCCCTATGCAGCGGCACATCACTCGTGCTGTTGATCGTGCAATCGGGATTCATGAGTTCGGCCGCTTCCACGCCCGCGTCCCGGCTGATCGAGGCCTGCTACGGCGAGCTTCTGCGCTTCGCGCGCCGCAAGCTCGGCGGCGAGCATGTGGCGGACGATCTCGTGCAGGAAGCCTGCCTGCGCTATGCCAACGCCCGGACGCAGTCGATCGTCAGCCCGCGCGCCTTTCTTTATCGGATTCTCGCCAATCTCGTCGTCGATCACCAGCGCCGGCGCGGGCGCCAGGCTTGCGAGCCGTTGGGCGAGATCGAGCTGGTCGATGGTTCCGCCGATGCCGAAAGCGCATTGATCTGGCGGGAGCGCCTGGCAATCCTTTCGCGGGCTGTCGAGGAATTGCCGCCGCGTTGCCGCGAGTGCTTCGTCCTGCGGCGTTTCGACGAGCTTCCGCAGGATGAGATTGCACGGCGGATGGGCATCTCGCGCAACATGGTCGAGAAGCATCTGCGCGCCGCCGCCCTGCATTGCGCCCGCCGCCTGCGCGAGCACGATTGACCGGAAACGACATTCCGCATTGGGAGCGTTTCCGCGTTTTCTCAAATCGCGAAAGCTCGCTATCCCCTTGTTTTATCGCATTTTATCCGCGCGCGCCCGTGACCGCCGCGCTTGAAAATGCTCTAAGCTCCTGTTTTTCCGCAGCCCGACGTCTCATGGACAGGGTGCAGGGAGCGGGCGAGGCAGGACGAGCCGAATGGCGGACGCCGACGAGACAATCAGAAGCGAGGCGGCGGCCTGGTATTTTCGTCGCGATGCCGGTCCGCTGGCGCCGGAAGCAGAGGCGGAATTCCAGCGCTGGCTGTCGGAGCCGGGCCACCGCTCGGCCTATGCGGAGATCGCGGGAACCTGGTCGGCCCTTTCGCGGATCGAGCGCCCTTCCATGCAGCCCGCGCGCCGCTATCTGCGCCATGCGGTGCCGGGCGCGGCTCTCGCGGCGATGCTCGCGCTCGCCGTCCTGAACAGTTCCTGGTGGCGCCATCTCGGTGCCGATGCCGCCACCGGCGTCGGGGAAACCGAGGAGATCGTCCTGGCCGATGGCTCGCGGGTGGATCTCAACACCGATACGGCGATCCAGATCCGCTATGACGGGCGCGAGCGCCGCATCCGGGTCGTCGGTGGCGAGGCGCTGTTCACGGTCGCGAAGGATCCGGGACGCCCCTTCGTGGTCGAGACGGCTTCGGGCAGCGCGACCGCACTCGGCACCGTATTTTCGGTGCGGCAGGACGCGAATGAGACCGTGGTCACCGTGCTGGAGAGCCGCGTCGCGGTCGAGCCGGGCGTGGAGGCGGGACAAGCCGCCACCCTCGCATCCGGGCAGAGCGTGCGGTTCTCGTCCACGAAGCTCGATGCGATCGAGACCGTCGATGCCGATGCGCGGACGGCCTGGCGCCGGGGCAAGCTGATCTTCATCGACAAGCCGCTGGGCGAGGTCATCGACGAGCTCAACCGCTACCATCGCGGTTACATCCGCATCGTCGACCCGGGGATCCGCCGCCAGCGCGTCAACGGGGTTTTCGAGACGAGGGACCCGCTCCATGCCCTCGATCTGGTGCAGACATCGCTCGGCCTGCGCTCGACGCGCCTGACGGATTATCTCGTTCTGCTCCATCGCTGAAAAAATTCGGCGATCGACCTCCTCATTTCGCGAACGCCTTCGTCATAGCGGCAGAGGGGCCTCGAGGGGCCCGCCGGATGTCGAAGCGGAGAGCGGAATGGCTGGGTCGAAGAAGGGGCGGATCGCCGCGCTGATGTGGAGCGCGAGCGTCGCGGCCGTGCTGGCGGCTGCCGCATCGTCGCCGTCATTCGCGCAGCCCCGGCCGTCCGAGAGCGCGCAGATCCGCGCGTTCGCGATCCCGCCGGGCTCGCTGGCGGCCGCGCTGAACCGCTTCGCCGACGCAGCGCAGATCCAGCTCGTCTATAGCGGAGACGTTGCGCGCGGGCGTTCCAGCCCCGGCCTCTCCGGTCGCCACAGCATCCAGCAGGGCCTGTCGCGGCTGCTGGCGGGGACGGGGCTGAGCTATCGCTTCTCGGGGCCCGCCAGCGTGACGATCGCCTGGGCCTCGGGCGGAGCGACACCGTCCGTACCGGAGGGGACGATCGCGCTCGATACCGTCGAGGTCCAGGGGCAGGGCGAGACGACCGGCTATGTCGCGCGCAGCAGCACGGCGGGGACGAAGACATCGACGCCTCTGATCGAGACGCCACGTTCGATCAGCGTCGTGACCCGGCAGGAAATGGACGATCGCGGCGCGACCACGGTGCCGGAAGCGCTGCGCTACACCGCCGGCGTGACGACAGGCGCCTATGGCTTCGACCCTCGTTTCGACCAGATCTATGTCCGCGGCTTCCCGATGACCACGCTGGGCGACTTCCGTGACGGGCTGAAGCAGTTCCCGGCCGGCTTTACCACCTTCCGCACCGAGCCCTACCAGCTCGAACGCATCGAGGTGATCAAGGGCCCGGCCGCGGTGCTCTACGGCCAGAGCGTGCCCGGCGGCCTTGTCGACCGGCGCTCGAAGCTGCCGACGGACTACACCTTCCGCGAAGTCCAGGCGCAGATCGGCACCTTCGGCCGTGCCCAGACGGCCTTCGATTTCGGTGGGCCTGTCGATCCCGAGAAGACCATGCTTTACCGCGTCGTCGGGCTCGGGCGCCTCGGCGACACCAATTTCGACATCGCCGACCAGCGCTTCATGATCGCGCCGTCCTTCACCTGGCGGCCGAATGGGGCGACCTCGCTGACCCTCTCAGCGCTCTACCAACAGGACGAGACCGATGCGAGCGCCGCGGGGATCAACCGGAACGGCCAGGTGCTGAAGCTGCGCGGCAGCGATCCGCATTACGACCATCTCAAGCAGAAGCAGGGCCAGATCGGCTATGAGTTCGAACACAAGTTCAACGACATCCTGACCTTCCGCCAGAAGGCCCGCTACAGTCAGATCGAGGCCGAGTCGCGCTATTTGAGCGGCAGCTTCGCCAATGCCACGACGACGATCTACGACCGCGGCGCGGTTTCGGTGGGCGATAGGCTGACGAGCTTCCAGATCGACAACAATCTCGAAGCGAATTTCCGCACGGGTCCGGCGGCCCACAAGCTGCTGCTCGGCCTGAACTACGACTATAATCTCTGGCATTTCGGCCTGGGCTTCGGCCCTGTCCTTCCGGCCTACCGGTTCGATATTGCGAACCCGGTCTACGGCTTCTCGGGGCCGACGCCGGCCTACACGATCCGGACGCGCTCGCAGCTCGAACAGCTCGGCCTCTACGTCCAGGACCAGATCAGCCTCGGCAACTGGCGCATCGCCCTCAGCGCCCGCAAGGACTGGACCGACCGCAACGAGAGCAATCAGATCGCGAACACGGTGACGGCGGCCAACCGGAACGACGCCTTCACCTACAGTGCCGGCCTGCTCTATCTCTTCGACAACGGCCTTGCGCCCTATGTCAGCTATGCGACCTCGTTCCAGCCGGTCACGAGCCAGGGCGCCAACGGCGCGGTGCTCGAGCCGTCCGAGGGCGAGCAGATCGAGGCGGGGCTGAAGTACCAGCCCGCCAATGGCGCGATCTCGCTCACCGCCTCGGCCTACCAGCTCAAGGAAAAGAATGCGCCGAAGCTCGGCGGCTATGTCGCCGGGCTGCCCTATTACGTTTCGGTCGGCGAGGTCACGGTGCGGGGCGTCGAGCTGGAAGGAAAGGCGCGCCTGTTCGAAGGGCTCGATCTCGCGGCCTCCTACACATTTGCGGACGCGGAGATCACCAGGACGACGGTGGCCAGCGAATATGGCCGCACGCCGGCCGTGACGCCCCGGCATACGGCCTCGCTCTGGCTGAACTATAATCTGCAGGCCGGGCCGTTCGCCGGCCTGGGCGCCGGCGTCGGCGTCCGCTATGTCGGCGAGACCTGGACCGCCAACGACAATACCGCGAAGAACGATGCCTACACCCTGTTCGACGCGGTGCTCCGTTACGATTTCGGCAAGGCGAACCGGCAGCTCGCGGGGCTGAGCGCCTCCGTCGCCGCCAACAATATCACCGACAAGCAGGTCAGCGTCTGCAATGCCGGCTATTGCTATCTGAGCCAGGGGCGCACGGTCATCGGCACCTTGACCTATCGCTGGTGAGGGCAGGGTGGTGTCGCTCGACCGGCGCTCGCTGCTGCTGGCCGGCGCGTCGGCGGCATTCTCGCCGGCCGTTCGCGCAGCCCCGGCCGATCGCCGGCTGGCGTCGCTGGACTATGGGCTCGCCGAGACGCTGATCCGCCTCGGCTGTCCGCCGGTCGCGCTGGTCGCGACCCAGGATTGGAACCGGTGGGTCGTCGAGCCGGCCTTGCCGGCCGATACCGTCAATCTGGGCGCCAGCCGCGAGCCGAATCTCGAAGTGCTGCAGGCGCTGCGGCCCGATGCCATCCTGAGCACGCCCTACCTCGCCGGAATCCATCACCGGCTGGAGCGGATCGCGCCGGTCATCTCGCTGCCGATCTACGCGCCGGAAGGCCGTCCCCTCACGCTGGCCGGGGCGGCGGCGCGCCGGCTCGGCGAGATGATCGGGGACCCCGCCGCCGCGGCGCGCTTCCTTGCGGAAGCGGATGGCTGCTTCGAGCAGATCCGCGACAGGCTCGCCGACCGCGCGCTGCCGCCGGTCTATCTCGTCAATTTCATGGATGAGCGCCATGTGCGCGTCTATGGCGCCAAGAGCCTGTTCGACGACACGCTCCACCGCATCGGCCTCGCCAATGCCTGGCAGGGGCCGACGAATGACTGGGGTTTCGCCACGGTCGGGATCGAGGCGCTCCAGACAGGGAAGGACGCCCTGCTGGTCTATTTCGATCCCGTTCCTCCCGCGGTCCTGCCTTCCCTGGCGCGCAATCCGATCTGGCGGTCGCTGTCCTTCGTTCGCAGCGGCCGCGTCCATGGCTTGCCGCCGGTGCTGATGTTCGGCTGCGTGCCCTCGGCCCTGCGCTTCGCGCGGCTCGTCGGCGATCTCCTCGCGGAGCGCGGCTGAACGATGATCTCGGCCGATTCCTCGCCGATGCGCCCCTGGCGGCTGGCGCTGCCGCTGCTCACTGCCGCCTTGGCCCTGTCGCTCTGGACGCTGGCGGTCCGGCTGCCGCCGCCGCAATGGCCGGCCTTGCTCAAGGCCGATGCCGGCGGTGACATCAACATCCTGGTCCTGCAGCAATCGCTGCTGCCGCGCATGGCGGTCAGCCTGCTCTGCGGCGCGGCGCTGGGGCTCGCTGGCACCATCTTCCAGCAGGTGCTGCGCAACCCGTTGGCGAGCCCGATGACGCTGGGCGTCGCCGCCGGCGCCAAGCTGGCGCTCGGCCTCGCGACGGTGATGGGCGCGCCGCTGCTCTCCTCCGTCGGGCGAGACGGCATTGCCTTCGCCGGGGGCGCGCTGGCGATGGCGGCGACGATCGCGCTGGCCTGGCGCCGCGGGCTCTCGCCACTGGCGCTGGTGCTGGGCGGGCTGGTGCTCGGCCTCTATTGTGGCGCGCTGTCGGCATTGCTGCTGCTGTTCAAGGAGCATGATCTGCAGGGGCTCTTCCTGTGGGGCAACGGCTCGCTGGCACAGCAGGGCTGGGATGTCGCGCTGGCGCTGGCCTTGCGCCTCGTCGTCCTGGCCGGGCTGGCGGTGTTGCTGCTCCGGCCTCTTGCCCTGCTGGCGCTGAACGATGACGGCGTGCGCGGCCTCGGCCTGTCGCTGCTGTTCGCGCGGCTCGGCGCGCTTGCCGTCGCGGTTGCTCTCAGCACCGTCGTGGTCAGTCTCGTCGGGGTCATCGGCTTCATCGGCCTGATCGCGCCGGCGCTCGCGCGGCTCGGCGGCGCGCGGCGGATCGACCAGCAGATGCTCTGGGCGCCGATCATCGGCGCTGCCCTGCTCTGGCTGACCGACCAGGCGGTTCTCCAGCTCGGTGCCGGCACCACCTTGCCGACCGGTGCGATCACGGCCCTGTTCGGAGCGCCGGTGCTGCTCTGGATGCTGCCGCGGCTACGCACGACGTTCCCGCAGGCCAGCAACGCCCCGCGAAGCGAGCCGCGAGCCCGCAGCGCTGCCCTCGTGCTGGCCGGGCTCGGCCTGGCCCTGACCGCTGTCCTGGCCCTCGCTTTGACATTTGGACGCACGCCGTCGGGCGGCTGGTCCTTCGCGTGGGGAGATGGGTTGGCGGCGCTGCTGCCGTGGCGCCTTCCCCGGGTCGTCGCGGCCCTTGCCGCGGGCGCCATGCTCGGCGTCGCCGGAGCGATCCTCCAGCGCCTTCTGCGCAATCCGATGGCGAGCCCCGAGGTCCTCGGAATCAGTTCCGGAGCCGCCTTCGGCCTGATCGTGGCGCTGTTCGTCCTGCCCGCGGTCGGTCGCCATCAGCAATTATTCGCGGCGACGGCCGGTGCGGCCGCGATCCTCGGGCTTATCCTCGCGCTCGGTCGCAAAGCGGGCTTCTCGCCGGAGCGGACCCTCCTCGCCGGTATCGCTCTCGGCGCCATGCTCGATGCGGTCGTCGGCGCCCTGCTGGCGGGAGGCGATCCCCGCGCCATGCTGCTGATGAGCTGGATGACCGGCTCGACCTATGCCGTGGACGAGGTGCAGATGGCCTGGGCCGCCGCGACGGCCATCCTCCTCCTCGCATCGGTGCCGTTGCTGCTGCGCTGGCTCGAACTCGTCGGTCTCGGCGATGCGGCCGGCCGGTCGCTGGGCCTGACGCTGCCTCTGGTCAGGCTTTTCCTGCTGCTGCTGAGCGCGGCGCTGACGGCAGCCGGGACGCTCGTCATCGGCCCGCTGACCTTCGTCGGCCTGATGACACCGCATCTCGCCAGGCTGCTCGGTCTCCAGCGCGCCGCATCGCAGCTCGCGGCCTCGGCTCTCGCCGGGGCTGTCGTGATGGTGGCGGCGGACTGGCTCGGCCGAGTCGCCGCCTTTCCCTGGCAAATGCCGGCCGGGCTGATCGCGACGCTGATCGGCGGCCCGGTCCTCATCGCCCTGCTCGCAAGGAAATGACCATGGATGCGATTTTGCCGGTTCCCGAGACCGTCCGGTTCGATCTCACGCCGCGGGCTGGGGGCGCGCCTTACCGGATCTTCCTGCGGATTCCGCCGGGAACGCCGCCGGCCTCGGGCTGGCCCGTCCTCTATCTCCTCGACGCCAATGCGGTCATCGCCACGGCGGTGGAGGCCTTGCGCGTCCAGGCGGCCTATCCGCTCGGCACGGGCGTCCGGGATGCCGTCGTCGTCGGCATCGGCTATCCCACCGAAGGCGCCTATGACAGCGTGCGCCGCTCCTGGGATTATGGCCCGCCACCCGGCCAGGTCTACCCGCCACACGCGGTCGGGGGACCCGATGTGCGCACGGGCGGCGCCGAGGCGTTCCTGACCTTCATCGAGGAGGAGCTGAAGCCGCTGGTCGCGGTGCGGACGCATATCGATGCGGCGCATCAGGCCATTTTCGGCCATTCTTTCGGGGGGCTCTTCGTCCTCTACGCGCTGTTCACGCGTCCCGCCGCCTTTCGCGACTGGATCGCCATCAGCCCGGCGATCTGGTGGGAACAGCACAATGTGCTGCGCTTCGCCGCCGCGCCGGAGGGAGCCGTTCGTGTCTTCCTCGGCGTCGGCGAATACGAGCAGGCCCTTGCGCCCTTCCAGATCGGAGCCCCTGACGAGAGCGAGCGGCGCGGGCGTCTGGAGGAGGCGCGGACGGTGGACGAGACCCGGGAGATGGCGGAGCGCCTGCGCGGTTACGGAAAGCCGGTGGAATTCGCGGTCTTCGAGGGCGAGACGCATATGTCCGTCCTGCCGGTCGCGATCAATCGCGCGATCCGTTTCGCCTTCGGGCCGTAACCTTTGCCTTCGGAGCAATTTAGCCTGCCTATCCTAAATGCACGATAGGGCACGCTACAATGCGATATGTTACTGAAGTCGCTAGACAATTCGGATTTCCGCGCCGAACTGTCTATCCAGAAATTCGCTCCGATATCCATCCGGTTGCTTCCGTGGTGCTTCCGCGGAAGCAACCCCGCACTAGCGAGGGGAACGCCTCATGGCAAAGCTGACCAAGCGGATCGTGGATGCTGCCGATGTCCGCGAGAAGGACTATTTCATCTGGGACGACGAACTGCCCGGCTTCGGCCTCCGCGTGTTCGCTTCCGGCAAACGCAGCTACCTCATTCAATATCGCGCTGCTGGACGCACGCGACGCTACACCATCGGCCTGCATGGCGTGTGGACGCCAGAGACAGCCCGGCAAGAAGCGAAGGTCCAACTGGGTCGCGTCGCGCGCGGAGACAACCCTTCCGAGGAACGTCAGCTCGATCACAAGGCCATCACGGTCAAGGAGCTTTGCGCTCTCTATACCGCCGACCTGAACGCTGGCCTCATCCTGGGTAAGGGCGGGAGATCGAAAAAGCCGACCACCATCGTCACCGACACTGGCCGTATCGAGCGACACATCATCCCGCTGATCGGCGCACGCCGCGTCAAGGATCTCACCAAGGCCGACATCAACAAAGTCTTGAAGGACATCATGGCCGGCAAGACGCGCGTCGCCGTCAAGACGAAGAAGCTGCGAGGAAAGGCCATTGTTCGTGGTGGCGCGGGCACGGCCACGCGCACCGTCGGCCTATTGGGCGGAATCCTCACCTACGCTGTCGATGCTGGGATCATCGAGGTCAATCCGGCGCACGGCATCAAGAAGCCCAAGGACAATGTTCGGAATCGTCGGCTGACCGAGGCGGAGTATCGCACCCTCGGGCAAATGCTTCGCGATGCCGCGGCGAACGAAAAATACGCCATGACCGTGGACATCATCCGGCAGATCGCGCTCACCGGCTGCCGCCGCTCGGAAATGATCTCGCTAATGTGGATCGAGGCTGACACCGACGCGAGTTGCATGCGCCTGGTGGACAGCAAGGAAGGTGAGTCCATTCGTCCAATCGGATTGCCCGTCGTCGAGTATCTGGAGGAACGGCGCAAGACCGCAGCGGGCACCTATGTCTTCCCAGGTCAGGGCGAGGACAATGCGTTCGGCAGCTTCCCGAACCATTGGGAACAGATTTTCAACGACAGCCCGCTCGCCGGCGTCACGCCGCACGTCCTGCGTCACAGCTTTGCCAGCATCGCCAACGATCTCGGTTTCACCGAGGTGACGATCGCGGCGCTCGTCGGCCATTCCAAGGGCTCGGTGACGAGCAAATACATTCACACGCTCGACACTGCGCTCATCATGGCCGCCGACACGATCTCCGGTTACATCCAAGGGCTACTCGAGGGGATCGAATTCAAACAGACGGCCTACGCATTGGATCGTGATTCTCGTCGAGCTGCGCTTGACCTCTTCCTGACCAAAGCGGTTGGAGAGCCGGGGAACGAAGCCGAGGACGAGGAGCGTCGCTTGGCAGCTTGAGGCTTGCGATCAGCCACTGGTCGGCGAGCAATTCATCGCCGCCCACGATGCAGTCGAAAAAGCTTTTTGAAGAAATCGACGATCTTCGGTTTGGCGCCATCGGCGACCAGGTCATTTGCTCCGAACCGGCAGACCATCCTGACACTCCTGCACACCGAGCGCAGCCGTAGCGGCGCGTTGTCTCGTTCGACCGCTTGATCGCCCGCTGCCGCATTGGCTCCGCCAGCATTGGAGACTTTCTGAGGCAGGAACGTCTCGCAGAGGGGGCATCTGACGCAATCGCCTCACGCCCCCGTTGCGCGCAATTTAGGGCACATATACTTCAAGGATCGGGGCGGAAGGCGCCACCGCTTCGGCCCGACGCTTGGCAACGCGCTTCGCCGCATCGCGGACAAGTGCAAGCTTGCGCCTGTCCTTGTCCACGCATGCCAGAATTTGGTCATCAGTTGCGGCGTCGATCTGTTCGGGCTCACAGAGCTGCGCGGCGGCCAAGCGGCAATAGTCGCCCCGCAGCAAATCGGCTCCAGCGAATTGGGCGAGGTCGACGGCGGCGCTGGGCACGCCATATGTCAACCGGATCGCCAGACGTCTCACACGGTCACCGAGATCGAGCGTGGGGTGCAGGATCTCGGCGACGCGAGCCGCGACCGGCATCAGATCGCAAGTCCGCGCTGCGACCGCGCGTATGGGGCCGGCGGCGCCGCCAAACGCACCACCGAACTGCGTCAGCACGCGCTCGATCTCGCTCATGGCACGACCGGACACGAACAAAAGACAAGCGACCGCCTTCTTCGCACGCAGGGTCGCCTGATGATCTTCTGTTGTCCCGCGCTGAAGCGCGTTCAGGACGTGCCACGGCACATTCTGCCTCTGCAGCTCGTTGGGCCATAGCTGAGGCTCTTTCTGCGTGCTTTTTCGGTTGATCGGAAAAAGGAGTTGATCGACCTCGACCGTCGTTTGAGCTGCGGCAATCAGGACGGGATCGCTGATTTCTTGGGGCTGAAGCGAGCCGAGGCAATCTACGAGCGCGACGATGGACCCGACCTCTGCCGCGCTTTCGCCAGCGAGACGGCCCAGCTTGGTCAATTCATACGCGCCTGTAGCGTTCTTCTGCACCAGGCCGTGGCGTTCCAAATCCGCTAGGGCCGAAAGCAGATCCGGCCGGCTCCACTGCCACGCGCTATGGGCGCGCCGGGCTTGGAACGCGCCGAAGCTCGATTCCAGAAATTCGACAATCTCCTCGCTCGGCACGCCTTCGCCGGCCGCTCGTTGTGCCGCGACTAGGACGCGGATAATCAGGGAGCGTGGGTCGGTTGTACCGTCGAGGAAGCGGGACACCAAGTCTTCCGGCTCCGCGGTCACGTATCGCGACCACAGATCATGCTCGGCGCGCGGATCGAGCGCCAGCAGATACGAAGCTCCCTTCTCGGCGAAGCCAAGCCTTCCCGCGCGACCGACTAGGTTCTTGTATTCGGCTACCGAATAGGGCTCGTCGCCGGGATGATTCAAGCCGGCGATGATGACCGATGACGCGGGCGTGTTCACGCCCATCGCCAGCGTCGTCGTGGCTGCGATGACGCGCAGGCCCGAGCCGCTACGGCGAAATTCTTCCTCGATGACGCGCCGCTCTTCGCGGTCGAGATCCGAGTTGTGGAAAGCGACGCCGCGCCCCAGCGCGCTCCGCAAGTCGGCGCTGGCCTGCGAGGGATCGCCGCCGGGCATCTGCGTCAGCGCCTCGGCAGCCGGAGGCAATCCGAGCGACTCTGCGAGATAGTTGGCGCAGCCGCGGGCTTCGCCCTTGGTTTCGCGAAACACGATCACCTGCTGGCCTTCGGCGACAAGCTTGCGCACCAGCGGGATGATCCAATCCTGGCTGGATCCTTTGCCGCCGACAAGACGCCGAACGAGCGGCCCCTCAACCTGCTCATTGCCATTCTCCGGGTCAAGAAAGCGGAAATGCCCGGTGCCGAGCAACAAGCCCTCCTCAAGCGGAACGGGCCGCTCCGTGCGCCGCAAGAGCCGCGCGCCGAGCCATTGCTCAAGGCCGTTCGTGTCCCCGATCACAGCCGAAAGCGCGATCAGTTGGGGCTCGATCCCCTCACGCCGGCGCATCCGGATGAGCGTCAAAATGAACTCCAGATTCGCGCCGCGGCCACGGTCGGCGATCATCTGCGCTTCGTCGATCACGATCGCGCCGACCTGCGCCAGCACATGAGGGAATGTCAGCGCGATCGCGGCGAACTTCTCATAGGTCAGGAGACCGACATCGTATTGGCCCCGCAGCAGAGGCGCGATGTCGTCCGTCTCGCCCGTCGCTTCCACCGTGCGGACCCCGAAACCGCCATAGACGCTCTCGAAGTGCCGCCGCTTGTCTGCCACAAGGGCCTTAAGCGGCAGCAGAAACAAAGCCCGTTTGCGATCCAGCACGTTCCGGAGCGCCGCGAGCTCGCCCACCATCGTCTTGCCCGAGGATGTCGGGGCCGACACCACCAGGTTCTCGCCGTCCAGCACGCCGAAGTCGGTGATGGCGGAGATCTGAAGCGCATTCAAGGACGGGATCGCTCCAGCCCAGGCGGTGACAAGCGCGTCGGGGAAACCGGCCGACGAGAGGCTGGCAAGATCGGACGTCACCTTGGCAGGCAGACGCGCCGGGAAGGCCGCCCGATACTTAGCGCCCGGCACGAACACGGGCCACGCGACATCGCCGTCGATGCTCCCGCGCATGGTCGGGTTCTGCTCTTTGCCGCCCTGCAGCGCGGCCGCCCGGACGCGGCTCGTGACATGCTCGAGGAGGCGGTAGAGCGAGAGCTTGCCGCCGCTCACGACTTCCTCGGCGCCACATAGCGCCTCAAGCAGAAAGTGGGTCAGAAAGCCGTGCCCGAACCGGCGGTGCTCATAGGCGGGCTCGGTCGCCGCGGAGGCGGTGAAGATGATCCGACCAGCGCCGCCAAGCTGAGCCAGGCGCGCTTCGGCGGACAAAAGGCTGCGCGGCTTCGCATCGACGTGCAGAACCTTCGCCCCAATGCCGCCGGAAAAACAACAGTCGAGGAACAGGATCAGGCGCTTTGCCGGTATCCGCGAGAACCATTCCTGCAACAGCTCGAGCGGGATCGCGGAGCCGGCGAGATCATCTGGATTCGCGTCGTGGGTGACGAGCTCATGTGTCTCCGACCCATGGCCGGAGAACGCGATCACCACCGTATCCTCGGGGCCGCAGCCGGCCAGGTCGGCAAATGCGTCCTCAATCCGCTGCCGCGTGGCCTCCGCATCTGCCAGCAAGACTGTGCTGCCGCCCAGCGTGTCGAAGAACAGTGCCTCCAGCGCCGTCGCGTCGCGACGCGCGCAGGTCAGCTCATCAATGCCGGTCGAGCTATAACGGTCGATGCCGATGAACAGGCCGCGAAACGGCATGAGGCACCACGCTACGCCCGAACGACGCCGACGGAGAACGCGGCTCGTGGCTTCTCAGCCTTCTCCAGCACGACCGGCGCGAACGTGTCTTTCCGCGCGACCTGCTTGTTGCCCACCTTCTCGAACCAGACACACCAGACGGCATCCTCCTCCAGCATGGCCGTCTTCCCGACCTGCTCGACCGTCATGATCGGCCCGCCTGACTTCACCCGCACAAGATCGCCGGGCTTGAATTCGGTAGCATCCATTCTCCACGCTCCTTCTCGATGCCTATCTGTCCTCGCCAGGCACCGGAGGAGGTCGCAAGAAGCTCGCCCACGTCCCCACCACCATGAGTGGAGACGCGCACGTGCTAGGAGATCGCCCCATGCCTAACATCAATATATGGTGTGTCGGTCATTCCTTGCACAAGGATTTCGGCGAAGACCGTGTAAGCTCCTGATAGATGTTCTTGATTTGTCTCTTAGGGCTGCGCTGCGTTCCGAAGCGGGATAGCCCGACGGCAACCTGCCGTCGGGCCTATCGTCACGATCTGCCAGATAGCCAACGCCAGGCGCGGCGCCAGAAGCCGGGAGCCGCCTTGACGGGAGCGGGCTGAACGGCAAGTTCGATCGCTGGCGTCTGCCCGTAGAAGCGCGCTTTGGCAGCGCGGTCACGACGACGCTCGGCTTCGACCTGCTCGTCACTCCAGGGGCCGGCCTCGATCACCTTGCTGCGGTCGATCACATAGTGTGACCGGCATTTCAGCGTCCAATTGCCGATCGACGGCCGAAGGGAGACGGTCTCGCCATCGAACGTCATCTTCCAGTCCGTCGGCGTGAAGGGGGCGACGACCTCCTCGCCGCAACCGCAGCAGCAGCTGTGGGCTGATGTGGCATATTCCATCGAAACATAGAGAATGCCTGCCTCAAGGCGCTCAGGGATGTGTTCGACGAAACGATGTTCGAGTCGCTTGTGCCGTATCACGCGAGATCCCCGTTGATCAGCATGTTGCCGTCGGTGGTGTAGGTGCAGTGATGCTCGCGCTCGAGGTCGCGGTAGAAGCCGCGAATCTTCTTCCACTTGACGACCGCGAGGACAGCATTCAGGGCGTTGAGATCCGCGACCTGGATGTTGGAGGCGTAGATGTCCTTGGCGCCGCCGCCGACGAAGGAAATGCGCTGCCGCGCGTGATCGCGCTTCTCCGGCGTACTGGCGGTGACGCGCAGGATGCCGCCCAGCGACCCCTCGTCGAGCTCGAGCCCCATGCCAACATCGACGAACGCGGCGCCGATCGCCTCGAGCTTCTCTACGATCAGCCGCTTAGCGTCACCCGCATCGAGGGACAGGAACGCGAAGGTGACGCCGTCGAGAAGGTGAATGTTGTCGACGCCGAGCGCGACATCGTGCGCCACGATGTTCCGGTGCATCCGGCTGTAGATGCGCTTCAGGTATTCGACCTTCTTGGGCGCTTCCCGCAATTCCTCCAGGCTCGGAGCGCCCGGCGCGCGAAACGCGTTATGGGTCAGGAACTCGTCGCTGTCGAACAGCCGGATTTCCCGGACAGGCGTCTTGGCGACGAAATCCAGGATGTAGCCGCCGGTCCCCCCGACGCCGATGATGGCGACCCGCTCGTTGACGAGTCGCTCGGTCAGGACGCCGATCCCGACACGGTCGGAGGCGGTCTCGACATAGTTGAAGACGCTGTCCTCCTCCTCTTCCGGTTCGCGGAAGGTGCGAGGCGTCGCGCCGGACTTCAGCACTGCGGCCGGGCCCGCGAGGATATTCGCGTAGCTCGTCATCTTGTGGTGGTAGTCCGAGTAGCCGCCGTCTGGCTTGCTGGAGAAGCTGTGCGTCGCCTTCAGGCCGTGGCCGAGATCGAAGGCGCCGGCCGCATGCGAGATGCCCTGGATGGGCCTGCCGTCGGCGTGGCACGGGAAATCGCCGTCCCAGTGGATGACATGGGTGTCGGGCGGGCGCGTCTGATCTCCGGCCAGCGTGAGGCTGGAGATGAGGGTGCCGATGCGCACCTCCCGGCGCGCATCGACATACGGCACCTCGCGCATAACGAGATACCCGCCCTGCTGCTGGACGAAGTAGCCTTCGTCCCGCAGCCGCTTGAGGTCCGGATTACGACTGAACAGTGCGCGTGACATTGAACACCGTGCCCTTCTTCTTGACGTCGACGGAGCCGCCAACCCCGAGCTCACCGGCGGGCGGCGTCGACGCCGCGTGCCGATAGGTCATCGAGAAGACGACGTTGGGTTCGTGCTGGCCCGGGAAGGCGAGCTGGACGATCTGTTCGAACGTCACCGTGCGGGCGTTCACCGTGCGCGGCCGCGAATTGACGATGATCTCGAACGTCAGCCGCGCGGTGATGAACCGCTCGATGCCGGGCTGGACCAGATCGATCAGCTCGCCATGCTCGATCAGGCGATCTTCACCGCCGGGAACCTCGAGGAAGACGGCCTCCCCCTCGCCGGGCTTGGCGAGGCCGTAGAGCACCGTGCCGCTGATGACCGGCTTGCCCCAGAGCAGCTCGTGGTCGTTGAGGGTCAGCTTGAAGTCGCGGTCGGTCTGGAAGGCGATGAACCGCTCGGCGCCGCGCTCACGCAGGTCGAACGGCTCGTTGAGCCTCACATCCTCGAAATCGCCCGAGGGCAGGATCGCGATGAGGCTGTAACCGTCCCGCGGGTCGAGTGCCGCGGCTTCCAGCAACTGGCGGCCGAGCGGCACGGGATCGCTCACCACACGGGACTGGAAGTTGAGATCGCCCTGCGCGAGGAGAAAGCGATACCCCCGCGCCGGACGCAACGCCCGGCCTTCGCGCAGGGCGTTGCCGAGATCGTCGTAATCAAGAAGTTCTTCGGTGTTCATAAGATTGGGTCCTTAGGTTCGGCCGAGGCAGCGCCGCGGCTCTAAGGGTCCAATCGGAGCGAGGGAGGCCGACCGGTAAGGTCAGACGAACTTTTTTTGCAAGGGGCCGTCGGGGGTCTGCCCGCAGATGAAGAAGGCCGGGCAGTTCGGGCAGGTGCGCGACGAAACCTCGGCCGGAAACCGTCCGGCGCGGATGTCGCCGAGAAACTTTGCGAGCTTGTCCTTGCGCCCCTTCAGCTCCCGATCGGACAAGGCAAGCGCATGTGCCTCGCCGTCGGAAAGATGGACGAGCTCTGCGACCGCGCCGGGAAAGGACTGCCTGACCGCCAGCATCAGCGCCGCCGCGCCGACATCCTTGCCCTCGGCCGACCGCATGTGACCCGTGCGAATGCGGCGCACGGCGCGGATGCCGTCCGGCCGCACCAGCACCTCGTCCGGCCGAACGATGATCTCCTCGCCGCCGAAACTGAGGCTGAGCGCGACCGGCGCTTCGGGGACTGCTTCGGCGCGGTTCGCCAGGAAGAAGCGCAGCATTGCCAGCGCCAGATCGCGGAATTCCGCGCGATAGCCGTGCTCGCCGAGCCCCTCGCCGGCGAGCGCCGCATCGATGCGATCTTGCAGCGCCTGCTCGGACACGGGTCCATCCGACGCGATCACCGCCTCGACCACCACGCGAACTGAACCGCCCCGGCTTCACCGGAGGCCATTTGGTTTAAGTCACGCCGCCATTTGCTGTTCACCGAGCATGACGTAGTAGCGCGCCTCGGCTTCGGCCGGCGGGATGTTGCCGATAGGCTCCAGCAGT